>Ga0255776_10000002_pt1 | contig 444847 bp, 399 predicted proteins | sample 071ome_19_FD_179974 | JGI IMG/M metagenome (GOLD analysis project Ga0255776, IMG submission 179974) | Coastal salt marsh microbial communities from the Groves Creek Marsh, Skidaway Island, Georgia - 071413AT metaG (version 2) | ecosystem: Environmental > Aquatic > Marine > Intertidal zone >...
ATCCTCATCCCCATGCGTTTTGTACAGGGTATTGGTGCCGCAGCGGTTATGAGTATTCCACGGGCAGTAATTCGAGACCGATTTACCGGCAATGAAGCCACAAGACTCATGTCCACAATCATGTTGATTATTGCTATTTCACCCATGTTTGCGCCTTTGCTTGGCAGTGCCGTGATTGTTCCCTTCGGCTGGCGTGCTGTATTCATCGCTGTGGCCCTGGCTACCGGTGTGGGTTTTGCGATGACACGATTTGCCCTGCCGGAAACCCTGGCGCCTGAAAACCGTTCGCCATTCAAGCTCCGTGAACTGCTCGGGGCCTTTGGCGTGCTGTTCCGTGATGGGCCCTACATGGGGCTGACCCTGATAGGGGGTATGGGGATGGGGAGTTTCTTTGCTTTCCTGGCGACAAGTTCGTTTCTCTACATGGATTACTATGGCCTGACTTCATTTCAGTACAGCCTGGCATTTTCCCTGAATGCTTTCGGTTTTTTTGCGGCCAGCCAGATTGCGGCCAACCTGGAAGCGCGTTTCGGGGTAATGAATGTGATCAAGTGGGCAGTCAGTGGATATTGTGCCTTTGCCTGTAGCCTGTTCCTGTTGGTTGTATTTGGTGTGGACGCTTTCCCGGTACTCGTTGGTGGATTGCTTTGCACCTATGCGTTTCTTGGCCTGGTATTACCAACGTCCATGGTGCTGGCCCTGGAGGACCATGGGCCAATTGCGGGAACAGCAGCAGCGCTTGGCGGAACCTTGCAGATGGTGGTAGGTGCGATTGCGATCGCCATCGTCAGTGCGGTGTTCAATAACACCCCTTTACCATTGGTGGCAGCGGTAGCCATATGCTCCCTGGTGGCGGTTACACTGTCCTTTTTCTTTCTGAAGAAGCCCGCTCCGGCATCAGGATAGTTAGGCATAACCAACGAGCGAACCCAGTTGCTGTGCTTTAGGTCTTGAAGCGTGACAAAATACCGGGCAATGATTCTTCCTGAGAAAGCAGGTGAGAGATCTGCCAGAAGGGAAGGTTAAACCCGTCCTTTTCAAAAAGCGCCAGGCAGGGAAATAAATGCCTTGTTGATATAGGTAATTTTCTCCTGCTTATCCAGGACATGGCGGCATCTGCAATCTGTTTCATTGCCTTGAGTTACACTTTTTCTTTACCCTCCAGAATAGCAAGTTCAGTAGTATCGTGATCGACGCCACGATAGTCCTGGAACTCACCTTCCTCATTTAAAAGTGGCACACCGCTGGTATTTGTGTTGACCTTCTGCCCATTCTTGTGGGGTGTATGGTATCAACAAGCCTGAGCTTTTCCGGAGTTGAGAATAATTGCCGAAAGTCTCTCTCTATTCTTCCGGGTTCTGTGGGGAGTATGAGGTCAAGTGGAGTTTTATCGATGACTTCTTCGGGCTGGTAACCAAGCAGTTGACTACATTGTGGACTGGCTTAGGTGTAGACACCATTACTGTCGATTTCCCATAAGCAGTCGTCGACGGATTCAATGGGATTTTTATACCTGATAAGCTTGTCGAAGCTTGTATCCGTATGAGAGTCAGGGTGATATTTGGCGTCCATGTCAAACCTTCGTTATAACTCATGGGTTACTAATCATTTCATCCATGCTGTGCTTTTATATTGGAGCTATATCTTTTATAAAAATGTGAGATGGAAAAAAATTGCAGAAATTCGGGAAAAGGTACGATCATTACAAAATTACTGAATCAGGGCATTCGGGGATTTTCTGATTTTTTCATTATTCGGTTTGGACATAAGAAATAAATGATGAATAGTATTTTCAGTGAGGGATTTGTCAGGATCAGTGTATTTTTTTCATGCATTCTGATTTTTGCCCTACTTGAGTTGAAGCTGCCAAGGCGTGAGCTCGCTTATTCAAAAAGCAGGCGTTGGTCAGTGAATATTGGGATCAGCGTTATTAATACAGCCTTTGTTCGGCTGGTATTTCCTGTTGCCGGAGTTGCGTCTGCCATGATCGCTTCCGACAATAACTGGGGTTTCCTAAACCGCCTTGATATCGATGACCATGTTGGTATTCCACTTTTTCTCCTGGCATTTGACCTGATGATCTACTGGCAGCATCGCCTGTTTCATGCGGTGTCTTTCCTGTGGCGCTTTCATCGCATGCACCACACAGATCCCGACTATGACCTGTCCACAGGTAATCGTTTTCACCCAGTGGAGATTCTCCTGTCAGCACTGATCAAGTGCGTCCTGATATTATTGCTGGGGCCCCCGGCTGTAGCCGTATTGATTGCTGAAGTGGTATTGAATGCCACCTCAATCTTTAATCACAGCAATATTCGTTTACCTCATTCTCTTGATACTGTCCTGAGGCGGGTAATTGTCACACCGGATATGCATCGTGTGCATCATTCGGTGGAAAGGCAGGAGCACGACAGCAATTTCGGTTTTAATCTGAGTATCTGGGACAGGATATTCGGGTCCTACACGGCCCAACCTGCTGCAGGGCATGAGGCCATGGAGATCGGAATTCGCGGTTTCCGGGGCGATGAGTCCATCAGTCTCTGGAAAATGCTTCTTCAACCCGGCCAGAAAAACCGGGGTTGAAATTCACCAGATTAACGAAAACAGGTCAGGGTGACTGACAGCTGAAACTCTCTGCCGCCATGATGTCTCCCTCACCGTCATAGACTGCGACTTCAGGATACTGACAGACCGGGCGGGTGAATGCCCCAAGGGCGTTTTCCTTACCCTGTAATTCCTGTGGAGGCGCAGGATGAATGCCTGTCAGTGTGCCGGGGTGTTTTTCATCTTCGACCCAGCTTTCCAGGGCACTGAGCCAGTCAATGGCGTGAGCACCTTCCCCACCAGCACAGTGATCCATGCCGGGAACGAGATAGAATGCAACAGACTCTTCCACGCTGTCTTCACCCAGTGCTTCAATCATGGCTTCTACATAATTGACCGTGTTGCCATAGGAAATCAGGCCATCTGTCGTGCCATGGTAGGTGATGAGTTTGCCACCTTTCTCAATAAAGGCCGAGATATCAGGATCCATGGCGATCAGTTCCGCACTATTTTCTACGGCCATTGGCATCAACTCATCGGCATTGAATGCTGCCGGATCCCAGTCTGGATTTTCAAGAAGTATGTCCCTGAAAAAGCCGGTGCCCAGGCTGAACTGGGGAGATGCATAGGGTGCCCAAAGGGGCTCACTGGCTAGACCAGTACCGGGGAACCAGACTGTACCATCGGAGCCGATGACACCGGCATACATGGTCTGTGCTGCAGTCACTTCTTCCGATGCCAGGCATTGGGCAGTGATATCTGCGCTGCACTGCAAACTGGCCGGATCAAAATCGCATTGGGTGATGTTGCTGATGACACGGTCTTCAACACCGTCAAGGGCATCACAGGAACCTATGGCGGCTTCCTTGAGCAGTCCCAGTTTAGCAGGGTTCAGCTTGCCCGCACCCAGGTTGGTCTGGATAACAATGCTCAGGGCCATCAGGGGAGACCAGTTCGCTGCCGGGGCGCCCGCTATGATGGCATCATAATCTTCCGGGAATCGTTGGGCTTCCATCAGGCCCTGGCGACCACCGGTGGAACAGCCGACAAAATAGGATTTTTCTGGTTCGCGGGCATAGCGGCTGGCGGTGATGGCCTGTCCCGTAACCGTAAGTTCATGAACGGCGCGCCAGGCATAATCCCGCAGTTTTTCCGGGTGGCCTACAGCCCAACCCCAGATATCGGCACCTCCATTGATATGGCCGGTGTCGGTATTGGTAATGGCATAGCCGCGCATCAGGGGATCGACCATGGAACTGTGAACAATGGAGCCGGCAACGCCGCCGTTGCCGGTCTGCATGAAGCGACCGTTCCAGTTGTCCGAGGGTAGCCAGAGCTCAAAGCGAATATCGGAATCATCCGTTGGGTGAAGCGCGCCGATAACCCGGCAGAATTCCGGCATGGCAGAATAGTCAGGCCCCGGCCCCGGAAAACCCTGGGCGGGCGGGCTGAAGCTGCCTGCAGCGACAATGTCAGCCGTGGCAATCGTGGTGTTGGGAAAACTTGTGCTTGCCAGTGTGGCGCAGTCCATGGGCATTACAGCGGCGGTCTGGGGGACCATGGCAGGCGCTGTTGCAACGGTCTTCTCACCGGACTGTTCACCGCAGGCTGCAAGCAGCAGAGATGAAGTGACCAATAAGAGTTTGTTTATTCTCATGGTTTTTTTCCCTGATGGTATTTTTTATGCATTCAATAGATTACTGCCATCCCAATGCTGAATTGTAAGGCACGAATATTCCAATGGCCTCCACTTCGTGAATCTGGCCTTCGGTAATTTTGAATACGTGAACCGCCGGCAGATCGTAGGGATCCCGTTTCTCCTCCCACATCAAGACTGAACCATCTGCGGCAATCATGCGGTGGGGACCATTAGCCATGGATTGGCGAAAATGGGAGAAGCCCATAACCAGTCCATTGACCGGATCGATGGCGACCAGCCGTCGGTCGTCAATGCTGTCGATGTAGGCAAAACGGCGTGAATCGAGTTGACCAATACAATCCCGGGCTACTGCTGGCGGGGGATTGCCTTCCAGGTCCACCTGTTCAAAGGTGTCCGGTTCCAGGTAATAAGCGGCGGTAATCATGCCGTTTTCCTGGCGCTCACAATCCGCAGCAAAAGCGCCCAGGGAACTGTTACTCCTGTCCAGGGCTTCGTAATATCCTTCAGCAACACGGCCCAGTGTTTCGCGATCCATACGCTCCCGTTCAGGTACAGCAGTTGTCATCGGCACCCTTGGCGCTTGCAAGCTTGCCATATCAACAATTGGTGGAACTTCATCCACAAGGTGTTCGGCCTCCGTGATTTCCCCGTTTTCCACTTTAAGGCGGAGGCCAAGCAGCGCAGGAGAAACACCGTCTACAGTTTGCCTATGAATGATGGTCATCACACCAATACTGCTCTGTACCGGGTCGGCGATGAATATGCGATAGGTCTCTGACACATTTTCTGTTGTGGCCCAGGTGCCTTCGCCGGGGAGCATGTGGGTAATGTTTTCCACAAAGCTGATGTTGTCAGCAAGCGGTGCCTGCTCTGGAACATTCGCTGCCAGGGCGTCAAGATATTCACTGGCTATGCCGATAAGACAGTCACGGCCACAGTCGCGGGTTTGTGCCAATGTTAAGGCAGGCAACCAGAAGCTCATTACCAGCAATGTATAAAGGTGTATTTTCATGGGCTCTCTTTTTTTACAGGGTTTTGGCGACACGAAAGCCCAGGTAATTTCGCCCCCGCAGGGTATTGGGATAGGGGGCGCCGCGTCTTGCCGTGCGCTGCATATAGGGATTGCTCAGGAAGGTGCCACTGCGAAAAATCCGGTTGGCGCAGTTGCCTGCAGTGTTGGGAGAGCCGTCAGCAGGGGTATCTGCCCTGTCAGCCTGGTAGCAATCCTGTGTCCACTCGAAAATATTGCCATGCATGTCATACAGGCCAAAAGGGGTGGGGGGGAAGGATTTTACGGGAGAGAGTTCATTGACCCATGTATCCCGACCCTCGGCCATACCGCCCAGTCCGGTCTCGCGCAGACCGAAGTTGCCGTAATCGTAGTCGATTTCCGGACCCCACCAAAAGGCTGATGTGGTTCCACCCCTGGCACCATATTCCCATTCTGCTTCAGAAGGCAGGTGATAGGCTTCGCTGCCGGTTTTGTGATTGAGCCAGCCTACAAAATGCTGGGCGTCATACCAGCTCACTCCTACGACGGGGCGATTGCCGCGGGACTGTCCCTGGTAGTCCGGATTGGGTTCACCATCCATTCCCAGGCGCAGCGACTCTTCCACGGCGTAACCGTCGCACCAGGTGTCTCGCACACAGGCTTCCCACTGGTCCCAGGTCACCGGAGTGGCGGCCATGGCAAAAGGTGCAGCGAACATGATGGTCATCTGCGATTCATTATTCCGGCGCAGTGGCTCATCTTCCGGGGAACCAAGCAGGAAGCTGCCCGCGGGCAGTACAACCATTTCGGGGCAGTGTGTGCACTCCTGGAAAGTACTGCCCGCCTTTGGATAATCCTGTCCGGTAGCCAGGCTGCTTCCCGCTATCAGAAATATGAATAAAGCCAGGCTGTTAAAAAGTCTTTTGGATTGCAACATGACTACCTCCTCCATCGTTTTTATAATCCTGTGCAGCATAACAGGGGCAGTGAGCTTACTAAAAAATAAAGCTGCCGTCCCAAAATCCGCACGGTGAGTGATCTTCAGGTTATCAGGGCGCAACGACCCCAATGAATTTCCGTTCCAGAGTCCATTCAGGATTCCGGCACATTCCGCACTCCTCGCCAATGAAGTAAAGAGCCGCGTTACGGTACCCGCGCAGTTGCCAGTCCAGCCAGTTCACGGCTACCTGAGCCGCGCTCCCGCCATTTTCTTCAGCGAAGGTGCCCCCATGGCCTCGGTCTATATTGGCCACGGCTACGGGAACATGTGTCAGGCGCCGGTAATCATCCATGCCGTTTTCGTAGGCAATATCAGTCTCTCCACCGAGTATGTAGATAAGCGGGGTATGAATATCTGCCAGGGCTTCCTTGCCCAGCTGCATTTCGCCGATATCAATGTCGGCAGGCATGGGTTCATTGAGAATGCCGGTGTTATGCATGACCAGGGTTTTCACTCGGGGATCCGCTGCTTTGTGATTTACCTGTACACCGCCACAGCTGAAGCCGGACAGGGCTATCTGGTCCGGATCAATGCGTTGGTAGAAAGGGCTGGCTGCATCCGCATTCTGCGCGATCGCCCAGTCGATAGCGGAGGTCAGGGAGTCGGCAGTCGTGCGTCGACGTGGTGCGTCACCGGGTTCAGGCGTTGGTGCACCGGGTCCACTGAGAATTTTTCCACCGGCAATTACCAGGTAACCATGGGAAGCCAGTTCCAGTAAATGGAAACGGCTACTGGCTCCATCAAAGGAGCAGCCTCCATTACCCCAGGCCACAATGCCCAGCTTCATGGAGCCCATGGCATCCAGATCCCGTGGACGGTAAACCACATGGTCAGCCAGGGACGCGACTTCTTCCTTGATGGCCGGAAAGTCACCGGTGCCTGGATTGTCAGGGCGCATCGAATTGTCGTCCTGGGCAAGTACTGACTGCCCGATTGAGGCGCAATAAATGGATAGCATCATGGCCATGATGCATTGAAATGGGTTGCTTGGTTTATAGGCTTTCACTGGACTTCCCCTCTGTTTTTTTATGACTATGCCGGTGAAATACCCGGGCGTAAAGTCCCGGGTTATATAGATTATGGCTTCAATGACCACTATAAAGCCTTGATACGTTGTAAGACTACAGGTACAAATGGACACGAACACGGCTATCAGAGCTGTGAATATGAGGGGGAAATACGATGGAAAGAAGAGAATTATTGGCCATGGCCGGAGCGGCACTGGTATGTGGCAGTGCCGGTGCCCAGGCGCAAAGTGGCCAGAATGCAGGTGATAAAGCGGCCAAGGTGGTCCGGGTGTACGCTACACCTGATGGTGGCTCGCGGGTAGAAGAGCTGTCTATTTCACCGGATGCAAAAGCAATACCTGTAACCAGTATGACGGCCAGCGTCTACACGGGGTCCGGTATGAACAGCGAGCCGGACTGGCACACAGCACCGCGCAAACAGTTTGCCATTAACATGAGTGGCGAACTGGAGGTTGAATTAACTGACGGCACGCGGCGTCTCATAGGAAGCGACCTGGTATATCTTGAGGACCTGACAGGGCAGGGCCATGTCACCCGTCCACAGGGGCCGATCACCAATGTGTTTATTCATGTCGAAGACGATTTTGATATAGTGGCCTGGGCGGCCGGGCATTAACCCAGTAAAAATGGGGTCAGAACACCTTTCTTTTGAAAGGAATTCCTGTGGAAATTTGTCTCTGTTCCCCATTTTCTTTTACTGATTTCAGGGGCACCTTATGGCCAGAACCTTTTCTTGCAAAACCTTTTATTTGATGTTGCTGCTCGTTGCAGCGCTGCCCTGTGTTGCTGCAGACAAAACGGTCGCCGGCTTCGATCCGGCCCGGTTGGCGGTCATGGATCAGATGATCCGGCAGGAGGTCGATAGTGGGCGTGTGGCAGGGGTTGTGGTGGCTGTGGCCCGCCAGGGCCAGGTAGTGCATAACAAGGCCTATGGTTTCGCCAACATCGAAAACGATGAGGCGATGACAACCGATAAGCTGTTCCGTTTGTATTCCATGACCAAACCAATCACCAGCGTGGCATTGCTGACGCTTTACGAGAAGGGACTGTTCCAGCTCGCTGATCCACTGGAGAAATACATTCCACAATTTGCCAATCTGAAAGTATTTGCCGGTTATGACAATGGCGGCCACATGATCCTGGAACCGCTCAAGCGCAAGCCCACTGTCCAGGATGCCTTTCGTCATACGCTCGGCCTGTCAGGGGGGCTTGGCAATCATGCGGTAGATGCCATGTACCGTGAAAACGGTATAGACATGTTTGTGCTGGATTCCCTGAGTCAGGAAATAGACAGGCTGGGCCAGGTGCCCCTGCGTTACCAGCCCGGGGAGCAATGGGTATATGGCCTGGGGCATGATGTGCAGGCTTACCTGGTGGAATATTTTTCCGGGATGGCCTTTGAGGACTATCTTGAGCAGACCCTGTTTGAGCCTTTGGGAATGAATGACACCATGTTTGGCGTCCCGTCATCCCGTGCTGACGATTTCGCCAAGGTGTATTCACCTGATGGTAATGGTGGACTTACACCAGAGAATGGCGACCGTTATGCCCGGTTCAATGATCATCACTTCGCTACCCTGAGCCTGTCCTCCTCCACCGGGGATTACCTGAAATTTGCACGAATGCTGCTCAATGGCGGTGAACTGGATGGTGTCAGGATTCTCGGCCGCAAAACAGTGGAGATGATGTCACGCAATCATCTGCCGGAAGTTGTTCCTTCCATCAATAATGGCAATGGTCCGACAGCGACCGGATATGGGTTGGGCGTATCAGTTACGCTTGATCCTGCCCAGCTGGGTGTAATGGATTCAGTGGGAAGCTGGGGCTGGGCGGGAGCAGCGACCACCTGGTTCCGCGTTGATCCTGCAGAAGATATGACCTACGTGATCAATGCCCAGACCCTGCCTGGCGACAGCGCCCTGCAGAACATGATCCAGAACCTGATCTACCAGGCGCTGGTCGATTAACAAAATGGGAATAGGACCAGAACGCATTGCTGTAAAAACTGCCTGAATTGATTTCATTATCAATACCATGTGTTCTGACCCTATTTATCCCTATCTGGCAGGCAGTGCAAAGGCCGTGATGATGTCGCCAATAGCGACAGCAATGTACTGACGCCCATCAAACTCATATGCCATGGGTGAACCGCGCCAGCTATTCAGGTTGGCCTGGAACTGCCATAGCACCTCACCACTGTCGGCATTGGCCGCCATGAACGAGCCACTGGTTTCAGCGAAGAATACCAGGCCGGCAGCAGTGGTTAGCAAGCCCGGAGAGCCGCCGTTGGTTGAGGGAGCGTGGGGAATTTCCACAACGATGTCGCCGGAGTGGATGTCGATTCCCCGCACGAAGCGTTTTTCCTCCTCGCCAGGAACACCACGCGCGACCCCTCCCATATAACTCTGATGCTGGCGCCACTCCTGGTCCCGCTCTGAAAACAGGTTGCAGGCTTCAAGCACCTGGACATAGTAAAGCCCGGTCTGCGCGATATAACCCGTGGAAAACCAGTTGGTCGCGCCAATCAGGCCGGGGCAGACATAGGTTTCCCCGGTAGGGGTAACGCGTAATTCTTTCAGGATCGGACGACCATTTTCGTCGATGCCTTCCGCCCAGTTCTGGTCGATAAATTCCCTGGCCAGCAGCAGCTCACCACTGACCCGGTCAAGTACATAGAAAAACCCGTTGCGGTTGGCCTGTACCAGCAGCTTGCGGGGCCTGCCTTCCCATTCGGCATCAATCAGTGCCAGCGGCTCCTGGGCATCCCAGTCGTGAACGTCATGGGGAGTGAACTGGTAGTACCACAGCAATTCCCCGCTATCCGCATCCAGTGCCACGACACTGTCGGTATACAGGTTGTCGCCTTCGCGGTTATATCCATACAGATCAGGACCCGGGTTGCCAACTGGCCAGTACAGAATATTCAGTTCTGGATCGAATGAGCCAGACATCCAGGTGGCACCGGCACCATGCTCAATGGCTTCAGCGCTGGGCCAGGTTTCCGAACCCGGTTCTCCCCAATGGGGAATGGTCCAGAAACGCCAGGCTTCCTCACCGGTGTCCTGGTGATAGGCCGAAATGAAACCGCGTACCCCTTCATCACCGCCGGCATGACCGCCAATGACAAGGTCATTTACCACCATCGGGGCGTTGGTGCTGTTGTAATTCTCGGTCCAGTCTGCCATTTCGGTTTCCCACAACAGGGAACCGTCGGCTTTACTCAGGGCAACCATGTGAGCATTGTCTGTCAGGAAAAAAACGCGCTCACCGGCTACCGCGACACCGCGGTTGGCGCCAAAGGTGGCATTGCCGGACAGACCGTCGGTAAAAGGTCGATCCCATTGCCATATCTGTCGGCCACTGCCCGCATCCAGTGCCCAGACAGAATTGCGGTAGGAGACATACATGACACCGTCCTCAACCACTGGCGTGGTCTGGACCATACCGGGCGCATTGAGGGTGAAGGTCCAGGCAGCGCCGAGCTGATGAACGTTGTCCGGGGTGATCTGCTTCAGGTCTGTGTGACGGTAACCACGCGTGTCGCCATGGTAACCAGGCCAGTCGGTGGTACTGGTCACTTCCCGGAATCGCTCTTCGGGCAGGCGGCGCAGCAAATGAATGCGACCATTGTTGTCGCGCAGTTGCAGGTCGGCATAACCTTCCCCGGTGACTACACCTTCCAGTCTTGTGCCATCATCCAGAGTCAGTGTACGTCGATCTTCCCGGGCTGCAGGATTGAAGGCCCCGAAGGGTGCGATGGAGCGCATGTAGCCAATCAACTGGAGCAGCTGCTCATCATCCACCGTGACAGGCGGCATGCCTTTGTCGGGATTACCCTGACGCAGGTAGGCGGCCAGGTCCTCATCTGTCAGCGAGGAATAGGCCTGGACAATGGAAGGGCCATATTCACCGCCGGTACCGTCACCGCCATGGCAGCGCGCGCAGCTCAGGTCAAACAGTTCATGGCCTTCCTCCAGGGACTGGGCATTGACCATACCGGTAAAACAGGCAGCCAGCATTGAGCCGGCGAGCAGGGAGAGGATGGATTTAATCGACATATGGTTACTCTCTTTTTCTATCGTTGTAATTGTTATTGGGCGGGCCGCCGGGAGAAGCGTCAGGGCAGGTCAGCCTGTTTATCTTGTTCTTCCCGGTATGTCCGAAAGTCCAGCCCGGGAAAGGGTTAAGGATTTACCTCTCCGGCCACGGGGTTGATTTCGTGTCGACGCGATTTGAAACGCCAGCCTTCCGCCGTTTTTACATAAACGTCATGATACAGACCCAGTTGCCCCGCCGTATCCTCATTCAGAAAGTGGCCCTTGTTCGCCGGGTAAATGGCATAGGAAATGCCTCTGGCACCATCCGGATGGGAATCGATGACCAGGCTTTCCGATAAATGCAGGATGTATGACGTGGGAGTGGTACGACGGGATTCACAGTCAGGTCCGCCGGCAAGAGCGATCAAGGCATCCCGGGTGTTGCGTACCGAGGGCATGCCATCCCCCTGGTCGATGATGTATTCGCCCCCTGGTATGAAAAGGTTCGCAAAGCCCTCACCGGCATCCGTGCAGTAATCGAGATGAAAATTTAGTCTGTTGACCAGTTGCTGAATGGCAATGTAGTCCGCTGGTGACAGGGATGCCGAAGTTGAAGCGCCCGAAGCCTGGGCATTGACCTGGCCGCTACTCAGGGACAGGGCAGCCAGCAACAGGACGCTCAGAAAGGGGGAGCCAGCGATCGTGTATGTCTTTGCTATTGTTATCATCGCCCGATTGTCTCAATCAAACCGGCCGAAAATCAAATACCTGAAAATTTGCAGGTAAACAGCAGCTCCACATCACCCTGTTGTCAGGGAACAGATACAGCAAGGGTTGTCCTTGCACAGTCTGTACAGGGCCCTGATTGAATGCTTGTTAATATGCCCCTTAACTCCGGGACAAATAACAGGCATTATTGACTGACAGTTCACGGTTGCATCACGATTTCGGTTAACACAGTGATAAAAAGAATTATGGATAGTGCAAACAGCAGTGACATTGTCTCCCCATCAGCGCCCCTGAGTCGGCGGGGCTTTCTCAGGGCCAGCACCATGGCCGGGGCCGGTTTCTCCCTGGCGTCGTATTTCGATACCTCGAAAGCACAGGCTGCAGAGCAGCCCGGCTCTAATAACGACGATGATCAGCTCGAACTCAATGCCTTCGTGGAAATCGGCATCGACGGTGCCATCACCCTGTACGCCCACAACCCGGAAAAAGGCCAGGGCACCAAGACCTCGCTGCCCATGATCATCGCCGAGGAACTGGGCGCCGACTGGAATGATGTCACCGTGGTCAGGGCTCCCTTCAATGAAGCCCGCTACGGCACACAGCGCGCCGGGGGTTCCACTTCAACGCCCCGCGAATTCGATCCCATGCGCCGCGCCGGTGCCGCCGCTCGCACCATGTTTATTGGCGCTGCCGCCAGGCGTTTGTCTGAAGACCCAACCCTGTTTTACACCGAGAACAGTCGCGTCATCCATCGTAATTCCGGCCAGGAACTGTCCTTTGCCGAACTGGCCCTGGATGCCGCCATGCAGCCAGTGCCGGACGTGGACACCCTGGCGTTCAAACCCCGCGCGGACTACAACATCATCGGCACCCATGTTGGCGACGTGGACAACCACACCATCGTCACTGGCGGTAGCCTCTACGGCTCGGATATCCAGTTGCAGGGCATGCTCTATGCCGTGTATGAAAAATGCCCTGCCACCTATGGCCGGGTAGTGAGTGCGAATATTGACCACATCAAGGCCATGCCCGGCATCGTTGATGCCTTCCTGGTCGAAGGCAATGACAATGTCGGTGAACTGCTCGACGGCGTGGCCATTGTCGCCCGCTCCACCTGGCAGGCCTTCAAGGCAAAACAGCAATTGGATGTGCAGTGGGACAGGTCACAGGCCTCCAAAGACGATAACGAAGACATCTTTGCCCGTGCCCAGGCTATTGCCGATGCGCCATGGACTAACGTCGTTACTGAGGGAAACCAGATCACCGAATCCGGCAATGTGACTGAGCAGTTTGATGATGAGTTCACGCAAACCCTCACCAGCAGCTACCACTTTCCCTACCTGGCCCATGCCTGCATGGAGCCCATGAACTGCACCGCCCATTACCATGCAGACACAAACAGCCTGGAGATCTGGGCACCGACCCGGCAGCCGCAGTTGACCGTGGCCTCCATGGGTAATGTCTTCGGCATTCCCGCTGAAAATGTCACCCTGCACATGATCCGCATGGGCGGCTCCTTTGGCCGCCGCCGCTTGCAGGATTATTCCTGCGAAGCCGCCGCCATTGCCCGGCGTTTTCATGTGCCGGTCAAACTGCTCTGGACCCGGGAAGACGACCTCATGCACGACCAGTACAGGCCCGGCGGCGTCTATGCCTTCAAGGGCGCCGTCAGCCGCGAGGGTAGGGTAGTCGCCATGCAGACTCACCTGATCGGCGGATCCGTGCGCGGCGTCGCCACCGCCGGCACCCGCCTGGGAGCAGCCGAATTCCCGGCCCTGAACATCGATCACTACCGCGCCGCAATCTCCCTGATCGACACCAATACCCCCACCGGTTCCTGGCGCGCGCCGGGCTCCAATGCCACCGGCTGGGCCGTGCAAAGCTTTATCGACGAACTGGCCCACGCCGCCGGCCGCGATCCGGTGGAACACCTCATCGACATGATGGGCGAACCCCGCTGGTTCGAAGAAGGCAGCACAGGCTCACTGAACACCGGCCGCGCCATGGATGTTATCAGGCTGGCCGCCGAACAAAGCGGCTGGGGCAAAACCCTGCCCGCCGGCCGCGGCATGGGCATCGCCTTTCACTTCAGCCATGCCGGCCACGTGGCCGAGGTGGCCGAAGTCAGTGTGGACGCTAACAACAAGGTTATCATTCACAAGGTCACGGCGGCTGTCGATATCGGGCCGGTCATCAACATGAGCGGCGCGATCAAACAGGTGCAGGGCGCGGTGTTCGATGGCATCAGTTCACTGGCCGGGCTTGAGATAACCATGAAAGACGGCGTCGTGCAGCAGGATAATTTTCACCAGTACAACCTGCTGCGCATGAAGAATGCACGGACCGAGATAGATGTGCATTTTATCCAGAGTGATTTTCACCCGACCGGGTTGGGGGAGCCGGCTTTGCCGCCGGTGATGCCGGCGGTGTGTAATGGAATTTTTGCGGTGACGGGGAGAAGGGTTAGGCAGTTGCCGATTACGCGGGAAGGGTTTTTGGTTTAGGTGAGAAATCAAGTTACTCTGACCCCTTTGATTTAGACTCGGACAGAATGAACGCCAAACGAAATCGCGCTGAGCGCCCAACGGGGCTTTCATCAAGGTTGAGGAAAGCAAGCGGCCGCAGTAGCACATGGATAGCACCAAACGGACAGGCAGTGCGGCTACCTGTGATTCTCGATCTCCTCAGCATAGATCCTGAGAATCCTTCCCGGCGATGGCTTGTAGAAGCCCGTGTAGATCTTGTCGGCACCATACCGCTCTTAGTGAGCGTCAATGTGGAAGGCAGTCCATGTCTGGATAGCGTCCAGCTACAGCGCTTTTTCAGGTGGGCCACTCCCATCGAAGTTGTACAAGTTACCGTGCCGCAACTGCTCGACGATGGTGTTGATCCCTACGAGCATGACTACACAAATGATGGCTATCCCGAAGAGGCGATCGAAAAAGAGCGCGAGCGATTTCACATCGTTGCTGACTACACCTACGACTGGGAAATGTGGGTCGATTCCAACGGTCAGTTACTCTATGTGTCGCCATCTTGCGAGCGCATCTCCGGCTATACGCAGGAGGAGTTTCTCGCGGATGCCAATTTGAGCCAAACGATCATAGACCCAGAGGACCGCATCGCTTACTCACGGCTCAATGGTGACACGGAACCTCTGGAAGCTGCCGAAGGTATCGAGTACCGAATCCGCACCAAAGCGGGAAATGAAAAGTGGATCGAACAGCGACGCACTCCGGTGGTTACTGACGACGGGCGGTATCTGGGTTATCGAATAAGCAATCGAGATTTTACGGAGCGGAAGGCAGCAGAGGCGAAGGTCGAGTTCTTGGCGATGCACGATGCGCTCACGCTGTTACCTATTGCGCGACCGACTGGAGACCGCCTTGGCGGATGCTCGGCGACGGAAATCTAAAGTCGGACTCCTTTACCTCGATCTTGATCACTTCAAACCCATCAACGACAAACTCGGCCATGATGCGGGTGATCTCGTCCTTGAAGGTGTTGGAAGTCGCCTCAAGGAGAATACCCGAGAGTCGGATACGATAGCTCGCATCGGTGGCGACGAATTTGTGGTAGTACTTTGCAACCAATCTGATTACGAGTCTGTGTTGCATACGGCGCAAAAAATTCAGGCTGCGATTAGCGTGCCCTACAAAACGGGATCGGAGTTATCGACCATTGGCGTGAGTATTGGGGTCGCCCTTTACCCCGATGATGCGAAGACCAGTGTAGTATTGCTGAAGGCGGCCGATGCGGCTTTGTACGCCGTGAAGGAGACGGGAAGGGGGAAAATCCGACGAGCCGGGAGTGCCCATAAATACGATAAAATAGGATAAATAGCGACAGATCTATTTTTCTGGTCGCTCCGGCCTGCAGACCCTGTTGCCCAAGCCCAGAGTGAACTTGACTCGCTTTCATGGGGTGTTCGCCCCCAACAGCAATTTTTGCATCATCATCACCCTGGCCAAGCGTGGCAAAGGGGCAAGAAAAGCAGCAACACAGACCACTGAACCCGAATCAAAGGGGTCAGAATCAAAGGGGTCAGAGTAATTTGATTTTTGGCTAAGGGTTTTCGGGTGCTTCCAGCCTTTCCTGCCGTGTGCTATGTTGGTTTCACGGGGGATCCATAATGAAAAACATTTGCCTGAACCTGTGCAGCGCACTGCTGCTCACCAGTACCAGCTTTTGCACCGTCGCCCAAGCGCCGGACACCATCCTGCTTAATGGCAAGATACTTACCGTGGATGACGACTTCAGTGTCGCCGAGGCAATTGCGGTCAGCGGTGAGCGAATCAGCGCTGTTGGCAGTAGCAGCGAGATCCGATCCCTGGCCGGGGAAGACACGGAGATCATGGACCTGGAAGGCGCCACGGTGATTCCCGGCCTCATCGACAACCATTTTCATTTCCTGCGCGCAGTCCAGCGTTGGCACCGCCAACCGCGGCTGGATGGCATCAATTCAAGGCGCATGGCACTGCGGATCCTCGCGGACAAGGCGGCGGAATTGGCGCCCGGGGAATGGGTGCTGACACAGGGTGGCTGGTACCCGGAACAGTTTGCGGACGAGCCCGGCGGCTTTACCCTGAAGGAACTCGACCGGGTTGCGCCAGAGAACCCGCTCTTCTTGCAGGAGCGCTATAACATGGTGTATGCCAACACGCTTGCCCTTGAAGCCGTCGGTATCGATCCGGCAGAAGGGGCTCGCCATCAGGCACAGGGGTTGGCCACTTTCCAGCCTCCTTACGGCAGTCTCATCCAGCAGATCGCGCCGACGCCGGAAGCCCAGCTGGAAGCGAACCTGGACGATTTCATGCACACACTTAACAGCCACGGCCTGACTGCCTTGTACAGCCTGGGACGTGGCCCGGAAGGTGAGGACTACGTACTCGAGGAGCGAGCAGAGGCCGGTCCCTTGCCCCTGCGAATCTGGCATACCCTGACCTACGAGGCCAATGATGCCGATAGTGCTGATGCCGCAGTCGACCTGATCAGCAATAACACACCGAATACCTTTGATGGCGACTATGGCCGCTTCGGCCTGGGCGAGCATATCTATCTGCCCTTTTTCGATTTCCCTTCTCAGCAAGGCCCCTGGCCCGATGAGGTGATCGACAACCTCATGAAAATTGCCACCGCGGCGGCACAGGGCGACTGGCATATCCATGAACACACCATGAGCAACTGGTCCGTCATGGATCTGCTGAATCGGTTTGAAACCCTCAATGAAACCGTGCCCATGGATGACCTGCGCTGGACCCTGGCCCATGTCTACGACATTACCCCGGACAGCATTGCGCGGGCCAAAAAACTGGGGATGACCCTGGCCGTCCATGGCGTGGGCATGAACGGTGGTGTCCGCATACCCTTTCGCGACATCGCCGAAAGTGACATCATCTTCGGCCTTGGTACCGATGCCACAGTCGTCTCTCATTACCAGCCTTTCATTACTCTGGGTTGGGCTGTCAGCGGTATTGATATTGCTGGCAACAAGGCGCTTGATCAGACCCTGACACGTGAGGAAGCCCTTGTCGCCCATACCCGCAACAATGCCTGGCTATTTTTTCAGGAGAACAACATGGGCTCGCTGGAAACGGGCAAGTACGCCGACCTCGTAGTGCTCGACAGGGATTACATGACCGTACCCGCTGACGAAATTTTCTGGATCCAACCCACCATGACCATGGTCGGTGGTCGTGTCGTCTACGAAGCGGATTAAGAATCAAGAAAACTAATAGGACACCCACTCTTTAGCATAAATTCGGTGTTTTCAGGTTTTTATGACTGGCTGGACTACCGGATATTGGTCGTTTAATCTTCCTATAACTATCATGCTTCCTATCCTCTATAATTTTCGCCGCTGCCCCTATGCGATGCGAGCTCGTATGGCGCTCCAAAAATCCGGCACAAAGCTGGAGTTACGTGAAATTGAATTACGCGACAAGCCAGCGCACATGCTGGAGATATCTCCAAAAGGTACCGTGCCAGTCCTTCAAATTTCAGATGACAAAGTGCTGGATGAAAGCCTGGATATCATGCGTTGGGCTTTGTGCCAAAAAGATCCTGATAATTGGCTGATGGAAACAGATGAGAGCCGTGAACTTATCGCCCGGAATGATGGTGCGTTTAAGGAAGCACTGGATCGCTACAAATACCCCGATCGGTTTCCTGATGATTGCCTCGATGCCCGCGATAACGGTTTGGTATTTTTGCAAACGCTAAACGCAAGGCTTGAGACTTCCCCCCAACTTGTTGGTTCCAACATTACAATCACTGACATTGCGATATTCCCCTTCATCCGTCAATTCATGGGTGTTGACCGCGGCTGGTCGGATAAACTCCCGCTACCGGCGCTCCATAAATGGTTGCTCGATCACATACAAAGCCCGCTATTTAAGACAATTATGGTGAAATATAAACCGTGGCTCGTCACAGGTAAGGCCGAAAACTGGCCTTCCTGAAACCATTAACATGAAATCAAAGGGGTAAAATAAATCAAAGGGGTCAGAGTAACTTGATCTGGCATTTTCCCCAATGCCATCTATAGTGTGATAGCAATTCACGGCTTTTGCGCATGTGAACGGATTCACCATGCCCCGACGATCCAGACATTTCATTCCAGGGATACCCCTGCATATCATCCAGCGCGGTAATAACCGCCAGGCCTGCTTCTTCAGAGAGCGGGACTACATCATCTATCTTGATAAACTGCGTGAGTACAGCCTGGCCTTCGGAACTGCAGTGCACAGCTATGTGCTGATGACCAACCACGTGCACCTGCTGTTAACCCCCACGGAGAAAGACAGTGCCAGTCGTTTACTGCAGGCATTGGGGAGATATTACGTCAGATACATCAATGCCACCTACGGCCGGACGGGTACGTTGTGGGAGGGGCGCTTCAAGGCCTCGCTGGTCCATTCGGGCCAATACCTGCTCACTGTGTACCGTTACATTGAAATGAATCCCGTTCGGGCCGGTATGGTTGACCACCCCGCCGGGTATCCCTGGTCCAGTTACCAGTCCAATGCCTTGGGCAAGACTATCAAACTGGTCACGCCACATGCCGTATATAATGCCCTTGGAAACAATAGAATATCTCAACAGACTGCCTATCAATGCCTGTTCAACAGCCAGCTTTCTGAATGGACGCTGGAGGAGATACGCCAGGCGGCCAACAAGGGGTGGGTACTGGGCGACAGCAAGTTCAAGAAGCAGGTTGAACAGCAGTTGGGTTATGAACTTCCACCTTTCAAGCGAGGAGGAGACAGGAAATCCGCCGAGGCAAGAAGAAACAGAATCAAGTTACTCTGACCCCTTTGATTTTCTCTGACCCCTTTGATTTTGATTGCTTGTATAATATCTGCACATCTACGTTCAACTTCATACCAAAAACACACAGAGGCATACCATGATTTTCATTTCCGGAGCGAACGGGCAATTTGCTCGTGCAGTGATTCAATCCATCCTTGCGGCCGGGCGGGGTAAAGAACTTGCTGTGGGAACGCGTAATGTGGATTCCCCTTTTGCACGGGAACTTGCAGCACAGGGTGTTAGTGTGCGGCATGCTGATTTCGTTGATCAGGGTCTCATGCAAAGCGCACTTGAGGGCTGCGCCAAGGCGTTGTTTATTCCAACCTACGATACCAACGATGTCCGTCTAAGGCAGAATCTCAATGCGCTCGAAGCAGCGCGCGCCGCAGGTGTTGGTCACGTGGTCTACCCCAGTTTCATTAATGCGGAATCGCCTCTGGTCGAGCACAGCCGCCTCGTGCACCTGCCGACCGAGCAGGCGATTCGCGATTCGGGCCTTGCATTCACCATCCTGCGGCACGCGCTTTACGCGGATGTAATGGTAAGCGATCTGCAGGACACGCTCGCCACTGGTGTGCTTCATCGACCTGGTGGTAAGGCACGCTGCGCTTACGTGGCACGCGCGGACCTGGGTATATCTGCAGCACAGGTGCTGATGCGCGACGAGCCCTCGGGACGAACCTACTCCGAAACCATGGAACGCACATATTCCGGCAGTGAGATAGCAGACATTATGTCAGAAGTATTCGACAGACCAGTACGTTACCAATCCATCGCAGTTGTCGACTGGCCGCACTATGTGACAGAGAATTGGGGAGTCCCGCTGGAGATCTCGAGAAGCATGGTGGGCACTTCACAAGCCGTAGAGGCCGGAGATTTTGATCTTGTCAGTTCGGACTATAGCGAGATAACCGGCCATTCTCCTCGTACGATGCGCGCCTTTCTGGAATCGGTGCGCGACGGCGGAAACTGAAAATCAAAGGAATCAAAGGGGTCAGAGTAACTTGATCCAGCAATTAGTAAATCAAACTACTCTGACCCCTTTGATACAGGAAGTCACCATGATTCGATTAATCCTCTGCCTTTCAATACTACTGAGTCTCTCTGCGCCAACCCTGGCCGGCAGGGAGGATTTTGTTTCAGGGACTGCGGTGCCTGATTATGGCGTCTATGCGCCGGTACCCGGTGTTGAATTGCTGGCTGGCACCCAGATGAAAATCGCATTCGATGTGTCTGCTGCCGGACCGGATGATGCCGTTAACCGTAAATTTGAGATGGTGGCACGTTCCGTGAATTTGCATACGGCAAAAGGTGTTTCGGCAGAGAATCTGTCAGCCGCCATCGTGGTCCATGGTTTGGCAGGCGCCGACTTGCTGACCACTGAGGCGCGTGGTGCCGAGAATCCCAATGCCGGCATCATTTCGCAGCTGCAGGCGGCCGGGGTAACAATACAGCTGTGTGGGCAATCGGCAGAGGGGATGGACATCAGGGAAGCCGACTTGCTGCCAGGCATCACCATGGCCCCATCCGCCATCACGGCTCATGCGCTGTTGCAGCAACAGGGGTATACGCTGAATCCTTTTTAGGGGAAATGGAAATAGCAGGACACCCCCTTTGATTCTTCTTTAATTATGCTGGGAGTGGGAGTCCCTTTTCCTAGCTAGTCCTGCACCATCTCCAGTCCGGCTTCCTGGTAAAGCCTCTCCATTTCATCTAGCCATTTCGGTTCGGTACACTCGTAGGAGAGCACGTGATAGTCGTTCAGTTCGCGCCAGCGCTTTGTTGCGGAATAGGGCTCTTCCAGCCAGAGCGGATCTTCCATGACCAGTTCGCCGACCAGGATCCGCGTGCCATCGGGTAACGGTTCGTCCAGATAATAGGTCTCACGAACCGTTGCCTGATCGCTATGCGGATAGCGTGTATCGACCTGGGTTTTCAGGCGTGTGGTTTCAACGACGAGCCGGTCACCTTCCCAATGGGCGATGGAATAACCATTGCGTTCGCGAAAAAATTCTTCCGGGTTTCCCGCTTCATCGCCGATATAAAATCGTCGCATTTCGTTATGTAATTCGTTGATAACCAGCAACTGATCCGGACGCTGAATAATTTCCATGGGGTAGCCGCCGCCTGAGGACAGCATTGATTCCGGGAGTCCATATCCGACACAGGCATTGCCCGGCGCATAGTTCGTACCCTCAATCAACGCACGATAGGCATCAACAGCTGCCTGCGCTTCCGGTTTCAGGGCGAGCCGGGAAGGGTCGGGGCCGTTAGCATCCGTCGGGCCACCGCGGTAAGTGTTCCACGCACCGCTGAAATCAGGCTGGTCGGCCGCGATGATGAACGGGGACAAAAATAGCGTAATCGTTAGCACGGCCAGGCCGGGGAGATATCGGGACATTGGCAAATCCTTTTTCGGCGGAAATTGACGAATGGCGAAGAAGCGTCTCTTTCCCTGATTTTTTTTTCACACTATAACCGAAGGATGCTCTGCAAATAAACGTGGATGTCGTCGCCCTTGTTCACCCTGTTTTACTCAGGCTGTAACAGCTCCGATCCATGGGTACGTGTCAACTATCGGTCGATTATGTCATTCTTCGACCACTGGCGACTTCGGTGCCGGTTCAAATGCAGCACCAGGGGGTAAAACGAAAGGGGGCAGATTAATAAAAGTTAAATTGTTCCCCCTTTTTTAAGTGTATGTCCTATTATCGCTTCTATATATCGCTTTATGGGTTCTCTCAAGAGGAATGGTCATCATGGGAAGTTGCAGGAAAATGACAGGAATTTCAGGTGGACTGTTAGTGGCTCTGTGCCTGGCCTCGATGGCGTTTGCGGCTGAGCCGGGGTCAGACAATCTGCGGCTCTATGTGCTGGATTGCGGCACCATTGATCCGATGGATCCGGCCCTGTTTGGCCTGCAGGCCGATGAAATTACCGGTGATGGCAGTTTCGCTTCGCCCTGTTATCTGGTCGTGCATCCCAATGGCACACTGATGTGGGATGTGGGTCAGGTCCCTGATGAGCAGATTGCTGGCGATGGCAGCACGGCGATCAGTGACGGCATCCTCAAAGCCACGCGAAAACTCTCCACCCAGCTGGCTGCCCTGGGCTTTGGTATGGATGACATTACCTACATGGCCATGTCCCATTACCATGCAGACCATACGGCCAACGCCAATGCTTTTGCCAACACTTCCATGTGGATTGTGCAGCAGCCGGAATACGACGTTATGTTCGCCGGTGACGATGTTGGCATCCTGACACCGGACTCTTATCAGGACCTGGAATTTGCCAAGCGCCTTATGCTGCCATCAACTGATCATGATGTATTCGGGGACGGCAGTGTAGTCATCAAGTTTGCCCCTGGTCATACCCTTGGGCATCAGATGCTGTTTCTTGATCTGCCCAACTATGGCCCACTGTTGCTGTCTGGTGATCTCTGGCATTTACCCGAAGAACGCAGCCTTGACCGGGTGCCGACCTTTGATGCGGATGGCGAGCTGACCCGTCGTACACGGGTAAAGATAGAACAGTTTATGAAGGACAACGGCGCGCAGATGTGGATTCAGCACGATCCCCCGACTTATGCAGCATTGAAAAAGGCGCCAGCATATTACGACTGATACAGATTCGCTGCCTTGTGTTCGTGTGCCTGCTGCCGGGACGTATGCAATAACTCCCCCATGGCTTGTGTGGAATCTACTGATCCGGAAGTTTACCGGCCAGCCTGATCGACCATGAATTTGACCGCCCTGATGATTGCCTCATCGGAGAGATCCAGACGTTCCCCTTTCTTTGGCATGACACCGGTACTGCCGGAGAATCCGTTCAAAGCATGGTCGTTCAGTATGTCAATGCCCTGGGCAATGCGCGGTGACCAGGCTTCGGTATCGCCAAGTGCGGGTGCCCCGCCAACACCGGGAGGGGAGTGGCAGGCGATGCAGACATTGTTGTATACCTGCTGACCGGTCATGGGATCAGGTTGGGAAGAGGGTTCCGCAGCGCCCAGAGTGAGCGGTGCAAAGAGCAGGATCAGCAGTTTGCCGGCCATACGCAAGAGGGTATGGCAGAAGGATTCGATGGGAGGATTGAGTGTGCTATACATACGGTTGGTCCAGTGCTGCGTCCGACGCGATTGTAGCATTTCATAATCGGATGAACGATTGATCCGTCCTGTATGCAGGTACCTGCTTCAGTCTGAATTCAGTTTCATATTATTTCCACATTAAGAACCTTATCAACACCTTTGGCAGTGATCGTTGAGCCAAAAATCATGGTATTCTCGAAAGTCGGCAAATTGAATCTGAAAGCCTGAACAGTAATCTCAAGCGTGAAGTTGAGGCGCTTCCTAATACAGGCTGCAGTTTCAATTTGTATTCATGGTTTTAATTTGGAAACAACTTGTATAACAAGCAAGGATTTCTCACGCCGGGCACTATTGCGCAGTATGGCCATATTTGGTTTTACCGGTGGTTCTGGTACAGCGCTCGCGAAGAAGACGCACCGATTTTCAACAGTAAAAAGGGCATTCGATGATCCCTATTTCGAGCTGATTCGGTTATTGAAGGAAGGCTGCGAGATCGAGCATGACCTGATGATTCAATACCTCTACGGAGCTTATGCGTTAAAGCCCGACTATGCAGGCATCATGGGTGCTCCGGCGCCAAGCGCGGATTCGCTGATTGGCGTCATCATTGAGGAAATGCAGCACCTGCGCGGGGCAAACCAACTGCTGGTTGAACTGGGTGCAGCCCGAGTACTTACGCGGCAGGACTTTCCCTACGAAAGCGATCTTTACCCGTTCCCGTTTGAACTGGCACCATTGAGCGAGGTGCGACTGGCCAAATACACCTACTGCGAAGCCGATCCTGTACGCCTGGGGCGTGTAAGGTCATTTGAAAGTGATTCGGTCTACCTGATTGACAAGATGAAAGGCACGCTTGGCGAGAACGAAATCTCGGCCAATCATGTCGGTAAGCTTTACGATGCCATCACTACCACGCTGGCCGAACTCAAGGAAATCGGCGACCCCGATATCGATTACAACGCCTGGTTCCAGGCAATCGGCGATATCAAGGCGGAAGGCGAGCACGGTCATTTCAAGTTTTTCCAGTCACTCTATGAAACTTCCCACCCCTTGATCATGGACACGCCGGACATCTGGTCACTGCCAGCTTCCGATGCGCGCTATCCAAGCTATGAGGTACCGGTAAACCCGAGGGCCTATGATGGGCGTCCGAACAGTATTGAGGATAATGGCCTGAGGGCCCTGGCCTGGCTGGGCAATATGAACTACTGGGGCATGTTGTTGTTGCTTGAGTCAGCCTATCGGGGAAGTTACACGCCTGATGCCGCCCTGGCCCAGGCCATCATGCTGGGGCCGCTCAACTCGATAGCCCGATATCTGCCCACCAGGGGGTCTGCGGTGCCGTTCGATCCGCTCAGTCCGGGTTTTAATCCCGGACTCGACGAGGCCACCAATAAACGTATTACCCACCTGATGCTGCAGGAGACCCGCGATCTGGCCCGTGCGCTTGAGGACCTGTTACCAGGTGATTTTGATCTGCAGATTTACGACCAGCTGCTGGCAGCTGTTTGATCGCGCAGGGTGGTAGTGGGGGAAACAGGTGTAAAAGCCAAAGCTCCGAACTTATTCAGTGGGCTGCAGCGTCGCGAGATAGGCGACAACATCGGCACGGGTCTTGTTGTCCCGAATAAGCATCGGCATGAAGGTGCCTGGTACCATTGCCATGGGGTTTACCAGGAATTTATCGAGTGTCTGCCTGTCCCAGGTGAGTCCGGACGCCTGGAGCGCCTCTGAATACCTGGTGAAATCAGGCTGGCTGCCAGCCTTGCGACCGACAAGCCCGACAAGATTGGGGCCTTCCACAGGTCCTCCAGTTTTCTGCACCGAATGGCAGACGCCGCACATGGTATTAAACGTTGTCTTGCCGTTCTCGATGTCCGGCGTGGTCTCTTTTACGGAGTCGGCAGCACACATGGCCGGGGCCAGGTTAGCGGCAGTCACTATCAAAACAGAGTGAACCAAACGGCGAATATGGGGCATAGCAGGCATTAATTAATTGGTACGTTAGTTGGTAATAAGTTGGTAATAAGTTAGTAATAAGTTAGTAATAAAGTTGGTGTATAGTGGGTATTGATGAATAGGAACCCTGGCCAAGTGTAGCAAAGTCTGTGGCCAGGTGCGGTACTCACTGTTCTCACCTTTTTTCACGAAGCCCAAAAATAGCATCATATATGCTTCTATGCTATTTATAGGCTGGTTGAAAGCTGGCTGATGCTGCTTGTTCCATGAGTAAGAGGATAAATAAATAATGGCAATGAACTCACGCGTTTCCTTACTATCACGGGTCCTCCCGATCTGTTTTCTGCTATGCGCTACTACCGGTGTGCAGGCCCAGGCAATGCGCTGGTCCGATCCCGCTACCTGGCCAAACAACCAGGTGCCAGCCGCCGGCGACAAGGTGACGATTGCCAGTGATCAGGAAGTAATACTGGATGTCAGCCCGCCCGCACTGAATGGCCTTACGATCAATGGCAAACTCAGTTTTGCCGACGAGGCCGACCTGGCGCTGAGCAGCGAGTGGATACTGGTGTTCGGTGAACTGGAGATTGGCACCGAAGCCAGGCCTCACACGCACAAGGCCACCATTACCCTCACAGATAATGTTGAAGGTGAACAGCTGATGGGCATGGGCGACCGTGGCATCATGCTCTCGGGTGGCACCCTGAACCTGCACGGTAACCGCACCAATACCTGGACCAGACTGGCCAATACCGCCGAGGCAGGCAGTAACACCATCGACGTCCTGGACGCTGACCAGTGGCAGGTGGGTGATGAGATTGTCCTTGCCTCCACGGATTACGATCCACGGCAGGCCGAGCGTCGCACGATCTCCGCCATCAGTGGCAATACCATCACGCTGGATGAGCCGCTGGCGTACATGCACTTCGGCAAGATTACTTATGGCGTGGATGAGCGCGGTGAAGTAGGGTTGTTGACGCGCAACATCAAGGTCCAGGCATCCGAAGATGCGGCAGAATCCCATTTCGGAGGCCATATCATGGCCATGGTCACCAGCAAAATGTTTGTTGAGGGTGTGGAACTGAACCGTATGGGACAGCATCTGGAGCTGGCCCGTTATCCGATCCACTGGCACCTGGTAGGCGACGGCGGCAAGGGGCAGTACATCAGGAATGCAGCGATCCATGATACCTACAACCGTTGCGTGACCGTGCACGGTACCAATGACCTGCGGGTGGAGAATAACGTCACTTACAACATTGTTGGTCACTGCTTTTTCATGGAAGATGGCATTGAGCACGGCAACGAGTTTGTCAAAAACCTGGCGATCCATGTCAAGTGCCATCCGACCGACCCATGTGTGCCAACCAATCTGGCCGCGGAGGGAGAGTCCACCGAGGTGCGTCAGGCAACCGGACCAGAAGGCCAGCGTTCACCTGATGTGCTGCTGCCCTCGGACAACACAGTGGCTGCCTACTGGATTACCAACCCGGACAATACCTACGTGGACAACGTCGCTGCGGGATCCGATGCAAATGGATTCTGGATGTCGTTGGGTGAGCATCCGAACGGTGCGTTTGAAGGGTCTGATGACAGTCTCAACACCTGGCCCCGGCGCACAAATTTCCGCGAGTTCAGGGGCAACACGGCTCACTCGTCATATGATGGGTTCATGTTCGACCGGAATATCAATCCTGACAATACCTTTGGTGTCACCGGTTCCTCACATGGCGGTCGGGAGAATCCCGCCGACCCGAACAGCAAGGCGCTGGTATCGGTATTCGAGGATCTCACCACCTACAAGAATCGCAATGGCGGCATCTGGGGACGCGGCAGCTTGCATCTGTTCAGGAACGTGAAGTTCGCTGACAACGCCATGGGCTTCACCCATGCCGGCGGTGATGGTCGACTCGAGTACTCCTCACAGGTGGTTGATTCCCTGTTTGTGGGCGAAACCGAAAATATCGGCAACCCCTCAACGCCTGAGGAGAAAGCTTATGGCCGCACGTTTCCCAAGCCCTCCATGCCGGATTTCCCGATCCGCGGCTACGAGTACTATGACTACCGGCACGATGTCGTGGACACCACGTTCCGCAATTTCGAGGACAATGACACCCGCAAGACGGGAGCGATCTCACACCTGCTATACACAAGCTTTGGGGCAAGCTCCAACAATGCTGTGGAAAACCTCAAGTTCGAGAACGCCAAACCGGTGTATTACCCGCCGATGGAGCGCAAGTGGGGCAACGACAACAACGCAGGCAGCCTGGCCTACAAGACTGCCGTATTCAGGGACCGGGACGGCTCGCTAGGTCTCGGCACCAGTTCCTTCGTTGTCATCCACGACGGTGTTAATGACAGCATTGCCGTTGATGAAGAGGCCTGTGAGATCAAACCTTCCTGGAACGCCGCATTGTGCACCGGTGATGTAGGTCGTATGAGTTTTGTGAATGGCAAGGGGCTGGGCTTTGATCCAATAAGCTTCGGTGGCGGCTTTGGTATCGATGAAAGCCTGCCGCCCGTGATCCTGAGTCGCGGTGGCCATGAAATCAGTATCCCTGTAGGCACCAATATCCGTGCCAACACTGAGTTCAAGGCGACCACTGAACGCAAAGAAATGGAACTCCATGCGATTGAAATGGAAAAAGGCGCGTGGGTGATAGTCGAAATTCCGGGCTTCACTCAGGCGGATTCGGGGATGTCAGTAGCCAGCCTGGATGCGCTGCGTAATGCGGATGACACGTCTTACTACAAGGCCAGCGATGCGCTTTGGGTCAAGCTGGTCTCTCCTGGAGACAGCGGCCGCGGTGGGCACACTGGTGGTGTGACTATGAAAGTCAGTCGTTAAAAATCGCTAATCAAAGGGGGCAGAATCAAAGGGGTCAGAGTCATTTGATTTTTTTAATTCTGAATTAAAGCGGTCAGAGTCATTTGATTTTTTTAATTCTTAACAGCCTGTATTCAAAGAGAGTATTTTGATCAAATCAAATGACTCTGACCCCTTTGATTATTGATCAAATCAAATGACTCTGACCCCTTTGATTATTTTAGTATCCCTGAAATCCTGAAAGGACATACGCTAATGAAAAGAATAACAACACGCGTCGTAATCAAGTACTGGCCAATTGCCCTCGCTGGCATAGTCTTCGCGACAGATGCCTCTGCAGCCTGTAGTCGTGAGTCGCTTAGGGAGTTGACTGACATCTATGTTGAAGCCCAGACAACTGGCGATGCGACCATGCTGCCCCTGGCCGCCAGTTCATATTACGGAGAGAATGACCTGCCAAGGGATATTGCTGAAGGCATTTTGTCTCAAGCCATTACGCCCGACTTTACCCGCAGTTTCTTTGATACCACCCTGTGCGCTACTTTCACAGAGCTGGTGGCAGCCACCCATGAGCACCCTTATGTGATTCAAACGCGTATGGAGGTGAATGATGAGCAAGAGGTAACTGTCATGGAGTCGGTTGTAACCGATGAAGGTGACTGGGTTTTCGGCGCCCCGGCCTATCTTTCCTATACGCAGGAAGAGGATTGGGGAGTCATCCCGGAAGACCAGCGCGACATGAGAGGAGTCATCAAGGCCGCCGCCGAAGCCTATATAAACAATTGGGGGGATCCATTTCTGCCAGTACCGCACGGTACACCCTGTACCCGCCTTGAGGGTCGCATTTATACTGGCGCCAAGGATCCGGAAGGCCAGACCTGCACCATGGGGGCATTCCCGCAACCCATTAAAACCGGCAATCGCCGCTTCGTCATTGATGAGACCATGGGTGCCGTCAGCATCTTCCATAGCTTTTCCTGGCTCGATGCCGGGTTGGGGCCATATCATCCGGGCACTCCTGCAAGCCAGCAGTTTCGGGTTGAAGGCGGTATGAATCGCTATATTCATGAGGTGACGGTTTGTACGACGCCAGGCTGTAGCAGAGGCAGGCCACCCGGACCTCCGCCAGGTGGTGGGCAGGGGGAATAACAGGAATCACCTGGCTCCATCTGACACTGCTTTCTGCCAAACAAGGGGGGGAATTGGGTAAAGAGCTCAGCGTTACGGTCAGCCCCGTCCCTGTCCGCGAAGCGATGGATTTCTGGCTCTTGGAATTATTCAGGGCTTACCCGGGTCTGGATTGGTGTAGTCTATTCCCGGTTTTCACTTTTTATTCACAATATTCAGTTATACCATCCTCTACGATTAATCATCAGGATGGTATATTCCTGATAGCTTGACTACAGGGGAAAAAAACATGTCAATTTATTCACTCGTGTCCTTATTTACAGGGCCATCTACACAACTGTCGCGTTTAGTCGGTCATATATTCGGCCATCCGCAAGTTAGCGCATTGCCGCTTATAAAAGCCCTGTCAGTCTGTTTATTGCTTGGTAGCTCCTGCAATGTACTTGCCCAGGCAACGCGCTGGTCTGATTCCTCCACCTGGCCCAACAATCAGGTGCCAGCCGCCGGCGACAAGGTGACGATTGCCAGTGACCAGGAAGTGATACTGGATGTCAGTCCTCCCGCACTGGATGGTCTGACGATTAACGGCAAGCTCACTTTCTCCGACGAGGCTGATCTTGAATTGACCACCGAGTGGATCATGGTGTTCGGCGAACTGGAGATTGGTACCGAAGCCCTGCCCTACACGCACAAGGCTACTATCACACTCACTGACAACAACGAGGGTGAGCAACTCATGGGCATGGGGGATCGCGGCATCATGCTTTCTGGCGGTACCCTGAACCTGCATGGCAACCGGACCAATGCCTGGACAAAACTGTCGGCAACTGCCGAGGCGGGCAGTAGCACTATCAATGTTCTGGACTCCAGCCAATGGCAGGCCGGTGACGAGATTGTTCTTGCCTCCACAGATTTCGATCCGAGGCAGGCCGAGCGTCGCACGATTGCCGCCATCAGCGGCAATACCATCACACTGAATAAGCCGCTGGAGTACATGCACTTCGGCAGGATCACTCATGGTGTCGATGAGCGTGGTGAAGTGGGCCTGCTGACCCGCAACATCAAGGTCCAGGCATCCCCTGACGCGGACCAGTCCTGGTTTGGCGGTCATATCATGGCCATGGTGACAAGCAAGATGTATGTCGAGGGCGTCGAGCTAAACCGCATGGGCCAGAACCTGGAACTGGCGCGCTATCCGATCCACTGGCACCTGGTGGGTGATGGCGGCGAAGGCCAGTACATCAGGAATGCAGCGATCCACGATACCTACAACCGCTGCGTGACCGTGCATGGTACCAATCACCTGCGCGTGGAGAACAACGTGACCTACAACACCGTGGGACACTGCTTCTTCATGGAAGACGGCATCGAACATGACAATGAGTTCATCAAGAACCTGGCGATCCAGACCAAGTGCCACATGACCAGGCCGTGCGATCCAACCAATCTCGCGCCGTTCGGGGCGAGCGATGACGGCCTGAACTTCAAACTCGAAGGCCAGGACTCCCCGGAAATCCTGATCCCCTCGGACAATACGGCCTCGTCATTCTGGATCACCAACCCGGACAATATCTATCGCGGCAACGTCGCCGCGGGCTCCGACTCCACGGGATTCTGGCTTGCTTTCCCGGTACATCCGACCGGCGCTTTCGAAGGCTCGGACGAGAGCCTCGCCACCTGGCCGCGTCGCATGAAAATGCGTGAATTCAAGGGCAATGTCTCCCATTCGAACATTGACGCGTTCATGGGCGACCGAGCCCCCAGGGCAGATGGTCATTTTGCCGTGGGCGGGTATATCGCCCTGGCTGATCCCACTGACGAGAACAGCGAACAGGTGGTGGATGTCTTCGAGGATTTTACCGCTTACAAGAATCGTAACAGCGGCATCTGGGCCAGGGGTGAGATGCACCTTTACAGGGGCCTGAAGTTTGCCGATAACGGCATCGGTTTCACGCATGCCTCCGGTGCCCTTGGTCAGGCCAAATATACCTCACGTGTGGTTGACTCGCTGTTCGTGGGCGAATCCGAGAACATCGGTAATCCCACGGCGCCATCGGAAATTGCTTACGGCCGCAGCCTGCCGCAGCCGAGAATCCCGGACTTCCCGATCCGCGCCTACGAGTTTTACGACTACCATCATGAACTGGACAATAATACGTTCATCAATTACGAGGACAATGACATCCGCAAGACGGGAGCGATTTCCTACCTGCTATTTACCAGCTTCGGCATGAGCTCCAACAACACCGTATCGCGTTCGACATTCATTAATGCGAAGCCGGTCTATTTTCCGCCGATCGACAACCGGTGGAGCAACGATGATTATGGCAACATTGTCTACAAGCACTCGGTGTTCCACGATGCGGATGGCACCATCACTGGCATTCCGGATTCCTACATCATCAATGATACGGGCTACGACCCCGATGATGCCTGCGAGGCCAGGCCAACCTGGAATGCTTATGTTTGCACGGGCGATGTTGGCCGCATGAACGTTGGCGGCGGGGGTATCCTGGGATTCAGCTTTGGCGGTGGTCCTCGTCCTACGGAATATGAGATTGCGCCAGGTGGTGGCCGTATCAGGGGGACTTTCCCGGATGCACCACCGATCAAGCTCAGCCGTAACGGTAAAGAGTTCGAAGCCGAAGGCGAAACCAATGTGCGCGCGGGCTCAAAGTACACATTAAAAACGGCAAAGGACTCCGTGGATATCAGGGTGCGTGAGCTGGATGCCGGTTCGTGGGTGATGTTTGAGCTGCCGGGATTTACCGCTGCAGACTCCGGCAAGGCGGTGAACAGCCTCGATGCGCTGCGCACGGCCAGTGCAACGTCCTGGTTCAGTGACGACGATGCACTCTGGGTAAAAGTGGTGTCCAATGGAGATATTCCGGGCCGCGGGCCGGGCCAGGGCCCTGGTCAAGGGGAGCGCGTCCAGGTCAGTCGTTGATCCGGGATCACGCGGGTTGAACAAAGACGGCGAAACCCATGGGTTTCGCCGTTTTTTTTTGGTGACCATATCTCTTTTTGTATACCCGTATTAATTCCGACACTTGATCCATACCCCGTTTTCCATCAATGGACTGACAGCATTAAACAATCATTCATGACAATCACCCTCTACAGGGTAAACATTTCGAATCATGGCGCATTACCAACGGGCATCAGCCCAACAATGAGTTTTCAGAACTGGCGGCTCCAACCACCTTGATTTATTCCACATCTGGTTGCATCTTGTCGTGGTAAGCTAAATGGCTTTTAACAGATAACAAAATTCCTGTTTTACTCCCGGAGAATATTCATGAAGTCCCTACTAGTAAATGCACTGACCGTCATTACATTGCTCCTCGTTTTCAGTGCCCCAACCTTCGCTCAGGAGAAACCCGATGCCATCATCAATGTTGATGGTATTGGTTTCTCTCGCATCATAGATGATGAGCTGGTGGCCTTCGATCTTGTAGCTGCCTATGATGAACACAGCATCGTCGAAGCAAATTGCAGCGCTTTTAAATCCAGGCTCCAGGGAGTCGACTGGTGTTTCTCCAGCGCGGAAAACCAAATGACGTTTGAATCGGCTACCCGGGATAATGGAAACAATCAATACCTCCCCTTTGTTGGCGGACATTGTGCACTGGGCATGAGCCGGGGCAATCTTGTAGCCAGGGGCGATCCCCGCACGGCCATTCGGATTGGCAACCAGCTTGTGCTGAACGGCCGATTCAGTGTTCGCACTGCCTTTCTGGAAGATACGGAGCGTAATATGGACAATGCCCGCTTGCGCTACGAGCTGGCTCTTGCCTCAGGTGCTTTAAGGGAAAATTAAATTCCCTAAAGGAAAAAGCCGGTCTGGCGAGCAGGGCCAGATTTATAGTGATAGTGGGTTAAAGCGGGAAAGGGGCTGAAAAAATAACTGCCCCCGTAAATCCGTCTCGTTAAAGGAATGCAGTCAATGAAATTTGATGCCAGTCACGCCGCTAAACTGGTCGCCACAGCACTCGTTGTGACGGCAATTACGCAGTTGGTGTATGTGATTCTTGGCGGCGGTGGTAACCAGCCTGTCGCCTATCCTGTCTGGCGGATCGAGGCAGTGTCAGCGCTGGTCGTCGCGCTGTTTTCCTTCGTCATCCTCAAGCGTAATGCGCTTGTCGGTGGCTGCCTGGCCGTGGCCGGTATCTTTAACGTGATCCAGACCGGCATGGGGCTGACCATGTTCTATCAGCTGGGTTATGGCGGTGACACTGATCCGAATCCTATTTTCTTTCCCGTGCTGCGAATGTCCTTTTTTCTCTACTTCGCTGCCAAAGCTGCTCTGGGCGTTGCAGCCATCACTCTGGGTATGGAACTGTGGCAGTCCATTAGAGATGGTGTGTGGCGGATTGTCGGTGTGTTGGTCGGGCTTGCAGGTCTTGTGGCCCTGCTGCTCAATGTCGCCGCCATGTTGCTGGGACTGGGTGTGGTACCTTTCGCCGGTGCAGCTGGTGTCGTCGCGGCGGTCCTTACTGCCTTTACGCTGATTCGCGTGATACAGCCAGCGGATACCAGATCCCTGTCCTGATGTTGAAACTCATATCGAATAAAAGGTCGCAGAAACAAAGCGGGCAGGATTGGCTATTCACCGCGCTGTCGAAATTTTTGGAGAAGGGCTGGAGTTTATCTATGAAATTCTTGATTGGTCTATTTTTACTAGCCATGCCAGTGATGCAGGCCACCGCGCAGTGGCTGGATCGTCCCTGGGATGACATTCCGCGTAATATGGATGGCAGTCCGGATCTATCCGCACCAGCCCCCCGGGGAGCCGATGGCAACCTGGATCTGACCGGTATCTGGAATGGCCCACCACCCGTGGCAAATCTTGATCCGGACATTTTACTGCCATGGGCATCTGAACTTGCAGTACAGCGGCAACAGGATTTCTACAAGGAGCGCCCCTTGTTCAACTGCCTGCCAAATGGCCCGGAAACCGAAAGTGCAGGAGGGTGGAAGCGTTTTGTTCAGACAAACAAGACTCTAATCATTCTTAATGAGGACCTGACCTACAGGGTTATTCATCTGGATGGACGCGAACTTGAGGAAAATCCCGTGCCCAGCTTTACCGGATATTCAGTAGGGTACTGGGATGGAGACACCCTTGTGGTCGATTCCAATGGCTACAATGACCAGACCTGGGTTGCGCGCTATGGCGTATCCCATACCGATGAACTGGTGGTGAATGAACGCTTTACACGGTCCAGCTTTGGTCAGCTGGATATTACAGTCACGTTCACAGATCCGGGAACATTCACCCAGCCCTGGGGCTACAAGACAAGCATGAAACTCATGGCGGACACTGAAATGCTTGAGTCGGTGTGCGAGACAGGTACTGATAACTGGTCTGGAAGCCTGTCGGCAACGGAAGGTGAAAGTGTCTTCGTTGCACCAGAAATACTGGAAAAATATACAGGTATCTACAGGGGGATCTATGCTGGTGGTGAACGGACCTATGAAGTGTCTGTGTCAGAAGGGGATCTGATAGCCACCATCATTTCCGGTTATGATGCTATCGGCCTTGGCGCAGCGGGCCTGGAATCCGGTGTGCCACGTAAACTTGTGCCATTATCGGAAACACTGTTCGACGGGGTGGGCCTGGGGTATCGCTTTGTAGTTAACGACAACGGTGATGTGGAGAGTTTTATTATCTCGCATGTGTCCGGTGATTATACATACACCAGGTTGCCCTAGAACATGCCTGCTCCGGATACCCTGGTTTCCTGAGGATACGCTTTTACAAAGCGGTAACCAGGATTTGAAACTACACCAATTTGGCCAGAGTTACTTAAATTTTGCTTACTCTGCTCATTATGATCAGTTATTGCCCAAAACTCTCCGGCAGTTCCAGGTATCGTTGGGCGCTTTCAGGGTCACAAGGCATTTGAATCATCTCAAAATCGGGGGCGTAGACCCACTCCAGTTCATAGCCAATTGGCGCGGCCAGATAGGTTGGATCCGTCATCTCGAAACTGTAATTAATTCGCGTACCGTCCTGGTTCAGTTGGAAGCGCTCGGTGAGGTGTTTGTCAGGCCCCGAGGGCAGCTTCTGTGCATTGCCCATGCCATGTTCGGCAAATCGCGCGGTGTCGACAACAAGGACATCACCTTCCCAGCGCCCGATCGAATGTCCCTGTACGGAAGGTTCAATGCCCTCATGAGAAGTCTCTTTCATGTGAATGACACGCTCTGCGACCTCAAGCTCTGTCCGAATGATAATTTCATCCTCGCCCATTGTGATTGTTTTGGCGTCTCCGATGATCATCAGAAACGGCGAAGCATAGGCAACACAGTTCTTTCCGGGATTGTCGCTGTTTTCGAAATTCTGGTGCGCGCGCAAGCCTGCTTCCGTCAGTGGCCAGTCAGTTGGTTCGAAGAAGAAAAAGTGTTCCCTGACCTCGGGGGTGGTGATCGTCCGCCACTGGCCGGCCAGGCTATTCGACCCCTTTTCAGGGGCGACGATAACCGGGGCGCCGCTGTTGACCTTGCGCATTTCAAGCAGGATGCTTTCGGGAGTTATCAAGCGGGCACCCAGCGCATGGGTCTGGGTCGGGTCAGTCGAGGGATTGGCAAAGATGGTGACCTGATCGCCCACCGTAACAGTGTCGGCTGCCCAGCCTCGATTGCGCATGACCACCGCCGAGGACGCTTCTATCTCCCACACCTGGGTGATTCCATTTTCACCGCTTGTTTGCAACTCAATATAGGTATGGGGGTTGGCCCATTTATATTCGGTGATGGTCCCTTCAAGGGTGACCTCACGCTCCAGGTCATAAGGGGCCCAGCTGTGATGGGCCCAGGCGGATGCGATCGGCAGGATGAGTATTGGCGCGATCAGCGCAAGGCGTGGCATAAAACTCGACACTGGTTTCCCCCTAAAGCCTCACAGCTGGGTCCGGTTCGGACAGACCCTGTCGAGGCAAGGCGCCGCATCGCAAGTGCGCGGCTTATTCTAAATTGTTTGTACTTACCTTAGTGCAACCCTGGTACGCCAGCAATCCCATCGCTTCCCCGGCAACACCATCAATGTTCACTCAAAGCTGAAAATGTCTTCCTCTTGCGGCCGCTCCATGCCGTCTTCCCAGTATTGCTCCCAGATGTTTGCCCAGGGCCGTCCATACATGTCCGGTACCTCATACTCGATCACATCACCTGGCGAGACCGGTGTAGGGGAGCCTTTCATCGGGAAGATTGATTGGACGCATTCAATGAATGGCTGCGGGTTGCCTTCCTCGAATCCGCTTTGTCTTGTGATGTTGCGGATGACTCGCACTGGTTCCACCAGGGCCTCATCATCATAAAAAATCGTCTCGTGGTTGAGCCCAAGGAATATACCGTTCTCGTCTCTATTGGGCGTATAAATCTCGATAGTCTGCATCCGGTTCGAAAACTCGAAAGCCGCATGGCTGGACCAGCCCTGGACATTGGATGTCCAGGTGATCAGTACATCGCCGTCCCAGAAACCAATGGTCTCCCCGTACCAGCGCGGTACATCCTCTCCAAGCCGGGGGACATTGCCGCTCATATCAAATTCCCGACCGATATGGATATTGGTGATGAAGTTGCGCGCAACACCCGCCAGAATCTGGACCATGTTTGGTGTCACCATGATGGATTGCTCCCACAAAGCCGATTCATGCCAGCGACGCAGGAATCCCTCCGGCCAGCAGTACTGGGAGGGCCACTGGGGAGCGTTGGTATTGCCGTGATGATAGGCTTCCTGCACCATGCGCTTCTGGTATTCCGGCGTAAGCAGGGACAGGATGGTAGGAATCTGGACATGCCGCATCCTTAGCCAGTACTGGCTGTCTGCAGGAGCGGGATGGTCGTATCTGCCGGTCCATTCACCTGGGACGGTGGCATATGTATGCTGGGTGGGGCCACCTCGGCTTTGTGTTTCTTCAAGCAGTGCCGCGTAATGGGCCTGCGCCGAGCTGAACGGGTAGGGGCTCACGATTGATTCGCGCGGATAGTCGCGATCGCAATAACCCCAAGGAGCTACAGCCGGTGAATTATTGCCAATCAATCCACCTTCCCCTCGAAAATCCTCCAGTGCCGCGGAACTGTTGCAGCGGAAATAGCGGGGATCACTCCACAGCTCCTGGTCCTGGTAGAAATCAGAAGTGGTAAACAGGTCGACTTCCAGCGCTTTGATGCCGTCGGGTGTTTCACCGTCACGAGCGGCACCCACAAAACCGGTGTCCGGATCGCGGCGGGGATCGAAGGGAATTTCCGTGCGGTAAGCCGGATTGCCCAGTCCCTGCCGGAGCGTGGCACCGGTCATGTGATAGTCATTCATGTCTGCAGCCAGGGGCCAGGCGCGCCCGACACTGTCAAAGTCGATCTGCGCCGTGGTTTGGGCTAAAGAGGAAGCTATCGTGAATGAAAATAATGCAGGAGCAGCCAGCAATAGAACGGTCTTCTTCATGATGTTTTCCCGTTGTTGTTTGAGAGAGAATCAACGATCCCGGAGAGCGGATAGTTTATGACCGGATTGTGTGGGCCGGTTTCAGCAATTGGACCTAGGCTACTGCAGTCAACTGGTGAAATCAAAGGTATGCATTGGTTTCTTTCATAACCCTTTTGATTACAGTCGAATGATGCTCTGCAGATAGAAGTAGTGGGCGTCGTCTTTGCCCACTTTGTCCATGTAAGCGCCAGCGTTGAGCCACGTGTAACCGGTTTCCAGCGTAAGGTTGTCGCCCAGCAGATGCCAGCGCAAACGCGTTTCAAGCTGTGCACCCACCCGGGTTTCCCCAAGCCCGCCAGGATGCTGGTAACGAGTGGTACGCCACCCCTGCTGGGCTGAGTCCAGCCTGTAATTCTGCAGCTTGATATAGGCATCCATGTTGTTTGCCGGCTTCAGGTCAAGCTGCAATCCCGGTGTATTGATATTGTTGCGTACAAAGGCCCGGTATGTCCCGGTGGGTCCGTAATCCGGTCTCGGCACACCATAGAGAGAGTCAAAACTGTTGTTCTCATTGTCCAGGGGATTATCATCGCCGGTAGCATAGTCATAGATGACACTCAGCCGTGGCTGCCAGAGGGTTTCAAAGCTGTAGCCGGCCTGCAGGTGGACAAAATGCGCCCGGTGGGACTGTCTTTCGCTTGTGCCTGCACGTGCCGGCGCCTTGCCCCGTTGCAGAAGCATCTCGGCTTCGTGGTGCCACTGTCCCGGTAACGGATTGCGAAAAAGCCGCAGACCGCTTGTGAGCAGTCGGTTGCGCTGGTGAGGATCTGCCGCGTGCCGGTTTTCATCAAGTCCATAGAGATAGGTTTCCAGATGGCCTGCTTCACCGGGTAAGCGGATGTCATGGAAGATTCCCCAGAATTGCGCGTCCCCGCTTTCATTGTCCGGCTTGGGTTTGTTGTCCAGCAGGTTACCGTCGCTGCGACGGTTCGTGGGTAGTGTGTAGAAAAGCTGGATACCCTGCGTGTCATTCCTCAGGCTAAAGAGAGCGCCTGCAAAAGCATTGATGGTGTTGCGGAAGCGATTGCGTGCCATCAGGCGGCGCCCGCCCTGGTCCATGGTGAAGCGGCCAACCTGGACATACCCTTCATTTTTCCACCCCAGGATATTGGTGACAGGCATTTTCACATTGAGTTGCAGAATATCCAGGGGGTTCACGATCGAGCCATCCAGTGGCGTGTCCCTGTCAGCCCTCAATGCCCGCATATCGGCCAATTCAGTGATCAGCGAGAAGCTGTTGAATGTGAGTTCCGCCCTGACTGTGGTTCGGGTTTCTACGGCTTCATCGCTCCCATTGAAGCCAGCACGAAACTGTCCATCAAGGGTTTGCCAGCGGCTTTGCTGTTCGGCTGTCAGGCTTAGATTGGCGGGTTTGTCCTGCCAGTGAGTGTCAAATTGCCAGGCCGTCTGGGCGAAGACTGGTATAGCTGGCAGCAGAGTGCAGGAAAGAGCGAGGCTTGATAGGAGCCTCTGGGTGTCTGGTGGTATGTGCATGAAGGGGAACAAAAAAAGTATGATTGTAAACGATATCGACAAGGACAGCATGGGGAATAGGGGGTTCAGGCATTGCGAATGGGGTAAATGAGACTATCAGAGGTAAGGAGTCAGGATAAAAAAATACCGGGATAGATTAGGAAGAAAAGCGAGAGTTCCCAATCAAAAAACTTAACCTGAATACGTTTTCAACATTACTGTTATTAACTTTGCCTCTTATAGCCAATGCTGTGCCGGTGACAGTGGATTCTGGCACTTTTTGTTCCAGATATCCCTGTTTTCGTTATCACACCCTAAGTATTCCCCATCCTGTTTCCTTTGCTCATCAACCCTTGTTCTGTAAAATCCGCCTTTTCAGTTTTTCAGGTTAATTACTATGGGTCGCGCCTATCAAAACCGTAAAGATTCCATGGCCAAGACATCGGCCAACAAGTCACGGCTGTATGGCCGCTACGGGCGGGAAATCTATGTTGTCGCGAAGCAGGGTGGTGTTGATCCCGATGGTAATCTTGCCCTGCGCTCAATCATTGAACGCGCCAAGCGTGAGCAGGTGCCAAGTCATGTGATTGATAAGGCCATCGATAAAGCCAAGGGTGGAGGCGGAGAAGATTATTCACTGGCACGCTACGAAGGATTTGGTCCGGGTGGCTGCACGGTGATTGTTGAATGCCTGACCGACAATCCAAATCGTACATTTGGTGATGTGCGTGTGTGTTTCAACAAGGGCAAAAGCAAACTGGGCACACAAGGCACGGTCAGCCATATGTTTGATCACAGCATTATTCTTTCTTTCGATGGAGATGAAGAAGCTGTGATGGAGGCACTGCTCAATGCCGATGTGGATATCACGGATATTGAGGAAGAAGCAGGTAAAGTCACTGTTTTCGCTCCCACGGTGGAGTATGCCAAGGCAAAAACGGCATTGTCAGATGCGATGGGAGACATCGAGTACGATGTTGATGAAATTCAATGGATACCCCATGCTTACACGAGCCTGAGCGGAGAGGATCTGGAGATGTTTGAAAAATTTACCGAACTGCTCAATGACCTCGATGATGTGCAGAACATTTATCATAATGTGGAGAATCAGTAGACCCAGCGTTTGCTCTTCGCACGCTTCCCATTCGCCTTTGCTTCTTTCCCCCATTAGCGTAAATTCGTTCTATCTGTTTCGCGATGTTGGGGGATGTCATGAAAATCACTAAAACCTTATCCAATACAAAGCTGAACCGGCGTCATTTTATCCGGGCAAGCGCAATGACGACAGCGGGGCTTTCCCTGGCTGGAATCGCTCTGCCGGGTCTGGCACAGGATACCTACCTGACCACTGTTGGCGGCACAGCAAGTACCCGATACGGCAGGGTGCGTGGGTTGTTGAAGGAAGGTGTTCATCAGTTCTGGGGGGTGCCTTATGCAGCGTCGACAGCCGGTGCCAATCGCTTCATGCCACCGAGGCCGCCTGCTGCCTGGTCGGGTGTGAATGATCATTTCCAGATCGCCCACAATGCCCCGATACAACCCGGGGCTCAGGAACCGGCGCCGGTGGTAACTGCCCTGAATCGCCTGAGTCCGGAAGGGGAGGATTGCCTCAATGTGAATATCTTCACCCCGGGGCTGGATAATGCGGCGCGCCCTGTCATGGTGTGGCTGCATGGTGGCGGCTTCTCCGCAGGGGCGGGTAATTACCTGTTGTACGATGGTACCAACCTGGCGAAGAAGGAAGACGTGGTGGTCGTCTCGGTAAACCATCGCCTGAATATTTTCGGGTTCCTTCACCTGGCCGATGTCGGAGGTGATCAGTGGGCACAGTCTACCAATGTGGGTATGCAGGATATTGTCGCCACCCTGCAATGGATAAGGGACAACATCGAGAATTTCGGAGGTGATCCGGATCGTGTCACCATCTTTGGCCAGTCCGGTGGCGGGCGTAAGACCACCACCCTGATGGCGATGCCATCGGCTGAAGGACTATTTCACCGCTGTATTTCCCAGAGCGGTGTGGCGGTGCGGGGTGTGAGTGCTGATGTGGCGAATGAAGGCACCGAACGTTTTCTGGGTAAACTGGGTATCAGGCCCAACCAGCTTGACCGCCTGCAATCCCTGAGTGTCAAACAGATCCAGGATGCCTACTATAGTGAGCCGGCCATTGCCGGGCTGGGTGTCGGGCCGGTCGTTGACGGTAATATTCTTCCACGCGACCAGTGGGATCCAACGGCGCCATCCTGGTCTTCCAATGTACCCTTACTGGTGGGTTCCACGGAAACGGAAAATGGTTGGATCGGCCCACCCCCTTATGAACTTTCCGATGCCGATATGCTGGAACGTTTTACTACGCGCCTGGCCAATAACGATGCCGCAACAGGACGCGAGCTGGTGGACCTGTACAGGAAACTGCATCCAGATGTGCGAAACCAGACGCTGTGGTTGACCGCTGAGTCCGACGACACCCGTCGCCGTGATGCCCAGCTTGCGAGCCGGCTTAAACATGCGCAGGGGGGAGCGCCGGCCTACCTGTATTTCTTTGACTGGTATTCTCCTGTACACAATAATCGCATGGGTTCCTACCACACGCTCGATATTCCCTTCGTTTTCTACAACATGGATCTGGGAGCGTCCATGACAGGTTCATCCCAGGCCCGTTACCAGTTGGGTCATGTCATGAGTGCCGCCTGGGCTGCCTTTGCCCGAAATGGAAACCCTGATCATGCTGACATGCCCCACTGGCCAGCGTTCGATCCAGACAATTATCCCACCATGATGTTCGGGGATACCGTCAGGGTGATGGACGATCCTAACCGGGAAGCTCGCCTGGCACTGGCCCGCTTGAGGTAAAAATAACCTGGATAAATAAAAGTGGTCATATCAACGCCAGGGCATCCTGCAGTTCCTTCACTGTCGTTGGACGTACCACCTGGGTTACTTCCTTGCCATCCAGCAGGAAGATCAGCGTTGGCCACAACTTGATCCCGAACTGACGTCCAAGCCGTTGGCTTTTGCCATCCTGTACCCGGATATGGAGTACGGGGCTGTTTGATAATGCCTCTGAAATTATTGGCGTCGCAGCCTGGCAGATGCCACAGGAGTTGCTGCCGAACTCAAGAATCACAGGGCCGGACATGGCATCGAGGGTGTCACGATCCGGGGCGTTCCAGGAATAAGGTGCCAGCATGGAATACTCGTTACAAATTGGTGGAGCCATTTTATCTGAAGGGCTACCAAGGATGACAGGCTTCCTGTAATTTATGCCATTACCAGCCAGTCAGGGCTGTCACCAGAATAATCAAAACGAGACTCGCCATGACACAATGTCATGTGCCACCCAAAGGACTTTCTATGCTGACCTTCTTTTATGCTCCCGGTTCATGCGCCACGGCCACGCACCTGGCCCTGGAACAGTCCGGCTTGACCTACACGGTGAAAAAAGTGGATTTTAAAAACCAGGAACAGCGTTCACCTGAGTTCCTGAGAATCAATCCCAAGGGACGGGTTCCGGCGCTGGTCACAGACCAGGGTGTGTTGACTGAAAATCCGGCCTTGTTGGTGTATATCGCACAACTGGCGCCGGAGGCCAAACTCGCCCCACTGGATGATCCATTCGCTTTCGCGCAAATGCAGTCATTCAACAGTTACCTGGCATCTACCGTGCATGTAGCACATGCCCATCGCTATCGCGGATACCGCTGGTCCGATGATGAAGCTGCTATTGCCACCATGGTGGCAAAAGTACCGCAGAATATGCGCGACTGTTTTACCCTCATCGAAAATGATTACCTGCAGGGTCCCTGGGTGCTGGGTGACAATTTTTCCGTGAGTGACATGTACCTGTTCACGATCTGTCGCTGGCTGGAAGGGGATGAAGTGGACATCCATGAATTTCCGCGTGTGGCGGATCATTTTCAGCGTATGCAGGAAATCCCGGCTGTGCAGAGAGTATTGGCGCAACTCTGATGAGCGCGCCTGGACTGCCCTGCACAGGCCAATGGTTATTCAGTCTTCCTGACCTTCGATGGGAGCAATACCCCGGGGCATACCGGGTTCACTGCCACCGAGTATCTGCTGTGCCCCCAGGCGAATAAGCCGGGTATCAGAGGCTGCCTGGAAAAAGGTATAGCCATCGCGCACGCCTTTCCATGCCGAAGGACCTGCCAGATACTTGCCAGCAGCCAGGGTTTCATCCTTGATAGTCGAGATCAGGGCTTCATACTGCGGATCGCCCTGGCGGTAGCCGGAAAAGCTGCCGATGTCGGAGCTGGCTGCAAACACGATATCCACGTGCTCCATATTGGCAATCTGGCCAGCAATTTCCACACCTGCCGGATTTTCGATCATGGCGACGATCATGATGTTGTCATTGGCCAGCTCACGATAGTCACGCCCCCAGATGGCTCCATACTGACCACCCCCCTGGCTGCGTTTGCCAATGGGAGGGAATTTGGCATACGTAATCGCATTTTCAATTTTTTCCACGGTATCTACCATCGGCACAATAATGCCCAGGGCGCCAATGTCTGTCGCCTTCTGGATATCGCCTTCACTATCGGTTGGAACACGTATGAATGGAATTGCCGGTCCCGGACAGGCGCGGATCATGACGGCAACCTCGGCAAAGGTTAGCGGACTGTGCTGCATCTCGATCCAGAGAAAATCAAAGCCCGAATTGGCCATGGCACAGTAAATCTCGATGTCTGAAGAGCTCACTGTGCCGCCAACTACCTGCTCGCCGGCGGCCAGTTTCTGTTTCACGGTGTTGAAGATGTTACCTTCAGCAGCCTGTGTGGTGGGCAAAACCGCCATTAGCAGGAGCAATGCGAGAAGTGGGAATGGCCTTGTCCAGCTGGCCTGGGATGTATGTTTCATGGGTCCCCTCCATAAAAGTGTTCGTTATTATTATCAATGCTTTCTATATGGTTTTTATTCTGTGTAATATTGGTTATAAACAGAATAGAAAACAAGTACAGTCATACTGACAGTAAACAAGTCAGAAAGTAAGGCTTTGTGGAGCCCGGGGGGAGTATGAAACGATTCAGTCGACGACACGTACTTCGCGGCATGGGTTCGTCCGTGCTGCCATTGGTCCCGGGAATCGTGCGCGCCCAATCGGGTGATATTGAAGCCATGACTTTAGCCCCCAGCCAGCGTGACTGGAGCGGTAACAATCCTCTGCGCTACCCCGATCCTGATGTTGTTGCCCTGGATCCCCGCTTTAATCCCTATATGTTGTTTAACTCACCCATCCAGCGGCTCCATACCGGGACCTTGTGGGCGGAAGGGCCTGCCTGGAATGGGGTGGGGCGCTACCTCGTGTGGAGTGATATTCCAGGCAATGTGCAGAAACGCTGGTTGGCGGATGACGGTGAAGTCACCACGTTCCGGCAACCTTCAAACAACAGTAACGGCAATACCTTTGATTTCCAGGGGCGTCAGTTATCCGCGGAGCATGGTGCCCGCCGGGTGGTTCGTTATGAGTCCAATGGTCAGGTCACTGTCATTGCAGACAGCTTTGAGGGCCGCAAATTAAACTCTCCCAATGATGTCGTGGTCCACCCGGACGGCAGTATCTGGTTTACCGATCCGGTCTATGGTATCCGGGACACCGCCTACGAAGGAAATGCCGGTGAAAGTGAAAATGCCCCTGTTGTGTATCGCGTGGATGGTGACAGCGGTCGCATCACTGTGGCCACGGATGAGGTGGTGATGCCCAATGGTCTGTGTTTTTCACCCGACTACTCAACATTGTATGTTGCAGATACAGGTGCGGCAGAAACTCGTGTCTTCAATGTGGATGGCGAGCACCTGAAAAGTGGTCGCACCTTTGTGCAGCTAAAAGCACCGGGAGGCGTTCGCTCGGTGGCGGACGGAATTCGTTGCGATACTGATGGTAACCTGTGGTGCGGTGCTGCCCCCGGTGTTCAGATAGTCGCTCCGGACGGGGATCAGATCGGCATGATCCTGTTGCCGGAACTTTGTGCCAATCTCTGTTTTGGCGGCACCAAACGCAACCGTCTGTTCATGACGGCCAGTCAGTCACTGTATGCGCTGTATGTTGGCGCAAAAGGCGCCCATATCTGCTAGGAATTGTCTTTATGGTAGTTAAATTGCTTAAACCGATGGCGGGATTCATGTTACTGCTATCGATTATCATATCACCGGGGGTGAATGCCCAGGAATTCGGGGGCAGCTCCTTGCTGGACGGGGCCTTTACCGAAGAGCAGGCCATCAATGGGCAGACACTTTATTATGATCATTGCCTGCAATGCCATGGCGAGGCCATGAACGGGGTTGATCAGGCGCCGCCACTGGCTGGCCCGCAATTTGCCAGCAACTGGTCAGGAGAGACACTGCTGTCACTGGTGGAGCGCATGAACACCATGCCTCCGGACAGGCCTGGTGTATTGTCCCGACAGCAGGCGGTGGACTTGCTGGCCTTTATACTCTGGTTCAATGAACTGCCTCTGGGTACCACACCGATGGCATCGGATCGGGATAGCCTGATGAACATTGTTTTCGAAACACCGACACCACAATATTGAATACATATTACAAACAGACAATGGCGCTGGGGGATGAGATGAATCCGGGAAAGATAATCATGAATAGAGCGTGCTCAGGAATGGGGATGGCCGCGATTCTGCTGATGTTGATCAGTGCAGGGGTGCAGGCCCAGTCTGAGATCAATGACTATCAGGCACAGGGTGAATGGACAACCTATGGGGCCAACCTGGCCAGTCATCGGTACTCACCCCTGGACCAGATCAATGCGGACAATTTTCAGGACCTGGAAATTGCCTGGCGTCTGAATACTGATTTCCTGGGTCCACGTCCCGATGGTCTTTACGGGGCCACTCCTTTATATGTGGATGGTGTGCTTTATGCGACGGCAGGTACCCGTAGAACGGTTATTGCCATGAACCCGGAAACAGCCGAACTATTATGGATATATCGTGAGGATGAAGGGGCGCGTGGTGCGGCCGGTGCTCGTCAGGGCGCAGGGCGAGGCCTGTCCTGGTGGGAAAGTGAAGACGGGTCAGAGCAACGCCTGATTTATGTCACTCCCGGTTATCGTATGATTGCGCTGGATCCTGAAACTGGTGAGCGGGTTCGTACTTTTGGCGAGGATGGGGTCGTTGATCTTAAAAAGAATTTTGACCAGGAAGTTGATCCTGATGGCGGTAATATCGGTCTGAATGCCACGCCGCTGGTGGTCGGGGATGTTGTGGTGGTAGGAGCCTCTCACAGGCCATCGACGCCGGTAGAAACCCGGTGGGATACCCGCGGTTATGTGCGTGGTTTCGATGTGCGCACCGGTGAACGGCTCTGGATTTTTCACACGATTCCCCTGAGGGGCGAGTTCGGTTACGACACCTGGAATGGCACGGCGGAGCAGAATGGTAATACCGGTGTGTGGGCACAGCTCAGTGCCGATCCTGAACTGGGACTGGTTTACCTGCCCGTGGAAATGCCGACGTCCGATTACAACGGCTACAACCGCGACGGTGACGGCCTATTTGGCGAATCCCTGGTGGCGGTGGATGTGAATACCGGTGAACGCAAGTGGCATTACCAGTTTATACATCATGGTATCTGGGACTGGGATCTGCCATGCGCTCCCATTCTGTTCGACATGGAAAAAGATGGTCGCACGATAAAAGCCCTCGCCCAACCAAGCAAGCAGGCTTTCCTGTATGTACTCAACCGGGAAACCGGTGAGCCCATCTGGCCTTTCGAGGAACGTCCCGTTCCTCAATCGGAATCAGCCTACGAAAGAACCAGTGCGACACAGCCTTTTCCTACCAGGCCGGTAGCCTTTGACCGCCAGGGCCTGACACGGGATGATCTGAATGACCTGACGCCGGCTCTCAGGGCCGAAGCCGAACAGTTGGTAGAACAGTTCCAGTTGGCGGACATGTTCACGCCGCCAGCGGTTACCAGGGATGGCGGTCCTATCGGTACGCTGATGCTGCCGTCCAATGTGGGCGGCGCCAATTGGCCGGGGGGAAGTTTTGATCCGGAAACTAACCGGCTTTACATCCATTCGCATTCAGCGGTTTTCAACCTGCCCAATGTGGATGCGGATTTTGAACCGTTTAATCCCGGACCCGAGGGCGAAGCCCCTGCGCCCAGGGCGAGGCCCATGGGGCTGGGGCTTCGACCACGCCGGATTGACCCCTACCTGCAGGGCAATATTCCCCTGATCAAACCGCCCTATGACCGGATCACGGCCTATGACATGAATACTGGCGATATGCTCTGGCAGAAAACCCACGGCACCACGGAAGACCGGATTCGCAACAATCCGGCCCTGGCAGGTGTTGAGGATATCGACCGATTAGGTTCCTATGGCCGCATCTTTATCGGTACACTGGTCACAGGCAGCTTGGTAATAGCAGGAGAAGGAGCGACTCACACCAATGAGGACGGTGAGACCGTCGCCCTGTTGCGGGCCTATGACAAGGCCACCGGGGAGGATGTGGAAGGGAGAATCGAGATGCCTGCCAGGCAGACAGGCTCTCCGATGACCTTTATGCACAATGGCAAACAGTACATCGTACTCGCGGTCACCCATGGTGGCGCCAATGCCGGTGGAGAGCTTGTCGCATATACTTTGCCCTGAGGCCCGGTTGCGACACCATATTCATGCAGGTAATTAAATAATGAAGAGTAAAGTTTCAACCGTAATCGTCATAGCCATTCTGGGTGCTGGTGCTTCCAGTCTGGCCCAGGACCTGCCAGGTGATTCCTCTGATATGATTGACCAGTGGTGGTCTCCCGGAGATGGCAGATCCTTGCCGCCTTATGTTGAATACACCAATGAATACGGACGTCTTGGTTTGATCAATACTGCCGGGACAGTCCAGACTGACGGTCATCCTTTCTTTGAGGCGCTGGGGTCCAATGGCCGCGGCTGTGTAACCTGTCACCAACCCTCGGATGCCATGTCCCTTTCCGCAAAAACTATTCGCCAGCGCTGGCAGGATACCCAGGGCAGTGATCCCCTGTTTGCTGCCATCGATGGCAAGGACTGTCCGAATCTGCCGGAAGGGGAGGCCGAATCACATTCTTTGCTCCTCAAGCGTGGGTTGTTCCGTGTCGCACTGCCCTGGCCTCCGGAGAATGCCGAGCCTGAATTCACATTAGAAGTGGTTCGTGACCCCACCGGTTGCAACACCGATCCGGTATATGGGATCAGCGGTGAACAGAAAAAGATATCCGTTTACCGCCGGCCACGTCCGGCCATGAATATTCGTTATGTGGCCTCATCAAGGTTTGGCGTATCGCCATTCATTGGAAAAACCGGTCAACTTTCGGCGATTGATCCGGATACTGGAAAGCCACAGAACATGAACATGATGGCAGATGCCCGAGTGGTGACGCCAAAAACACAGGCCCAGTCGGCGGCGGGTGATCACATGGGGGTCACGCTGACAGAAACCCAGCTTAACCGTATCCGTGATTTTGAATTGCAGATATATGGTGCCCAGGCCTGGTCCAATGGGGCCGGGGACCTGAATGAGGAAGATGGGCCTTCGGGCATCGGTCCCCAGGCCATGGCTGATGGCAGGGATGGTGTGCTAGGCAACAACACCACGCGCTTCGTTTTCCCCATGGAAAACAAGTGGGCGAATCTGTCCGCAGGAAAAACTGAAGAAGAAAATGCCAGGAATGCATTCAGGGAGTCAGTGCAGCGTGGCCATGATGTATTTTTTTACCGGACATTCTGGATCAAGGATGCCACCCACATCAATACAGTGGGATTGGGCAATCCAATCAAGCGCACCTGTTCGACCTGTCATGGCATGCATATGACAGGTATGGATACGGCCAATGGCTGGATGGATCTGGGAACCACCAATCATCCATGGGCACTGGAGCCGCCGGAAAGTCCGTGGGCTGACGAATTGCCGGAAATGCCATTATTCAAGATAACCTGTTCTGACGATTTGCCACCCCATCCATTTCTAGGACGTACTATCTATACCCAGGACCCCGGTCGTGCCCTGATTTCCGGCAAGTGTGAAGACGTTGGGGCCATTGTTATCCAGCAGTTTAGGGGGTTGTCCGCAAGAGCCCCCTACTTCGTCAACGGATCTGCCGCCGACCTGCATGAGGTAGTAGATTTTTATGATCGGCGGTTCAATATCCGCTTTACCGAGCAGGAACGTATTGACCTGGTCAATTTCCTGAGTGTGCTGTGATGAAACGGATAATCCTCTTTTCTACCCTTCTATATTCGGCCATGGCAGTCCCTGCGCCACCCTCTGGCGAACGCATCAGCTTTGTCAGCTGTCCGGTAGTACGTGATACACGCACTGTGCCATGCTGGACAAGTGACTATCAGGGCGATACCTACTACCTGACTATCCAGAGTGATGTAAGTGCCCAGGTACAACCTCCATTACTGGGGCATAAGGTTCTGGTGGAAGGGATTGTGACTGACAGGCCATCGATATGCGGCGGTATTGTCCTCGAGGATGTTCATCTCACAGCTATGCCGGAACTGGATGCAAACTGTAATACCATCCTGCCTGCCGATGAGCGGATTACCATAGACTTTCATCCAAGGCCCCCCGGGCCCAGTGCCGGGCGCCTGGCTTTTCAGCGGGATCCCTCCACGCAGCCGCCGGAGCCGCCACCACCGACAGGGCCCCAGACGTTCGATCTGTATTTTGATTTTGACAAGGGTATCTCATTTCGTCATCCGGGAAATCTTGTGGGAATACTTGACGTGGCAGAAAAGCTCAAGCCTTCACGCATGGAGGTAACGGGTGTGCGCGGAGCGCATTTATTAAGTGACGGGACTGTCCTGCAGGAATCTGAAACAACCGGCGAGCGTCGCGCTAAAGAAGTCACCGCCTTGCTTCATGATGCTGGTATCAATATTGATAGTGATATGAACTGGATCGATGCCGAGGCCGATGGGATTGATGACTGGCAAACCCGTCGGGTGACCGTGACATTGCTGCCCTGAATAAACTGCTTGTCTGAAAAACAGGAGTATTGGAGATGAAAGGAGTTATGGCTTTTGTGTTGGCCCTCTCAATGATGTCTTCATTTGCCCAGGCACCTGTGCCGACGGGCAGTGGGCCCGAGGCAGCGACAGTCTATTCTGATCCGACGCTCCCCACACATAGTATCTATCGTCCCTCTGTCCTTAATGGCAATTATCCCGTTGTGCTCTGGGGCAACGGCAGTTGCGTGAATGATAATTTTCATTACCGGGAGTTTCTTATTGAAGTCGCTTCCTATGGGTTTATTGTCATCGCCATTGGCCCCTTTGATACCAAACCTGCACCGCGCCAGGAACGAGCAGAAAACCCCGCTGAGTGGCCACCGTTTGAAACCAGTTATCGCCAGCATGCTGATGCGCTGGACTGGCTTGAATCAGTCGAGGTAAACAGGGACAGTGACCTGGCGGGCCATGTGGACCTGGATAATGTTGCGGTGATGGGGCATTCCTGTGGTGGACTGCAGGCGGTCAAGGCTTCATCCGATCCGCGCATCACGACTACGCTGGTGCTCAATAGTGGGTTATTCCCCAATGATGACCAGTACATGATTCGCCACGAAGCCACGCGAGAGGAATTACAGCACCTACATGCGCCCATTGCCTATTTCATCGGCGGGGAAACCGATATCGCCTATGTGAATGCCGAAGCTGACTGGCTGGATTTACAGAAGCAGGATCAACCGGCGATTAACGCCAACATGGATGTCGGTCATGGTGCAACCTACCAGATGCCCGGTGGTGGCCCCTTTGCTGAAGGACCACTGGCCTGGCTGAAATTCCAGCTTAAAGACGATCCAGTGGCAGCGGCCATGTTTCTCGGTGAGGACTGTGGCATGTGTAGCTCATCAGCATGGCAACTCAAACGTCATGCACTGCACTAGATATTCATGCCCACAATTATTCATCATGGGCTTTCTCTAATAAAGAAATCATTACCATACCGATGGCATGTTGTAGGGCATGCTGGCAAAGACCGCTTCCACTCGACGTATGGCATTGTCTTCCACCTTGAATAGCTCGATCAGGATGAACGAGTGGGGGTAAAAGAAAATGGAAGTCTGTGGGGTCCCGTCCGTCCACTCGAATTCATAGACACTGCCACTGTGGTCCATGAAGGCTGCTGACAGGACGACCCCTTTTTCCTCGTCCACCAGCGGGTAACGTCTATCGCGCAGGCGATCATCATAGATGTACTGACCCAGTTCAAACTGCTCGGCACACCCCATCTGGGCAATATCATAACCGGGGATCTCAGTGTTGGTGGTCAGCAGTCCATTTTCCACGCGATTGCAGTCCTCACTGAAATTGGTAAAGAGTGTACCGTCATTGAGTTGGATAGTATCGAAATAGCCGTCGGCCACAGAGATCATTCGTGCCCGCTGGTTGCGTCGTTCTACCGGCACGGTTTCCGACCACAGTGGATGGGGGGTATCGTAGCCATCCGTGACAGGAAAAGGGGAGTTATCAATGCGCCTTGTCAGCACGGTTTCAATTTCGGTAATCAGCCCATTATTGACTTTGAAACGAGCAGCGATGATACCGGGTACGCCATGTTCCTCTACGACATCGATCCTGGCGACCTGGCCTGTGGCTGGATCAGCCACTTTAAGATCATAGCCTCGCACCCCACTGATCGTGTTCCATAGGCCGTCACCGACATTCAGCAGGATGCCGTTTTCAGAAAAGCGGACATCGTCTGCCAGCGGCGCGCTGCTGACATCTTTCTTGACCATGGCATCGAAGTAGGCATCTGCGATCCTGTAAAGACAGGCACGGTCACAGTCGGGCTCGAGTGTCGCTGCAGTCGCTGTCATGGGAGACAGGGCAGTGTAAAAGAGAAAAGCCAGTGAGGCATGGAGTAGGTTTTTTTTCATTGCTACTGCTCCTGGATGAACTGGTTGTAATCCGGGGCAACAAACTCTCTTCCACTGACCGGATTCTTGTAGTGATAAGGAGGAATGAAAGGATCCGGATAAGCACCATATTCCACAGTTTGCTCACCATCCGGTGTCAGATTGGAGAAAGGTCTGGGTAGCTCAACGGCACCCCGGTGCCAGCCCTCATCATATTCCACGTAAAAGCCAATATAGCTATGCAGCTTGCTGATTTTCCATACATTGTCCTCCTTGACGTATTCATTCTCATAGGTGCCTTCTCCCCATCTGGCTTCCCGACCTAGTCCCCCGACAATCATCAGGGCACGCCAGCGGGCCTTGGCTGTCCCATCATCAGAAACATGGATCACAGGTTGAAGTTGCATATGGTTATACATGCGGCCGTATGCCAGAGGGCCAAGGTTATGGAGGTATTCGCGAATTCGGTCCTGGCCAACAAAAAGACCACGACCGGCAATTTCCAGGGTGGCATCGCTGGAAAAAAGATCGGCAGCATCATCCCAGCGACTTTTATCCACATAATACCCATAGGACGCCTGGAGATTGGCCAGGTCCACATAGTCTCTGGCGTAATTGGCTTCCGCTTCAAGAGCCGAAAACTGCTCCCTGAGACTCTGCAATTCCTGCTGGTTTGCGTTCATGATTGGCATAATCCAGCCAACCGCACCAACAATCATTATGGCAGCCAGTAAGGCTGTGAAAACTTTGTGCATGCTAAACCCCTGGTGAGTAACTCATCTTCCGACTTTCTCAGTGCCGGTCTGTCAAAGCATTAAGCCTAGACCTTAAACAGAATTGAAACAAGACAGTGGTATTGGGACAGGAGTAATGATAGAAACACCATGATTCACGAATTATCTGTCAGGATGAATAGAATGAAACTGATGAACCGACTAATTACTACAGCCCTGTTTCTGTTTTCCTGGGGAAGTTTTGCCGCAGAGAGTCTTGCTCCCCCTCATGGTCCTATTATTGAGGGACGCCCAGTCATTGTTACTGCGCATCCCGACCAGGCCGTACTGCTTGAGAATACCGACAGACAATTAGCGATCAACAAACGACGGGTCTATGACTTTTACAGAAAGGTCATGCTTGCTGGTCAGGCTGACATGGTAAACAGCTTCCTGGCGGAGGAATATGAAGAACATAATCCCCTTTTGCCTAATGGTCGCCAGGCATTTACCGATTATGTTGGCAGTAATATTCCGCGTCAGGAAGCCCCTGAGCTTATTCCTGACCTCATCACCATGGTCGCCGAAGGCGATTATGTTGTAATGGCCCTGGTTACCCATTATCCGGAACCCGATGGGTCGGGGGACACCTACACATCCACGCATTTCGAGATGTACCGACTGGAAGCTGGCCTGATTGCAGAGCACTGGGATTCCTGGCTATTCCGGTCCAGCAGGGAGATTCCTGATTACGGAGACAATGCCGCACTACCGGTTACCGGTACAGCCGGAATCGCCCAGTTGGAGATGCTGGTCAATGAGGATCCGGCGCTGTTTGCCAACAAACGCCTGGTATTCGACCTGTGGCGGCAGATTCCTGAGGGGGGACGTGAGGAATTGATCGCGCTCTACATGGACCCGATTTACATTCAGCATAATCCCAATGCGGCCACTGGTCGTGAAGGGGCAAAAGTGTATTTCAGCCAACGCCCGGATTCTGATATTGACCCGGTCATTCAGGATGAACTGGTGATCATGCTTGCAGAGGGCGACCTGGTTATGCAGGTCCTGGAAACAGAGCGGGAGCAGGGAGGGAAGATCTACCATGTCCCCTGGTTCGACCTGTTTCGGATAGAAAACGGGCGTGTCATTGAGCACTGGGATACGGCTTCCAAGGGAGAGTTACCTCCTGATATGCCGGGTATACGCCCGCTTTAGTAGTGGCTATTGGATATTGAGCAGACGGGTTGCAACTGATAGTCAGCCGGAAAGCCCTGATTAATTTTCTTCAGTTTCCTCACAAAATTCCGGTTGGTCGAGTCCGAAATTCAGGTTAACGTCCAGGCAGGATTCATCTTCCACTTGCAGGCCCGTGGTGGATGTCAGGCTTTCCACCTGATGTCCGGTTTGCAGTGCCCTGGCTTCAGCAATCCGCCTGGGGGTTACTGCGCGCGGATCCATGTCCACATAGGAACAGGTAAATCCCCTTAGCGTGCATTCTGAAGTAGCATGAGCTATTCCCCGTGCTGCCATTTCCTTCTGCATAAGGTCCACGGCTTCCTGGTTCAGCACGATGGCATTGTTGGGGCGAAAAGTGCCGACGCCGATGGCATAATCAATAGGCATCAAGGGCTCAATGCTGGCACCAAACAACCCGTCATTCTTTTTACCCAGGTCAAAATCACCCAGATCGGCACCGGCATCAATCAGGTACTGGATAATGCCCACATCTCCCAGATTACCCGCGACCATCAGTGGAGTAATGCCATAGTCATCATGCCAGTTGACGTCCATGCCATAATCTTCAACGAGAAGCCTGATCACCTCGAGCCGCTCACTGTAAGGATGCTGGAAGTGGTATCCATGGATGAAGCCAAGACCTGAAGCGGCTCCCAGAGTGGTTTCATTGTCACTGGATTTGATGTGGGGGTCAGCCCCGTATTCCAGCAGTAGTTGTGCCAGTTCCAGATCGCCGGAAAAGGCAGCACGCATGATAGCGGTCGCAAATACAATCCGGGGTGAACCGCCGCGCATACGCGCCCGGGGTGTATCATTGACCAGGTGATTGGGATCAGCACCGGCATCAAGCATCTTTTTGATCAACGGCAAGGGATCATCAGTAACTACCCAGGGAAAGTTGGGCGCTGTCTCCATGTTGCGCCGGTCTACCGCCCAGAACAGCGGTGTGAATTGGCGGGCATCGGCCACGTTAACGTCAATTCCCCGATCGATAAGTATGGAAGCGAGATCATAGTGCCCGTTGAAGATAGCAACTCCCAGGGCGTTCTTGCCATCGGCAACACGGGCATTAATGTCCGCACCCGCATCAAGAAGCAGCTCTGCAGTTTCTGTATGTCCATTCCTGGCAGCAAAATGCAGGGCTGTCAGTTCGCCACTGGCATGCTGGACGGGTCCTATCTCTCTTTCCTGTCGATCCCTGGGCGCAGTTCCTTCAAAGCCGCGCGTAGTGTCTGGCGGCATGAAAATTGTTCGGGCATCAAGTTCGGCGCCATGGTCCAGCAAGAGCGCGGCAACCTCGGTGTGGCCCTCGGCAACTGCCCACATCAATGGTGTTGTACGCCCCCATTCCTCGCGATCATTTACTTCTGCACCATAATCCAGGAGTACCTTGACTGCATCGGGAATGCCGGTTTTTGCAGCAAGCATCAATGGTGTATCTCCGGTCATCGAAAACCGGCCGTTGGCATCACCACCAGCATCCAGCAGCAGTTCCAGCATGTCGGCACTGCCGTTAATGGCGGCCAGTTGGATGGGGGTGGCACCGGTGCGATTGGCGACATTGACCTGTGCCCCGGCGTCAACAAGCAGTTCTGCTGCCTCGATATCATTCCACTGGGCTGCCCAGTGCAGGGCTCTGGCACCATCCACCTGGGATTCGTTGACATCAACCCCCTCATTGACCAGTGTTCTTACACGGTTGTAGTTACCGTTCTGCATGGCATCGGCAATTTCCGAGGCCTGGATCGGTGCCGCCAGCAAAACCAGCAGCAATGGAATGCATGTCTTTGCTCTGAATGTATTCATCGTAATATTCCAGACTGACTATTCAAATAGATTGACTCCACGTGCCCTGGCGAGCCATTCGGTCAGGCGTTCCAGTTCCTCATCATTGAGGTTGGCGCCTCGCTCACGTTCCTGGACCAGGGCAACTCGCCAGCCTTCCTCGCTTAAGCGTGTGCTGAAAATGGGGTCCAGGGTATGACAACCGGTACAGCGAACTTCCATGAAAATCCTGGCGTCGGCATTTGTAAAAAACTCATCGATTTCAGGTGGGACGTAGTCTCTTGGAAAGGGGATCGATTCCGGGCCGAAGGTATCAGCAAGGTAATCCAGCAGGAGATCCTGTTCAGTATCTGCCAGGTTCACGCTGAACTCTCCGGTATGCTTCTCCTTGAGCAGCTGGTTCCAGCCATCCCGGTCAAAGGCAAAGAAGGCATAGTCATCAATACCGTGGCAGGCCGTGCAATTGTCCAGGATGACAGTCCTGACTGGTCCACCGGGCAGGGGAATATCTGGCCAGGTGGGAGGTCGGCGGATCTGCGCTGTCGCCAGATCCGACAGGACAATTAAAAGAATCAGCGATAAGGCTTTTGCCATCATTCCCATGAGTCTGTCCTAGGCAATGGGTAGCAGGTGAGTACTGCCACCGATACTGTCGCGTTCAATGCCATAAAGATGCAGCAGGCTCAGCAGCATATTGGCATGCTTTTCAGTGTTGTCCGGGAACACCATATGCCGGTTGCCCTTGAAGGTGCCATCGATCTTGCCGACCAGGGTCACAGGTATTTTTTCATGGGCATGGCGGTGAGAGTTACCCATATTGCTGCCCATGTACATCATTGAGTGATCCAGTACATTGCCGTCACCCTCTGGCATGGCATGCAGCTTGTCCAGGAACTCGGTAACAATGGAATAATGGTAGCGGTTCATCCTAGCGTAATTGGCGATATTGTCGGGCTTGTCACCATGGTGGGAAGACCCGTGCCAGGCACCGGTTGATCCGGATTCAGGGAAGCTGAAACCGGACAGGTCGCGTCCCAGCATCATGGTCGCCGAGCGTGTGATATCACCCTCGAACGCCAATGCAATCAGGTCAAACATCAGACGGAAATGGGTATCCTTACTTTGGGGGATGCCGAAGGGGACTTCCTCTGAAGGCTCCTCGACACCATTATTCAGTGCAATCTGTATACGTCGTTCCAGTTCCCGGATATTATCGAGGTAGTTATCGAGTCTTGCCCGGTCACCACCACCCAGTTCATTTTTCAATTCGGGAATTTTTTCGGCTACAGAGTCCAGAATGGAGGCATCGAGAGTTCGACCGCGTCTACGTTCCTCCGGACTACCGCCAGTACCGAACAGTCTTTCGAAAGCCACTCGTGGATTAATTTCTGTTGGCAGGGGCTCGGTCGGGGATATCCAGGACATGGAATTTGTATAGGCACAGTTATAGCCCCAGTTACAGTTTCCGTAGTTGCCGGCGTCTTCAACACCAAGTTGGATGGAGGAAAGAATCGTATCCCGACCGAATTCCTGGGCAATAAGTTGATCTATGGATACCCCAAGGTAAGGCGCAACTGCATTGCGACGCGGCCGGGCACCTGTAAAGATCGCCGCCCCGCGGGCATGGTTACCGCCCGGTTCTTCCTCCGTGGAAAAGCATTCGGGAATATCCAGTCCGCTGATCAGTGTGACATAGTCGCGCAGATGCTCCATTGGTTTGGTTACATAGGAGAAATCAAAGTCAGCTCCTTCGGTAGTAGGACTCCAGTACCCGGGTGCTACTCCGTGGGGATGCCATACGCCGACAAAACGTTTTGGGGGTGCGGTAGCACCGGACTGGGCAAATGCAGGCACCATGGCATCCAGAAAAGGCAGGCCAACGGTGACACCCGCCGACTTCAGAAAAGTGCGGCGCGGCAAATGTTTTTTGGTGATAAGTTTCATGCGCTTGCTCTCTCCCGGCCAGATTATTGACTGGCCAGTTCCTGGTTGTTGTCGCTGGTTTTTGTTCGCATACGAAATTGCGGGCTATTCACTACGCCAAGGACCAGGGAAGAAAAGCTGTAATTGCTGTCTTCAGCTTCCCTGACAATGCGGCGTACCTGCGGCATATCGTAATATTCAGTTCCGCGTCCTACGCCATAAGTCATCAGTTTTTCCACGGCGAAGCGGACAAACTGGGGTGAATACTTGAGTAATTGCTCGCGCAGACCGCTTGGCCCGGTCGCCACAGTGCCATCCCATAATTCCACAGTGGCATCAATGGATGCCGTTACACCACCAAACTGTCTCGGGTGGCCTGCCATGGTTCGGTACTTGCCGTCAGCGTTGAAATTTTCGAGAGCAAAACCAATACCATCCATGATGGCGTGGCAGGTTTTACAGGGTTCATTCTGTCGATGCATGGTCAGCTGTTCGCGCAGGTTGGTGATCTGGTTTTCACCGGTTTCCTCCAGTGCGGGTACATTTGCTGGCGGTGCGGGAGGCGGGGTACCGAGCAGATTCTCCAGTACCCATACGCCACGCTTGACAGGAGAGGTACGGAAATTCTCGGCCCAGGTCAGTGAAAGAAAACTGCCCTGTCCCAGAATGCCGCGTCGGTAATCGAGGTCCGGGCCCAGTTCCACGCGCCGAAAATGGGCGCCATAGATATTGGGAATGTCGTAATGCTTGGCCAGGCGTTCATTGACAAAGGTATAGTCCGCATCAAGAAGAGTCAGGATGCTGCGATCTTCGCGGATAATGCTTTCGAAGAGCAATTCAGTTTCCTGCTGAAAGGCATCTCGAAGTTCTGCATCCCAATCGGGGAAGAAAATGCCATCCGGTGAGGTGGTGGGCAGATTGCGCAGGTACAGCCATTGCTGGCCGAAATTTTTTACCAGCGCGTCAGCTTTGGGGCTCTCGAGCATACGCAGGACCTGAGCTTCCAGAATGTCCGGATCACTCAGACGTTCTTCTGCTGCCAGGTCTATCAACTCATCATCGGGGATATTGCTCCACAGGAAAAAAGACAGGCGGGAGGCCAACTCAAGATCACTGATTGGATAAATATCTCCCTCGGTTAATGATTCCGGTTCATGCTCCCGTCGTATCAGGAACTCCGGGTCCACCAACAGACGGCGCAGGGCCAGTTCAATGCCATCATCGAACGAACCGCTCCTGCGTCCCTCTTCATAGAAACTCATCATGGGAGCAATATCAGCTTCAGTCACCGGTCGGCGAAATGCCTTGCGGGAAAGGCTCAGAAAAATGCGTCGGGCACATTCCGGTTCTTCATCCGCATTGGCCGGGGAACAGATAAATATCTTTTGGCGGCTGGGAGAATCTATGGATTTCTGAGCCTCAAAAGGACCGGAAATCTTGAGCATGCCGATGGCGGGGTGGTATTGAACCTGGGGTAGATCATTGTTCTCGATGGACTTGCGATCATACTGCTGGATCAGCCCGATATCCGGGCGGAAATTGGTTGCGACAAATGTCGCCCCAACGAGGTGAGTGCCTGCCTTCACCGGTAATGTCACATCAAGAGAGCCGTCATGATCGCCTCCCATGCCTACAAAAATACCCAGCCCTGTGTAGTCAAACAAGTGCACCCGTTCGCCATCGATGCTGATTTCCAGTTTTTCCCCGGGGATATAACTGCCCAGGCCAAAGTTCTGCATGGAAAAACTGTATTCGCCATCTGCCGGGAAATTATGCTCCACGGCTATACCGCCTCGGGTATTCAATGGCATACCTGGTAGCTGCATGTTCTGAGAATTGTCCGCGTCCACGATATAGGTCATTTCGGTAGGGGAGTTCCAGGTGCCTACAGCCATCTTTGCAATTCGGGATGCTGCCCGTGTATAGGCTTCAAGCAGGGTTGGTGAAATAGTGAGAGAGCCAGCCTGGTTGTCAAAGCCGCGGGCAGAGGAGTCTGCCGGGAGAAAAAGTGAAGGATCTATGTCTATGGCGAGCAATTCGCGAATGACGTTGGCGTATTCGCTCTGGTTAAGACGATGGAGAGTCTTGCTTCCTGCTGTAACAGTGGCGGACTCATCAATTTTATTTTCGATCCACTCGGTCAGCCGCAGATAATTTCTGTCATTTGGGCGATCCTGGCCGGGCGGAGGCATCATGCCGGCACGCATTTTGCGAATGGCTTTTTCCCAGTCCTCGGCATTGGTTGCCATGTCGTCACCGAGTATGGTTTCCAGGTCAAGGCTGCCGGCATAATCCTCGAAATTATGACAGCCCAGGCAATATTCCTCGATACGATCCAGTTGCTGCTGGTCCCGGCGGGACTGTGCTTCAGTATTCTGGTGCGCTAGTGCCAGCGTAGCGCAGGCGAATGCCAGGGCAAGTTTGCTGGTTCTGGCAGGCTGACGATTCTTCATGGCTTCCCCCGATGCCATGAGGCCGGATTGACACCGGACCCCCAACTGGCCCAAGTGGCCAAGTTTCATTATTTGTTATTTTCTACAACAGCCGTTGAAATTACTCTCCAAAGAAAAATTTTGCAACACTGTTGGCAATCGTAGGCAAGCACGGGATATCCACTGAAGCCTGTAGTTACTGGGAAAAACAGAAACATGAAATAATTGTACACTCGACGTTGGACTGATTGACTGTCCCTGAGATGAAACGGGGACAGATGAAACGGGGACAGTTTAATTAATTCACGTTATTGACATGATATTTCTCCCGGCAATACTCTAATTAAGTAAACTGTCCCCTTTTTTGGAGTGATTAATGATTAGCGAGTACATCCTTTTTGACCTGCCCGAAGGCATCAGCCGGGAACAGGCGGTGAAAGACATGGAAGCGGTTGTACCGATCTGGCGCAATAACCCTGATCTGATTCGCAAGACCTTCATGTACGATCCCGAAGCGAACCAGGCGGCCGCCCTGTATACGTGGAAAAATCTGGAGGCAGCCGAAAAAGCCCATGGTGATGAATGGCGCCAGCGCTTGTGGGATACCTACCAGACAGTACCAACAAGGCGGGTTTTTGAAACACCACTGATTGCGGATAATGCTCTTGGGGAAACTGTCCGGGAAAAGTGATCGCCATTATCAAAAGAAGAGGAGGGCACATTCCATTTTTGAATATCATAGATACAAAAGGGGCAGTGACTGTCCTTTGAAAAAAGTCACTGTCCCCGCCACTCATTAATGCCTGATCTGGGTAGTAATATCTTCCAGTTCATATACTTCGCAGTTTCCGCGTTCGGGTAACAGGCCGGCACCGGGATCCGGGTTTAACGTCATCACGCGTGGCGTCATGACCCAGGGTTCTGCGAGGACTTTCGGGTCTGTAACAATCACTTCATACAGCATCTCGTTACCGGTACGGGTAAATTTCTCTGTAACGGTCATCTGATCGGAATGGAAGAAACCTCCTCGGGCGAGCCATGTGTAGTCATTGAAGGCGATGGACTCCAGTACCAATGTATCCCCTTCCCAGTGCCCCACCGTATAGCCCATGTACTTGGTCTGCAGCGCCTGCTGGGGATCATGGGGGCGACCATCAGTTGGCATTATCCGGTATTCACCATATCCACCGCCGCCATCGGCGTACTGGCCATAAAAGAAGATAATATCGTTTTCATTATGGACAATTCGGCGCGGTGGACCATTGCGGGGAATGCCTAACGGCTGACAGGTCATGACCGGGTCTTCCCGGTTGGTCCACATATCCAGCTCAATCACCTTGTCCCAGTGTTCCGGTTTATACAGGGGACGGTTGGGGCCGAAGCGGGAGGGTGCTTCGAATTCAAAATCGATGGTCTGGTTCCAGACTGAGGAGCAATCTACCTGGGTAGGGCCACAGCGTCGAAAACCGTAGCGCCAGTTCATGCCGCTGGCACTCCAGTTGCCGGTCAGGTCGGGTTTTTCATTGGCCAGGCGTGGAGTCGGCACATCATCGTTTTGCCCGGCTACGTTCAGGCGATCCGGAGGTGTCACCGGGGGCGGCCCTCCGGCAATAGCAGGAGTAATAGCGGCCCGGACGCTATCAGGGACAGGCATAACGACATATACGCTACCGGTTTCGGTTACCTCGGTGGTGATATCCCGCTGAATCTCTCCATTAAGACGTTCGGTCATACGACCGGCATACAGTACCTCCACCCTGTTAAGGGGGTTGTTCCAGTCGCCGTAATCCCCGTAGGAGAATTCCCGGGTATCCTCTCCATGACTGACGGTTACCGTGGCTGCCATATACCGGTCATCCAGTTCAGCGACGGCGGTAGCACCTGTGACACCAGGTATCGGGAAAGTGACTACGGGTAAATTGTTTTCCCAGGAAACGCGTGTTTCCCCGATCATGCTGGTACCGTTATCAGGAAGCTGACCCGGGTCCGGGTGGCCAGCACCAGCCAGCGCTGCCTTGACGGCGCCCTGAGGGCTGGCCCATAAACGGATCAGTCGTTCTGTAACAGCCTCCGGCATGGGTGTAGCATCGCCTTCTCCAGGGACTATTTCGGCCCCGGGCAGGTCTTCATTCCAGGCATACTGCCAATTCACAACCTCAATTCTTGCAACAGGTGAGCCATCCGGAAGGGTGCATGCATACTTGATGCGTTGCCCGGCGTACTGGTAATTGGTGCTGGCGCGATAGGTGTCCAGAGCACAGTCCTGTTCGTTAACCTTGATTGTGCCGGTACCCTGGTATTCAAGCGTTGCGATAAGTTCATGCTCGTCAATGCCGCGCAGCATGCCCATATGCCAGGCCCAGTTGAAAAGGACCGCTTTGAGATCTGTAGCCCCTTCTTCCGGCGTGTAGGGAGGATTGCCGGCACCAAACTGAGCGCTGGCTATCAAAGGTAATCCGGTAAGAAATGCCGTTGTAAGTAGAGCGGGTAAACAGGCCTTTCCAGTGAAATGAGCCATGATGAATTCCCCTTGTATGGTATTAAATTATTCAGGTGTGAATTCGACCTGGCGGTCACCTGGTAATTGAATGGAACGTACAAAGCCCAGTGGTTTGCCATTGCGGGCCGGAAAATAGACTGCACTGACCGTATCACCGGCTTTGACGTCATTGCTGCCGCCATTACCAAACCCCAGGTTGGCCAGGGTGTTGGCAGAGCCTGTTGTGAGAATCCATTCTGTTTCCGAGCCGTCTTCGTTGGTCACAGCCACATGGAATGCCCCATGGGGATTGGTGAATGCTACCTTGGTGAGAACGCCGGTTATTTCGCCTTCCTTGCGAATATCATAGACAGCAGCCAGGGAATGGTGAGCCTGGAGCAGGGTGCTGGTGGTAAGAAGCGAGGTGAGTAAAACAGCGAAGCCAACAACACGCTGGATGGTTTTCATGAGAGTCCCCCTGAAGGTGTCAGCACTTCCCTTGCTGTACCGTTCAACATTGAAACGGCTGTTATTTTGATTATTGACTGAGCGTACTACCCGCAGATGTAAAAATCAAAAACTAAAAGGCAAAAAAAAGGGCCAAGAGCCCCTTTTAACAGAATCAGTTAGCACTAGGGTTGGGGTGGTAAATCGAAACTGGCGTTATCCCAGTGTTCGGCCAGTTTGCCATTCTCTACGTGCCACATATCAAACCAGGTGGTGGTATAGGGATTGCCAGCGGAATCCAGATATTCAGTCATGGTGCCCATGATAACCAGGTCTCCTTCAGCTACGATATTAACCATAGTTGGTACTGTGTCAGCGACGGGGCGGGGTTGTGCTATGGGTTCAAAGAAGGCAAGGAAACCATCAAGGCCGGTGTTGGCAATTGGATTGTGCTGGATATAATCCTCGGCCAGAAATTGTGAGGCAGTATCTATTTGCTGGGCATCCAGAAGGGTGCGCCACATGTCGTATACAAGGCGTTTGTTGGCGGCCAGTTGTGGATCATCACTGGCCAGCGCGGCTTCATGATCCGGGTGTGGTACAACCGGGACATATTCTTTTGGCAACATTCCTTCGGGCAATGTGCCATGGTCCCAATGTTCCACGATCTTGCCATTCTCAAAACGCCATAGATTGAAGATAGTTGTTGTGTAAGGTTCACCTGTTTGCGGATGGGTGCGTTCATCCACCCAGGCCATAGCGACCAGATCACCTTCCGCAAGAACGGCCACCAGAGGCCTGATCATGCGTTCAGGAATTTCCAGTGGTTCACCCAGGGATTCAAAATATTCCACCAGGCCATCCCAGCCAGTGTCAGCGATCGGGTTGTGCTGGATGTAGATTTCATCAATATACTGTTTGGCCACTTCCATATTTCTGGCATCTACCATGGCGCGCCACATGTCATAGGTATCCCGCTTGTTGGCAGCAAGCTGAGGGTCATTACTTGAAAGCATGGTCTCATGATCAGGATTTTCCGTGACGGGAACGTAAGGCTGCAGTTCGGGGGGTGTTTCAGCCTGGACAGCGTCGCTGCTAATGACACTATCATTGGAAACAGTTTCAGCAGTTTCCTGTGAGCAGGATGAAAGCAGAACCATGAATATGGAGAAGACGATCAGCGAAGCCAGTGTTTGCATAAATATGATCCTGGTAAAAATAAATACGGGGACAGTTTACTTAATTAGTCCCGGGTATTGTTGGATATTTCAATATTCGAATTAAGTAAACTGTCCCCTTTTATTATTTGACGCGCTCAAATGGCCAGGCTCCGGAAACATGTACTTCTGAAACCGACGTGATGTCGCCGTTTTCATCGGCATTGAATATCCAGCCCAGACCGAACGTACTGTCGAATGCATTCTGGCTCTGGGGCACAAGCAGGGACGTGGCATTGTCTGTATTGCCTCCGGTATCGGAATACCGGGGAGAGCGCGTCAGATAAAGCTGGCCATCCTCGATGAACACTTCTGCCGTAATCAGGTTTCCAAGCCAGATACCCTGATAGGTGCCCACATAGGTCTGCATGGTGGACAGCGGAACTTCGACAATTTTCTCTTCTGCCTGGCTAATTTCGCCCGTGTAATGGCGCTGGGCAGTTTCCGATTCGTTGCAGACGATTTCCAGAATATGCACATTTTCCCTGAAGCCGAGGTCGACAGTGGCTTGAACGGGCTGTTTCAGCGTGCCTGGATCTTCATAGGCGATTTTCAGGGTCATATGGCCAAAGTCATGACGGGTATAGCGTTCAGTAATTTTTAACTGGTCAGTGTGGGGGAGACCTTCCCGGGTCAACCAGGTTTTGTCATTGAAGCCGCTGGTTTCGACGACCAGTGTGTCGCCTTCCCAATGGGCTGCAGAAAACCCAAGCCAGGATGGAAGTATGGCACTCTCCAGAGGAGATCGGCCATCCAGGTGTATCTGGCGATAGGTCATATCCCCATTGAGAACGGCAATGAATGAGGGAGTCTGCACGATCTGGCGTGAGCCGCCAACAGAAGGTCCGGCGGGGTATGAGGCAGGGCCATCCGGGAGGCAGTGAAAGCGGGGATCATTGACAAAAAATGTCCGTTCCTGCTCCCTCATGACTTCCAGGGCCCAGTCCTGGTAGTTATCCAGGTCAAAGAGGGAACCTGAAGCATCTCCGGGTACCCACATGCCGGAGATATTCGGTTTGCCGTCGAATGTGCGGGGAGCAGTGGCTGCCAGATCGACACTGCCATCAGCCGTTCGGGGAATACCCTGCTGCTGCCAGTCAAACCACTGGGCATTTACTGTTGAACCAATCAGCAGCAAAAGCAAAGGTAAAAGTATTCTATTCATGGGCTTTCCCTCTTAGGCACAGGTGATTTCACGATTTTCAGAAAACAAGTGTATCTCATGAAGCTGTAATGGCAATAAATGCTGTAGGTATATTTGATAGTCAGATCGGATCATGGATAAAAATCAACAATCAAGAGTGACAGGAAAAACCCATAATCAGATTAGGCATGATGATTGCAAAAGATGCTATCTGATGTTTTTATTGACTGGATGAATGTTTAAAAAAACATTCAAAAATCAATTTTTACGGGTTTCTTGGGGGAAATTGAAATGGAAGTTTTTAGAAAAACAAAAATAGCCGTGGGTATTTTGGGTGGGTTGTCGATGTTGGTCAACGTTAATCCGGTTTTCTCGCAACCAGCAGCATTGGAAGAAATCATTATTACTGCCCAGAGGAGGGAGACCAACTTGCAGGAAACTCCGATGAGTGTTCAGGCTTTCTCTGCAGGTGAATTACAGGAAGCCAATATCCAGACTGGTAGCGAACTGGGAATTATGGTGCCAAATGTTGTCCTCAACCCGGGCACGGGACAGGGGCAGTCGCAGTTTTTTATCCGTGGACTTCCTGGCGTTGGTGTTTATGTAGATGGAGTCTGGCAGGGAGGGTTTGGATTTCAGCAAACAAATTTTACCGAGATGGAGCGTGTAGAGGTGCTCAGGGGGCCCCAGGGAACTTTGTTTGGCCGAAATACGAATGGTGGAGCGATCAATATCACTACACGTAAACCTGCTGATGAATTTGGTTCCAGGGTCAGTCTGGGGGTAGGTGAGTTCAACAGGCGTGATATTACGGCAGCTATTGATTTGCCCGTATCAGATACGCTGAAAACCAAACTCATGGTATCCAGCTTTCAAAATGATGGTTTCCTCGAAGGTTTGTCAACGAGTCATGATTTTGGTGGTCAGGATGATCTGATTCTCAGGGGAGATATTCTGTGGGAGCCAACGGATGACTTTTCGTTGCGTTTCACCGTTAATGATGAAGATAAATCCAGTTCCGATGCCAGGATAGTCAGGTTTACCAATACTGATCATCCCCGCTTCAAGGCCCAGAATATTATCGCAGGAAATCCTGATTATCTGGCAGCCGTCAGGGCGATTGATCCGGATTTTCCGGATTCTCCGGTCACCACAGTGGCCGATCGATTTGGGCCGCTTACCCATCAGCCGGGTTTTCCCGGTGGTGAGGTAGGTGAGTGGCAAACCAAATCAGATGGCGATGAAGATGGTATCCGTTCCGATATCAGATACTACACACTGACAATGGACTGGAGTCCAAGTGAGCTGTTTTCCGTTACAGCTATCCTGTCTGACTGGGAAATGGAAAGAAGGCAGGTGATTGATTTTGATGGTTCCGATTTTGTTATCACCACGGATGACATCAGAAATTCAGATGAAAACACCACCATGGAATTCCGTTTCTCGGGATCGTTATTTGATGACAGGGCCAACTGGCTGCTTGGCTATTATTCCCTGGATCAGGAAAGTACCCAGCGCTTTTATCGCTGGGGGCTTTGGGATTTTGCGGAGCCCAATATAGGCCCCACTGATCCACCCCTTAATGGGGCTGCCCTTGGATATGTCCGCAGTTATGGTGCAACAATCGGAGATCCAGCACTGTCAGCCTATTTCCCGATTGTACTGATCACGGATGACGCTTTAACTGGTGCTGTGGATGAAGACTCGGCCTGGTATGGTGAATTTGCGTATCAACTGACAGAAAAAATTGAGGCTACCGTGGGCTTCAGGATCACGAGTGATGATGGACGAGTGATACAGTATGTGCCAACCGGTGCATTCAGAACGGCTGATCCCCGAGTGGCCCCCAGTGGTCCTGTTTTTGCGGGCACGGTCTCCGGTGTTGTGGAAGATCCTGATCTTGGTGATATTACAACCAACAAATTTGCCATTACCTATCAGCATACCGATGACATGATGTTATATGCCAACTGGGGGGAAGGATTCACCTCGGGTGGACAGCAGAACGTCAATAATGTCGGCATCGTGACCCTGGATCCAGAGATAGTGACAACATGGGAAGTTGGTGTCCGGTCTGACTGGCTGGATGGTCGATTACGGATCAATGGCACCTATTTCGACTCCGACTGGGAAGGTATGAGAGTGCAGCAGTTGCCGCCAGATCCTGACAATCCAGGTTCTTCCTTGCCTTTCCCCTATCCCACCAGTGACGGCAAGGGAGAAGCCACCGGTTTCGAGTTTGATATTACCTACGTTCCAATTGATGAGTTGGTCCTGACATTGAATATTGGCCTGATCGATACGGCTTATATTGAAAGGGGGGTTTTTGATGGGATTAATGGAATTTCCCCGAATTCCCCATTTGCCTACGCTGCCGATGAGAGCTTCTCATTCGGTGCCGTATATGATTACCGCCTCAGGAATGGGGGTGAGTTATCATTCTCTGGAAAGTACGGTTGGATGGGAGACTATGTGAGGGATTCTGCTTATCAGAGACAACCCATTGATTCGAACGGTAATATTATAAAGGAGCCTTCCTACGGTATTCTCAATGGACGGGTTACCTATACACCTCAAGCAGGAAACTGGTCTGCAAGTTTGTGGGGCAACAACCTCACAGATGAGCAATATGTTAACGGAGGTTTTGATACCAGGAACGTATGGGGTTATGATTTTTCCGTGATTGGCCGATCCAGAGAAGTCGGATTGACCGTTAATATGGAGTTCTAGAGACCGTCACGAAGGGAGCAGTATGAACTGCTCCCTTTTAACCACGGCAATTATTCTTACAGGCACAATCTGTTGCCAGCAACGGAGTTTTACTATGCGTTTTTTACTGTCAATGGTTATCGGTTTGGTTTCGGTTGTCATGCCACTATCCGCGCTATCACACCATTCTTTTTCAGCAGAGTTTGATGTCGGTCGTCCAGTGGATATTGTTGGTTCTGTTATAGAAGTTGAATGGACCAACCCTCATGCATGGATACATCTCAATGTTGAAAATCAAAGTGGTGGTACAGAAAAATGGGCCGTGGAAATGCTGGGTGTGAACACGCTGGTAAGAAGCGGAATGACGCCCCAGACCCTGAAAGCAGGTGATCGTCTCAGAATAACTGGATTTGGTTCCCGTGACGGTACCAATACGGCGAATGCGTCGTCGGTGAGTCGTGAAAATGGAGAAGCCCTCTGGTCCAGCGCCAGGGAGTAAAAACCTACATTATTACAGGATAGAGCTATGGCCGTTTTACCTCCCGATATATCCGAAGCCACTTTTTCCACGGCTCTTGGTGAATTTGCCGGTGTCGTAGGACAGGACTGGGTTTTCACAAGTGATGCTGATCTGCAGGCTTACCGGGATTACTGGTCCCCTGTTCCTGAAGAGGCCGAGGAACTGCTGGCTTCTGCCGCCTTGGCGCCGGCCAGCGTTGAGGAAGTCCAGGCTGTGGTACGTATTGCCAACGCGCATCGAATCCCCCTGTTCCCGATTTCCACGGGCAAGAACTTTGGCTATGGTGGTCCGGCACCCAGCATGCGCGGTAGTGTAGTGATTGATCTCAAGCGCATGAACCGTGTCCTTGAGCTTGATGGCGATCGCAATTTTGCCCTGGTAGAGCCTGGGGTCTCCTATTTTGACCTGTACGAGGAGATCCAGAATCGCGGTTTGAAGCTCTGGATCGACTGCGCCAATCCTGGCTGGGGTAGTCCACTGGGCAATACCATGGATCGTGGTATGGGCTTTACGCTGGGTTTCTACAGGGACCATGCGGGTGCCATGTATGGTGTTGAAGTGGTGCTGGCCAATGGCGAGATCATGCGAACCGGCATGGGCGCTGTACCGGGCAGCCAGACCTGGCAGGATTACAAATACGGGTTTGGTCCGGACCCCTCGCAGCTTTTCCCACAGGGAAACTTCGGTATTGTCACCAAGATGGGCGTCCGATTGATGCCACAGCCAGAACACTACAGAACTGCCATGGTGACAGTTCCCAGGCGGGGTGACCTGGAGCCACTGGTGAAATGCGTCAATTATCTGACAGATATGTTCATGGTTGGTGAGCCGCGCTACGGCAGTCCGCTGACTCCATTGATGGGCAATACGGAATTTCGGGAAGCAGCTATTCGACGCGGCGGGGCCCTGGAAGAGGAAATGGACCGGCATGCAGCGGCAGCAGGGCTGCATTCGTGGCAGGTGGAATTGCAGTTCTATGGGTCAGAAGGCACCACGCTGGCTCATTGGGACTATGCAAAGGAGTTGATAAGTCGTGATATTCCCGGTGCCCGATTTGAAGATATTTTTTCTGTTCCTATTCCTCTTACTGAAGAACAAATCGAGCATGGGATTATTCCGGATCAGCGTTACCTGTGGCGCTCCAATGTGGGTGTTCCAAGCCTGGCAACGTTTGTCAGCCTGGGGCGCAACGAAGCAATGCCGGATGAATGGCAGCAGTACCATACCGGGCTGTTCATGGTGATTCCACGTACAGCGGAGGCAGTTTTTGAAGCCCAGCAGGTGTTTGGTGATACCTTGCGGGACATGGGAGCGCCTACGAATATTTCGGCGCTGTCTGCTCCCAACAACTGGCATCAGTTTGCCTTCTATTTTTCGGCGGGATTCTCAAGTGGCGGTGGGCGTGATCCAAGGGCTACACCGGAAATCAAGGCAAGGAATGCGGAGATTCTGAATGCCCTCATTCACAAGGGCGCCGAAAAAGGCTGGGCAGAATACCGTGCAGCCCCTTACTTTAATGATGTCGTTGCCAGTGCCTACTCCTTTAACAACTTTGCGTTAAGGCGATTCAACGAAACACTCAAGGATGCTGTTGATCCCAACGGCATCCTGGCACCGGGGCGGGGCGGAATCTGGCCGAAGCATATGCGCAATGGCTAAAACCGCTGCAGGGCAAGGCTAGTTTTTTTGAGTAAGATAGGCAGCCACATCCGCCAGTTGACTGTCCGTGATTTCAGTCTTGCGTAAAGGCGCCATTGAGAAAAGGCCATTGCGAACCACTGTTTCGATATAGGCAGGGCTCAGATCAGTACGCTTTTCCAGCGGGGCAGGAATGTTGCCATTACGATACTTGATGGTCAGTGCCTGGGTGCCCGGACGAGCCGCCTTGTCTGCATGACAGGGTGCACACAGGTCATTAAAAACCATTTTGCCGTTTTCCGGGTCAGTGGACTGCTGTGCTGCTGTCGATAGTGGCAGCAGCAGGGCTGTGACAAGTGTGGCTGTAGCAGTAAAAATTCTGGTCATGACAGGGATTGTAGCACTGCTTGTTGATGATTGAATAATACTGCAAAGCAGTGGCGAATACTGTCGGAAAAAGATAAAACTTCCGGATGGAAAAATTTCAGTCCCATCAATGACCTTCAATGACAAGAACAGGACACATTCATGATGAACATCGGAATCAACAAGCGGCTAACAGGTGGTTTATGCCTGTTGTTTCTGTCAGGTCTGGTCAATGCCCAGGTAACCATGGAAACCCTGCTGGATCGTATTCAGATCGAGGACCTGCTGGTGCGTTACTACTATGAATTGACTACCGGCGATGCACATGACATGTCTGAGTACTTTACCGAGGATGCCCTGCTGGATGTGGATAGCACCATCGCCCATGGTCGCGAGGAAATCCAGTCCTTGTATGGTGGTGGTTCAGGCCGTGATCCCAATACCGATCCGCGCCCGCAGAATCATATGTTGCTCACCAATCCGGTCATTGATATAGATCCGGATGGCATGCGTGCCCAGGCCCATGTGGTCTGGACCGGTATAAAAAATGATGGCGTGGGGAAACCTCCCAGTCTGTATGAGCAGGGACGTGAGGACACCGAACTTGTCAAAATCAATGGCAAATGGATGATCAGTAAACGTTTCATCAGTTCCGATTCCGGAACGCCGGATCGTTTCGATGATACCTATGTCCCTCGTGGAAACCCCCTGGCGGATTGAACCAGCGAGCAAATCTTAAAAGGAGCGGAGAGATCTCTCCGCTTTTTTTTGTCTGTCTATCCGGTAGGAGAGGGTGACTGTTGCCATGGGCAAGAGGTGAAGCAGGGTTGCTTGTTCGGTACAATGCGCGCCGCACTAATTTTCACGGTTCTGCCTGTAAGATGCCTGTTATCAGACCTTCAGCACTCTATCACCGGAAACTGGCCCAGGGACTAACCCCGGACCCGGTTCAGGCGGCTGTGGTCGGCAAATTCGATCAACTGCACAAAAAACTGTCCAGACCTCGTCGACTTCTTGGTAGCTGGAAAGCACCGGGAGGAATATACCTGCATGGTCATGTGGGTATCGGCAAGACCTTTCTGATGGATCTGTTTTTTGACTCATTGTCTACCGAAAGAAAACGCCGACAGCATTTCCATGAATTCATGCAGGATATTCATCACCTGTTAAAAGAGAGAACTGGTCAGAAAGATCCGCTGGCTCGGATTGGAGAAAGTATCGCTGCAGATATTGATGTATTGTGCCTTGACGAATTGTTTGTCACAGATATTGCGGACGGGATGATCATCTACCGTCTCTTTGACAGTCTTTTTAATGCCGGTGTAGTGCTTTTAATAACGTCCAATTTTCCAGTAAACAAGCTATACAAGGACGATCTGCAACCCGGGATTTTTCAACCTGCCATTGAACTGATAAGAGCAAACACCGAACAGGTTTTTCTCGACAGTGCCATGGATTACCGCCTGGTCAAGGGAAATCATCGACAAACCTATTTCATGGCAGGAGAAACCTGCTTCAGCACGTTGTTTGAGGAGCTGGCTGAAGCAAGGGAATGGCAAAGTGATCCGCTGCATGTTCATGGTCGCCCCCTGTTGACCGTCAGGCACAGTAATGAAATTGCCTGGTTTACCTTTGCAGAGCTGTGTGAAGGTCCCCGTTCCCAACGTGACTATTTACATCTGAGCAAGGAGTATCGGGTATTGCTGCTGAGCGATATACCCCGTCTTACAGGGCAGGTGGATGAAAGTGTGGTTATGGGAATAGAGGATGGCGAGGGGATATCGGCATCCGGCAGATCACGGAAAACGTTCAGCCTTGAAGACAATGCCATCCGCCGTTTTATCAGCCTGGTGGATGTACTCTACGATAACGGCAATCACCTGTATCTATCAGCTGATGTGCCCATGGATGAGCTTTACCAGGGTAAGGCCCTGCAGTTTGAATTCCAGCGGACGCAAAGCCGCCTTACCGAAATGCAAAGTGCCGACTATCTTGGTCGGGAATAGAGCCTTCCCGGACGGGATTTGCCACCCTTTGCCGGTTTGGCCTACTGCTGTGTCAGTGTGAGCAGTATGTCTGCAAACCAGGCGCAGTTAAGCCCAAGGGCTTCATCAACTTCCACTTCCCTGGTTCCTACATCCAGTCGGGCAGAATGAATGCCCAGAAGCATCCAGGGGAAATCTTCCCGGTCTGCCCGGCCTGAACTGGCGCGCATGACAACCGGTGCACCACTCATGCCACGATGGGTGCGCGCATCAGTGAGGAAGTAGCCATTGCCCTGGAATCGTAAACCGAAGGACGAGGCGTTGATGGCCTGCCGTGCCACGGGCAAGTGATGAAGGGTGTCGTGAAACCCCAGTGGAAAACCGACAATCAGCAGAGCAGAGCCTACTTCCACACGGTCCACTGCATCATGCAAATGGGTTGTGGTGAAAGCGGAAAAGGTGGCCGTTTCCGGCAGTTGAGCCTGGTCAATTTCTACCAGGGCAACATCAATCTCCCCGGCGGAATCAGTGCCCTGGCGCCAGACACTTTTTTCTCCGTCATACAGGAGTATGGAAAAAATGGAAGACGTGGCCAGATTGTCAGGATTTGTATGAATTTCAATTTCAATCCTGTCAGGAAAGTGGTTGCTGTCCTCATCGATCAATACATGCCGGCTTGTGACCAGAAAAAGCCGGTCATTTCGTTGAAAAAAGAATCCGCTGGCGTTGGTTAGCGAGGTTTGCTGGTTGAACGTTCGCACGGGTGTACAGGTCAGGAAAAGAGACTCAATCACGACTGAGTAACCTCTGGCAGTTGATCAGGAATGGATAAATCGGACTTGGGATTCGACTGGCACAGATTATACATAAAGACCTGCAGCATAGCCCGAAGACCAGGCCCACTGGAAATTAAAGCCGCCAAGATGTCCGCTGACATCCAGTACTTCTCCAATAAAGAAGAGTCCCGGACTGGATTTGGCTTCCATGGTTTTTGAACTGACATCACTTGTATCCACTCCGCCAAGGGTGACTTCCGCTGTGCGGTAGCCTTCGGTTCCGGATGGCTTGAGTATCCATTCGTTCAGGCACTGGCCAATGTGCTGTAGGACCTCGTCACTGAGTTCTGCCAGTGGCGTTTCTGCCTGCTCTGGCCACCACATTGACTGCAGTGCTTCCACCAATGCCCTGGGTAAAACCGGCTGCAGAATGGTTTTCAGGCGACTTTTACCATGGTTGCGCTTGGCGGTACATAACCAGGTCGGGGCATCCTCATCCGGAAGCAGGTTGATTTTCAGGGTGTCACCCGGTCGCCAGTAACTGGATATCTGCAAAATGGCCGGCCCACTGATTCCTCGATGGGTAAACAACATGCTTTCGCGAAATGTTTCTCCATGGCAGCTGGCCGTAACCTCGACCGACACCCCGGAGAGTGCTTCACAGGTGATTTTAAAATCATCAGTAAACATAAACGGAACGAGTCCCGCACGTCGTTCACAGACGTTGAGACCGAACTGTTCAGCGATTTCGTACCCCATCCCACTACCGCCCAGTGTTGGCACAGACAGCCCTCCCGTGGCAATCACCAGAGAATGACAGGTAATGACATGGTGATGTTCATCAAGGGAAAACCTGGCCCGATAGCCGATGGTTTCCTTCTGTTGATTCACTACCGTTTTAATAGACTCTGTTTCACAGGATTCCAGTATGGTAACGCCAGCCTCAATACACTCCTCCTTCAACATGGCCAGAATCTGTTTTGAGGATTCCCGGCAGAAGAGTTGCTGGTGCTTACGCTCTTCGTAGGCAATGCCGTGTTTTTCTACCATCTTGATGAAGTCCCACTGCGTGAAACGGGACAGGGCTGATTTGCAGAAGTGGGGGTTGTCCGAGAGAAAGTTGTCTGCTTCGATGCTGTAATTGGTGAAGTTGCAGCGCCCGCCACCGGACATGAGGATTTTCTTGCCGATCCGGTTGGATTTTTCAAGGATGAGTACCTTTCGTCCACGCCGAGCCGCCGTCATGGCGCACATCAGGCCGGCTGCACCGCCGCCAAGTATGATGACATCAACAGATTCAGGATATGACAAGGATTATCTCGGTTAGGTAACAGACTAAAAGAAATCCACTTTACCGGTGTATTCCATGGATGGCATGCGAGTAAAAAAAACGGGAAGACAGGCGCTTCCCGTTTTTATAAATCGCCAGTGCCTACTCGGGATAATCATCCATATCATAGGTGTGCCAGTTGTCGTAATCCGGCAGGTTAATACGGTTTTCCCAGAAGCCCTTGTTGTTCTCGTTGCAGGAATACTCAAGAAGCCCAAAATCACCCTGCATGCGGGTAAAAAGACGTTTATTGCTCCAGGGCTCGCTGTAGTAGATTGGATCATCTACAGTTATCTCATAATCGATTGTGTCTGCATCACGCAAGCTCATGCGCTCTGTGACTACAATTTTATGACTGTGGGGGTGACCCACGGTATCCAGTCGCGTTTTCCCGTTGTAATTTCTTGTAGTTACGACAAGGGTGTCGCCGTCCCATTCGGCATGGGAGTTGCCATACCAGGTGGCAGGAAGCCAGTCACTCCTGTCTTCACCGCCAATTTTGAAGGCATGGTGCCAGGTGTTGACTTCAAAAAGGTAGGCAAAGGCATTGTCGGTCTGGAAGAACTGCACAGGGTTTGGAGAGTTCATGGAGCGTACATGACCAAAGGGCAGGCAGGCACCGGTGTAGTCTCCTTCGGAGGAGTCATAGTTTTCAAAATTACGCCGTCCGGCTTCAGTGAATGGCAGCTCACCGGGACCAAACTGGTTCCTGTTATTGCTGCGTGCCATATCCGGTACGTAGGGAAACTCCCATATGCCATTAAAGTCCGGTTTTCCCGATGGCAGTCTGGGGATGTCATCCTGCCCTCTGGCCTGAAGGGCAAGCACACTGAGCAGTGAGGTCAGCAGGAAAGTGATAAGTGTCGGCATGGTTATTCTGTATGTATTCATGTGCATGTCACTCCTGTGCCTGTTCAGCGATTGCCAACACGGGAAAATACCGGTGTGCCGTCTTCAAGAGTAATAACCCGGGTACTGCATGTGTTAGAGCCATCACGTGCAGGATTGGCCTGGGCGATGATGACTGTGCCGGGGGGCAGGTCCTGTTTTCGCCAGCCAAGCCGAATCAGCTGGTTGGGTGAACCCATTTCACACTGCCATGGTGCAACCTCGCCGTTTTCGTCGGTCACATCCATGTAAAGCCAGATATGCGGGTTTGTCCATTCCACGTCAGTTATTGTTCCAGTCAGTTCAAAACTGATGCTGGTATCAAACTCACCCACGAGGGAATGATGGGCCTGAACCGGTGCAATGCTTGCAAGCATTGCCAGAATACTTATTAAAAATAGAGGCTTACCTTTGAGTTGCATATTCTTTCCTTTTTTTATTTCTGTATAAAAAAAATCCGCCCCTTTATACTCGAATGGAAACCGGATACTCCAGAAGTCCCGGATATTAAATACCAGCGCCGGGATTCAAGTCTAGGAGCAATAACCACAAATATCATGAAAGGGGCAGTGGCCGTTACATCCTGCAGCCAACGTCTGCAAACTCTGGTCTTGTCGGGCCTGGTCCTGTTTTGCCTGCTTTGTCCGGTTTTTCTGTATGCCCAGGCAAAATTATCAACCACAGTATTATCGGATACGGCACTGTTTATCAAGGGTCCGGATGCCAATGTGCTGGCGGTCGCCAGCAGTGAAGGCCTGATTCTGGTGGATGGTGGTCATGCCAGCTGGTATGCAGATCTGCGGGAAACCCTGCAAGCACATTTTCCTGATATGCCGATCCGCGCCCTCATCAATACCCACTGGCATCCAGAGCAAACCGGTGCCAATGTCGCTCTGGGCAGGGAAGGCGTGGAAATCATAGCCCATGAAAATACCATGCTGTGGTTGAGCACCGAAATCTGGCAGCGTTGGTCAGGCACCACCTACAAGCCCCTGTCCCATGAAGGTATTCCGGTGACCACTTTTTATGACGATGGTCACCTGCAGATTGGTGAATCCAGAATTTACTATGGGCATATGTGGAATGCCCATACTGATGGTGATATCTGGGTCTATTTTGAAGATGAGGATATCCTGGTTACCGGCGGGCTGGTTGGTAACGGGCGCTGGCCTGACATTGACTGGTGGACGGGGGGTTATATTGGCGGTCTGCTTGATGGCTTTGTTTCTCTTCTGACCGTGCCGGGAGAAAACACCGTGATCATTCCCGCTGTGGGGGATGTCATGACACTGGAAGAGCTGCAGGCACAGAACCAGATGTACCTGACAGTCTTTGATCGCATTCATGCGGCATTTATCAAAAGTTACAGTATCGAGGAAATTCTGGCTGAACGACCGACTGCAGAATTTGACCCCCAGATGGGTGATCCGGAACGTTTTGTGACTCTTGCCGTGCAGAGTTTTCAGAACCGTATCCGTGATGCCCAGAACTATCGCCTGCTGAATGTTCCCTGAGTTACTGATGATGGCATTACCCACTGCAGGAAAAATAGATAACAGGCACTCGGTATTATTGCTGTGCGGCTTCCTGCTTCTGGCCTCCTGCAGTGAGGATACTGCCGTGGAGAGTAGTCAGGTAGTCCTGGGGAATCAGGACCAGCCAACTGATCACTGGGCTTTCCTGGACCAGTATTGCATGGATTGCCATAACCTGGACGACTACAGCGGTGGCCTGGCTTTTGACCTGATGGACCAGAATTCCATTCTTGACGATGCACAAACCTGGGAAAAGGTGGTCAGAAAATTGCGCGGCCGAATGATGCCGCCGCCAGGGCAGGAGAAACCGCAGAACAGTCATGTCGATAGTTTCGTGGCCTGGCTTGAAGATAATCTGGACCAGTCCGGGGAATCCATCAGTGCTGGTGAAAAATTGCTGCATCGGCTCAATCGCACTGAATATGCCAACGCTATCCGGGAGCTGCTGGCCCTGGAAATTGATGCCGGGGATTTTCTGCCTGTAGATGGGGCCGAGGATGGTTTTGACAATATTGCCACGGCCCTGCAGGTATCGCCGACTTTCATTGACCAGTATCTGGGTGCGGCACGGGTCATTAGTGAACAGGCTGTGGGGTCAGCGGATGCCAGGCCCTCGGGAACTCCGTACACATTTTCCCCAAATGGTCAGCAGTTCCATGTGGATGCTCTCCCTTTGGGCTCCCGGGGTGGAGCTGTGGTTGAGCATTATTTTCCCAGTGATGGTGATTACCTGTTAAATATTGGTAGTTTGGCAACCGGCCTGGCGATCAGGACCATGGAGTTCCGGCAAACCATCGTGGCGACCCTGGATGGGGAGCCGTTTTTTTCCATGGATATTGGCGGGCCGGAACAAGCGCAACAGTTGGATCAGCAACAGTCTTTGGCCGTGGATGCCTTGAACAACAGTCTGCGTAACATCCCCCTGACGACTACTGCCGGCCCTCATAAAGTCGCTGTGTTTTTTCTTCACCGCTCCCATACCGAGTCGGATTCACCCTTGCAGCAAATGACACCCCGTCACGGCCAGGATGCAATTCCGGTCCTGCGGCAGTTTGAAATTTATGGCCCCGTCAATGCGACCGGCCTGAGCAGCACACCGAGCCGGAAGAAAATATTTTCCTGTCACCCGGCCCGGGATAGCGAGGAAAGCAGTTGTGCGCGGCAGATCATAACTACCAAGGCGAATGAAGCCTTTCGTGGTCTGCTATCGGATGAAGACATGGTACAACTCATGAAAATGTACGAGTCGGGTTTTTCCGAGGGCGGTTTTGAAAAGGGTATAGCATTTGCCCTGTCAGGAATCCTGGCCCACCCGAAATTTCTTTATCGGCTGGAACCAGTTCCGCAATCCCTGCCCCCGGGTACTTCCTATGAACTGAGCAGTACAGAGCTGGCTTCACGGCTTTCATTCTTTTTATGGAGCTCCATTCCCGACACACTGCTACTGGAAATAGCGGCCGGTGACGGTCTTCGTGATCCGGCAGTTCTTCAGGCACAGGTTATCAGGATGCTCCAGGACCCGCGGGCAAAAAACCTGTCGGAAAATTTTGGTTACCAGTGGCTGGGACTGGCAGAGCTTGAAAATATCACTCCCGACAGCCAGCTGTTCAGGGATGTGGACAGTAATATACGGGAAGATCTGACCCGGGAGGCGCTACTGTTTCTGGATAGTATTTTCAGTGAGGACCGTTCTGTTCTTGATCTGCTGACGGCAGAACATACTTTTCTCAATGAAAATCTGGCGCTGCACTATGGCCTAAATAATATTCGTGGCGCTGACTTTCGCCGGGTTACCCTGGAGGATGAGCGTCGCTGGGGGCTGCTGGGGAAAGGAGGCGTGCTGATGGTGTCATCCTATCCCAACCGGACATCACCGGTGCTGCGCGGGCAATGGCTTCTGGAAAATATTATGGGCACGCCACCGGCCGCACCACCACCTGACGTGGAAGGGTTTGTTGAAATAGAGCCGGGGCAGGAATTTACGACCGTACGCGAGCGCCTGGAAATGCACCGTGCCAATCCTTCCTGTAATGGCTGTCATGGCGTTATTGATCCGCTCGGATTTGCCCTGGAAAACTTTGATGCCACCGGACGTTGGCGAGAGACAGATCGTTTTGCCCGCACACCTATAGATTCTTCCGGCATACTGGCCGATGGTACTGAAGTCAGCGGGCCGGTGGAGCTGCGACATGCAATCCTGGCCCGCCCTGCTCAGTTTGTGCAGACTTTTACGGAAAAGCTGATGACATTTGGTCTTGGCCGCCGACTTGATTACCGGGACATGCCTGCCATTCGGCGTATCGTCCGTGAATCTGCTCAAGAGAATTACCGGCTTTCATCGCTGGTGCTGGGCATTGTCAGCAGTGAGCAGTTCAGAATGAAGTCGACTGGTACAGTTGAAGCGGTTGCGGTGGCAGACACTAGTTTATAAGGTAAAAGGTCGCTGTTTTTGCCGATAGGCACCATCTTCTGCGGTATGGATGTCGTGGTAACGGCCGATCAATGACAGGCAGTGGTGATAATCACTGCTGTGCAGACCCGGGTTGATCAAACTTGATCATTATCGGGGAGCTTGGGGGGTACAATGTTCATAACCAGAAAACATCTGTCACGCAGGACCTTGCTGCGAGGCGCCGGTGCGGCTCTCGGACTGCCTTTGCTGGATGCAATGATACCTGCGGGTACAGCACTGGCCCAGACGGCGGCTGCTCCTGCACCAAAACTTGGTTTCTTTTATTTCCCCCACGGTGCCATCATGGACAAATGGACACCAGCGGAAACTGGCCGCAATTTCTCGATGACGCCTGTGCTTGAACCACTGGCAGGTTTCAGGGAGCAGATGACTATTGTCAGCAATCTGCGCAATACAGCTGCCGAGGGAGCCGGTGTACATGCCACCTCCCCGGGTACCTGGCTCAGCTGTGCCTCTCCCTTCAGTGCGGATGCCAGTGACCCGAATTACGGTATTTCTGCAGACCAGATCGCCGCCCAGAGTCTCGGCCAGGATACGCCATTCCCCTCACTGGAACTGTGTACTGAAGTGAAGCCATCGAGTGCCGGTGCCTGTGATGCTATCCTGGGCTGTGGTTATGGCTCGACCATATCTTTTCGTGCCCGTACCCAGCCTTTGCCCATGGAGCATAATCCGCGCAAGCTGTATTTCCGTCTGTTTGGCCAGGGAGATACAGCCATGGCACGCGAGTCCATCATGAAGCAGAAATATAGTCTGCTAGACCTGGTTTCCGAAAGTGCATCTACACTCACCGGAAAACTTGGTAGTAGTGATCAGCAGCGCATGGAAGAATATCTTGAATCGGTACGTGACGTGGAACGCCAGGTACAGAAGCTTGGTGAGCAGGATTTGACTGGTGTCGACATACCAGATGCGCCCCTGGGTGTGCCAGCCGACTGGGAGGAGCATATCAATCTGATGTTTGACCTGGTTGCACTGGCCTACGAAGCGCAGCTTTCAAAAGTGGTTGCCATGATGATTTCCGCAGAAGTCAGCATGTTGACCTATAACCAGATTGGTATATCAGATGCCTATCATCCACTGTCCCATCACCGCTATGTGCAGGACAAAATGGATAAATGTGCTGTCGTACAAACCTATCATTCCAGGATATTTGCCCGTTTCCTGGAGCGCTTGCGCAATACAGCGGATGGTGACGGCTCTCTGCTGGATCATTCTATCTTGCTGTTCGGCAGCAATATGAGTGATTCCAATGCGCACAATGCAGATCCACTGCCTTCGGCTGTGTTCGGCAGTGGTTATGGTCGAATCAGGGGCGGCCAGCACCTGAGTTATGCCCATAACACTCCCCATGCCAACCTGATTCTGACCATGCTGGAGCGTGCGGGAGTATCCCACCTGGAGAAGCTCGGAAACAGCACCGGAATTCTGGCGGACGTGTGAGATGTCATTGGCCAGACCAACAAGCGTGCTCCTTAGAAAATTTTCTGCTGCTGTCCTGTTGCTGTGCTCTGTCCAGGTATTGCCTGCATCCCTGCCGGAGCTGGTCAACCAGGGGCAGCGCTCAGCGGTAATGGAATTGCTTGTCCAGGGAGTGAATGTCAATGAACAGTCGGTGGATGGCACTTCGGCCCTTCACTGGGCGGTCTACCATCAGGATGTTGAGCTTGCACAATCTCTTCTGGATCTTGGCGCTGATCCTGATATGGCAAACGAATATGGTGCAACCCCAATGACTGTAGCGGCAGAACATGGCCAACTGGCAATCATGCGTTTGCTCATCGAGGCTGGTGGTGATATTGAATCGCCCAACGGGGAAGGCCAGACATTGCTCATGTCTGTAGCCAGGACTGGTAATACCGGGACCGCGCAGTTGCTTCTGGAAAATGGTGCCGATGTAAACGCCCGGGAAAACTGGGGCGGACAGACTGCACTTATGTGGGCATCTGCCCAGCGGCACCCGGACATGGTCAGGTTGCTAGCTGCCCATGGTAGCGACGTAAATGCGCGAAGTCATGGGCATGACTGGCAGCGTCTGGTTACCTCTGAGCCGCGAAAGAAGCAGCTGGATCAGGGTGGTTTTACCCCCCTGCTGTATGCTGCCAGGGAAGGGTGTGAGGACTGTGTAACAGCCCTGCTTGATGCTGGTGCCAATATAAACATGCCGGGACTCTGGGGACGCACGCCCCTGCTCATGGCATTGGAAAATCTGCATTACGACACAGCCGGGATCCTTGTTGAGCGTGGTGCGGACATCAACCGCTGGGACTGGTGGGGAAGAACGCCGCTTTATTCCGCCATAGACCTGAATCTGTTAACTGCCAGTCGTCGCGGGGATTTACCGTCCACTGATAAGCTTGGTGCCCTGGATATTGCCAGGAATCTACTGGAACGTGGTACATATGTAGATATGCGCCTGAAAAAGGAACCGCCGTTTCGCAGTGATATTGGTGACCGGGGATATACCGATGCCAGTCCTGATTCCCGGGTTATCAATGGTGGGGCAACTGCCCTGCACAAGGCGGCCAAGGCCGGTGACGTGGAAGCTGTGCAACTGCTCCTGGAGTTCGGAGCCAATGTCAATGTGGCGAACAAGGTCTATGGAGTGTCCCCTGTACACACGACGGCAGGAGTCTGGCGAGTTTATGGAATTTTCAAGGAAACCCCTATTTCAGGTATGTACAAGACCGGTGAACAGGCTGCACAAATCATGGACATGCTGGTGGGTGCCGGTGCAGATATTCATGCCCTGGCCGCTAACGGCCAGAATGTGGCCCATGGGGCGGCAAAGGCTGGCTGGCATGAAGCTTTGCGGTTTGCGTTTGACCAGGGCGTGGATTTTACGGTGAGGGATGTGGGGGGATATACACCGAAGGACCTGGCAGAAATGGCAGGAAAAACTGATACTGCCAAATTCATCGATCAACTTGTTGGAAACTGATCGTTGTCATGAACATATCAACTATATTGATCACCCTTTGCCTGTCAGTGCTGTGTATGAGTGCTACAGCTCAGCAGACAAACCATGGCCCGACCAGGCAGGCGATTTTGAATGCTCTGCCTGACGGGATATCAGCAGTACAGGCCACCTCAGATCAGCTAGCAGGAGCGGCGCTGGAAACGGCATTCAGACTGCCAGGCGACCGGGATGCCAATATGACCCAGGTGATGGTGTCGCTGGGTGAGATGACCCGGGAGGGGCTTTTCCAAAGCGCGCCCAGATACGGCGTCAACAATCCACCCAATCGTTTTTATAACCGGGTGCTGAACCTGGCATCCAGTGCGCTGGACGTCAGCTACACGACTTATTATGGAGTAACGGTACAGCACATCATGGCGTTGACGGCTGCTTTACGGGAAGGTCAGAACTTTCTCAATGGAGCAAAAAGCAACGCTATAACCCGTAAATAACAATTTTCCCTCAAGGAGATTGATCATGCCTACCTACAATCTGGTGGTTAATGGAGACCGGCATAGCGTTGATGCCGATGCAGACATGCCCCTGCTGTATGCCCTGCGTGGTGAGCTTGGCCAGAAAGGACCAAAATTTGGCTGTGGGCTTTCCCAGTGCGGTGCCTGTACCGTGATTCTCAACGGCAACGCTGTGCGTTCCTGCATATTACCGATCTCCGCAGCCATCGATGCAGAAATTCGTACACTCGATGGATTGGGCAGTCCCGAAGCTCCACATCCGGTCCAGGTGGCATTTATTGAAGAAGAGGCTGCACAGTGCGGCTATTGTACCAATGGCTGGATCATGACAGCGGTGGCAGCACTGGAAAGGGACCCTCAACGAAGCGATGCCGAGATTCGGCAAATGTACGCTGGTCTTAAATGCCGTTGCGGTTCCCATATGGCCATTATGCGTGCCACAAAGAGAGCCGCAGAAATGATAGCCGAGCCGGTGGCGGGTACACGGGTTCGTGACTACGGTGACACGGAGGTGAGCCATGGGTAAGCATGCATTACCAAAGAGTCCTTCACGCCGGTCTTTCCTGGGTAAGGGCGGCGCCCTGGTTTTCGCCTGTACGGCAGGCAGCAGTGTCAACCTGCTTACCCTGGATAATGCCCAGGCCCAGACACTGTCTGCAGCTCCAAGGGCTATTGGTCCGGATCAACTGGATACCTGGCTTTCCTTCGATGGCAACGGGCTGGTGACAGCGTTCTTTGGCAAGATGGATATGGGGCAGGGTGTCGACACTGCTATTGCCCAGGTGGTGGCTGAAGAACTGGATCTGGATGTCAGCCGTGTCAGCGTGGTAATGGGCGATACCCATCTTACGCCTAACCAGGGGGGCGCCAGTGGATCCAGTGGTTGTCGTCTTGGGGCCAATGCCCTGCGCAATGCCGCTGCCGAAGCCCGGCGGGTGTTTGTTAAACGTGCTTCCGATGTGCTTGGTGTTCCGGTCGAGTCCCTCATGGTCAGTGAAGGGGTGGTGGTTTCACAAAGTAATGCCGGGATTCGCATCAGCTATGCTGATCTTATCGCTGACGGTTTCGACACCGGACTGGACTGGAACGGGACTTTTGGAAACGGGCTTAATGTGAATGGCCTGGCACAGCCCAAGAATCCGGCGGATTACAAGGTGGTGGGAACTGGCGTTCCACGCAAGGATATTCCCGGCAAGATCATGGCGACGACAGAGTTCTGTCATCATGTGATCCTTCCCGAAATGCTCCATGCCCGGGCTGTACGTCCGCCGGTCGCCAACCAGTTACCGGGAAGCGTGGATGAAGGTTCCATTGCCCACATCGATTCCGCCCGGGTCGTGCGCCTGGGAGACTTTGTCGCCGTAGTAGCGGACACGGAATGGGCTGCAGTGAAGGCGGCCCGTGAAATATCGATGGAATGGATAGCTGCCGATGATCCTTTCCCACCGATGGAATCCCTGTTTGCACACATAGAAAACAGTCCACCCAGCGGCGATAGTGCGACCGGTGGTTTCGGCGGCCAGCCCTATGAGACAGCACCATCACTTGAAGCTATCGCCGGAGCGGACCAGCAGCTGGAAGCAAAATACCAGGTGCCTTTTCAGTCTCATGCCCGCATGGGGCCCTCTGTGGGTGTGGCTGATGTGAAAGCTGATCATGCGGTGATATATGCAGATACACAAAAATCCCATGATACCCGTAACGGTTTGGCAAAAATTCTTGGTATGGAACCTGGGCAGGTACGGGTGATCTGGAAACCGGGTCCGGGGTCCTATGGGCGCAGTGATGCTGATGAAGCTGCCTATGAAGCCGCGTTACTGTCCCAGTATCTTGGCGTACCAGTCCGTATGCAGTGGATGCGTCATGAAGGCCATGCCTGGGATCCCAAGGCGCCACCTTGTGTCATTACCTGTCGGGCAGGAATAGAAGCGGATCAATCCATACGTGGCTGGTACTACCATGCCAAGGGGATGTCCGGCTGGGATGTCTGGTTCAATGCATCAGAACCCAAGGATACGCTCATAGGACAACTGACGGGTTACGAGAGGGAAGGGCGTTACAATTTCGGGGCACCGACAGAATCCTATGACTTTCCAAACAGTGTGTCTTACTGGGAAACTGTGGCGCCACTCCAGGAAAAGGCTTCTCCCCTGAGAACCTCCCATATGCGTGCTCCCCAGGAGCCACAGATCCATTTTGCCCATGAAAGTTTTATCGATGAAGTGGCTGTGGCTTCCGGGCAGGACCCGATTGACCTGCGCCTGAAATACCTGGAAAACGAGCGGGAAAGGGCCGTGCTGGAAACCGTTGCGGATCTTGCAGACTGGGAAAGGCGTCCGGCACCGCAGGGTAAAAAGGAAGGTGAATTACTGACTGGACGGGGTGTTGCACTCGCCACGGCATTTGGAGGATTTGTGGCCACTGTCTGTGATGTGGAGGTGGAACCGGCCACGGGACATATCTGGGCCAGGAAGTTTTATGTAGCTCATGACTGTGGACTGATTATCAATCCGAAAGGGCTGCATACTACTATCGAAGGCAATATTGTCCAGGGATTGAGCCGGACACTGTTCGAGGAAGTAAGATTTGATGAACAGATGGTGCGCAGTGTGGACTGGGCGACCTACCCGATCCTGGAAATGCAGGATGCCCCGGAAAATATCGACATAGCGACTATCAACCGTCCGGACATGCCAGCCGGAGGGGCGGGTGAGCCGAGTCATGTAACAGTGCCTGCTGCCGTAGCCAATGCCGTATTCAATGCCACCGGGGTGCGCATGCGTCGACTGCCGCTATCGCCGGAATATGTAAAAGCTGCCCTGGCGTAAAGGGTCGGCAACTTGATTGGCAATCTGTCCTTTATTGTGGGAAAGTTAAGGGTAACTTGCTGACGCGAATAATAATAAAAGTCATATGGCACCTGCCTGGCCGTAGGGGGATATCATGAAAACACGCATAACCTGCCTGGTTGGCGCTTGCTGCCTTGCCAGCACCGTATCGGCCCATCACGGGTTTGGTCGTTTCGATATGAATGCTGAAGAGGCATGGTCAGGAACGCTGACCGGAATAGAATTTGTGAATCCCCACTCCTACGTGAATTTCGATATGATGCTTGCGGATGGCAGTATCCGTCATATGGGCTGCGAAATGCGTGCAGCAACCGTATTACGGCGCTCTGGGTGGTCGAAGGAGATGTTTGTAGAAGGGGCTTTTCTGGAGATTACCGGTCGCCCCCATCGCGATGATCCGACTTCCTGCTACGTGGAAACCATTGCTATCGGAGATGCCCCGGCGCTTGAACGCTACCAGCAGCTAAGTGACAACAGCAACAACCATGAAAACCGGCCCATGCGCCTGCCATCAGGCGAGCCCAACATCGCTGGCGACTGGGCCCAGGAACAGTACCTGCTTGCGAATCTGCCGGATGGCAGTATGGCCGGTCTCGTGCCCAAGAGCATGGTTGATGGTATTGAGTCTGGCGAGATTGAGCGCTCCGAGGCACCGGATTCCGGCTGGGGTCCAAGACCGGTCTCTCTCACCGAAGCAGGAGAGGCCGCGGCGGAAATCCTGCGCAACGAAGCCCCGGAAGATAATCCCCGTATTGCCTGTGAAATCACCAGTATTCTTTTCGACTGGGTGTTTGATGGCCCGATCAATCGCATTACCCAGGAAGAAGACACGATCACTATCGAGTACGGCCGTGACCTGGTGCGTACAGTGCATATGGATGGCAACAAGCCCTCCAATATCTCTCCGAGTCGGGGAGGTTATTCCATGGGGCGCTGGGAAGGAGATGTTCTGGTAGTAGAGACAGGCGATTTCCTGGAAGGTCGACTGGCAGGAACAGTTCCTCACAGCGATCAGCTAAAAGTCACTGAACGATTCACCCTGCAGCGTGATTGGCTCAATCGGGTAGAGCTGCTAAGGGAGTTTGAGGCAGAGGATCCCGTCTATTTCCAGGACCAGTATACCGGTGCTGACCGTGTCCTGCTGGCTGATGCGCCCTTTGCCATCGACCCCTGTAAGGAACTAGCCTTTGAGTACACTCAGGAAGAGTGAGTTTGAATCCGGAATTCCCGCTGTTCTTTTTCAAGCTGTTAAAATTTTTTTAGGAGTTACTGTATGAAGTTTTTTTTCAATTTGAAGCTTGCCACCAAAGAATATGTGTCTGGATTGTGCGGCTGCCTTTTACTGATTGCAGTACTGCCTGTCTCAGCCCAGGTGCCTATCACCACCCAGGAAACACTGCTGGATCGCCTCCAGATCGAGGATATTCTGCTGGCATACTATTATGGCTTTGAAGTGGATGATGGCCATGACTGGACTACCATGTATACCGAGGATGCCGTGCTGGATATCAATGGCATGGTTTATCAGGGCAAGGCGGCTATCCAGGGGCTTTACGATAACTACAGCGAGATATCACCGGAAGAAGACGTGCCAGGTAAAGTGCACGTGCTGATGACCAATCCACGGATCATTGTTGATGGTGATACGGCCACTGCCCACATGATTTATACAGAGGTCATGAATGATTCCGTATATCTGGCACCGCGCCTGATCGAACAGGGCAGGGAAGACACGAAGTTCCGCAAGATCAATGGTAGCTGGTATATCACAGAACGCCTGATCACCCAGGACGGCGGTCTGCCTCCGGCATACTTTGATACTTATAAACCTCGCTAGCCGATGATCTAAATGTCAATGTACTTCGACGCTGACCAGGATTGATAATACTGTTCTCTCTATCGATTGATCATTATTGCCTATAGTTTGATACTCTTGCTAACACTTGAATTAACCGAGATATAAATAGAATGAAAAAAATACTGACATTGCTTGCCATGTTACTGGTCTCAGCGACGGCTATCGCTGAAAAACATCCTGACGGTTATGCCGATGACCGCGCGGCTATTATCGATCTGCAGCATCGCTACGTGCTGGCAATGGATTATTTTGATGCGGATGGCTACGCTGAAGTGTTTGCCGAAGACGGTGTCCTTGACTGGGCCGGTGGTATCGTCGAGGGTCGGGAAACTATTCGTGAATTCATGTCGACAGGTACTTATGACTTGAGAACAATTGGTTTCCAGCCCGCCGAAACACCAGATGGCAAGGAATGGCAGTCAACGGTCCGTCATCTTATTACTAACCAGGTGATTATTGTCGAAGGGGATACAGCGAAGGCAGTTACCTACTGGATGAACTATGCGAATAACGCTGATCGTCGCCAGATCCAGTGGTTAAGCTTTGGTTCCTGGGAAGATGAATACGTCAAGATCGATGGTGAATGGTTCTTCTCCCTGCACAAGATTTTCAATGAAGGAAACCCCAGAACCTTTACTGCCGGTCAGCCGAATCCACTGAAAGATCTCTGAGGTCTGGCCATCGTCAGAGCGTTCCTGGCTCTGCTGGATTTTCTACCCCTTTGTGTTCCTGGTGCGTCGGCTATTCAGCACCAGGTATATCCAGCATTACGACAGAGAACGCGATCGTATGGGAACGTTCCTTATTGAAGAAGCTATGTTTAAAGACCTGCTGCTCGAACATAGCCAGAGTAGTCTTTTTCATGCGCTGGTGGATGCCGATAAATACTATAAACAGGACAATGGAGCAGGCCGGGGATGACCGCTTATATCAGCCTGTTTGCCGTCTCATTCCTGGCGGCGACTATTTTACCGGCCTATTCCGAGGTACTGTTTGCCGCCCTGGTCACCCAGGGCTATGATCCCTGGTTACTGCTGATCTGGGCCACTACCGGCAATACCCTTGGTGCCTGCCTGAACTGGGTGTTGGGGCGTTTCCTGCTGCACTACCAGGACCGTCAATGGTTTCCCTTTCATGAAGAGCAGCTGGGGCGTGCCCAGCGCTGGTTCCAGAAATATGGGGTATGGTCCCTGTTGATGGCATGGGCGCCGGTGGTTGGTGATGCGCTTACCTTCATTGCCGGCATAATGCGTGTGCCATTCCCGGTCTTTGTACTGCTTACCGGTATCGGTAAAGGGCTGAGATATCTTATTCTGCTGGGGTTGGTGCCGCTGATATAGTCGTAAAATTCCCAAAAGTGGTGGTAGCAACTTTTATCTTGAACATGTAAGCCATGATTTCTTTGTAAAAACGGAATTTTTTTATCAAGATCAATTCATTGTCTGTCTCTAATGATATGCTGGAGAAAGATACCAGTACCAGTATGTAACTCATGCCTGATACCCTGAAAAAACTGCTCAAGGCCATGCTTGGCAGCATGCGAGACGCCCATTGTGGTGGTGATCCTGTTTTTCCAGTTTGCGGTGCTTCAGCAGCCTCTGCCGAATATCGGGCAATTACTGGTGGGTATCCTGTTCGTGATCCTGGGTCTTACCTTCTTTATTCATGGTCTGAAACAGGGACTGTTTCCCATCGGTGAAACCATGGCTCATGAATTTGCCCGCAAGAGCAGTGTGCTGTGGCTTTTAGTATTCGCGTTTGCCCTGGGGTTTGGCACTACGGTTGCCGAGCCAGCCCTGATTGCCGTAGCAGCCGAGGCGGCAGATGTGGCTGCTGTGGGGAAGATGATTGAAAATACTGAGGCCGCCAAGGGCAGTTACGCCACAGCCCTGTGCTTGCCGGTTATCTTGATTCGAGAATGATGTGTCCTACACCGGTGCTTGATGCCGGCACATGCATGAAACGATAGATTTCTTCCACGTTTTCTCCCAATGCACCCCGCATTACCAGCCACATCACCAATTCCACGGCCTCGGCTCCCGCTTCACGCATGTATTCAAGGTGAGAGAGTTGTGTGAGCTGTTGCGGATCTTGTGAAAGCCCATCCAGGAAAGCCTTGTCGAAATCCTGGTTAATCAGTCCGGCTCTTGGGCCCTGGATCTGGTGTGACATCCCGCCGGTACCGAAGATGACTACGTTCAAATCCTCATCCCAGTTTTCCACGGCTTTCCTGATGGCTTTACCCAGCTGGTAGCAGCGGTTTCCCGTGGGCGGAGGGTACTGCACCACGTTAACGGCTATGGGAATAACCGGAAAGGGCCAGGCCTCTGGTTCTCCGCACAGGAGACTCAGGGGGACAGTAAGACCATGGTCCACTTCCATTTCATTGACAATAGTCAGGTCAAATTCATCCAGGATAATTGACTGGACGAGGTGGGACGCAAAGTCCGGGTATCCCTTCACCACGGGCACTGGCCGTGCTCCCCAGCCTTCATCGGCTATGGGAAATTCATCCGCACAGCCAACGGCAAAGGTCGGGATCATGGAGAAATCAAAGGCGTTGTTGTGATCGTTGTAGACCATGATGGCCAGATCCGGAGCAGTATCCGTCATCCACTTCTTCGCTGGTTTGTACCCATCAAACATGGGTTTCCAGTAATCGGTGTCCTGTTTGCCAAGATCCACGGCTGCACCAATGGCAGGAGTATGCGAGGTGCCTATACCGGCTATGATCGTTGCCATCAGTTGTTTCCTTCTGATTTGGAGCGCCAGCCGTCAGGTGAACGACCACCGTTCAGCATCATGTTTACGTATTCCTGTTCGGTCATGCCAGTCATTTCTGCGGCCATGTACTGGTAGGAATGCTGGTCCGTAAAGGCAAGCTTGGCCAGGCAATACACCACACCACCCAGCGCGAGCAGGGTATTCCAGTCCCGGTCCAGTACGGCATCACGCTGGGCTTCGGTCATCGGGAATTTTTCCAGGTAAGCTTTCTCATCTGCCAGGAACGTCTCGCGATTTTCCGCTTTCATCAGGGACATAAAAAATGTATTCAGGTGGTAGCCCTTCCTGGCGCGACGGGCATCAAATACCCATGTGCCGGGCAAGTCTTCGTAGGCTTCTTTGCTTTTCGACATTCTTCGCTTCCAGGTGATAAAAATTGATTGAGAACCAGGCGACTTACTTTGACAGTGAAGTACTTACATACGCACCAACATCACGCAACTGCTCGGGACTTAATGCTGCTGCAAGTGCCGGCATGGTATTCCTGCCCTGATTGACGATGGATATGACGAACTCAGGTGTATCTGCATTCTCCAGGGAAATGCCTCCCCCGTGACCGCCGCGACCATCTACACCATGGCAGGCAGCACAGACGGTATTAAAGGTCACCATGCCTGCTTCCATATCAGCAGGCCCCGGGGCCGGCTCCTTGTTCAGGATTGCTGCCTGATCAGAACCTGGAGGGAGGCCTTCGGCAATCGTGCCTTCCAGTGAGAACAGCCAGACACTGTCTCCCTTGCTGGTACCTCCCAGGACATTGCCGCCGGAATATCCCATGACATACTGTTTTCCCTTGTGTTCGAAAATGCTTACCGGGGCATTCATACCGGCACTGGTTTGGAATTGCCACAGAATATTACCATTGTCACTATTCAGTGCAGTCAGGCGACCATCGTTGCGTCCCACAAACAGCAGGCCACTGGCAGTCGCTGTAATACCACTGTTGCAGGGCTGCTGAAGATGACGCTGCCACACTATGGTATTGTCACGTAAGTCCATTGCGGCAATGATGCCCAGATTCCATAAGGGAAAACCGAGGAAACCACCTCCTGTGTACATGGTTCCGGGTTCAGGACGTTCTGAACTGATCTCGGCGGCCTGAAAAATCATGGGACGGTCAACGGCACAGACATACATATGGCCCTTGTTGGGGTCTATGGCACTGGGTGGCCAATTGGCCCCTCCTGCCATTCCAGGAGAGATAACCACAGCCTCGTCATAGTAGGGTGTAAAGATCCGGGCATTGTTGACCAGGTCAAATCCCTCGGGATTGATACTCATTTCCTGCGGAATGAAGGCGTCACCAAGGGGGTAGGGTTGAGTTTGTGCAGTAGCATTTTCACTACGTTGGGGGACGTCACGTTCCTCGATGCCAACCAGGGGTTCCCCGGTGATACGGTCAAGAATATAAACCCAGCCGGTTTTACCAGCTTGGGCAATACCTTTTCGAGGCTCACCGTTGTATTCAAGATCAAACAGGATCACCGGATTTGATGCGTCGTAATCCCAGATGTCGTGATGGACTTCCTGAAAATGCCAGCGGTATTCCCCGGTATAAATATCAAGTGCCAGAACAGATGCGGTAAACAGGTTGTCACCGGGACGATGCTGGCCGTTGAAATCCGGACCGGCATTACCGGTTGAGAAATAGAGCAGATCCAGTTCCGGATCCACGGCAGGTGTCTGCCATACCGGAGCGCCGCCATGCTGCCACAGATCATTGTCGCCCTCCCAGGTTTCGTGCCCGGGTTCGCCGGGTCCCGGGATGGTATAGAAGGTCCAGGTCAGAGAGCCATCATTGGCATCATAGGCTTTAACACGCCCCCTGATACCCAGTTCTCCGCCAGAGAACCCGGTGATCACCAGGCCGTCATAGTATAGCGGGGCAGAAGTGATGCTGAATCCTTCTTCCCATTCTTCTGCCTGGATCTGCCAGACTACTGCGCCATTACTTCTATCCAGTGCAGTAAGTTTTCCATCCAGTTGTCCAACAAAGACCTTGTCATCACTGATGGCTACACCCCGGCTGGTCCAGCCGCAGCACACCACATCTATGAGCGGATTAAGTTTTGCATAATACGCCCAGACAAAATTACCGGTCTCTATATCGATAGCAAAGACATCGTTATCCCCTGACACGATATAAGCAACACCATCAGCGATGATGGGCTGGGCCTCACTGGAGTTCTGCGGCCCCGATCCGGAACCCAGGTGTACTTCCCACTCGGCCTTGAGGTTGGCAACGTTATCGCGATTGATCCGGGTCAGCGGTGAATATCGCTGGTTAGCCAGATTGCCGCCATTGGTCAGCCAGTGTGCTGTAGGAAGCTGGCTCAATGAATCCGCTGTAATAGCCACCTGGGCCATCGGGATGCTGGAAAAGAAAAGGGAGATCGCAGATAAAACAAGTGTGGCGACATGACGGGAACCGGATGTATTTCTGATCATGGGGTTGGTACCAAGTGTGGGGTTTTGCTTCTGATGACTAATTTGATGATACAAATATATCAGGTCAGGCAACATAACCAAAAAGGGATAATAGCGGGTTATGATGTGGTTACCCTTCATGTGATTGCAAAGGTAGTATTGCCCTGCGCTATCACATAATCACGGAGAGGAAATATCATGAGAAGCGGAGTCAATCGTATGCAAAGGCTTATGTTGGTCTGACCCTCAGATAGGTAGGACGGTATTGGTTTCGAGGTGGACCCAATCGATCAGGCTGGAATGATCAGACGGGTATTTTGCCGGAACTTACTGCTGCAATATTTTTCAAATGGCGTTCAGCCTTTATATATCCAGAACCAGGCGATCGGAATTGGATCTTGAACAACAGGGTGTAAATTCACCGTTCACGTTTCTTTCATCATCCGTGAGTATGGAGTCCCTGTGATCCGGTTCACCTTCCAGAACTTTCACAATACAGGTGCCGCAAATACCCTGTTCGCAGGAAATGGGATGATGAATGTCGTTTTCATACATGACATCGACAATACTTTTGTCTGGCGGAATGACTAAAACTTTATCACTCTTGGCGAGTTTGACTTCAAAGCTTCTTTCTTCATTCATGATCTACTCTCAGGGTTTTGTCGTTGCTGTAATTTCGTGACGGCTCTGCGCGCCATGACTCGTGGTGCATCGGCCTTGTTATCGACCAGCCACTGCTCACCAAACTCATTGATTCTTTCCTGTTGCGCTTCCACCATGACTTTATCCTCAGCCAGGGCCTTTCGAATTTCACTGTCGATCTTTTTTGTTGCTGCAGGATTATTCGTCTCATGCCCATTGGCTGTGGACCAGAAATAAAAACAGGAGGTATCAGTTTCCGGTGTCAGGGCATGCCAGATGCGCATGTCAAAACGTGGTGCTCCTGCTGTTTCGCGGTCTTCACCCGTCTGGACGCCACCGGAATACTGGATAACAAAGGCCGGTGCAATAAACTCAAAATCCTGCCAGCGATCAATCATTCCGGGAAAGGGGACGCAATTGTTATAAACAGGAGGAGCTGGGGCATTACTCATGCGTCTGCTCAGTTTAATACCGTTGTCAGTCGCATCGAGTTCATTCTTCGCTACCATGTGTACACTCGGTGCGGAGCCTCCAACCGAATCTGGATGAACATAGGCCAGATGCGTGGCATCAAGAAGATTATCAACCAGCATCAAATAGTGGCATTTCACCGGCATCATGTCATGGATATGCGGCCAGTTTTCGGTATCGTTATGAAAGGGGTAATCGGGGATCATGCTTTCATCGGCTTTATCGGCGTCACCAATCCAGATCCAGAGCATCTGGTCTTTCTCAACCAGAGGATAATCCCTGACGCGGGCTTTTTTCGGGATAATGTCCTGATTTGGCACTTCGACACAGGCACCATCACAGCCAAAAATTAATCCGTGATAGTTGCAGCGAATCCCTTTTTCCACCACAGTGCCCAGGCTCAGGGGAGCGCCCCTATGGCAGCAACTATCCTGTAAAGCGGCGGCCTGGCCATCCAGGGTGCGGTAGAGCACGACAGGTTCATTGCAGATCCGTCGTGCTAGAGGCTGGTTAGTGATCTCATCGGCCCAGGCGGCCAGATACCAGGCATTGTTTACTATCATTTTTTTTTCCCCCGGAATACACTATTGCAGTAAGTGTGCTTACTAAAATTAGTAAGCATACTTATTTATGCTGATTGACACAACAGTCTGCATTTGATTTATCAGGTCTCCAGTTGCCATGAAGGGTAATCTGGATTTTGGTATTAAGGGTATACAGAGTTTGGTATTTGACACATGAAGAAGAAAGCAGACGGTACTGCTCTTGAAGAGCTTTACGCCCGCCCCGGATATCTAGTCAGGCGGTGCCACCAGGTATCAACCGGGATATTCCACCAGAGTTTCAAGGAGCTTAATTTGACTCCCATTCAGTACTCAACGCTATTTGTGCTAAAACATAATCCTGGACTTGATCAGGTGACTATATCCGGGCTTGTTGCCATTGATAAAAGTACGACAGGTAATGTTTTGAAACGGCTTGAATCCCGGGGACTTTTGAAACGTAAATCTTCTGAGGATGATGGACGAATCAGGCTTATCTATTTAACCAGGAAGGGGCATTCATTAATGGACAAGACGGAAACACTCCTTGATAGAACCCAGGAGTTGTTAATAGAACCGCTGAATAAAAAAGAGCGGGAGCAACTTATGCATTGCCTGAGAAAAATAACCACTGAGCACAATCAAAATAGCCGAGCTCCATTAATCAGGCAGCCGGATTGAAACCTGGTGACAAAAGGCGAACTGCCAGGGACCCAGGTCGTTTTTTTTCTGGGCCCTGGCAGGGCTGAATTTATCTGCTGACGTCTACACTGTTCTGAGGTTCGCCATTATCAGCAGTCGCCACTACAAGCTTGACCCACAGCGTATCTTCATCCTGATAGTATGAAGTGTCACGGGCATCCTTCAGTGCACCCAGGCTGCTCTGTGTTATGCCGGCAGCGCTGGTAGTGAAACCGGGCAGTTCAAATATCACCCAGGAGCCCTCGTCCATTTCGCTCAGGGAAAGGGAAAGGGAATTCCTGCCTGTCTCTACCCTTACCTCGGCACCACTGCGTATGGTAGCTGGCCCTGTGTATTCCAGTCGCCTGCCATTCCGACTAAGCATGACAGGTTCGGGAATAGGGCCGTTGCCGAATCCGAAACTTCCACCGACACTGAAGCGTCCCATATCACCCTGGCACACAGCAGCGTTCCACGACGGCTTGAGCTCACAGGCTTCTTCGTCGGAGGCGATGCCATTGTCCAGGACAATATAGGAATCTGGGATTCCACTCACCGAGCCGTCCAGGTCGTGAATTGTTGCGCCCCTCCAGGCATTTCGCCTGCCAAAATCGGAGGCCCATTTCCGCACAATCGGTGGAAAGTGCACCGGCTTGGCGTTCGTAAATGTCGCTCCCTGGATGGCGTTCTCGGTACTCATCCCGAAGCTGGTATACATTAGGTAGGATATTGCTCCTGCATCACGTGTGTCATTTTCCTCGTAATTCATAAAGGCGGTATTGACCACATCATGACGCATGTCGTAGTACTCATAACCGCGGATCGGGAAATCCGCATTCTCATTGGGCAAGCTGCGGCCATAAGCGATTTCCGCCGGTGTTTCCGGATTACCGATATTATCGGTTTCACCCACGAACAGGGAGTCAATGACCTTTGATGTGTAGGGGGCACGACCAACGGCGGAAGCCGCGTGGGTAAATCCGATCGCATTGTCTGCAGCTTTCAGGTTGGTAAACAGGTGCAGTTCACCTCGGCCCCAAACGCCGCCATTGCGGTTCTTGTAGGTGGTGAAGTCCTCAAAATGTGATACCAGCATCTCACTGCTTGTGTCGGCCGGATCAGCATAGCTGACATGGTAGTTGCTGCCGACAACGCTGAAAGTGTTATCCGGCCGGGGTCCCCGGTCGAACATAAAACCATCAAAATTTGAGTGGGCGGTGTTCCCGCTGAATTCTCTCACCCGGGTTCGACGTGGCCAGGTATTGGCGCTGACCTCTGTACCTTCGAAGGCGCCGATCGGGTGTACCGGTAAGGCAAACCAGAAGCCGATCTGGTCGGACCCCGCTGCCACATTGTCCCTGTAGATATTATCCGAATTGGTGATCCAGAAAGTTGATGCCGTATTGTCCGAGGGCAGCAGGACATGCTCGGAGTTCTGGCCATTCGATACAGGTCGCCCCGGGGCAAGGTTGGTTGGCTCGCACGGCAGCGTCGGATGACACTTGGTCTGGATGCCCAGGTTTTTAACTACCTGGTTACCTGTCTCGACAGCATCTTCCATGAAGAAGCAGTGCCCCACGGTGTTGTAGGTAACATTGTTTTCGACACGCAGGTTGTCTGTGCCATGAATGGTCACACAGCGATTGTAGGTGTCATGAATAGCGGAATTGCGGATATATTGCCCAGTCACATCGCCATTGATATGCCAGTGAATCGGATAGCGGGCGAGTTCCAGGTGCTGGCCCATGCGGTAAAGTTCAATGCCGGACACGGTCATGTGGCTGCCGGCCATGGCCATGATATGCCCGCCAAAGTAGGAGTCTTCAGCTGAGTCAGAGGCCTGCACCTTGATATTGCGGGTCAGCATGCCGACTTCGCCACGTTCGTCCACACCATAGGTGATTTCGCCGAAATGCATGTACTTGAGGGGTTCATCCAGTGTAATGCGATTGCCCCGGATGCGCCTGATATGGCGCCGCTCGGCCTGACGGGGATTGTAATCCGTGGAAGCAAGGACGATTTCGTCGCCGATCTGCCAGCCACTGGCATCAAGCACCCTGATGCGGGTGTCACCAGCCTCGGCGGTTTCTGCCAGTTTTGTCCAGGAGTTTTCCCGATTCCCGTGCAGGCTCAGCACGCCGGGTGCCATTAATATCCCACGATCACCCATACCATTGATGTTTTCGTTCGGGACATTGTCGGTCAGGGTGATTATGGCGTTGCCCGTAAAGGGATCGCTTTCGGTGCCAATCTCCAGTCTGCCGCGATTCAGGATCCACTCGGTGGTGAGCTCTAGGTCTTCCCCATTAGCAAAAGTAAGGGTGCCATTCAGATTGATACCATTGAGTCCCGGTGGACTGATATCAAGAACTACGTCCATACCTGCGCCAATGGTGACTACATCACCGGCCGAAGGAAGTGTGCCACCTGACCAGGTGGCTGTGTCAGACCATAGTCCGCTGCTGACCGCTTCCTGTGCCTGGGCACTTATGGTGAAGCAGACTGAAACGAGTAAAGAAAAGAGGAACGGACATTTGTAAATTCCCATGGAAACAGTCTCCCCTGTTTTCGTGTTAAGTAATCCCTGATTGGGCCGGAAAGAATAACATGATTTCCCTGCAACCTGGCTATAGCCAGATGGTGATCAAAGGAGATAGCTTGATTGACGTCCAGATAAACTTTGGCACCAATATTATTCTCTCCTTTGAATAGCCTCTTCGATTCAAAATATCTGGTGAATAACTTTTTCAACAAACAATCAGTTTTACAAACTATTCGCATCAGCATAGACTTTTGGGCCTGTTGCACATATTTATGTCACATACTTCATCACGGGGGGAGTTTGATTGAAGAGCATGCGCTGGCATGCATTAGCTGGCACTCTCCTGATTTTTCTGGCACCGTTTTTTACCTAGGCAGCTTGTTGGAACCGGGAGCGCAGGTACTGGTTACTGAGGATGTGGTCGTGTTAAGCGTCTGGACGGTATTACTGTAGAGCTGGTCAGGTCCTGACAGGAAATTATAAAGATAACTATAAGGAGTAAAGACTGATGTTGAAAAAAATCGTAACAAGCGTTTGTTTGCTGAGTGTATGTGCTCTTCCCAATGCGGCTTCAGCGGCGCAACCTGATGCTGATGCTGAGCGTCCTGAAATGACTTTCTTTATTACCAGCAGGGGGATTGGTGATGGCGGTAACCTGGGCGGTCTGGCTGGTGCTGATGCCCATTGCCAGGCACTGGCAACGGAGGCTGGAGCCGGCCAACTTACCTGGGCGGCCTACCTGAGTACCCAGGGTCCCGATGGTGTCGATGCTCGTGACCGTATTGGGGAAGGTCCATGGGCCAACTCCAAGGGAGTGGTAATGGCGACCAGCGTGGAGAATCTCCACTATGACAATTCCAATTTCAACTGGATGCATACCCGTGATGAAAACGGTCACCAGTTTGCCTCACGTATTGATGGTAACCCTGACTTTACGGAACATGATGTTCTCACCGGCACACAGATGGACGGTACCGCCATGCCCGATGGCCAGGACGCCACCTGTAACAACTGGACCAGCAATGATGAAGGCAGCGCCTGGGTCGGTCATGGTGACCGCTATTCTTTTGATATTCCTGGTTCTTCCTGGAATTCTTCCCATGGCACACCGGGTTGTACACAAGAAGCGCTGGTTCAGGTCGGTGGTGCCGGTTTGCTCTATTGCTTCGCAACAGACTGATTCCAGATCAAGGGGGCAGATCAGGCATCTTTGCCCCCTCTCTCTACTTTGCACAACTCGAAAAAAACCAGGCTGATGCCTGGTTTTTTGATTGAGGAACAAGGAAGAGCTGGCTGTTTACGACCAATGCAACTGCACAATATTCCCGTCCGGATCCTGAATGCGCAGAATGGGCGGATTGCCGGGGATGGGCAGCACTTTACCTCCCAGAGCCTCAACACCTTTCGTGACCTCATCTTTGTCGAAGCGGTCAACCTTGATGCCGAACAGGGCAATGCCAGGTTCCTCGCCGTATTCGTAGCGTGCCTGCTGTAGATACAGACGCGTTTGTGATTCCGGAAATTCAAAATAGGCGCGGCTTTTGTCCGGGGTCCAGGAGTGTTCGCCGTAAAGTACACCGTACCAGCCCAGAGCGCGTTCGATGTCGCGTACGCGCAGCAAGACACTTTGTACCCCGTGAGGTGTCACCAGCCCCTGGTGCCAGGGGACGAATTGAGAAGGTTCCGCAACGGTCACCAGTGTGTCAGGGGCAGGCAGGAACTGAATTTCAATTCCATCGGGGTCCGGAAACAGTGCGCCAAACCCTCTGGACCCAGGAAATTCTCCGAAGCCGCCAGCTACAAACTGTTCTTCCAGACCTGCCATGATGGCTTCGCCGTCACGCCGCCAATCATAGACTGAGGTACAGAAATGGCCAATGTAGCTGCCACGGCCAGCTGAGTCGCCTACCGCCAGATAACCGACTTCACGACTTTCAGTCAGTGGGTTTAACAACACAAAATACCGGGTTCCCCCACGAAAAGGCTGGGCATGCAGTTCAGTATTGAGCAGGCCCATGTAAAATTTCGTGGTAGCTTCAACATCCGGCACCATCACATCCAGATGATCCAGCCCCGGCGTTCGCAGCGGCAGCACTGCATCCTGTGCCTGGGTGAAGGATGAAAACGGAGCCGCTAATGCAGCCATTCCCGCCAATACAGTGCGACGCTTGAAATTCATTGTGGCTCTCCTTTTTTATTCTTGTGACTATGGATTGGTTCCAATGCCGGTGTCTGTTTGCTGTGCCAGCAGGTTTTCGATCAGCGCAACTGTTTCCGGACGATCCACCGGTGGATGGGTAGCGAGGAAAACACCATGGGCCCAGGTCACAGGCGTTCGTCCGACATTATCAGCAACATCCATTTTGGCACCATTGTCTGCCAGGTAACGAATAATGTCATTCAGGCCACGGTTAGCCGCTCCATGGACGGCAGCCAAACCCAGTTCGTTCCTGGCGTTGACATCATTGCCCAGTGAATGGGCCAGCTTGACTGCTTCCAGTAAAGCCTCGGGGCCTTCATCAAAGGTCTGTGCAACAGTCCAGTTGATACCTGCAGCAGCCATCAAGGGGGTAGTACCATTGTAGGAGCTTATATTGGGATCGGCGCCATATTCGACAAGTAGTTTCATGGTGGTCACATCGCCGGAAAGTGCTGCCCGGTGGAAAACTGTCTGGCCAGTCACGTCTACCCATTGCAGGTTACCCAGGCGGGTTATCCAGCGGCGGACAGGAAGGACTTCCTCAATACGTGTGTTCGGGTCCGCACCACGTTCCAGCAATCCCTGGATCAATTCCAGCACTGCACCACGGTCGATGCCATTGCTTTCGTTGGGGCCACGTACTTCGACATTGCGCAAATCCACGGCGGCATAGAGCGGGCTCTGACCGTACCAGTCACGGGTGTTGATATCGGCCCCATGTTCAATCAGGTACCAGGCGACTTCAAGATGCTGGGTGGAAAGGCCTGGCGTTATGGCTACCGTGGCATTAATGATGGCGGTGAGCAGGGGCGTATCTCCATTCGCATCGCTTTGTTCCAGATCGGCTCCGGCTTCCACGAGTAATTTGGTGGTTTCCAGGTCACCCTGTCGTGCAGCGTATAACAAGGGCGTCTTGGCTCCACCAATGGCTTCACGCTGTCCGCGGTCAGGGTAACCACCCCAGTTAACGCCTACGCCATGAGAGGCCCTGACATTTTCAGGCAAACGCCAGTCGGGAGCTACCCCCGGTAAACTTTGGGCATTCACTTCAGCTCCAGCGTTCAACAGCAAGGCAACTACCTCGGGCGACCCCGAGCGGACCCCCATCATTAATGCTGTTTGCTCAAACACCGGCTCGCGGTAATTAACATCAACCTGTTTTTCAAGCAGCGCCTCGACGATGCCCGGTGTTGCGCTGCGTGCGGCCAACATTAATGGACTTTCGCCAGTAACATCCGGTGTGTTCACATCAACACCCCGTTCTATCAGTAGCTGCACCATATCCAGATCGCGATTTTCGATCGCCAGACTCAGGGCTGAAACTCCCAGCCCGTTGCGCAGGTTGATGTCGGCACCTGCATCCAGTAAACGCCGGGTCAGCTCCAGTTCCTCATAGTGCACCAGCCAATGCAGTGCCGGCGTAGCATGGGGACCGAGAGCATCGACATCGGCGCCTATCTCGGCCACCATCTGGCGGACGCTATCCAGATTGCGTTCCATGGCCGCCACAGCAAGCCGGTCATCAGCCTGCACGTTCAGTGGCAGCAGCATGCCCGTTAATACACCAAGCCATAAGATATGCTGTTTTATTCCTGTCAGAGTAATCACAAGCCCCTCAGATTGTCAGCACAGCGTTGCTGTCACCAAAACTACGTGCCGGGATATCCAGTTTTTCGAACATACCGGTTAACAGGTTTGACATGGGCGTACCCAGGCCTGCTCGAATATGACGGCCGCCCCGTAAACGACCCGATGCGCCGCCAGCCAGTAACAAGGGCAGGGGATCATGGTCGTGCTGATTGGAGTTGCTCATGCCACTGCCGTAAAGCACCATCGAATGGTCCAGTAATGAGCCATCGCCATCGGGCGTCTCGCTGAGTTTTTTCAGAAAGTAGCCTATGGTTGAGCTGGTATGGAAAGCATTAAGTTGGGACAGGCGTTCGATATTTGCCGGCACTTCCGAATGGTGCGAAAGATTATGGAAAGGCTCGTTGATACCACTCTCACCATACACCCGGTTGCTGATCTCCTTGGCCACCATGAAAGTTGAGATGCGGGTGATTTCCGCCTGCCAGGCCAGAGTCAGTAAATCGAACATCATCTTTGAATGCTCCACAAAGCTGGCAGGAATACCAACCGGCTTGCCCGGTACATCAAGTTCATTGACTCCCGACGTGCTCGCCAGTTGCAGTCGCCGTTCAATTTCACGCACGTCTTCCAGGTAGCGCTCCAGGCGGGGCTTGTCAGCAGAGGGCAGAGTTCGCTGCAGCTTGGCCACATCGTCTACCACCGCATCAAGCAGGCTCTTTTTCAATTCTGCCCGTGCGGCACGTTCTTCCGCCGTACTGCCATCACCAAACAGGCGTTCAAACACGATCTGTGGATTCTGCTCCATGGGCAGTGGGGTTTCCGGCGTCTGAAAGGAAATGGAGCTGGCGTCGTCGAGAGACAGCTCCAGAGAGGGAATCGGTGTGTCCTGACCGATTTGTTGTGCAACATACTGGTCAAACGAGGTAGGTGTTGGCCCGGTGCCCGGCTCCTGACCCGTCAGCCAGGTTTGTGATGAGCGGGCATGGTTGGCGCCGGCAGAGGCATCATCCCCATAGGCTGCGGGCAGACGCATGTCACTGATCACATTAAGCTGATCGCGAAAGGGTTCGAGGGATTTCAGCGTTTGGGGAAAGTCAAAGCCCGTACCATCAGTAGACGGCGTCCAGTATTTCATCACCGCACCATGGGCAATGTAGATGCAGGCCAGGCGCGAGCGGGGTGTAGCCAGGTTCTGTGCTGATACCCCGGCTGGAATCATGGCATCCAGTAACGGCAGGGCAATGATACTGCCAGTGCCTCGCAGGAAGTGACGACGTGACAAGTGTTTTTTGGTTAGAAAGTGCATGAGTCTTCTCCTGTCCCGTTCAACGTTCAGCCACAGTGGTGATGGGCGCCTCGACGATTTTCTTGCGAAAGGGGGCACTCTCTACGATACCCAGCACAATATCAGAGAAACGATACTGGTTGGCAGCTGTACTGTTGGCGATCTTGCGTACAGCGGACATATCGGGTGAATGCAGGTGGCGCCCAAGCGCATAGGCAAGCAGTTTTTCGATAAAGTTGGATGCGACGGCATCACCGCGATCAAGTATTGCGTTTCGCAGGGCTACGGGTCCATCGATTGGTGTACCATCGATTAACTCAGTGAGCGTGTTCAGCGCATAGCCATTCTCCCGGGTGCGCCAGCGACCAATGAGGTCAAAATTTTCCAGCGCCAGCCCAATAGGGTCCATGATCTGGTGACATGCCGCACAGGAAGGATTGGCGCGGTGCAACTCCAGACGTTCGCGCAAGGTATTGACGACAATACCAGCCGGTACCTTGTCATTGGTCAGGTCGGTTTCTACACCGGGTGGCGGCGTGGGTACCGGCGCGCCCATGATATCTTCCACAATCCAGGCGCCGCGCACGACAGGCGAAGTCCGGTTGGCGACAGAGGTCGCGGTGAGAATGCTGCCATGACCGAGAAGGCCGCGACGGGGACTATCCGCTGGCAGTGCTACACGGCGCATATAGTCGCCACGCACATCCGGGATTTCATAATGGGATGCCAGGCGCTCATTAAGCCATGTGTAATCGCTGTCAATCAGGCTCAGCACGCCGCGATCTTCAAGCACCATATCCAGGAACATCATTTCGGTTTGTTGACGGAAGGCGCTCAATAATTGTGCATCGAACGCCCGGTCGTCTGGCTGTGCCACATCGAGCTCTCGCAGCTTTAACCACTGGCTGGCAAAATTACTGACCAGCGCTTCAGCCCGGGGATCTTGCAGCATGCGATGGACCTGAGCCTCCAGGATGTCGCGCTCATGCAGGCTACCCGCACTTGCCAGGTTAAGCAGCTCCTCATCGGGGATGCTGCTCCACAGGAAGAAGGAAAGCCGCGAGGCCAACTCAACATCAGTGATCGCATAGACCGATCCCGGTGCCAGTTCGTCAGGTGTTTGTTCTACCTGGTAGAGAAAGCGCGGGTCCATCAACAGACGTGCGATGGCATACTGTATGCCTGCCTCAAAGCCCTCGAGTTCTTGTCCCTTATCATAGAATGCCAGCAGCTCGGCTACTTCATCAGACTCCGCTGCTATTGGCTGACGCCAACCACGGGTCGCCAACCGGGTAAGAATTTCACGCGCGCAGCCCCGTGCTTCGCTATCCACTTGAGGATAGCAAGAGAAGATGGTCCGACGGCTGGGAGTATCGCCTGCTCCGCTGATCTCAAAGGGGCCGTTAATCTTGATACTGACGACATCGCCATCCCTGTTGAACGCATCAAAGTACTCATTCACTCCTGGACAGCGTTTGACGTCCTGCTTCGCCACTGCAATGTTGTGGGCACCGGCACTGATTGGCAGTTGGAAGTTTCTGGGATCATCAAGTTCCAGCAGTTCTCCATCAATACTCACCACAAGTTGATAGTCATCGGAAGAACAAAAGGGATTGCCACCAAAGAAGCCACCCCCGCCAGGATTGATAGTGAACTGGTAACGCGCGTCCAGCGGGAAGTTGTGGCTTATCGCCAGACCACCACGGGAACCCAACGGCAAGCCTTCGGTCGTACTGCCTGTGCTCGCATCGTAGCTCACCTCGTAGGGAATCAGTGACAGGTCTCCCACCGCTTCTCGACTGATGCGCATGGCAGCACCGGCATAGGCTTCAATTAAAGTGGGTGAAACGCTGAGTAATTCCAGGTTGTTATCAAAACCTTCTCCTGCTGTCTCTGCTGGTATGGAGGCCACGACATGGGAGGCGTCAAACTGAAGCAGGTCACGGATGGCATTGCGGTATTCGTCGCGATTCAGTCGCGCGAGCCCTTCATTGCCAGGGTTCATGTCGCGGTCGTATTCAATATCCAGCGCAGTCCCCAGGTTGTTGGCGAACGCGTCCAGTTCAGTCCGGGGAGGGCGAGGCTTTCCCGCAGGAGGCATCATGCCGGTACGTATCTTGCGAATCGCAAGCTCCCAGGTATCTGCATCTTCAGCCAATGAATCGTGAGTCAGCAGGTCAAAAGCAGTGCCGCCAGCAAAATCCTCAAAGTTGTGACACTCTGTGCAATACTGATCGAGCAGATCCCAGTCGACTTTTGCTTGAGCAGCGGCAGTTCCTGCCACCAGCAAGGTGATTGGAAGAAAATACCAGGCTGTTGGTCGGGCATTGCATGTCACTGCATAACGCGAAGAAGTCATGGGAATGGATCCTGGGTTATTCGTTACCGGCTAAAACGGATATTGGGGTGGCGTGTCCTTGATCGTCATCCACTGCCAGCGTGTATATTCCTCCAGATCGGCGGGGCCTCCGACCGAGGCTCCGCTTCCCGCGACTCCGGGAGCGCCGAACGGATTGTTGGCATCGTCATTGACCGTTTGATCATTGACATGCACCAGCCCTGATTTCAACTGGCTTGCCACGCGATTGGCGCGGCCTACCGACTGGGAGATCACACCGCTGGACAGTGAGCCTTCATGCCTGTTGGCCAGGGCGATTACTTCCTCATCGGTATCGAAACAAATGATGTTGGCTATCGGGCCAAAGGTTTCCACGTCAAACGCGGGCATGCCGGGTTTGACACCGGAGAGCACCGTCGCCTGGTGGAAGAGACCGTCGTTTTCACCACCGGTTTCAATTTTTGCGCCTGCCTCGACAGACGCAGAAAGAATTGATTTCACCCGCTCAAGCTGTTTCTGGTTAATCACGGGGCCCAGAGCAACCTGACCCGTCGCCGGATTACCCACGGGCATATGCGAAGCTTTTTCAGCCAGTTTTGCGACGAACTGATCATGGATGCCCTTTTGTACAAAAATGCGGCTGGAGGCCATACAGATCTGTCCCTGATGGAAAAAGGCGCCGAATGCGGCATTATTGACCGCAGCATCAATATCGGCATCATCAAGAATGATGAGCGCGTTGTTGCCGCCAAGCTCCAATGACACTTTCTTCAGATGATGACCGGCCAGCTCGCCGACACGTCGGCCGACAGCGGTGGAACCGGTAAACTGGATCATCTGAACCAGGGGATTGGTACACAGCGCTTCGCCGGCTTCCGCGGCGCCCGGCAGGACATGGAACACGCCCTTGGGCAATCCTGCGTCCTCCAGCGCGCGGGCAATGGCGAAGCCGCCGCCCACCGGTGTTTGGGGATCGGGTTTGATCACCACGGTATTACCACAGGCCAGTGCCGGGGCGACAGCACGCATGGAAAGCACCAGGGGAAAATTGAATGGGGAGATGATGCCGACGACCCCTCTGGGGACTCGCTTGGCCATGCTGATGCAATCTGGGCCTTTCAGGCTTTGCAGTATTTCGCCACGCGGTGCGGTGGCAAGGTGGGCTGCATTGTGCAGGATGGCGACCGCTTCGTTAACTTCGTGCTGACCTTTGGGAATGATGCCGCCGGATTCAAGGGCCACATAGGTGGCTATTTCCTCGAAATTTTCCTGCAATATGGTGGCCGCCTTGAAAAAAATATTGGCCCTTTCCCGGGCGCCCAGATTGGCCCATTCCTGCTGGACCGCATCCGCTATGACGCAGGCACTGTTGACATCTTCCTGGTTGGCAAATCCGACCGTCGCCATTGTCTCGCCGGTGCCCGGCTCTGTCACCTCAATGGTTCCTGCTATGGAATCCACCCAGTCACCGTTAAAAATCTTGCCGGTCCAGGCGGACTGTTTCAGGAACTCATCTTTCAGGTTAGCCATAATCTACTCCAACGTAGGTCAATAAATGGGAAGTCGGACAGGAAGAATAACCAGCCAATCCTGGCCAGTCCAGTCTGACGTGGTTGCCGGAAAAGCTGTTGTTAACTGGTGTGGTTGGTTGCAAATCAACGAAGTTATAACGTGACACTCACTCCCAATGAATTGAAAAATTAAAGAATCAAATTTTGCATGCCAATATTTCTTGTACCGGCTTAGAAAAGGGTTGATATCAAAATAGTCAGATATCTCGACTTATTGGGGGTCAAGTAAACTGTCCCCTTGATTCCGAGTGCAAAATGATCAGTTAGCGCCGGTCGCGGGGACCGTAGTGTGGCAGTTCCAGACCACGTTCGTAGGCGCCCAGATCCGGCGCGGCACCGGTATAGCCATCATTGATATTGGGTAATACCTGGCCTGAATCGATAGCCGCATTCCCCTGTTTCAGGCTGAAATTCACCGGGGCTGGATCATGCAATTGCCAGGGCTCATCCCTGTCCAGAGCGGGAACATTTTCAAATATGCTGTAGTTCACCAACACACTGTTGCCATCCTGGCCGGTTGCGGCACTGTATTCGGACAAACTACGGTATTCACCTTTCACAAGTTCGTCGTAATTCACCCGCTTATCAGCAGCAGGACCGCTCCAGGAAAAATTCATTGCCCCGGGTCTGGTCATGAATCCGTTGTAATCAGAACTGGAATAATCAGTAAAGGTGTCCATCCCGAACACTGCCTCTGCGGCGCCCTGTCGCAGGACGAGATTATTGCGAAAATGGATATTGCCGACCGGTCCCATGGGCAGCACTTCTGACGTAAAGGTGTTGTGATATACAAGAATACCCGCGCTGCTGGCAGTGAACTTTGTACTCCCGCTTTCGGGAGCGTGGTAAACCACATTGCGGATGAAATAGACCGGCCCGCTGAATCCGGGCTGCACGCTCAACGCCCTGTGGCCCTGGTTGAAACAGCGGTTCCTGAGGACACGGATATTGTACATGGCACCGTCGGTTTCGATGCAGTTGTCATCGACATTGGTAATGTCGTTGTTGTAAATATCGATGGATACCGGCATCCGTTCGCGAATGATGTCCGGATTGCCATCCGGCGCACCATAGGTGGCATGGTCAATACCGTCATGAAAATTGGCCACATAATTGTGGGCAATGACATGACCGGAGCCGTAAACCTTGACAGCCAATTCCGATACAACCGGCGTGGGATATCCGGGTGTTCCTTGCCAGGTGCGGCCAATCCAGCCCTCCAGCCGGTCAGGATGGCTTTTGCCAATGAAGACATTGTCGGCAATATAAAAGTCTTTCGAGCCGGACCAGTCTGTGTAGATGCCCCGACCCACCTGCTCGAAACGGCTGTTCCTGACCACCAGACCAACGGCGCCGGCAAGTCCCTTGTAGCCGGCCTGGATGCCGACTTCGGTATTACGGATGGTAATACCCTCGAAGTAGATATAGTCGGCGGCCATGACATCAAACAGCACATGATTGCCATTGCCATCAAAAATCACCTCACCGTCTCCGGCGGCAACGATGGCAATAGGCCTGTCAGGCGTACCACCCTGGCGCAGGCGATAGGTCCCATCGAACAGCAGACCGGATGGATTGGCATATCGATAGCGGTCGGCCTTGTATTCCCCGGCATGCACCTTGATGGTATCGCCGGGCTGAACCCTGGGCGGGTAGGCATTGAACCAGTCTGCCCCGTTGGCACGGGTGTAAAACGCATTCAACAACCCGGTGAACGCCGGCTGCTCCTTCTCGCCCGTATGGCCCACGGGGTAAACATGAAAAGTGCGGCCGTTTTCCGCAGGTGACGGTTCCGCTCGTGTGCGAACGGTGACCAGTTTTTCCTCATGCAGGTCATTGTCCGGGTCGGTGAGTGTGAGTTTCACCTGGTAAGCGGTGTCAGCTGCCAGATCGAAAATGCTGCCGGCAAACATGTTTGGCGAGGTGTAATCAAAGGCATTGTAGACTTGCCGCATTTCCTCGTTCTGGATACGCAGCAATGGCAAACCCTCGTGCCAGGCTGATGTGCCCTCGACCCGGTACTCCAATGAAACGGCTGCATTGCGGTTGTCATCGCCCTGGATATACCACTCAAATCCCAGCGCCATCAGCGTCGATGGTTCGATGACAAGATCCCCGGCCATGGTGGCCTCCTGCGCCCTGGCCGGGGCTGTAAAAATGGCAAGGCAGGTCATGCAAAGCAGTCCCTGCATCAGCGAATATTTGGCTTTCGACAGGGCGGAATGCATGGCGTACCTCTTGTTGCTTCATGATTGGTCACAGGCAAGTTAGGTTTTCCCGACAACGGAGTCAATATTCACATTGATAATATATAGGGAGGCCCTTTCCACGTGTCTGTCCACTTCGCCCTTGACGGCAAAGCATATTGGTGCAAACTTTAGTCTGCCTGTTTTTTTAACCGCCAGAGAGTATTTATCATGAAAATTTCTGCTTCCTTCCTGTTGTTATTGTTAACCATCGGCATCAGCGGGGTATCTGCAGCCCAGGATATGCCGCTGGATTACGATGCCTATGTAAGGGATTTCAATTCCGGCAATGACGAGGGGCTGGTTGAGAAATATTTTGCTGAAGATACCGTGATGATTAGTGGCAGTGGTGAGTTTCGTGGCCATGCCGGCATGAAGGAGTTTCTTGCCTGGGCCCATGATGGTGTCCGTGAAATTCTCAGGCCGGTCAATATTGCCTACGATGACAGCAATATTTTTGTGGAAGTGGATATGGATTTCGTCGCGTCGAAAGAACGCCCCGATTTTCCTTTTGGTCACATGCTACCGGGCGATATTGTCACGGTGAAGTTTCTGGTCCATTACATTATTAATGAAGACGGTCTCATCCAGGAGTTGCAGACCATGACCTGGCAGCCGGAGAGAGAGGTCAGCAAGATTCCCCGCCTGGGTGAGCATCCTGGACAGAAAGCCGCATTCCTCGCCTATACAAGGGCTTTCAGTGCCGGTTTACCGGAACAGTATTCTGCTTTTTACACCGATGATGTGGTCCTGGAATTACCTTCTGTTGGCACAATTACAGGCAAACAGGGGATTGTGGATTTCTATACGGACATGTTTGTGTCAGTGCAGGAGTCACTTGAAATCAATACCGTGATTTATGACGAGCATGCCATCGTCGGAGATTTTGTCAGTGTGTTTACGGCTTCAGTGGATGCGCCTGATTTTACTGTCGGTCCGCTCAAGGCAGGAGAACAGTACCGGGTTCCTGTCCTGGTCTATTACACGCTGGAAAACGGTCTTATCAGCCACATCCGTGTGGCACGCATGGGAGAAACTGTATTGAATCGCCCTTGATTTCCGGAGTGACAGGTTCAATTGAAGAATTAACTGGTCGAACCATTCCGAGACTGGCGCACCAAGTCAATTTCCAGCTGATAGTTCAAGTCCAAAGGCTGCAGGTACAGCCCGGGTTCAACGTGATTGGCAGGTGAACGTTCGTTGATCGTGTTGCGTGTGGCCACTGATACATCGGGATCACCCCCAAAGCGTTTGCCCATGGAAACACCGGGGCGGTTGTTCCTCCTGTCTCCTGTTTTCAGGGCCTTATTCGATCAGGGCTTTCAGTGGTTCTATCACCGCCTCGGCCCAGAGCCGGTAACCACGGGTAGTCGGGTGCAGGCCGTCACTCATGATTTCCACCGGGATGTCACCGTTTGAATCCAGGAATATCTCGCCTATATCCCGGTAGAAGACCGACTCGCCGTCATCCAGCCTGGCAATAATACTGTTCACCCGGCCGAGCTTTTCACGCAGCGGATCATTGTGCGTGCTGCGTGGAAAAATACCCAGCAGCAGAATTTTTGCTGCCGGAAAACGCGTCTGCAACTCCAGCACAACGGCACCCACGCCTTCGGCAATTTCTTCCGCCAGGTTGGCACGCGCATTGTTGGTTCCGATCATGAGCATGACCGCCTTCGGACTAAAGCCTTCACCTTCACCATTTTGCAGCCGGTAAAGCACACCCTGGGTAGTGTCGCCGGCGATGCCGAAGTTGGCCACCTTCATATCCCCGAAGTATTCGTCAAACACGGGCTTGCCGGCATAGCGACCACTTTCTGTGCGCCACCAGTCGGTAATGGAGTCGCCCATAAACAGGAGATCGATGTCGCCTGCCCTGGCAACTTCCAGATTGGCCTGGTGTTTGGCCTCGAAACGGGGGCTGAGGTTGGGAATAATGGCCGTGTTACGGGCAGCGGGTGGCCTGACTTCCAGAAGATAGGGGTACTTTTCAAACAGGGCTGCCTCGTTGTTCGACAGGCTGTTCATGAAACCATCAAGCATCTGTTCGGCACGGGAGATTTCCGCTTCGCTGGGCCGTTGCATGACTACGGCATCGGGTACTTCGGCGGGCTGGGGGAACCTCGGCTGCGCCTGGGCAAGACCAGCGGTGGTGGCAAGAAGCAGCCCGATCAGGACGCCGCGATGAATCAAGCTGGAGACAGAAAATGCTGTCACGATGCTTTCCTCCATTGATTGGTGAGTTACCAGGTAATTATTAGCATAAACGCCAACCGACTGCCATGCAGGTGTAGAAAGAACAAACGGTCAATGCCGGTTAGTCTGCCTGAAATAGAAAAGAAATTTGAGGACAGATATTTGGCGTCAGCGTAAAAAACTCTATTGTTACTGTGTCCCTAAATAATAATTATCAAGACAATAAATACTGATAGTTTTTATTCTGACCCCAAATATCCTGTTAAATTTATACAAAAAAAGCCCCCGGATGTGAGTGCCGAGGGCTTTGTTCAGATCGCGAAAAAGGATCTTATCGGCTGACCGTTATACTGGCCTGCAGATCCGTTGGACGGATGACCTCCATGGCCGGAGGCGCGGCCACCAGCTTGACCCACATGTTATCGCCATCCCTGAACCAGGAGGTCTCTTTCGCCTGACGCAAGGCGTCTATGCTGCGCTGTTTCATTCCGGAGGCTGCATTGGTGAAACCAGGTAGTTCAAACATGACCCATGATCCTTCATCCATTTCTGCCAGGCCAAGAGTGACTTCCTCCCTTTCAGTTTTGACCTCGATCTCGGTGCCGGCCTTCACCGTACTCAGGTCACCGCTGATCTTGAATTCCTTGCCATTGCGAAAAAGAGCGATGGGCGGCTGCGGAGCAGGACGGGAGAACAGCGCGGCACGTTGAGAACGAACAAGTTCAGTGTCCGGCGCATTCGGACTGAGCCCACCGATCAGGGCGAAGCGGGCAGTCCGCGATTCGAGATTCACTCCGGCCGGGAATTCTCCCCTGGCGTTGGAGAGATTCAGGCGACCGATATCGCCCGTGCATACAGAAGCGTTCCAGGTGGGATGAATTTCACAGGTATCGTCGGTGGCGACGCTGTCATTCTCGCCGTCGTGGAGTATGACCTGGGAGTCGGGAATGCCGGTTACCGAACCGTCCAGGTCCCGGAAGGACAGGGTCCGATATTGGTTGCCTCCGCGGTTATCATTGTCGAAGCGGGTATCGTAAGTCGGGAAATAGACTGGCTTGGCATTGACGAATTCTGCCCCCTTGATGGAACTGTTGGTACTGAGCCCCGCACTCGTGAACAGCAGGAAAGAGAGCGCACCTGTCTTTCTCTGGTCGTTGTCCTGGAAATTCACGAAAGTGGTATTTACCACGTCATCGCGGTAATCATAGTATTCGTAGCCGCGGATGGGGAAATCGGGAATGGAGGGCTTGGGCAGGCTGCGGCCGTAGGCGATTTCCTCCGGTGTCGTGGGATTGCCGATATTATCGGTCTCGCCCACGACCAGTCCGTCAACCAGTCGGGAACTGAACGGCAGGCTGCCGATGTCGCCAGCGGCCTGGGTCATGCCAATGGCATTGTCAGCGAGAGTCAGGTTGCTGTACACGTAGAGGTCGCCCCGGCCCCAGAGACCGCCATTACGGTTCTTGTAGCTGGTCAAATCCTCGAAGTGCGTCTCCATCACTTCGCTCTCCAGGTCGGTAGGATCCGACAACGGCTGCAACGGCCAGGAGGCGAGACCGAAGGTGTTGTCTTCGTCGATGTGCCGATCGATCATGAACCCGTCGAAATTGGAATGAGCCACGTTACCCCGGAATTCACGCAAGGGCGTACGGCGCGGCCAGGTGTTGAGGCTGTCGTCCGAGCCCATGAACGCGCCATTCGGGTGCTCCGGTATGGAAAACCAGAAGCCGGTTGAATCGGAACCGGCGGCCACGTTTTCCACGTAGGTGTTGTCCGGGTTGGTGATCCAGTATGAGGCCGCCGTGTTGTCGGAAGGCAGCAGGGTATGCTCGCCGGAAAAACTGATGTCCCTGAGTTCGCGGCGGTTTTCAATAACAAGCTCACCGTTTGCGGCCAGATTGTTTGGTACGCACTCCAGGGTAGGATGACATTTGGTCTGAATGGCCAGGTTTTTGATGAATTCGTTGCCGGTCTCAATGCCGTCTTCCATGAAGAAACAGTGGCCCACGGTGTTGTAGGTTACGTTGTTCTCGACACGCAGGTCGTTGGTACCATGTACCGTCACGCAGCGGTTAAAGGTGTCGTGGATGGCGGAATTCCTGATGTACTGGCCTTGTCCGCCCTCACCGACCAAATGCCAGTGAATCGGGTAGCGAGCCAGCTCCATGTGCTGCCCCATGCGGTTGAGTTCGACGCCCTCGACGTACATCTTGCTGGTGATCATCGCCATGATGTGGCCGCCGAAATACGACTCGAGTGAATCTTCGGATGACTGTACCTTGATGTTGCGGGTCAGCAGGCCCACTTCGCCGCGTTCGTCCACGCCGTAGGTGATCTCGCCGAAGTGCATGTATTGCAGGGGTTCATCCAGGGTGATGGTGTTGCCGCTGATGGTCGTGATAAAGCGGGTCTCGGCCTGGCGCGGGTTGTAATCCGTTGAAGCGAGGACAATCTGGTCACCTGCCTGCCACTGGCTGGCATCCAGTACTTCAATAATAGTGGCGCCTGCTTTGGCAGTTGCCGCCAGCTTCGTCCAGGCATTGGTACGGTTTCCGTGCAGGTTCAGGGTGCCGCCCGAGAGCATGATGCCGCGGTCGCCCATACCCATCAGCTGCTCGCCTTCATTGTTGTCGGTGAGCGTGATGGTGGCCTTGTGCTGGTGAGGATTGGCTTCGGTGCCGATCTGCAACTCACCGAACACCATGATCCACTCGGTGGTCAGTGACAGATCGGATTCGTCCGCAAAGACAAGTTTGCCATTGATGGTCAGCCCGTCAAGGGGCGGTGGGCTGACGTCCAGTAGCACTTCCCGGTCACTGGCGATGGTCACCCTGTCACCGGCGACCGGGACCTGGCTGTTGGGCCAGGTGGCCGGATCAGACCAGCGCAGGGACTGCGCCTGTGCCGCGAATGCTGTAAAAACGAGAAATGGCAGAATGGATAAACGGATGGATGTACGCATGGAACCGGAATTTCCCTTGATAGTGTGCTAATTACCCCAGAATGGGCTACAGAGAATAGCATGAATTTCCGGCAAAAATCATCGACAGAAAGGGATATCGATCTTGCCGACATCAGGGCGATAGTGGCACAGATTTGCGAGGCAGTGCATCGCATGGTCGGGGAAAGTACCGGAAGAATAAACGGCCAACACGGGTAGTCCAGCCTGAGTCTAGCCAGACGTTGATGTCCGGTAACCTGCCGTTGCGCGGTGCTGCTGCCGCCTGAATCCCCGAAACGCCAACGCCTGCCCCCTGAAAATACCCCCTTTTGCATTGTAAATCCGAACGCCATCCTGCACGTCCTGAGGTTGCATCGTCCGTGATGTTGTTTATCAATCGTTGGGTCCCTGATTTCGGCTCGGCAAAAGAGGTGGTGCACGGTTAGGCGGTAAGGTGGCGGGCCGGGCTACATAACGGTAGATTCGCTGTCCGATGTTTTGTGCTAGTTTTACGTATGTCGGATACAGGGGGGGCTGAGATGACCAAAGAACAAAGCAATAATCATCCAGGAAACCACAGGGGGGTTAGTCGCCGGACCTTACTGGGCACGGCTGCTTCTGCGACAACAGCGTCATTGATTCCGCTCACTTCCTGTACTACGCCCATCCAGCCCTCTGGCCTAGTGATACCCGCTGAAGCCCGCACCATTCTGGAAGCCTTTGTTGACCGCATAGTCCCGGCTGATGATAACGGCCCAGGTGCACTTGAGGCAGGGGCCGTGTTCTACATTAATCATTCGCTGGCCAACTGGAATGACCATGAGATGGATAACCTGATCGCCGGACTTTACGATCTCACCCGTGCTGCCAGGCGCCGGTATGACCAGGATTTTGCCCTGTTATCCAATGCCAACAAGGATGCCCTGCTCAGGGATATGGAGGATGGCAAAATCGATGGCTTTGAGAATGCTGCACCGGTATTCAACCGTCTTCACAGACTGACCCTGGAAGGCGTGTTCAGTGATCCCTATTATGGCGGCAACCAGAACTATATCGGCTGGGACCTGATTGGCTATCCCGGTGCCGTCATGTCCAGTACACCGGCCATGCAGCAAATGGGTGGCCGTTTGCCTCCGCTGCACACTTCTGCCTATGGCAGTGACTATGATGGTGAGTAAGGGGGGAGTTTATGGCAGCTAATCTGGGCGAAGTGGATGTAGTGGTTGTTGGCCTGGGTGCCGCCGGCGGTGTTGCCGTCCTGCCCCTGACCCGTGCCGGACTAAACGTGGTGGGCCTGGAAGCCGGTACCTGGATGAATCCCGGCACCGATTACAAAGCCGATGAAATTCACAACAACGTGCGCGCCCTGGTAACCACGGGTAACAAGGTGGCCGGAGAAGTGCCGACTGTGCGCCGGTCGACCGCTGAAACAGCCGTCCAGCAGCCCCGTCATCCCATGATGAATGCTGTGGGGGGGACCTCCATTCACTACCATGCCCAGAGCTGGCGGCTGAATCCCTGGGATTTCAAGGTGCGCAGTGCCACCCTGGAACGTTATGGCCCGTCCTATATTCCGGAATACACCACCCTGGAAGACTGGCCGGTCAGTTATGACGATATGGAACCCTTTTATGATCACATCGAATACGAAGTGGGGGTCAGTGGCCGGGCAGGGAATATCCAGGGACAGATCAATCCCGAGGGTAATATTTTTGAAGGCCCCAGGCGCCGCGATTATCCCATGCCGCCTCTGCGCTCCTGTGACTTCCTTGACCACATGCTGGAGGCAGGTAGGTCAATAGGCTACAACCCCTACCATGGTCCGGCAGCCATCAATTCGCAGGCTTACGACGGCAGGCCGGGCTGTCAGTACCACGGTTATTGCGATCGCGGCGGTTGCCATGTGCGGGCCAAGAATTCCACTGATGTGTCCACCATTCCCAAGGCCCTTGCTACCGGGAACCTGGAAGTGCGCGACAACTGCAATGTCAGGCGCATTGAATCCGACAATACTGGCAAGGTGACAGGGGTGACCTACCTGCGCGATGGCCAGGAGTATTTCCAGCCGGCACGGGCGGTCTTGCTCGGCTGTTATACCTACGAAAATATTCGACTTTTGCTGCTGTCCCGGTCTGGCTTTTATCCGGATGGTCTCGGTAATAACCGCGGCCAGGTCGGACGCCATTATTTCGGCCACTGGGATATCCAGGGCGGTACCCTGGTCTCAGCGCTGTTCCCCTTTGATATCAATATCTGGTACGGCGCTATCGCCCAGGGAGTGATGGTGGATGACTGGGCCGATGACAATTTTGATCACAGCGGCATGGGCTTTATCGGCGGTTCAAGCCTGCATGTCTACACGGAAAAACATCCCATAGGTGCCGCTGCCATGGGCACCTTTGGCAAGGTCCAGCGGCGCTGGGGGTCGGAGTGGAAAGACTTTATCCGGGTGAATGCCGGGCGAACCCAGACTGCCTATATCCAGACCAATACCTTTCCCTATGAACATACCTGGGCTGATCTTGATCCCAATGTCCGCGATCCTTTTGGTGATCCTGTTCTCAGGGTAACCAATGGGCCAAAACGCAATGAGCCCATGGCCGCAGCCCATGCGGCAGACAAGATGGAAGCCTGGTTTCGGGAAGCGGGCGCTTCGGATATTGTGAATACCGGTGGCGGTGTTGGCCCGGCCCTGTCTACCCATGCTCATGGTGGCACGCGTATGGGCAACAGTCCTGTGACCAGTGTATGTGATCCCTGGGGTTTTTCATTCGAGGCAAAAAATCTCGGCATCCTTGGTGGTTCAGTCATGCCAACGGCCGGAGCCAGGAACCCGACACAGACCCTGCAGGCCCTGGCCTGGCGTACTGCGCAGCACCTGGCAGATGACTGGAACGGAATCACGGCCTGATGCGTTTATGGTTACTGTGTGTCCTGGCTTGCCTGGCAATACCGGTAAACGGGGCGGAGCCTAAACAGGATTATTTTGCGCCGGGTATCGCGTTACCCGATGCCGAGGGCAAGGCCCTGATATTGAGAGCCTGTACTGGTTGCCATACCCTTGAAGGCGTTCCGGCCTACAAGAAATACTGGGGTTACGAGCGCTGGCTGCCCATGGTGGAGAACATGATAGAACACGGGGCGAAGCTCGACGACAATGAGAAGGTCATTGTCACCAGATACCTGTCGAGGTATTTCGGGACGGATGAATGACGAGGCAAAAGGCAAGAGACAAGAGGCACACAAAGAGGTAGGTCGGATAAGCCAGGTAGTGGCGCCATCTGACGGCTTCGATGGGGTTTTCGATAAAAGAATAAAAGAATAAAAGGATAAAAGGATCAAAGGATAATAGGATAATAGGGAGTCGGGTTGATTAGTGGATTGTTTACACCCCGGTGATTGGCCTGGAATGTGATTGTGTTGAAACTGCTTGAGGAGTCGGCGAGATGAAACGGATACTGATGGTTAGCTTGTGGCTGGTTGGCATGCCTGTGCTGGCGCAACAGGCGGTGATTGTGCAGACCAATTCTCGGGATGAGGTGGTGCATCTGATAGATCCTGCCACGCAGGAAATTGTGGGTGAGATTGAAGGTATTCCGGTCAACCATGGTGCCGCTGCAGCGCCGGATGGGAGTGAGCTTTACTTTTCCAGCGAGGCGAAACTCACCCTGGATGTGGTCAATGCCAGATCCCTGGAGATCGAGGCTGAAATTCCTCTTAGCGGCAGGCCGAACAATATTTCCATTGGCAAGGATGGGCGTTATGTCTACGTGGGCATCATGGAGCAGCCTGGTGGTATCGATGTCATCGATACGCAACGTCGGGAAAACGTTCACCATATTGATACCGGATCCCGTGTCCATAATACCTATGTGACACCCGATGGCAGTCATGTCGTGGCGGGCACCTTTGGCAGCACCGAAGGGAACCTGGATGTGTTCAGTACCGAGACATGGGAACGTGCTTTCCAGATTTACCCGCCTGCCTCCAGTGATGCCATGGAAGGTATTCGGCCCATGGCCTTCGATACACATCCTGATGGCTCAACCCGCAACATGTATGTGCAGATTTCCAACCTGCATGGTTTTGCGGTTGTCGACTTTGACACGCGCGTGGAAATAGGCCGGTTTATTTTGCCGTCAGTGCCTGAAGAGCAGATGGACCCGCCACCCTACAATTCAGCACCGGCTCACGGGATCGGCGTGGCACCAAACCAGGAAACCATCTGGATCTGCAGTCGCTGGAATGGCACCGTGTATGCCTATTCACTACCTGAAATGGCGTTCCTGGGTGGCGTCAAGGTGGGCAGTCATCCGGACTGGATCACCTTCAGTCCTGACAGCAAATATGCCTATGCTGCCAATGGTGCGAGCAACGATGTGTCCGTCATCGATATTGAAAATCTGGAAGAGGTGGAAAGAATCCAGGTGGGTTCAGCCCCCAAACGCAACATCACGGCGATCCTGCACAGGTAACTGGTTGAGCAATTTATTTTGAAAAGAGGGGTAATGGCATTCTTGCCAATCTATCGTACTCCCAGTACAGACCTGCGGCCAGGATTGCGGGCAGGAATCGGACCCTGACACCTGCTATGGCATTATTCATGGCTTGAACACCGAGCTGTTTCTTATCGACTGAGCGTTATACTGGCTTGCGTATTCGATGGACGAACCGGCTTGATCAGGGGTTCGTTCACGACCAGTTTGACCCAGATGGTGTCGTCGCCACTGAACCAGGAAGTCTCGTTCGCCTCGCGTAAGGCGTCTATGCTGCGCTGCTGCGTGCCGGAGGCTGCGCTGGCAAAACCTGGCACTTCAAACATGACCCATGAGCCCTGGTCCATTTCACTCACACTGAGCGAGACTTCATCGCGCTCGGTCAGCACCTGGATCTCGGTGCCGGCCCGCACGGTACTCTGATTGGCTGTTATTTTGTGCTCCTTGCCATTGCGGACAACCGTGATGGGCGCCGGCGGCGCAGGACGAGGTGGCGGCGCTGCCCGGGCGGCTCCAGGGGGTGGAGGGGGTGGAAAGCTCGGACGGACGAATCCGAATCCAAAGCCGCCTCTTAATTCCCCGGGAGCGGGAGGCGTTGCAATTTGACCCGCCCTGAAATTCAGACGTCCGACATCACCCGGGCACACAGAGGCGTTCCAGGTGGGGTGAATCTCGCAGGCTTCTTCATCCGTGGCGACGCTATCGTTCTCGCCGTCATGGACCAGGATATAGGCGTCTCTCTTGCCACCCACCGAACCGTCCAGGTCGTGGATGGCTGCAGACCTGTAAGCCACGGCACCCCGGTTGTCACTGTCGAACCGGGGATCGATGTTGGGAAAATATACCGGCTTGGCATTGACGAATTGTGCCCCGCTGACAGTGTTTTCGGTAGTGACCCCCGCGCCTGTAAACAACAGCCAGGAAAGTGCGCCTGTTTTTCTCTGATCATTGTCCTGGTAATTCACGAATGTGGTATCCACCACCTCATGACGGTAATCATAGTATTCGTAACCGCGGATCGGGAAATCCGGTATCAGCGGCTTCGGCAGACTGCGGCCGTAGGCGACTTCCTCCGGCGTTTCAGGATTGCCGATGTTATCGGTTTCGCCCACGACCAGCGCATCGATCAACCGTGAGGTAAAGCGCTCACTGCCGAACGTACCGGTTGAATGGGTCATGCCAATGGCGTTGTCAGCGAGTTTAGCATTGCTGAATACGTGAAGTTCACCCCGGCCCCAGATTCCACCATGGCGGTTCTTCCAGGCGGTCAGATCCTCGAAGTGCGATTCCACCATCTCGCTGTACGGGTCAGCAGGAACTTCCAGCGGCGTGTACGCGGTGAAGGACAGGTCGAAGGTGTTGTCTTCATTGATGTTGCGGTCGAACATGAAACCGTCGTAGTTGGAATGGGACACGTTGCCCCGGAATTCACGCAAGGGGGTACGGCGCGGCCAGGTGTTGAGGCTGTCATCCGAGCCCAGGAATGCACCATTGGGATGCTCCGGCAGGGAAAACCAGAAGCCGGTCGCCTCACTACCGGCGGCCACATTGTCCACGAAAGTATTGTCAGGGTTCGTGATCCAGTATGCCGCGACTGTATTGTCGGAAGGCAGCAGGGTATGTTCCCCGGACATGCTGATGCGCCTGATGGCCTGGCGGTTTTCGCCATCAACCTCACCGTTTGGCCCGAGGTTGTAGGGCACACATTCCAGGGTGGGATGACACTTGATCTGGATCGCCAGGTTTTTGATGAATGCGTTACCGGTCTCAATGCCGTCTTCCATGAAGAAGCAGTGGCCAACGCTGTTGTAGGTGACGTTGTTCTCCACACGCAGGTCATGGGTACCGTGCACGGTCACGCAGCGATTGAAGGTGTCATGGATGGCAGAGTTCCTGATGTACTGGCCCTGTCCGCCATCGCCCACCAGATGCCAGTGAATCGGGTAGCGGGCCAGCTCCATGTGTTGCCCCATGCGATTGAGTTCGACGCCCTCCACATACATTTTGCTGGTCACCATGGCCATGATGTGACCACCGAAATACGACTCAAGCGAATCTTCAGAGGACTGAATCTTGATGTTGTGGGTCAGCAGGCCCACTTCGCCGCGCTCATCCACACCAAAGGAAATCTCACCAAAGTGCATGTATGCAAGCGGCTCGGTCAGTGTGATGGTGTTGTCGTCAACGGTGGCGATGGTGCGACGTTCGGCCTGGCGCGGGTTGTAATCCGTGGAGGCCAGCACGATCTCGTCCCCGGCCATCCACTGGCTGGCATCCAGGACATGAATAGCGGTGCTGCCCGCCTCGGCGGTCTCGGCAAGCCTGGTCCAGGTATGGGTACGATTACCATGCAGGTTCAGGGTGCCGCCCGAGAGCATGATGCCGCGGTCGCCCATGCCCATTAGTTGTTCGCCTTCGTTGTTGTCGGTGAGCGTGATGGTGGCTTTGTGGGTATAAGGATTGGCTTCGGTGCCGATCTGCAACTCGCCTGACACCAAAATCCATTCGGTGGTCAGTGACAGGTCGGATTCGTCTGCAAACACAAGTTTGCCGTTGATGGTGAGTCCGTTCAGGGGCGGCGGGCTAACGTCCAGCAGCACTTCCAGGTCACGGGCAATGGTCACTCTGTCACCGGCGACCGGGACCTGGTTGTTGGGCCAGGTCGCCGCATCGGACCAGCGCAGGGACTGAGCCTGTGCGGTGAAGCCCGTTAAAACGAGAAAAGCCAGCAAAAACAAGCGAATGGATATACGCATGGACTCAGATGCTCCCTGACGGCCAGTTAATTAACCCCTCAAAACAGGTCACTGAGGATAGCATGATTTTTTGGCAAATAACCTACGACACGAAAGGCGATCATGAAGGTAAGAGAGGAGGGCACACTAACGCTCAGAAATTTGTTGATCAGGTTACTCAGCCCCTAATAATTGGGGGCCAGGTTTCTGGGACATTCATCTGTTTCGGAGCTTGTCATCGATTTTTTGCGCGGGGCAGGATCGAAAGCATGTGCTGCGCGCCGCGGGCAATAAAAAACCCGGCCGCATTACTGAGGCCGGGTTTTCTGCAAGCACTTCGAAGGCGGGAGCCTAGAAGTTCATGTTGACCCCCAACACGTACCGGCGGCCGATGGCGTCGTACAGGCCGTTGATGCCCGAGGTGCCTCCAAGGAAGCCAACGCCGTCGCCCGGAGTCAGGGGCGGTGCTTCATCCAGCAGGTTGTTCACCGTCAAGAAGACATTATAGGTGTTGCCCCCTTCACCGGTGAAGTCATAGCCCAGAGTAAGGTCGGTAACAAACACGGACTCGATAGTATTGTCATCCTTCTCTCCAGGTGGGCTGAATCGATCCTGCGTCCAACTGTCGATGTACTGGCCGTTCACGAAGGCTCTGAAATCACCCCTGGTGTAGGTCAGGTTGGTCAGGAAGCGATTCGTGGGATCGGAACGATCCAAGTAGTCCCTGGGGGCGCCAGGGACCAGCTGTGAGCGCTCATCGATGTGGCTGCCGATCAAGCGCCAGCTCAGGCTTTCGTCACCGCCGAAGAGACTGATGTCGGTTGTGTAACGCATTTCCAGGTCGAAGCCCTTCAGGCGCAGCTCATCGAGGTTGAAGTAGATCGTGGTGATTCTCGTGATCTGGCCGGTTTCCGGGCTGCGTTCGATCAGGTCACAGAGTTCCTGGGCACCCGCAAAACAGTTATCAACGATGTCCTGGAAGGGCGGCTGGGCCATAGCACCATCAATCTTGATGTCATACCAGTCACCCGAGATGGAGAAACCGGGCAGCCAGCTGGGCTGGTACACGGCGCCGAAGGTGAGGGTATCTGCTTCCTCCGGGTCTACGCTCGGGTTGCCGGCATTACGACTGGCGGTGAAGATAAAGCTGTTGCCCAGAAAGGGGTCAACCACGGCCGCACCACCTGCGGTTTCGTCAAAACGCTCTCTCAGGGTGGCGGCCCTCACGTCACGTGAGCTGGTGGCCCTGACCCGGAAATCGTCGTTGATTTGCCAGCTCAGGCCCACCTTCCAGGACTCGACGCCGCCTGAGCCCGAGTAGTCCGCGTAGCGGTACGCCAGGCTCGCGTCCAGTTGCTGGATCAGGGGGGAGTCGGCGATCAGCGGGACGTTGACTTCGCCGAAGACCTCGTCAACCGTGAAGCTACCATCCAAGATCGTGGTGGGGGTCTGGATGGAACCGGTGAACAGGATACGTGACAGGTTGCCGGCGCCCTGGAAGCCAGGGGGCACACTGCCAGCCCGAATGCCCGGCATGCCACCTGGGAAGTTTTCCGGTACAAGGCCACGGAAGCCGGTATTCTGGCCGCCGAGGAAGACGAACTCGTCATCGAGTTCCTTGACCGACTGGTAGACCTCGTCCTTGCGGTGGGAGGCGCCGAAGAAGGCCAGGATCGGGCCGGCGCCCCAGCCCTCATGCAGCTCGCCGTCGATGGTGATTTCGGCGAAGGTCTGCTCGTAGAGGCTCTCGATGAACTTCTCGTCGTCGATTACGTAGTCGATGCCGTCCGGCGTGGTGGCTGCGCTCTGCACGCCGCCCAGCAGGTTGATGGGACGGCAGTCACCCCATTCCGCGGGATTGACGATAGCGGCGTAACACGCAGGCTGGCCGTCTGGGCCGACCACGGCATCCATGGCGGGAAACAGGTACTGCAGGTCCGGACCGTTGAAGAACTGCTGGCGCTGGTCGACGCGTCCGTACTGGGCGTAGCCCTTGACGTTCCAGTCTGTGAAGAAGCCCGCATCATCCAGGCGCAGGTTGAAGCCCACGGTGCCGGACTTGGAGCGGTCATTCTGGGTGATGGTGTACTGTCCCAGCGGATTGTCAGCCTGGTTGTCACCGATCAATGCCATGTTAAACGAGGCCAGGCCTTCGTCGTCCATGATCTGCTGGACATTGGCGGGCAGGAAGGGGTTGCCGGAGAAGACGTTGACGGTCCAGGGACCCTGCAGGAAGGGCGTGGAGAACCAGGGGCTTTCCACTTCCGTGAATCCGTAAATACCCTGGGCGTAGATGTTCAGGTTGTCGGAGACATCGTGGTCGTAATAGACGAACACGTTATCCCTGTCGTTGCGAGCCGCGATCTGGTTGTCGGCGTCGTTCTGCCAGTTCTGGGTTGACTCGGTCAGCGCCTGGCAGTTACAGCCACCTTCGAACTGGCCGACGCCGGAGAAGGACTGCGGACCGGCGACCACGCTACCGCCGTCGTCGCGGGTGAATTCCCAGCGATGCAGGGCCGAGCCTGGTGCATTGATGACACCGCCGGTTGAAACCGCCGTGGACACCACGTAGTCACGCGTGATCAGGGTGGGGCCGTTGGGGTCTGGGTTGGTGATGCGGGCCTGTTGACGGTACCAGGATCTGTCTTCCAGAGCCTCCACTGAACGAATCTCTTCCATGCGGAACGAGTCGATGGAGAGCAACAGGTGACCGTTAGTGCCGATATCGCGGCCGTGGGTAATACCCAGCTCGCTGTTGTCGCCGTCTGCCCTGTAGGACGTCCCCGCCTGGGCTTTCACCTTGGTGCCGTTGTAGTCCGTGTCCAGGATGAAGTTGATGACGCCAGCCACAGCGTCGGTGCCGTAGGCGGCGGAGGCACCGCCGGTTACGGCCTGTACGCTGCGTATAGCCGCCTCGGGTAAGGCGCTCACATTGGGTATACCCCAACGGTTACCGGCGGGAACGCGCCGGCCGTCCAACAGCACCAGAGACCTCTGGGAACCCGCGCCACGCAGGTTCAGGTTGGTGCCGGCAGAGTTCCAGCCGACCTGACTGGGACGCTGATTGTTGAAAAACTGGGGCAGTTTGCTCAGTGACTCACCGAGCTGTCCAGGGTCGATATTGCCTAGCTCTTCCAGGCCCAGGTCGGTCACGGGCGTTGGAGATTCCATTCCTTCGCGCTGAATGCGGGTGCCCGTGATCTGGATTTCCTCGATTTCATCCTGGGCATAAGCCTGGCTGGCCAGTGAAGTGGCGAGAGCAAGAGCCGAGAGTTTGAGTGTGTTGAGTGGAAAGCTTCGGGTCGATTGCCGCGATGCTTTCTTGTGACATGAAGAATGGTTCTCTTTCATCTCTTTCCCCTTTCTAATTGATATTATGAATGGTTTCCGGAATGCCAGAGTCCGGTATTTTCCGCATTAAAATCAAAGAGATGCTTCTGTTATTCGGACGAAGGTGAAGCTCCTTTCTTTCGCCCCTGGTTTAATGACCAGGGCAGCAAGACTCGTGACAGTGCTCCCTGGTTCACCAGATGATACTGATAATTATTTGCATTAATCAAGCGCTCAGGGGAAAAGCTGCCGCTTGTTGATGAATGGCAACCAGATTATGAGACTGTTGATGTAAACAGCCCCGTTACAGTCCCCGGGGGGGGGTGAGGAATTTCCCCAGGTTTATTGTCCGGCGGTAGCGGGGGCATGATTGCCGATATTGTTGCCGGGAATGGTGGGTACCAGGGTGTCGTTGTCACCCTGCAGGGACTTCAATGCTTTGGCTACGGCTTCCGGGGAACCGCTGTTTCTGGCAATCAGCTTGTACATCACGGGGACCACGAACAGGGTCATGAGCGTTGTCATGAGTACTCCCGAGAAAATCACGATACCCAATTGTATGCGGCTTTCCGACCCCGCGCCGCTGGACATGATCAACGGCACCGCGCCCATGATGGTGGACAAGGCCGTCATCAGAACCGGACGCAAACGCAGCTTGCACGCATACAGAATTGCCTCATTGAATTTATGGCCGGTGTCCCTGAGCTGGTTGATGAACTCCACGATCAGAATGCCGTTCTTGCTGGCAATCCCCACCAGGATAATCAGGCCGATGTTGGTGTAGATGTTAATGGACCCACCCGTAAGGTAGATCCCCAGCAGTGCGCCAAAGAAGGCCAGGGGTACTGTGGTCATGATGACCAGGGGGTGTATAAAGCTTTCAAACTGTGCTGCCAGGACCAGCAGAACCACGATCAGCGACATGGCGACAATGAAGGCCAGGTCCCCGCCGGAATTTTTCAGATCCAGGGACTCTCCCTTGTAGTTGATCTGGGCATAGTCCGGTAATTCTTCCTGTACCACATTTTCCAGAAAGCCCAGGGCTTCCTCCAGACGCACACCGGGTGCCAGACCGGCACTGATGGTGATTGAGCGAACACGGTTGTAGCGGCTCAGTGTGTCAGGCCCCGCGCTGTTGGTGATGGACACCAGGTTGGATAGGGGAATCAGGCGGCCACTGGTATCGGAGCGGACATAAATATTGGTCAGGTCATCGGGGCTTTGACGCTGGGATGTTTCTGCCTGCAGGATCACATCATATTCCTCGCCAAGATCCGCAAAGGTAGTGACGCGACTTTCACTCATCATGGCCTGCAGGGTCTGGCCAATAGCCTGGATGGAAACGCCAAGATCGGCAGCCCGGACTTTATCGACCGTGATACTCAGGCTGGGTTTGTTTTCATTAAAGTCGGAGTCAGGTCGTGTGAACATGCCACTTTCCCGGGCACGCTGGATCAGTATATCGCGCCACTGCACCAGTTCTTCATAGCTGCGCCCCCCGATCACAAACTGTACCGGTTGCCCTGACCCGCCCCGGCCGATACCGGAACGCATGAAATTGAATGACTGTACACCGGGCAGTTTCGCCCATTGGGCATTGAGTTCATTCATCACCTGCTGGGTACTTTTCTCCCGTTCGGCCCAGTCAGGCAGGGCCACGAAAACAATGCCACCATTGACACCACTGCCGCCGCCCCAGCCAGGTACCATGGAAATCACATTTTCCACCTCGCCGCGCTCTTTGAATGGCTCAATGGCTTCCTGCATAAGATTGATCTGTTCCTCCATGTATTCAATGCCGGCACCTTCAGGGCCGCTGACACGGGTAATGAATACGCCCTGGTCTTCACTGGGGGCAAAGGTACTGGGGACCTGCTGCAACAGGGCATAAATTGCCAGGCCAATGGCAGCCAGGAAAGGCAGGACCGCCCAGCTTGCCTTGAGGCAGGTTTGCAGGCCGCTTTGGTAGGCTTCCTGAAGCCAGGAAAATACCTTGTCCACGTGTTTGGTAAGCCAGTTCTGTTCACTGTCGGCCTTGAGCAGCTTAGAACTCATCATGGGCGCCAGCGACAGTGCCAGGACACTGGAAAACACCACGGCAGCGCCGATGGTGAAGGCCAGCTCATACAGGAGAATGCCCATGTTGCCGTCCATGAAGACCACGGGGACAAATACGGCGATCAGTACCACGGTGGTGGCAATCACGGCAAAGGCAACCTGCCTTGCTCCTTTGAAGGCTGCCAGTAACGGGGGCTCTCCCAGAGCGACACGACGCTGTATATTTTCCAGCACGACAATTGAGTCATCGACAATCAGGCCCACACTAAGAACCAGCGCGAGCAGGGTGATCAGGTTAATGGACAGATCCATGATGGAGAGAACGATGAAGGAGGCAATCAGGCACACCGGTATGGTGATGGCCGGGATAATCATGCTGCGGACGGAACCAAGGAACATGTAGATGACAATACTGACCAGGATCATGGTCATAAAGATGGTTTCATACACCGAATCAATGGCATTTTCGATAAATGCCGCATCGCTGGTAGCAATAAAGAGTTCCATGTGTGAAGGCAGGGTGGCCTGCACTTCCTCAACTTTTCTGGCCACATCCTGCATCACCTGCAGACTGTTGGCCGTAGACTGTTTAACAACTCCCAGGCCCACTGCCTGTTCTCCATTACCCTGATAACTCATGCGATTGTTGGCAGCGCCGAGTTCAATGCGGGCAATTTCACCCAACGTGATCAGGTGGCCATCTTCACCACGGGCGATGACCAGGCGCGAGAAATCCTCGGGGGTCTGGAATATGCGCTCAACGCGCACCGTCAGTTCCATGCTGGAGGATTCAATACGCCCCGCCGGAACCTCGATATTCTCCCGCCGCAGGGCGGAGGCCACGTCAGTTACTGTCAGCTGCCGGGCCGCTAGGGCCTGGCGATCAAGCCAGATACGCATGGCGTAACCGCCGTTGCCGTTGATCTGTACGTTGGCAACCCCGTCGATGATGGCAAACTGGTCGACAATAAAGCGATTGGCGTAGTCATTAAGTTCCAGGAAATTCATCTGCGTACTGCGCAGATTCAGGTACTGGATGGGGCGGGAATCATTATCTGCCTTGGATATCTCCGGGGGGTCCACATCTTCCGGCAATGCCTGGGTGATCCGGGAAATCTTCTCCCTGATGTCATTGGCTCCTACCTCTATATCGTAACCCACATTGAATTCAACGGAGACACTGGCACTGCCGTCCCGGCTCGACGACGTGATGCTGGCAATTCCCTCAATACCATTAATCTGGTCTTCGATAAGCTGCGTGACCTGGGTTTCAACCACCTCGGCCGAGGCCCCAGGGTAGGAGGCACTAATGGACACTACCGGCGAAGAAGTGTCGGGATATTCACGCAGGGGCAGTTCCAGGAAGGAGAGTAATCCGAAGCATACCAGCAGCAGGCTGATCACAGTTGCGAATACCGGGCGTTTAACGGAGATATCTGAAAGAATCATGGCGGCTCAAACCTGGAAAGTGATGAAGGGTGAATTCAGGAACCTGAACGTCCCATGTCTGGCTGGGAGTCATTGCTTGCCATGGAGGTGACGCTGTCGCTGGTAATGATGCTCACTTTTTGGCCGGGACGGACCTTGTTCACTCCGCGACTGATCACGCGATCGCCGGGATTCAGGCCTGAGAGAATTTCAACCACACCAGGTCGACGACGACCTAGCTCGACTTTTACCTGCTGCACCAGGTTGTTGTCATCCACTACAAAGACGTAGGCGTTACCCTGGCTGACGATGGCTGAAAGTTCCGGTACTACCATGGAAAGTTGTTCATTCAACTCCATCTCAACGGTCATCAACATGCCGGGGCGCAGAAGTCCGCGGGTATTGTTGATATGGGCACGCAGCGAGACTGAACGGGTTACCGGGTCGATGCGTGAACTGACCACGCGGACTTCACCTTCGAAAACGCGGTCAGGGTAGGCAATAGTTTTGGCCAGTATTTTCTGGCCGGTACTGAGCTGGGCCAGGTGTTTCTCAGGCACGGTGAAATCCAGCTTGATGACGGAGATATCATCCAGGGTCGTAATGACTGTATTGGCTGTAGCCAGACTGCCTTCACTGACGTTGCGAAACCCCAGCACGCCGGTGATGGGCGCACGAACAATGCGATCCTCCATCGCCACCATCACGCCTTCCAGGCGGGCATCCGCCATTTCCATGGCTGCTTTTGCCACATCCAGATCGGTGCGCGCTACAAGGCTGCGCCCGAAGAGTTCTTCGATACGGATAAATTGTCGTCGGGCTTCCTCGGCACCGGCCAATGCCTCGTCAAGTCGGGCGGCTTCGGATTCATTGGTGAGTTCGACCAGAATATCGCCCTGCTGGACGAAATCGCCATCTTCGAAGCGTACCTGGCTGATGGTGTCGGACACCTTGGGGACCACATCCACAGACTCATTAGCCACGGCTGTTGCGATGGTTTCCACACGCTCGGCCATGCGCTGCATTTCGACCAGGGTAATTTCAACCTGGGTTTCACCACCGCGGCCTCCAAATCGGCCACCCATCGGACCCGCTGAATCCTGCAGGCTGCGATTGACCACGAAATAGGCCAGCAGGGAGAGGGCAAGGATGAAAAATATGACGACGGGATGACGCTTTATAAAAGCCACTGTTTCGCTCCGGTAAGCTAAGGTGCCAAGTAAATTATTTGTGCATGGAGATGCAGGGTTTAAGCATCAATTTACGCAGACTTATGCTTGTCAGATTCAAATACCCCGCCAGATCGGGCACTTATCACGGAAATTGCACATTTGATGGATATTGCGCGGTCAGATATGTAAAAAGGGCGATTGACTGGCCTGGCACGCCGTATGCTGTGTATGCACGGAATGGAGGAATGGAGGAATAAAGAGGTCAGTGACTTTTCCTAAGTAAAAAGTCTCAGCCCACAAGATACCTGGCGAGTACTTTTCTCGTGCCGAAAAAGCTGTATGGTTTCCCGGCTATTGGTTCGGGCCATATAAACGTCTTGTTTCTTGTAGCCCGAAATAAGGTATGTACTGTTTTACCTGTTTCTTGGCCCGTAGTGTGGCATGGCTTCACCACGTTCGAGTGCTCCGAGATCAGGCGCACGACCATTAAAGCCGTCCGTCACGTTGGGTAATTCCATACCCGCATCTATGGCCGGCGAGTTGCGCACCAGGGAGAAGTCAAAGTCTTCCGCTGCATAGATGTTTTGTACGTTGTCATAGTCCCGTGCATCCAGCATTGGCACATTGCCAAAGCTTCCATAGTCGAGCATGACGCTGTGTGTATCCTGACCGGTGGCCGCACTATAGTCGGCAAGGGTGCTGAACTCGCGCTCGACCAGGTCTGGTGAGGTGTTCGGGCCGGGGTAATCCGCCAGGACATCCAGTGGTGGAGAGTTCCAGGCAAAGTTCACGCTGGCACCCGGGACCGGTCCAAACCCGTTATAGTCACTTGAGGTGTAATTGGTATTTGTCGTTATGCCAAACAACACCGGATCGCTACCCCCAAAAAAACCACCGGAATTCTGCCCCAGGATAATGTTGTTGCGCCAGTGGGAGTTCTGCGTGTCACCCGTGGTTTCCGACAGGATGGTGTTGTTGTAGAACAGCACCCCGGCCGAGCCGCCGGTCAGACGTGTAGAGCCACCGGGCAGGTTGTAGGCGATATTGCGAATCCAGTAGACCGGTCCGCCCAGCGCCGGCTGGTTGCACAGGGCGTGGGAAGGGTGATTGATGAGCATGTTTCGCAGGATGCGGATGTTGTGCATGCTGCCGTCAGCTTCAATGGGGTTGTCGTGACTGTTGGTGATGTAGTTGTTGTAGAAGTCGATGGCTACCGGGCGCAGGTCCCAGTATTGACGTGGTGGGTAGTGAGGGCCTTCGACAATGCCGGGGCCAGAGGCCACTGAGCCGTCCGGAGCACCATAGGTTTCCACGTTGATGCCGTCATGGAAGTCGGTGATGTAGTTGTAGGCCACGACGTGCCCCGGGCCGTATAGTTTGACGGCTACGTATGAGGCCATGACCGGAGGAAATACCTGGCCATCAACACCATCGAACCGGGCCCATAATGCATCGCCGGCCCAGCCGATCATGTGGTCAGGATCATTGCGGCCAAAAAAATAATTATCCGCAATATAGAAATTGCTGGAGCCGGAATAGTTGGTGAAGATGCCGGCGCCGACATTTTCAAAACGGGAATTCTTGACCGTCAGTCCCTTGGCACCGGTGATGAACTGGGTGCCGGCCAGAATTGCGTATTCGGTATTTCGGAAAGTAATGCCTTCAAAATAGGTGTAATCCGCGGCCCTGACGTCGAACAGGGCAAAGTTGCCATTGCCATCAAAAATCACTTCACCATCACCGGCCGCCTTGATGGCTATCGGCATGTCTTCCGTGCCATCCGCGGTCAGGTAGTATGTACCATCCAGCGGAACGGTGCGGTTCACCGAGGCATTATTGGTGTATTCATAGCGGTTGTACTTGTACTCTCCAGCATGCACAAGAATGGTGTCGCCGGGACGTACACGGGGACGCCCCGATGTGGCCCAGTCAGTACCGGCACACCAGAAGCTGTAGGCACACATGAGGCCTTCGAAAGCCGGCTCCAGCTTCTCGCCTTCAAAACCATGGGGATAGACATGAAAGACCCGACCACCGGTAAAGGGCATCGGTTCAGCACGCGTGCGCACCACCATGGTTTTGGTCGCAGGGCCGACCACCCCATCAGGGTCGGTCAGGGTGAAGCTGACCTCGTAGGCCGTATCTGGCACAAGGTCCAGGATGCTGCCGGCAAACATGGACGGCACTTCCAGGTCGACACGTGACTCACTGTAAATTCGCTCGCCACCCATACGTAGCAAAGGCAACGCATCGTGCCAGCGCCGTTCTCCCTGTTCACGGTAGGCGACACTAACGCTGGCATTCCGATTTTCATCGCCCTGAATAAACCATTCAAAGCCGAGGTTCTGAAGGGTGGGGGGATCAATAATGAATTCCCCGGGCAAAGTCTGTTTCGGCGTGTAATTCGGTGTATTCGCCTGGGGACCCTGGGCGAGGACTGGGGTTACACCATGCAAGCTGCCAAGCAAGAGGAACAGGCAGGACAGGTTTGGAACGCAGGAGGCAGGATCCTTGATGGATGACAAAGACAAGAGTCGTGCAAACATGAGATTTTCCCCCTCTGCGTAACAGGCCGCAGATTATCATAATGAATGTTGTGCTGGGCTATCCATGATAAAACGGCAGTCATTGAACGCCAATGAATGCCTGGAGATCAACTGACAGACAGCCATTTATCCCTGAAATGTACAAAGAGTAAATGTGTATTTTCCGCCAATGTATTCTGCCACAGTAAGGCAGACACCTCTGATTCATAGCCGCCTAGGCCTTGGCAATATCAATGATAGGTGGTGCAGCATTGAGGGACTCGATAGCAAAACCTGCTGCCTTTTTATAGACAGACATGAATTCTTCACGTTCAGCGGTGGGAATAACCTCTTCTATGTCAGCAAATTCTCCTCCACAGCGTTCATGTAAAAGATTAAGCAAACCAAAGGGACCGGCTCCGCGGTTGCGCAGCACCAGGGCGGATACGGATTCGCATAACTGTTCATTGTAGGCAGACAGCGCAGCCGCGTTTGTCCCGTTTTCCAGAATTTTTGCGCCAATGACCCTCGCATCAATAATTGCCTGGCTGGCTCCATTCGAGCCGGTTGGATACATTGGATGCGCGGCATCGCCCATCAGCGCGACAGGCCCATCAACCCAGGTGTCGACAGGATCACGGTCTATCATCGGATTTTCATAGGCTACATCCGCTTGCTGCAGCATCGCTGGAACGTCCAGCCAGTCGTACTTGAACTGCTCAAAATGGTGTGCAAATTCCTCGATGGCTACTGGTTTGAACCAGCTGTCACTTTTCCAGCCCTCTGAATTGTCAACGGTTAACTCTGCAATCCAGTTGATTTCTGCATTGCCGTCCTTGTCAGTGGCGGAGATGGGGTAAATCACCATTCGGTGTTCGTGTGTGCCCAGCCCGATGAAGGAAGACGATGTGCGAATGGGTTTTCCCCGAATGGTTCCACGCCACATGAGTGCTCCCCCCCAGTGAATTGGGGCTTGGTCGGGATGCATTTGCGCCCTGACTGCCGAGTGGATACCGTCAGCGCCAATCAGCAGGCATCCGGTGGTAACAGATTCGCTGCCATCACCGTGCAGGACAGTGACTTCCACTTCATTACTGGAGTTAGTGGCGTATTTGGTGACCCGAGAATCAAGCTGAACAGCATGCTCGCCAAGGCGTTCCAATACTTTCTTGTACAGGAGCATTAAAAACTTGCCCCGGTGAACTGCATATTGCGGCCACCGATAGCCGGCATCGAGCCCGCGTGCCTCCGCATAGACTTCCTTGCCGTTCAGGCCAACCAGGGCCCATTCCTTGGCAGGGATGCCGATTGTATCCAGTTCGTCCGTGCCAATACCCAGGTCGATGAGTTCACGTACCGCATTCGGCTGAACATTGATGCCAACGCCAAGGGGTTTCATGGTGCTGGCGCTTTCGAACACCTGGCAGGGTATGCCCAATTGCTGCAGGGTCAGTGCCATTGTAAGACCGCCAATACCGCCGCCGGCGATTATTACAGGTGCTGTGGACATAGGGATACTCCAGAGATTTCAGTGTTAACAGGTTTGACGGGTGTGGATATTTAAGCTTAGGCTTGATTGATATTTTTATTGTCAGGATCGGGTATGGATCTTAACCTAAAACCGGTTTGCAGACTATCTGTCCAGGTAGGTCCTCCAGTGGAGATAGGGCAAACAGAAACGGGCAGAAAGCGGATCATTCCAATCATTGGTGGTCGTGTCGAGGGTGAGCGAATCACAGGGAACGTTCTCAACCTCGGTGCTGACTGGCAGACCATACATGATAACGGTACAGCCGAGCTGGACACCCGGTATGTTATTGAAACAGGTGACGGTGCAACCATAGACATCAGGAATTGGGGATTTCGGGTTTGTCCACCGGAAGTGCAGGCCAGAATCGCGCAGGGTGAGTCCGTAGATGTGTCTGAATACACCATGATCACTACACCACGGTTTGAAACTGCTTCGCCGGATTACCTCTGGTTAAACAATGGTATCTTTGTGGCGCGGTGCGAACGTTATCCAGAAGCGGTGAGAGTCAGCGTTTACGAGGTTGTTGCTACATAGATGCCGGATTATCCCCGTACACCAGTTCATGCATCCGGCTGCATTGAAGTTCGGGCCGAGAAACTTACGCCGCACTTGCGGGTTTGATTCATTCGCCGTCTTACCTTATCTTGCTGTCAGCAAGACAATACAAGGGGAGATAGATCATGCCAGTTTCCAGCCGACTTACACACCTGTCCAGCTTTCTTCTTGCCCTGTTGCTGGCAGTACCTGCGATTGCCCAGGGGGAGCTGCAACAGATTTCCGTGCACAGTCCATCCCTGGAAGGGAATCTCAACGGGGACAGCGCCGACCGTGATGTCTATGTCTATCTGCCCGAGGGTTATGCTGATACAGACAAGCGTTACCCGGTGGTTTATTTCTTACACGGATATGCTGTGGGTGCGGCTGTTTATGTCAACAACGTCCTCAATTTACCGGGCTCGGTAGATGAGGCCGGTATCAACGAATTTATCCTGGTGATGCCGGATGCGTTCAATAAATACGGTGGCAGCATGTACTCCAATTCACCGGTCATCGGCGATTGGGAACGCTGGATTGCAAATGATCTGGTGACCTATATCGATAGCCATTACCGCACGATATCTGAACGTGAAAGCCGCGGCCTGAGTGGACATTCCATGGGCGGCTACGGCACCTTGCGAATAGGTATGAAGTATCCGGATGTGTTTGGCGCCCTGTATGCCATGAGTTCCTGTTGCCTGCTGAACAACGCGCCTTCACAGGAGCGAGTTGAGGCAGAATTATCACGCATGACGGAAGGCTTTGAATTTTACCAGTCGGGTACCTTTGCCAATTCCATGCAGGCCCAGGCTGCTGCCTGGGCTCCCAACCCAGACAATCCGCCTTACTTTATTGATCTGCCGTTCAGGGATGGTGAGGAACTGCCCCTGGTACAGCGGAAATGGACGGCCAATTCACCGCTGGTTTTCGTCGACCAGTATGTCCCCGCCTTGCAGCAGTATCGCGGTATTTTCCTCGATGTGGGAGATGAAGATGGTCTTGAAGCCACCAATACGCTGTTTGATGCAGCGTTGACCCGCCTGGGTGTGGAGCACGGTTATGAAGTGTATGCCGGTAATCATGGTAACCGTGTAGGGCAACGCTTTATCGACAATGTCCTGCCATTTTTTGCCACTCACCTGAATAGGTGAAATTGAGTTTTTCCTTTTAAACCTTACTGTGCCCAAACCAGTCACGGGTCCTGCTATTGCCTGGCTGCTAAGAACAGGAGAATGGTTCGGGGACAATCCAGATTCCCGAATCACATGTAACGAGTGTTATTCCTGTTTCAAGAATAATACTCCCATGAGGCATAACAGATACCTGCGACCAAACGTACTCCTGGCAGCCTTCCTTGTCCTTATGTCAGCAGCCCCACTCACCTGGAGCCAGGATAGCGCGCCCGGCTTTGTCCTGGAAACTGAATTCGGGCCCGGATGGCAGTCCCGCAATGACGTGCAGATTCCCAACGATAGTCTGGGCACGAAATTTGCCCTGGACGACATAAGCGGCAGCGGGCCCTGGCTGACCGCACGCCTGAACCTGCTGTGGGATATCAATGAAAAACATGGCGTGCGGGTACTTCTGGCACCGTTGGCCTTCGAGGAGACAGGGGCGTTACGGTCCGACGTGGATTTCGCTGGCGGTGATTTCCAGGCGAGCGAGCCGGTGGAGGCGCGCTACAAATTCAATTCCTGGCGAGTCTCCTGGCGCTACCACTCAATCAACCGCGACCGATGGGATTTATGGCTTGGTGCCACGCTGAAAATCCGGGACGCGGAAATCCGGCTGACACAGGGCCAGGTGACGGCAACTGATGACGATGTCGGCTTCGTGCCTCTTTTCTACCTGGCCAGCCGTTATCGGCTGGGTGAACGATGGACCTTCAATGCCGAACTGGATGCCCTTGCCGGCGGTCCCGGGCGCGCCATCGACCTGGGTCTGCGCCTTGATTATGACGTCAATTCGCGCTGGACAGTCGGCGCGGGATACCGGGGCCTGGAAGGGGGCGCGGACACTGATGACGTATACAACTTTGCCTGGTTCAATAGTTTTGTCTTTTCAACACGCTACAGCTTCTAGGCCAGCATGGCCAACTCGCCGCCCACCAGAACTGGTACTGAGCTATCCGGTGAGTGACTTGATTAGTCAATTCCAGGCAAAAGAATAAGCGGCATTCTGCCTGCAGTACTCGTTCCATGTTTTCCGTCTGTTTGCAGCATGCATAAGAGCATTCGTTTCTCCTCCTTTCCCATCATTCTGGCCTGATACCTGATGCATGGAACGGCTCTAGCCGCAGGCATCGTTTGTAATAAAGTCCAAACCAGACCTTCCTCTCATGGGGTCAGGCTTGCTCTTGATGTCATGTCTGACTATTCTGGCCAAAACCCAATACGATAAAACCGTCATGCAGCAAGTTCCCCTTTTTATTAACGGCAAGTTCATTGCCTCGCACAGTGAAAACCGCCTGAATGTTCACAACCCGGCTGACAATAGCGTCATTGCCGAGGTACCCAATGCCACCACAGATGAAATCGACCAGGCTGTCGCAGCAGCGACAGAAGCCTTCAGGACCTGGCGACAGGTGCCGGTGGTTGAACGCGCGCGAATCATGATGACCTACCAGGCCCTGCTCAAGGAAAACCAGGACGAGATTGCAGAATTACTGAGCCGGGACACCGGCAAGGTCATTGCGGATGCCCGCGGTGAACTGTGGCGCGGCATCGAGGTGGTGGAGCAGGCCATCAACATGCCTGCTCTGCTCATGGGCGAGACGGTGGAAAATGTGGCCCGCAATATTGATACCGCCAGCTATCTGCAGCCACTGGGTGTCTGCGTCGGAATCACGCCCTTCAACTTTCCGGCCATGATCCCCCTGTGGATGTTTCCCCTGGCCATAGCGGCCGGTAATACCTTTGTCTTGAAACCCTCGGAGCAGGATCCGTTAACACCGGTTCGCCTGGCAGAGTTATTCAAAGAGGCCGGCTGTCCAGACGGTGTGTTCAATGTCGTTCATGGCGGCAAGGATCAGGTTGAGCAGCTGTTGACCCATCCTGATGTCAGGGCCGTTTCTTTCGTCGGATCCGTGCCGGTGGGGCAGCATGTCTACCGTACAGCTACAGCGCAGATGAAGCGGGCACAATGTCTGGCAGGGGCCAAGAATCACCTGGTGGTGATGCCTGATGCCAACAAGGACCAGGTGATCAACAACCTCATTGGTGCCGGACTTGGCGCCGCCGGACAGCGCTGCATGGCCATCTCGGTGGCCGTATTTGTCGGCAAATCCCGGGACTGGATTGATGATCTGGCCAATACCGTAGCTGATATTCGACCCGGGCTCTGGAATGACAAGGACGCCGGCTTCGGGCCTGTCATCAGCCCGCAGGCGAAGACCCGCATCGTTGAACTGATCAGGCAGGGCAAGGAAGAAGGGGCCGCCTGCCTGGTAGACGGTTCGGCATTTACCCTGGAGAGTCATGAACAGGGCAACTGGGTGGGTCCAACCTTGTTTCGGGATGTCACACCGGCAATGGGTATCTACCAGGAAGAAATTTTCGGTCCGGTGTTGTGCTGTGTGTGCGTGGATTCCCTTGATGAGGCTATTGCCCTGATCAACAACAACCCCTATGGCAATGGCACGTCAATATTTACCGCCAGTGGCGCAGCGGCACGTCAGTTCCGGTATGAGGTGGAAGTCGGCCAGGTCGGTATCAACGTACCGATTCCTGTGCCTCTACCCTTTTTCTCTTTCACCGGCTGGAAACAATCGTTTTACGGTGACCTGCATGCCTATGGCAAGGAGGCGGTACGCTTCTACACACAGGCCAAGACCGTCACCACACGTTGGTTTGCCGATGAGTCTACCACCGGACCCAACATGACAATTCGGTTGCAGGATTAAGTCTGCAAAACAACAAAATCAACTGACAGTAAGAGGAAAATATGGACCTGGGTATCAAGGGCAGAAAAGCCATCGTCAACGGTGGCAGTGCCGGCATGGGCAAGAGCAGTGTCCTGGCACTGGCACGCGAAGGTGCCGAGGTTTATGTGTCAGCACGAGGGGAAGAGCGACTGCTTGAGGCCTGTGATGACATCAGCCGGAAAACCGGTGCCACCGTTGTTCCCGTCGTCGCGGATCACAGCACGGTTGAAGGCCGGGAGAAAATTCTTGCCGCTTGCCCGGATCCGGATATTCTCGTGGGCACCTGTGCTCCGCCACCCTTCACCCCGGATTACCGCGCCATAACGGAAGAGGACTGGCAGTCCGCCATTGAAATTTCACTGTTAAGTCCGGTGGCTTTCATGAAAGCTGTGCTCGATGGCATGGTAGAGCGGCGCTGGGGCAGGATCGTCAATATCGCCACGGTAGCGGCCAAGTTTCCCGGAGAAATTCGTGTGCTCTCGGGCAGCACCCGGGCGGCACTGGCCAACTATACCGTTGCGGTATCGAAGGTCGTGGCCAAACATAATGTGGTAATCAATAACATACTGCCGGGCATGCACCACACACCCACTGTCGATGACATGTTTGCCAAACGCGCTGAAGCCGAGGGCATCACGTTTGATGAGGTGGTGGCTAATTTTTCAAAGGAATGGCATATCGCCTGTGACCGCTTTGGAGATCCCGATGATGTTGGCGCGTTCGTGGCCCTGTTTTGTAGCCACCATGCCAACTATATTACCGGGCAGAGCCTGGTGATTGATGGCGGTGCTACCACCGCCACGTTCTGATTCCGGTTTTCAAATCGTCTTAGCCCGGATATTGCATGAGTTATCGCGCCGGGTTTTCCAACGGCGCTGTACGTTCGGGATACTCCTCGTTGTAAATCTTGCGATGGGTGAACAGCCACTGACCATCCACTTTGCGTAGGCTGCTTTGAAAATGCCCGTAGGCTTCGCTGTAACCTTTACGCTCGGCATTGCGGTTGTTCATGATGAACCAGTAAGCCCGGCTGACGGCCGTATCACCATCCACACTGATGGCCAAATTGGTAATAAAATGGCGTTTACGGGCCGGGCGCAGTGGTGCATCCTCCGCCTCTTCCGCTGCGAACCCTGCCGCCATTGCACGTATCTCTTCTTCGATGGCTTCCCGGCCCACTGCCTGACCACCAGCCCAGTCCAGCACACCGTTTTCAGTAAAGGTGTCCGCATAGGCTTCTGCGTCCAGCCAGTTCATGGCATACATGTAACGTGCCTCCAGGTCCTCGATCAGTGACCGGTCCAGCGCGTAATTGTCGTTATATCGACCTGATTGTGGATTGGACGCGGCATAAACCAGGCATACGCCACCCAACAAGCCCGCGAGGACGAGCATTACATGCTTTACACCACGACCTGAAAACACGGAAAAACGATTTGCAGATTTCATGAGACTTTCCCTTCTTTATCCTGTTGTTCTGGTGAGATTCAGTCTGTTGCACTGACAGACAGTACTTATTTATAGCAAATCCACCAGGTTTGTAATACGTCGTCGCCATGATACTCTTTTTGCCGGTCAGCCCAGCTCAAAGCGGCGAATTAAAATCACAATAAAATATATTTATCGGGGGAGTTCCGCATGGCAGTCAACTTTAATCACGATGGCGGCTTTTTCGCACCCATGCGTTTTGAAGCACAAGTTGAAGATTGCGAAGTGGAGGGGGAAATTCCAGCAGATATTCGTGGCACTTTTTATCGCAGTGCGGCGGACAGGCGCTTTCCACCATTATACAACAATGACACACCCTACAATTCCGATGGTGCCGTGGACATGTTCCGCATCTATGATGGACATGTGGATTTTCGTTCCCGCTATGTTCGCACACCACGCTATGAAGCAGAGCGCCAGGCACACAAGGCCCTGTTCGGGCTGTATCGCAATCCGCTGACATCAGATCCAAGCGTAAGGGATGTCAGTCACAACACGGCAAATACCACGCCCATCGTGCATGGAGGCAGACTGTTCTGTATGAAGGAGGAAAGCCCGCCCACTGCCGTTGATCCGCATACGCTGGAGACTATCGGCGAATGGGACTTTGACGGTGCCATGACTGCCACCAGCTTTACTGCCCACCCGAAACAGGATCCGGTGACCGGGGAAATGATTGCCTTTTCCTACGAAGCCAAAGGCCTTTGCTCCGATGATATGGCCGTGTTTATCTTTGACAGGAACGGCAAGCTGACCAAACAGATTTGGTTCAAGGCGCCAATCGTATCGATGATGCATGACATGGCTATCACCGATAAGCATATTATTTTACCGACCACGGCGATGGTGACGTCGAAAGAACGCCTGGAAAGAGGCGAGTTGCACTGGGCCTACGACGAAAACGCTCCCACCCATGTTGCCATTATTCCCCGTGACGGTGAGGCCGAAGATATTCGCTGGTTCAAAGGCTCAACGGACCAGCACATGCTGATTCATACCACCAACGCCCGCACGGAAGGCAACAAGGTCATTCTGGATGCACCGGTGGCCTCTGGTAATTTTCATCCCTATTTTCCGAAAGTGGATGGCACATACAGTGATCCGGCCGATTATGTGCCGACACTCAGGCGCTGGACTTTTGACCTGGACAGGGATGCAGAGACCTGGGAAGAGGAAATTCTGTTTGATGGCCTAAAGACCACGACCTTTGTGCGTATTGATGACCGCTTTCTGACCAAACCATTCCGCTACAGCTTCATGCTGATGAACGATCCGAATATGCCCGTGGCCGAGTCATTTGCTGACACCCTGGCCGTGCGCGTATCCAATGCCATCTACCGCTTTGATCATGACACCGGCAGTATCGACAAGTTTCATGCTGGCGATGCCCATGGCATGTCCGAGCCACAGTTTATTCCGCGCTCCGCCGATGCCCCGGAAGGCGATGGGTATATCATTGCCGCTGCCAACAATTTCAGGGAAATGAAGTCCGAAGTGGTGATAGTTGATGCCATGGATTTTTCAGCCGGGGTAATTGCCCGTATCAAGATGCCTTTTCGTCTGCACATGCAGGTCCATGGCTACTGGGCATCAGCAGAACACCTGCCTTTCTGAGCAGGCATTGTCTGGAAGCCTGTTGAAGCGAAATTGTCAGATTGACAGCAGCTGTCCGTATCCGGGCATGCGACTGTCAACGCCCAGCAAACGTGCTCCAGACCACAGGGCGTGGGGAGTACTGGTCACCGCAGGAATGCCGGTGCGAGATTCCACTGGTGCCAGGATTTCAAGGGTAGGGAGCCCGCCGCAGGAAATCAGCATGGCATCGGCATTCGGGCCCATGGTTGCCACATCACTGCAAAAGGTGATTAGTTGTTCCGGTGTGACACTGTTGAGATCACCGATAGCTTCTATTTCCAGACCCCTGACGGCTGACACGGTAAAGCCATGTTCGGTCAGAAAACTTTCCAGGCGATCATTGACCTCATCGTTGTAGGCCGTGGCTGCCACCAGTTCAGTGCCGCCAACGGCCCTCAAGCCTTCTATAACGGCAGTGCTCATGGTCATCGAAGGTAGTCCTGTGGCATCGACCAGGCTCTGCGTTAACTGTTCATTGAAGGCTTGGCCCTTGTAAAAACTCAGGGAAGTGCCCATCAACAGGATGCCTTGTGCACCGCGCTGTGCCAGTAACTTTGCCTTTGGTGCTATCCGGTCCAGGACGGCGTCATAGCCATCCGGTGTCATGGATTCAAGGCCCAGGGACTCGATCAGGTATTCCATGCTGCCGCTATACATGGAAGCCGCCTCACCGGGCAGTGACCCGTTGGCAGGTGGAATCAACAGGCCGAGTTTGCTGATGTTGGCGGCAAGCAGGGATTGTGGCAGCGTCGTGGCAGATGCCAGGCTGCCCAGTAGTGCAAGCAGTTGCCTGCGAGTCCACTGGTGAATTCCGTTTTGCGACATGGGTTGTCCCCCTTATTGTTTATTAGCGATTTTCAGCCGGACATACTGGGCAACATCACGCACCTGTCGCGGAGAGTAAGTTGCTCCAAAGGCTGGCATACTGTTGCGTCCGTTGAGAATGGTACTGACGATTAGTGTGTAATCCGTTGTTGCGGTCAGATCGACACCGCCGTGACCGGTTTTTCCATCCTCGCCATGACACGCCACGCAGGCAGCTTCGTAAAGCTGTTGTCCGGCAACCAGATCCGCATTATTACCCAATTCCATGACAGCACTGACGGACATGGTGGCATTGCCTTCTGCCGGGACAGGGTCAAGAGTACCATTAAGACTGAACAGCCACAGGCTGTCACCATGTTGTGAGCCAGCAAGGGCATTACCCGCCGAATATGCCAGTACATACTGTGTGCCGTTGCGCTCAAAAATGGTCACTGGAGCGTTCATGCCAAAGCCGGTCTGGAATTCCCAGAGCTTGAAACCTGTTTCACTGTCCAGTGCAGTGAGCCGGCCATCGTTACGTCCCACGAACACCAGTCCTCCGGCTGTGGCTGTCATGCCGCTCAAACAGAAATCCTGTAGATGCTGCTGCCACACGAGGGTGTTGGTGTGCATGTCCACGGCAGCCAGCACGCCCAGGTCATAGGCTGTTCCCAGAAAGGCGCCGGCCGTGTAGTAGGAACCCGAGGGAGGTTCTTCATCACTGATCTCATGAGTCTGGAAAAGAAAAGGCCGATCGGCGGCACAGACATAGGCGATGCCCGTGGTTGGATCCACTGCACTGGGTGGCCAGTTGGCACCGCCGCCGGCGCCCGGCGCAATTGGAATGGCCTGGTCCCAGTAGGGGGTGAAGATTCTGCCATTGTTTACCAGGGTCATCCCCTCCGGGGCAATGCGGATGGATTGCGGGACAAAGGCGTCACCGACAGGCACCGGCTGCGTGGGGGAGGTTTTCTGGCGCGCATCCTGGGGTACCGGTGTTTCCTCGATGCCCACCAGCGGTTCGCCGGTGACGCGGTCGAGAATGTAGAACCAACCGGTCTTGCCGGCATGTGTCAGGCCTTTTCGGACGATACCGTCAATCTCGATATCGAATAGCATGACTGGGTTGGCGGCATCATAATCCCATAAGTCATGATGGACTTCCTGGAAATGCCAACGATAGGCGCCGGTGGCCAGGTCCAGGGCGATGATGGAGTCGGTAAACAGATTATCGCCAGCCCTGTGGGCGCCGTTATTGTTGGCCGCCGCGTTACCGGTGGCAAAATAAAGCAGTCCCAGGTCCGGATCCACCGCCGGGGTATTCCAGATCGAGGCACCACCGTGTCGCCACAGGTCATTGTCCGCTTGCCAGGAGTCGCTGCCTGGTTCACCCGGTGCGGGAATGGTATGGAAGGTCCAGACCAGGGAGCCGTTGTCGGCATCGAAAGCCTTGATGCGGCCGCGAATGGCCATCTCGGCCCCGGCAAATCCGGTAATGACCAGGCCGTTGATATATAAAGGGGCGCTGGTGATGGTATAGCCATCCTGCCATTGTTCGGCCTGCACGGCCCACACCTCTTCGCCGGTTTTCCGATCAAGGGCTTTTAGCTGCCCGTCCAGCTGTCCGACAAAAACATAGGCATCATTTATACCGACACCGCGACTGGTCCAGCCACAGCAGACAGTCTTCATGGTCTCGGGTAGGTCAGCCTCGTATTGCCAGAGGATGGTCCCGGACTCAATGTCGACAGCAAAGACATCATCGGCGCCGGTAATGATATAGGCGACGCCGTCATAAACCAGTGGCTGGGCTTCGCCGGAATACTGTGGCCCGGATCCGGAACCGTTCAGATGGATATGCCAGACACCCTTGAGGTTGTCGACAGTGTCCCGGTTTATCTGGTTCAACGGGGAATAACGCTGGTTGTAAACATTACCACCGTTGGTAAGCCATGCCTCCTCTGGCAGCTGGCGTAATGCCACAGGGGCAAAATGATCCGGCTGGGCTGCCAGGGAAAATGACTGGGCAAGGGCGACAGCACTCAGAAGTACGCCTGGAATGCCTTTAAATCGGAACAGTTCGGACCATGTCATGAATATCAATTGCCTGCTTGATTGTTAAAAGTTTTATGCCGGACATTGCTCAATCGCCGACGCCACCTGCATTATACCCAGTAATAAACAGGGGGCAGAATACGATTGCCATGGAGAGACCCCTGATTAATGACAATATGCCACTGGGGTTGCGGGGCAGTCCCTCTGCACCTCCTTGCCCGAATAATGGTCATTCTTGAGTGTGCACACCATATTCTTCAACATGGCAATAACTGCGAGGCTTTTTTGCCACTGTACTTCCGGAAGATGTTACATTCACTATGATCTTGATCATCGTCATGAGATCGAAAATATAACAACATGAATAATAACTATTGGGGGAAGGAAAATTGAAACATTTCCTGATGCGCCGGTTGTTCCGGTGCTCTCGCATGATGGTAGTTTCCTGGCTGCTTTTCCTGCCATCCTGGGCGTTTTCAGCTGATGCCTGGTTCGACGCTGTCCTGCCCGATCCCGGGCCTTTTACTCCGGAAAAAATTTATGAGCAGCAGGGGTTTAGTCCCTTGAACCTTCAGGAAAATGTCGAGTTCAGATCAACGGCGGATATCACATCTGAAGAACTGATGACTTATACATCTGACCTGGTCGACATTTCCCGCCGCAGCAAGGAAGAGGGGGAACTGATCTGGGGTCGTATCTCCGGTCGTTCCGGAGGGCGCATGACCACACAGTACGTTCTCGAAAAATTTCGTGATATCGGTCTCGAGGACATCCATCTCCAGCCCGTGACCATGCCACCCCAAACCTGGCCTGACAAGGCTTCACTGACGTTGCTGGCTACTACTGCTGCGGGTGAGGGCACCCGTGATTATGCCTTCAAATCCATGATGCCCCAACCGCGCACGCCAGCTACAGGCGAGCGGGGTATAACCGCTGACCTGGTTTACGTAGGTTATGGCCGGGACGTCGACCTGGCTGGCAAGGATCTGAATGGCAAGGGTGCTGTTATTCGGGCGCGTCCTGTACAGGGCGGTTACAGCTCCGTGCTTGGTATTCCGGACAAGCTGGCAGAAGCCGGCGCCGTGTTCGTGATCGTTATTTTTGATATCGCGATCGACCAGCAAATGTACAACCCGGCCTTGAGCGGCTCCATGATACCGACATTTGCGATTGCCGATTATGAGGGACGGTTTCTGGAGGACATTTTGGCCAGGGCATCTGACACACCGATTCAGGCCCACGCCATGCTTACCCTGATGACTGAGCCGGACAACATGACCAACAATGTCATCGGGAAAATATCGGGCACGTCTGATGAATATGTCATCGTTGTGGCCCACCAGGATGCCTATTTCTATGGCGCTGTCGACAACGCTACGGGTGTGGCGGCCATGCTGGGCCTGGCCCGGCATATCGCCAATATGCCGGAAAAACCCCGGCGAACCCATATCTTTGTGGCTACAGGCGGACACCATGCAGGGGGTTGGCCGGGCACGGTCCAGTACGTGGACAGTATTCTCGATATCCGTGATAAAACAGCCATAGTGCTTAATTGCGAACATGTGGCGGCCACCCAGTTCATTGAATATGCCGATATCGACTATTCGGTCTGGGGTACGCAAGGGGGCATGCTGCTTGCCAACACCGAAATTCCCAAATTTGGCACTGTTCTGCCGGCCAATGACAATATTTTTAAATTGTTGGACAAGTCATTGACCGATTATGGCGTCACGATGTTGGTCCATCCCTGGGATGATGCCCGCGGTGATGTATATCCATTCAAGGACAGGAATTTCCCGGTCACGCAGATCGTCGAGGTGGGTAATTGGTATCACACAACGGCCGACATTCTGGAAGCCGTTTCCGTACCGGGTCTGGAGCGCACGACAAGAAGTTTCGCCGAATTTCTTCATCAGATCGATGTGAGGCCAATGAGCGAATTAAAGCCAAACAGCAATTAATGGATTTTGCACAAACAGGAAAATCAACATTGAAAATGGGTGTGTCATGACAGTATTCAAGCGATGCAGCAATATTTTTGTCGGCATGACTGGGTTGGCACTGCTCTTCATGGCATTCGCACGGATGCTGATGGCGGCCGAACCGCAGTTCACGCTGACAACCCTGACCGACGGAATTGCCGATCCCTGGGCCATCGCGGCATTGCCCAATGGTGATGTGCTGGTCACCGAGAAAGCAGGGCGGTTGAGGATAATTCGCGATGGTGTTCTTCAGGACGAAGCCATTGCCGGGACACCCGAGGTGCGTGTTGGCGGGCAGGGCGGCCTGATGGATCTGGTGCTGGCGCCCGATTTTGCCACGAGCCAATGGTTGTACATGACCATCGCCAAACCCGGTCCGGATTCTCTCACAGGGACGACCGCGGTCATGCGGGCGCGTTTCAACGGCACTCGTCTCACGGATCTTGAGGAAATCATAGAGACCCTTGCCTGGGGTGAAGCCGCATCCCACTACGGAACACGGCTGACCTTTGATAACAGTGGTCACTTGTACCTCACCATTGCTGATCGCAGTGCTTTTTATCTCACTGGTAGGGATATTTCCCAGCACCCTGCACAACGACTGGATAACCATATGGGCAAGGTCCTGCGCCTGAATATGGATGGCAGTGTGCCTGATAACAATCCCTTTGTCGGAGTGGCGAACGCCCTGCCGGAAATCTGGAGTTACGGGCATCGAGATCCCCAGGGCATCGCCTTTCGGCCTGAAACCGGAGAGATCTGGGAGGTGGAGCATGGTCCTCTGGGCGGGGATGAGCTAAACCTGATCAGACCAGGATTCAATTATGGCTGGCCAGTCGTAAGCAAGGGCGACAACTACACGGATGTCACTGGCTTTGCGTCCGTAAGGCGTCGTGAGGGTATGGAAGAGCCGGTGTTTTTCTGGCTTGAAACCATCGCTCCCTCCAATATTCTTTTTTATTCCGGCAAGCAGTTCCCGCAATGGCGCGGCAATGCTCTGATCAGCGGCCTCGCGGGAGAGAAACTGGTTCGGGTCATGCTGGATGGCGATATCGTAAAAAGCGTTGAAACCATTGTTGATGGTTTGGGACGCATTCGTGATGTCCACGAAGGCCCTGATGGCAGCATTTATCTGGCTATCAATATAGGCATTGCCAATGCCCCGATTTTCAGACTTGATCCGAAGAAATAACTAGGATATGGCTTTTGCTGTGTTGATGAACTTATGTCAACAGGCGTGGGGAGGAAACTGGAGCGTTTTTCATCATACATCCCGCTTTGAACACCGGGAATGCAGTCTGGAACTGGTCTCTTGAGGTCTGCCCTGACTGAGCGAGGCGAAGGACGTGGCGGCCCACCGGGATTCAAACCGTTTTTCCTGGAAAGAATAACTGCAGTTAATGTACAGATTGAAGTGTTCGAGACGTGCTGATTGCTAATGCATGACAATCGGATTCTGAGTTAAGCCGTTAAATTTAAGACACAATGAATACGGCAGGATAAAGAAACTTTAAACCCGGCGTGTATGTAAATGTGTAACTCGTTACGCCTCAGTTTTTGGGCCAGTCCTTTTTTCAAAAGCAGTAACTTCATCGTCAATGGTCAGTCTGCTCAGATCGATATAAAAGCCTCGCGGAAAAGTGAGCTGACGTGTTGCACCTGCACCTTCTGCGTAGGGTGCCATGCAATGCAGTATCTTGTTTTCATGTTCCGCTCTGATGATAGACATGCCGAACTGGTGGTTTGTCCCCTGAATAATGCTGGATGTAGTAGCGCCCGAGCTCCATCCCGATTTCAACGCATCCGACACATACAGCCTCATCACCATCGTAATCTCTGATTGCGGTTGGGACTCTGATTGGCGGTTTGTAGTGGACACGCACAGAATGTATTTACCTGTCCCGGAATTGAAAATGACTTTGGGAACTTCCAGTTGGGTATATTCATTGTCATCCGGCATGGTTACAGGGGGGAAGAGGGTCTCTACTGTGCAGTGATGTTTCTCATCCACCGCCAGTGAGGCAAGTCCAACGGCTCCTCTGTCAGGGCTGACCTTGGCAGCCCAGGCCATCATCAGAGTGCCGTCAATATCGTAAAACAGGAAGGGGTCACGCCAGGCCAGGATAGGCCCGCCTTCCTCACCTTCCTTGCTGCCCATAGAGTCCTGGTCAGGTAGGTAATAGCCGGCTTTAAGTATTTTTTCACGATCTCTTAAGGGACAGAGAATGACATTACCATGGGTAAGCGTGTCTTCATGGCCACAATAACCGATGGCGAGTGACTGGATGAAGGGATGGTTTTCGTCTCCCTGGCCTATCCCCGTGTAGGCATGAAGTTTTCCGTCAGCGCCAAGGTTGAGCACGCCACCGCTCCAGATATTTCTGGCATCATGGGCGTCGCTTGCGATACCAGGTTTCTGGAAACATCCCTTATCCAGCCACTGATCCCCACCATCAGCAGAATGGAAATGACGAATGTGAAATAAATAGCTATTTCTATCTGATGGTGAAATTGGTTGGCCATTACTGTCTTTCCTGGCCAGGGCCAGGCAGTACAGATCGATTCCGGAATCTGCTTCGCAGCACCATGAGTCCCAGAGAAACAAGTCAGGATGGACAATGCCATTTCTGAAAAGCTGTGTTGCTGGTGGCGGTATTGGGGGTTCAATCACACTGGCAGCCCTATTCGCTCTTCGAGGAATGCCGTGCCAGCAGTTCTTCTTCAATGGTAGTGAGTGTTTTGCGATTGATATCGTAGAAAAACATCATCAAGCCAGCCCCGAGAAAGAAAATAGCTGGAGCCACATTGAACATCAGTCGGATGCCTGTAATGGCAGACTCCGTCTGCACTTCATTGGCGATAAAACCGAAGACTGCGAGGATATAACCCGGTAATGCGGCTCCCATTGCTGAACCAAACTTGAGTGAAAACATCGAGGCAGAAATAGTCAGGCCGGCTGTTTGTTTGCCTGTTTTCCATTCGCCATAGTGGGCGCAGTCAGTGTACATGGCAAACAGAAGTGTGATGACCACACCAAAGGTAAATATTCCCAAACTGTGCACCAGGACGATAAGTGAATAGGATTCAGGAGGAATGATGAAACACAGTAAAAGCAGGGCGGTGTGCAGTACATTCATGCAGACCATAAGATGATGCTTTTCGAAAATTTTCAGCAGCCCTGGTGTGATAAGTGCACCAATCAATTGCCCGATCAGCCCGCATGAGGTGAGAATGGCTGTTCTGTCGAAGATCAGAAAAACAGTAGTATCTTCTGTTTGCAGATAGTACTTAAGGTAAAAAACGATAGAGGCAAACCGGGCATTCAGGCCAACTACCACCAGTATGCTGGTTACGCCCAGAATCAGCCAGGATCGGTTGCTGATTAATGCCGACAGGTCGTTCCGGATTGGCGATGAATGTCGGGGTAGCTGGACCCGCTCACGGGTGAAAAAAAAGGTAGTCCAGAAAAGCAGTATCGATAGTGCTGCAAAAAGCACAATGGTGAGACGAAATCCCTGTAGCTGGTCCCCGTTACCCAGCCAGCTTACCAGGGGAGTGGCGAGGGCACCGACAGACAGTGTGCCCAGGGAGGCAAAAATGAAGCGGTACTGTGTAGCCTTTGTGCGTTCTTCCGACACGGGAGAAATGACGGCCAGCAACGCCGAGTAGGGGACGTTAATGGCGGTATAGGCCAGCATCACCAGGGTATAGGTTATATAGGCATAGATTAATTTCCCCAGTTGAGAAAATTCAGGGCCAAGAAAAAGCAGGTATCCCATGATGGCATAGGGAATCGTCATCCAGAGTAGATAAGGGCGGTATTTGCCCCAGCGTGTATGGGTGCGATCAGCAATCAGACCCATGACAGGGTCACTGATGGCATCGACAATCTTGGTGACCAGTAGCATGGTGGCTGCCGAGGCTGGTGAAAGGCCAAAGACATCGGTGTAGTAATACAGCAGGAACAGCCCAAAAAATCCCATGTAGAAATTGGAGGCCATATCGCCAAGGCCGTAGGCAGCTTTTTCACCGAACGACAGTTTTGCTGTGGGCTTGGATGTAATCATGGATCCCGTAATAGTCAGTCCCTGGTAAGCATGGCTGCACCGAAAACACCGGCGCTGTCACCCAGTTTGGGTTTCAGGAGCTTGCCATGGAAGTGATGATTGAATATATGCTGGTCTATTTCAGCAGGGGCCAGCTGATAAAGTTGCTCGATATTGCCAACACCACCGCCGATGACAATGGCATCCGGATCCAGCACGTTGATGACCTGGCAGAGCGCCTGGCCGAACATTTCTGCCAGGCGCTGGATCGTGGCTCCCGCATGTTCGTCTTTCTCGGTCAGACTGGCTATTTCTTTCAATGCAAGAGAGTTGCCGCTTAGTTTTGTATAGAACCTTTCCAATGCTGGCCCCGAGAGGACAGTTTCCACGCAGCCCGTGTTGCCGCAGTAGCAGGACTCACCTGGCGTTTCCAGCCTGATATGGCCCCATTCACCAGCTATACCGTGCAGGCCATTGAGCACCTTGCCGTTGAAAACGATGCCACCACCGACGCCAGTACCCATGATGACGCCAAAGACCAATTTTGCCTCTGGGCATTTATCCGGTATGACACCGAGTAATGTTTCAGCCAGTGCGAAGCAGTTGGCGTCATTGGCCATGACGACTGGCATACCCAGAAGTGCCTCCAGCTCTTTGTTGAGAGGGACGCCGTTAAGGCAGGTCGTGTTGGAGTTTTTTAACAGGTCAGTTTCGCTATCGAGCGTGCCCGGTGTTCCAATGCCGAGGAGTTTTGGTTCGGTACCAGTGGCAATTTTGGCATCTTCTACCAGGCTTTGTATGCGGGAAAGAATATGGGCTACGCCTCTATCGCTTTCCGTGTTGGTGCGCTCCCTGAACTGAACTTCAAAAGTGTCCTTTGTTAAAACGGCACATTCGATCTTGGTGCCGCCAAGATCGATTCCCCAGAGTAATTCTTGTGTCATTTAGAATGATCTGATTATTAGTATCAACCCTATATTAGAGTGGGAGAGAGAAAGAAGAAAGTAATTGGGGGAGAGTTATAGATTAATAAAATGGTGGGTCGACCAGGACAGGATCGTTGATCCTTGAGAGAGTAGTTGAGGTTGCTGCCCTGGAAGAGTGTTCGAGACTTACCGGTTATTCATGAAAGAAAAACGGTAAATATTCTTCAATAATTATAAGTTAACTAGCAATTATTTTCAGGGTACAAGCAAGTGTGCAAGTAAACCAAATTACTCTGTCCACTTTGATTATAGAAATGCTGCTACCGACTCCAAAAAGTGCAACATGGACGCCTTACGCCAGGTGAACTCAACCGCATGGTTCAAGGATGACGATGCCGTGTGGTTGAAGCTTATGGCCGATGCGCCTGTCAAGGAGGTGATTCGCCCAACGGATCTGCAGACCAGTATCACAATTGGCTGCTAAATCAGATTCAGCCTGACAACAAAGCCCTCGGATTTATGCCGATTTTTTTACTTTAGGGGATACATCAAAAGGGACAGAACTACCTGATTTCATTTATTTACCAGCATCATGCTGGACGAATGTCCTCGAGCACTTTATCCTGAGCCTCAATCCCATTTTTTTAATTGGCTTCCAGTATCTTCCTGTAAAGGCAAATTTCATGACATTCACATTACGTAAGCTGGTATTTATCAGCACGCTCACGCTGAGCGCCATGAGCGCTCAGGCACATTTCAAGCTTGAAAGCCCGGCCTCCTGGATTGAGGAAGACGAGCGCGGCGATCCCCAGAAAATGGCGCCCTGTGGGGGTACGGTTGCAGAGGGTGGCACACGCACTGGTGCCGTCACGGAAGTGACTGGCGGCAGCATGTTGCGTGTGGCGATTGAGGAAACCATATACCACCCCGGTCACTACCGGATTGCCCTGGCCAGGCGCATCAACTGGCTGCCTGCAGATACTGAAGCCGTGATGAAGGAGACTGACAGGGGACCACGCTCGGATTACTTTCCTGTGGCCGACAATCCTTCGGCGCCGGTTCTCGTCGATGGGCTGTGGGCCAACCAGGTCAGGCGTACCGGGCCCCAGGAAACCGAGATACGTATTCCCAATATTGATTGCGAAGGCTGTTTCCTGCAGGTGGTGCAGTTCATGGAAGAGCATCCCGGCTTCCGTGAGGGCGGCTTTACCTATCATCACTGCGCAATACTCAACATCACTTCCGATTCCAGCCAGACCTTGGATGAAGGCTGGTAGCAAATCCCTGTATTCAAGGGAGTTGAAAGACTCTGGAATAGCTGTTGCTGGTCTCCGGTGAGAAGGGGATTGTGCGCTACTTCTTGCTTTTCTCCGACAGTGATCCTTTTGTTATTCAGAATGGTTTGGTTACTTTATTCTGGACCTGTATTTGTATGTAAGAAGGAAAGTGAAAAGTATTTGAGTATTTAAAGACTTGCTAAATGGAACTTGGTGGGCCCACCAGGACTCGAACCGTTTATCCTGCAAAGGGTTGTTGATGTTACTGTGCTGATTATCCGATTTGTGACATACCGATTGTTGATGAAAGACAAACGGATTATGAGTTAATTCATAGGTCTTTATTTCAATATAAAACTATAAGTTATAAAGGTAGGAGTTACAGTGTGTGAGCAAGTGTGTAACTGGTAACTGATCTCCTCATGTATATTTGAGCCTCTATTTATTCTTTAGGCGTTAGTTACGGGCTCCATTTTGATACTGCACCCATAAAAACCAGCGTTTCGTCTCCAGCTACGAAATCCCCGGGTGGGAAATAGCTGAGTTTGACGACCATTGTTTCTGTGTCCGGATCGATGTAGATATACTGTCCCTGCAAACCTATCGCGGCGAACGCCTCGCTACCTCCCATAGTCCTCCACTGCAGTCCATATCCTCCGCGCTCGTTGTCCTCTTCACTACTTGGGCGTGTGGATGCCGCGATCCAGCAGCCATTGGCAACGCCGTTATCAAGCACCATCTGCCCGAAGCGGGTATATTTTTCACCAGTGAGGCGATGTGGTTGCTGGCTGCAATACCGGGATTGGCAAAGTCATAGCAATCTTAATAATCCACGCCTGAACGCATCTGCATGACATGACGGATAGAGACACCCTCATAACCGCTACCAGTGAGTTCTGGAGGTAGTCGGATATAGAAGTTTGCAGGGAATCGATCAGGTCATCATCCAGGATGCAAGCTATCAGAATTGACGGGATCGATTTGGTCATCGACCAGGCGATGAAGCGGGAGTCTGGTGTTGCGTTGTTGCGGTGGATCTCGCTGACAATCTTGCCATCTTTCATTACCAGAAGGGCGTTGGTATAGGTGCATTCGAGGAATTCATGCGTATCGCAGGTATTGCCCTCCCTGGTATAGGAGAATGTCTGCTCATGCTCAATGCGGGGGCTCCCAGACCGGTCCACTGCGTGACACTGTCCGGGTGGTGAACAGTTGGTCCATTTCCCGAAAAGCCAGGGCGCTGATATTGTTGTCCAGCATATGCCAATGCAGAATCTGGACAGCTACAGGGATATCCGATTCCTGATCCTGTAGTGGAAGAAGTAGTATCTGCTGGGCGTTAATAGCAGTCGTCTGACAGGCCATAAATGACGTAATAAACAGGCTTTTTAATAATCTCATAGTTTCTTCCAGTATATTGAAGCATATAGGCTGATGGCGTTATGCTTCTTCTCTGAACATTTAACTCACTATTGGATAATCCCAATGACCGAGGAGTGTTGCCATGCAACAATCACCTGCGGAAGCTGAACTCAATCATCTTGCTGACCTCTGTAGTTCTTTACATCTCACCAGCAATGCCGGAAATGTGGGTGAATATCTTCTAGAACCAATAGCTTCAGTATTGGGGGCAGAGTCCGCAGCATACCGACACTTGTCGCTTCGGAAGGGAAGGCCCCACATCCTTGAACTCACCAGTATCGGAGTTTCCAATTCTGTAGCTGACGACTACCTTTCGCATTTTCACCAGTTTGATCCATTCCTGGAAAGTTTATGCGGAAGCCTGGATATTCAGAATCGGATGCAAGCCGTCCCATCTCAAGAATCTTCTATGTACTCCTATTTTCATGAATTCCTCAAGCCAAATGGTCTGGTACATCATGCGGGTTTCCTGCTTAGAGACAGGAATGCAAGGCAGGCCTGGATCTTCAATTTTCACCGCCCTGCCTCTTGCCCGGAATTCGCGTCACTAGAGCTGGCACGTGCCCGCCTGATTGAAACATGTTTGCAAGGCCAGGCATCAAATGCCTCCACGGTAAGCATCGGAAATCCCTTTCCCCGTGATCTGACCACGCTGACCACTCGAGAATATGAGGTCGTTCAGGCGATAGCGGGTGGCTTCTCGAACAAACATATTGCTGCTCGATTGGATATTAGCCCTCGTACAGTGGAAAACCACCTCCGTAATATCTATGAAAAGCTGAATATCCACACGCGAACACAATTACTGTCCTTGCTGCACCAGTAAGAGGGGCATCGACAGTCCAGTCTTTATAACCCTGCGATTGCCTTACACATAGACTGCAGGAATTCCTTCATCAACTGAAAGTCATGAAACCATTGATGGTCATCAGAATGGTATTCACAGAGGTCTTCCACTTAGTGATGTTTGGCAATACAAGCGGCTTTAATTTCACTATACCCTCCTAGTTGATCCAAAGAATAAGTATTTTCCCCTATGGGTGATTTCCACAAGGTATGAGCAATTTCCGCTATTGCTTTTTTGGAGATGATTGCATGTACTGTATGAAATTATCCGGGATGCCATCTGGCCCCGGGTCGCTGATCGGATACAGGAGACAAAAATCATGCACCGACCAACCCTGAAGTTACTGAAATCATTTACTTCAAGCTTTTTACTAAGCGGAATTTTGTTGGCGTTTTCCTCCCTTGCTCAGGAAGCTGACCTGATCTTGAGAAATGGAGAGGTTTACACTCCAGGCGGCTGGGCGCAGGCCTTGGCAGTCGGTGATGGTGTTATCCTTGGGATCGGCAGTAATACAGAGGTGGAAAACCTGGCTAGTGATGACGCGCAGATCATTGATCTGGACGGTGCGACCGTAATGCCTGGCCTGCACGACCTGCACGTGCATCCCATGGGTGCGGGGCTGTCACAATTCACCTGTAATTTTCCCCAGGGGTCAGATAGTGAAGTGGTGAAAGCAGCCGTGGCAGACTGTGCAGCCAACAGGGAAGAAGGGGAGTGGATATCTGGGGGGCAGTGGGATGCTGCTTCATTCGGGGTTCCCATGCATCGCAGTTTACTTGATGAGGTGGCCCCGAACCACCCAGTGTCGCTTGTCGATATTAGTGGGCATAGCATTTGGGTAAACAGTCGGGCGCTGGAGCTTGCCGGTATTACCAATGACACGTTGAATCCGCCGGGAGGGATCATTGAAAAAAATGCGGCAGGTGATGTAACAGGTGTACTTCGGGAAAGTGCTGCAGGCCTTGTAAGGGGTATTATTCCCCCGGTTACTGCAGAACAGGTCAGGGAAGCTTTGTTCTGGTCTACCCAGTTAATGCTTTCACTTGGAATAACAACTTACACCGATGCCGGTGTCTCTGGTCCTGCATTGGCGGCTTATGCTGAACTGGCCGATGCAGACAGGCTACCGCAACGTATTAACACTTGCATGATGTGGCGGGGTGCTGCCTTCGGCGGTAATGACAGTGGCGGGATGCCGGAATATGTCGCCATGCGGAATTTGTATGCACGTAACCGTCTTTCTCCGGATTGTATAAAAATTGCATTGGATGGTGTACCAACAGACGGGCACACAGCTGCTATGGTAGATCCATATGAAGACAGTGATGAGACGGGTATTCTCATGGTGCCGGATGAAGAGCTGGCTGATCTTGTCACGATGTGGGATGCCATGGGTTTTCAGGTCAAGATGCATGCGGCAGGTGATGGAGCAGTGCGTGCCGGGCTCAATGCCATTGAAGCGGCGCGGGAAACCAATGGTTTCAGCGGGCGGCTGCATGATGTTGCCCATAACAGTTTCGTGAAGATGGACGATATACAGCGAGCCCGTGCCATCGGCGCCACTTTTGAGATGTCACCTTATATCTGGTATCCGAATCCGATTATCCCCGATATTGCTGCGGCTGTCGGTCAAGAGCGCATGTTGCGTTGGATTCCGGTGAAAGATGCCATGGATGCAGGCGCGTTGGTTGTACCCGGCTCTGATTGGCCCGTTGTACCTTTGGTTAACCCCTGGATCGGCATCGAAACACTGGTCACCCGACAGGCACCAGGTGGCGTGGGAGAGCCATTAGGAGAAGCAGAAAAGATCAGCTTGCAGCAGGCCGTGGACATGTTCACGATCAATGCTGCAAGGCAATTAGGAAATAGTCATAAAACAGGCCGTCTCGAAATAGGGATGTTGGCCGATATTATTGTTATCGACCGGAATATCTTTGACATACCTGTCACTGATATACATAACACACAGGTTCTTATGACTTTTATTGAAGGTGAACTGGTATACGAAGCTGATTAAAGGGCAGTGCTATGGCTGATATGAATGCTGTAAAAAAAATGGTGGGTGTGTCCCTGATGGCGCTTTGCCTGATATTGCCACAGATCGCGAGGCTGCAGCCAACAGCAGAACCCTTCCATCCTATGGATGGATTGACGGCAGTTGAGATCGAAGCTGCCGTTAGTATCTTGCGTGAGTCAGGACGCACAAGTGATCGGGCCAGGTTTCCCACACTGACGTTACTGGAAAATGAGAAGGCCGAGGTCTGGAGCTGGCGTGAAGGCATGCCTTTTACTCGGCGTGCATTTGCTATAGTCATGGAGGATGGACAGGTCTTCGAGGCCGAGATCAACCTGACTGATTCAGCTGTGGAAAGTTGGCAGCAGGTGGAGGGTGTGCAACCTCGTGTTCTGCTGGAAGAAACAGCGGTTAATGATCTGCTCTGGGCAGATTCCAGATGGCAGGAGGCCATGTCTGCAAGAGGCTATGACCCGAACGCTCCTATATTCTGTACGCCACTGACGCCGGGCCCGGTACTGCCTGCCGAGTTTGCAGGCCGCCGTATCCTGTATACCTCCTGCTTTGATATCGCTGACGATGAACTGATGGCTTTTGGGCTTCCTATCGAGGGTCTGATGGGCATTATCGATGTTGGCAACCAGGAAGTGCTCGATGTTATCGATCTTGGTGTGGTCCCGCGGGCCACGGATCGGCCAAGCCTCGAATACGAACATTCATCCCGTTACCGTCCCTCGATGAAACCGGTCATCATTGATACGCCGGAAGGCTCTAACATCAGTATCAAAGGTTCGACGGTAAGTTGGGATAACTGGCATTTTCATATAAGAACTGATCAGCGAGTTGGGCCTGTCGTGTCACTGGTTACCTATGATGATCAGGGAGAGCGGCGACCTGTTGCATACCAGATCTCTGTATCTGAGATGTTCGTACCTTACATGGACCCGGCGGCGACCTGGTCATGGAAGGCCTACATGGATGTCGGGGAATATGGATTCGGGCTGTTGTCGAGTGTGTTGCAACGGGGCTCGGATTGTCCTGCATCGGCTTTATATCTTGACCAGGTGCTACCTGATGATAGTGGCAGTCCATTTGTCCTTGAGGATAGTGTCTGCATCTTCGAGAGACCCCTAGGCAGTCCCTTGTGGCGGCATGTGGGTGAAACAATTGCCAGTGTGCCCGCTGTAGAACTGGTCGTCAGGATGGCGCCTGTCGTCGGCAATTACGACTACATGGTGGATTATGTCTTTAGTAAGGCCGGTGATCTCGATATACGTGCCGGTGCTGCCGGCATCGATGCGGTCAAAGCAGTGGCTGCCCAGTCGTTGGCCGATTTATCAGCTGAAGAAGATACTGCACATGGAAACATGATCGGCAACGGCCTGGTGGGGATCAACCATGATCATTTCTTTTCGTTCCGTGTAGACCTCGATGTGGATGGGATCGAGAACAGGGCAGTGTATGACAATGTGGTCACTGAGCAGTTGTCCAAGGGTGATACCCGGCGCAGTATCTGGAGAGTGGAAGAAGAGCTCATACCTGAAGAAGGTGTGCTACAAAAACAAATGGGAAGCGGGTATCTCCGGATCGTAAGCAATACCAAAACGAATAAACTGGGATACCAGACAGGCTACCAGTTGTATCCCGGGCACAATTCCATGTCAGTATTATCAGAGGATGATGCTCTACAGGAGCGGGCAGCCTGGTCGGCCAAACCGGTCTGGTTGACCAGATATGACAGCAAAGAACTCTATGCTTCGGGTGAATATCCCAACCAGAACGCCGATGTGGATGGGCTGGAGCAATGGGCTGCGGACGAAGATAGTATAGAGAACGAAGATATCGTGCTCTGGTATACGGTTGGTTTCCGTCACATCACCCGGGCTGAAGATTGGCCCGGCATGCCGACGCTGTGGCATTCATTTCGCTTGCGGCCTTTCAACTTCCTGGATGCAAGCCCGGTGATGGATGTAGTGCCTGAGTAGTCCCTGAAGCTAGCCAGATAATGAGGAATCTATCAGCCCACCAGGGTGAGCGAACGTTTTATTTGATGCGTCAGCACCAAGTGAGTTGAACGCCCAAAAGCCATGATTTTGGGCTGGGCAGTCCTTGAGGGTAAACCAGTGCGTATTCAATGAAGCAACGCTTCATGCGCCGGGAACGACTGCGATCTATGATCGCAGGCCGGGAATGAGTTAAAAGGACAGGTTGAAATTGATAGAAGAGGAAAATGGTGGGCCCACCAGGACTCGAACCTGGGACAAACGGATTATGAGTAATCTTTTTTAGATATTGATTAGATTCTAAATAGGCATAAAATGTGCGGATTTTGCGAAAAAATCTACTGTTATTGTTCTAAGGAAGGCGATCAAGTTATATCTAAATATAGATAAATGGCTTACATATAGCTTACATTTAGGATTTTGCTTTTGGTCTTGAACCAAATCCAACTATCAAATATTTGTTAGTAATCTTGCATCTATGTAAGCGTGATAGACGCCAAAACCCTCAATATTTTTAGGCAGGCCAAGGACTGCATGAATCATATGGGTAGCTCCTTTCCACTCATCCTCTGAATTAGGACCATTCATGTCTTGCGCATTAATGAAATCAAGAAACACAAGTGCGCTCTCTATTTTATTCAGCTCTCTTAGCCAATATTGATAAGCTAGTCGGTTAGCATATTGATAAAAGATACTTGCCCAATTGGTCGTGCTGCGTGGTGCAAGGTGGTTTCGTGTATTCAGTAAACTCTTTCTTGGACTGCCCCGTGTTTCATAGGTACTTCTCGGCTATTCTTTGGACTGCCCCGTGTTTCATAGGTACTTCTCGGCTATTCTTTTAGCATAGGAGGAAGACCATATGAGTGGACAACGTTACACCCCAGAATTTAAAGACGAAGCAATCAAGCAGGTAATGGATCGCGGATTCAGCATTGCTGAAGTATCTGAGAGACTAGGGGTCTCCCAGCACAGTCTGTATAAATGGGTTAACGCAGTTAAGCCTGGAAAGTCAGAACTGCAAGAGCAGGAGTTACTGGAAGCCAAACGCGAGATACTCAAATTGCGTTCGGAGCTCAAGCGCACGGAAGAAGAGAGGGACATTCTAAAAAAGGCCGCAAGGTACTTTGCAAGCCAGCCCGAGTAAAGTACCAATTTATTAATGAAAACCGCTATGCGTTTCCCACTAGAACAATGTGTAGAGTACTCAGTGTACATCCCTCTGGTTTTTATCAATGGCTTAATAAACCACTGTCGGATCGGGCCATAGAGGATCAGCGGCTGTTGGGTTTAATTCGCTCATCGTATGCTGCCAGCGGCGGTGTTTACGGATCACGGCGAGTGTTTCTGGATTTACGTGAAGCAGGTGAAAACTGTGGAGTGCATCGTGTTGCAAAGATCATGCGAGTCCACAGGATTAAAGCGTTAAGGGACTATAAAGCACCTCGTCAAATCTTAGGACGTCCTTCAATCATTGCGCCCAATCGCCTGGAACGGGAGTTCACTGTTGATCACCCCAATCAAGTATGGGTATCGGATATCACTTACATCCGTACCTGGCAGGGCTGGCTCTATCTGGCCGTTGTTGTTGATTTGTACGCCCGCAAAGTTGTCGGTTGGTCTATGAAGCCCAGCTTGAGTCGAGAGATTGTACTCGATGCGTTACTGATGGCAGTGTGGCGACGTCGACCAGCTTGCCGTGTATTGGTACACTCAGATCAAGGCTCACAATACAGCAGTGATGACTGGCTACGTTTTTGTGAGCAACACAATCTTGAGCCCAGCATGAGTCGTCGAGGAAATTGTTGGGATAACGCAGTAGCTGAATCTTTTTTTAGCAGCCTGAAGAAAGAGCAGATTAAGAAGCGCATCTATAAAACCCGCGATCTGGCGAAAGAAGATATCTTCGAATATATCGAGGTGTTTTATAACCGAAGACGGCGGCATAGCCACCTTGGCGGTGTCAGCCCAGAGGCGTTTGAAGCAGCCTCAAATTGAAGCTTGGAAGTGTCATAAAAACCCAGGGCAGTCCACAGCGCCCCCATCTCTATCATTCAGGCACCAAACCTATCGCGCGCTCCAGTCTCGCCAGGCTAAATGAAAAGCAGCCCTGCGAGCTATATGAGTCCTTGTTTGCGAAGTTGTATCAGCGCTGTAAAAGCCATGCACCCAAGCATCAATTTTCGTTTAAAAACCCTCTGTATTCCCTGGATGCCTCACTGATAGATCTTTCACTAAAGCTATTCCCCTGGTCACATTATGCGCTCGGCAAAGGGGCGGTAAAACTTCAACTGGGGCTTGATCATAGCGGTCATATTCCAGCCTTTGCGACGATCACTGACAGCAAAATGAATGACAATCAGTACACGAAAACGTTGAGGTTACCCAAAGGCAGTATTGTTGTTTTTGATCGCGGCTACTGTGACTATGGTTGGCATAAGTCTTTGACTTTACAAGGGGTATTTTATGTCACCCGGCAGCGCAGTAATGCTAAATACAAAGTCATTAGGCGTCATCAAGTTGACAAATCAACTGGCGTGACCAGTGATCAAGTCATCCGTTTCACTTCTGATCGATCGTCTAAAAAAACGCTCCCTAATGTAAGACGTATTGGGTTTTATGACAAAAATACAAAGAAGCAATATTACTTTATAACAAACCATTTTGATCTGGATGCACAAACGATTGCTGAAGTTTACAAGCAACGTTGGCAAGTGGAATTATTTTTTAAATGGATAAAGCAGAACTTAAAAATCAAAGCCTTTGTTGGGACGTCCAGGAATGCTGTACTCACACAAATATGGATAGCTCTGTGCGTTAATCTGATGCTGGCCTACATCAAATTTACAAGTAAGATTGGATTATCCTTACAGCAAATACTCAGACTCTTTCAACTGAACTTATTTATGCGAAGAGATTTAATGGCTTTGCTTAAAGGCGATCCTCCGGGAGACCCGGAGGATCATCTTCAAGGGTGTTTGGCTTTATGAAAAGTTTGTGGGACAGTAGTGACTCCAACCCCTTGAGTCGAAAGGTCGATTAGTTAAGATCTAAGGCATAAGAGATTTCAGGTTTGCTTTGAAATATTCTTCGTTCCCAGGGTGGATAGTTGCCATATTTTTGTCTTAGCATGTTTAAAAAAATCAAAGCCTTCATGGGGACAAATGAAGATTTCCTGTAATAGGCACATAGCTGAGTTTTTTGGATACGATAGTCAGTTAAAATCGGAATAAACTCTCCTGAAATAATTTCATCCTCAATGTAGAAGATAGGCATCATGGCTAAACATTCTCCTTTCTTTACCGCAGCGTGCAGGAGCAAAATAGTATTGGTCAACATATTAGGATGAAATGAAACGTTTTGGCTTTTTCCTTCACGCTCAAAACTCATTTGGTAGTCTGGTTGAACATGGTTGTTGTGAGCGAGGCGGTGATCTATTAAATCTTCCGGCTTTTGCGGTATACCCCATTTCTCGAGATAGGCTGGGGAACCGACAATAAGTCGTTTTAGTGGCAAAATTTCGATTTCTTCAAGAATCTCACTATGAGGTGATGTAGGTTGGATGCTGAGATCAAACCCCTCTTGCACGGGATCACAGTAGCGGTCATGTTGGCGGAGATCAATTTGTAATTCAGGATGTTGTAGCTGATATTCACAAAGGTCATTGGCAAGATAACTTTGGGTGAATGAAGAGACACAGCTCACGCGGAATGTCCCGCTCAGGCTCCATTCGAGTTTGCTAACGTCCGATTTAGCCTGATCCAGATCTGAAAGAATGTGTATGCAGCGTTGGTAAAAAGCCGTTCCACCTTCAGTTATCGAGAGTCTTCGTGTGGATCTTTGAAATAGCTGAAGCTCCAGGTGCTCCTCAAGTTGATTAATACGTTTTGTCACCGCTGATTTCGCGGAACCCAGCTGTCTTGCGGCTTCAGTAAAGCTGCCCACCTCCGCTACTTTGATAAACGTGCGAATACATTCAAGCTCATTCATGGGTTTATTGTTTCCAAATAGTGAACAAATAGTACAATAAATCCAATATTATCATTCTATTTTAGTTAAATTATAGTTCATGTATTCGAATTTATCGGCACATCGGCCTATTTATTGATTTAGTAAATCTAATTTAAACAGTTAGGGGAAATCGAATATGAAAAATTTTGCAAAAAAGACAGCTCTAATACTGCCGTTAGCAATTACTGCAGCTAGCTATAGCCATGCTCAGCAAGTTCAGATCGAAGAGATTTTTGTATTGGCCACAAAACGCGAAGAGAACATACAAGATGTACCAATATCTGTGGCCCTCGTATCTGGTGAGACCATAAGCGTGTTGGGTATCTCAGATATGGAAGATCTGTCTCTTTATGTACCTAATTTCGAGATTAACAGCTCTGGGGTTATTCCTAATCTGTATGTCCGGGGGCTAGGGGGGGGATTAACGCACGCTACTGAGCAATCCGTTGGTCGATTCATCGATGATGTTTACATTAGTCGAGCAGCGATCAACCTGCACCCTTTTATGGATGTGGGGGCGGTGGAGGTGGTTAGAGGGCCACAAGGTACTTTGTTTGGTAAAAACACCGCGGCTGGGGCAATGATTATACGCACCAATGATGCAACTCAAGATTTTGATCTAGGGCTTAATATTTCTGAGGGCACGTATGCAACGACGGGTGGCGTGACAGAGGTCAATGGTTTTGTGAATGGTGGTCTATCCGATAACGTTTCTGGACGACTTGCATTCTTGTATAAAGATAGAGAAGGATTTTATGAAAATCTGGGGGACGGCCCTGATGGCGCCCAGAGAGAAGATTATGGCATTCAGGGTAAGCTTAGTTTTGATATAAGTGATACAACGATAGCCAATTTGAAAGTCCAGTATATGGATCTTACTGAATATGGCTCCGACACCGCGGAATTGAATGGCACAGGTGGGCCTCCATTATTTGTTTGGCAGGCTGCGGTAGCTAATTCTGGTGCCCCTAATGCGGATCAATATATCCCGGTGCTCGATTGGAAGGTTCACTACACTTGTTCTGACGTTGTTTCAACGGCGGCTGCGGGAAGTATAGACATTGGATCGTTTTGTCCTAGCCGCGATCAGGATACTACCAATATAACCTTCGATGTTGAGCATGATGTCAATGCTGGCAGCTTTAAGTTTATTGCCGCCAATCAGGAATACTCATATAAGAGTAAGTTTCACGGTTTTGAAGGCGGTGGGGCGAACCTTTTCCGTGCGAACCGGGATGAGGACTATTCAGGCTTTAGTACCGAGCTGCGTTTTACTTCAGAGGAAGACGAGGTTTTTGACTATATCGCAGGTGTGTATTATGAAGACAGCGAAATAGATCGGAACCAATACTCTGATATAAATCTTGTCGGTTTCGGCCCTCCTGTTCTTTTCCGCAAAACTGAACCCTGGAGTCAGACCACTGAGACATTTGCAGTCTTTGCTCAGGCGCGCTGGCATTTTTCTGATCGAGTTACTGGTATTTTTGGTGGGCGTTGGTCCTCTGAAACCAAAGACTTTAAGTTTGAGGATTTTAGTACAGCTTATGGAACCAATAGTGGCCCAAGAAATTACGCTATTACTCTTCGAGATGAAAATCGAGATGAAAGCAAGTTCACACCTTCTTTTACATTGCAGTATGCGTTGAATGACGACATCAACCTTTTTGCTACCGCAACACGCGGTCATAAAACTGGTGGTTTTAGTGACCGGGTCGATACGCAGACTGGTCCCATAACCTACGACGCAGAAGTCGTCGATGGCATCGAACTAGGGATGAAAGGTAGTTTTTTTGAAGGTGCCATGAACCTCAATGTAGTCTTGTATAAAATGGAAATAGAAGGACTGCAGCTTGCAACCCAGATACCAGACACCATTAACTTTGTGGTGGGGAATGCTGCAGATAGCACAAGTCAGGGTTTGGAAATTGAATCTGATTGGGCACTCAATGATAACTGGACGATTGGTTTAAATTACGCTTACACCGATGCAACCTACGATGAATACATCGGTGCTGGTAATTGTGGAGCGCAATTCAAGAATCTTGATGGTGTGTGTGATCTAAGTGGCCAGACTTTACAGTACGCACCTGAAAATAAAGCCTCGGCGTATGCAGAATATTTTTCCTTTGACGCCATTGGCGATTGGGATTTTGGTGCACGGATTAATCTCACGCATAGCAGTGACCAGTATACCGACGTAGGACTTTTCGATTTTGCTTTGCAAGAGTCCCACGAGACTGTCGAAGCCAGTTTACGACTGGTATCACCTAGCGACAAAGTAACGCTGTCTTTAATAGGAAAGAATTTAACCAACGAAAAAATTAATGCCTGGACCGCCCCTTCGGGACCAAACACGATTGCGTCAATGTCGGCTCCCCGGCTAGTGACCTTGAAGCTGGGATGGAAATACTAAGTTAGAGACTTGCTAATGTATGCCCGATTTGGATTGTTTTGCAGCGAAAATATTAGATTTGGATTGAGCGAGCTTTTAGAAGCAGCTCAAGGGGCCTGCAAAACAATTCCGAGTTGCAAAATTTAAGGTGAAGAGATTTGGATGCTAGAACTCTTTACTCTCACATAAGGAAAAAATAATGAAGAAAAAAGAATCTGGAACGAACCTTGAACAATTGATGACTTCAAAAGGCGGTCCATTGACTATGTTGCGGTCTTCTCCGATCGGTTCATACACGTTTCCTGTTGTTCCGGCGGAGTACACAAACTGGTTGGATGAGCAAAGGGCCTGGCGAGAAGGCTGTGCCTTTTTGAATTTGTCTTATCACCAAACTGACTTGTACATTCGCGGCCCAGGCGCTCTGGATCTGCTTAAGACAGTAGGAATTAACAGGTTCGGTGATTTCCCGGTTGGATGCGGAAAGCAACTGATTATGGCTGGTCACGACGGTAATCTGATCGCGGATGGGATTGTCTTTCATGCTGACCAAGGGGTTTTCCGAGTAGCCGGGCCGCCGACAATCAGCAACTGGGTTCAGTTCAACGCAGAAAACGGAGGATTTGATGTTGAGTTGGAGCGTGACGAAGGGATTCACTTCCGTGGAGGTGACCCAAAGATTTACATTTTTCAGGTTCAGGGTCCCAAGGCGTTGGAATTGATGAACGAAGTCACTAATGGAAAGCTTCCTGAAATTGGTTTCTTTAAGATCGGATCGTTCAAGATTGCCGGTAAGAATGTGAAGGCACTGAGCCATGGAATGGTGGGACAACCAGGATTTGAAATGTTTGGTCCGTGGGAAGAGGAACAATCTGTTCGTGAAGCAATTAGTGCCCTCGGCCCCAAGTATGGCATGCGTAACGTTGGTGGATTGGCTTACGGTACGACGTCACTTGAGTCAGGGTGGATCGGTCTGCCAGTACCGGCAATTTATCACAGTGAAGAAATGAAGCCTTACCGTGAATGGCTAGGGCCAAACAACCTGGAAGTAATGGGGTCGCTGGGCGGAAGTTTCATGTCTGACAATATCGTCGACTACTACATTGATCCGATTGAATCGAACTACGGTGGCTTGGTAGATTTTGACAGGGACTTTATTGGCCGAGATGCGCTCAAAGAAAAATTCGACAACCAGCGGCGCAAGAAAGTCACGTTGATTTGGAATAATGATGATATGACGGACGTGCTCCGGTCGTCGTTGACAACACGTGAAGGCAATGCCAAATTTCCACGTCTTCCGCAGTGCGTTTACTCGACCTTTCAGTCGGATCAAGTGATGAGCAAGGGTAATAGAGCAGGGATTTCAACCTGGTGTGGGTTTAGCTCAAATATTGGTTCATTCTCTTCGCTTTCGATTATCGATATCGAACTTGCAGAGCCTGGAACAGAGGTCTCAATCCTGTGGGGCGAAAAAGACTCAACTCGAGCATCGGTTGAACCTCATGAAATCCGTGAGATACGAGCAACAGTTGCAGCGCTGCCTTATTTCCGCAAAGTAATCAAAGACGGCTAGCCTTCCTATGCCATGCAGCTATTCCAGTCAACTAAACGTTGAGTGTCAGTTAAGTGCCATCGGCACTACTAACCGGAATAGTTGCATAGGTGAGGACTCCTTGTTTTCAACGTTTACTTTTTAAATACAAACCGCAGACTTGAAAATTAGTCGTGTGACCTGACTAGCTTTTTATTAATTATTTTTCGTTGAGGTAATGTTATGGGGAAAGTAATTCCAAGCAACAAAGAAGTTCTGGAATTCAAGGGACTGCATCTTTATCACTCAGCTTTGTCAAACTGTGCCATGCGTGTGCGAATGACGCTTGAGGAAAAGGGTCTTCCCTGGGTAGATCATCATTTGGATATCACTAAAAAGGAACACATTACGCCGGAGTACTTTGGTATTAATCCTAATGGTGTGGTCCCTACACTTGTACATGATGGCGTGGTGATCATTGAATCTGATGACATTATCGACCACATCGATCAGACCTTTCCCGAACCTCCCCTGAGACCAACATCAGAAGAAGAGCTGGTGAAGATGTACTACTGGATGAAATCTGCGATTGAGATTCATATTAAAGCAGTTAAGACATTTATTTATTTCCACAAAATGCAAGGCAAGATGAAACAGTCTGAAGAGCAAAAGTTGCTTTATGAGAAATTACAAACGAACGAAGAGCTTATTGAATTCCATAGACATACCAATGAGACAGGTTTTTCGTCAGAAGAAGTAGCGGTCGCGCAAAAAACCCTGGATAAATTTTTCGAAGAGGCCGATGCTATTTTGGAAAATAACGAATGGCTAGTAGGTGATCAGTTCACACTTGCTGACATAACCTGGGTGCCACTGCATTTTACCCTTAAGGGCGCTGGCTATGATTTTAGCCGGTATCCAGCAGTGCAGGCCTGGGCTGAGCGATTGCAACAAAGAGAAAGTTTTAAAAAAGGAATCCTGAAATGGTGTCCGGTTTTCTAGAGAAATCATAAAAGGTAAAACTAATGCTTGAGTTATATCATCACGGATCTTCTGTTTGCGCCGCCAAAGTCCGCTGGGCAATGGCAATTAAAGGCCTGGATTTTAAAGCGCACTATATAGATATTCTGAAAGGCGAACAGTTCGACCCGGAATACGTAAAGATAAATCCCAAGTCCGTAGTACCCAGCCTTGTTCATGACGGCAATATTATCAACGAATCCACCGTCATCATGGAGTATCTCGATCTTGCATTTCCCAAGAAAAAACTGACCCCGGAAAATCCAATCGATTACGTTAAAACGCGCTACTGGACCAAGGCGCTTGACGAGTTGCTGCACCCGGCTTGCGGTGTTTTAACTTTTGCCAGTGCTCACCGACATATTGTGAGAAAGAACCTAAGTGAAAATGAGTTGGAGGAATTTCTGGCAAGCACGCCAGATCATTCGGTGACAGTAGATTGGGCGGGCTTTAAGAAGCAGATTGTGAAGTACGGATTTGAAGCACCGGGTGCTGCGGAAAAGGTCAGGCTCTACGATAAATATTTAAAGCAAATGGATAAGGATTTGCAGGAAACTAAATGGCTTGCTAGCAATGAGTTTGGTTTGGCGGACGTATCACTAACCCCTTATGTCAACCGAGTTGCCATGATGGGGATGAGTGAGTGGTGGGAAGGTCGGCTGCCTTATCTGTCCGACTGGTGGGCACGTATCCAGGAAGTCCCAACTTTCCAGTCTGCGATTTTAGACTGGTGTCCACAAGACCTCACTGACGACTTAATTAATTTCGGATCGCAGAGCTGGCCTGATGTCCAAAAGATCATAGGTTTTGATGACTAAAGATATAAAGTTTACTGGAGTATATGCATATGAAAAGACTTGAAGGAAAAATAGCTGTTATTACAGGAGCCGCTCAGGGTATTGGAGCCGCTTATGCGCTGGGGATGGCTGCAGAAGGTGCAAAAGTCGTTGTCTCTGATATTGCTGATACCAGCGATATTGTGGAGCAGATCAAAACAGCAGGTGGCAGCGCTATTGGATGCCAGGCTGATGTTACCGATAACGAATCACTGGCGGCATTAGTGGCTGAAGCCGAATCAACCTACGGGCCGATAGAAATTTTAATAAATAACGCCGCAATATTCACGACTATCAAACTGAAACCCTTCACAGAAATAAGCGAAGATGAATGGGATGCCCTTATGCGTGTCAATGTGCGCGGTCCTTTTCAGTGTGCCAAGGCTATAGTGCCGAGTATGCGCAAAAACGGCCGAGGCAAGATTATTAATATTTCTTCGGGAACATTTTTGCGAGGTGCGCCAATGTTTTGTCATTACGTTTCATCAAAGGGTGCCATCATTGGTCAAACACGCGCCCTGGCTGCAGAATTGGGCGCGGACAATATCTTTGTCAATTGCATTATTGTTGGTTTGACCGAAAGTGAAGGTGTCAAAAATCACGAACAAATGAGCAAAATCACTGGTCCGACATTGCAAGCTCGTATCATAAAACGGTCTATGCTTCCGGAAGACCTGTTAGGAACTGTCTACCATCTGGCCAGTGAGGACAGTGACTTTATTACAGGTCAGAGCATAAACGTCGATGGCGGTGCATTAAATTACTGATAGAGATTGACTAGGGGTTATGGAGAAAAATGGCTAAAGAAAAAATATTTGAACACTGGATTGACAATGCCTGCTCGCCAGCTTCTGATGGTGGTTTGATGGATTCACTTAACCCGCTGGATGACAGTTTGTTTGCGAAAGTAGCAGACGGAACTCCAGAGGACATAGATCGAGCCGTAAAGTCAGCACATGAAAGATTTCAATCGTTTAGTAAAACCAGCACCAATGATCGTGAGGCCTGGCTTTGTAAAGCTGCAGAGCTTCTTGAGGTGAGAGTCGAGCAGTTTATTGATTTGTTGATTGATGAAGGAGGCTCGTCACGTAAAAAAGCGGAATTTGAAACCAATAAGGCTATTTCATTTATCCGAGGCGCAGTTGGCATTGTGCGACAAATGAGCGGTAAGACTCTTCCTACTGATTATCCGGGTCGCCTTAGCATGACCATGCGCTATCCCCGAGGAGTAGTCGCCGTTATCACTCCTTTTAATGTGCCGCTGATTAAAGCAACTCGTTCATGTGCAAATGCGCTTGCAACAGGAAGCACGGTCGTTTTATTGCCTTCAGAAGAGCATCCGGTTTTATCATTGAAATTTGCTGAACTTCTAGCGGATGCAGGTTTCCCTCCAGGCGCAGTCAATGTCGTTGCGGGTAATGGCTACAAAATTGGTGACAGTCTAACCGGCCATCCATTGATAAAAACAGTTTCTTTTACTGGCTCATCTGTTGTTGGTAAACATATTCAGCAGTTTTGCGCAGCACATAATAAGCATGTCACTCTGGAACTTGGTGGTAAAAGCCCCTTGGTTATCATGGACGATGCTAATTTACAGGAAGCTATTCAAGGTGCGGTGCGCGGTATTTTTATGCATCAGGGGCAAGCTTGTGTAGGTTCTAGCCGAATCTATGTGCAGAAGGGAATTTATCCAAAATTTACCGAAATGTTTACTGCCATTGCCAGCAAATTAGGAATGGGAGATTTACGTGATCCCGACACTGTCATTGGACCCATAATCAGCGAAAAACAACGCAAACGCGTTAGAGACCATATTGAAGATGCCCGGTCGAAGGGCGCAGAGATTGCTACAGGTGGTACCTGGGAAGGTAATCGCTGTGCGCCCACTGTGTTATTGAATGTCTCTGAAGAAATGGACGTTTGTAAGCAGGAAACTTTTGGTCCGGTAGTATCCGTCTATCAGATTGAAGATTTTGACGAAGCTTTGTCGAAAGCTAATGATACTGTTTATGGCTTGAGTTCGGCAATTTTCACAAGTGATCTAAAAAACGCACTCGAATATGCGCAACAAATTCAGTCCGGCATGGTACACATCAATGGACCATCAATTACTGACGAAGCACATGTTCCATTCGGTGGGCTTGGTGATAGTGGATTTGGCAGGGAGGGAACAGAAGCGGATTTAGAGGCTTTTACAGAATTAAAATGGGTGACTTTAAAAGCCTAATGAAAGTTTAGTTAGAAGACCAATACAAACATTCTTCTTCGAACCAGTTTGTGAGCTAAATCTAAAAAAGAATTATATTAAAGAGCATTTTAAAGAGGTGAGATGAAAAATACTGGCGAAAACATTATTAACTCGTGCGGTTTGCCACATTTTTTTTTACTAAACAATGCTGATGACGTGGGAATCAATGCGCCACAGTTGCGCAGGGGCGATGCTTTGCGTACCTGGGTACGTTCACTCTCTGGTTTTCAAAAAGAAGCTTTGGTGAAATCAGCGCGAACCGGACAAACCTGGCGCCTGGTTTCTGATGAAGGGCCTTATCTCAATGGCCATGATGCTGCACCTTGTCCCTTGGCATTTTTAACAGCAGGCATGATAGCCAGCTATATGAACGAAATTATGGCACTTGCTGAGATAGAAGGGGTGGAAATTCGGAATTTAAAGTTGATTCAGGATAACTATTACACCATGAAAGGTTCGATGCCAAAGCGAACCATGATAGGTGGTGCTGAGCCCGTGGAATTGCAAGTTGAAATTGATTGTGATCTGGAAGATGGGGCGTTAAGGAATTTTTTGATGAATGCCATTCATGCCTCACCGTTAAATGGTCTCATGAGAGGTCAGCTTGAAAGTTTATTCAAACTTGGAAAAAACGGAAAGCAATTATCAACAGCAAAAGTTGCTGAACTGGAAGTGGCATTAATACCAGATCCAGGTGATCATTTTAGCAAAGCAAAAGTGCAGGGAACTGGTTCTATTTTGGTTGAAGCTGTCGGACCGACCCCGAAAAAGGATGTTGTCCGAGGCACCTCCAGTGGAGGCTCTTCGCTTTCAGATGAGCAGGACCGCAGATTAAATATTGGTGCTGTCGCTGTGTTACGCCCAGACGGCATCAAGGATATCCAACTGATGCAATATTCCCCCTATGGTACTTCCTTTCGGCTTTTGTCGGAGGAAGCACCTGCAAACGGAGGCAAGGGAAGGTCTCCAGATGCGAACACCTATATTTCAGCTGGCATCGGTTTTTGCTTCATGACGCAATTCGGGCGCTTTGTATCCATGCTGAACCTGGATTTGCCGGAATACAGAATTGTCCAGGACACTCATTTTTCTCTTGGAGGTGCATCGGGGGGGTCTGGTGTGGCCGGCGAAGCAGACCCGGTTGAAACACATGTTTATTTAAAAACAAGCGAATCGGATGAAATGGCCCAAGAGATGCTGGATATATCAGAACAAACCTGCTTTTTGCATGCTTTTTGCCGCACGGATCTTAAAACAAAATTGAAAGTAGTGCGGCTTTAAATAACTACGGGAGCGTATATGGTGATTTCAAATAATCAATTTATTCGGATTGCCCGTAGAGGAAATATTTTATGAATGAATTTAAGGATGGATGGGGGACTTTAGTTGCTGCGACGATTGGGACCATGTGTGGAATATTTACACTAACAAACTATTCGCAGGGCTTTTTTGTAGGCCCGGTAACCAGCGAATTTGGTTGGAGCGCGTCACAATTTTTTCTGAGTTATACCGTGTTGATGTGCTCTGGTCTCCTGACGGGACCGCTGATTGGTTCTATCGCAGAAAGGATAGGGCTGCGCACTGTTGGTATTGTCGGACTGATTGGTCACTCGTTCGCCTACGTTACTCTCTCTTTCAATAACGGTTCATTGGTAGCTTGGTATCTTAGCTGGGCGATGATGGCAATTCTTGGTGCTGGGTCGTTACCGATCATTTGGACAGGCGTTCTCAACAACTGGTTTTCTAAACATCGAGGTAAGGCGATCGGCATTACGATGGCGGGAACCGGGTTAGGAGCGTTCTTGTTGCCTCCTGTTGTGGAGTTCCTTATTTCTAACTACGGATGGAGAACAGCCTATCGAGGTATTGGCATCGGCGCGTTGCTGGTATCTCTGCCTGTAGTTCTCGCATTATTTAAAGAAAAGCCTGAGTCTGCAGGTGGTATTCAGGGAATGGTAGAGAAAGCAGCGGCCTGGGGCATGACACCTGGCGAGGCAATGCGGACCTCACGAATTTGGATTTTAGGCGCAGTTCTTTTCGTGACAGTAATTGTAGTAGCGGGCTTGCTATCGAATTTTGAACCCATAATGAGCGAGAAAGGTTTCGAGCGCAGTTCGATTGCGCAAATTGCGGCTGTGATGGGGCTAACTGTTATCGCAGGTCGACTTATTGTCGGTGCACTAGTAGACCGCTTTTGGGCGCCTGGTGTTGCTGCTTGTTTTTTCGTTCTTCCGATGCTTGGTTTGTTGGTTTTAGTGAATACAGAAGTAACATTTACTGTAGCTATTGTTATTGCGATTATGGTGGGTCTCGCGGCAGGCGCCGAGCTGGATTTGCTAGCCTATTTGACCAGCAAGTATTTTGGGCCAGCGCACTATCCGGCTATTTTCGGATTAATTATTGCCTTCTTTACTGTGGGCGCGGGTATTGCCCCACCAATATTTGGTGCGGCTGCACAGGTATTTCAGGGGTATACGACGATTCTCACTGCATCAGTGGCAATGCTTCTTTTGTCTATAGTGCTTTTTCTATCACTAGGAAAATATCCAGCTGATGAAAAAAAGTATGAGTAAAAATAGTATAGACAGGAAAACGATACAGGCCGCTCTTATGATTGCGGCCACAGTGGGAACAATATTGCTATTTATCAATCAATACGATGCTATTTTTGGGGACGCGCCAGTGCGGGTTCTGTCCGCGGTATTAACTTACTGCGTGCCTTTCGTTGTATTTATTTTTGGACGATTATCAAATAAGAAAGAAAAATAGACAGGTTTAACAGGTTTTGATGTTTCTAAGCGGCCGATAGCAAACACAATACAGCAAGGAATTAAATATGAAGGAATTGTTGTCATTATTTAAAACACTCTTTGTTCTCGTAATTTTTTTACCCTTCACCACAAGTATTGGACAGGAAAGTAACAATTCTCAGAATTTTACTGTCACTTTGCTGGGTACTGGTACACCTACTTTAAGTTCTGAACGATTCGGAGCAAGTACACTCATTGAAGCAGGTAATCAAAAACTAGTCTTTGATGCAGGACGTGGTGCTTCTATCCGGCTTTCTCAGCACGGCCTATTACCAGTAGAGATTGATGCATTCTTTTTAACTCATTTGCACTCTGATCATGTAAATGGATTATCAGACATCTGGTTAACAGGTTGGTTGTTTGGTCGAACAGAGCCGATGGAAATTTATGGGCCTACAGGGACAAAGAATATGATGGAGAGTTTAAGGGAAGCTCATCAGGCAGATATTGATATAAGAGTAGCAGATGAAAAATTTCCACTCTCAGGAATAGCAGTTAATGCACATGAAGTTACGGAAAGTATAATTTATGAAGAAGATGGCGTCCGGGTCACTGTTTTTAATGTTGATCATGGGGAATTCATAAAACCATCTTTCGGTTATCGTGTTGATTTTCAGGGCAACTCTGTAGTGATTTCTGGAGATACGCGATTAAGTTCAAATTTAATACAATTTGCTCAGGACGCGGACGTCCTAATCCATGAGGTAATGTCTATACCACCTCAACTCTACTCAGAATCAGAATTGTGGCGAAACATCATGGATCATCATACAAGTCCAGAAGATGCTGGTGTCGTTTTTACTGAAAGCGGTATAAAACTGGCAATTTACAGTCATATCTTTGTGCAAGGTTATATAGATGAACAAACTGGTATTAATGATGTGATTCGAAGAACGCAAACTGCATACAACGGAATTTTTGAAATTGGCAATGATTTAATGAGCATAGAAGTTAGTGACACTCCTAAGGTTGTACGTATTGATTCTTCGCAGTTATAACAATTTTTTAAATCCCCTTTTTGGCTGAAAGCAGACGTTAAAATCTGTAAAAAAGTGTGTAAGCAATATTTCAACAGGTTAAAAACGCGAAACGTTAATAACCTGTTGAAATATAAAGGGAATTTGGTGGGCCCACCAGGACTCGAACCTGGGACAAACGGATTATGAGTCCGCTACTCTAACCAACTGAGTTATAGGCCCTTGTGCTTACATATTGCTTACATTGCGATTATAAGGATGGGTAGGATGCAATGTAATATGTTGAATTTTTTATTTTTTATAATCTCTACTTGTTTTTAAAGCAACCTATTATGAGTCCGCTACTCTAACCAACTGAGTTATAGGCCCTTAGGGGTGGGCATTATACGGTTTGATTCTGCTTACTTCCATACGGAAAACTACAATCTTGCCGGGGCAATTCGCAGGACTGAATTAACATCACCATCTGTCAGCACATACAGCAGGCCGTCAGGTCCTTCCAGGACATATCTCACCCTCTGATGCAGTTCTGTCAGCAGGGTTTCCCGGCGCAATTCCTCAAGGTTGTCGTTGAATACGACCCGTTCCAGGCCACCAGTGCGGGGTATTTCGCCCCGGCGGGCGCTGCCTACAAAGAGATTGCCTTTCCAGGCGTGGAAAACGTCGCCGTTATAAAAGTTCATGCCGCTGGGGGCGATTGAAGGGGACCACAGCACCAGGGGTCTTTCCACACCTGGGACTACTGGCATTGGTGAAATCTGTGAACCGTCATAGGTGCGGCTGTAGCTGAAGTCTGGCCACCCATAGTTGCGGCCGGGAAGGATGACATTGACCTCATCACCCCCGTTCATCCCATGTTCCGCTGAGAGTATGGTACCGGACTGTTGATGGACAGCCAGTCCAAGCTGATCGCGATGCCCGTAGGAAAACACGGCCGCATTGGCATCATCCCTGCCAAGGAAAGGATTACTCGCAGGAATGCTGCCGTCTTCATTCAAGTGCAATACCTTGCCATTGACGCTGGCCAAATCCTGGGCCTGGTCTCCGAAGGGTGCCCCGGTAGTGATAAAGATTGTGCCATCGGGAGCAAACGCCAGGCGGGATCCGCTGGTGCCGGCAAACTCTCCCGCGAAGAGTTCTTTCACCTCTACCAGGCGGCCATTATCCAGGCGTCCCCGCATCAGGGTGACGGCACTGCTTGGTTCCTCAGAATCCGGGTTCGGTTTGTTGTAGGTGAAATAGAGCCATTGATTCTCTTCAAAGTGCGGATGCAGGGCGAGGTCGTTAAGCCCGCCATTGCGGTAGAAAGGATCCAGTTGGGGCATGCCCATGACTGGCTCTGGATCAAGAACAGGATCAGGTCCTGTGGCCTCATGAATGATACGAAGCTCGCGTCCCCGCTCGGATACCAGAAGGTCGCCATTGGGCAGGAAGGCCATGCTGAAGGGACGCTCAAAATCCCGCGCGATGACACTGACTTCGATGCCATGTTGCTCTGCCGTATCAAAAATATAGGGCGTTTCTGCAAGGTCCATGGCAGGAATACCGATTTCACCCTGCTGTGCAGAGAGTATGCATGGAGACAGGGCCGTGGTGGCAATCAGGAAAAATGTCGCAGTTTTCATGGCAAACCTCTGCTGGTAAGGGGATGGCTCAATTCGTTTGACGCTGATATTGAATGCCGGTGTCGGAATTGTATACCGTGAAAACAGAAACAGACAGATGCCCGAAAATTATCCTGTGCCAATAGGGGAGTGAATAGTAAGAGTAAAAAAAAGTACGCCTGTACGGGGAGTAGAGGCGTGCTGCAAATGCTCAGGGAATTCGTGGGACCCTGAGGGTTAGGGGTTAATGATTCAGGTTCAGCCTCGGTTGAAATCACCCAGGGCGCCCAGGCGATTATCACTACCTGGAAGATAATTGCGATTGCTGATACTGACAATACGGTAGACGTTATCGTTATATTCTGCCCAGCGAGCCAGCTTTTCCAGGAGAGGTAATTGCTCCCTGAGCAGTGGCAACTGTACAGGATTATAGATACCAAGCTCTGTACTTTGCAGGTTAAGGGCTTGGTCAAAGGCTTCAACAGCTTTCGTATGTTGGCCGGATTCCGCCATGTCACGGGCAAGTGCCGTATAGGTCTGGATGAGTTGTGTATTGTATTGTGCCTGCTGATCCGGGTTGGTGTTCAGGCCAACTCTTTGCATGTGAACCCTGTCTTCCAGAGTTTTGGCGGTGGATTCAAGCAAAGCCGTGTCATGTCTTGCCTTGTCAGTGTTTACTGATATCAGCGGCATAACATATGCGGTGTCCATGGTGATGGATTGTGGACTGCTATCGGCAGATACAGGGCCTGAAAAGAGCGCCGATGCGAGCAATGCCGATAGCAGCAGACTTGTATGATGCTTTTTATGTTTGGGTAAGCTTGCAACCGCAGACTTTCCTGTATGGAAAGCAGATGCGGCCAACCCGGCCTTTATAGAAGCCATGGTCTTTCCCCCAGTGCAAATATTATTTCCCTAACTGTCGAACCTCGTTTTGACACTCCGGGAACACCGATGGTTTCTTTTGGTGAAACTCTGGTTGGTGTTCGCCCTGTGTTCCTTTCCACCGGAATTATTGTTTTTATGGTGGATCGGATAGTCCGACGGCTTTGTTACGTCTTAGCATTTTCAGCAAGGACTAAGAACCACATAAAACGGGTTTTTCATGCTGCTTTGCACAACGACCGGCATCACAAAATCAGCAATAAATCTCTTTAATTCAATAGGTTATGAATTCCGCTTATGTCTGGTCGATTTTATTTTTTTGTCCGGAATTATTGAGTCCCTCCTTGATAAGAAAAACAATCCTGTACCGTTTAATGAAAGTTGACCTGGCAAAGTCCCGTTTTTGATCATCCATCTCTGCACTTATCAAGTCGTGCGCAAAAAAAAGGCGCCAACTGGCGCCCTTTTTTGTCGTCTATGTTGACGAATTTTACGATTCGTCCAGGAAGCTCTTCAGGTGATCGGAGCGGGTCGGGTGACGCAACTTCCTCAGTGCCTTGGCTTCGATCTGTCGGATACGTTCGCGTGTGACGTCGAACTGTTTGCCCACTTCTTCCAAAGTATGGTCAGTGTTCATGTCGATACCGAAGCGCATACGCAGTACCTTGGCCTCACGTGCAGTCAGGCTGCCCAGTACTTCCTTGGTGGCTTCGCGAAGTCCTTCGTCCAGTGAGGAGTCCACGGGGGAATCGATATTGGCATCCTCAATGAAATCACCCAGGTGCGAATCTTCATCATCACCGATAGGGGTTTCCATGGAGATGGGTTCCTTGGCAATTTTCAGCACCTTACGAATCTTGTCTTCCGAAAGATCCATACGCTCACCCAGTTCCTCAGGTGTTGGCTCCCGGCCTTTCTCGTGAAGCATCTGACGTGAGATACGGTTAAGTTTGTTGATGGTCTCGATCATGTGTACCGGAATACGGATGGTACGGGCCTGGTCCGCAATGGATCGGGTGATGGCCTGGCGAATCCACCAGGTAGCGTAAGTCGAGAATTTGTAACCACGGCGGTATTCAAATTTATCCACGGCTTTCATCAGGCCAATGTTGCCTTCCTGAATCAGGTCAAGGAACTGCAGACCACGATTGGTGTACTTCTTGGCGATGGAGATAACCAGGCGCAGGTTGGCTTCCACCATGTCTTTTTTGGCGCGACGTGACTTTGCTTCGCCGATGGACATGCGACGATTGATGTCCTTGATCTCACTGATAGTAAGACCTGTTTCTTCCTCTACCAGCAACATTTTTTTCTGTGCCCGCAGGATTTCCACTTTCACCTTTGCCAGGCTTTCGGAATAGTCCTTGCGGCGCAGATGGGTGTCCAGCCATTTCAGGTTGACTTCATTACCCGGAAAACTCTTGATGAATACACTGCGCGGCATCTGGCCAGTGTTGATACACAGGTTGCGAACAGTCCTTTCATGGCGACGGATACGGGTCAGGCAAGCGCGAACATGCTCGAGCAGCGGGTCGAACTGGCGTGGAGCCAGCTTGAAGAACTTGAAGACTTCACCCAGTTTTTCAAGGGCTTCGATACCTTTTTCATGGTCACGTCCATACTTTTTGAGGGCACGCTGGGTTGAACGATACTGCTTGCGCAATTCTTCAAAACGGATCTTGGCTTCTTCCGGATCAGGACCACCAGCATTTTCGTCCTCATCGCTGGAGTCGTCGTCCTTGTCATCGTCGTCATCACTGGCTTCCGAGTCGTCAGTTTCTACAGGTGCACTGCTTGCTCCCGGAGTGATTTCTGATTCGTTAGTAATGTCCAGGTAACCGGTGAGTAAATCGGCGAGGCGTTTTTCCTCTTTTTCCACCAGGGTGTATTCGTCGAGGATGAATTCGATAGTACCGGGGAAAAAGGCCATGGCAGACATCAGTTCACGAATGCCTTCCTCGATTCGCTTGGCAATGGCGATCTCACCTTCACGGGTCAGAAGTTCTACAGTGCCCATTTCACGCATGTACATGCGCACGGGATCGGTGGTGCGACCGGCTTCATTTTCCACTGCAGCCAGTGCGGCGGCGGCTTCGGCGGCAGCCAGTTCATCGGTCTCGTTTTCGATCATCAACAACTGATCGGCATCGGGGGCGGTTTCAAAAACCTTGATGCCCATGTCGTCGATCATCTGGATGATATCTTCTACCTGATCCGGATCTGAGATGGATTCGGGAAGATGGTCATTCACTTCCGCATAGGTGAGGTAATTCTGCTCCTTACCTTTTGCGATTAAAGCCTTAAGACTGGACTGTTGTGCTTGGACGTTGCTCATATGAAGTGCAGTTCCTCGTGTGAGAAATGGGCCCGGAAAAAAGAACCGCGTATTCTAACGAAAGCGGAGTCCCTATGCCAGTGAAATTTAAACCCTAGATGGTGTCCCAGACCGCAGAATTCAAGGAAAATTCCGTAAATTCATCCTTCATCTGCAGAGTTTTCCGGTTTCCGCCGGGATTGCAGTTTCTGGCGCGCTTCTTCCAGCCAGGAATGGTGGGAAAGGCGCTTGCGATGGGTCTCGAGCATGTGGGAGATAATTTCGCGGAATTCCTGCTCCACACCTTCTCTGGGTGTTATCTGTTCGCGATCCAGCAATCGGGTCAGCTGGCTGCCAAGCGGAGTGGCATAAACCCTGCCCAGCAGTTCCGGTGTTGTGCTGGATGGGTGTTTTTTTGCCAGATTGATTACCTGCAGCAAGAGGTCCATGTCAGTCGCATTGATCGCTCTGAGCTCCTCTTCCTGGTCGAAATCTGTTGCCATATCCGGTTTCAGCAGTATGAGGTTTACCGCTTTCATGCAGACTGAACGTCCCGCACTGCTTTTGGGAGGTGAGGGCCTGGTCGGGACAGGCGAATATTCGGGACCGGCAGGACCAGCAGGAGCGGGAGATGGTGGCGATTTTTCCATGTTCCCAAGCGTGGAAGGATCTACCCCGGTGATTGTTCCCAGCTGATCCAGTATTAGCTGGTGATAAACGCCTTTGGGAATCTTTTCAATGTGGGGGAGTGCAATTTTTGCAAGCCGTGCCCGACCTTCCAGGGAATTCATATCCACTTGCTCACCAAGTGCCTGAAAGAAAAACTCGGCCAGTTGGGTGGCATTATTGACGTTGCCGGTGAAGGCGGCATTGCCGATTTTGCGTACCTGCGTATCGGGATCTTCCCCGTCCGGCAGGAAGAGGAAGCGGGCAGTGCGACCATCTTCCATCAACGGCAATACCTGTTCAAGAGCGCGCCATGCGGCATCACGACCGGCATTGTCACCGTCAAAACAGAAGACAATCTCGGGCACGAGTTTAAAAAGTCTGCGTAGATGGCTGGTGGAAGTGGCGGTACCCAGGGTAGCCACAGAATAGCTTATGCCTTTCTGGGCCAGGGCGATCACATCCATATAACCTTCCACGATCATGAATTTTTCAAGTTTGCGGGTAGACTTGCGTGCTTCATAGAGCCCGTAGAGTTCCTCGCCCTTGTGGAACACCGGAGTTTCGGGTGAATTCAGGTATTTGGGCTTGTCATCACCGAGCACGCGCCCACCAAAGGCGATGGTCCGGCCACGGTTGTCACGAATGGGGTAAATGATACGGTCCCGAAAACGGTCATACAGGGGGTTGCGTTTGTTGTCCGGATTTTCAATCAGCATTCCGGCATTGAGCAGGGCTTTTTTCTTCTGCTCAGTGCTACCAATGGAATCGATCAGGTTGCTCCAGCCCGGCGGGGCATAACCCAGAGCAAAGTCCCTGGCTATCTCTCCGGACAGTCCGCGGTTTTTCAGGTATTCGATAGCCCGGTTTTTCTGGGGATGCTGGCGCAGCTGCGCCTGGTAGAAGCGGGCACTTTCCTGCAGAACATCGTAGAGAGCCTGGTTTTGTTCACGACTGCGCTGGGCGCCAGAGGACTCTTCCCGAGGGACTTCCATTCCGGCCTGGGAGGCGAGTTTTTCGATGGCTTCCACGTAGTCGAGGTTGTCATGATTCATCAGGAAACCGAGTGCATTACCGCCGGCGCCACATCCAAAGCAGTAGTAGAACTGTTTGTCTGGTTCGACACTGAAGGAGGGGGATTTTTCCTGATGAAACGGGCACAGGCCCTTGTAATTCTTGCCAGCCTTTTTCAGTGTTGTGTAGGCGTCTATCACGTCGACTATATCAACGCGTGCGAGCAGGTCATCAATAAAAGATTGTGGAATTCTGCCGGCCATTGGCTATTTTTTCGTCCCCTTGTAGAAGGCAATAATATCATCCTGTGAGAAGACTCCGGCGATACTGGTATCGCCCCGGCTGTCCTCTATGTGAATATAGCCAAAGGACGCCTCATTTTCCGTCAGTCTTTCCATGGCTTCGAGTAATGTGGCATGTCGGGAGACAGGCACTATGTTGGAGACCGTGTCCAGGACTGCCAGGTTGAAATCAGGATTGTCCATGGCGAGCTCAAGGGCATTGCGACTTAACAAGCCCAATGTGCTGCTTCCATAATCCACCACAATCCATTCGGGGTTGTTTTGCAGAACCCGCTGAATCTCTTCAGCGTCTGCCTCATGATACAGGGTGCTGAACTTGAAATTGGCCACGGTGCTGACACCGTAACGGTTGAGAAAGCGGGACAGTTCCGGTGAAAAGCCTTCCTGCTTTTGCGGGAGTGTGTTGAGGAAAACGGATCGTGTTCGAAACAATTCTGAACTGGTCATGTTGGCTACGACGATGATCAGCATGGCCGGCAGAATGATATTCGGGTTGTTGCTCAATTCCAGGAGGGCCATCAGTGCGGCCAAAGGGGCCTGCAGAGTAGCCCCCATCATGGCGCACATGCCGATCAGCACATAAAAAGTCGTGGAACTGCCAGTGCCTGGAATCATCTGTTCGCCAATAAGTCCCAGGATGCTGCCAGCGATACCGCCAATCATCAGGCTGGGACCGATCAGGCCGCCGGGTAAACCAAGCCCAAGGCCAACGGCGGTAACCACCAGTTTTACCAACAGCAGGGCCAGCATAAAACCTACGGTAAGTTCGCCCAGCAGGGCATCATTGAGAGAGTCGTATCCGGTTCCCAGAATCTCAGGTATGAACAGGGCACAGGTGCCGGTCATCAACCCGGTCGCCAGCAGACGCAGTCGCAGATCAATGGCGTCAAATCCGGCAGCAAGCTTGTGCATATAAACAAACAGGCTGGCCATTGCTCCGATCAGCAGCCCCATGAATACGACCCATGGCAACTGCCAAAGACTTTCCATGGACACATTCTCAATCAGGAAAACAGGTTCCCCGCCATAGAGTATCTGTGTAATGACTGTGCCGCTCACTGCTGCCACGATAACCGGAATAATGCCACTGACGGCGTATTCCATGAGAATCACTTCCATGGCGAAAATCACCCCGGCTATGGGGGTATTGAAGGCTGCGGCGATAGCGGCAGCACTGCCCGCGGCAATGAGGTTGCGGTTGCTGTTGTTTGGCAGGGAAAGGGCATGACCGATAGCGCCACCCGATGAGGCACCAAGATGGATGGAGGGACCCTCGCGCCCGCAGGAACCTCCACTGAGCAGGGCAACAGATGCAGTCACAAACTGCAAGATGGCATTTTTGAGTGGCATTCGGGTTCGAAAATGCTGCACCTTGTCGATGACATAGCTGACTCCCATTCTGCGTAAGTCGGGCGCCAGGTTGTAAAGCAGCTGTCCAATGAGCAGGCAACCAGCTACAGGCATGAAGAAATGCCAGGCCGATGACAGGGATTCGAAATCATCATGATGTAAACCACTGTCAAAGACAATGGGAAAAGTGCCTTCGAGAATGAAGCGAAACAGATTGACAAAAAGGCCCGCGACAACGCCCACGATAATACCCAGCAAAGCCATGGGTAGCTTCGTTTCATCGCGTGACAGCAAGGTGTGAATAGTTTTGCTTGGCAACGTTGATAGCCGGTTAAATGGAGTCAGAGCCTAACATTATAACGTTTATGGCCTTGCATGACGGGATTCATTGCGTATTGGCTTGTCCCGGACGGCAAGCTGTTACAATCAGCGTAATGGTTTCACTGCAGTGAAAGGGGAAGATGCCGGATGGAGAAAACTGATACAGAAAAGTCCAGTCTGAAGGAGACGGTCTACAACGTAATTTTCGGGTATGAGTCACGCGCGGGCAAAATATTCGATCTGGTCCTGATAATGGCTATCTTTATCAGTGTGATGGCTGTGATGCTTGATTCTGTCGAAGGGTTCAGCGCCAGCTGGCATGAGCAGCTCTACCTGCTGGAATGGATCTTTACCATCGTGTTTACCGTGGAATATGCCGCCAGATTATGGAGTTCGCCCTCCACTAAAGGTTATGCCCTAAGCTTCTATGGCCTGATTGACCTGTTTTCCATCCTGCCTACTTATATTGCCTTTCTATGGCCAGGTGGTGTTTACCTTATTGTGATTCGAATCCTGAGAGTTCTGCGGATTTTCCGTGTGCTTCGTTTAATGCGCTATATGGGGGAAGCGACATTGCTGATGCGAGCCTTGCTCGGGGCCAGGCGCAAGATAGTTGTCTTTCTGTATTCGTTGCTGACCCTGATCGTGATTTTTGGATCGCTGATGTACCTGGTGGAAGGGCCTGAAAATGGTTTCAGCAGTATTCCGGAAAGTATCTACTGGGCCATTGTTACCATCACCACCGTTGGCTATGGGGACATTGTGCCGCAAACGTCCGCTGGCCAGTTTATTGCCGCTACCGCCATGATTCTTGGTTACGCCATACTGGCTGTACCGTTTGGTATCGTGTCCTCCGAGATCATGACGGAGCAACAAAAGCGGCAAAACCCGGCACACCACCACCAGCGAGTGTGTAATAACTGCAACCATGTCGGGCATGATGAGGATGCAGGATACTGCAAACACTGCGGGGCTGAGCTGGTGGGTAATAAGTAAAGTATGAAGCGGTGAGGACGAGCAGCAATTCAGTCCGAAAGGACTTCAGGATATAAACTTTGCCAGGAAGCTGGCAGAAAATCAGGAAAGCTGCTTTTTAACGAGTTGGCTGACCACAGCCATGTCAGCGCGACCGGCCAGTTGCGGGCGAACCGCATTCATGACCTTGCCCATATCCTGCATGGAAGCGGCACCTTCATCGGCAACGGCTTTCTGGACGATGGCAGCGATCTCATCCTCCCCAAGGGCCTGGGGCATGAATTCCTGAATAACCTGGATTTCTGCCGCTTCGATATCAGCCAGTTCCTGGCGTCCACCGTCCGTATACTGCTTCACGGAATCACGACGCTGTTTAATCATCTTGTCGAGGATGGAAATGATGCGGTCTTCGGGAAGCTCGATGCGTTCGTCCACTTCCACTTTTTTCAGCTCGGCCAGCATCAGGCGGATTGTGGACAGGCGTGGCTTGTCCTTGGCCCGCATGGCATCCTTCATCGCATCAGAGATGCTGGTTTTCAGGGGATGATCCGCCATGGTCTTCTGGTGTCAGGTTAAGTGGTTGATATCTGTTGTGCTGGTACCAGCACGGGTGCCAGGGCAGGAATTACCCCGACGCCGAACAAACTAAGCTTAGTACAAACGCTGGGTACGACGGGTTTCGCGAGACACTTTTTTCATGTGACGTTTAACAGCAGCTGCGGCTTTACGCTTACGCACGGAAGTTGGCTTTTCATAGAACTCGCGGCGACGTACTTCAGCAAGGATTCCGGCTTTTTCGCAGGAACGTTTGAAGCGACGCAGAGCAACGTCAAAAGGCTCGTTTTCTTTCAGTTTTACGATAGGCATTAATCAATTACCTGTTAAATTGGTTTATCCCTGGGTTAAGGGCCGGGGATTGTAATGGCAAAGGCATTGAATTGCAAAGTTTTTGGGCGTCAAAATCCGGGTGAATGCTGTACGCCCGTGAGTCTTTTTCTAGTAGACTATCATGCGTATTGAGACGGTAACCCAATGAAACCCAGTAAAAAGATCAAAGCCCTGTTTCAGGCAGGCATATTCTCCCTACTTGACTGGAGCTGACCTGCCCGGTTTTTCCCTTCGATTGATGGCATGGCGTACGAAGACAATGCCAGATAACTTCATTTATTTAAATATATTCAATTACTTACAAAAGGTGGAGTGATGACTTCCAAGCATGTAACAGTATCCGGTGAAGGGCTGACTATTGATGAGGTGGTCAGTGTCGCCCGTGGCGGTGCCAAAGTGGCTGTCAGTGACGATCCAGTGGTGCAGGACCGTGTCAAGAAATCCAATGATTTCATCCTTGATGCCGTGGCTGCCGGAGAACCCATTTATGGGGTAACCAGTGGTTTCGGTGCCATGGCCTACAAAGCCATCTCCAAGGAACAGGCCGTAGAGCTGCAGAACAATATTCCCTGGTTTCACAAGGTCGGGACAGGCAATCTGCTGCCACAGTCCGATGTCAGGGCATCCATCCTGGTCCGCATGAACTCCCATCTCCAGGGCGCATCGGGTATCCGTATGTCCATGATTGAGCGTATGGGGATCTTCCTCAATGAGGGGGCTACACCCCAGGTCAGGGAGTTTGCCTCTATCGGTGCCAGTGGCGACCTGTCTCCACTGTCGTATATAACAGCTTGCCTGATCGGGCTGGATGAGTCATGGAAAGTGGATTATGACGGTGAGGTTCTCGGTGCCCGGACTGTACTGAAAAGGCTTGGACTCGAACGAGAGGAGCTTGGACCTAAGGAAGGCCTGGCCATGGTAAATGGCACCTCAGTCATGACCGGGATCGCTGCCGGAGTTGTGTATGATATTCGCAATCTCACATCACTGGCTTTCGGTGCCCACTCCCTGTTATTCCAGGGACTCGGTGCCACCAACCAGTCATTCCATCCCTTCATCCATGCCCGCAAGCCTTTACCGGGGCAGGTGAGATCTGCGGCGGTCATGCTTGAACTGATACAGGGGTCCAGCCTCATTGCTGATGAACTGCAGGGACAGCATGAGTTCCGTGGGGGCGACGAGCCAATCCAGGACCGCTACTCCCTGCGCTGCCTGCCGCAGTACATGGGGCCGATTCTGGATGGCCTCAGGCAGATCGCTGAACAGGTGGAAGGAGAAATGAACTCCGCCACAGATAACCCGCTGGTGGATGAAGCCAACGGCAACACCTATCACGGTGGCAATTTCCTCGGTCAGTACATTGGCGTGAGTATGGACCAGCTGCGTTTCCATGTGGGCATGCTGGCCAAACACCTCGACGTGCAGATTGCCATGGCCGTCATGCCCGCTTTTAGTAACGGTCTGTCTGCCATGCTGGTAGGCAATACCGACCGGGCCATCAATGGTGGCCTGCAAAGTCTGCAATTATGCGGAAATTGCATCATGCCCCAGTTGCAGTTTTATGGAAATTCGCTGACTACCCATTACCCGACACATGCGGAAGGGTTTAACCAGAACATCAATTCCCAGGGGTTTGGGTCAGCGAATCTGGCCAGGCGTTCTGTGGAAATCTTCCAGCAGTATATGGCCGTGAGCCTGCTCTTTGGTGTGCAGGCAGCCGAGCTTCGTACGAAGATTGTTTGTGATCATTACGATGGTAGCCAGTCTCTGTCGCCGGAATCATTGCCGCTTTATAAAGCGATTTATGAAGTGATAGGCCGTGACATGGATACGGACAAGGCCCTGATCTGGAATGACTACGAACAGGCCATGGATGCCTATATTGCGGCTATTACTGCTGATATTCAGGCTGGCGGCAAGATTGTCCAGGCTGTTGCCGGTGTCAGAGATTCGCTGTTTGGCTAAAAGCTGGCAACGGGTTGAGCGGCAATAGCGTTGTTCAACCCGGCAACTGTCAGTTGATGGAAAGGTCCTGTCCAGGGTGAATCATGTTGCTGCGAAGATTGTTCCAGCGCTTGATGTTTTCAACTGAGACACCAAATCGGCGGGCGATGATACTCAGGTTGTCGCCCCGCTGTACACGGTAAGTGGTGACCGGGCCGGCAGCACCGGAATGAATGGTCAGTTCCTGGTTGATGTAAATGGTGGTTCCGCGAATATTATTCCACTGCCTGATATCCCGCACTGAAACATCAAAGCGTTCTGAAATCTGTCCCAGTGTATCCCCTGCTCGTACCTTGTAGATAGTCGGGACAACCATGTCATCTTCCACATCAGCACTCAGGCTTACAGCCATTAACGGGACGTCTTCTGTTGAACCGTTAAGTTCGACCAGCTGGAATTCTTCGCGGAGCTTGATAGGCCTTGTCTGGGTTTCTCCATAGGCAACAGATTCCCGTTCCCGGCTGACAATCTCTATGGTGGTTGAGACGCCGGTACCCGGGATGAGCAGTTTCTTGCCCGGGTAGATGAGATGTCCGCGAATACCATTTACGGCCTTTAATTCTTCTATGGAGGTGTCGTACTTGCGGGCAATCACGGCAAGTGTGTCACCACTGCGGATTTCGTATTCACTGGGGGCCACTTTTTTATCCTGTGGCATTGAATCAAAGGCACGCACGAAACGGTCAAACGTACCCAGGGGAATACGCAGGGAGTAGGGGGTTGCCTGGTCAGGCAGGGTGGCCTTGATCAGTGAGGGATTGAGATTGCGTATCGTGGCCAGGTCGGTGCCCGCCAGCATGGCAGCGGCGTCCAGTGAGAGCATGCCGTTAACCTGCACAATGTCATAGGCGATTTCCTGTCCCAGGCTTTCCGCGTTGATGCCATACATTTCTGGGTTGGAGACTATCAGGGCAGAGGCTATGAATTTGGGGACAAAGCCACGGGTTTCCCGGGGCAGGAAGGGATAGATTTCCCAGTAAGTCGGGTTTTCCGATATCGGCTTTCCGGCGCGGCGGGCAGCTCGCGTGATGCAGCGGTAACTGCAGTTGTATCCTGCCAGAACCAGTTCCCAGTTGCCGTTGTAGCTTTCATACAGTTCCTTGAAATGCCGGGCGGCAGCACGTGTGGCTTTCTCAGGGTCACGTCTTTCATCGACCCAGGTATTGATTTCCAGGCCCGCACCACGGGCAGTACCATACATGAACTGCCACATACCCACCGCACCGGCAGAGCTGCGAACCGTTGGGCGTAAACCGCTTTCACCGAGAGCCAGGTATTTCAGTTCATCGGGTACGTCTTCTTCCTCAAAGATTTTTTCAATCATTGGGAAGTAGGTATGACTGCGTTCAATCCAGATTTTCAGCAGCGTCCTGCGGTTTTGCAGGTAATCATTGATGGCGCGTTCAACCACCCGGTTGGCCGTCATATTGATGGTTGGGGTAACGGGTTGTGGCAGAACCTCCTGATCGATGAATTCGGTACCGGATTTTTCTGAATCACCGTCAAGGTCCGTGTCACCCAGCTGGCCGGCTTCACTGACCAGGGATTCGATGATAAGGCGGTCATCCTTTTCCTGGATATCCGCGGACATATCCGTAACCTGATCGTTTTCAACCGGCACTGTGCTGCAGGCAACCAGCGAAGCCAGTGAAAAGCATGTCAGTGTGTAGTTGAAAGATTTTCTCAGCGCGGAGCTAATCGGGTAATACTTACTGCTAATGGGCACAAACAAATCTCGCCTGATAATTGATCGGGCAATTATCCACAATTCGCCCGGTTTTCATAAATATTTAATGTGATATTTTTACAGCAAACTGAAGGTTATTCCCCAGCCTTGATGCCGTATTCATCCCTGTATTCTTCCACACGACGGGAAAGCTTTTGTGCGGCAATTCTCAGTTCCGGATTTTTTTCCAGCAATTCCACGGTGATTTCCCGCATCTGGCGGTTTTTTTCCGCCAGGGCCGGTGTGATCAGGTATTCCATACCAAAGTAACTGAAGGTTGCCGTTGTCGTCAGTTCCCTGCGCATGTAGCCGGTCTGGCAAAGACGTTGTTTTATCAGACTGCCGATGACTTTCTCGTACCGGCAGGTGATTTTGAAATCCCTGTCATCAATCAGGTCGTTGAGCAATGCGTAAAACTCATCCTCAGCCTGGTCCACCTGCAGCTGAAGGTTGATACGGTCACGACTTTGCGTGACCGTGATTTCCTCGGTGACAACCGGAGATTCCGCCCCCATGGCAAAACCCATGAAAAGTGAAAACAGGCATGCCGCACTGCATGGCAGGAGCCGTGTCACGGCGATGGGTAAACTGGACATACACTCAGGCCAGGGGAATGCGTGTCAGTCTATCCTGATGACCACCTTGCCCATGTGTGACTGGCTCTGGAAGTAGCCAATGGCCTCTATGGTGTCTTCCAGCGCAAAGACCTTGTCGACCAGGGGATGGATGTCATGGACTTCGATAGCCTTGTTCATCTCTTCAAACATGCGGCGGTTACCCACAAAGATGCCATGGATACTGCTACCCGTAATCATCAGGCTGCGCGGGTTGCATTCACCTTCTCCGGCGAGAACACCGATCATGCCAATCTTGCCACCTAGTGCCATACTCTGCATGGATTTGCTGATGGTGCCAACACCGCCCACTTCGACAACACAGTCAACGCCCTTGCCATCAGTGACTTTTTTCACTTCCACTTCCCAGTCAGGGTGGGTTTTGTAATTGATCAGGCTGTCTGCACCCATGGATTTGACCTTGGCCAGTTTCTCATCGCTGGACGAGGTGGCAATGACATTTGCCCCCATGGCCTTCGCAAAGAGCAGGGCGAATGTGGATACTCCGCCAGTACCAAGAACAAGCACGTTGTCACCCTTCTTGACCGGCCGGCCTGCTTCCATCAGGCAGTGCCAGGCAGTCACAGCAGCACATGGCAGACAGGCACCTTCTTCATAGGAAAGGTTTTCGGGAATCCTGACCGCGTCCTGTTCATTGAACACGGCATACTCGCGCAGGACGCCGGGGGCCGAATGACCAAGGGCCGGGTTTGCCAATGGATTAGCCGGGCCGTCAATCAGGTCCTGGAAAAATGTACCGGCGACACGATCACCGACCTGGAACCGGGTCACACCTTCACCCACAGCTTCCACTTCGCCGGCACCATCTGAAGCCAGGACTGTATCCTGCTGAACCGGGCCGCCGAAATACTGACCGGCAATAATGCCCAGGTCACGAAAATTCAGGGAGGCAGCCTTCATCCTGACCAGTATTTCTCCAGGACCGGCTTCAGGTTTTTCCAGGTCTTCCTGGTGGATGCCGTCAATGGATGTGCTGCCTGCTTTTAGAACGAAAGCTTTCATGGGTAGTGCCTCTTGCATGTCAGTAATAAATCAGGGAAATGATGATAACACGGAGCTCCATGATATCGAGTCATAACCAGACCACTGAGAGGCCTTGTGGTATGATGCGCATCCTCCTGAATAGGTGAGTCCCTATGAGAGTGCTGGGTATCGAAACATCCTGTGATGAAACCGGCGTCGCTATTTATGACAGCGAGCGCGGGTTGCTCGGTGATGCGCTGTACAGCCAGATTGAACTGCACCAGCAGTATGGTGGTGTTGTTCCGGAACTAGCATCCAGGGACCATGTTCGCAAAACGCTTCCGCTAATCCGTGAAGTGCTGGAAAAATCTGCTTGTACCCTGCAGGACCTCGATGGACTTGCCTACACTGCTGGCCCCGGTCTAGCTGGTGCTTTACTGGTAGGTGCTTCTATCGGTCGCTCACTGGGTATGACGCTGGGTATACCCACCATTGGTGTCCATCACATGGAAGGCCATTTACTGGCTCCTCTTCTGGAAAAAAACGGGCCGGCATTTCCTTTTGTCGCGCTTCTTGTGTCCGGTGGACATACCCAGCTGGTCGAAGTGCCCGAAGCTGGCAGTTACTCACTGATCGGGGAATCCCTGGACGATGCCGCCGGCGAAGCTTTCGACAAGGTGGCGAAAATGCTTGGGCTTCCCTATCCGGGCGGCCCCCATGTTTCCCGTCTTGCCGAGCAGGGCAACCCGGATCGTTTCACTTTTCCCCGTCCAATGACAAACCGCCCTGGCCTGGATTTCAGTTTCAGTGGACTAAAGACCTTCACGCTTAATACCGTGGAAGCGAATACTCGGGATGGTGAGCTGGATGAGCAGACTCGTGCAGATATTGCCTGGGCTTTCCAGGAAGCCGTGGTGGATACCATGGTAATCAAGTGTCGCCGGGCCTTCAGGCATAGTGGCATGAAGCGCCTGGTAATTGCAGGTGGTGTAAGTGCCAATACACGACTTCGAGAAAAGCTGGGCGCCATGGCCAGGGAAGAGGGGGGTGAACTGTTTTATCCGGGGTTGGCCTATTGCACTGATAATGGTGCCATGATTGCCTATGCGGGCTGTATGCGCCTCATGGCCGGGCAGCAGGATGATCTTGCAATTCAGGCTAAACCTCGCTGGAATCTTGAAACCCTGCCGCCGCTGGAAAATTAATTCAACGAGAGAAACCGTAAGTATGGAAATTGTTTATATCAGAGGTCTGGAAGTCAGGACCGTTATTGGCGTTTATGACTGGGAACGGGAAATCAGGCAGCGATTAACGGTTGACCTGGACATGCTCTGGGATTTTTCCAGGGCAGCTGATAATGACGACATCGAATATGCGCTCGACTACAAAGCCGTGTCTAAACGAATTGCTGGCTACATGGAAGAAAGCAGTTTTGAGTTGCTGGAGACCCTTGGTTCACGCATTGCGGATATCGTTCAGAATGAGTTTGGCGTGAAGTGGTTGCGCCTCGAGCTGGGTAAGCCCGGAGCAGTAACCGGAGCCAGGGATGTGGGCGTTATTATCGAGCGCGGTAGCAAGGATGTAGGTGCAGGCAACTGATGGCATGGGTAACCCTCAGTCTGGGTAGTAGTCTCAATCCTCAACAGAATATCAACAGCTGTCTTGATGCACTCCTCCTGCAGTTCAAGGACCTTAGCCTGTCTTCCGTTTTTGAGAGCGAGTCAGTGGGATTCAAAGGAGATAATTTTCTCAACATGGTGGTTGGTGTGAACACCGACCTGGCACTGCCGGATCTTTCCACGCTATTGAAAGACATTGAAGACAAGCATGGTCGTGACAGAAGCTCACCAAAGTTCAGCGGCAGGACCCTGGATATAGATATCCTGACTTATGATGATCTGGCGGGTGAGTTTCATGGCATTACATTGCCAAGGGGCGAGATCACCGAGAATGCATTCGTCCTGTGGCCCCTGTCCCAGATTTGTGCCCGCCAGAAACATCCTGTGCTCGGGAAGAGTTTTGCCGACCTGTGGCAGGGCTATGACAGGGACTCCCAGAAACTATGGCCGGTGGACTTCACATGGCATGGTAGAATGATTTCCAAAGCCAAATAGTTCCTGGCCTGAATGGGTACAGGGTCAAATCTCAGGTGACTCGATGATACTCGTCTATACCAATCAGAACCCCTCACTTGTCGGGCTGGCAAAATGTATGCTGGAAGACGCAGGCCTTGGAGTCTCCATCAAAAACGAATTTACAACCAGCGGTTTTCCACCTTACAACCTGGACCAGGAATTGTGGCTGATCAATGACGCAGACCTGGAAACTGCCAGAGAGGTACTGTCCTCCCTGCAGGAAGAGGATGCCGGGGACTGAATCCTGCTGTCGTGGAAATTGTAACTACACAATCCAAGCATGCAGTCTGCCTTGCTGACTATTACACCAGGAATGCCGATCGTTTCCAGCCCTGGCATCCCCTGGTGAAAAGCGATCATCATAGTGTTTCCCACTGGAAGCGTCGGCTGGCAGAGAGGGAGAGGGAATACCAGGAAGGTAAGTCAGTGCACTTTATTGCACTGGAAAACGACCGTGTAATTGCCGCCTGTTCCCTGACCAATATTCTGTATTCTCCGGTCTGCCTGTGTTTTATGGGCTATTCAGTGGACAGGGAATATGAGGGTAGCGGAGTAATGATGCAGCTCGTGAGGCATGTTATTAACTATGCGTTTGAGAACCTGCGTCTGAATCGCATCTGTGCCAACTATATGCCGGCCAATAAACGTTCCGGCAGACTTCTGGAAAAGCTTGGTTTCGAAAAAGAAGGGTATGCAAAGCGCTATTTGTGTATCAACGGACAGTGGGAGGATCATGTGCTGACAACGCTGCTTAATCCTGACAGTTCATCAGTTGGCCCCTGATTGGCATGCCTTGAGGGAGAGACAACTTTACCCGGCTGCTTTTTACCGGCTACTAGTGGTCGACATTACCAGGCAGAAAAACTGCCTCTATCGCCCACCATCAACATGCAGTACCTGTCCCGTCACATAACTTCCTTTCTCAATAAGAAAACAGACCGTATTGGCGATATCTTCCGGGGCACCGATTCGCTTCATGAAACTTTTGTTGATGATGGCCTGCTGTGCTTCTTCAGACAGTGTATTGTCTCCGGATGGCCAAAGTATGGCGCCGGGGGCAATGGCATTAACACGTACATGTGGTGCCAGATCCCGAGCCAGGGTGCGGGTCATGCCTTCCAGTGCGGCTTTGGCCATGGTGTAGATCGGATGTTTACGCAGACCTCTTCCGGCATAAAGATCAGAGATATTGATGATGCAGCCTTGCTGCTGCTTTAAGGCGTCGGCAACACCTTGGCTAAGAAACAGGGGAGCTTTGGCATTGCTTGCAAACAGCGTATCCCAGTCATCCTCTGTCACATTATCCAGCGGTGTTGGATAAAAAGCAGAGGCATTGTTCACCAGGACATCGAGCCTGCTCCATTCAGAGACAGCCTTTTTTCCGAGATCAATAACGGCCTGTGTATCGGAAAGCTCCGCTTGCAGGACAATAGCCGAATCCGGCCGTTGTGCATTCAGGCTATCAGCAAGGCTGTTACCTGCCCCCAGGGAGTGATTACAGTGGATAATAATATTATATCCCTGGCCATGGAGCTGACGGGCAGTTTTAGCGCCAAGCCGAACTGCAGCCCCTGTAATGAGTGCGACCGGGGCGCTCAAGGTGAATTCGCCCAGACATTGATCAATGCCAGTCTGCGTTGATGAACCTGTTTGCCGATATCTGCATCCCGGTAGCCCTGGGCAATGATTTCGTCGGTATTGACTTTACGACATGCCTCCAGGGCCTTACGTAATATTGATGCCTGGGGATAAGGATTTTCTTCCAGGCCAAGTCGCCCTCGTGCATCGGCTTCACAGGCAAGCAAAAACTTTTCAAAACGCTCAGGCTTGCGAAAAGCATCGGTTTTTTCAAGTGTTTCAAGCAGTTCGGCGGGTTCATGACTGCGAGCCTGGTGGCAGCGGGTGTGGTACAGGCTTACCATTTTTGCCAGGTCCCTGTATTCATTGGGTGCCTTGATGCGTTTGCATGCCGTATTGATCAGGTTGACGCCAAGTGCTTCGTGACCGCGAAAACTGGGACGCTGTTCTATCGGGACAGCTCCCTTACCTACATCATGCATGAGGGCAGCAAAGCGCACGACAGGATCATTTGTGAGTTTCGCTGCCAACTCCAGCACCATGAAAGTGTGTATGCCGGTATCGATTTCAGGATGGTATTTTTTCGGTTGTGCTACACCGAAAAGATTGTCGACTTCCGGCAGCAGGTCTTTCAATCCACCGCAATCACGCAGCACCCTGAAATAGACCTGGGGTGATTTTTCCTTAAGGGCAATACCGGTTTCTGTCCATACGCGTTCACTCACCAGGGCACTGAGTTCCCCGGAGGTACTGATGGCCTGCATCAGATCCATGGTTTCTCCGGCAATGGTAAAACCCAGGTGATGATAACGGGCGGCGAAGCGGGCTACGCGCAACACACGCAATGGATCTTCGACGAAGGCGGGAGACACATGCCGCAGAATCCTGTTGTTGATGTCCCGGCGTCCCTTGAAGGGATCAATGATCTGTCCCTGGTCATCCTCGGCCATGGCATTGATGGTAAGGTCCCGGCGCATGAGATCCTCTTCCAGCGTGACATCCCGGTCGGCGTGAACAATAAAGCCTGTATAGCCTTTGCCGGATTTACGTTCCGTGCGTGCCAGGGCGTACTCTTCCCTGGTCTCTGGATGCAGGAAAACAGGGAAGTCCTTGCCTACCTGCTGGTAACCATTGGACAGCATATCCGGGCCTGTGGCTCCCACAACGACCCAGTCCCGGTCCTTGACCGGGATTCCCAGGAGTTTGTCGCGGACGGCACCGCCGACCAGGTATGTTTTCATGGGTTTTTACTTGCCGGGATCGAAGGGAACACTGTAGCGCTGCTTGTCTTCGAGGCGCAAGGCCGTCAGGGTTCTGCCCCAGACACACCCGGTATCCAGTGCATAAACATTTGGCCAGTTGGTTTCCCCTTCCAGGGTGGCCCAGTGTCCAAAGACTATGTTTTTATTTTCCTTCAACTGCTGATATTCAAACCATGGTCTGAACCCTTCCGGGGCATTTTTGGGGCCTGTCTTGATAGACAGGTTTAGCTGGGTCTCACCATTACAGAAACGGACCCGGGTCAGGTAATTGGTAATGACACGCAGTCTCTCCCAGCCCTCCAGGCCCTCATGCCAGATATCCGGTTCATCGCCATACATCTTGTTGAGAAACTTCTCGCATTTATCGCTTTGCAGGACATGCTCGACTTCCGCGGCATAGCGTCTGGCCTGTTTGAAAGACCATCCCGGGGCAATGCCCGCATGCACCATGAGGAAAGTCTGAGGTCCCTTCTCTGTATCAAGTTTTTCCAGGTGAAGCATGGATTGCATTCGAAGCCAGTCGCAGAATGCGGGACAGTCCGGGTCATCCAGAATGGGCTGCAGGGTGTCTTTCTTGCCATGTTTCTGGGCACCGGTAGCCATGGCAACGAAATGCAGGTCATGATTGCCAAGTACCATGGTAAAGGCTTTGCCTAATGCCTTGGCTAAACGCAGGGTTTCCAGGGATTTGGGCCCGCGATTGAGCAGGTCACCGACACACCAGAGTCGATCCACTGTGGGATCAAAGTTAATCTTGTCCAGCAGTCGCATAAGGTGGTCGTAGCAACCCTGGATGTCCCCGACGGCGTATGTTGCCATTGAAAAAGTTCCTGCTACTGCGAGTTTGCGTTCAGGCTAGTGAATCATATTCGGGACAGCGAGCACAAACAGTGGGATTGGTGCATCGAACTGGTCCCCGTCAGCGGTTTCCATGGTATAGGAACCATGCATATCCCCGATTTCCGTGCCGATGATGGTGCCACTGGAATATTCGAAAGAGTCTCCTGGCTGGATCAGGGGCTGCTGTCCTACAACGCCTTTACCGGACACCTCCTCGACCTTGTTATTCTGATCAGTAATAACCCAGTGCCTGTTTAACAAGCGCACGGATTCTGGCCTGTTGTTGGTTATGGTAATGGTGTAGGAAAACGCATACGAGTTTTGTGCAGGGTCCGACTGCATCTCCAGGTAGCGCGTGCGGGTGTTGATGTTGATTCCGCTGTTGTCGTTTTCTGTGCTCACAATATGGTTCACGCCCTGTGCTTGTTCATGGTCAGTCATATATAAAGTCCAACGGATTAAACGTGTCAGTTGATTGAATGGCTGACTCAGGAATGGCTTGAAAGGTGAATGGCAAGAACCCGGTAGCCGAAATCATTACCGTCAGAGTGCGTTGGTAATGGTAACATATTCCGCGAGTGAGAGGGTTTCCGGGCGACGACTGCCATCAATGTCCAGCGCTGCTAGGAGGGATTTATCCAGCAGTGGTTTGAGTGTGTTCTGCAGGGTTTTTCGGCGCTGGGAAAACGCGGTCCGAACCACTTTTTCCAGCAATTTTTCATCGTTTGCCTTCAGGGTCATTTCTTGCCGGGGAGTCAGTCTAACAATGGCTGAATCCACTTTGGGGCGGGGGACAAAGGCATCAGGAGGCACTTTAAATAGTTTTTTGGCCTCACAGTAGTACTGGGTCATGATGCTGAGCCTGCCATAATTACGGTTGCCTGGTTGAGCCGCTATTCTCTCCACCACTTCCAGTTGCAACATAAACAGCATATCCCTGAACAGGTGACGACATTCAAAGAGATGGAAGAGCAGTGGGGTGGAAATGTTATAGGGCAGGTTTCCGATCACCCGGTATCGCTGCGCGGGTGCGGGCAGAGAACTGAAATCAAATTTCAGAACATCCGCATTGTGCAGGGAAAAGTTCGGTTTGCTGTCAAAGCGCCAGCTGAACTCTGCGGCCAGATCGCGATCGATCTCAATGACATCGAGGTGCGCACACTGGTCAATCAACTGGTCTGTCAGGGCTCCCTGTCCTGGGCCTATCTCGATGAGGTAATCTTCAGCCGACGGATCAAGCGCCTGTATTATCCGGTCAATAATGCCCTGGTCGCTAAGAAAGTTTTGCCCGAACCGCTTCCTGGGCCTGTGACCCCTGTGTTCGTTGTCAGCCATGGGGATTCCAGTATGAGGCCATTTCCCTGGCAGCATCTATGGCAGTTACCAGGCTTCCCGTGCTGGCCTTGCCGGTCCCGGCCAGATCGAGAGCTGTTCCATGATCTACAGAGGTGCGGATAATCGGTAACCCCAGGGTAATGTTGACGGCATTACCAAAGCCCTCGTATTTCAATACCGGCAGTCCCTGGTCGTGGTACATGGCCAGGACGGCATCGGCAGTGGCCAGGTGTCGGGGGGTGAACAGGGTATCCGCGGGAAGTGGGCCTACCAGGTGGATGCCATCATGACGACAGGCATCCATCGCCGGAATTATTGTGTCGATTTCCTCCAGGCCCAGGTGACCATCCTCACCTGCATGGGGATTGAGTCCGGCAACCACAATTTCCGGCTCGGTTATGCCAAATTTCTGCTGCAGATCCCGATGCAGAATGCAGATGACTTTCCTGAGCAGGTCGGGCGTAATAGCTGCCGGGACTTCAGCCAGGGGTAGGTGCGTTGTGACAAGGGCTACACGTAGTCCCTGTGTTGCCAGCATCATGACGACAGTCTCTGTTTCACACAGGTCCGCCAGATATTCTGTATGCCCCGAAAAAGAAAAACCGGCCTGGTTGATTATGCTCTTCTGGACCGGTCCTGTGACAAGACCGGAAAACTGCCCCGACAGACAACCCGATACCGCCTGGTTTAATGTTTCCAGTACAAATGAACTGTTGTTTATGTCGAGAATGCCAGGTCTGGCCGGAGATTTCAGTGTTACCGGCAGAATATTTACAGTACCGGGATCGCAGGGACCATCGGACCAGATTGCTATGTTGATGTCTATGCCAAGTAATTCCGCCCGTTCTCTGATCAGTGCCGGGTCAGTCACCAGCACAATGGGCGTAAGTTCAGCGTGTTCGGCAGCATACTGAATACACAGGTCCGGACCGATTCCGGCGGGTTCGCCGGGAGTGATTGCCAGTGGGGGATGGGGTTTATTCAAAGTCTATCTTGATGTCGATATAGGCAGTATCGCGAAGTTCGGTCAGCCAGTTTTCCAGTTCGTTCTCGAATTTTCGCTGACGCAGAATCTGTTCTGCCTGGTAGCGCATGTTTTCTTCTGTCATATCTTCCAGCCGTGTTTCCAGGCGTTCGATAATATGCCAGCCGTCTGTTAGGCGCACCGGCTCGGACATTTCACCGTCTTCAAGATTCTGGACAACCGCAAGAAATTCCGGGGGAAACTGGCCAAAGGTGATCCAGTCCAGGTCACCGCCGGCAACGATAGAAGTTTCATCATCCGTTTCCTGCCGGGCAATATCCCCAAGATCATCACCGTCCTGAATGCGTTGGTAAAGGTCATTGATGAGGTCCTCAGCCTGCGCCTCTGTGCGGATTTCGTTTGGTTCTATGAGGATGTGGCGGACATGGAACTGCTCTATTTCCAGGGTAGCGCCACCACGCAGGTCGGTCACCTGGATGATATGCCAGCCACTGGGACTGCTGAATGGTTCGCTGATTTCACCCAGGACCATGTTCGGTACCACGTCCCGGAACACCTGTGGCAGGTCTTCCACTTTCCTGAACCCCAGGTCACTGCCTCGCACAGGTATGCCGCTGACCTGGCCAGCATTAATGAACTGGTAGATTTCTACACCATCGACAAGCTGCTGGTAAATCAGATTGGCAAGTTCATCACGCCTGGCCTGGTCCGGGCCATCTGTTCGTTCTATCAGAATCTGGGCTACCCGGTATTCCGGTGCGATATCTGCCTGGCCTGTTTCCGAGCGCAGAAAGTTTTCCACTTCCTGTCGGGTAATATCTATACGGCCGTTTACAGCACCTGTCTGAAACTGCTGGAGAATGATGTCCTTGCGCAACTGCTGACGGGTCTGGGCGTATATACCCTGGTTTTCCAATACCTGGCGGAACTGGTCGAAACTCATGTTGTTCTGCTGGGCTATGACATTCATGGCCTGGTTAAGCTGGTTGTCATCAACCCGAACACCAGCGCGGGTAGCCATCTGCATCTGCAGGTTTTCTATGATGAGCTGGTCGAGAAGCTGCTGCTTTAATTCCGCTGGATCCGGGCGTGGGCCCTGGACATTGGCCAGTTGCTGTTCAATCTGGGCCCAGCGCATATCAAATTCTGACTGCAGCACCACGTCATCGTCAGCGATGACAATAATTTTGTCCAGGGACTCTACTTCCTGTGCCTGCACACTGGCAGACAACACCAGGAGCAGCGCAAGTCCTGTTTTACCCATGAGTGTTGCTGAAAACTTACTGACCATATTCTCTATCTCTGTAACCGCTGATACCGTTGTTGAGAATTCCACTAACGTTACCACCTATGACGCTGCCCAGGCCTTTTAGTTCAAACTGGAGGAACACCCCAGTATTATCATCCACATTGCCATAGAAGAGTGCGTCGTTATCTATCCACTGTCGGGCAATCACCCTGACGCTGTAGCAGCAGTTGTCGTATTCCAGTCCGGCAATGGTTTCCAGGTTGCGACTGTTGGCATGATCGTAATTCCAGCGCCCAATGACTCCCCAGTTCCCGGTAAGAGGCCACACCGCTGAGATGTCTGTCTGCTTGATGCGCCGATCAATACCTGAGGCCGTGAAAGGGTTGTTTGAAACATCACGGAATCGGTAGCTGAAATTGAGGATGTGATTTATATCAGATTGGTATCTGAATTGAAAATTGCCTACCTGCAGGTTGTCTTCATCCGTGTCCCATTCCACATACGAATTGATGCGCCAGTTGTCGTTAAACTGATAAGTGAATTCACTGGCGACTGCTGAACCACTGGTCAACTGGGCAGAGCCAATACGATTGTTGAGAGTTACTCGTCTGTCCTCAAAATACCGGATCTGGCCGATGCTGGCACTGGCCTTTTCCTGGCCGCGGTGGTTCAGGAAACGGGTGGTAAGTGCTAGCGTCACCTGGTTGGTATCTCCAACGCGGTCCTTGCCGCTAAAGCGGTCTTCCCGAAACAGCTGGTTAAAGCTGAATGTCATGTTGGAGCTGTCGAAGACCGGAATATCACTCTGGTCTTCATATTCACTGTACAGGTAGTAAAGCCGTGGCTCGAGTGTCTGGACCAGATCCTGCCCACGGAATTCCAGATCCCTGTCAAAGATAAGCCCGCTGTCCAGGCTGCCAACAAATATGCCCCTGGAAGGGTCTTCAGTGAAGACGTTGCTCGGGTCGTCCAGGGTATAGCTGGCATACTTGTACTTGGCTTCAGGTGTTATGAAAGCCCCGGGGCTGGACCAAGGGAAGCTGATTTCCGGCTGGATTGAAAGACGTTGCCCGGTTACCAGGGCACCATTTCTCAACTGGGCTGCTGTGAGATCATTCGCATCCAGGTCTCGGTCGAAACGTACATATTCGCTGCGGATTCCATATTCAAACCCCAGTTCATTGCTGAAATTACCGTCCAGATTGATCTTGGGAAGGCGTTCGTAGGGTTGTCGGTTGTCGGGTATGGTGGGATCGATGATCTGGTAGCTCAGGGCCTGTATGCGAAAACGCCAGTCATCATTTCTGTACTGTAACCCTCCCTGTCGATACAGAAAGCTTCTGGTCGTGGTGTCAAGCCCGGTATTGCCCAGGTCCTGGAAATAGTCGTCATCGCTGACGGCGGAATAATCCACCAATGCGGTCCAGTCCCTGGTCAGGCGACTGGCGTGGTCGATATTGACCTGCCAGCGATCGGCGACTGGCGGAGATTCGGGATCCGGGAGCAGAAGCTCAGCTGGATCGTACAGATTATCATCCGGCAGGTAGTTAAACTGAATGCTGTTGAGTGAACGCTGTCCCCGGTGACGTCCTTCGAGTCCGAGCATGACACCGCGATCTGTCATTACCCTGGGGTAAAGAGTGGCATCGTAGTTCGGGGCCAGATTGAAATAGAATGGTGTCTGTATATCGAGACCTCCATCCCGGGTGGAGCCGATGGTCGAGGCCAGAAAGCCGGTTGCACGGTCATCATTGATAGGAAAGGTGATGACAGGCAGGTAGAGCACCGGAACTCCGCCCAGACGTAGTTTGACATCCCTTGCTATGCCCCGGCCGGAGGCCTGGTTCAATGTGATGGAATTACCTTCCATAACCCATGAATTGTTGCCAGGCTCGCAGCGTGTATACAGACCATTGTCGATGGTAATTATGCCGTCTGTATCGGTATAGATGATGACGTCAGCCGAACCGCGCACGTTTTCTTCATGCAGTACATAGCTGGCATTATTCAGCGTACTGGTTTGACGTGCGTTTTCAATAATGCCATCGCTGCCAGTGAGCAGCATACCGGTCTGGCGTATCCGGATGTTTCCTGACACCCCGGCATTACCGTTACCGGTATCATAGGTACCTGAATCTGCGCGGATATAAACATCCTCCTGGCGAATTTCAATATTCCCCTCCAGGGTAACCCTGTCATTTTCCGTGGCACTCAGGGAATCTGCCGTCAGGTTCGCAGAACCGGCATCTCCCCTGACAGATGGCAGCTTCGGTTCCACATACATGCCGCAGCAATTGTCAGGCAGTAGTGCCTGTTGCTCGGGACTGAGATCATCAAAACTTATCCAATCAATATCACTGGCCTGCTGGTAAAGTGAAGGCTGGGCCTGCACAGCAGCGCTGCTCGCCAGGATGATTGATAACAGCAGGTGTTTGGTTGAGAAAGGTGGAGTGGACCTGGGGATCACTTCTCAATTCCCCTGTGTGTAGGCATAATGCTGAACATCGAAGGATTCTAGTTTTTATGGCCCGGCTAAACAAGTTACACAACGTGTGGAGCCAGGATCGTTTCCCTGTATGAGCCAATCTGAGAATACAAAGGCAAATTTGCAAAAGCGTCAGGAAGAGCTCCAGCACTGGTTCAGGGAAATTTTACCAAGCCTTGATGCCGGTGGCACTGAAAACAATGAATCAGTTGACGCTGTTACCCTTGAGCCCTTAAGCGGAGATGCCAGTTTCCGCCGCTATTTTACCGCACGGTACAACAAACAGACCTACGTCCTGGTTGATGCACCCCCTGACAAGGAAGATGCGAGGACATTTGTCCAGGTTGCGGGAGAATTCCTTAAGGCCGGTGTGAACATACCCAAAGTATTTGATGCCAACTATGAAAGTGGATTTCTATGCCTGTCCTTCCTTGGAGATACCCTGCTTTGGCAGCAGCTCGATACACTGAAATCGGAAAATCGTCTGTCTGAAGTCAACAAGGTGTATACCAATGCGTTTGAGATCCTGTTAAAAATCCAGGGCATTCGTGAAGGTTCTGATATTCTCCTGCCTCCCTATGATGGTGTGCTGCTGATCACTGAGCTTGAATTGTTCAGGGAGTGGTTCTGTCAGGGCATCATGGGGCTGGAATTGACCCGGGACGATAATGCGCTTCTGGATGATTTTTTCGGGGTGCTGGTGGATACGGCCCTTGGTCAGCCACAGGTGTGTGTGCACCGGGATTATCATTCACGCAACCTGATGGTTAATGAACAGGGTGACCATGGTGTGCTGGATTTTCAGGATGCGGTGATTGGCCCGGTTACCTATGACCTGGTCTCCCTGATCAAGGATTGCTACATCAATTGGCCCAAGGCAATGATACGGGAATGGGCCCTGCAATATGCCAATATGGCACAGACAGCCGGCATAATTAATGGTTTTGAAAATCAGCAGTATCTCCTGGAATTTGACCTGATGGGGGTGCAGAGACACCTGAAGGCCGCTGGTATTTTTTCCAGGTTGTACCTGCGTGATGGTAAACCGGGTTATCTCGGTGATATTCCGCGAACCCTGGCCTATATCAAAGAGGTGCTGGGGGACTATCCGCAGATGTATGAAATTGGGCACTGGCTGGAGAAGCGGGTTTACCCGATGTTATGGACCCGTCTACGTTCCATAGAGAACGGGAGCCGTAATCTGTGAGGGCAATGGTACTGGCCGCCGGGAAGGGAGAGCGCATGCGTCCCCTGACACTGGAAACCCCCAAGCCCTTGCTAATGGCTGGTGGTAAGGCGCTTATTGTCCATCAACTTGAAAAGCTGGCACAGGCAGGATTCAGGGATATTGTGATCAATCATGCCTGGTTGGGCGAACAGGTAGAACAGGCACTTGGGGACGGCAGCAGTCTGGGGGTGACTATTTCCTGGTCGCCCGAGCATGAACCTCTGGAGACGGCTGGTGGGATACTCCAGGCACTTCCGCTGCTTGCTGGTGCCGGACATGACTCGGCCTTTGCCTGTGTGAATTCAGATATCTGGACTGATTTTTCCTATACGCGCCTGCCGCAACTGAATGGAGACAGCCTGCTCGCCTGGCTGGTTATGGTCGACAATCCGCCGCAGCATAGTGATGGGGATTTCGTACTGGACAATGGCCTCGTCCGTGAAGGTACATCCTCGGAGAAAAAACTCACCTTCAGTGGTATCGCTGTCTATCATCCCGGACTGTTTTCCGGACTGGCGCCTGGGAAACAGTCCGTCGTTCCCCTGCTGAAAAAGGCCATGGCTGAGGGCCGGGTAGGAGGCGAATACCATGGGGGGCAGTGGTACGATATCGGCACCCCCGAACGCCTGACTCAGCTTGATATAATGCTTTCTGCCTGACAGGTTTGCTGTCAGGGATCCAGGTCCGCTGAAACAATCGCTTTTCCCTTTTCGACGATCAACACCTTGTTAATGCCCACTTCCTGCCAGGCATCGCTGTCGGATAATGGTTCTGAGGCCACGATGATACTTTCTGCTGATTCTGCATAGTGTAGTGTGGGAGGAGGATGGTCCTCCAATTCACTGTAACGGGTGAACAGGGCAGTTGTGCCATTGCTTACTGCAAAATTCATCGGCGCTTCTGTGCGGCATCCTGCCCTGGTCCTGATATCGTGAATGATGGTCAGGGTCCTGTTCAATGCTGCGAGGATTTTGTCAGCATCCGTTTCGTGGTGCCGTCCCACAGCATCAAGAAACAGTGCAAAGGCATGTTCCGAGTCTGTATTACCCTGGATGGATTCAAATGCTTCATCTGACAGGGCTTCCAACAGGTAGCGTCGTGTTTTATGGAACTCTCCCAGAAAGCCGTTGTGCATCCAAAGCCAGGGGCCATGCTTGAAGGGATGGCAGTTGGCCTGGGAAACCGGCATGCCGGGCGTTGCATCCCTTACGTGGGCAAAAAAATGGGGGGTGAGAATCTTGGCAGCAATCTCGCGCAGATTCCGATTGCTCCAGGCCGGCTCAATACTGACGAATGTCCCGGGCTCCGGATCATCATGTTGCGGATACCATCCAACACCAAAGCCGTCGCCGTTGACTGGTTCGAATCGCATCCGGGCATGACGGCTTTGTCTGACAAGTGAATAGGCACTGTCCAGAAGAAGTTCCTGCATGAGAGTAGGTGGTCCGCTATAAGCCAGGAATCGGCACATGCTTTGTATTCCCCATGACTTGGTCAGGATTTAATCATGTATGATGATGAAAAAAAATCAAACTACTTTTTTGCAGGAGGCACCATGCCAAACCGAAAAGAATCGGGTCATTTGTTTCATAATGCTGCAGATGACAGACATTACGCTTACCCTGAAAAAAGGGAGATGTCGAAAGCCCAGGTTACAGCTGATGCCTACAAACTGGCTTTTGATGATATTGATTTCCTGCTGCGGGATGAAATGCGTCCTGTCCGTTTCCTGCTGGAGTTGTCCAAGCCGGAGCTTCTTCTGCAGGAGCATGGAATCAACCAGACAGTTGTTATTTTCGGCAGCGCCAGAACGCTCGATATGGAGACAGCGCTCCTGAAGAAAGAGAAAGCTGAGCTGGCCCTGAATGAAAATCCCGGTGATCCTGACCTGCAAAAGGAAGTGTCAAGAAGTGACAGAATGATACGGCAGGCGGGTTATTATGAGCAGGCCCGGAAGCTGTCCCGATTAATCAGTGAAAGTTCTGGTTGCGCTGACTGCCCGCAGTTGCATGTAGTGACAGGGGGAGGGCCGGGCATTATGGAAGCGGCAAACCGTGGTGCGCATGAAGCCGGCTATGAGTCAGTGGGACTCAATATTGTCTTACCCCATGAGCAGGCCCCAAACCCCTATATCACGCCTGAGTTGTGTTTCCAGTTCCACTATTTCGCCATGCGAAAAATGCACTTTATGCTCCGGGCCCGCGCACTCGTGATTTTTCCCGGTGGCTTTGGTACGCTTGATGAAATGTTTGAAGCGCTTACCCTTATCCAGACAGGCAAGATCAAGCCACTACCGGTGATATTTTTTGGCAGGGATTACTGGCAGCAGCTCATCAATTTTGATTTTCTCGTCGAGGAAGGAGTAATTAACGAGGAAGACCTGTCACTTTTCCGCTTTGTGGATAGTGAAGTTGATGCCTGGCAGATCATCCGCAGCAGCCTTGAACAGGACTGATGGACGGCCATTACCGCTTACCGATTCATGTTTTCCAGGGCTGCAATTCTTTTTTCCAAGGGTGGATGGCTGGAAAAAATAGCCTGCACCTTGCCTGTGTTTATACCAAAGGCTGCCAGTTCATCGGGCATTTGAGCCTGCTGTGAAGACTGCAGGCGGCGCAGGGCGGAGATCATTGCCTGGCGCCCGGCTAGTTGTGCTCCACCGGAATCAGCGCGGAATTCCCGCCAGCGAGAAAACCACATCACAATCATGGACGCGAAAATACCCAGAATAATCTGGGTCACTATCGAGACAATGAAGAAAGCAGGACCATGACCGCGTTCCACCTTGAATACTGCTCTGTCCACGATATGTCCAATCACCCGTGACAGAAAGACCACAAAGGTATTCACCACGCCCTGTATCAGTGTCATCGTCACCATATCACCGTTGGCTACATGGCTGATTTCATGGGCAAGAACAGCTTCTATTTCCTCTCTGGTCATGCTCTGGCAAAGCCCGGTACTCACAGCGACCAGGGCATCATTGCGATTCCATCCCGTAGCGAAGGCATTGGGAGCACTCTGGTTAAAAATCCCGACCTCAGGCATGCGGATGCGACACTGGTCAGCCTGTCTTTTCACGGTTTGCATCAGCCAGCTTTCGAAGTCGTTACGGGGCTGATTGATGATCTTAACGCCCATGCCTTTTTTCGCCATCATCTTGGATAGCATCAGTGAAATGAAAGAGCCGCCAAACCCGATGATGGTGGAAAAGACCAGCAGGGCCTGCAGATTCAGGTCCACACCGTTGGCAGCAAGGAGTCCCTGAAAACCAAAGACCTGGAAAACAAGTGAAATGAGTACCATGATGGCAATATTGGTACCAAGAAAAAGCGCGATGCGCAGCATGTTCTGATCTCCTGTGAATCGGGTGGCAGAAATTGTGTGTTCGTACAGCGGACAATTAAAATATTGTGGCATTTCACCGGATTACAATACCTCTTTGACAAGGACATGCACACTGAAACCCGGTACAATGCGCCTCTTGAGAAATCCCGTTAATCCCGGAAAACAACCGGACTTGGAATATGGCTGGAGACAATTACCTTATCGCACCTTCAATCCTGTCAGCAGACTTTGCCAGGCTTGGAGAAGAGGTCAGTGCTGTGATTGATGCAGGTGCTGATGTTATCCATTTCGACGTTATGGATAATCACTATGTGCCCAATCTCACGATAGGCCCGGGCGTGTGCAAATCACTGGCGGACTACATGGGCCGGAACAACATTGATGCCCCGATTGATGTGCATCTGATGGTCTCACCCGTGGATAGCCTGATTACTGAGTTTGCAAAAGCCGGGGCGAGTTATATTACCTTTCACCCCGAGGCGACAAACCATATTGATCGCTCTCTGCAGTTGATCAGGGATGCCGGTTGCAGGTCCGGCCTGGTCCTTAACCCCGCGACTCCTGTGGACTGCCTGGACTATGTCATGGACAAGCTGGATATTATTTTGCTGATGTCCGTGAATCCCGGTTTTGGGGGGCAGGCCTTCATTCCATCCACGCTGGATAAACTCAGGGTGGTCCGCAAGCTCATTGATGACAGTGGCCTGGATATTCGTCTTGAAGTTGATGGCGGTGTAGGTGTTAACAACATCGCTGAAATAGCCGCAGCCGGGGCGGATATGTTTGTGGCCGGATCCGCGATTTTTGGCAGCGGTGATTACACGGCTACCATCGCTGAGATGCGCGGGGCGCTGGCAAGCTGATGACTCCCGAGCAATTTCAAACCTTTGCCCGTGAGGGCTTCAATCGTGTACCTGTGTACCGGGAAATTCTCGCTGACCTGGAAACACCCCTGAGCAGTTATCTTAAACTTGCCCGCGGCCCCTACAGTTATTTTCTGGAGTCTGTTCAGGGCGGAGAAAAATGGGGTCGTTATTCCATCATCGGGCTTCCATGCCGGACACTGCTCAAGGTGATGGGAAACAAGCTGACCGTTGAAACCGACGGCCAGGTGACTGAATCCTGTGAAGCCGATGACCCCTTTGAATTTATTGAATCCTTCCAGCAGCGCTTTAGAGTGCCCGAACTGAAAGACCTGCCGCGGTTCAATGGCGGCCTGGTCGGTTACTTTGCCTATGACACTGTTCGCTATGTCGAACACAAGGTCGCCGATTCAACGCCTCCCGATAATGTAAATACGCCAGATATTGTGCTGATGCTCTCCGAAGAAGTGGTGGTCTTTGATAATCTGCGCGGCAAACTGATGATCATGGTTTACCAGGATCCAGCCATCGATGGAGCCTATGCGCTGGCCAGTGAACGACTCGATGAAATTGAAGCCATGCTGGATGCCCAACTACACATGGAAGTCCGAAAAGGGTCCAGGGATATTGGTGAGGAAGATTTTGTATCAAGTTTCGGTCAGGAAGCCTTTGAAACGGCCGTTGATAAAATCAAGGATTACATTGTCGCTGGTGATGTCATGCAGGTGGTGCTGGCCCAGCGCATGAGCCTGCCCTACGATGGTGAGGCGATCAATGTTTACCGAGCCCTTCGCCAGCTCAACCCCTCCCCCTACATGGTTTTCATGGATATGGGTGATTTCCATATCGTCAGTGCTTCACCGGAAATTCTAGCCCGGGTTGAGGATGGCAAGATTACCGTGCGGCCTTTGGCAGGAACCCGTCGACGGGGCAAGACCGAGGAAGAGGATCTGGCCCTTGAGCAGGAATTGCTGGCCGACGAAAAGGAAATTGCAGAGCACCTGATGCTGATTGACCTGTCCAGAAATGATTCCGGACGGGTATCCAAAACCGGATCGGTGGAAGTTACCCGGCAGATGTTTGTTGAGCGATATTCCCATGTGATGCATATCGCCTCCAATGTGGAGAGTGAACTGGCCGATGATATGAATGCCCTGGATGTACTCAAGGCCACACTTCCGGTAGGGACGCTAAGCGGTGCTCCGAAAGTACGGGCCATGGAAATTATTGATGAATTTGAACCCGTGAAACGGGGAGTCTATGGCGGTGCCATGGGATATCTTTCCTGGAACGGCAACATGGATATGGCCATTGCGATTCGTACCGCAGTGATCAAGGACAATACCCTGTATATCCAGGCAGGTGCCGGTGTTGTGGCGGATTCTGTGCCGGCACTGGAATGGAAAGAGACCATGAACAAGGCCCGGGCCATGTTTCATGCGGTAAAACTGGCAGAAGAAGGCCTCTAGGCCGGGTTAGTCATTATGCTGTTGATGATCGACAACTATGATTCTTTCACCTACAACCTCGTTCAGTATTTCGGGGAACTCGGTGCGCAGATGAAAGTATTCCGAAACGATGAAATTACCCTGGAAGACATTGCGGTAATGGCACCATCACGTATCGTTATATCACCGGGCCCCTGTACGCCATCTGAAGCAGGGATATCCGTTTCGCTCATCAAGGAATTTGCCGGTAAAGTGCCTATCCTTGGTGTTTGTCTTGGTCACCAGAGTATTGGAGAGGCCTTTGGAGGAAACATTATCAGGGCCAAGCGGGTCATGCATGGAAAGACCTCCGCCATGCATCATAAAAATGAGGGTGTTTTCCGAGGCCTGCCCAGTCCTTTTGATGCCACACGCTATCATTCCCTGGTGATTGAAAAAGAAAGCCTGCCGGATTGTCTGGAAATAACCGCCTGGACCGAAAACGATGATGGTTCGTTCGAGGAAATCATGGGTGTGCGTCACAAGACACTCCCGGTAGAAGGGGTTCAGTTTCATCCGGAATCCATACTCAGTGAACATGGTCACCAGATGCTGAAAAATTTCCTGGATTCCTGAGCACAGCAGTACCATGACACAGTCGACTATTCTCAAAAAAATTCTCGATCGCAAGGCGGAAGAGATCGCTGAAAGGCAGGCCCGTCAATCCCTGGCGGATCTGGAGAAGGCGATAGTTTCGGCTGATCCCTGTCGCGGATTCACCAGGGCCCTGATGGACCGGATTGACCACAAGCGTCCCGCCGTTATTGCCGAAATCAAGAAAGCGTCTCCGAGCAAGGGCTTGATTCGGGAAGACTTTGAACCGGCCGCTATTGCAGAAAGTTATGCTGATAATGGGGCCGCCTGTCTGTCTGTGCTTACTGACAAGGATTTTTTTCAGGGCGATGAAGCCTATCTGGAAGCCGCAAGAGCCGCCTGCAAGCTGCCTGTCATTCGCAAGGACTTCATGGTGGATCCCTGGCAGATTGCAGAATCCAGGGCCATGCAGGCTGACTGCATATTGCTGATAGTGGCGGCTCTATCGCCTGAGCAGTTGAAGGAACTGGCTGACAGTGCCCGCCACTATGGGCTGGATTTCCTGGTTGAAGTACATAATCGTGATGAACTTGAACTGGCTTTGTCACTGGATGCAGAGCTGATTGGTATCAATAATCGGGATCTGCATACTTTTAACACCAGTCTGTCTACTACCTATGATTTGCTGCCCCTGATTCCAGAGGGTACTGCCGTGGTTACTGAAAGTGGTATCCATATCCGTGAAGATGTGGAAGAAATGATTTCCCATGGTGTTTACGGATTTCTTGTAGGTGAGTCATTCATGCGAGCACCCGAGCCTGGCGAAAAATTACGGGAACTTTTTTTTCATGGCTAAACCGGGTGAAACAGGGCTGCAACGCGTCATTTCTGCCTTTTTCAACTCCCTGAAAGGATTGAAAGGATGCTGGAAAAATGAGGCGGCCTTTCGACAGGAAGTAATGCTGAGCATTATCCTAGTTCCTCTTGGGCTTTACCTGGGTAACGGCGGTCTGGAAAAAGCCCTTCTGGTGAGCGTACTTTTCCTGGTGTTAATCGTTGAGGTGCTCAATTCTGGGATTGAAGCGGCTATTGACCGGATAGGGCATGAACACCATGAACTGTCAGGACTGGCCAAGGACCTGGGCAGTGCGGCCGTCTTTCTCAGTCTGGCGTTGGTTGGTGTAGTCTGGGGCCTGGTTCTGTTTTTTTAGTTCCGGGATTGCAGTAGCTCTTTTGTTACAATCTACCGGGTACCATACACAACAATAGTTTTGCCGTGGACTTCAATAAGACCCTGCTCTTCCAGATCCTTGAGTACCCGTCCAGCCATCTCCCTTGAACAGTTCACAATCCTGCCAAGTTCCTGACGGGTGATCTTGATTTGCATGCCTTCCGGATGGGTCATGGCATCCGGTTCCTTGGACAGTTCCAGTAGGGTGCTGGCGATACGGCCGGTTACATCAAAGAAACTCAGATCGGCAACACGCTTGGTTGTGCTGCGTAGCCTGTGGGCCATCTGTTCACCGATGGTGTAAAGAATTTCGGGATGTTGCCGGGTATAGTCACTGAAATTGCTGTAGGAAATTTCGGCCAGCTCACATTCGGTCTTGGTGCGTACACAGGCACTGCGGGCTTCGCTATGTTCAAACAGACCCATTTCCCCAAAAAAAGTCGCCCGGGTTGAGATAGGCTATAACAGCTTCTTTCCCTTCCTCATCTTCCAGCACGACAGAAACACTTCCGGAAACGATGTAATAAAGTGTTTCGCACTTGTCCCCTTCATGAATGATAGTGGTCTTGTTGGGATATTTCCGCCTGTGGGTATGACTTAAAAAGTTTTTCAGTCCGTAATGTGAGGCGTGATTGCCATTAATGCCATCCGCTTTTCCTCGCCTAAGCGTAAACATGGATAATTGCATACCATACTTTGTCTGGGGGTACTATTCTATAAGCAAATAAATGCCAACCCCCGCGCAGTGTTTTTGTTCGTTGAATCAAGAAGTTCCATGCAGACTGGGCCATGAATAGTGTGGGATAATCGCCGGTGGTTATACAAAGTTTCCAAGGTATGAGGTTGAATTGATGAAGGCAAAAATCACCTGGTTGGAAGAGGCCATGTTTGAAGGTGAATCCGGCAGTGGTCATAAAGTTATCATGGATGGCCCCGAAAGTGCAGGTGGCAGGAATCGTGGCGTCAGGCCGATGGAAATGTTGTTGTTGGGCGTAGGCACCTGCTCTGCCTTTGATGTGGTGAATATCCTGAAAAAATCACGGCAGAATGTCACAGGTTGTGAGGCAGAAGTTGACGCTCAACGCGCTGATGCTGTCCCTGCAGTTTTTGAAAAAATACACCTAGTCTTCCGGGTGAGCGGTCATGATCTTGATCCGGCAAAGGTTAAGCGTGCAGTCGATTTATCGGCGGAAAAATATTGTTCAGCATCCATCATGCTGGGAAAGGCTGGTGTGGAAATGACCCATGAATTCATCATCGAGGAAGCATAGGAACTCAGATGTGGTCTTCGGTAGTTGTGATTGGATTCGCATTACCGGGAATTTGAATCTGTACTATTGAGAGTATGAAAAAAATGAATACAACATCTATATCTATCTGGAAAAATCTCGTGACAGGAACAGGAAAAGTTTTACCTGTATTGATACTTTGTGTCCTGGCTGGCTGTGCAGCAACCACAGGCTCGATTGATGACAGAAGGGCCGCCGTTCAGGAAATGAAGCGGGAAGTGTTGGTTGAACTGAATAAAATCAAGCCTGATGTCAGGGGGCAACTCAGAGACTCGGCAGGCTACGCTGTCTTCAGTAATGCCAATATAAACCTGATTCTGGCGAGCTTTGGGGGTGGTTACGGGATTCTTACTGACAATGGTAATGGTAGTGATACCTATATGAAAATGGGAGAAGTAGGGGTCGGTTTCGGTGCTGGCGTAAAGGACTTCCGCGTTGTCATGGTCTTCCATACCAGGGACGCCCTGGATCGTTTTAAGGAATACGGTGTTGCTTTTGGTGCCCAGGCAGATGCTGCTGCAGTCGCCAGCGAACAGGGCGGTGCTGTGGGTGGAGAAATTACAGTAGATAACGTCACGGTTTACCAGATGACTGAAACCGGACTGGCATTACAGGCCACTATCAAGGGGACCAAGTTCTGGGCAGATGAGGATCTGAACTAGACCGTAACGGGTTAGATTTTGTAGGTCGTCTCTTTCATTACCTTAGCCATCGCGGTCATGGCCCCTTTTACAGGGGCGGGCAACTCAGCGGCACCAGCTGCTTCAGCGTTGACAGCATGTTTGCCTTCATCTTCCAGCATGACCGATAGAATGGCTTCACTTTTTTTATCCTGTGGTGGCAGTTTTGCCAGATGATCCTGCAGGTGTGAACATACCTGTTTCTCGGTTTCCGCAACAAAGCCCAGGCTCCAGCGATCCCCCGCAAGACCGGCAGCAGCGCCGATACCAAAGGAAAGTCCATACCAGACAGGGTTCAGAAGGCTGGGACGTGAGTCCAGTTCATTGAGTCTGTCTTCACACCAACTCAGGTGGTCAATTTCCTCTTCGGCGGCGTGCTGCATGCTGTCGCGAACCTCGGGCAGTTTCGCTGTGAGGGCCTGCCCCTGGTAAAGTGCCTGGGCGCAGACTTCCCCGGTGTGATTTATACGCATCAACCCGGCGGTATGTTTCCTTTCGGTCTCGTCCATGTCGGCTTCCGGATTGGCATTGGCCGGGTTTCTTCGGTGTGCGTGCACACTGCCTGGAACCAGGGTTTTGAGGGCCTGGTCGAAATTCACAATCAAGTTGTCGATAAGAGTCATAGCGTTAAAATTCTAACAGACGGGGTTAAATGATTCAGGATAAAAGATAAAAGACAGGATAAAAAACACAGGACACAAAAAGTCGGAACTTACTTTTGAACAGGCTCATCAAGAAGTTGGCAACCAAACTGGTTTGGGCCGAGTCTTTTCAAGGGTCTTCAGTAATATCCGTCTTTATTCTTCATATTTACTGCTTATTTTCTCTTGCGACGGCACGATAGCCGATATCTGTTCTGTAATAGACCCCTTCCCAGTCAATCTCTTTCACCAGTTCATAGGCTGCCGACTGTGCCTCGGTGACATTGCTGCCCAAAGCAGCTGCACAAAGCACGCGTCCACCATTGGTGACAATCTTTCCATCATCCTCGCGGGTACCGGCATGGAATATACGTGTATTCCCAGACGCATTATCAGCATCAAGACCATGAATCACCTTGCCCCTGGCATAGGAGTCCGGATATCCACCGGCGGCCATCACCACGCCAAGGCAGGCCCGTGGATCAAATTCGATTGTCGTATCTTCCAGTTTCCCGGATAGGGCTGTCTCGCATAATGTCACCAGGTCAGATTGCAGGCGCATCATGATGGGCTGGGCTTCAGGGTCGCCAAAACGGCAGTTGTATTCAACGACTCTGGGGGAGCCATCCGGCATGATCATCAAGCCAGCATAAAGGAAGCCCACGTAGGTATTGCCTTCCTCGGCCATGCCGAAAACTGTCGGCATGATTACTTCATTCATGATGCGGTCATGAATTTCCGGTGTAACAACCGGTGCAGGGGAATAGGCACCCATGCCGCCAGTATTGGGCCCTAGGTCACCATTGTCCCTGGCTTTATGATCCTGGGATGTGGCAAACGGGAGTGCATGTTTACCATCGACCAGTGCGATAAAACTGGCTTCCTCTCCCTGCATGAACTCTTCAATGACGACGCGGTGACCGGCTTCACCAAAGCTGTTTCCAGAGAGCATGTCCCGAATGGTTTCCTCAGCTTCCTCCTGATTCTGGGCAATGATGACACCTTTACCGGCGGCCAGACCATCAGCTTTTATGACGATAGGAGTTCCCTGATCCCTGACATAAGCAATCGCTGGTTCGACTTCAGTGAAATTGGAGTACGCCGCTGTAGGAATGTTATGACGCGCCAGGAAATCCTTGGTAAACGCCTTGGAGCCTTCCAGTTGGGCAGCGCCCCGGGTTGGTCCAAAGCAGGCAAGACCCTCTGCCTGAAAATGATCAACAATACCGTCCACGAGGGGGGCTTCCGGGCCTATGATAGTCAGGCCCACATCGTTGTCTTTTGCAAATGATGTCAGTGCCGGGAAGTCAGTAGTGTCCAGGATGACATTGCTGACGCCGGGTTCACGCGCCGTACCCGCATTGCCCGGAACAACGAAGACTTCGTTCACCTGTTTTGACTGGGCGGCTTTCCATGCCAGGGCATGCTCGCGACCGCCGCTGCCGATAATCATGATGTTCATAGACAACCTTTAGTACTATCTAAACGATTCGTGGATAAGGGTATGAAAGATACAAGATACGGGATGCAAGAGGAACTTTTCCGGAACAGTTCATGCTTTGTAGTTTCTGAAACATCTGTTTCAGGATGAGAAGCTCTTTTACAGACAGCTAAGCATGAGTTGTTTGTATCTTGTATCTGCTCTTAATGCCTGAAATGCCGCACACCCGTAAACACCATGGCCATGCCTGCTGCATCGGCAGCGGCAATGACATCGGCATCCTTCATGGCCCCGCCTGGCTGGATGACAGCCGTAATACCGGCTTCTGCGGCCGCTTCAATACCATCCGGGAAGGGGAAGAAAGCATCGGAAGCCATGACAGAGCCCTTGACCTCCAGGCCTTCATCGGCAGCCTTGATATTGGCAATCCTGGCGCTGTAAACGCGGCTCATTTGCCCTGCACCAATGCCAATGGTCTGGTTGTTCTTGACGTAAACAATGGCATTGGATTTCACGAACTTGACGACTTTCCAGGCAAATAGCAGGTCGCGAATCTCTTCTTCGGTTGGCTGGCGTCTGGTTACGATATTCAGGTCTGATTCGGTTATGACACCCTGGTCAGTATTCTGGATCAGCAGGCCCCCGTTAACCCGCTTCATATCCAGAGACGGGGCCGCCTGTTCCGGCCATTGGCCGCATTCAAGCAGACGCAGGTTTTCTTTCGCGGAAAGCATGGAGGCAGAATCCGGTGTAGCTGAGGGTGCAATGACTACTTCAGCGAACTGACGATCAACGATGGCCTGGGCAGTAGCCGCATCCAGCTCCCTGTTGAAGGCAATGATGCCTCCAAAAGCCGAGGTGGGATCAGTCTGGTATGCCTTTTCATAGGCTTCCAGTATCGACCTGCCGCTGGCAACACCACAGGGATTGGCGTGCTTGACGATAACACAGGCCGGATCATTGTAACTCTTCACACACTCCAGAGCGGCATCGGTATCGTTGATGTTATTGAAGGATAATTCTTTGCCCTGTAACTGGCGGGCTGTGGAAATGGAGTTTTCCCTGTCTCCGGTCTCGACATAGAACGCGGCGTTCTGGTGAGGATTCTCACCGTAACGCATACCCTGTTTTTTAATGAACTGGGTGTTGAATGTACGCGGAAATTCCTCTGCTTTCCCATCAGCAGAGCGGCAGCCAAGGTAGTTGGCAATAGCCCCGTCATACTGTGCAGTATGCTCAAAGGTGGCCACAGCCAGGTCAAAACGGGTTTCACCGCTGATCATGCCTTCATTGTTTTCCAGTTCGTTTATTACCCGGTCATAATCTTCCGGGTTCACGACTACTGTGACCCAGGCATGGTTTTTTGCCGCTGCCCGGAGCATCGTTGGACCGCCGATATCAATATTCTCAATTGCTGTGGGCAGGTCACAGTCGGGACGAGCGACAGTAGCCTGGAATGGGTAGAGGTTGACCACAACCATATCAATGGGGGGGATGTCATGGGTTTCCATGACAGCATCATCCTGGCCTCGTCTGGCAAGGATGCCGCCATGAACTTTTGGATGCAGTGTCTTGACCCTGCCATCCATCATCTCTGGAAAACCAGTGTAAGCGGAAATTTCGGTGACCGGGATACCTTCGCTGTTCAGCAGTTTGTACGTACCACCGGTGGATAGCAATTCCACGCCCCTGGCCTGGAGAGCCCTGGCGAATTCGGCGATGCCTGTTTTGTCAGATACGCTTATAAGCGCCCGTCGTACTGGGGATGAGTTCTGCGCATTCATGGCAGTGAATTGGTTCTCCTTGTTGTGAACTGTATGTAGTTCAAAAATTGCAGTTGACGCGTTGTCGTGGTTAAACGTTGGGACGGCAGGATTAAACTGTCCGTCACCGGTATTGGCTTAACTGAGCATGCCGTATTTTTTCAGTTTCTTGCGCAGAGTTCCCCTGTTCAGTCCCAGCATGGCAGACGCCTTGCTCTGGTTGCTGCGGGTTTGCTGCATAACACTTTCCAGCAGGGGACCCTCGACTTCGGATAGGACGAGTTCGTATAGATCAGAGATATTTTCCTGGTCCACTTTGCTGAAATACTCGGCAAGGGAGGTGGTGACACATTGCCTGAGAGTTTGCCTTCCGTTGACCTGGCTTTCGGGTCGACAGTCCTCCGGTGTGCTCAGGTTATCCACCTTGCCTGGCCTGAAATCGTCGGTGTCTAGGAGAGAGTTACTCATGCCGCGAGCTCCTTCACTGGAGTTTTGTTATTTAATGTTTTTAGTGTTTCGAAGATGTAGTCCAGGAACTCGACCTGGGCATTGCACTCCTGCAGGGTATTGAACTGCTGTCTCAGTTGGCGAGGGTGTGAATCCGGGTTTTCGACTCCGGAGTCCCCAACTGGAATATTATTGAGATACCAGGCCATATGTTTTCGAGCAAAGAAGACTCCCTTGTCCTGACCATAAAATGCATGGATTGCCTTGATATGTGATGTGATCACGGTGCTGATTTTACCCAGGGGCAGTTCTGGCATCGGTTTGCCGTGCTCAAGAAAATGGCGTATTTCGGCAAAAAGCCAGGGTCGTCCCTGCGCTCCCCGGCCAATCATGACCCCATCAGCCCCTGTGTAATCCAACACGGCTTTTGCCTTTTCCGGGGAGGTGATATTGCCATTGGCAAAAACAGGGATGGATATAGCCTGCTTGATTCTGGCTATGGTGTCGTATTCGGCCTCACCCTTGAAGCCGCAGGCGCGGGTTCTGCCATGAACTGCCAGGGAGCTTATACCGCAATCCTGCGCCAGGCGGGCGATATCGACTCCATTACGGTTTTCCGGATCCCAGCCAGTACGGATCTTGAGTGTGACAGGGACATCCACCGCCGCTATTACGCTATCGAGTATCTCCCTGACCAGGGCGGGATACCTGAGCAGGGCTGACCCTGCTGAACGCTTGAGGACTTTCTTGGCCGGGCATCCCATGTTGATGTCTATGATCTGGGCTCCCTGTTCTACATTTAGGCGAGCAGCCTCTGCCATCATCAGCGGATCTGCGCCGGCAATCTGCACCACACGGGGCTCAGCTTTACCAGCGTGACATCGACGCAGGCGACACTTTTCCCTGTTCCACAGCTGGATATTGGAAGAGATCATTTCGGATGGGGTGAGCGATGCGCCAAACTGTCGGCACAGGGTGCGGAAAGGCTGGTCAGTGATGCCCGCCATGGGAGCAAGTACCAGTCCGGATTCCAGTGTAAAGACTCCGATATTAATCACTGATCCAGCTGCTCCAGGTTTCCGGCGGTTATTATTGGGAAAGGCGCTAATCTTACTCGATTTTAGGCACGGATTCTAAATGTTGAATGTAATAATTTGATCTGACTTGATCGGGGTAGCCGATCAACTCAGGGATTACGGAAAGTCAGCGAGTATCCAGTTGCCTGATCACCGGGGTTGACCAGGTCCAGACTCACCTGAAGCGAGGAATGTGCTGGCATATGGGTAAACAGCCTCATATCAGAGGGCAGGTATTCTTCCACGGTAAATATCCTGTTGGCGATGACACTGCCGCTGTTTTCAGTAAAGTTGAGCTCAACCAGCGGAAAAGGCTGTTCTCGATCGGCATCATTACGAAAAACGAAATCTACCTGAAGAGCATTGGCTACTTCAGGGTGGGAACGCACGGCCAGGTTTTCTGTTGTCAGTTGGGTTATGTCTACGCGGCTGATATCCGGACACGTCCGGTACTGGCAGAGCAGCTCCGTTACTGCGGGGTATTTCTCCTCAATGACCAGGGTGTCCAGGTTATGCCACAGGTACTGGAAAGCCAGTCCCCCCGTGAGCAAGATACTGACCAGGAGCAATCCGGCTGTTTTGAGAACCCTGAAAGGGTCTTCTGTGAGAACCAGTTCAACTGGAGCCTCATCAATGGCCTGCAGTTGCTCCTGTTCTATCGGGTCCAGGGCATCTTCATCACTCAGGTCGGATAATCTGTCGCGAAGTGCGGCTTTATCATCAATATCCTGGCGGCTAGCTTGCAATACGCCTGAAGGATCCTGCACATTGTTACGGGTAAGTGGCGGTTCCTGCCGGGTTGAGCGAGCGGGCAGTACAACCTTGGTGGTCATGACAGGAATTGCTTCACTGGCCACAATGTCCGGAACGATCCCATGAGCATTGCCTGTCAGGTCAGCAATAACTGGCGTTTCAGGGGAAAGAGATGGCCGATGTGTGTCTTCTCCAGGTGAACTGTCAGCATGGGAGAAAACGGGTGCTTCCTCGTCAATATCGGATACCGGGTTTTCTGGTACATACTCTGCTGGCGTTACTTCTTCTGATGTTTCATTTTCTTCGGTCAGCTTTTCTTCAGGTGAAGCAGGTATTTCCTCCTGTAAATCCGGGCTGGAAATGACTTCATTATCTGTCATGTGCTCATTCTCAGAAAAGGAGTCATCACTTTCTTCCGGGAGTTCTTTTTCCACCCACTGGGACTGGGTCGTTTCAGGGATGGTTTCTTCCTCAGAGGCTATCCCGGGGGATGAGAGACCTTCGCCTGACCTTGTTTCCTCGTCTGGACCTACGTCTTCATCTGGAGTAACAAGTTCATCCGGGGTACCAGGGTTTTCCAGGGAGACATTCTTTTCCATGGAGGGGGATTCGGTCTCTTCCTCATGGAAAATCCATGGATCGCCGGCAAATTCATTCGCCGCTTCCCCGATATCCTGATCAGTCGAGATGTCAGGGTATGACTGTAATGCATCACGCTCATCGGGCAGCGCAGGCTCTTCCCGGACAGTTTTTTCCAGACCCGGGAGTTCATGACTGGCTGAGTAGCTGGTGAAGGTATAGGCAAGTGGATTCAGGAACTGGTTATAGGTATCAATCCCATTCCGGGTTGAATCTATTGCCGGGGGAGTTGACGGCCCGTTTGTTGCGCTCTGGATTGGATTTTCTTTTGTCCTTGCTTCTACGTTCTCTGCTGTGGTCTCGGATGGGATGTCATTATGCAGGTCTGTTTCTTTTGATTCCTCTGGAGATGGCGCATCATTCCCTGATTCGTCAAGATCTTCCCAGGATGGTGATCCTGCCTGAGAAATGGACTCCTGGTGTTCATCCGTAGCAGTGTCCACAAATTCGTTGCCGGGGGATTCATCCTCACTGTCAGGAATGTCTTCCCGGGGAGAGGAAATCGCAGAAAACGTTTCCAGGGGTGCATCGACACCTGTCATGCCATCACCCTTGCCGGTTTCACTATCCTGGTAATCAGTCCATGGGTCTTCGGTGATGAAAGGCTCGTCATCGGTGAATTCATCAGACGCCTGGACTGCAGGCTCCGGCTGACTTTCCACCAGCCGGGTTTCGATTTTTTCGTCGGTGACTTTTTCCTTGAGATAGATGCGGTGTTGTCCTGCAAGAAATACTTCATTACAGGCGCCACATCGCACAACGCCATTAGCCGCTTCCAATTGCTCCTCATTCACCTTGAATGAGGTTTCGCAGGAAGGGCATTGGGTTAGAAATAGGGACATGAATGTCTGGAAATCTCTGGTGTTGATGGAGTTAATTCTAACCCGGACAGGTCATTGTTTATCAGGAAATTTTACGTTCTCCGGTCAGCCTGACCCAGCCTTCGCTGATAAGAGGTTCCGAAAATGTAAACCAGGGGGCATAGGCTGCCATCACTTCACTGGCCTGTTCTGCGAGTATACCGGACAACATGATGGTACCACCTTCCTGTGTCATGGCTGACAGGTATTGCGCCAGGGAAACCAGTGGCCCTGCCAGTATATTGGCAAGCATGATGTCAGCCTGTCCGACAGAACCGGCAGCCAGTGCCTGTGCGAAATCTCCCGGCAGGTACAGGGGGAACTGTGTCTCTGGCAAATTGTTTTTCCTGAGGTTGTCGCGGGTTGCTGTTAAAGCCTGGGGATCGTTATCTACCCCGTACACAACAGTACCGCCGAGCAGCAAGGCGGCTATGCCAAGGATTCCCGAGCCACACCCATAATCGATAAGGGTTTTTCCGGTGGGTGGATTTTCAGCGAGCCAGTCCAGGCAAAGTGCGGTGGTGGGATGGGTGCCGGTACCAAAAGCGAGGCCGGGATCGAGCTCCATGATTACGGCATTCCCGTGGTCAATATGCATCCCGGTGGGACACACCACCAGTTTACCGTCACCGAATTCCATGGGTCTGAAATCATCCATCCATGCCCGTTCCCAGTCCTGGTCTTCGACCGTAATGAGTGTACAGGCAGTCAGTTGGTGGGAAGCCAGCGCCGAGTTGATGGTTTCCGATAATTTTTCCGCGTCTGAATCCCCCGGGAAAAGTCCGACGACAGTCACCAGGTCCCAGATGGGTGTTTCACCAGGGCCAGGCTCAAAGATGGGTTGATCTTCAGAGTCGGTGAGGGTGACAGAGAGCGCGCCGGCATCGAGCAGCAGTTGTTCAACGGCCTCAGACTGGTCTGATTTGACGGGAATCTGTGTTTGCAGCCAGGAGATAGCCGTAACTCCTACATAAATGCCGGTGGTTTTTGCTCAGCGGTTTTTGAGCATTTCTTCCAGGTAGTGAATATTGATACCGCCTTTGCGAAAGCCAGTATCGCGCATGATCTCACTTTGTAGCGGAATGTTTGTCACAATGCCATCCACCAGCATTTCACCCAGTGCATTTTGCATTCGGCCTATGGCGACCTCGCGGGTCGGTCCATAGCTGATCAGCTTGGCAATCAGTGAGTCATAATGTGGTGGTACGGTATAACCACTGTATATATGGGAGTCTACGCGAATGCCATTGCCCCCCGGGGAATGATAGAGATTGACCTTGCCAGGGCTGGGCATAAATGTTTCGGGATGTTCGGCATTGATCCGGCACTCAATGGCATGACCGGTGATAGTGATGTCTTCCTGTCGGACAGAAAGTTCTTCACCAGCTGCAATGCGCAGCTGTTCCCTGACGATATCAATACCCGTAATCCGTTCAGTCACAGGATGTTCCACCTGCAGGCGGGTATTCATTTCGATGAAGTAGAATTCACCGTCCTCATAGAGAAATTCCAGTGTGCCTGCACCACGGTATTTCATTTCCTTGCAGGCATTGATGCAGGATTCCATGATCCTTTGTCGTGCTTCAGGGGCAATTCCCGGTGCAGGCGCTTCCTCTACAACTTTTTGATGCCGCCGCTGCATTGAGCAGTCCCGGTCACCCAGACAGATGGCATTTCCGCGACCATCACCTATCACCTGTATTTCAACATGGCGCGGATTGCCGAGGAATTTCTCCAGGTAAACCACATCGCTGCCAAAATAGGATTTAGCTTCTGTTTTTGTAATCTGTACTGACTTGATAAGGTCTGCAGCGTTTTCTGCAACCCGCATTCCCCGGCCACCGCCACCTGCAGCCGCCTTGATCATGACCGGAAAGCCAATTTTCTCGGCCAGGGCCAGTATTTCATCATCATTGTCACCCAGGGGGCCGTCTGAACCGGGTACCGTAGGGACACCGGTTTTGCGCATGACTTCGATGGCGGATACCTTGTCGCCCATCTTGCGGATTGTCTGGGGGGAGGGGCCTATAAAGATAAATCCACACTGCTCCACCTGCTCTGCGAAATCAGCATTTTCGGACAGAAAGCCGTATCCGGGATGCACGGCATCTGCGTTGGTCAGCTCCATGGCGCTGATCAGTGCCGGAACATTCAGGTAACTCTCGGTGGAGGGCGCGGGGCCTATGCATACTGACTCATCAGAGAGTCGTACATGCATAAGGTCCTTGTCAGCGGTAGAGTGAACGGCAACAGTCTTGATCCCCATTTCCTTGCAGGCCCTCAGGACTCGCAAGGCAATTTCACCGCGGTTGGCAATTAGTACTTTTTTCAGCATCGGATTGTGTGCTCGATTCAGAGTGTGGCAGTACAGTCGGCTCAGCTGATTTCTATCAGTGGCTGGTCAAATTCAACAGGTTCCCCATCTTCCACCAGAATTGCCTGGACTGTACCTGATTTGCTTGCCTCAATCTGGTTCATCATTTTCATGGCTTCAATAATGCAGATGACATCACCAGCTTTCACCTGCTGACCTACTTCCACGAATGCAGGAGAGGTGGGAGAGGGCGCGCGGTAGAAGGTGCCTACCATGGGTGACTTCACGGCATCATTGCTGGCTTCAGCTGGCAGCGAAGGCGTTTCCGCGGTAGTCGCCGGTGCCGGGGCCTGGGGAGCCGGGGCTTGTGCATGGATGACCTGGGGGGCGGCTGCTACATGCGGGGAGTTGCGACTGATCCGAACCGCTTCCTCACCTTCCTTTATCTCGATTTCAGCTACATCTGAAGCTTCCAGAAGCTCAATGAGTTTTTTGACTTTTCTGATATCCATTAATTTTCTCTTGACGTTGTCTGTGCTTTAGTATTAATAACACTGGAATCGGAATAGTTTTCCAGACCAGGTAGTGAGATCATTTAACAAGCTGGTGAATAATCGCCTCCAGGGCAAGTTCATATCCCCTCGGTCCAAGTCCAATGACGCATCCGCGGGCAATATCGCTCAGGTAGGAGTGCTTTCGAAACTCTTCGCGGGCATGTACATTCGTTAAATGGATTTCGATAAAAGGAATCTCTACAGCAAGGAATGCATCGCGCAGGGCGACACTGGTGTGGGTCAGTGCGGCCGGATTGATCAGGATGTAACTGATTCCCTCTTTCTTGGCACTGTGAACACGCTCAATGATGTTCGACTCCGAATTGCTCTGGAAAAACTGGATGTCATGGCCTGCGCCTTCTGCAATCCGGCTCAGGCTGGCATTAATGTCATCCAGGGTTTCGGAGCCATAGATTTCCGGTTCCCGGGTACCGAGCAGGTTCAGGTTTGGACCATTGATAACGAGAATGAGCGCCATTGTGTCACCGTGCAAGTAGTAGGCCTGTATTGTATCCCAGAATTGAGCAGTTTCGCACCATAAATTGCCATTATGGGGTTTTTCTTGATTTATCCTACTATTTCGAAGGCGTTAGCACCAATTTCGAGACTTTTAGCTCGATTGACCGTAGATATCTGGCCGGATCAATTTATTGCTACCATGACGTGAGTTGTGATTTTTGGCGAAGATATCAATAAATTGGCGAATTTAAATGAATTTAACTGAAATTTAAGGAATTTGTGAGAAGTTATTTGTGCGTAAAGACAGTTGCCCTGTTTTTGCTGCTCAGCTTCAGTGTCATTGGGCTGGGCCAGTCACCCGTTATTGAAATTACTGGTGCTGATGAGGCGCTGGCGGCGAACATTCGGGGGCATTTGAGCATTCATGGTGAGGCTTGCGACACTCCCATGGCAAGACTCGAGCGACTAAGGGGCCAGGTTCGTGAAAATGCCTCCCGGGCGGGGCAGGCCCTGGGTTATTACCAGCTCTCTTCAGAGCCCCGGTTCAGTGCCGGGGATTCCTGCTGGCACCTGGTGCTCGTTATTACGCCGGGTGAGCGTGTCAGGGTACATGAAGTCAGTATTCACTTATCTGAAAGCTATGAGAAAAATTTATTGTTTCAGGAAATTTTAGCAGAGCTACCTGATCTGTCAGGAAGCCCGCTTGACCATGGGCACTATGAAAACATCAAAAACATACTGAGTACGGCTGCAGTAGAGGAGGGGTATTTTTCGGCCCGTTTTGATCGAGCTGAGATACGTCTGGACCTTAAAGCCTACCAGGCGCAGATACTCATTGAGTTTGACCCTGGGACTCGGAAAATACCTGAGCCCGAATCTCTTCATGCGTTATGACATTGGACTTTTTGATCGGGAAAATCGACTGACCCTTGATTACATCCTTTCCGAACGCCTCAGACTGGAGGTCGAAACCGGTGTGAGTCAGAGTGTGGATTTGACGTATACGGTTGAGAAGTAAGAAGAGACAAAAGGAGCGACTAAAGAATAAAAAAGCAGGCGTTTCAGGTACAGGCTAGATACAGGGTGAGCAGGTCATCGGTAGGCAAATGGCCTGAGTAGCATTATCTTGCCAAAACATATACTGCATCAACAAAGTCTGACAGGAAGTCTGCTGAATCTACCCTGTTTAGCCTTTAGCTTTTAGCCTTGCCTAGGGTAACTCCAGGACGACACTTTTCTCCTGGATAGGATAGCAATATTTGTCTTCTGCACAGCCCTGGTACATCAGGGTAAATTTAATCATGTCATCCTGGGCAGGTAGTGCATTCATCGGTATGCGGTGAATCAGTCTGTCGTAATATACATCTACTTCACCGAAAAATTCATCGGAGTGAGTTTTGCCAAAAGGCAATTCGCCGATATCCAGGGAAGTATTGTCAGTGGTGACCGCTGTTATACTCTCTCGGTACAGGTAATACCCTTTCTGGATATCCCAGACCAGAACGACCTGGTCAGGGGTCTCAATGAAAGTCTGCAAGGAAAACGCTTCATCAACCGGAAGTACGCTGCTGCCCATAACAGGCAGCTTGCTTCCTGGATTGCTAAAAGGATTGTTCTGGCCCCAGGCACCCGGGGCCAGCATCAGGAAAAGCAACAGGGCAGGGAAAAGTTTCATGACAAGCCCTCGCTGGCGGACCACAGCGATCTAGTCCTCCAGTCGTTCAAACACCAGAGTGGCGTTAGTGCCGCCAAAACCGAAGCTGTTGGACATGATTGCGTCCAGTTTTGCGTCATCCTGGCGTTGCCTGACAATCGGTACACCTTTTACTTCAGGATCAAGGTTGTCGATGTTGGCTGATTCACAAATAAAATTATTTTCCATCATGAGGAGGCTGTAGATAGCTTCCTGAACACCAGCCGCGCCCAGAGAATGTCCTGACAGGGACTTGGTGGAATTGATGGCGGGGATGTTATCGCCGAACATTTCCTTTACGGCCTTGATTTCCTGGATATCTCCCACCGGTGTACTGGTGCCATGGGCATTGATGTAATCCAGCGGCTTCCTGGTAGTGGCCATGGCCATCTGCATGCAGCGCACAGCACCTTCGCCAGATGGTGCGACCATGTCATACCCATCTGATGTGGCGCCATAACCGGTAATTTCGGCATAGATTTTGGCTCCACGAGCCCTGGCGTGTTCGAGTTCCTCAACGACCAGGACGCCACCACCACCGGCAATCACAAAACCGTCGCGGTCTGCATCATAGGCACGGGAGGCTTTGGCCGGCGTGTCATTGTATTTGGTGGACAGTGCGCCCATGGCATCAAACATGGCACTCAGGGTCCAGTGCTCAGCCTCGGCACCACCAGCGAAAAGAATATCCTGTTTACCCAGCTGGATCAGTTCCACGGCATTCCCGATACAGTGCGCACTGGTAGAGCACGCAGAGGAAATGGAGTAGTTAACTCCCTTGATCTTGAACGGGGTGGCCAGACAGGCAGATACCGTACTGCCCATGGTCCTGGTAACACGGTAGGGACCGACTCTTTTCAGACCTTTTTCCCTGAGAATATCAGCAGCATCGACCATGTCTTCTGTGGATGAACCGCCAGCACCCATGATAATTCCGGAGCGGATATTGGAAACATCGGACTCATCGAGTCCTGCATCCTTGATGGCCTGGTCCATGGCGACATAACCGTATGCAGCGGCATCCCCCATGAATCGGAGGGCCTTCCTGTCGATGTAATCGGAAAAGTCCATGTCGACAGCGCCGGCTACATGGCTACGCATGCCTATTTCTTCATAGGCTGGACGATGCACAATGCCGCTTTTGGCCTGCCTGAGTGATTCGGTTACGGAGTTTTTATCCAATCCGAGGCAGGAAACGATTCCCATGCCTGTCACGACAGCTCGTCGCATATGTCTGTCCCTCGATAACTGCCTGCTCCCCGAAAGTTCTTTGGGGGAGCGGATCTGAAATTCTGACTATTAATTTATTATGCTGATAGTTCATCTGCCCGGAAACGGCGGATTTATGTACCCAGCTTCTCATCCGGCTTGAACAGGCCTACTTTCAGCCCTTTCGCAGTATAAATGACCTTACCATCAACTGAAACCTTGCCATCGGCAATACCCATGATCAGCTTTCGCTCAATCAGCCGCTTGATATCCAGTTCGTAGACTACCTTGGTGCTCTCGGGAAGGATTTCACCGGTGAATTTGACTTCCCCACAGCCCAGCGCCCGTCCCTTGCCGGGATTACCACGCCAGCCCAGGAAAAAGCCCACAAGCTGCCACATGGCATCCAGCCCCAGGCATCCGGGCATCACCGGGTCCCCCCGAAAATGACAGTCAAAGAACCACAGGTCAGGATGGATATCGAGCTCGGCTACGATATGGCCTTTACCATCAGAACCACCGTCGGCGGTGATTTCGATAATTCTGTCTACCATCAGCATGTTTTCGATGGGGAGTTTCGCATTGCCGGGGCCAAACAATTCGCCCATGCCACAGGCGATAAGTTCTTCCTTGGTATAACTGTTTTGGGGTGTAAACAAGCTTGAAGACATCTCAAATTACCGGTTTTGGCCGGTTTCCCGTGAAAAAAGGCGCTATTATAGAGATAACTGCTTTGAAACCATAATTATTTGCGTATAAAGCCGATATAATCACTTCTCCTGAAAATTTGGCCTGTCTAACTTTGTCGTTGGCCCGTGGAAAAGCAGTAAAAGGGAAAAGTTCAATGATCATTCCAGTCATCATGGCAGGAGGGATAGGCTCAAGGTTGTGGCCGGTATCCCGTAAGTTATTGCCAAAACAGTTTGTTACCTTTGATGAAAATGCCAGTTCACTGTTTCAGCAGAGCCTGGAGCGGCTTGCCGGGCTGCCTGATATGGGCCCTGCTGTGGTTGTCTGTAACGGGGAACACCGCTTCCTGGTGGCAGAACAGTTGCGTGAACTTGGTATGGACATGGGTGAAAATAAGGCAGTTATTGTGCTGGAACCCGAGGGACGAAACACTGCTCCGGCTGTAGCCCTGGCTGCTCTGGCTGCAAGAGAGCTTTCAGATGCCCCCCAATTGCTGGTCCTGGCAGCAGATCACCTTATTGATGATGTTGCTGCCTTTCATGCTGCCATAGAGGCTGGCAAGGCCAAAGCGGCTGACAGTAAGCTGGTTACCTTCGGCATTGTGCCTGACAAGCCTGAAACCGGTTACGGTTATATACGCCGCGGGGATGCACTGGATAGTGGTTTTGCAATCGACAGCTTTGTCGAAAAGCCTGACCTTGAAACAGCGAGGGCCTATCTGGACAGTGGTGATTACTATTGGAACAGTGGCATGTTCATGTTTTCTGCCGATACCTATACTGAGGCCCTGATGGTCCATGCTCCCGAGATCTTGCGTGTGTGTGAGCAGTCCTGGGCACAATGCGAGAACGATCTGGATTTCAAGAGAATCCCGCAGGATATTTTCACGCGCTGTCCTTCAGATTCCATTGACTACGCCGTTATGGAACACACCAGTGACGGGGTGGTTATTCCCCTGGATGCTGGCTGGAATGACCTGGGTGCCTGGTCTGCACTCTGGGAGCAGGGTGACAGTGATGCCCAGGGTAATGTCTGCCGTGGTGATGTTATTCTCAAGGATGTGCAATCCTCCTATATTCATGCTGAATCCAGGCTGGTTTCCATGATTGGCATGGAAGATGCTGTGGTAGTGGAAACACCTGATGTTGTGCTCGTGTCCGCGAAAGACCGGGTGCAGGAAGTGAAGGACATTGTTGATTCCATCAAGAAAAGCGGACGTACTGAAGCAGATACCCATACCAGGGTTTTCAGGCCCTGGGGCTCCTATGAGAGCCTGGCGAATGGGGACTGTTTCCAGGTAAAGCGTATTCGTGTCAAACCGGGTGCATCCCTCTCCCTGCAGTTGCACCATAAGCGGGCAGAGCACTGGATTGTGGTGCAGGGTACAGCCCTTGTCGTTAACGGTGACAGTGAGATAGAGCTGAAAGAGAATGAATCAACCTATATCCCGATAGAAACAAAACATCGACTTGAAAACAGGAGTGAGGAAGACCTTATTCTGATCGAAGTGCAGTGCGGTTCTTACCTGGGTGAGGATGATATCGTACGGTTTGATGATGTGTATGGAAGGGTTCAGGGGTAAAGAGCGATAAACGCATGATAAGGATGCAAGTATGCAAGGCAGGCATCTGCATAAGGCACAAAGCTCACCGCCTTGTATCCCTGTATCCTTGTATCGAAAGACAGAACGGATAATTGAAAACGAAGTTTTTTGAGCAAAAAATAAAGGATCAATATGTCTGAAACACCAATAACAAAATGTCTGTTCCCGGCAGCCGGTTACGGTACCCGTTTTCTTCCCACGACCAAATCCATGCCCAAGGAAATGATGCCGGTGGTCAACAAACCCCTGATCCAATATGGTGTTGAAGAAGCGATGGAAGCTGGAATGACGGGGATGGGAATCATCACGGGCCGCGGCAAGCGGGCGCTTGAAGACCACTTCGATATCAACTACGAACTTGAGCATCAGATTGCCGGTTCTGACAAGGAAGGACTGCTGGATGAGGTTCGCCATGTCATTGATACCTGTACTTTTTCCTACACTCGGCAGATTGAAATGAAAGGCCTGGGACATGCTATTCTCACGGGTGAAACCCTTATTGGTCCTCAGCCTTTTGCGGTGATCCTTGCCGATGATCTGTGTTATTCCCCGGAAAAGGGTGTGCTGTCACAGATGGTGGAGCTTTTCAACAGGTACCAGTGCAGTATTGTCGCTATCGAGGAAGTACCCAGGGATGAAACCAACAAGTATGGTGTCATTGCTGGTGATGAAATTGAACCTGGTGTTATCAGGATCACTGACATGGTAGAGAAACCGGATCCTGAAGATGCGCCCACCAACCTGGCCATTATCGGTCGTTATATTTTGACTCCGGATATTTTCGATATTATCCGCAAGACCCCTCCAGGCAGGAACAATGAAGTACAGATTACTGATGCCCTGCTAACCCAGGCTAAAGAGGGGGCGGGTGTGCTTGGATATAAATTCAAGGGCCGTCGATTCGATTGCGGATCTGTGCCGGGCTTCATGGAAGCGACACGTTTTTATTTCGACAACGATCTCTACTGAAACGGATACATACACTGACAGGAAGACTAAAGGAGCAGTACCCCGTGCAAGAAATTACCTGTTTTAAAGCGTACGATGTGCGAGGGCGCATTCCTGACCAGTTGAATGAGGATGTTGCCTACCGCATTGGCCAGGCCTACGCAGAATTTATCAGGCCCAAGGAAGTTGTGGTTGGCTATGATATCCGGCTTTCCAGTAAATCCCTTTGCGCTGCCCTGACAAGAGGCCTCAATGATGCTGGCGTGGATGTCCAGAATATCGGTCAGTGTGGTACCGAGGAAATCTATTTTGCAACCAGTTTTCTCAACGTGGATGGCGGTATTGTCGTAACTGCCAGTCATAACCCGAAAGACTATAACGGCATCAAGTTTGTGCGGGAAAACTCAAAGCCGATTAGTGGGGATACGGGGCTGGAAGATATTCGAAAATTGGCAGAACGCAATGAGTTTGACCTGGCACCACAAAAGGGCAGCAACACCCAGGTGGATGTGAAGAATGACTATATCAAGCATTTGCTGTCCTATATCGATCTCAAGAAGCTGAAACCTATCAAGCTGGTGTCAAATCCAGGTAACGGTGGTGCGGGGCCAATTGTCGATATGCTGGCCGAACATCTGCCTTTCGAAATAGTGCGTCAGTTTCATGAGCCTGATGGTAATTTTCCTAACGGTATTCCCAATCCACTGTTACCGGAAAACCGTCAGCCCACTGTAGACAAGCTGTTGGAAACAGGGGCGGATGTTGCCATTGCGTGGGATGGAGACTTTGACCGCTGTTTCTTTTTTGACGAAAAGGGCGGCTTTATTGAGGGTTATTACATAGTCGGGTTATTGGCAGAATCCTTCCTGAAAAAGCACCCTGGCAGCAAAATCATTCATGATCCACGGCTAGTCTGGAATACCCAGGATGTGGTGGAAAAGAATGGGGGCATTACGGTGCAGTGCAAGTCTGGCCATGCCTTCATCAAGGAAAAGATGCGGGAGGAAGATGCAATATATGGCGGTGAAATGAGTGCCCATCATTATTTCAGGGATTTCTATTACTGTGACAGCGGGATGGTGCCCTGGCTTCTGGCTCTCGAATTAATGTGTGAATCCGGTAAGCCATTATCGCAACTTGTCGAAGAATGTATTGCCCGCTTCCCTGCCAGCGGTGAAATCAATCGTGAAGTGAACGATGCCAAAGCGGTCATTGATAATGTGCTTGCCCATTATCAGGATGAAGCCATGGATGTGGATTACACGGATGGCGTTAGTGTCAGCTTTAATGACTGGCGCTTCAATCTGCGAATGTCTAATACAGAACCTGTGATTCGGCTGAATGTGGAGTCGCGAGGAGATATCGGGTTGATGGAAGCGAAGACCTCCGAGATTCTTGAGTTGATGAAATAACTGAAAGTAATGAAATAGGGATAGAAGAAAAAAGGATACAAGGATACAAGGATGCAAGGATGCAAGGATACAGGGATACAGGGATACAAGGCAGCATGGTTCGCTCGGGATTTATGATTAGGTTCGTTATTCGAGCCTATCAATAAATTCAAGAGTTCCAAGGCCGGATGTCGCCGGACTCTTCCTGCGACCATCAATTCCAGATATTTCTTCTTTGCATCCTGGATCCTGTCTCCTGCATCCCTGATTTACCTGAACCGCTCTCCCTGTATCCCTGTCTGATCATTTTCCTTTTCCCTCGTCTGTACACTGTCCCCTTAGCTTCATATACTCACTGACCGGCCCTGAAAATGATCAAGGCAATCCAGTGAGGAGGGGGACAACATGTTGCGCAAGCTGTTCAATCGACTGTCAGTTGTGTTTTTGCTGACAGGATTACTTGCCTGTTCCAGTGACGAACAGGTCAGTATGGATATGCCTGCCCGGGATGTTCCTGCTGACAATCCAATAAACAGTACTGCCCCCAATATCCTGCTCATCATTTCAGATGACGTTGGCATGGATGTCACTACGGGTATGTCCCCAGGCATGATTGATGGCCTAGTGAGTCGTTATGGTCCCGATGGTCTCAATCACCCGCAATATTCCGCCATCGCCGGCAGCCCTGCATCAACCCCGATTCTGGATACCTTTGCCAGTGAGTCCATGGTGTTTACCAACGTATGGGCCCACCCTTTCTGTTCTCCCACGCGCGCATCCATTCTGACCGGGCTCTATTCAGCTACCCATGTCTTTACCTATGCAGATGCACTGTCACAGAACCATGATTCATTTGTTCGTATGCTCAAGGAAGACGGGGGCTACAAAACAGCCGCATTTGGCAAATGGCACATGGCTGGTTTACCTGGTGAAGATGTCAGCTATCCCGGCATGAAGCCCAAAGAGGCCGGTTTTGATCTGTTCAAGGGCAATATGCATGCCGCGCTGCAGACATTCTGGGAATACGATTATGAAGTACAGGATGATAGTACTTCGGCCAGTCAATGGCGCACCGAACAGGCTCCGAAAAAGTCACTGCCCGGTATAGGACCGACCACGTTTGCTCCGGTGGTAAAAATTGCAGATACAATCGAGTGGATTCGGAGTAATGAGAGCAATAATCCGGATCAGCCCTGGTTCGCCTGGGTAGCCTTCAATCTTTCTCATGCCACCCGCCTGAGCGAACCCACCCAGATGGCTGTGCCGGATCGCGATACCCTCAACAACGAAACCATTGCCGAAATACAAGCCTGTGGTGGGCAGTTCGGCACCCAGAATTTCGGCAATTGCCCGGGAGAGGTCCACATGCGTGCCATGACCAATGCCCTGGACACAGTAGTTGGAAAACTGTTCGAAGCGGTGGATGAAATTGACCCGAATACCGTGATTATTTACGTAGGGGATAATGGCACGCCAATGTACCAGCGTCCCAATCTGGATTTTATAGACAATATGTATATTACCCGTGATGGTCGCGGCAAGGGGACAGCCTATGAGAGTGGAGTACGTGTGCCCATGGTGGTGAAAGGCCCGGGTATCATTCCGGGATTATCGAAGGAGTTTGCCAGTGCCGCGGATATCTTTCCCACCACGTTGTCCCTGGCTGGTTTGCAGTCTCCGGCCATGGTAAATAACAGTGCTGGCACGGCCACTATTCCACTGGATTCCGTCTCCCTGGCACCGATACTGAAGAACCAGGCGGCGCATGTCCGTGACCCGGATGAGGGTTACCTGATGACAGAGACGTCGAATCTCATGACTGGCGGCACCCTGCATCTGGGGGCCCGTAATGGCAGCCACAAGATTGTCTGTATCGGTGGTGTTAATGAACAAGCGTGTGAGTTTTATGACCTGAATCAAGATCCACTGGAAGAGTATCCGCTGGCTATTCCCCCAAACTGCACTGCCTATGATGATGGTAGCTGGACAGCGGAGGATGAAGCCTGGCACTACTGCCGGCTGGTGGATGTAGTGACATCAAATACTGAAATGTCTTTATAGAGTGCCATTAACCTGTTCGGCATGATCAAGTTACCAACGGAGAAAACCCATGATTCCATCTACTAAAACGATTCGACATTTTACCGCTCTTATAACAATCCTTTTATCTGTGTCCGGTCTGGCAGCCAGTAACGATGCTCCCCTGCCACCGTGTGGACCCAAATCGCAGTTGGAAGGGGGTATAGCGGCTAATGTGGATGAAAATGCCCGCTGTTTTGAGCTGCGCATGTACACAGTTGATCCGGAACGTATCAATTCCGATGACTTCAATGGTGGTATCAATGAACTGCATCAACGCTTCCGTGAAGAGGAAGTCGCCATATTTGAAAAGCATGGTGCTGAAGTCATCGGCGTCTGGCAGGATATCAACAGGCCCAATACCCTGATCTGGATGCTTGCCTATCGCGATCGGGATCATCGCGACGAGGTCTGGGCTGGATTTGCTGCTGATCCAGCATGGGAAGTTTTGCGCAAAAAATACAATGTGCCCTTGATACGCCCGGAAGTATTCATGATGAGCAATACTGATTATTCGAACCTGAAATAAAAAAACTAAGGGAAATGGAAGATGAAAAAACTGATTGCCCTTGCACCGTCAATACTGGCTTCGGTGGCTTTAGCACAGGCCCCGGCCTCTACTTTCGATCGCGGTTCCAGTCTGCAGGCCTGGCAGGATCCAGCTTTTGAGGATGTGATTGCGACGTGCTCTACCCCTCCCGCTGCATTTCGAATTGGCGGCGGTAACGCTGAAGACAACACTACGCCCCCCATGCCGAGTTTGCCCGTGGCTTCCAGTATTCCCGGAGTTATCCAGGGCGGTAAAACCTGGCAGGTGGTATGGTCCTGGGAAGGGAATAATGCCGATGGCCCGATAGCTGCAGACAATGGCACCCTGATTTTTGCCAATAACGATGCTGGCAATGTCATGCAGCTCGACCCGGAAACCGGCCTGGCAGAAATTATTTATGAAGATATCAATACAGCCGGAGCGGTATCCCGCAACAAGAACGGAGACTTGTTTGTAGCCGTTCGCGGCATCGGTACCGGCATTTACCAGCTGGAACCCGAGCGCAGAGTGCTGGCGAATACGATCAATGGTGAACCGCTGGAATGTGCCGGTGGTGTCATGAATGACCTGGCTGCGGCTTCGAATGGTGGAGTATATTTTTCGGTGTCAGGCAGTGGTGTGTTTCATGCCGATCCACAAGGCAATGTGACCAAGTATGGTGAAGTCCCCGGGGCCAATGGCATTATTCTCAGTGCGGATGAGGAAACGCTTTATGCGACTAACGGTGCTGAAGTAGTGGCTTTCGATGTAGCGGAAGATGGGGCCCTGGAGAACCAGCGTACCTTTGGCATGCTGCAGGGCGGCACCGGGGGGGATGGCTCAACCATTGACGAAGAAGGTCGACTGTACGTAGCAACCGGGCAGTCAGCCGATGTGTTTTCTCCTGATGGTGAATTTCTGGGTTCCATACCAGGTCCCCGGGGTATGCACGGGGTTTTCTTCGGAGGTGAAGACAAACGCACATTATATGGCATTGTCTTTTATGGCACCTGGGGAACACAGGCGGCCCGTAATGCCATTGTCGGTATAGATACCATTGCGCAGGGTTATACCGGACGGGCTAAATAGAAAAACTGAGAATCAAGGGGGAGAGAAATGACTACATGGCTGGATAGCAAGTGCTTGAAAACCGCACTGGCAGTGATGTTTTGTTCGCTGCTGTCGAGCCTGCAGGCGCAGCCTGCGGCAGTGGATGATGAACGGCTGCTTGATGCAGATGCTGACATTGGTAACTGGCTAACCTATGGACGTACTTACCAGGAGCAGCGCTTCAGCCCGCTTGACCAGATCAATGACGGCAATATCGACCAGCTGGGACTGGCCTGGTCGCTGGAACTGCCCACGAACCAGAACGTGGAATCCACACCGTTAGCCATTGATGGGGTGCTCTACCTGACCCTGCCCTGGAGCCGTGTTATTGCTGTGGATGGAAAAACCGGAGAGCAGCTGTGGCTCTATGATCCCCAGGTACCGGGCGAGTGGAATATCAACGTCTGCTGCGGCCTGGATAACCGGGGTGCTGCAGCCTATGAAGGAAAAATTATTTTTGGCACCCTGGACGGGCGTCTGATTGCCCTGGATGCAGCCACTGGCACAGAAGTCTGGTCAGTCAAGGCAACACCGGAAGGGCGTTATTCGATTACCGGTGCCCCACGGGTGGCAGATGGCAAGGTATTCATTGGTTCGGCCGGTGGTGAATTCGATGTACGGGGTCACCTGGATGCCTATGATGTGAATACCGGCGAGCGTCTGTGGCGTTTCTGGACGGTTCCCGGCAATCCGGCAGACGGATTCGAGGATGCTACCCAGGAAATGATTGCCGAGACCTGGATCGAGGCCGGCTGGTGGGACAAAGGGCCAGGCGGTACTGTCTGGGATGCCATTACCTATGACCCGCAGACAGACCTGGTGATTTTCGGTACGGGTAATGGTGCGCCCTGGGATGCGGTGGATCGTGATGCGGGGCAGGGCGATAACCTGTTCCTGTCTTCCATTGTTGCCGTCCATGCCGATGACGGCAGTTATGCCTGGCACTACCAGGAAACTCCCTGGGAAACCTGGGACTATGACACTGGCCAACAGTTGATGCTGATGGACATGGAGATTGACGGAGAAATGCGTCACGTGGTGACCCAGGCCTCCAAGAACGGTTTTTTCTATGTCCTGGATGCGGCCACTGGCGAATTCCTCAATGGCGAGCCCTACACTGAAGTGAACTGGGCTACCGGCATCAACAAGGAAACCGGCCGCCCGTTCATTGTGCCCGAAGCCCGATACAACGTGACCGGAAAGGTCTACAACCTGGCCCCCGGACCCGCTGGCGGGCATGCCTGGCAGCCCATGAGCTACAGTCCGGAAACGGGACTGGTTTATATTCCATCAACCACCCACTGGACCCTGGTCGGTGATTTTGATGCCAGGGCGGCGCATCTTGAAGAAAACCCCAATGCCCGCCAGAGTTTCACTGGCAGACTGGTAGCCTGGGATCCGGTCAATCAGCGTGAAGTCTGGCGCGGAGAGGAACTGGTCAATCCGCGGGGCGGTGTGCAGGTCATCGGCGGTGCTTTGGCCACTGCGGGCAACCTGGTTTTCAATGGTAATCTGCCGAAACAGGAAATTGTCGCTTACCGTGCAACAGACGGGGAACGCCTGTGGAGCTTTGATGCCAAAACAGCGGTTTTCCCCGGCGCCATTTCCTACCAGGTGGATGGGGAACAGTATCTGGCCATCGCCGTGGGAGGTCCTGTCCAGGGCGGTTACTATGCGCCCAATGGGGCGCGCCTGCTGACCTTCAAACTGGGCGGTAATGCAACGCTGCCCGAACTGCCGGCCTTTACCCAGCGCCCGATCAATCCACCGCAGCAGTTTGCTTCAGAAGAGGTGATTAACCAGGGCGGGCGTGTCTTCGAGGAAAATTGCGCCATGTGTCACGGCCACGGTATTGCCCGGGCCCGTTCCAGTTTTCCGGACCTGAGAAGGACACCGGCCCTGCACAGCCAGGAGTTGTTCGACAATATTGTGCTGGGTGGACAACTGTCAGCCAATGGCATGGCCAGTTTCAGGGAATATATCGGCGAGGAAGAAACGACAGCAATCAGAGCCTATATCGTATCCCTGGCTCAGGAAGCGTTGTCTGAAGAATAGCCGGATATCACGGAAAGGAAGCGGGCCGTAAGAATTAACTGTGAGTGGGTTGAGAGTGTATTGAGAGTCGGCAGGGAACGCGCATTACCATAACTTGACAAGATGTCAGCCGACCTTTTTAAAACATATTTTCACCGGGAGAACAGTATGACCGATAAACCATCAAAGGAACGCCGTACGGTTCCACACGAAGCTGTCGCACTGTATGACGAATTCATCCATGGTCACATTGATCGGCGCGCCTTTCTCAATGGCGTCAGAAAATACGCTGTTGCCGGACTCTCGGCCGGCGCCATTGTCGATGCCCTGATGCCGGACTATGCCATGGGCCAGCAGATCGCCCGTGATGATGAGCGTATTCGCGCCGAGTATGTCACTGTTCCATCTCCGGATGGACATGGATTTATCCGGGGCTACTTGGTCCGGCCATACAGCGCCGATAGTCGTTCTGCCGAGCCGGCAAAATTACCGGGCATTGTGGTTATCCATGAAAATCGTGGCCTTAATCCCCATACTGAAGATGTGGCACGTCGTCTTGCCCTGGCCAATTTCATGGTCTTTGCACCGGATGTGCTGACATCTGTTGGTGGTTATCCCGGAGACGATTATCAGGGGGGGCAGCTTTTCCGCGACCTTGATGCGGACAAGCGATTCGAGGACCTGGTCGCTGCGGCCTACTGGCTGAAGAATCGTGATGACTGCAGTGGAAAGATTGGTGTTACCGGTTTCTGCTATGGGGGCAGCATGTCAAACCAGCTGGCTGTCCGTCTGGGCGATGATCTGTCAGCAGCCGTGCCATTCTACGGCGGTGGTGTTTCTTCAGACGATGCCCGCAATATCGGTGCAGCAGTCATGGTGATGCATGGTGAGAACGACACCCGCCTGGTCAGCGCCTGGCCGGATTATGAAGAAGCCCTTTCAGCGGCGGGTGTGACCCATGAAGGACAGATATATCCGGATGCCGGACATGGATTCTTCAATGATGCAACGCCGGAACGGTACAACGAGGCTGCGGCTACTGATGCCTGGAAGAAAATGGTTGGGTGGTTTAATACTTACGTGAGGTAAAGTGCACTCATGAAAGCAACTGGCTTGTAATCTGTTGTTCCGGTGCCCGCCCGGGACGTTAAATCCGGGGAGCGGTTTTGGACATAATGCGGCTTATAACCTTTAAAATTTCCAGACTGCTCTCATAATAGGCAGCAGCTGGATCGAAAGATCCTGAATTCAACGGCCTGGTGGTTTCCATGATGCAACCCAAACTAGCTCTCTATATCTCACCATTGTGTGGGTTTTGCCACTATGTCTTGTCAGCCATACAGGATCTGGGGCTGGATGTGGAAATTCGCAATGTAGCCACAGATAGACAACACCTGGAAGATCTGTTTCGGGCCCGCCAGCGAACCACGGTTCCGGTACTAAGAATTGCCACTGACGATGATGAACAGTGGATGCCTGAATCCCGGGATATCGTAGCCTATCTGAGAGATTTCAAAGAGAGTCCTAACAACCCGGCCTAAAGTCTGCTTGGGCCACTCAGTCGAGATGATTCATGGCTCTTTCGAGGTGTTCTATCAGCGCCTCATACTGCTTTTTTGGTGGCCAGCGGGAAATCCCCATAGCGGCATCTGAGCACATCATGGTGATCCACATAAACCATCTGTTTTTGCAGGTGGGTCAGGTACTGTTCCCGGGTCAGGTCAAGCATCCCGGGGACATCCATCACCTCGGTATCTTTCGGAATATCAATCTTCTTGTAACTCATCGGCGCCTCCGAATTATCATGTTCCTGTTACTTGCAAGGCCTTTGATACACCAACAGTGCAACTAAATAAAGCATAAAAAAGGGCAGTGCCAGTTTTGATGACTGGCACTGCCCTGGTTTTACCAATAAATTGGTCAGGCGACTTTTTTTCCACCAAACAGGCTTTTCAGTTTCGCCATTGCTGACTTTCCAGCCTGTGGAGCAGGATTGCTGCTCTCCCGTGAGTTGCCATTATTGCTTTGCTGTCGGGCTTCCTGTGGGTTGCCGGCCTTGGCGCGCGTACGTCTGCGACGCTTGGGACGAGACTGTTGCTGACTGTCTTCATCATTGGCCGAACGGGTACGACGCTGCTGATTCCGGGCAGCGGCCTTGCCAGCCGGTTTGTTATTACTCCGTCGACGACGGTTTCTGTTCGGCTTAATCTGGCTGGACTTTTCTTCATTCTTTGCAGAGCTGTTTTCGACATTATCCTGACTGATATTTCCGGATGTTTCTGCCTCGGTGAAGACAGGCAGGTCGGCAATCTCCACCTTGCGCTTGATCAGCTTTTCGATATCCCTGAGAAGGGATTTCTCTTCAGGACTGACCAGTGACATGGCCAGGCCGCTAGCACCGGCGCGTCCGGTACGACCAATACGGTGGACATAGTCTTCAGAGACATTAGGCAGGTCAAAGTTGATGACGCGCGGAAGATCATCAATATCAATACCACGGGCAGCAATATCTGTAGCGACAAGGACCTGGATGCGGTTGTTCTTGAAATCATCCAGTGCCTTGGTGCGCTGGTTCTGGCTCTTGTTGCCATGGATGGCAGCAGCGGTGACGCCATCCCGACCCAGTTTTTTGACGAGGGCATTGGCGCCATGTTTGGTTCTGCTGAAGACCAGGGTCTGGTCCGCTGTGGAACGCAGTACTGTGCTCAGTAAACGGAATTTATCGGCTTTTTCGACATGGTAGGCACACTGGGTGATGATCTCCACAGTGGAGTTACGCGGGGCTACATCAATTTCTACCGGTTTGTAACAAATGGTTTTTGCCAGGGTGCGGATCTCACTGGAGAAAGTGGCCGAGAACATCAGGTTCTGACGCTTTTTCGGCAGGAGTTTGAGTATGCGCCGAATATCATGGATGAATCCCATGTCGAGCATGCGGTCAGCCTCATCCAGTACCAGTATTTCCAGCGCGCCGAATTCAACGGCGCCCTGTCCGTGCAGATCGAGCAAGCGACCAGGCGTTGCCACAAGAATATCAGCCCCTTTGCGCAGTTTGTCTTTCTGTGGGTTGATACCAACGCCCCCAAAAACAACAACGGATTTCAACGATTCATGGGCACCATAGGTTTTAACGCTGTCTTCCACCTGGGCAGCAAGTTCACGTGTGGGGGTCAGCACCAGCGCGCGTACCTGTTTGGGTTTTGCCTGTTGTCCTTCACCAAGACGCTGTAACAGAGGCAGGGTAAAACCGGCGGTCTTGCCGGTGCCGGTCTGGGCAGCGGCCATTACATCGGTACCTTCAAGTATGGCGGGAATTGCCTGGGCCTGGATTGGTGTAGGGCTTGTATAGCCTTGTGCATGAACTGCACGTAGCAGGGAATCCTGTAAATTCAGGGTATTAAAACTCATAAATATTTTCTCAATTTACACTGCATCGGGTTTTACCCGTGCAGCAATTTATTCTACTGGCAAGGCGCAGGCATGAACGATCATGGCAAGGGATCAAGCCGGTAATTCAAAGCTGACCTTCAGTGAACTATTCAATAAAGTTCATCGCACTCAATGTTATGCCATTATCAGCATGATATCGGGCGAAAAGGTTGCACGTGTGTGCAGGAGGTCGATAGGAAACTGCGTGAAAGGGAGATGCCCAGATGAGTGAACAGCGCGTCTTGCAAGAGCCGGATTCATGAAATATCTGCCTCATAAATCCTCTAAAGAATCTGCACCGGCTGCCGGAAATATTCAATCAACGGGCAACCGAGGTGGACACTGTAACACAGTACTGGTCAAAAAGGTGGATAAAGCGGACAACAGGGATTTCTGTTCAGGTCCCTGTTGTCCAGATAATTGGCTGGTTAAGTAGCGCTTCAATATTCGTCAGGAATGTGAAAGTGCAGCGCTTACGGCAATTCTCCATGGGCAATACGATCGCCATTGAACGTTCCTGCCCACCATTGATCGCCAGTCAGCAGTACCATGGTGGCATTGCTGAACGCTGGCAGCGCCGGTGTTTCCACCAGGACTTCATGTGCCATCGTGGCGGGATCAACAGCAATGGCAATTGTCCCGCGGGGACAGGTGCCCAGGGTTGCAAGGTCATGGTTGGGTCCGGGTGGTCCACCACATTCCGGGACATCGTTTTTCATGCCTGCTGTGAGCAGTCTGCCGTCCTTCCCCAGGTGGACATTGTCCGGGGTAATTGGGAATTGTTCAGTACTGCGCAGTAACCGGGCAGGATTGGTATTGGAAAAGGCGACGATGGTCTGGAAACCTGATGAAACCACGTAAATTTCACTACCATCCGCAGACACTTCGATACCATTGTTTCCGGGTAACTGGGTGTTCTCCACGAAGGTGAACCCGTCATCACCCGGTGTCCATTTCACCACGTATCCGGTAGGCCGCATGGCGACGGAGTCGGCGAAAGTTTTGTCCGGCATGAGGAGGATGGTGGCAACCAGTGAACCGTCTGCAAAGGAGGCCACACTATTGGCTGGCAGACCGTCAGGCATGGGCACGCAGCCAATCCAGGTAATTGTCGGGATCTTGTCCAAGGTATCAACAGTAAATATTTCAATGGCTTCCCGAGCACCATGACCAACACTGTAAAGTGTCGACTGGTCGCCGCCATTTGTTCGGATATTCAGGCCATGGGTTTCAAGATGGTCAATATCCGGGGCAGAGGGACACAGGGCATAGCGGCTTGTGTCATGTTCAATACGGTATGACGGACTACTCCAGGACCCAGTACGACTATCCACCAGGTAGAATGCACGGCCAGGTCCCATGGCACTGCTGATAATCCAGTCCGTATCCGGTATCTGAACCAGATCTTCGGCATTTTCCGGTCCGCAGATGAAGCTGACATCGCCAACGGCATTGCAGTCAGTTTGCGCGAGCACACCGGGTGTGGGGGCTAGAAATAACAGGGACAGTATTAACAGGGGGACTAGTTTGCGCATGAGTGATTCCTGGGTTGTAAAGTAAGCATTGATTGCTGCCCATTACTGAGGGTAGCCAACGATCTGTTGTTCTTCAGCCATCTGTTCCAGGTAGATGGTTTCCAGCATGTCCACCTGGCGCAACAGCCCTTCGGGGTCAACAAAGGTATCCGGATCATAGGCTTGTCCCGGCGTATATTTATCATGTAACTGATAATGGCTGGCATGGGCTCCTGTCCATATGTCCACTTCCAGTGTTTTCTGGGCGGCATAAGTGAAGGCAAAATCCCTGGCCACTCCTGGATAGGTGGGTTCATGCAGCATTTTCTTGCCTGCATTGATGGAGCCCATATTGAGGATGGCAACCTTGTAGTCGCGGCCATTTTCATTGACTGTGAAAGTGTAGCTGGAGCTGCCTTCGGTATGGCCGGGATGTTCATGGACCGTCAGGCGCACGTCACCAAGTTCTATGATGTCTCCCTGCTGAATAATCTGATCCACTTCGATCGGGGTAAACATGGCCTCACCGCCAAAATGGGGATCACTGATGCCGCCATCTTCCAGGACCCGGGCATCCAGCTGTGTGGCCAGCATACGGGCCCCTGAAATGGATTTGATCTCTGCCAGTGCTGCCGTATGGTCAACATGGGACTGGGTGGTCAGCAGTATCCGAATGTCCTCCAGACGAAAACCAAGGGATTCCATGTTCTCCCGGATATTGACGGTTGAATCTTCCATCCCGGTATTAATGAGAATATGACCTTCATCGGTAGTGATCAGGAATACCTGCAGATCCTTCAGGCCGACGCCATAGAGTGGGCCAATGATTCTGAAAGCCGGGTAGGGCTCATACCAGCTGTCCGGGTAGGGCTGGGCCAGTGCCTGTCCGGATAGAAGGACGAAAAAGGGGATGGCGATCAGGCTCCTGATTACAGTCCAAATTCTCATGGTGTTTCCCCCTTATTAGTCATGTAATTCTTCAGAACTTTCTTCTGCTTCCGGCTCGGGTGCTGGCGGACGCCCAAAGGGTGGTGGCGGATTATCCTTCAGATCATTCGCCAGACTGACGACATACGCGCGCAGGGCTTCGCTTTCCCCCTGATCCAGGAATTCGGCGAATGAGACCATGCCATTTTCCTGCAGGGCACCATCGAGCACGATGGCATTGAACAGGGCCTGGGAATTGAGTGCGGCGGCATAGCGCAGGTCCGGGAACAGACTGCTGACCCGACCATTATTGCCATGGCAGCTCGCGCAGTGGTTGTTGTAATGAGTTTCCCCTTGGGCCAACAGGGTGGCATCACCAAAATTTTCCGGGGGGTTGAGCTCTGGTGGTGTATAGCTGATTTTTTCGGGCAGAACCGCTTCACCGCCGAGTTTATAGACAAGCAGTCGGGCATAGTTGGGGGCCCAGTAACCTTCACGGCGATTACTCTGACCGGCTACTACGGCGATATATTGCTCCCCGTCTATAGCATAGCTGGCTGCGCCACCAACCACACCAGCCTGGGTGTCAGTACTCCAGACCTGTTCACCGGTATCAGCACGATAGGCGGAGAAAGTCGTCCCGGATGCCTGGAAGACCAGGTTGCCTGCCGTGGTCAACACACCGGCACGGGAACTCCCCATGCGTTGTTCCCAGACAGGTTCCCGGGCTACGGGATCCCACGCCAGCAAATAAGATCCTGCACCCTCGAGTTCGGGTCGTGGATCCTGTGGACGTTTTCCCACATTGATCGATAACAGCTGATTGCCCATTTTTGCACCGGCTTCAGCGACCAGGGGGAAACTGCCGTAATTCGTTGGAATGTACATATATCCGGTTTCAGGGTTGAAGGCCATGGGATGCCAGCTATGGGCACCGCCAGCCGAGGGCACTACGTGAAAACCGCGATCGCCAAAGGCGCCATAGTTGGCGTCGGGGTTGAGGATGGGTTTGTAGTTTTCATCGAATCCCAGCATCCAGTTGGCTGTGGGAACATAAAGATTAGCGGAAAGTACATTACCGGTAGCTGCTTCTATGACATAAAAGACGCCATTCTTGGGGGCCTGCATGACGACATGTTTTTCCTCGCCATTAATCATGAGATCTGCCGTGACCAGTTGCTGGGTATTATCGAAATCCCAGCTATCCTGGGGAGTGGCCTGGTAATGCCAGCGATATTCACCGGTAGAGGCATCTACCGCCACAATGGAAGCGGTAAACAGGTTGTCACCACCGCCTGGTGAGCGGATTTCCGCCGGCCAGGGAGCGCCATTTCCCGTTCCAAAGATGACGAGGTCCGTTACCGGGTCATAGAGAATGCCATCCCAGGGTGTTCCGCCGCCACCGGTTTCCCACCAGTCGCCATTCCAGGTGTCGGCAGCCCACTCCAGTTCCGGTTGTTCAAACCCCAGTTCAGGGTTGCCGGGGACAGCCCACCAGCGCCACAGTTCTTCACCATTATTGGCGTCATAGGCTGCCAAATAGCCGCGCATATGAAATTCGGAGCCTGCTTCCCCAATGAAAATTCGGCCATTGGCAATTCGGGGGGCACCGGTAATTGACAATTGCTTGCTTCTGTCTGTTGCCTGTACTTCCCAGACTAGCTCTCCACTGGCAGCATCTACGGCCACCAGACGACCATCCAGAGTGCCCCAGATAATCTTGTCTTCCCAGAGAGAGACGCCGCGATTAACGATACCGCAGCACAGGTTCACTGCCCATTCGCCGGGGACTTCCGGATCGTATTTCCACAGTGATTCGCCGGTTGCAGCATCAAAGGCATAGACCTTGCTCCAGGGAGCACTTACATAGATCCGGCCATCAGCAACCAGGGGGGTGGTTTCATAATTACCGCCGCGTTCGATGAGGTCACCGTACCAGGCCAGATCGAGCTGCTCGATATTGTCAGCGGTAATCTGGTCCAGGGGGCTGTAACGCTGTTCACTGTAATCACGACTGTGGGAGCGCCATTCATTAGCCGGGTTTTCCATGGCGGTTGGAGCACTGCTTGCCCTGTCCGGCACGGTTGAAGTCTCAGCTGAGGTAATTTGCCCGGTGCTCTCTGACATGGATTCGTTTTCGCCGCAACCAGTCAGTAACAGTGATAAAAATGTTGCAGCTATGGCCAGGAAAGTCGGTTGTCGCATAGTGCGTCCCCCCAGGACGGATGGTGGATAATGAGTAAGACCTGTAATAGTACATGAAACCTCATGGCTGGGGGCAAGTTGAATCGGGAATAATCATGGAGGTAAGGTAATCAGGGCTGACTTGTTTTAGCTTGGGCAAATGACTGCAATTACCCCTGTTTCAGTTCCTGACTCCAGCAGGCTACATTATCGTCTGATGGATGAGTGTGATGCAGACCTGCTGTTTGATCTGGACCAGGATCCGGAAGTGATGCGTTTTATGAGCGATGGCGAGCCTACACCCCGGGAAGAAATTGATAATTTCCTGGTGCCATTTATGCTGGATCTCACTCAGCCGGCTTCAGGGTATGGGCTCTGGGCAGCGGAAAGCAGGGAAAAGCAGGAGTTTCTGGGATGGATTCTGGTTCGCGAATATGGCTATAAGACTAATTACCATAACCCCTTGATAGTTGAACTGGGTTGGCGATTCAAGCGACATTGCTGGGGCTGGGGAATAGCGACCGAGGCCGCGCAGGCCATTATGGCAGCTGTGAAAGGGGTAACAGCGGCTGATAGATTCTGTGCTATCGCGGATGAGGCTAATCTGGCTTCCACGGCGGTCATGAAAAAACTGGGTATGCAGTTTATCGATCACCGGATGCATGACACACCCAAAGGCAGGTTTCCGGTTGTCTATTATGAAATGCGTGTGGGCTGAGGCGCTCAATTCCCGTTGGTCATGATGAAAAGTTGCTATTTCCCCTAAGGGTGATTGACTTGATTCGCAGGTTGACACTCTCCGTAAGAAATACGGGGCATTCAAAAATTCATGAACACAAATAACAACAGCAATGGCCTCTGGCGCTTTCTGTACAATAGTCGTCCGAAAGATGATGAGCTAGCCTATCGACAGCATTATCTGGTTAATGACATTCATCAGATAAAAATGATGTCCTATGCTTCCATGGGCTTTATGGTGGCCCTGACTCTGAAGGACCTGCCGAATCTGGCTGACCAGCCTGAACTCATGACCGGGATTATTTTGCGGACCGTATTGATTGTCTTCGGAATAGCGATGATGTGGTCAATGCGTTCGGATCTAACGCCCAAGGCTGTGGATATAAAGGTCATGATCTTTTCATCCCTGACCGCTATTGTCCTCATTTCTGTGCATACCCTTCCTGATATCACCCCGGCCAGGATGGTTGGTGTAGCCACATTGTTCATCATGGCTGTTCATATCGGGTTTCCCAGTTATGCAAGAACTCTCCTGCCTGCAGTGGTGATCGCCATTGGAGGGGAAACGGCAATACTGTTGTCCGTAGACAGGGCGGCATTCGAAGGAAGTCGTGTTATCGTTCCACTGGTGCTTGGTTTTGCTGAATATATCGCGATTCTCGGTTCGGCCTATTACTTGCGCTCTCGCTATCAGACCTACAAGGCTATTTCCCAGATTAAAACTCTACGCGGCATGCTGCCTATCTGTGCGAGTTGCAAAAAAATTCGTGACGACCAGGGCTATTATCAACAGGTGGAACGTTATATTTCCGAGCATTCTGAAGTGAAGTTCTCCCATGATATTTGCCCGGAATGCACAAGGGAACTTTATCCTGATATTAACGGGTTGGGAGCGAAAGGGGAAAGCAGTGATATCCCTGAAAAGTGTGATCACATGCCTGAAGAATCGTCCGACCTGGAAAAGACTGCACCCTGATTCTTTTTATTGTTCTTGTTCGTGACGAATTTCCCGGGGCATCAGGGCTGCACGAATAATTGCCCCCCATATGAGATTGCCCTTGGCATTAAAATGCAGGTCATCTTCTATAAAAATATCATCCATAACCGTGCCATCGGCCTCAAGAAATGGGGTGGCGCTGTCCACGTAGGTAACGAGTGGGTCTGATGCTGCCAATGCCTGATAACGGGCATTCACTTCCTGTGCCCTGTTCCAGATATGACTCCGGGAAAGACTTGGTTTTACGGCCATGATGTAAATTCGGGTTTGTGGTAATTGGTCATGCACCCTGCTGATGATTTGTTGCAACTGTTCCACAATGGTCCCGGTGGGGATATCGTAAGCCGTGTCATTGTCGCCTTCATAAATCAGGATTGCTCTGGGATTGTATCGAAGAGCGACCCGGTCGAGATGAAAGAGTACATCTCCCATAACACTGCCTCCGAAGCCACGGGCGATCACAGTCAGTGGTGTCAGGGCTTCTGCAGCCTGCTCATTCCAGCGTGCGATACTGGAGGATCCGGTTAACACAATAGCGCCTGCCGGAGGCGGACTTGCCGCATCTATGGCATCAAAAGCCTGCATGGCCGGTTCCCAGCTAGCGGGGTCAGGAATGTTCTGGGCGAGGGCGGGGAAGGCCAGGACACTGAATACGAGGCAGGCAAGATATCTGGATAAACGAGTGTGCATTTAATTCTCGGGTTTGAGTGTGTATTCAACGGTGATCGTGTAGTCATTATCATCAATGGACACGTCTGCTTACGGGTATGGAGATACAGCCAACAACCTGAAAATGTAATTCTCAGTATCAATTTCATCGCCAGGGACGTCGCCATTGCCTTCAAGGGCCAGATCCATAAGCGTAATATTGTCCGTCGTGGAATTATACAACTGTATGCCTGCGATCACCTGCCCGGCAACGATACATTGCACACCGGTTGGGCAGCGTGGATCCTGTATATCCAGTAGAGTCAGTGTATCCCCGGTGAAAAGCTCCCCTGCGCATTGATGGTAAAGGAAACCTGCTGGGTGCCAATATCTTCCAAGCCAGCTTTCTGTGCCGCCACAATGGTGTACTGGCCGGTATCCTGATCCAGGATTAGTGCCACATCCGAGTAGACTGCACCACCATCGATGACAAGCAGGGGGATATCAAGACGCTGACTATCCGTTGAAAACGCAGCTACGTCAGCCAGCGCAGACCAGCTCAGAACACACAGCAGGCATGTGACAGAAAATTTCATGTGCGGCTGTTTTTTCCGTTAATTTCCGCTTTGCGCATTCGACATTATTTCAGCCGTTTCGGTACTTGCACAGATCAGTGGCAGCAGTTGATCATCCGGTGCCAGGACAAGAGTCTTGGTAGGGACTTCCCAGGGCTGTGTCAGTACTACTGGATCATATACAGTGGCATCGACAATCAGGGTATTGGCATCCGGACGTTGGTAGCGCTCGACGATGCGTAGCTGATCCGAGTGAAAAGAGACACCGCCTTCGGCAAACATCCAGGTATCGTCAGTAAAATTGTTGGTTTCCACGACAAAGGTATCGCCTTCCCAGTGCCCGACAGCATCACCGCGATAGGATGGTGGCAGGTAGTCACGGTGCTCCCGACCATCGGTTGGAACCAGTTGATAACCATGAAAGGTTTCCTGCAGGAATACCATCATGTCCGGTGTGGAAATAATCTGTCCTACTGCGCCGACATCGAAGAATCGGACCATCAAGGTTCCGAATGCAGTGGGTTTGCAGTGGAGAGTGGGGTCATCCTTGTCACTCAGGGTGGCCATTCTGGCCCTGGCTTCATCGTTATACAGGTCAGTATACAGGTTGTACCTGAGACCGAGGCTTCGATCAGTGGTAGCCCCGTAACTGGAGCTGCCCAGATCACCCCCGGTCCACCAGACCCCGGAAAAATCCGGTTTGCCGTCAGCCATGCGTGGTGTTGGACCCGCTTCCTGAGCATAGGTGCTCCCAGTAAAAACCAGCGTACAAATGACTGTGAGTATTACAGGTAATAACTTTTTCATCAGTAGGCTCCCTAGCGTTCCCGAGGTCCGAACATGCCATATTCGGTACCATCTGCGGTAACCAGCCTGGTAAGCATGCCATTGGTGGAGTTGTCACGCGCGCGGAAACCTCCGATGGTGACAGTGTCTCCGGTCTTGATGACTTTGTCGGAGTAACCTCCACGGATCATGCCGCTTGGCGTGCCCGCTTCAAAAGACCAGCGTTCAATTTCACCGTCGGCGTTTTCCACGTCCAGGAAGAAAAAGGAGTGTGGATTGGTCAGTCGAACATTGACGATCTTGCCGGTAATTTCTATGGGATTTTCCATGTTGTAAGCCGCAGCAAAGCTATGGTGTGCAGTTGCCTGCTGGCTGGCGTACAACATAAAAAGTACTGCTGTGAGCAGGGTTGTCAGTCTGGTTTTCATGTTTCTCATTCCCCGGAAATATTAGTACAGGAAAAGTAGCATACTCCTGTGAAATTCCCTGAGCAAGGTGGTGGATTTAATGCCCGTGGTGATGAGTTTGGTCACCGATGACATAAATCAAGATGACAACGGCAAAACTCCCAATATATTGGCATTGTACTTATTCATAGCATTAACTAGAGGACTGACCCAATGGGCGTTGAACACCACGATTTACATCATGAGTTTCCAGAGCTGGACGACAAGATCCATGAAATGAAAATATCGAATAATCATTTCAGGAAGCTGTTTGATGAGTATCATCACCTGACCAAGGAAATTGAGAATATGGAAAATGAGGTAACGCCTGTTGCCTTAATGACCGAAGAAGAGGCAAAAATGCGCAGGGTGCATTTGAAGGATGAGCTTTACAGGATGCTCACTCAATAAGTCTCGGGGAGCCAGAAAAAACCGGCCTGCAGGCCGGTTTTTTATTGGGTTTGATTAAAGCTGCCGTGCTTGCCTTGGAGAATTTTTCCAAACCGGTCAATTACAGCGGCAACCTTACTGCCATTTTTCAGGATCGACTGCGTAGTAGGTTTTGAGTACCGCAAAGAGCTCCGGGTGCTTTTTTTCGAGCTGGCGGGGTTTTTCAAAAAATGTCCCTGTAGCCACGGCAAAGAATTCTGCCGGATTGGTGGCCCCGTAGTAATCCATTACTGATTTTTGGTGATGGGCAAAGTCCTTATTGAGCTCTTCAAATTCTTTTGACAGCACGCCTGCCCAGGAGGCGTAAGTGTTGGTATGTAGCAGCGGCGCACCGTTGGCCGATCCTGACTCACTATCCAGCTGGTGGGAAAATTCATGGAGCACCACGTTATGGCCATCCTGGAAATTCCTGATGCCTTTCTCCACATCATCCCACGACAGGATGATCTTTCCATAGTGCCATGACTCTCCCAGGCGACCTGTATTGGCATTTCGGACAATACCATCACGATCGACACGTTCCTGTTGATTGGTGAATGCATGGGGGTATACAAGGATATGTTTGAGCCGGGGATAGACTGAGGAGTGCCTGTTCAGCAGTAAAAGACAGGCCTGCGCAGCGATGGTGACTTTTATTTCCTCGGTGATTTCCAGCCCAAGACAGCCATAGAAACGTTTTCCTGCAATAAACAGTTTGATGTTGTCCTGAAGCTGCTTTTGCTCATTCTCCTCCAGCCGGGTAAAAAAAGGCATTTGCTGTTCAACAATTTTCTTCCATGATGCTGGAAATGGTCGGGCCAGAATTTGCCTGCGACGCCAGCCAGGAAAATAAATGCCGATCAAGATAACTGCGGCGATGAGGAGAAGAATGAAAATTTCAGTCATGGATGGTCGGATCCAGTGAAGTGACAGAGTCAGGATAAAGGATACAGGGATACAGGGATACTGGGATACAGGGCAAGCGGTTCAGGTCATCCCGGCAGCACGCCAAAACAAAACGGGATCCAGGATGCATGATGCAAGAGGAAATAGCCGGAATTATTGTATGAGGAAATAGGCTTAAAAGGCTGTCATCCGGCAAAAACCAGGATTCAGGAGACAGGAGGCAAGATACAAGATACAAGAGGTATGTCATTGGACCTATGTAGTTCGGCAAAGTGCAGCGTATGCCGACAGGGATGGATGGATAAAGGATAAAAGATAAAGGATAAAGGTCCAGATCGGCGTAGGCCGGAAGAGATCCGCAGGACCGTCATCCGGCTGAAGCCCCGGATGCAGGTGGGAATATTCTTTATTAGCGGGGACTTGGGATAACCGAAATATCAAATTTATTGATAATCCCAAATAAAAAACCTTGACGGAAAATCTCAGGCGAACCATCGTGCCTTTTAGCCTTTTAGCCTTTTAGCCTTTTAGCCTTTTAGCCTTTTAGCCTTTTAGCCTTTTAGCCTTTTATCCCCTACTGTTGCTGCTGCTCAATCTCCTCCCATCGCGCATACAGGGCCTCAAGCCCTTCCTGAGCTGATGATACAGCCTTCAGCGTGCTATTAATCGAGTCCTGATCCTGTTCGTAAAATGCCGGATCAGAAATTTGCTGTTCCAGTTCTGCCACGCGGGCTTCAGCCTCTTCAATTTTCTCTGGCAACTGGTCAAGTTCCCGCTGAACCATATAGGAGAGCTTTACGCTGCGCGTTGGCTGCTGCTGCTGGGGCTTGTCTTTTTTGACTGGCGCTGGCTTTTCCGTTGTCTTACTGGCTATTTTTTCATCGGCAAAACTGCCTCCGTGATTCAGCCAGTCCTGGTAACCACCCACGTACTGGTTAACCCTGCCATCACCTTCAAAAATGATGGAACTGGTGACCACGTTGTCCAAGAAGGCACGATCATGGCTTACCAGGAGCAGGGTGCCGTCAAACTCCAGAAGGATTTCTTCCAGCAGTTCCAGGGTTTCCATATCCAGGTCATTGGTGGGTTCATCAAGAATCAGTACATTGGCCGGCTTGCTGAAAAGGCGCGCCAGGATCAGGCGGTTTTGCTCACCACCGGACAGGGATTTCACCGGCTGGCGAATACGATCCGGTGAGAACAGGAAGTCCTGCAGATAGCTGATCACATGCTTGCTTCGGCCATTGATACTGATGTGATCGCTGCCTTCTGCCAGATTGTCCTGCACTGATTTTTCCGGGTCCAGCTGGGCCCGGAGCTGGTCAAAATAGGCTATTTCCAGGCGTGTACCTGTTTTCACATTGCCATGATCCGGCTTGATCTCGCCCAGCAGTATTTTAAGCAGGGTAGTCTTACCGACACCATTCGGGCCAATGAGTCCAATCTTGTCGCTGCGCAGAATAGTGGTGTTGAAATCACGAATCAGTGTCTTGCCATCATAGCCATGGCGTATGCCTTCGGCTTCCACCACGATCTTACCGGTTAACTCGCTCTTGTTGATAGCCAGCCTGGCATTGCCCTGCCGGGACCGACGTTCCTGGTACTCATCACGCATTTTTTTCAGGGCTCTCACGCGCCCTTCATTACGTGTCCGGCGGGCCTTGATACCCTGGCGGATCCAGGCTTCTTCCCTCGCCAGTTTCTTGTCAAATTCCTGATTGGTCTTTTCTTCAGCGGCCAGCTGGGCATCACGATGGCGAAGGAATGCCTGGTAATCATGAGGCCAGTCGATCAGCTTGCCGCGATCAAGCTCCATGATGCGATTGGCGGTTTTCTGCAGAAAAGCCCTGTCATGGGTGATCAGAATTATGGCGCCATGGAACTCGGCAAGGAGTTTCTCAAGCCACTCAATAGCTGGAATATCCAGGTGGTTGGTAGGTTCATCCAGAAGCAGTATATCCGGATCACAGACCAGTGCCCTGGCAAGCGCGGCCCGGCGAATCCATCCGCCGGAAAGTGAGGCGACGGGTACATCCGCTTCCAGTTCGAGCTGGCTAATGACCGTTTCGACTTTCTGTTGCAGGGTCCATCCGTCCCTAGCGTCAATGTCATGCTGGATTGACTCCAGAAGCTTCATGTCGGGAGCCGAGTCGCTGTGACTGGTCAGGGCATGGTAGCGGGCAAGTAGTTCGCCAACCTCATCCAGGCCCCCAGCGATGAAATCATAGACTGTATCGCTGGTATCAAGAGGCAGTTCCTGTTCAAGACAGGCAACCCGGCAACCGGGCTTGAGCCAGCGCTCCCCACTATCCGGGTGCACATCGCCGTTCAGTAGTTTGAGCAATGAGCTCTTACCGGCACCATTTCTTCCAAGCAGGCCAATAACTTCTCCAGAGTCTATAGAGAGGTTTTCAGCCTCCAGGAGAACCTGTGGCCCGTAGGCCAGGTGGATTTGTTTCAATGTCAGTAATGGCATAGGCAAGAAGGATGCAGGAGTCAGGAGCCGGGTTGCAAGAGGATTCGGACAGAACCAGTATCGCCTTTGATTAGATGCTTATCCACTCAGGCTGTTTTCGGTAGCTGTGTTTGAGGGTTGTCATGCTCATCTGATGGCACTGGTGGCGGTCTGAGATTTGTCAGTTTCAGGCTGAATTCTTTCTGAATCAGGAGGAAACTGATGATTGCCTGTACAGTGACTGAGAGTACAGAGATATACCAGATGCTGTTGATGGTAAACCAGGGTTGTTTACTGGCCCAGACTGACAGCCCAATGAAGATAAAAAGACGGCTACCGGAAGACAGCATGGCCGGTTTGGTGTTGCCTAACCCCTGGAACATGCCGGAGCATGTAAAGATTATGCCCTGGGCCACGAAGTTCCATGAAATGATCTGCAGGAAGTTTGCGCCACCATCGATCACGTCGACTTCCTCTGAAAAGAAGGCGACCAGGATTTCCGGTTTGACCTGCATGAGTAAGGTCACCAGTGCCATGACTGCAGAACTGAGTAGTATTCCCTTGTAACAGGTTTCCCGTACGCGCTCAGGATGACCCGCGCCGAAATTCTGCCCGGCAATGGGGCCAACGGCAAAAGCGATGGCCATGGTCGGCATGAAAATCGACTGCATGATGCGCCCACCAATACTGAATCCTGCCTGTGCCGGTTCACCGAAGTCCTGGGTCAGCCAGTAGACAACCGCAAAGTACCCAAACATCAGTAACATCTCACCACCGGCAGGCAGTCCAATGTTGAACATCCGCCCCCAGATTTGAAATTGGGGTTTCCACAGGGGTAACTTGAATGACACATATTTTTCAAGCTTTAAAAAATAGCCGACCAGTAATACGACGCCAACGGCATTGGAAATTGTTGTGGCAAGGCCGGCACCCATGACTCCCAGAGCGGGACCTGGACCCCATCCGGCAATCAGCATAGGTGCGAGGATAATATTGAGGATGATCGTTATTATCTGGATCATCATGGTGGGTTTTACTATGCCGGTGGCGCGCAGTGTTGAACCCATACCCATGATAGCAAATTGCATGGCCATCCCTGGTAAGAACCATTGCAGGAATGTCACCCCTTCGGCCTGCGCTGCACCGGCTGCGATAGAGGCCATGAATCCTTCGGCAAATGCATAACCACCGGTCAGCGTAATGGCAGTAAATAGCGCGGCAAGCACCATGGACTGATTGAAGACGAGGTTGGCCTCATGCTGATCCTTGCGACCCACTGCCTGGGAAATCAGGGCTACAGAACTGACACCAAGGACCTGGCTCAGGGCCATAATGACAAAAAACAGGGTGCCGGCGGCACCGACACCGGCCACGGCAGCATCCCCGAGAGAAGCCACAAAATACAGGTCCACCAGCAGATACAGGGTCTGGAAAATCATGCCCGCAGCTACGGGGGCAGCCATAGTCAGGATGGTGCGGACTATTGAACCCTGAGTGAGGTCTTTCATGGTGATGGTCTCAACTGGCGAAGCTTGGAGTTTACCTTAATATCAGGTTATTCGGCAGAGGATTGTCTGTGTATCAGTAGGGCAGGCGGGCATTTTGGACAACAATTTGGCCACGGTTTATGATCTGCTTAAATCCCTGTTACGGAGAGCCGGTGTGAATCACATTCTAACTTCCAGAGCACTGGCCATACTGTTTTTTCTGTCCCTTTGTTTCGTTTTTCTGGCAATGGCCGTTGATGCTGATGGCATGTCTGAGCTTAATGAGCGTGTACAGAGGCTGGAAGATCGTCAGGCCATCCGGAACCTGATTGTCGACTATGGCATGTTTCATGACCATCGTGATTATCGTTCCCTGGCAGCCCTGTTTGCAGCTGAAGGTGAGTGGGTCAGCGGGATGGGATCCGGCAAGGGACCAGCAGGGGTTTTCCAGTTGATGGATGACATGATTGGTCACAATCCATTACCCGGGGGATCAGGCACATTTCATGTGCTGGCCAATGACAGGATAGAGGTGGATGGTGACACAGCCAGCGCCGTGACCAAATGGATGTATATTACGCCAGGCGGGGATGGCAGCCCGAACACGGTGTTGCTCGGGCACTATAACGATCAATTCATTCGTGAAGATGGCACCTGGAAATTCCTGAGAAGGGAAGCGCCGGTGGACCTGCCGGCCAGCTGATACCCTTCGAGGACTATCCACCGCTATCGAGGGCTGAGAATCTCTTCAAGTCGGCCCGCTTCCATCATTTCATTAAAGAACACTGTTGGATCACAAGGCGGACTTTCCACCAGTTCCCTGGAGTCGCCTCGCTGGGAGCCCCGCGTACGTACCAGGGGAGCCGAGTAGAGCGGGTCATGAATCGTCATGGTGCGATCGATAGTCAAGCCATCGTCCGCTAGGGTCCAGCGCTCGACAATACGTGTGTCATCGCCACCGGTCATTGGATAACCGGAACCATCCAGCCAGGAAGGTGACAGGTGAGTGGTTTCGATCACCAGGGTACGGTCTTCCCAGCGTCCGGTCGAAAAACCCATCGTGGACAATGGCTGATCGGCAGGCGCCGAACGTCCATCCATGTAGACCCAGCGTGGAGTATTGTCCTGCATGAATACCATCAGGTAGTGGGAGCCATTGTCAGCCACCTGCACTGGATAGGGGGACCCAAAAATACGCGGCAGGCCAACAGGCTGGCAACGCAGGGCAGGATCATCTCCAAACACACGACCTTCATAAATGGTGCGACTTGTTGCTGTCAGTGGCATGGGTTTTGGATCAAAGTCATCCACGGTTGTACGGAAGTTGTAACGGTTGTCCCAGAAGCCAGTAATATCTATAGCGTAATCATTGGCTTTGTACGTGTGATCGGCATCCGGGTCAGCGGTTACCCTGTTGGTTGATGCCGGACTCACGCAACGTCCGAGCTGCCGACCGGTTTCCGGACCTGTCTCGATATGAATGCAGGTAGCATAAAGTTTACTGGTGCCATTGCGCCCCAGGTTGCCAGAAGCATAAACAGTAAAGCCTTTCTGAATGGTATCGCGGGTCCAGTTTTCCCTGCGATAGGTGGGCAAGTTGCCGGGGGGGTGCAGTGACCATTTTTCAACGGAGCCGTCAGGCATGGTCATATCCAGGTCGTAGCGGATGTGGGGATTGGCCCACCAGACCCTGGTCACGACACCGCGAACTTCACCTTCCGCATCCTGGAATTCAGTGGCAAAGGCATGATGGGCAAGTGCCTGTCCGGAGAGGAGTGCACCGAGGCCCGTAACAAAAACCGATAAAAGTGTTGTAAAGTTCTTCATAATCAATCCCCCTTGTTGGGGAAAAGACTACCCCAGCATGGCTGCAAATGGAAAGCCTGATAACTGAATTAGTCAGAAGGGGTCGAGAAAATCCCCGCAGTGTATAAGCATGGTTTCACTGACGGGGAAATTATAGAAATAGGCCCAGGCTTCCACGATCGTACCGTCCTTCAGCCATGCTTTTTCCCGTTGCCTGGTGTAAAGATGGGGCTCAGGTGACTGTCTGCCACAGCCCTCGTAATCATCCAGAGCCGCTAATGCCTCCTCGCCACCGGTAAAGGAATATACCTCGCCGATGACTATATCCAGAACATCTTCGGCTGGAAGCAGGCCCGGATAATCAACGATGGCATACAGCTTTCCAGGCATGGTGGCGCGACTTAACAGGGAAAAATGTGGTGCAATGAACTGGCGGTGAGGGTCGGAATACGACTCGCTTCGTAAGGTGCCGTACACAAACAGGTAATCTTCAGATGCAGTCATGATGGTGGAGATATCGATTGTTATCAGGGCGTCCAGGTTTGTTAGACTGGACCAGACAGATTCAGCAGTATACAGGAGTCACAATGGCCCTACTTGATCTCAATCCCCATGCAATGGCCGTACTGCTATTAACCGTGATTGCCCTGTATATGTTTACCCGGGACCGGATTCCCCTGGAGACCTCCAGTCTCTTTGTTCTGGCTATCCTGGCTGCCGGCTTTGAGTTTTTCCCATTCTCACACGAGGGAGAAACACTGCATGCTATCGACTTTTTCTCGGGGTTCGGTCATGAGGCCCTCGTGGCAGTGACAGCTCTTATGGTGATTGGCCATGCCCTGGCCCGCACTGGTGCCCTTGAACCGGTAGGGAGAATGCTGGGCAAATTATGGGATGTGTCTCCCAGGCTCTCGTTTCTGCTGACTTTGCTGGTGGGGGCTGGATTAAGCAGCTTTGTAAACAACGTGCCAATTGTCATTTTACTGCTACCTATTCTGACGAGTGTTTCCCTGCGCACTGGCACCTCAGCATCGGGAATTTTAATGCCCATGGGCTTTTCCACGCTGATCGGGGGGATGGGCACCACCATAGGCACATCTACGAATCTGCTGGTGGTTTCTGTTGCCGTCAGCATGGGGATGGAGAAGTTTTACATGTTTGAGTTTTTCCTGCCGGTGCTTATTTCAAGTGTCCTGGCTATTGCCTACCTCTGGCTGGTAGCACCAAGAATCCTGCCGGAGAGGGAATCTGACCTGGGAGATATGTCACCCAGGGTATTTTCAGCTGCCCTGTCTATTCGGGAGGAAGGTTTTGCCGATGGCGCCAGTCTTAAGGAGTGCCTGGAAAAGACTGATAATGCCATGCGTGTGCTGCATGTCGTGCGGGAGGGGCGCAGCGGTGAATACACCGAGCCTCACGGTAATATGAAGCTGAACAAGGGGGACCGGCTGCTGGTGAAGGATACGCCTGACAACCTGAAGAGTTTCGAAAAAGCCCTGGTTGCAGATCTCTACAGTAGTGACAGTCGTGTTGATGATGATCATCCACTGCAGGCCGAGGGGCAGCAGCTTGCAGAAATTATCGTGACCCAGGGTTCGCCATTGATAGGCAGGACCCTGGCGAACATGCGGTTTGCCGACCGTTACCAGCTGGCCATTCTGGCCTTGCACAGAACGGGCTCCCGGGACAGGAAGCTGATGTCAGACATGGCCAATCTCAGCCTCAAGATCGGTGATGTTTTGCTGGTTCAGGGTGCTGCAGAAAAAATCACCGAGCTCAAGAAGGGAGGGCGGATTCTGGTGCTGGATGCGACTTCGGATCTGCCGCGTTCTGCCAGGGCGCCATTGGCTTTGGGTATCATGATTGCCGTAGTGGCGTTGGCTGCAATCGGCGTGCTGCCCATTGCAGTGAGTGCAGTCTGCGGTGTTTGTTTGTTAACCCTGACAAACTGTCTTGACTGGCGGGAAGTCGGTGAAGCCATTAATACGCAGATTGTCCTGATCGTCGCGGCATCCCTGGCCCTTGGACAAGCCATGCTGGACACCGGTGCCGCGGATGCCATGGCGATGGTTTTTGTCAGTCTCACAGAAAACGCATCCTATACCATGCAGCTCAGTGGTCTTATGCTGCTGATGGCTGTATTGACCAATATCGTGTCCAATAATGCAGCGGCTGTCATAGGGACGCCCATTGCCATCGGGATTGCCCAGCAGCAGGGAGTGGCGGTGGAGCCTTTTGTCCTGGCGGTCTTATTTGGTGCGAACATGAGTTATGCCACGCCAATGGCGTACAAGACCAATCTGCTGGTGATGACAGTGGGAGGCTACTCGTTCAATGACTTTCTTAAGGTGGGTATTCCGCTGACCCTGATTATGTGGGCCAGTCTCAGTTTCCTGGTGCCGCTGTTTTTTCCCCTCTAAACCGGAGCCCGGTACTACTGTTCGTCAACGTTGGACTGAAAAGTTGTACTGACCCCGGATTATCCTGGTCCCAGGCAATCAGGCGAGAGAGAAACCATGATGTTTCAATGGCAGTGAACGCACCCGGGTGCCTGTTGCAGCGTAGAGTGCATTGCACAGTGCCGGTATGACTGGAGCCTGGCCGGGTTCACCAATGCCGCCCCAGAAGCCGCCCGTCGGGGCTATCACTGTTTCAAGCACATGCATTTCTGCCAGGCGCATGACGCGGTAATCATGGAAATTGCTCTGTCGTACACGCCCGTTATCAATGGTGATTTCACCCCACATGGCTGCGGTGACGGCCCAGACATTGGAACCTTCCAGCTGGGCGCGGACATTATCGGGATTGACCACATACCCTGGATTGATGGCCTGAACGATGCGATGAATCTTGATCTGTCCAGCATCATTTACTGAAAGCTCGACGACGGCGGCCGAAAAACTGTCATAGGGTTCGGTGGTGGCGATACCCCGGAAAATACCTTCAGGAGGGGCCTGGTCCCAACCAGCTGCTTCAGCAGCCTGGACAAGGATATGCCGTGAAAGTTCATCGTCGGACATATGTTTCAGACGAAAGTGGTAAGGATCTTCTCCGGCTGCCATAGCCAGTTCATCGATGAACTGTTCACGGGCGAAGGGAGTCTGTGACCAGCCCACTGTTCGCCAGAAACCCAGTGGTACATGGGTAGGGCATATTTTGAAATCCTGGAACTGGTCAGGAATCTGGTAAGGCAGGCGGGTAAAACCCTCGCAGGAAATACCGTCAAAGCCGTCACGCAAGGGAACACCGCGCATCTGGTTCAATATGGAGCCACTGGCGACACGCGCCTTCCAGCCCTTGATATTACCGCCAGCATCCAGTCCGGCCCGAATCCGGTACTTGGCCATGGGACGATAGAAGTCATGCTGCATGTCTTCTTCACGTGTCCATAATAGTTTAACGGGAGTGCCCGTTGGCATGGCCTGGGCCACGAGAGCAGCCTGTCGACTGTAGTCGATGGATCCACCCCGGCGACCGAATCCGCCTCCTGCCTGAACCCGATGCAGGTACACATTTTCAGCCGGCATACCCAACGCATCGGCAACACTGGTCAATGTCGCCACCGGTGCCTGTGTTGAGGCCCAGACATCAACCCGGTCTTCCTGGATATGTACAGTCGCACCCATGGGTTCCATCGGGGTATGACTGAGATAGGGGGTGGTGTATTCAGCTTCTATGACCTGGTCTGCACCGGCCAGTGCGCTGTCTGCATCTCCGGCGTTGTTGGGCATGAGGGCAGCATCATCTGCGTCCAGGGCTTCCTGGAAGTAGGCATGGATATTCTCGTTACTCACCGTTTCATTGCCCCGGGTATCCCAGTCAATAATGACTTCTTTTAATGCCTGGCTGGCACGCCACCAGTTATCTGCCACGACAACCAGGGCCTGTCCATCATCAATGGTGAGGATATCAATCACGCCCTTGCGATTGCTGGCGACAGAGCCATCAAATGAGCGAACCACCCCTCCAAAGACAGGGCACTGGGCTATGGCGGCATACACCATGCCGGGAATGTCTGCATCAATGCCATAAATCTGGGAGCCATCCACTGACGCGGGAATATCGACACGGGTCATGGGTTGGCCAATGATGTGCCAGTCTGCCGGGTCTTTCAGGGTGACCTCTTCAGGTACCGGCATGGTAGCGGCCAGGGCAGCCATGGCTCCAAAGCCGGAATGCCTGCCGCTGCTTTCGTGGCTGATGATGCCATTGCTCACAGTAATTTCATTTTCTGGCACACGCCACTGCGCCGCTGCTGCACTGACCAGCATGGCGCGTGCAGAGGCGCCACCCTTGCGCAGGTAATCCTGCGAGCGGCGAATGGTCTGGCTACCCACAGTGACCATGTCACCCCAGGCGCGGTCCATGCGGATATGCTCGTTCACATCCACGTACTCAATACTGACATTCTCCCAGTCGGCATCAAGTTCATCAGCCACCAGCTGGGGGGCCGAAGTCAGGCTGCCCTGGCCCATCTCGGTCCGGGCATACTTGATCACGACGGCATCATTCTGATGGATTTCCACCCAGAGATTGATGGTGTTGCCCTGATCCTCACTCTGGGCTTTACCAGCGGGTAATTGCAGTCCCAGGGCAAAACCGCCACTGATAGCGGCTGTGGAAATCAGGAATTTACGGCGTGTAACGGAAGTTGCTGGATTGTTCATGTCTGCCTCCTCAAGCCCTGTAGAACTCGGCGGTGTTACCGGCGAGATCATGAATGGCATCACGGATGCGTTTATAGGTGCCGCAGCGACAGATATTGGTCATGGCGGCATTGATGTCTGCATCAGTGGGATTGGGCTTTTTTGCCAGCAGGGCGACCGCGGTCATGATCTGGCCGGACTGGCAGTAGCCACATTGGGGTACCTGGTGCTTGATCCAGGCCTGCTGGACTGGATGAGAACTGTCTTCGGACAGTCCTTCAATCGTAGTGATTGCCTTACCTTCCGCAGCCGACACCGGGAAGGAGCATGACCGAACCGGTTCACCATCGATATGAACGGTACAGGCACCGCACTGGGCGATGCCGCAGGAAAATTTCGTTCCCTTCAAATTAAGGATGTCACGGATTACCCACAACAGCGGCATTTCCGGCTCCACATCCACTTCAAAGATCTGGTTGTTGACTTGCAGTTCCATGGTGGGGCTCCTAAATCGTCAGGATTGAGGTAATCCTGACACATTAGCTGAAAATTGTGCCTCTTGGCAAAAAAAATGGAGTCATGGGGCATGGAAGATGGAGAAACAGGGCCAGGTTAACTGTATATGTTGCTAACCATTTCCTTTCAGGCCAATAAAACCGGGGCTTTATTAAATGTCAGTTGACTATGTTTTATTAAATTCAGAGGGGATTCAACGACATAGCGATCATAGAGACTACCAGCGCCTTCTTTAATCACCTGGTTGCCTTTATCCAGGTCGGCCCCCTGGCGGTAGGGCCTTTGATCAGGGCGAATTCCATTTCGGCAAGCCTACAAGGCTTGCCTGGAATCCCGGCTGGAACAGTGATTGTCCGATATCATGGATAGATTGCCGCCAGTTCAAGGCTTTCAGGCCATTGCTGATCAAAGCCACTAAGTCCAGTAATCTTCATGTCTCTTTTCGTTCAATTCATTATGAAGTTGCTTTTTACTGGGCTGCCCGCTTGGAAGACAGGACCTCTCGAGTGCAGATTCGGAGCTGCTCCAGCCAGGCTTTGACGCCGTTATTGCCAGAGACAAAGGGATGGGGATCACCAGATTTTCTGTTGGCCAGGGCGTCAATCTTGACCAGGGTGCCATCGGCCCAGGGATGGTTGGTTAACTCCACATCTATATCTGGATCAGCAGTTTGAAGTTTATAGGTTGAGCCAATGTATTCCTCCAGTCCGTTTGGGTCCAGAAAGCTCATGGAAGGACCACCCCAGTAGGCGGCCAGATGCCAGTCGTCGCCATCCTTGAGAGGAATAAGCGATGAAATTGTGCCTGGAGTATGACCGGGAGTGGCCACAAAACGCACAGTAGTATCCCCAAGAGTCAGGCTGTCGCCATCCACTACGCCGCGGTCCCTGGCGGGAAAGGGCGCGGGAGTGCCAATCTGGGGCCAGACCAGCATATGGTTCCAGTCAGGTTCACCAAAGATGATTTTTGCGCCATATTTTTGCTGCAAAAAGTAGGCTCCGCCCCAGTGATCATTGTGGGCATGGCCCAGAACCACATATTTGATGTCGGCAGGATCCAGACCTAATTCCTTAAGTCCATTCTCGATAGTCTGTTCCCAGTTGTTCACCATCATGGCTTCGAACAGGATGATGCCTTCAGATGTAGTCAGGGCCCAGGCACTGATGTTTTCCATGCCAATGAAATAGAAATTGTCGAAGACCTTCGCCGGTTGTGTCCCGAAATAGCTGTAGTCATCCATGGCTACATCCGGTGCAGTTGTGTCGGGTGAGGCACTTGGACACATGGCGACTTTCAGGGCATCAAACTCCGCTGTCTTGATGGCATCCATGTCGATTTCAGCTGTTGCATGAATACTGGTCAGAAAGGCACATAGCGCGAGTGGAAGAAATTTTAGAGAAGCATTCTGCATGATCGGCTCCTTTGGTTTTTAGGATAAAAGGTTTTCCGGTTTTTCGTTCAGGCCGGGTCAAAACACCCCGATAGCCAGTGAAAATGACGGTCAGGTTGCCTTGCAAAACAAAGCGGGGTCAGCCCATCCCAATCTGGCCAGGAGGCCAACCCCGGGTTTATGTCAGGCGGTGCTGCTTGCAGGTACCCAATTACCATGAATACCATATTTCAGCCTGATCGGTAGCTTGATCGTGGCCACAGGACCATCCGACATGTTCATGGCATCAAGAATAACCAGGTCACAGCGGTTCTCCGCCCGGCGATTTACGATGCCCATGACGTAGCCATCTCCCTCAGGCGCATCTGCCGATTTTGGCGCAAATACCGGTTCCTGGGTACTTGATGTATCTCCAGCAAACCAGCCATCGTGTTTGCCGGTACTCATGTCCATGGTCAGGAAGGTGTTGAAGAAGAAACCCATGATGGGCCCGGCGCGGTCAGCGTCGTAGGGCTGGGTATGGTCGCTGGCCTGCATGAACCCGTACTTGTAGGGCTTACCCACATAGCGGTCATCACAATGGGGAAATTCTGCGGCAAGCGTGGACATCACACTGGGGACCGCCTTCGAGTTTTTATCGTTCATGTCGAAGCTCCATCGGGTCACCTCGGTACCGAAGGATCCTGGAGGCGGGAATTTTCCGTCCTTATCCGGAAAAAACCAGAATACATTATCCAGTGCCACCGGCAGGTCAAGGTAGAGTGTACCGTTGTCATCAAAGGCATTGATGACATGGCCCGGCATGGCATTGGGGGCATGGAAGAACCGGACATCACTGGCATCCCCCCCTTTCGGACAGACGATATAGACCTGATCCAGGGCGGGTTCCCACTGAAAAAGAATACCGCCGGCCTTGATGCGTTCCAGATCCATGACCTGGGGCATGAGCGGCAGAATGATATAGTTTTCACTAATGGCGCAATCATGGATCATGCCGGGATAGGGTGACTTGAACCAGACTTCCCAGGTCTTGTTCCCATGCTTGTCAAAACTGTAGATGGCAATGTCATCAGTGGCTTCGCCTTTGGCTGCATAGGCGTAACCGTATAAATCACCGGTTGCCCAGTCAATTTTCGGATGGGCGGTGAAAGACGTGGCTTCCATCTGGCCACCCCAGTTGAACAGTTCAAGGGTTTCCAGGGTCTGTGGGTCAAGGGAGTAGGGTTGCTGGTCTTCTTTCATGGCGAGCAACTTGCCGTTATGGTGAACCACGTTGGTGTTGGCTACGGCGCGGTTTACATTCTGGACACTTTCGTCATCGGAAAAACGATTCCGGTAATTTCCGAACAGCCCCCGGCGTGCAGCACGCTCTGCTTTGAGACGGTCAGTCATGACATAGCGCAGTTTCAGATCACAATGTCCATCCTTAATCGTAAAGGCGCGTACGAATCCATCACCATTGAATGGATTGGCGTCTCCCATTTTTGGAGGAAAGGCCTGGTCCGGGCCAACACTGTAAAAGGTGCCATCCAGCTCACCGGGAATCTGCCCTTCCACTTCCAGGTCATACAGGTCACCTTCAAAGCGAAATGGCTCATCAATAGTCATGAATGTCGGGGTTTTGGGAAACGGTATCGTCATGTGACTTCTCTTATCTTGTAAATATTATTTGATTGTTGTTTTTTGTGCTGGCCGGAAACCCTGTCCGGATAAGCAAACAGGCATGATAGTAGCAGGATTTGAAGCGAATTTGGCTTGTCGGATATCAATTGCCATCGGAATTTTTCCTGACTTGTTCTAAATGCCGGGGATTCGATGTGCGGGCTGGTTTGGAGCCTATATACTCCACAAAAAAGAAAGTTCCGTAAACAGGGATGACCATGCCAGACAATCAGCCAGCATTTCTACCTTCCATGTTTCTTTTCCATCCGGCCGAGAGAACCTGCGCCTACCTGAACCGGCATTGCAAGGAAATGCTGGGATATGAGAGGGCAGAGCTCTCCAGCAAGCAGATAGCTGATCTTGTTCATCCTGATGACCTCGCTGAGCTGGATACCCTCATGGCCGGGGAACTCGCTCGGTGTGGGGCCAGGATTCGCGATATCTCTGGACAATGGCATCTGTATTCCTGGAAAACCAGATCATTGAAGGATGCCCTTTATTTGCTGGGTATTGCTTCAGAATTCATGGAAAGAAATGAAGCGTGGTATGCCGATGATAGATACGTGCCCCAGACGACCCTCAAGGAAACATTGTCCATGATGGCGAGGATAGTCGAAGCAAAAAATCCGGGTATGCGCTGTTCAATCCTGTCCCTGGACAAGAATCAGGAGTATGTGGAAGGCGGTGCCGGCCCCAGCCTGCCCGAGGCTTACAACAAGGCGGTGGAAGGACTCAATATTGGTCCGCAGGTCGGGTCATGCGGCACAGCGGCATTCTGGAATATTCCTGTTGTAGTTGAGGATATTTACAGTGATCCTCTGTGGGAGAACCTGCGTGATGCGGCGAAAATTGCCGGTGTTAAATGCTGCTGGTCACACCCAGTGACGAATTCCAGCGGTAAAGTCCTGGGAGCAATGGCCCTTTACAACGATACTCCCCGCACACCCGAGCGCCATCACATGGATGGCCTGGCCATTGCCGCGCGCATCGTGGGTCTTGCCGTGGAGCGTGATCAACTGGAGAACCAGCTACGCCAGGCTGCCAAACTCGAAGCTCTTGGTGTCCTTGCCGGGTGTTTGCACTGATATCATCGTAACACCCTACCAAAAACGGTCTATTCATTCTAAAGTCGGTTTACTGTTTTCTTTAAATTGACCATGTGTTCATTTAAATGTCTCGTGTGTTCCCTGGTCATCATCGTTTGCGTCAGAATGAACCTGATGCATTCAACTTCACAGTAACGTACCAGAAGATTGTGTATGAGTGATAATTTTTTCCTCCCGTTCCGGAAAGTCATCCGGAGGCTCATTGAACAGGTCCGCACTCAATGACTCCATGCAGTTCCTCAATGAGCGATACAAGGATCTTGTTGAATCCACGGGTGACTGGCTCTGGGAAGTGGATGAGCATATGCGCTTTACTTATTGCAGCCCCCAGGTCAAACAGATTTTAAGGCGCTCACCGGACGAATTGATCGGGGAACTGCGCTGGGGATATATGCCACAGCAGGAAGCCCGGCGACTGGATGAAATTTGCCGTCCCCAGATAATGGCTCGCCAGCCCCTGTCCTTGATTGAATACTACGTGGAACCGGTACTCGGGCAGGACAGGGTTTACATTGAATCCACGGCTCGACCGTATTTCGACAGCGAAGGAAAATTCCGGGGTTATCGTGGTATTGACCGTGAAATCAGCTGCCGGAAAAAGCTGGAAAAGCAGAAGCAGCACTATGTCGATGTGCTCGGTCAAATTGAGGAAGCCGCCCTCATACTGGACAAGGAAGGCAGGATCACCTTTCAGAATAGTAGGTTTTCAAAGATCTTCGGGTACAGTCCGGAAGAAATTTTCAACAAGTCCATTTCACTGCTGGATGCCAAGAAAAAAGGTTCCCTGGAGACAGGGAATGTGCTCGAAGAACTGATCAGGGACGGTAGCTGGGAAGGGGAAACGCGACGCCTGGCAAAATCCGGTAAACCTATTCCTGTCTACCTGCGTGCAAAAACACTGGAAGATGAGGACAATAATCTTATCGGATTCATTGGCACCTATTTTAATCTTACGCCCTACAAGAAATCAGAAAAGGTGCTTCGTAAAACCCTGAGGTCCACCATCAAGGCCATTTCCATAACCGTGGAAAAGCGCGATCCCTACACATATGGTCATCAGCAGCGCATGGCCAACCTGTGTGTAAAAATTGCGAAGGAGCTTGGTAAGGATTCGGGGTTTATCAAGGGGCTGGAAATGGGTGCCTTGATTCATGATATCGGCAAGATTCATATTCCTGGTGAGATTCTGAATCGTCCGGGCAATCTCACTGAGCATGAGATGGGCATGATTCGCACGCATCCAAAGGTGGGTAACGAAGTAGTCAAGGGTCTGGAGTTTCCCTGGCCAATTGCGGCAATGATTCTACAACACCATGAACGCCTTGATGGATCGGGCTATCCTGAAGGTCGCATCAATGGCGATATCATACCTGAAGCCCGAATTATTGCCGTGGCGGATGTGCTGGAAGCGATGACGACGCACAGGCCCTATTGTCCTGCCCAGGACATCAATATTGGGCTGAAAGAGCTTCAGGATCATTGTAGGACCCATTATGAACCAGATGTCGTGGATGCATGCCTGAAAATCTGCGCGAAAAAATCCTTTTCTTTTGATTAACTCAAACAGGAAAGCCGAAAATTCATAATTTGATGGTGATACACAGTTACTGAAACAGGCTGCCTGTCATAAATTCATTCAAGCTTTACTGTGAACTTCGACGACCGTGGTTCATGATGTAGAGCCCACAACACACAATGATGGCGATACCCGTCCAGGTGATACTGTCCGGCAGCTCACTCCAGAAGACAAATCCGATACTGACATTCCAGAGGATACGAGAATAATCAAAGGGCGTGACCTTGGCCGGGGTGGTCAGGTGAACGGCGCGGGTAATGGCGAGCAGGGCCAGGGTGGCGAAGAAGGCAACCCCGAACAGGGCTGCCAGGGATTTCAGATCAGGGGTTACCCATACCGGAAAGGCAAAGCCCGCATAGAACAGGATCGCTGCCGGGTAGATGTAGAAGTTCAGGGTCAGGGCGGATTCGGTTTTAACCAGGGCCCGTGCCGTGATGCTCAGGTAGGCCGAAGACAGGGCAAAACCCAGCATCACCAAGTGGGCGAAGTGGAAATGATCAGGGGTGGGTCGAACCACCAGCACAACACCGACGAGGCCAAGCAGGATGGCTGCAAACATGGCCTTGCTGATTTTCTCTTTCAACACAATCGCGCTGTAAACGGCCACGATGAGCGGCGTTGCGAAGGCGATGGCGGTAACCTCGGCTAACGGGATGTATTTAAGGCCGGTCAGCATGCAACCGGTCATGGAGATGCCTACCAGTGAGCGGCCAAAATGAGCCTTGTAGTGGGTCGTGCGAAAATCATTCCACCGCCGGTTAATGGCGATGACCAGAGCAATCAGGCCCAGCCCGAACACGCAGCGCAGCCAAACCACCTGGGCCAGGGGAAAGCTCTGGGTGGTGAACTTACCCAGGGCATCGGCAATGGCGAAGAGCACCGAGCCCAGCAGCATGAAGAGTACACCCTTGAAAAAGTGCTCCTGGTGTTTTTCGGAAGAGGACATAGAATTGGTGACAGTGACTTTTAGATAATGTAAATGGTAAAGCTAGCCAGAAAAAGAGCAAAAGTCACTGTCCCTGTCCTTAATTTGCCAGTTATAGCCGGGTAACGCGGAGATTATTCTCTTCCTTGATCAGCCAGATACCGCTGCGGCCAATGAACCTGAGTTCCTTGTAGGTCTCATCGCTATATCCTGGCCGTTCATAGATCAGGGTGAAGCGTGTGGTGGCGGCGTTTTCGGTCAGCTCCACCATTTCGAAATCAATCAGGCGGAGTTTTATATATTCCGGTTTGGAAATACTGGCCCGGCGGTCCGCCAGCCACTCTGCCCGGGTTTCCCATTCCGGGGCCTTGTAGTCCAGCGTGTAGTGAGTGATATAGATTTCCGCCAACTGCGCCTGCCAGGCCCCGGCCCAGTCGGAGATGGTTTCCATGAGTTCAGCAGTCGCAGTCTCTTGCCAGTTGGATGGAGCTTTCAATTGCGCAGATGTGTCTTGCATGCAAAGCATAATAAAAAAGCACAAAGAGCGAAAAAAGCGTAATAATTTTGCTAAAGACATTTATTATTATTCACCCTTTGCCAGATGCATAATCATAATATTGTTCTAATGGAATATGAGTTTGGATATTTAGGCCCTTATTGAGAACCAAGACATTATAAAGTTCATCCCTGGCATAATTATTTCTTATCCCTGAATTTAATAGATTATGAAATTAATTGGAGTCTTGCAAAAAAATCCCTTAAAATGGGAATCTAAATCCAGTTGAACTCAGCAGAATCGGTATGAGCCAGATGGAGGCTTTCTATGAAAGATTTTAAAATTCAATCAGTTATCGCTTTTTTTGTGCTAGCTGTATCATTATCAATGGCAACTTTTGCTGCGGATGGACCGCTTAATCCAAGGATTTCAGCTATCCAAACAGCTGTACAACAGGCAAGTGCTGAAGACCTGGCAACAGATCTCGCACTTGTTCTAGGTGAAAACCCGACAGATGCTGAAATTCAGGCAGCTGCTGAAGCAATCCAGAGCAGGCCTGATTCAAACATTAATACCCCTGCCCAGTTGTCTGCTGTTCTGCAACAAGCCGGTGTACCCGCGAATCGAGCCAATGCTCAGGCCCAGACTGTTATGACGGCTGCAGTGCAGAACTTCACACCAGTAGGCGATGTCCAGGTGGATGTGGATGCAGCAGGCGTATTAACGGATTCTGAAGGCAACACGGTACCGGTGACCAGCGAAAGCGAATTGCTCACCATGACAATGACCTATGTGAAGAACCAGCTCGACCAAGGGGGAACCTTAACTGACGTGCAGCAGAATAGTGTCAAGACTCTGGTTTCCAACTCCCTGCAAAGCCTAGGCTCTGATCCCTCAGCCGCAGAGGCAGCAGCGAATACCTTTGTAAATACAGTTAATAATTCGAACCAGAGTGGTAATTCAGGACAGAAGGTGTCTGATGCCCTGAACACAGCCTCCAATGATCTGGGTGAAAATGACTCAGCCAAGGATACTGTCAGTGATGTCGCCAGTTCGGTTAGCCGGTCTGCTTGATATTTTCTAATCTGAAAACCCGCTGTATGCACAGCGGGTTTTTTTTTGCTTCGGTTTGATACAATTTTTTGCCGTGGACACCCGTCGAACCCGTATCCCTGATTTTTTCTTTTATATGTGGCTTTTATTGCTGGCATGGGCCCCCCTCCCAGCAGCAAGTAACTGGCCCTGGGCACTGGCTCTGCTGACTGGTCTGATCAGTTTCCTGTTAGTGATTTTGCTGGGGTACGCCCTGGTAAAAAAAATTTTACTGTTGAGTTCCCTGCAGGTTTTTCGCTGGCCAGTGATTCTCTTGCTGGTAATTCCCTTGTGGTCCTCTCTTCAGCTCCTGCAATTACCTTTGGACGTGTTGGAGCTTTTCTCCCCGGTAGCAGCCGATACCTATGCCCGTGCCGGGTTGTCATCAGGCAGGATAACTCTGGATTTAGCTCGCACCCAGATGCTGGCGGCTTTCAGTTGGGCTCTCTGGGGCTTTTTTTGCTTAAGCCTGTTGTTGCTGGATTCCCATAAGCGCATTGAACGAACCTGTTTTTTTCTGGTTTGTTGTGGAGTATTCCAGGCACTCTATGGCAGTTTCATGACCCTGAGTGGCCTGGAATATGGTTTTTTTCTCGAGAAAGAAGCTTACCGCGGTGTAGCAACCGGCACCTTTATCAACCGTAACCATTTGGCGGGTTACCTGGAAATGTGTCTTGCCATAGGTATTGGATTACTTGTATCCAGCCTCAATCGGGATAGTCATGTCAGCTGGCGAAACAGGGTGCGTAATTTGCTGGATGCTTTATTGGGTGAAAAAATCAGACTGCGTGTGTTTCTCGCGCTGATGGTGATTGCCCTGGTATTGACCCATTCCCGCATGGGCAATACAGCGTTCTTCTCAAGCCTGTTGATTTGTGGTGCCCTCTGGATGTTGTTTGAGAAAAAGTTTCATAAAGGGGCGATCATTCTGTTCGTTTCTCTTGTACTGATTGACACCCTGATTGTCGGACAATGGTTTGGATTTGAGGAAGTTGTTCAGCGTCTTGAAAATACGTCAGCTGATTCAGAAAGTCGTGACGAGGTCGTTGCCGATGGTCTCATTATGCTCAATGATTTCTGGTTGACAGGTTCGGGGCTGGGCTCTTTTGGAAACGCTTTTCCCAAGTATCAGAAAAACACTGTTACAGGGTATCTCAGTTATTATGATCATGCCCATAATGACTATCTCGAATTCTTTGTGGAACTGGGTATTGTCGGGATGCTGGCATTGATTTTACTAGTCGGATTGACGCTTTATAAAAGCCTGATAGCCATGTTCAAGCGCCGGGATCGGCTTGCCCGAGGGATCGCATTTGCATCTACTATGGGTATGATTGCTTTGTTAATACACTCCGCGGTGGACTTCAATCTGCAGATGCCGGCAAACGCTCTGTTGTTTATTGTGATTCTTGCACTTGGTTGGATTAGTGGTTCACTAAAGCATCGGGAGCACTAAGGATTGCCGCACATATCCAAAGCACGGCCAGACAGTTTTTCAACAATAAGCAAATCACAAACAAACTCTTCTGCATTCTCACCCCGAATTTCTGAAATAACCCTGTTCTGTATTCCTTGAACACTGTCCAGTGACTGGTAGAAATTTTCTACCATGATCTCGCGAATCCCTGGGTTGCTGCTGAATAGATAAGCATTTTCCACGCTTAGTCGTGCCAGGAGGAATTGGATGGTATTTATGCTATGCCCAAAATGGTAGGCGTTACTGAATGCCAGGAACAGTTCCTCGTCTATCTGTGCCAGATTGTTTTTGGTGTTGGCCAGATCAACCCATCGATAAGGGAAGGCGGGTGTCAATTCTGCGGCTTTTCTGAAGCTGCTTACCATGGTGCTGGTAGTCATGTTCCTGATTTCATAATAAGTTTTCAGATCAATATGCCCATCGTTTACCAACCATGGCTGACTGTATCCGAGCGAGTAGGATTTGCCTTTGAGTAAATGAATGTTGGGGGAGTTGGGGCTAAGGGCCAGGGCTTTTTCAAGCTGTGCGGTTGTTGAATCCCAAGATTCAGCATTTTTTTCAGCTGGATTGTCATCCCAGAATTCCAGTATGTGTTCTACGTCAAGGGCAATTCTTTCCGCCAGAAACCAACGCGCGCCAATGATGGTGATGAAAATAAAAACCAGAAAAAGCAACAAGATTGGTAACGCTGCGTAGGTAAGCCGGCCAGTATGTTTAATCATGGATAAATTTTCAGCATGTATCTACGCTCTAGTTTAGAAAATTACAGGCTCATAACCAAGCTTTGGGATACATGCTTGGATCAAAGGGGTCAGAGTACTTTGATTTCCAAGATTCCTTCAGCCCCTTTCATACGGACACCGCGTAATGCCTGCGTGAGGTCTGTTGCTATTGGCCCGCTTTGTAACGATAGGCAGGTAAAAAAGCCGTCAGCACAACACAACTGAGCAGGATTCCGGCGGCAATAAATAACCCGGTGTCATAGTCTCCAAAAGCCTGCCGAATACCAGCCAGGCCCACAATCCCCAAGCCTGAGCCCAGGTAGAACACGCCAAAGATCACGCCATAAAGCCGCCCGTAGGCGACATTGCCGAAATAGCGCTTGATGAGGAAGGCCAGCACGTCAAACTCGGCGCCCAACAGAAAGCCCAACAGCAGGGCGCTGATGATGCCCGCTTCCGGCACCATGGCATAAAGGATGCAGGCGAGTGCACCGCCCACCGAGACCAGCTGCATTACCCGCGGGGCGAAGAAATGGTCGATGATGAAGCCTATGAAGATGCGGGCGAAGAGCAGGGCAAAACCGAATAGGGCCTGCACGAAGGAGGCCTCGGTCTGGCTCCAACCGGCCTCAATTAGCAGGGGGACCTGCTGAGTGACCAGGGAGGTGGCGGTCAGGCCAAGCAGAAAGAAGGCCGCCAGCAGCATGAAGAACACGGGTTCCCGGATGGCTTCGTTGAAGGGAGTACCGATGGCCGGGGGATGGGTTTCTCCGTAATGGCCATGGCCCTGTTCCCGGATGGTAAAGAAGGTCACCGGCCAGGTGACAAACAGCACGATACAGGCCAGGCCGAGAAAGGCCATGCGCCAGTCATAGGTGGCGATAAGGGCGGCAACGATCAGCGGCACCAGCGTGCTGCCAACGCCTATCCCGGCATTGGCACAGCCCAGTGCCAGGCCGAGTTTGCGTTCAAACCACTGGCTCACCGCCTGCAAATAACCCAACGGCCACAGGCCGATAGAGAGCCAGGGGATCAGGGCCCAGATGGTGTAGTACACCGCCAGGTTGTCGGGTAGTACATATAGCGAAGCCAGTCCCACAGCAAACAGGGGGATGGAGGTGAGGATGACCCGGCGCGGGCCGTAACGGTCCACCAGGAAACCCTGCAATGGCGAGACGAGGACGACCATGTAGGAAACGATGGTCGCCGCCAGAGACACCTGTACCCGCGACCAGCCGAACTCCGCCTCAATGGGGGGAATGAACGGGGAGATCGCCAGGATGGCGATGACGCTCGGGCCAAAGGCGAGGCCAACCACCGAGCCGAAAGTGGTGAGTACCCCTTCTTTGCGGAGTTCTGATGCCATGATTTCCTCACATACCTAAAATTGGGGTCAAACTCATTTGATGCAAATTGAAACATGAAAAGCTGTTTTCAGCTGGCATTAAATGACTCTGCCGCCTTTTTATTGGAATCAAATGACTCTGACCCTTTTGACTCTGACCCTTTTGATTCTTATGCCGGATGACGCTTCGCTTTTACGGCCTACACCTTTTTTTCTATTTCAAGTTGTTTAGCCACACTTCCAGATTTGCCCAGTCGATAGGTACGCGATGACCGCCGCCGTCCACCAGTTTGGCGTTCACGATAGCGCCGGCATTTTCTAAAGCGCGCACGGTGGCATCGTAACGGGCAGCCCAGCCCAGCTGGTCTTCACTGCCGATGCGCAGAAAGACGGGAAAATCATTCAGGTTGGTGACCGAGCTGCTGTTGGCCAGGGCTGGCACGGCCACAACCCCCAGGTAGGCACCCGGGTCGCGGTTGGCGATTTCCAGCGAGGAAATGCCGCCATTGGAAATGCCTCCCAGCAGCACAGGCCCGTCGGCCACATCCGGCCGCTGTTTGAGCAGGTCTATCAATTGACTGACCAGCAGTCCGTTGGTCCCGAAAAAAGACTGGCTGTTAGGCGAGACAGGTGTGGCCACTGCCCAGCCGCGGGCAGCAAATTCCTGGCCAAGAGATTGGAAGGTACTTAAAGCAATACGGACAGTGCCCGGACCACCACCCATGATGACCGCAAGGGGAGCTTCGCTCTCCATATTGTCAGGCAGGGTGAAATAGTATTGCAGTGACGAACCATCCGGTAGGCGAGCCATATCCTGGGCGAAAATACCCAGCGACATTACAAGGCCCATTACTGCCAGGATGGCTCGCATGGATCAGGGCTGCAGATAGTCTGCGATCTGACCGGATTCCAGCAGATCGGTGTAATAACTGGCGGGGTCGCAGGATGCCTGTTCCGTCAAATCTACACTGTCACCGCGGGCCCAGCCTCTCACGCGGGTCTGCGGCTGGGTGTAGTAGGGATCATAGATGGTCATGGTGCGATCGGCGGACAGGTGATCGTCGCTGAAAACGATGCGCTCAACCGTCCGGGTGCCCTTGCCATCCCTGTAGCCGTACATGGGTAGTCCGGAACCATCCAGCCAGCCTTCCAGCAGGTGGGTGGTTTCAATGACGAGGGTATTGTCGTTTTCCCAGTGCCCCACCGAGTAGCCATTGGACGTGGGGATGGTATCGGCCGGTGGTGTGCGGCCGTCCATCCAGATTCGCCGCGGGGAATTATGGTCTACATACAGGAGTAGATAATGGTCACCGGCATCATAGATGGACATGTTGTAGGGGTTGCCGAACATGCGAGGCAATCCCAGGGCCAGGCAGCGCAGGCCGGGATCATCATATTTTTCAGTGGCTTCAAAGATTCGGCGGCCTTCCTCGGTAAACGGTGTGGGCTTGGGTTCCAGGTCATCGACGGTGACACTGAACTTGTAGCCCTGGCGCCAGGGGCCCGTGATGTCGATGGGGTGGCTCTTGTCGGGTTCACCAAAACTGTAATCCTTGTCCGGGTCGGCATTTACCTCATTGCGATCGTTTGAACGAGAGCTGCTGGCCGTGCCAAAGCGGCGCCCATCTTCCATGACCAGCCCGCGCACAAACAGTTTTTTGCTGCCGCCGCGGCCCAACTGACCGCTGACGGTGACAGTATCGCCTACCTTGACGGTATCACGCACCCAGCCCTGTCCGCGCAGAGAGGTTACGCTGCTTGTCTGCAGTTCCCAGTCCTCTACTGATCCATCCGGCATAGTCACATCGGCTCGATAACGCACATGGGGGTTGGTAAAGCGTACCTGGGTAATGACCCCGCTCAGTTCGCCGGTGGTTTCGGAATCAAATTCGGCGGCAAAGGAATGATGGGCCTGGGCCTGGAATGAAAAAAGCAAGGTCGACAGTGACAGGGCAGTCAACCGGATAAGATGTTTGAAAACTGAAGTTGGCATAGGTCCCCCCGGGTTACTCAATGCACTATGGCAATGTATCTGGAATCCTTTTGTAGATTCCTTGGTCAAATAAATTACCACAACCCTGCAGCAGGTACATGTTTTTGAGGGGGATTATTGTGGCTGAAATATGGATTTTTCAGGGCCTGACTTTTTTTCAGGATAAAAAAATGCCGGGTGAACCCCGGCATTCATTCGTTTCCTCAAATCTACACGTAGGCGTAGATCATGGACAGACAGCCCAGTACACAGGCCAGGAAGATACTGTGCTTGAAGGTGAAGCGGAACAGATCCCCCTCCTGGGAGCGGTCCATGCCCGTGGCGGCAACTGCCACAGCCAGGCTTTGCAGACTGATCATTTTACCCATAACACCACCAGCGGAATTGGCCGAGGCCATAAGTGCCGGATCCAGTCCCAGTTGGGTGGCAGTCACCACCTGCAGGTTACCGAACAGGGCATTGGCTGACGTATCACTGCCAGTGAGGAAGACGCCGAGCCAGCCAAGGATGGCACTGAAGAACGGAAAGGTGGCTCCGGCAGTGGCAAAGGCTAGACCCAGGGTGACTGTGGCACCGGAGTAGTTCATCAGGAAAGCCAGGCCAACCACGGAACCGATAGTCAGCAGGGAAAAACCCAGCTGATGCAGGACAGAACCAAGCAGTTTCAGGTAGCTTTTCAGCGGGTATTTCAGTATCAGGGCGCCACAGATGGTGGCCAGGGCACAGGCAGTGCCCGCGGCGGAGAACCAGTCCAGGTTGTAGGTCGCCGCATAGGGCGTTGCTGCTTCCACTGACGGTGGCATGCGGGTGACGACCTCATGCAGCCCCGGCCAGGGAATGGCGATGAGGCCAAGATCTTCCTGGGTCCACTTGAACAGGTTGTCACTGAGCAGGCCGCTGCCCCACAGCAATACAAAGAAGACGAGAAACAGATAGGGAGACCAGGCTTTCATGGTAGGTCCGAAACCGTGGCTGGCGAGTTGAAGCACGGCCGTGGACTCACCTTCCATGTGGAATTCATCGGCAGGTTGCCAAACTTTCAATAGCAGGATCATGCCCACGATAGCCGTCAATGCAGCGACGATATCGACTAGTTCCTGTCCAGCGGTGGAGGACATGAAAAGCTGCATGCCGGCAAAGCAGACGCCACAGACGACAGCGGCGGGGATGACACCTTTCAGCGCCTTGAAGCCGCCCATCACCATAACCAGGTAGGCTGGAATAAAAACGGAAATCGGGGCACACAGACGACCTACCCAGGTGCTGAGTAAATGATCATCAATACCGGTTACACTGGCCAGGGTGGTTACCGGAATGCCGATGGAGCCAAAGGCTACTGGGGCGGTATTTGCCAGCAGACAGATACCCGCTGCAAAGAAGGGGGAAAAGCCCAGCCCGGTCAGCATGGCCGCGGCCACGGCGACAGGTGTACCGAATCCGGCAGCCCCTTCGATAAAGGCACCCAGGGCAAAGGCAATCAGCATGGCCTGCAGGCGACGGTCTGTGGTCACCCCGCCAATGGAGTCCTTGATGATTTCGAACTGCCCTGTTTCAACTGTCAGTCGATAGAGGACAACTGCCCAGAATACGATCCAGCCAATGGGGAACAGGCCAAAGGCAGCCCCCATCAGGGTGGCACTTACCGCCGTGCCGGTCGGCATGCTGTAGACACCAATGGCAACCACAAATCCGACTGCCAGACCAGTGACGGCAGAGATCCACGCGGGCTTGCGGAGAATGCCGATCATCAGTAGCAGGACGAGGATGGGCATGGCAGCGGCCAGGGTTGACCAGGCCAGGCTGTCAGCTATCGGTGCATAGACTTGTTCCATTGAAAAGACCCTCAGAATTTTTGGTTCTTCTTATTCTTGATTATTGTGTTGAATGCGAAAGCAGGTCCGGGCAGGTTTGACTTTGTCCGGACCAAAAGCAGAAGAATAGCGAGGTAGCGCAGGCGCGTCCAGCAGGAAATCCATCAGGCACTGATTTCAAAGAGTTTTGTAGGCAACCTCCGGCTTGCGCCCATCAAGAAGGGGGGGTACCTGGACAAATAAACGGCTCAGTCCTGGAAGGCGTCCATAACAAATCCACTGACATCCAGAATTTGCTGGCTGTTTAACAGGGCTCCCAGGGGCGGCATGTTGTTTCGACCCTCCTGGACTGTGGCCATGACCGTATCGATGCTGGTCAGGGTGTTCAGTGGCGCTCCGCCGCCATGGCCTCCGCGGCCGTCTTCACCATGGCACTGCACACAGGTCTGCCGGTAGACTTCTTCTCCTGCCACCAGGTCAGGCTCCCCGGTGACAGGCCCCCCCAGACTGACTAGGGAAACCAGGCGGGTATCACCTGGCTGGGCTTGCTCCATCTGACCGTCCAGGCCGAACAGCCAGACGCTGTCACCGCGTGGCGAACCAATCAGGGCATTACCACCAGAAAGAACAGCAACATACTGTTTGCCATCATGTTCGAAGATGGTTGCTGGTGCATTGAGCCCGGCACCGGTCTGGAATTCCCAGAGGAGATTGCCGTTGTCACTGTCCAGTGCAATCAGTCGTCCGTCGTTCCTGCCGGTAAAAATAACGCCCCCGGCAGTGGCTGCTGATCCTGAATAACATTGATCCGGCCACTGGACACGCCAAGCGGCTGTATTGGTCGTCATGTTCATGGCTACGAACTGGCCAAGTCGGGGTAATCCGGTGCTGCCTGGTCGTCCGCCTCCCCAGGAAACATCGTGCGTGGGTTCTTCCATGGGCAGGTGCCCGCCGGTAAATGTGCCGGCAAAATCTGATGCACAGACATACAACAGGCCACGTTCAGGATCATAGGAATTTGGTGGCCAACTGGCTCCACCCCAGATGCCCGGCCTGACGACAACAGGATCAGGGCCATAAAATGGCGTGAATATCCGGCCCTCATTGACCAGGTCAAATCCGAGTGGAACAGTATCCACATGTTGGGGTACCACTGGCTCGCCTATGGGATAGGGCTGAGTGGCGGCCGTGGCCTGGCGTGGTTCCTGGGGAACAGGCTTTTCCTCAATGCCGATCAGTGGTTCTCCGGTTTCCCGGTCGAGAATGTAGGCAAATCCTGTCTTGCCGACTTCCACAATGCCCTTGCGCAGTTGACCATCAATTTCAATATCGAACAGGACCACCGGATTGCTGGCGTCGTAGTCCCAGATATCATGATGGACCTGCTGGAAGTGCCAGCGGTATTCCCCGGTGTGCACGTCCACCGCGACGATAGAGGCGGCGTAGAGATTGTCGCCGGGTCGAATACCCCCGGTATAATCGCCGCCGGCATTTCCCGTCGCAAAGTAGACCATGCCCAGTTCCGGATCAATGGCGGGAACCTGCCACAGGGAAGCACCACCGTATTTCCACATATCGCTGTCAGCAGGCCAGGTTTCGAATCCGGGCTCGCCCGGTCCGGGCACAGTATAGAAAGTCCAGATCAGTGAGCCGTCAGTGGCATCATAGGCCTTGATACGCCCGCGAGTGCCGCGATCTGCGCCGGCATACCCCACAATCACCAAGTCTTCAAAGTACAGGGGCGCACTGGTGATGGTATAGCCCTCTTCCCAGGGCTCGCCCTGGATAATCCAGTCGATCTCACCGGTATCCTGTTTCAGGGCAACCAGCTGCCCATCAAGCTGACCCATGTAGACACGACCGTCACCCAAGGCCAGGCCCCGGTTGTTCCAGCCGCAACATACGGTGGTGATCTTCTGGTCCAGATTGGCGTCGTATTCCCAGAGGATGTCGCCGGTATCGACACTCAGGGCAAAGACGTCGTTCTCGCCTGTAGAAATGTACAAGACGCCGTCATGGACGACCGGTGCGGCTTCCGCCGAATACTTGGGTGCCAGGCCGGAGCCATTGAGGTGAGTGCGCCAGACCCCTTTGAGGTTATCGACATTTTCGCGATCTATCTGCGTGAGTGGCGAATAACGCTGCCCCTGCAGATTGCCACCACTGAGTGGCCAGTCTCGTACAGGCAGGGCGCTCAGTTGGTCGGCTGAATAGGCAGGTGCTAGGGGAATGTGACTGCCCTGGGAGAAAACGGCTGGGGCTAGAAACAGGCTAAATGGTATCAACGCTGTAATGGCTGTCTTGAAAAGGGGCACGTGGCATCTCCTGGGACTGGAAGCAATTTTCCTGTTGTTGATTACAGACAATATACCGTTGCAGGGTTTCAGCACACAATTATTTTGGTGCTTAAAGGGTTTGGGACAGGGCTGAGCGAATACGTTCTATGCGTTTTCTGTTGGTGTTGAGGTCGCCATAACCCACCCGTGAGGCTGAGCGCACGGCAATCACTTCCCGATCGGGTCTGTAGTGAAACTCCACATCATCGCTAAAGCCAAGCAGTGGTGTACGGAAGGTATAGCAAAGGTAGTTGTCGCTGGCTTCCAGTAATTCCACGCCATCCATGCTGTCGATAGTTGCCTGCAGGCTGGTCCACGTTTCAGGGCTGCTGCTTGCCAGGGGGGCAATGTAGTGCAGGTCGCTCTCCGGGGCATCGCTGCTCACACAATTGGGGGACTCCGGGCAGGGTTTCAAACGTCCATTTTGCAGTCCCAGGTCTTTTGATATGTCACGACTGTCCAGGGCCAATTTGATCAAGGCACCCATTCCCAGTAGTAAAATGATAACAAAGATTCCCAGTAACGTTTTGATGATCATCATAAAGGACCTTCGGCAGCGTTTTGCATGCACGGTATGTATTTTCGATCAAGACTACACTCGACTGTGTGCGAAGTGCAAAATGTCTCAGCGGTGAATGTATATCATTTTGCAGTGGTAGATTCGTTAGTGCCCGGATATGATCGTCCCCCTGTCACATTATTCTGCTGAAACCAGGACATGAATATGATCAAGAATTCCCGGGATCAATGGGGGCTTGCTGCCCGGCTAATGCATGGCCTGGGCATGATACTGGTGTTTGCGCTGGTGATTCATGGGTGGTGGATGACGGAATTTCTTGCCGGTGAATCCCGGTTTCCCCATTACCAGTGGCATGGGTCCATGGGATATACAGTGATGCTGCTGACGGTCATCAGGCTGATATGGCGAGGCAATGTGTCATCTCCGGAACCCCCGGAAGGGGCTTTGAGATGGGAACGTAATCTTGCCTGGCTGGGGCACATGGGGCTGTATCTATTCACGCTTGTGGCGGCCCTTCAGGGATGGGCCCTGGCCGGGACGTTTTCACAGCCACTGGAAGCGAAGCTGCTGGGGATTATCCCCATGCCCATGATCATGTCGGGCAGCGAGCTGCATGAAGTCATGGAGGAGTTGCATGGCAATTTTGCCTGGACTCTGGCCATTCTGGTGGCTTTGCATATCATTGCTGCCTGCTACCACCAGTTTTACAAAAAAGACCATGTGATTCGGCGCATGTTCGGGTAGTATTTGTCAGTAATTCCGAAAAGCCCTCGCCAGCATACATAAAAACCTGCGGCATCAAATAAAAGGGCTGGAAATTGACATTCAAGTGTTTGTTCTTTTGGGGGGGGTTATGCCAGCTACATTCAGAGAAGTACTATCCAGCTATCCGTTACGGATGTTTTCCATCACCACGTTTGTGATCTGTGCCATTGTGCTTGTTGCCGATGGCATGGATGCCCAGTTCCTGGGTATCGTCGCGCCGCTGGTGATCGAAGAGTTTGGTGTCGAAGCGGGGACATTCGGATTTGCCATGAGCGCCGCGCTGGTCGGGTTCGGCCTGGGCTCCTGGTCAGGGGGATGGCTTGGGGACACCATTGGCCGCCGTTGGTCGCTGGCTATCGCAGCAACCGTTTTTTCATTGGGCACCATCGCAGCCAGTACTTCGGCTGATGTCACCCAGATGGCGTTCTGGCGCCTGGTCAGCGGCCTTGGTTTCGGTTCTGCCTATGCCAATGCTATTGCCCTGTTGGGAGAATGGCTGCCGGACAAATGGCGCTCGGTAGGTATTACGACCATCTCGGTTGGTACACCGGCCGGCGGCATGGTGGTCTCAGCCATGGCGCCGTCCCTGCTGGAAGCGTATAGCTGGCGCGGTTCCTTCGTATTCCTTGGCATACTGACCTTCCTTTGTGTCTTCATGATCCTTGCTTTTTTGCGTGACAGTCCCACCTGGTTGATGACCAAGGGCAAGGTGGAGGAAGCCAAAAAGGTGGTACAGAAGATTACCACTGACGCGGTGGAACTGGTTGCCGAAACTCATGATACTGACGGGGCCGGTGGTGAGTCTATTGGTGTATTGCATCGGACCAACCTGCGCGTCAACATCGGTGTGGGCGTTGCCTTCACCTCCGCGACCATGGTGGCCTACGGTGTGCTCCTGTGGACGACGACCATGCTGACAGGAAAAGGCTGGGAGCTGGATGATGCCGCGTATGCTGTGGCCTTTGCCGGGCTCACATCGATCTTCGGTTCCATTGCGGCCGGACTGATTATCCAGCGTTTTGGTTCGAAGCTTACCATGGCCTCTTTCAGTGGCAGCCTTTTTTTCACCCTGATTGCGCTGACCATTACGCTTGAAAGTTCGTCAGGGACGCCGGCAGATGGTGGCAATATGATCATTGTTGGTTTAATTGGTTTGGCCGCTGCCCTGTTCAGTGCCAGTGTCGCCTGCATGTACGCCATCATGACCCATGCCTACCCGCCATCCTGCCGTTCAGCAGGCATCGGCTTCGGTATATTCATGGGGCGCTTCGGCCCGATACTGTCTAGCGGGTTCGGTGGTACATTGCTGGACCTGGGAGACGGCAGCACAGTACCTTTCTTCGCTGTCCTGTGTGTTGGCTCACTGCTGATCTCTGCAGCTGCCTTTGTGGTTGACCGTCCGATCCCGCCGGCAAGCAAAAAGGATGAAGTCCCGGTCGATGCGCCGCCGCCTTTTGCAGATTAAGAAAAATGGGTAGTGTGTTTTAGATCAATACAAACCACTACCCCCTTTTTTTTAAACTTAGTTTCATTCTGAACCTTTTGTTTTCTCATATTTATTTTCAAAAGAATAATCGCAAATTAATCTGTGAAAATTAATGATCCAAATTTTGCTGGTTGATGAAATGAGGAAGCCATCGTGGGGCTCCAGCTTTGTCTCTCCAGATTTACCGGATTTCCTCGATTAAATCGAAATAAATTTGCTCTCCAGACCTCTGATCTCTTTGGCTGTTGAATTTTTAGAGCTTGGAAGGGTATTTTTACCTCTACAGACCAAAATTTATCAGAATCAGATGCATTTCCCACTGTTCCTTCTAAATAAACGGCGCTTTGCATACCTATAGCAGTATATTCAGTAACACTAATAATTCCTTTTGAATTTCCAGTTGAATCTAATTGATTGGTAATTATGGCGTCAAAGAATCCATTGAGCGGATTCCATTGCAACTCGTAATATTTATCAAGAGCCTCCGTACTAAGAAAAAGTTCTACGACTTCTTCATCCCAGAATTGGCTATCACGTTCCGTTAAAGTCGCTTGTATATCTTTGTCGAATATTTTCCATGACAGGAAAAGTGCATCGTTCGATATAAATAGCAGAACTGTTGTTGGTTCAATTGGTATGGTAGCTGAGTCATTATCCATAAGTTCTAGACTAGCTGATTTTAGCCACACTGCTTCATCAGCACGACCATCAATTAAAATTTCTTCCTCGAATATTGGGACCTGTATTTCAGGTAACGCAGGGGCGCCAATTGACGAAAAAGGCAAAAAGGCAAAAAGCTCTAGCCACAGTCATGATAAATATTTGCAATCAAGAATAAACTTCTAATTTTCCTGTTTTTTCATTTCCAGACTGAATTTACCAAGGAAAATAAACTTTGAATAATTATGTAACAGTGCCTTTTCCTTCAGCCCTTTCCGTTCTCTCAGCGTTCCCAGGTAAAGTAAACCTTAACCCTGGCACCCTTAGGTGCATTCTCACCTGGTATGGCCAATTGGAAATTGAGTCCTTCACTGGGAATGGAGGCGCTGCCGAAAGGTAAATGCGGGTTAAGGTAGCGGGAAATATCAGCATCGGAAAATGTGCTGATGGCTGCAAAAGGCCTGCTGTCCTGCCTGACCAGCTGTTCATTCTCAATACCATATAATTCAATTCCGCCATCAAACTGCTCAAGGGCGAATGGTGCATCGGCAGAATGGGCGTTGCGCAGAGCCCGGTCATAGAGGCGGTAGGTGATTTCTCCGTTACGCACCCGAAAATCATACAGTGTGCTCATGGATTTGAACTGCTCCCTGGCTTCTCCGGGCAGGTATTCACTGGAGCGTTTGTAACCGTACATCAGCTGTCTGTCCCCGAAGAATACTGACTCGCCGACTGTGCCCTTGTTATCGCAATAAGCAAGGTCCCCGAGGGAGAGGTCTACCGGGAAGTAGTCTTCAGTGCGCTGGAAGCACATGACATCGAGAAACCCCTGGCGCAAAACAGATTGGGCATCCTCGTCAAATTCGTAGAAACGCCATCCTTCATCATCCTTGTAATACTGATCCGGAATTGATGGATAGGCATATTCCTGGGGCGTGGAATCCACCAGCAGCAGGAAGCCGTTGCCGGGGCCAAATTGGGCGGGCTCATTCTGGCTCCAGAGGTACGAACCGTTGTAATACCACATGAGGACGCCGGGACGGTAGCGGAAATTGATGGCCTCCATATCACCGGTTTCAGAATCCGGAAAAAAGGCGAAGCCCGGCTCTGCGAGACCATTGTCATAGTTTTTCGAGTCGCTGAACGTTTCGTAGGGGTCCCGGTACTCAAGCAGGTAGAAATGTGGCACGGCAATATCGTGGCTGCCACTGCTCAAGGAGAAGCCTTCCACTTTCCAGCCATCAAAGGCATCGCCCTCGAAGTCATCCCTGAAGCCCAGGGCTTCAACCACTACGTTATCGACCAGGGCGCCGTCTTCCACCGCAGCCATGTCCGCATAGTAATGGAAACGGATTTCCACTTCCTGGCCCACATAGTCACCCAGATTAAAGCGCGCATGCACCCACTGGGCGTTCTCGCAGGGATCCTCGGCTGCACCGATATTGTCCTCGGCCATTCCCCGCTCCCGGGAGGGATCACAGTCGGCAGCCAGTTCCACCCGGCCATCACCATTCATGTCACCGCTGTAACCGGTGAACCCGGGGATGGTACCAACGCCGTCATGGCCTTTGCGCGAGGGCATAACTGACTCGGAATCATCAATGGCATCCTTGTCCATGGGCATCAGGCGCTGGTAATTCTCGCCATCAATCGACGCTTCTATATACAGGTAGTCCCAGTCCGCCTCGATCCGGAACCAGGTATCAAACTCCAGGACAGGCGTGTCAGTGATATCACGAAGGTCAAAGGTCCGGCTCAGGAAGTGGTTAAGATCATTACCCTGGCCCGTATAGGCCGCCTGGTTGCCATTATTTTCCTGGAGCGGCCCCATGCGCAGTTCCCGGATTTTTGGCGGCAGAATGACCATGGCCGAATCACACAGTCCTTCGGCATTTTCACCAGACTGGCGGGGATTCCAGGCGTTCATGGTTTTCAGGTACAGCGATTGCACGCGTGACCCGCCGGAGCTGCGGGGGTTGATGATGCAGGGCTCCATCCAGCCAAGCACCAGACGTGACCAGGTGCTCATCTCCTGGGGTACGGGACTGATGGTCGAGCTCATTACCTCCCAGGAAGCTGTGGAATTATTGGTCTGTCGAGCATAGATATCGGGCAGCCCAATGGAGTGGCCGAACTCGTGAATGAAGGTACTGACGTTGGTGTATTCACTCTGCATGTTGTAGTCATAGACCCAGAGCCCTTCTTTCAGGGGGATGCCGCCGCGGCGGTTCATGAAACCTTCAACCTCCGGCCCCTTGCCGTTATTGGCTGTCAGGGAGAAGCGGTGTGGCCAGATGCGCTGGGCACATTCCTGTTCGACTGCGGTAAGGTCATCATAAACATCGGCGGAGGCATCGAAGGTGAATTTCTGGTTAAGGTTATACAGGCCCTGGCAGGAAGACTGGGCCTTACCCGCGAATACCAGCACGAAATGATCAATGTAGCCATCGGCTTCTGCATGGATTCCGTCACCGTCATAATCCTGGGGGTCCCATACATCAAAATCCTCCCACTGGAAATCCGGGTTTTGGGCAAGGGCTGCTTCCAGGGCATCGGCCACCAGAATCTCAGGACGCACATCATTGCGCCATGACCCGTCCACATTCTGTATCGGTTTACCATAGTATTCCGAGGGTTGATCGACCGTTACGACGGGAAAGACTTCCCCGGTCACCAGGAATTTGCCCCGGGACTGGTGGCGATAATAATGAGTCAGCGAGTCTTCCTGCGGGTTACTGAAATTGTTGCTAAAGAGCAGTTTCTCAAGGTAGCGGCGATTTTTTTCATCGGCATTTCTCTCCCCACGGAAACGATCAAATTCCCGGTTGGCATACTGCACAGGAATGATGAGCATGCGATGGGGGTTGTCAGCGGTGCTGAGCACCGGTGGAATGGCATCGGTTTTGATCTGGGGATTGCCAAGCTGGTCCAGTTCAAGATTCTGGAGTTTTTCAACAAGCCGCTGGCTTTCAGGCGTTTGCGCAAAAAGTGAAGGGCAGGTTGCCAGAATGAGAGTAATAAAAACTGGCAGGAGGCGAGAAATTACGACGTTCATGGAGTGGCCTCTTATCTTGGGATGTCCGATTAGGGTGTGAAAACATGACAAAGGAAAGCATAGCAAAGAAGACTTCTCAATGGGGACAGTGACTTATTGTTGTGGAAAGTCACTGTCCCTGATTAATGTCTTCAAGCCAGGACCTTCTTCAGAAAGGTACCAGTGTGGCTGCTTTTCTTTTTGGCCACCTGTTCAGGCGTGCCTTGGGCGATGATCTGTCCACCCTCATCGCCTCCTTCCGGCCCAAGATCAACAATCCAGTCTGCCGTCTTGATCACATCCAGGTTGTGTTCGATGACGACGATGGTGTTTCCATGATCGCGCAGGGTATGCAGTACTTTCAGCAATTGCTTGATGTCATGGAAATGCAGGCCGGTGGTGGGTTCATCCAGGATATAGAGCGTCTTGCCGGTATCGCGTTTCGATAACTCCCGGGCAAGTTTTACGCGCTGGGCTTCACCGCCGGAGAGTGTAGTAGCGCTCTGGCCGAGTCGTATGTAGGAGAGGCCCACGTCCATTAATGTCTGTAACTTGCGGGCAATCTGAGGCACCGGGTCAAAGAATTCCCGGGCATCCTCGATGGTCATGTCGAGTACTTCATGAATGTTCTTGCCCTTGTATTTCACTTCCAGGGTTTCCCGGTTGTAGCGCTTGCCTTTGCAGATATCGCACATGACGTAGACATCCGGCAGGAAGTGCATCTCTACCTTCACCAGTCCGTCACCCTGGCAGGCTTCACAGCGTCCGCCTTTTACGTTGAAGGAGAAGCGCCCGGGTTTATAGCCCCTTGAGCGGGCTTCCTGGGTCCCGGAAAACAGCTCCCTGACCGGTGTAAAAATACCGGTGTAGGTAGCCGGGTTGGAGCGGGGTGTCCGGCCGATCGGGCTCTGGTCGATATCCACCACCTTGTCCAGATGCTCAATGCCTTCCAGTTTTTCATAGGGAGCAGGATTCAGGGTACTGGCCTTGTTGAGGATGGTGGCCGTTATCGGGTACAGGGTATTGTTGACCAGGGTGGATTTGCCCGACCCTGATACCCCGGTGATACAGGTCATCAGGCCAATGGGAATTTCCAGGGTCACATCCTTGAGGTTATTGCCACTCGCTCCCTTGAGCACCAGTTGCTGCTCCGGATCATTGGTTTCCCGTGTTTCAGGGATGTCGATCTTTTCCCTACCGCTGAGATATTTTCCGGTCAGGGAATTTTTGTTTTTCGTAATCTGCGCAAGCGTACCCTGGGCGACTACCTCGCCGCCATGAACGCCGGCACCGGGGCCGATGTCGATGATATGGTCGGCACTGGCAATGGCTTCTTCGTCATGCTCTACCACGATAACGGTATTACCAATGTCCCGCAGGTGTTTGAGTGTTTTGAGCAGGCGATCATTGTCACGCTGGTGCAGCCCAATGGAAGGTTCATCCAGGATGTACATCACGCCGACAAGGCCGGCGCCGATCTGGCTGGCCAGACGGATACGCTGGGCCTCACCTCCGGAGAGAGTTTCGGCACTGCGATTCAGTGTCAGGTAGTTCAGGCCCACATCCATGAGAAACTGCAGGCGGTCCTGGATCTCCTTGAGAATCTTCTCTGCGATATCCTTTTTCTTGCCGCGAAAGGTGAGGTCATTGAAATACGCCGAGGCTCCGGCGATCGTCATGGTCGTTATTTCCGGCAGTGTGTGCTTGTCCACGAACACATGGCGGGCGTCCCGGCGCAGGCGGGCACCGCCGCAGTCAGGGCAGTTCTGGGAGGACAGGTATTTGGCCAGATCCTCGCGCACCATCTGGGATTCGGTTTCCCGGTAACGGCGTTCCATGTTTGGCAGAATACCTTCAAACGGATTTGTGCGGTTGAAGTTGTCACCCCGTTCATTGACAAAGTTGAAACTGATTTTGTCCGTACCGCTGCCGTGCAGGATGACTTTCTGGTGTTTCTTGGGCAGCTTGGCCCAGGGCGTATCTACCTTGAATCCATAATGTTCAGACAGGGATTTGAGCAGCTGGAAATAATAGACATTGCGCCGATCCCACCCGCGAATTGCCCCTTCTGCCAGTGACAGGCTGTCATCGACAATGACACGTCGTTCATCAAAGAACTGTTTCAGTCCCAGTCCATCGCAGCTTTCACAGGCGCCTGCCGGGTTATTGAAGGAAAACAGGCGTGGTTCAAGTTCCGAGATGCTGTGCCCGCATTCGGGGCAGGCAAACAGGGAAGAGAACACCATGTCATCTGCTGTTTCATCGTCCATGAAACTGGCTATCGCAATACCACTGGCAATCTGCAGGGCCGTTTCAAAGGATTCCGCCAGGCGCTGGGTAATATCCGGGCGAACCTTGAAGCGGTCAACGACTGCCTCAATAGTGTGTTTCTTGTTCTTTTCCAGGGTCGGTGGGTAGTCAAGCTCGGTGACAATGCCGTCTACCCTGGCGCGAATGAAACCGGCGGATTTCAGTTCATTGAAGACGTGAACATGCTCACCCTTGCGATTGCGCACCACCGGCGCCAGCAGCATGATTCGGGAACCTTCTGGCAGGCCCAGTACCTGATCCACCATCTGACTGACTGTCTGGGCTTCCAGTTTCTTGTGATGGTCCGGGCAGTAGGGATCGCCCACCCGGGCAAAGAGCAGACGCAGGTAGTCATAAATCTCGGTGATGGTACCTACCGTGGAGCGCGGATTATGGGAGGTAGACTTCTGCTCGATGGAGATGGCCGGGGAAAGACCTGAAATCTGGTCCATGTCCGGCTTGTCCATCATGGACAGGAACTGGCGTGCATAGGTGGACAGGGATTCCACGTAGCGACGCTGGCCCTCGGCATACAGGGTATCGAAGGCCAGGGATGATTTTCCCGACCCGGAGATGCCGGTGATCACGACCAGCTTGTCCCTGGGAATGGTGATGTCGATGTTTTTCAGGTTATGGGTGCGTGCACCCCTGACGATAATGTTGTCCATACTGCTTGCTTGGCCGATTGGAAAATCAAACTGACAATTATACGCATGAAAAGTGATTTCTGATCGAATTTTCCTGAAGGCGTGCTAGACTTGTCACCATAATAAATTCAACAAGATTCGCAGGAGGAAATCGTGGCGAGCAGAGGTGTCAATAAAGTCATACTTGTCGGTAATGTCGGGGCTGATCCGGAAACCCGTTACATGCCCAACGGCAATGCCGTTACCAATATCACCCTTGCCACGAGTGAAACCTGGAAGGACAAGAATACCGGTGAGCAGCAGGAACGCACAGAATGGCATCGCGTCACTTTCTACCAGCGTCTGGCTGAAATCGTCGCCGAGTATGTCCGCAAGGGGTCCAAACTCTATGTGGAAGGCCGCCTGCAGACCCGTTCCTGGGAACAGGATGGCGTCAAGCGCTATGCGACGGATGTGATCGCCAACGAAATGCAGATGCTGGACAGCCGCAGCGGCGGTGGTAATGGTGGTGGCGGTTACCAGCCGGCCCAGCAGCCAGCCCAACCCCAAAGCAGCCCCCAGAGTGCGCCCCAGTCAGCACCAGCAGGCATGGACAGCTTCGACGACGACATTCCTTTCTAGGATTTTTCCTTTTCGCAGGCTTGCTATTGCGCCCGGGATGTAACCCCATCCCGGGTCAAGCCCTGTAGTGTTCGCTACCGGCACATTTCTTCAGTAAGCTATGGCAAAAATATTGCTGGAATCCCATCAACAGTGAAATTACTTGTATTCGGTGCCAACAGTCAGTTGGGCAGGGAGTTGACGCGACTTCTGGGTGTCACTGACATTGAGTTTGATACCCTCGACACAGATGAGGTGGATATTCTCAAGCCCAAGGAAGTTGTCGGGGCGATCAGCCGTATTAATCCCACCCAGCTAATCAATGTGTCTACCTACAGCAACCTGCAAAAAGCCGAGTCAGATAATGACGCTGCCAGGTTGTGTGACCTGGTCAATACCGGAGGGGTTACCACCCTGGCGCGCGTGTGCCAGCAGCTAGCCATCCCGATGATTCACCACTCATCAAGCTATGTATTTGATGGGCAGAAAAAAGAACCCTACACCGAGGAAGACGAGAGCAACCCCGTATGCCGGTATGGTAAAAGTAAATGGCTAGGGGAACGTACGCTCCGAGAGGAGAACCCCAGACATATTATTCTGCGTACCGACTGGTTGTTTGGTGAATTTCTGAAGCGCTATTTCCATATGTACATCGATGCCTGCAAGCAGAACAGCGGCACCATCAGTATTGTGGACAACCGTTTCAGTCCTACATTTGCAGCTGATGCTGCCAGGGTCATCATTGCCATGAGTAGACAGCTGGATTGCAATGCCGAGGTTTGGGGTACGTACCATTACTGCGCGCTGCAGCCGGTAAACCAGGACCAGTTTGTCATGCAAATGCTTGAAGCTGCTGCTGCCCTGGACCCGGATCTGGCTGAAAAAATGACATCAATGGAAATAGACCTGCTGGATGTGAAGCCTCCTTATATTCGGAATACTTCCCTGAATTGCGACAAGATCATGGCAACGTTTGGAATCAAACAACGCTCACGGGGTGAAGGCATTCGTTCAGTGCTGAACAATATCTATGGAGTGGTCGAGGAAACTGACCCCCCGACTCAGGAAGCATCCAGGACTACCCAAAAAAAGCCGGGCAGGAAAAAGGTTCCAGCCAGGAAAAAAACTAGCCGGAAGCGGCCTTCAGAAAAAGCCTCAACGCAAAAATAGTTACCATGGCCTTGATCAGGCGGCGGAAAAAGATATCCGGCATCCTGTTCAGGGAGTACTTGCCTGCCGCTGTACCGGCAACACCGGTAATCCACGACAACAGGATAATCGGCAACCAGGTGATGTAATCAAATCCTGCCAGGAAATACCCCACGGTTTTAAATATCGACATGGCCAGCAAGGTACCGGCTATGGTAGCTACGATTGTCTCTTTCTTCAGTGAACTGTTCACCATCAGTGATTGCAGCAAGCCGCCTGCCCCGGAAACCGTGGAGAGGAAAGTGTGAATGATGCCTACCAGAAAATAGGGGTGGGGAATTTTATCCGCTAATTTTTTTGAGGTTTCCGTTCTTGGCACCCAGCTGAACCAGAGCATGACGCTACCCAGTAATAATGCGATGGCTCGTTCCGACAGGTTGAAATAAATCACTGTGCCAATAAAGGCACCCAGGATGGAGCCGGGGATGAATGGCAGGGTAATTTCCCAGGCAATGTGTCGCCAGAACTGAACCGTGCGGGTCACTTGCCCGGCAAAAACAAAGACACCATTGAGAGGAACCACAATACCGATGGGCATGATCTGTGAACAGGTAGCCAGGATGAGCAGCCCGCCACCCATGCCAGCCACAGTGGACAGGTAGGCGCCGGCGAAGACAATGGTCGGGACGATGATGATCAGATAATCAGTCACAGGGAATGGGGATTGATTAAGGAGGCGGGAATTATAGGGGATATGGGGGTAAAAGGATAAAAGGATAAAAGGATAAAAGGTGAGCGGTTCAGGTATTGAATGGGTGCAGGAAGAAATGCTCAGGTTATCGTAGGTCGGCAAAGGCCGAAGGCCGTATGCCGACAGGGGGGTTGGATAAAGGATAAAGATAAAGGATAAAGGTCGAAATCGCTACAGGCCGGAAGAGGTCCGAAGGACCGTCATTCGGTGATGAAACCGATGCAGAAAACAGGATGCAGGATGCAAGAGGAAATATTCGGGATTGTCGGGGGGGGTGAATTTATCTAACCTTCAAATTTTAGGACAAGCCGGAATAAAAAACCTTGAGAATAAAGCTCAGGCGAACCATCCTGCCTTTTATCCTTTTATCCTTTTATCCTTTTATCCTTTTATCCTTTTATCCTTTTATCCTTTTATCCTTTTATCCTTTTATCCTTTTATCCTTTTATCCTTTTATCCCCTTAGCCTTTAACTCCTCCTCCGTTGTAGAATACGATTGTTTGAATAACCGGTTCCGCTTCATGCCCAATGCCCAGTTAACGCCTCTTGAACAGGCGCTCGACGCACTTCTTGATGATGTGCACGTCAACAGTGCAGCTGTTGATGTGTCACTTCCGGATGCCCTTGGTAGTGTGCTGGCGCAGGGCCAACAGGCCGTTGTGGATGTGCCTGCTTTCGATAACAGCGCCATGGATGGTTATGCTGTCAATACGGCTGACCTGGATGGTCCGGGCTGTTTATTGAAGGTATCGCAGACCATTGCAGCCGGGCATCCAGGTACTGCCCTGGAAACAGGAACCGCTGCCCGGATTTTTACCGGTGCCCCGATTCCTCCTGGTGCTGATGCTGTGGTACTACAGGAAGACACGCGTCAGGAAGAGGGCATGGTGATTATTGATGAACTTCCCTCCAGTGGCGCCAATATAAGGTTAAAGGGTCATGATATTGCTATGGGCAGTGAAATTTTGTCCACGGGGCATCGTTTGAGGGCCCAGGATCTGGGCATGCTTGCTTCCCTGGGTATCGACACGGTCACTGTCAAAAAACCCCTGACCGTGGCCATTATTAATACCGGTGATGAAGTAGTGGCACCTGGCCAGCCCCTTGAACTGGGGCAGATCTATGATTCCAACAGTTTTACCCTGGACGGATTGCTCAGCGGACTGGGTATGCGGGTGATCAAAAAAGGTATTGTCGCCGATACACTGGAAGCTACTGAATCCGCCCTGGCTTCAGCGGCTGATGAGGCGGACTGCATTCTTACCACCGGCGGTGTTTCTGTCGGGGATGAGGATCATGTGCGGCAGGCTGTGGAAAACCTTGGACAGTTATCCCTGTGGAAACTGGCCATCAAGCCTGGCAAACCCTTTTCCTATGGCAGGATAGACGACAGCCCTTTTTTTGGTTTACCGGGCAACCCGGTTGCCGTGTTTGTCACCTTTGTCATGCTGGTGCGCCCTTACCTGTTGAAGGTTCAGGGCTGTAATACAACCAGTATTCCCCATGTCATGGTCAAAGCCGGTTTCGAAACAAGCAAGGCCAATACCCGGCTTGAGTTTATCAGGGCACGACTGCTTAACCGGGGTGATGCCACCCAGGAACTTGAGCCTTTTGGCAACCAGGGTTCCAGTATCATGACTTCCCTGTCTTGGGCGGATGGGCTGGTTGAAATTCCCCTGGGCGAAACTGTCCAGAAAGGGCAATTGCTGAAATTCATGCCTTTCAGCGGTATCCTCTGATTACTGCCATGTTATCCAGACTTAAAACAATCATCGGTTTTGCTGCACTGCTTGTGCTGCTGATGTCCTGTGCCAGTGATGATGCCGGGGAAACTGTCTACCCGGGTAGTAGTAAAGAGCAACCGGGCCAGGAGAGTGAGCCGACTGCCAGCAATGATCCTTTTGTTCGTCAGCGTATCCTGGCGGATATGCTCTACGAAGCCAGGATTGCATTCGAGGATAACCGTTTGATGTCACCCGCCGGTAACAATGCCTTTGACGGTTTTCGTGCTGTCCTAGACTTTGAGCCAGACAATGAGGTTGCCCTGCAGGGCATTCGGGATATTGTTCTGCGATATGTCGAACTGGCCGATGCGGCCATACAGATTCGCCAGTACGATAATGCCGAAATGTTTCTGAATCGCGCTGCACGAATTGGTGAAAATACGGCTGCTGTTGCGGATGGCCGGCAAAGACTTGTGCAGGCCCGAAAAATCCAGATGGATATTTTCGAACTGGACGCAGAACAGCTCGACGGGCGAGGCCTGGATATTATGGTCGAACTGGGCGAAATTGGTCAGTACATCCGAAACAGGGAGGCAACCTTTCTCATCAATGCCCGCACAGACGAGGAAGGTCGCTGGATCTACAAGATCATGCGGGAAGCTGTTGGCGGTCATCGCCTGCGCGGCAATATAGCCGTGGCCAGTGAACCCAGTATTCAGGTGGTGGTACCCCAATCATGAGTCGACATGTTTTCGCTATTCTGGCTCTCATTGCCAGTTGTGTTGCCTGTACTGCAGACTCCGCTGCTGTGCGCGTAACAGACGGCTATGTGCGCGGTTTGCCGCCGGGCGTGGCCAATACGGCGGCCTATATGACCTTGCAAAACACGAGCGATAAAACCATTTCTCTTGTTGGTGGCAGCACGGATGTTGCCGATCATGTCTCCATCCATGCAACAGTTAACACGGATGGGATGATGAGTATGGAGCACAGGATGTCCCTGGCGATACCGGCCGGGGGAGAGGTGGTATTGAAGACAGGTGGCTTGCACCTGATGCTGATGGGCCTGAAAGGTCCCCTGCCAGAGCGGGTGGCAATGACGTTGGCGTTTTCGAATGGGGCAAGCATGGAAGTCATGCTACCGGTGATCAGTATTCTTGATGAATGATAGTATCAGCCCAGTGTGGGTCCCTTGTTCACAGGGTATTTGATCTTGGCATAGATCATGCCCCCGAACATCAGGAAAAAGCCAAAGACGGCTCCCCAGTATCCTGGTATCAACAGAGTCTGGATCAGGGCGGAAAGCAGAAAGGTCAGCCCGCCCCAAAGCCAGGGGCGGCGATTTTCCCTCTCAGCTATGCCGGCCATGGAAATGCTGAACAGCAGCGTAAGCACTCAAATATTCCTGTCCGGTAGTTTTTGGCAGTATACCGTGTACGCCTTGTTATTATCTGATTCCCCTCTTAACATCCAGCCAGTCCTTGAAAGATTGATTGCCCATTGAAGGACCAGGAGACGATTTCCCATTTCTGGCCAGTCGACATAGTTGAGATGATTCTGATAACCCGATTTTTTCCTCTGCTGGCCATTGTTGCTGCCGCGGCGGCCTATATTGCACCGGGTATGTTCACCCCAATGGGTGATGCCATCGTCCCACTGCTTACCCTGATCATGTTCAGCATGGGATTGACACTGACCATGGACAGCTTTCGCGATGTGCTGAAAACCCCGGGAAAAATCATCGTAGGCACGCTCATGCAGTTCCTGTTGATGCCGCTGGCGGCTTTCCTGATTGCTCTCGGTCTTTCCATGGATTCGTCATTGATGACAGGCCTTGTTCTCGTGGGATGCTGTCCCGGCGGCACGGCCTCCAATGTGATCTGTTACCTGGCCAGGGGTAACCTGGCCTTATCGATTTCCCTGACCATGGTGTCCACGCTTTTGTCGGTAGTCGCGACACCTCTGTTAACCTGGGTGTATCTCGGCCAGGCCATTGATGTGCCCATTACGGATATGATGCTGAGCATACTGCAAATCGTTATCGTACCGGTGGTCGCTGGCCTTCTGCTTAATACCTGGATTGGCGGGTCATTGAAAAAGATGGAATGGATTCTCCCGCTGATCTCGGTGCTGGCCATTATTGTCATCATCGGCATTGTGGTGGCCCTGAACCGGGATAACCTGGCAGTTATGAGCGTGGCGGTGTTTTTTGCCGTGATGGCCCATAACGCCCTGGGTATTGGTGGGGCCTATGGACTGGGCAAATTGATTGGTTACGAAGAAAGTACCTGCCGAACCCTGGCCATTGAAGTGGGTATGCAGAACTCCGGTCTGGGGGTGGCACTGGCTACCCAGTTCTATACAACTGCCGCAACCCTGCCCGGGGCTGTGTTCAGTTTATGGCATAACCTGTCAGGCTCACTGCTGGCAGGCTTCTGGGGAAAGCACGATGAAAAGCAATGAACAGTCCGGCAACCTGTTTGAAGGTATTCCTAACGTCATTCCCGAGGAACTTGTGAGCCTGCTTCACGATAGTCCGAATATTAGTATCAGACGAATTATTTCGCAGGGCCAAAGCAGTCCGGCTTCCGGCTGGTATGACCAGGCCGATAACGAGTGGGTTATGGTCGTGAAAGGGGAGGCTATTCTGGCCTTCGAAGAAGAGGAAGAATTACATATGCGTGAAGGGGACTCCACCTTTATTCCGGCACACAGGAAACACCGGGTGACATGGACGGACGATACCCGGGAGACTGTCTGGCTGGCTGTCCATTTTTGGGCAGCAGAAGCATGAAAATCTGGGTTGATGCAGACGCCTGTCCGGGCGTTATCAAGGAAATTCTTTTTCGGGCCGCAAGGCGAACCGGTATCGAGCTTACCCTGGTGGCGAACCAGCCCCTGAGTACGCCTGCAGATAAAAATATCCGGGCAATGCAGGTGGCACAGGGCTTTGATGTGGCTGACAATGAGATTGTCAGATTGGTTGATGAAGGTGATCTGGTTATTACTGCCGATATTCCCCTGGCTGCAGAGGTGATTGAGAAAGGAGCGTTGGCCCTGAGCCCGCGTGGTGAGTTGTTTACGGCCAATAATATTCGGGGACGCCTGAACATGCGGGATTTTATGGACACCATGCGCAGCAGCGGAATTCACAGCGGTGGACCGCCGCCACTGAATCAGCAGGATCGGCAGGCGTTTGCGAATCATCTGGACGGGGTTCTCGCGAAGTCGGGAGCAGGGCATAAAGGGATGAAAGGATCAAAAGGATAAAAGGCAGGATGGTTCGCCTGAATTTTTCCGTCAAGGGTATTATCTCTATTATTTCCTCCTGCCTCTTGTCTCCTGCATCCGCAAGAACGCCGGATAACAGTCCTCCGGACCTCTTTTTCCCATCTTTATCTTCTATCCTGATTTCCTTGCTGCCTTTTCTCAGGATGAAATCTCTTCCGGCTCCGAATCATCAAGCCCCATGGCTTTTGCCCGCTTTCTCCAGAGACTTCGCGCCACCTTCTGCATATCCACGTCCCGGTCTTTTTCATCCACGATTTCAAGACCCAGCATGGTTTCAATAAGATCTTCCAGGGTAATGATCCCCTCCATATCTCCATACTCATTCACTACCAGGGCAATATGGGCCCGATCAGTCAGCAAGGCCTCAAACACCTGGGACAGGGAAAGAAAATCCAGCACGACAGTAAGCTCTCGCTGGTACTGTTCCAGCCTGTTGTCACTGTTACCCCGGGCCTGGGCGAGGAGAATGTCATCCTTGAGGACAAATCCAGTGATGTGTTCCGGTGTATCTGAATAAATAGGAATCCGGCTGAAGCGGCACTGGTCATGCTTGTGAAAGAACTCCTCCACTTTCAGGGACTGGGGTAAGGAAAACACAACGGTTCGCGGAGTCATGGCAGCCTTGACGATGGTTGTCCGGAGTAGTAACAGGTTTTGCAGAATCCTGGATTCCTGCGTGGCCAACTGTCCCTCTCTTTCGCTGAGCTCAGCCATCACCATAAATTCATCCCGGCTAAATCCTGTCAGGGTATTCTCATCATGCGTGATATTGCCCGTGAGTTTTACTGCTAGCTGCACGAAGGGATACAGTGCAAGAGTCAGGTACTTGAGTCCATAAGCCGTAATTGGAGCCAGGGATGTCCAGTAATGGGCTCCCAGGGTTTTCGGAATGATTTCTGAAAATACCAGGATCATTAACGTCAATACCGCTGAGAACACACCCAGCCAGGCATTCCCAAAAACAGCAGTGGCCTGGGCCCCTGCACCTGCCGCACCAATGGTATGGGCAATCGTATTCAGGGTCAGAATCGCTGCAAGCGGACGGTTAATATCCTCTTTTAATGATTTGAGGACTTCACCTGATTTATGACCATCCTTTTCAAGAAGCGCGATATAGGGTGTAGTTACACTGAGAATAACTGCCTCGGCAATGGAGCAAAGGAATGAAAATACCAGGGCGATAGCGATATAAACGACGAGAAGTGTCATTGAGAATTAGGAAAATGCATTTAAGGTGAGGATAAAGGATAAAGGATAAAGGATAAAGGTCGCGATTCACTTGGGCCGAAAGAGGTCCGCAGGACCATCATCCAGGGATTAAAAAGATGCAGGAGACAAGAGGCAGGATACAAGAGGAAGTATTCGAGATAGCCGAAGGGATTGTGTTTATCTGACCATCAAATTCAAGCATAAGCCCAAATGACACCCCTGAGGGTTAATCCCAGGCGAAGGATGCTGCCTTTTATCCTTTTGTTCATTCGTCATTCTCCACCCACACGGGCCTGTCGTCATCCGTAAATTTCTCTCCCATAGCGATCTGGTAGCGTTCCATGACATAGCACAGGCAGTCCTGCCGGATGACCTTTTCATCCAGGGTGAGCATGGAGGGCATCAGTGGCTTGATGTTTACCAGTTCACCGTTGCTGACATCAAACACGTCCCCGGTAATTTTCTCTCCCGTCTCATTCATTACCAGCAAGGGATGCTCGACGTTTTCACGAATCCTGGCGAGTGTGGTTCCTGCCGGGATTTCCTCGAAATTCAGGGTTTCCATGCCGGGGATGAAGCGGATGTCGGTGTCGCTGTCATCAAAACTCAATGTCACTTCATCGGGTACCTTGACGACAGCCAGGGTGTGGAACAGGTCAATGTCGTCATCATTCACTTCGGTATCAGGGATGGTATCCAGGTTGAGTATTTCGTCCACAAAGGTGGTAGCGCGTTGAATACCGAATTCATCTCCCACCTTGCCACATTCGAGGGTGACTGATGGACACAAATGCGCAAAGGCTTTGCTTTGCACCCCTCCGGGCTGAACGAAATAGATGACAGTTCGTGAAAATTGACGGGCCAGGTTCAGGAACTGGGCATCCAGGCGGTTAATACAGGCATAGTGAGGGTTTATACCGGTATTGTTATGAATATCGATGGAAGCAAAGAGAGGGCGCCTGGCCAGTTCATGCAGCAGAGCGGCGATCTCAAGGTGAATGCCTGATTCATGTTTCACCCGGCTTTCCAGCCAAATCCGGTTGTAATCGGGCTGGTCGTCAAGACGACGACGTCCCTGGCTGGCGGCTTTGACATTGCCGATAAATAGCAGGATCGATCGGGGAAGGCCGCTTTGCTGGTATTGTCTGAGAATGTTCTGGGCCACCACCAGACCGGTCGGTTCGTTACCATGAAGCAGCACGGACAGGAACAGTGGTGTTTTATTACGTCCTTCCAGTTCAATCAATGTGGTATCGGGGACTATTGTAATCAGCTCTTCGGGAGAGCAGTCCAGCAGACCCTCGGGAATGGTGTTAATTCTCTGGAGAATAGTTATTCCGGTGTATTTTTTTAGCAGTCGATACGGGTCAGGACAAGGGCCATTCGTGTACCGGTGATTCGCTTTGCTGTAATTCATAGTAACGGTTCACCAGGGCATTCATGTCATGGCCATGCCTGGCAACCCAGCCACGCTGCCAGGCAGCACCATTCTGTGCATTCTGCGCCCTGGCCTGTATGGTATCCAGCCAGTGATTAATGCTTGGCGGGGCTACTTCAAGGTCCGCCAGTCCCTCGCGGGCCAGGGGGAGTAATTCTTCCAGAATCAGCTCCCGGACCAGCCAGGTTTTTCCTTCAAGCCATTGGATGGACGCATCAAGCCCATAACGCGCACAGTCGTAAAATGCTGTCCTGGCATCTTCAAAGGGCAGTTGGGTGGCTATATTGCCATACTGCAGGGCAAGTCCATGGGTGAGCCCCTAATAACAAGCGGCATTGGCAAAACTGTCATGGATGGTAGGTCCTGAAGGAACTACCCTGTGTTCTATGCGCAAATGGGGATGGTTGTCTTTGTCGAAATCGATTAATGGCCTGTTCCAGCGCCAGATTGTGCCATTGTGAAATTTCAGGCGGGTCAGTTTTTCCAGGGATTCATCATTAACCAGCGGCAGTAGCACCGGGTAATCAGCAAGGTTTTCTGCAAAACATTCAAACAGGGATCTCTTCAGGTAAGCGTTGCCAAATCCGACCCGTCGATGTTTCGGATCACCCACTTCCACACTCTGTTCAAACAGGGGAATGCGGGTTTCATCCCACAGGTCTTTTCCAAACAGATAGGGGGAATTGGCAGAGACAGCAACCATCGGCGCTGAGCAGGCCAACGAGGCATTAAAGACATTGACGGCTTGCTCCAGCGGTATCTGGAAATGGATCTGGAAAGAAGTGGTAGCAGCCTCCAGCATGACGTCATTCTTGTGTGTGTCCATGACATCCCGGCCGGTAATGTGCAGGTGCAGGGGTTTGAAATCCCGCATTTTAAAGACCTGGCGATTGAGGGCTTTGTAGCGGGACATATCGGACATGTTGTCCATGTTGAGATCGCTTTCACGCAAGTGAGGAAGAGTGCCGATCATGAGGATTTTCTCGTCCCTTGCCGCTGCCACTTCCCCACAATGCTGCCAGCTTTTCATGAGCCCCTTGTACATCTGTTCCAGTGCATCGCCCTTGAGGATGGCTGGGTCACCATTGACTTCAAAATTGAAGGTGGCGAGTTCGGGGACGACATTTCTGTCTGCCAGGCTGGCGAGGAAACCTTCATTATCCGGTGCGGCATGGCCGGTGGCATCCAGTAGCCAGGCTTCCAGTTCAAAACCGGCACGATAACCTTCCCGAGCAAACAGGGATTGCTCAAAGATACTTTCCAGAAGGCCTGTTTCTTCCTTCAGAAGTTGTTTGAACTGCTCCAGTTCAGCCTGCGTAAAAAATACTGGAATCTATTTCCTGGCCCACACTTCACCTGAAAAACTGTTAAAAAAACGGGGTTTACGGGGTATCCCGAGACTCAGAATGAATCTTCTCCCATTAAATCACATGACGGGAAAAGATAAAGGGCGGAAAAACTGGAAAAATGCCATCAATCTTAGTAGGATTGCGGCCTTCGAAAATACGGGCAAAACTGATATGCCTGCTTCGAAACCTCTCTGATCTACCGGGGTGTAGCCAAGCGCTAAGGCAACGGCTCCAGTCATGCGTTAGGAAAGACGGATCCGCAACGGATTCGAACAGAAAGATACCTGCTACTGGGGTGTAGCCAAGCGGTAAGGCAACGGACTCTGACTCCGTCATGCGTAGGTTCGAATCCTACCACCCCAGCCAATTCTTTTGAGAAACCTATTGCAGCCAAGCGTTAAGACAACGGGCCCATGACTTCGTCATGCCGCGGTTCGAAAGCTGCGCCAGCAGCGCAGACGCCCGCTTTTCAAGGGCGCCCCGCAGGGGTAAGTATTTTGGTTTAGCCAAAATGCTTATCAATCCTACCATCCCAGCTAATTTCATTTTTATGTTCAGTGCCCTGTAAGTGCCGACAAATTTTCATTGCATGAAACACTACCAGCAAAGGGTGCACACTTTTCAAAACCTGCTAATCCTGCAGTGACTGCAGGTTCTCATAAAGAGTCAGGCACTCCGGGTTGGCCAGGGCTTCCCGGTTTTTTAGCACACGACTATGAATGGTTTCCCGGACGGCCACTTCTGACACTTTGCCGGAACGTGTGCGTGGAATAGCCTGGACAGCAATCACCTTATGCGGTACATGCCGTGGTGTTGCCCCCTGGCGGATCTGCTGTTTAATGTGGCTTTCCAGTGCCGCATCAAGTTGTGTGCCGGGAGCCAGCACCACAAACAGGATAATGCGCTGGTCGCCTTGCCAGTCCTGGCCAACGGCAATACATTCCTCCACCTCCTTGATGCTTTCCACCAGCCGGTAAATTTCAGCTGTGCCAATACGTACGCCGCCAGGATTCAGCGTGGTGTCGGAGCGGCCATGGATGATGTAGCCGCCTGAGTCGCGCTTTTCAATAAAGTCTCCATGGGCCCAGATACCTGGATAGCGGCTGAAGTAGGCATCATGGTAGGCAGAGCCATCATTATCACCACGCAAACCCAGCGGCAGGGACAGGTGCGGGTGAGTACAAACCAGTTCACCGGCAGTTCCGGTAACTGGATTGCCGTCCTCATCGAACACCTCGACGGCCATACCGAGAAAGGCACACTGCAATTCACCACGAATCACAGGCAGTAGCGGATTGCCGCCCAGAAAGCAGCCGCAGATATCCGTGCCGCCGGAAATGGAAGCCAGGTGCACATCCTGTTTCCAGGCACGGTAGACATAATCAAATCCGGAAGGCAGCAGTGGAGAGCCGGTCGACAGGACCAGGCGCAGTGACTCCAGTCGATCCTTTTCAGTTGTCACACCGGCGTTTTCACAGGCGGCTATATATTTTGCCGATGTGCCGAACACATCAATCTGCTCGTCCTTTACCAAACGCAACAGGTGTTGCTGTTCGGGGTAAAACGGATTGCCGTCAAAGGTCACCAGAGTAGCGCTCACAGCCAGGCCCGATACCTGCCAGTTCCACATCATCCAGCCACAGGTGGTGAAGTAGAAAAAATGTTCACCGGGTTTCAGGTCGCAGTGCAGGATGAGTTCCTTTTTATGCTGCAACAGTAATCCCATGGCTGAATGTACGATGCATTTGGGTTTGCCGGTTGTACCTGATGAAAACAGGATGGCCAGCGGGGCCGTATAGGGCAGGCGCCTGAAGTCGATGGTTTGTGGTTGCCAGGGCGTGATAAAGCTCTGCCAGGTTGTGCACGGCAGGTCGGAAAGCGAAGTGTCGATATTGTCAGCCAGCAGAATGATTTGCTGGGCATTGCAGCTTTCGGCAACAGCCCTGATGGTGGCAGTAATATTGATATGCTTGCCGCCATAGGAATAGTCAGGAACTGCAAGAAGTATTTTTGGGTCTGTCTGGCATAAACGGTCGGCAGCGCCAACCGGACCAAAGTCAGGTGAGCAGGAAGACCAGATAGCGCCGATGGCAGAAGAGGCCAGGTATCCCACAATAGCTTCCATGTCATTGGTGACAATAGCGGCAATACGATCGCCGGTAGTGACACCGGCATCCTGCAGTGCCTGCACCAGTCTGGAAACCTGGTCGTATAATTCCCGGCGTGTCAGCGTGCGGCGGGTACCGTCATCGCGGTGGGCAATGATGGCGAGTCGGTCATCGGGTTCCCGCAGAAGATTTTCGGCGTAATTCAGGCGGGCATCGGGATAGAAACGGGCGCTGCGAATGTCCTCGCCGGCCTCGTATGAGGCATCGCCCTTGTCGCCGATGATGTCCAGGAAATCCCAGAGTGCTTCATAAAAAACGGCAGGACTGTCTACAGACCAGGCATGCAGGGCGTCATAATCACCGGGTGCTGCCTGGTGCAGAGATCGGGTCTGCTCGGCAAACTGCCATAGAGCACTTTGCTGCTTGTCGGTATCAGACAACGCCCAGAGGATGTCGTTATCAACGGACATGGATTTTTAGTTTTTGTCGGGAGGTGGCCCACCACCGGGCTGCCATTTGTCCCGTGCCTGTAACAGGAACAACTGGGAGGTATCGGCGGTACTCGGCGCATCGCGTGGCTCCCAGGCATCATCATGCACATCCATGTCGGCATCGTATTCCACGTGACAGCCAAAGGGGCTGTTGAAATACCAGAACCAGTTGGAACCAAACAGGTGTTTGCCTGGCCCCCAGAAGGATTCATAGCCTTTTTCCACAAAGAGGCTGCCAGCCTGCATCACTTCACTGGGACCGGCCATGTGAAAGGTGAAATGCTCGCAGCCCTGCAGGAAGGGCGGCGTCTGGATCATGAACAGCGTGTGGTGATCCTGGGTGCCCTGAGGACGCAGGAAAGGACCGACACCGGTAAAATTGTCAGTACGACGAAAGCCCAGGCGCTCCACGTAAAACGCTTCCGCTTTGTCTGCATCGGGGACAAACAACACCACATGGGACAGGGAGCGTGGCGTGATGTCGGCATCGGGGTCGGCGCCGATTACATTGACTGCACGTCGTGGTGCTTCGCCCGGGGCATTGATGGTCTCGGCCGGCATGGACAGTGATTTGCGCACTGACACCTGAAAGCCCAGGGTAAAGCCAAGATCGTCATTCACTTCCAGCGAGCCATCTGCATTGATTTTAACGTCACGGTCGTTTTTCAGTTCGGCCGCAATGGCATCCAGTGTGGCCTGGTCAGCCACACCATAAATGGTTTTACGCAATGTGCTGGCCGTAGGCAGGGGGGGAGGTAAACCGGCAGCATCTTTTGCCTGTACCTGGATATAAGTGCCATCCAGGGCAGCGAAGCAGCCATTGCCTATGGCATTCAGGCCGTAATCGACCAGGTATTGCTCGCAGGCCTCCACATCGTCCACACCAAATACCAGAGCATCGGGTCCAAGAATATTCATAGCATCTCTCTATAGTTTGTTTTTATAGTGTTTATCAGGATACCGGTGGAGGCGTGAAGAGCAAGCCTTCCCCGGCAAGAATGTCTTCGGCAGCCTTTTCCCTGGCCAGGGCCCGCTGAACTGCCGGACGATCTTCCATGCGTTTGCTGTGTGCCTGGTAATGGGGGTAGTCGTCAACCGAATAGCCGGCGCCTGACACACGCCAGAAAATCCAGTTCAGGTAAGCGTCCATGGCGCTCCACTGCTCGCCATACCACCAGGGTGTATCAGCCAGGCGGGTATTGATCAGTTGGAAATGTTCATCCATGGCGGCACAGCCTTTTTCCCAGACCGACCTGGCGGCATCTTCACCGGCAAAAAAACCGGGCAGGCGTATACGGGTAACCACAGGATGCAGGGTCGATGCACAGTAACTGAGGTCGGCAAGCTGCTGTGCCATGGCCAGAGCATTGGATGCATGAGGCATCAGGGCCGCGTCAGGATAGCGCTGGACCAGGTAGGTGATGATGGCCACGTTTTCTGCCAGGTTGGCACCATCAATCTGCAACGCCGGTACCTTGCCCCTGGGATTGATGCGGCGATAGTCGGGTGACTTGTGTTCGCCGCGCATGAAACGGAGGACCCGGGTTTCGAATACAGCACCGGATTCTTCCAGCAGAATGCAGGGCACGCGCGCGCAGGTACCGGGTGCCATGTACAGGATTATGTCACTCATGGGGTTTCACCATTCAAAAAGTGTCAAGGTCGTTGGCAAAATGCACCGGCCCGGAGTAGTGGGTTGCCATCATCTCTGTATATGCCTGCGCCTGTGCAGTTGAAGAGATGCCTGGTCCGAAATGGGTGACCACCACTTCCCTGACACCGGCCTCGGTAGCCATCGTCGCCACCTGCTCCGGTGTCAAATGATGGGCGCGGAAATGTATCTCCAGTCCTGTCATTACGGCTTCCGGCATGCCAGGATTAATCTGCCTTATGTTGGCCAGGGCCAGGGGAATATCCATCATTTCGCTGACTAGCAGATCGGCATTGCGGGCCAGTTCAGTCACTGCTTCACTGGGGCCGGTGTCGCCGGTGTAGACAATTGAGCGATCGGAACCATCAAAACGGAATGACAGGGACACTGATCCGGGAGAGGCGTCATACTGTGGTGACTGGTAATGCGTGTTCTCTGCCACGCTCAGGATTACCCCGTCCAGGTTGACCTGATCACCGTCACGCAACTCCCTGACATCCAATCGATGTTGCCAGGTTCTGCCGGGTACGCCGAAGGCGGCCTGTTGTGCCGGCAGCATGCCAGCCACCAGGCCATCAATAAAGTCCTGCGTGCCGGGAGGTCCAAGAATGAGCAATGGATCTGTGGTATCCAGCTGCATGCGTAAACCAAGCACAGCCAGGACGCCGCCTGTGTGATCAAAATGCAGATGGCTGAGGAACAATCCCTTGACCCCAGGCAGGCGGAAACCGGCCTTTGCCAGTTGGGCGCCGGCGCCATCGCCGGCATCCACCAGGTAGACATTCGTTCCTACCACCAGGGCGTTGGCTGGTTGGGCACGATCGGGAACAGCATCAGGACCGCTGGCAGTCCCCAGAGTGATAAAGGTCATGGCAGGTGACTGGGCGATACTCGTACCAGTCAACAGCAATAGTGAGATGAATAGTGCGATGAGTGGCAGCAGCGTTTTCATGTGAGGGTCCAGGAGGCCGACAAGAGGTATTTTCAATGATTTCATCATTCCTGTTAATATCAATCAAATTGTTTGTTTTTATCTTTATGCATTGATAGATTTTATAGCTAAAACTGGCTAACACCATCCGGGTAGGGGGATATTGCTGTGCGGTTAAAAGGTCTGGACCTGAATTTGCTGGTGGCACTTGATGCGCTCCTCGAGGAACGCAGCGTGTCGCGCGCCGCCAAGCGCCTGCACCTGAGCCAGCCGGCAGCCAGTGCTGCCCTGAGTCGCCTGCGTGATTATTTCAAGGATGACTTGCTGGTCCTGCACGGTAAACGCATGATTCCCACCTCGTTTGCCGAGAACCTGTTGCCGGAGTTGAAACGGGTTACGCGGCAGATCGATGATCTGGTTTCCATGTCTACCGAATTTGACCCCGGCCAGTCAGAGCGTCTGTTTCGCCTGATGGCATCCGATTACATAGCTACCGTGCTGATGGCCCATCTACTGGAAGTGATGGCGGAAAAAGCGCCGCGCATCAAGCTCGATATGCGCCTGCCGGAGGATTCGGTCTACCAGGTATTTGAGCGCGGCGAAATCGACCTGATGCTGATTCCCGAGGAATTCCTGTCTCCCAATCATCCCTCGACACAGGTATTTGAGGAGCCTCATGTAGTGGTGGCATGGAAAGACAATCCCATGTTCAATCGTAAAATCTCCAGCGCTGCTTTTTTCGACACGCCCCACGTGGCCGTCACCCTGGGTCCCAATCGTGATCCGTCCTTTACCGAACGCAGCATGGAAAAAATGAATGTCCAGCGAGAGGTGGATGTTTTTGCCCCGCATTTTTCCGCGGTGCCCTGGCTGCTATTGAATACCCATCGCATTGCCGTATTGCAGGAAAGACTGGCGAGAAGATTTGCCAGTGTCCTGCCCCTGAAAATATCGCCCATGCCCGTGGATTTTCCAGTAATGAGGCTGATGGCCCAGTACCACAGTGCCCGACAGAACGACCAGGGCCTGGCCTGGTTCCTGAAATTACTGAAGGCCTCTGCGGCAAAAACCTGAAGCAGGGTCTACACTCATCTGATAAATATTATTGATAGTTATTGATCACAATTATCAGTTTTTAAAATACTGTTTTGCTGGGGTAGGCTACACGTCAACCCATGACAACGATTGGAGCAAGGTTTAGTGGACACACTTTCTGTATTGGTAGTAGGGGGCGGTATTGCCGGGCTGACATCGGCGATAGCCTTGCGCCAGCGAGGTTTCAAGGTGGATATCATCGAGAAAGACCCGAACTGGTCGGTGTATGGTGTCGGCATCATCCAGCAGGGTAATGTCCTGCGCGCCGTGGCCCAGCTCGGCATTCTTGATGATTACGTGGATGCCGGTTTTCCCTTCAATCGTATCGACATCTACCTGCCCGACGGCACTCTGGCCGCCCAGGTACCAGCCCCGAAACTCAATGAAGCCTACCCGGCGCAGCTGGGTATTGGCCGCCGTGAACTGCAGCATGTCCTGGGTGATCAGGCAAAAGCACACGGGGCCAGCATTCGCCTCGGCGTGGTGGTCAGCTCCCTGCAACAGGAAACTGACAGCGTGCAGGTGGATTTTTCCGATGGCAGCAGTGGTCAATACGACATCGTCATCGGTGCCGATGGTATTAATTCGCAACTGCGCGAGATGGTGTTACCCGAGGTGCCGCCACCGGCCTTTGCCGGCCAGGGGGTATGGCGCTGCAATTTCCCTCGCCCAGATGATCTCGATGCCCTGTGTGTCTTTGAAGGCCCCATTGGTATGGGACTGGTCCCCATGTCCCATGACTTGATGTACATGTATGTTACTACCCCGGAGAAGGATAATCCCCGTTATGCCGCTGATGACCTGGCTGTCGCCATGCGCGACAAGCTGAAAAATGCACCACCGAAGATCGCTGAACTGGCCGCCACTATCGATGATGACAGTGAAGTGGTCTACCGGCCGCTGTACTGGTTGATGCTGGAAGGTAACTGGTACCGCGATCGGGTTATCCTGATCGGTGATGCCGCGCATGCCACCACGCCCCATCTCGGGCAGGGTGCCGGCATGGCTATCGAGGACAGCCTGGTGCTGGCAGAAACCCTGGCTACTGAAGGGGATATCGATGCCGCTTTTGCGGCCTTCCAGGCGCGGCGTACTGAACGTTGCCGCTACATCGTTGAACGTTCCGTGGCGATCTGCAAAGGACAGTTGGGCGAAGGTCCTCTGGTCAACAATGCCGAGGCGACCGGCGAGATGTTCAAGGTAACGGCTGAACCGATCTAAGCATCGCGACTGATATTTGTACTGACTAATTCACTTACTTCTACACTCACTATTACATTACCGGAAACACGATGGCCCTGTTTGAATATTTTCCCAACTATATCTGGAACCTGTCCGTTGCCATTGCCATGGAAAATGGTGGCAAGATCGGTGAGCTCATGGACATGTGTCAACCGATCAGAGATGCGGCGGACAATGGTGAGGATGCCGGCACGCCGGAGTTTCTGCGCGAATGGGTAAAGATGGCAGACAAGCTGGTTGGCCTGGTCGCTGAAGATGAAGCAGCAGGACGGCTGTTTTCGGCGGCAGGTAAACTCAAGCGCGCCAGTATCTATTACGTTACCGCCGAACGCATGCAGGGCCATGGACATCCCGGCCGTGAGGAAACCTATCGCAAGGGGGTCGAAGCCTTTGAGAAGTCAGTGGCCTATGCCGGGGAACCTGTTGAACGGGTCACGATTCCCTATACCGGCAACACCATGCTGTCTGCCTATTATGTGCGTGCACCGGGTGATGGTCCGAAGCCGGTTGTGGTGTATTGCAACGGTCTGGACAGCTGCAAGGAGATGCTTTATCTGGGCGGTTTTCCCGCTGCCCTGAACAAGCGTGGCATCAGTTGTTTGTGTGTCGACCAGCCCGGCACCGGTGACGCCATACGCCTGCACAATCTGCCGGCCACCCATGCCAGCGAAGAGTGGGCATCTCCCTGGGTGGACTGGCTGGAGCAGCAGAATGATGTCGATGCCAGTCGACTGGGCATGACCGGCATTTCCCTGGGTGGTCATTTCGCACCACGAGCCGTGGCCTTTGAACCGCGCTTTGCCTCCGGTGCCGTGTGGGGTGCCAATCACAACTGGGCCGAGGTACAACAAAAGCGTCTGCAGCGGGAAGGTGAAAACCCGGTGCCCCATTACTGGAATCATGTCATGTGGGTGTTTGGTTGCAAGACCATGGATGAATTTCTGGAGAAATCGGCCGGCATGACGCTTAACGGAGTCATGGAAAAGATCAGGGTGCCTTTCCTGGTGACCCACGGGGCTCATGATCGCCAGATCAATATCGATTATGCACACCAGAGTTACGAGCAACTGGTCAACTCGCCAAAGCGGGAGTTGAAAATATTCACCGAGCGTGAGGGGGGCGTGGAGCATGTCGGGGCTGATAACATGTCCTTCGGCTGTGACTATATTGCCGACTGGTTTGCCGATACCCTTTGCGGGCACACTGCCTGATCCGGAGGAATATCATGACGCGCCGCTTTGTTGATCTTTCCATTTACCTGGAAAACGATGTCGTTACCGACCCGCCTTTCATGCGCCCGGAAATCACCTACCAGGATCACCAGGATACCGTGCCTGAAGCGCAGGTGTTTTTTCCCGGTGTCGGGGCTGACGAGTTTCCCGGCGGCGAAGGTTTTGCCGCCGCCGAATGGGTGAAGCTCACCACGCACAATGGCACCCACCTGGATGCGCCCTGGCATTTTCATCCCACCATGGACGGCGGCAAGCCCGCCATGACCATTGATGAAGTGCCGCTGGACTGGTGTTTTCGTCCCGGGGTGAAACTGGATTTCCGGCACATGCCCAACGGCCACGTGGTCACCGCGCAGGAAGTAGCGGACGAACTGGCTCGCACCGGTGTCACACTACAGCCCCTGGACATCGTGCTGGTCAATACCGCCGCGGGCAAGGCGGTGGGCAACCCGGATTTCGTCAATATTGGTTGCGGCATGGGTTATGAGGCCACCATGTTCCTGCTGGAGCAGGGCGTACGGGTCACCGGCACCGATGCCTGGTCGTGGGATGCGCCGTTTTCCTATACCGCACAAAAGGTTGCCGAAACCGGCGACAATTCCCTGATATGGGAAGGGCACAAGGCCGGCAAGGATATCGGTTACTGCCACCTGGAAAAACTACATAACCTGGAGATACTCCCGGCATCCGGTTTCACGGTCAGCTGTTTCCCCCACAAGATCAAGGGTGCCTCTGCCGGGTGGACCCGCGCCGTGGCCATCTTCGAGGATTGAGCAATACATGAAACTGGCAACACTTGATAATGGCAGTACCGATGGCCGCCTGGTCGTGGTCTCGAATGACGGCAGTCGCTGTCTAGAGCCGGAATCCTTCTCTACTTTGCAGCAGGCCATTGAGCAGTGGTCACAGGCAGAAGGTCAGTGCCGTATCCTTGCCGAACAATTGGCGGCGGGAAAAGGTGAGCCAGTGACACCGACGCAATTTATGGCACCCTTGCCCCGGGCCTGGCAATGGCTGGATGGCTCAGCGTTCGACAGCCATGGCGAGTTGATGCAAAAAGCCTTCAAACATGATCCCATCGAGCGCGACAAACCGCTGATGTACCAGGGCATGTCCCACCGTTTCTATGGTCCGCTGGAAGGCATGCCGTTTCTCCGCGAGGAAGATGGCATTGATTTCGAAGGTGAATTTGGCGTGATTACCGATACAGTGCCCATGGGCATATCCGCGGAGGAGGCACTGTCCCATATCAAGTTGTTGGTCCTGGTCAATGACTGGTCCCTGCGCAACCTGGCAGTGCCGGAAATGAAAACCGGCTTTGGCTGGATTCAGGCCAAACCCGCCTGCTCCATGGCCCCTTTTGCTGTGACACCGGATGCCGCCGGTACAGCCTGGCGTGATGGCCGTTTGCACCTTGATCTGCAGGTAGACTGGAACGGAAAGCATTTCGGCAACCCGAACGGCGGTGTCATGAGTGTCGGCTTCCATGAATTGATCGCTCATGCAGCCGCGACGCGCAGCCTGTGTGCCGGCACCCTCATCGGGTCGGGCACGGTTTCCAATGCCAACTATCGTGACACCGGGTCGACCTGTATTTCGGAACGACGTGGCATCGAGATGATCAATTCCGGTGGCGCCAAGACCGGTTTTATGCAATTCGGTGACCGTGTACAAATGCAGTCAGTTATGCCGGATGGCAACTCCCTGTTTGGTCTGCTGGATCAGCGGATTGTCCGCCCCTGACAGGTATCAAGGCTGCAAATCAATACCCATAAAAATAATCAACTTTACAAATTCCTTTAGCGGCATACACTTGCCAACACTATGCATGTTTTCTGAAGGGGAGTTCAACGTTGAAACGTTTCCATTGTTTGTCTGCCACCATTTTCCTGCTCCTGTCGAGCCTGGCGCCGTTCAGCCATGCCCACCATTCCTTTGCGATGTATGATCAGAATGAGCGGCGTACCCTGACCGGGCGCCTGACCCGCTACATTCCCGGGGCCAACCATGCCCAGATGATTTTTGAGTTGCTTGATGACAGTGGCACACCCATGACTGACAGTCAGGGTAATATCCTGCAATGGGGTGCAGAAATGGGCCCGGCAGCACGCATAGCACGCCTGGGTGTGACTCCTGATAATTTTCCCGTGGGTACCATTATCCGTGTAGAGCTCAATCCGCTTCGCAACGGCAAAACATTTGGTGCCATGCCCAATGGGGCGCCTCTGGTCAATTGCGGCATGACCATGCCGGCAGGGGGCTGCACCCCCGAGACAGGAACGGTCTACCTGTCCGAAAACAACTGAGGATAATTGCATGCGCCGGACTATTTCCTTTGCTTCTCTACTGCTGCTGCTTTCAATTCAGTCGCTGGCACAGCCGCCCCAAGGCAATCGATATGACAGCCCAGAACCACCACCGGGTGTCACACCCTTGCCGGTTGACCTGTTCACTACCGAGAATTTTTATTTCGATAGCCAGTACTGGGAAGACCCCCGCTATACCCGTTGCAATACACCGGCACAGCTCACGAACATGTGGGTGGCTGACCGTGTCGGTCACTGGGGGGATTGCTCTTTTGGCATCAGTGCACAGGATATTTTCAGTCCGTATGACTACTCTTCCGCGGAAGAGCATTACCGAGACCTGATGGCCCGGGCCAAGGCGAAAGGCACCTACAACACGCACACCCGGGCGACGCTACCGGAGTGGGACGGCTGGTATTTTCGTGGCTCCTTTTCCCGGGGGCCGGATCAGTGGACCAATGGCAATATCCTGCAAACCTCCACCATGATTTCCCTGCTCACGCCGGAATACCAGAAACGCATGACCCAGATGAACTATCACGAGGCAGTCAATAACGCGCCGCAGTGGATGGCCTCGTTCTGTTATCCGGAAGGCCTGATGCGCTGGTGGTATGTATGGGGCATCCGTGACATGGAAGTGCTGGTGACGCCTAACCAGGTGCAGTTACTCGCCGGCGTGGCGGACAATTTCATCCGCAAGGTGCTGATCGGCCAGGAACATTCCACCCTGATTCCCCAGTGGTACGGCGAGACAGTGGGTTTCTGGGATGGTGATACCCTCATCGCCTGGACGGCCAATGTGCAGGGCTGGACCACCAGTCATTCAATGTTTGAATTCAGCAATGAACTTGAAGTGATCGAAATCATCAGGCAATCCGAAGACGGTGAGGGCCTGGACATCGAAGCTATTTTCTATGACCCGGAAGCCTTTGTGGAGCCTCTGCGCATCCATACGCCATGGAACCGCACCACTGGCATCGACGATCCCGAGCAGCGTTACCTGTTTGTGGAATGCCGGGTAGAAAACGGTATCGTTCTCGGTCCGGACGGACGGCCGTCGCAACTGACGCCCTTTGACGAAGGCTATATCGATTTTCTCGGCCGTCCCTGGGCCCAGAACTGGGAAAAATTCTTTGAGCAAGGCTGGGAAAAACCAGAGGAATAACACATTAGTTTGTATAGGCCGGAAGTACCCTCTGGGGCATAAAAGGCCTAAAGGGTCGTCATCCGGCAATGCAGACTGGAACAGTTCACGTAGGTCAGCATAGGACGAAGCCCGTTTGCCGACATCGCTTACAACAAAAACATTAAATAAGGGAACCCCCATGTACGCATCCCGAATACTGCTTACCCTGTTATTTCTATCGCTATCCCTTCCCACAGGTGCCCAGGATAATGCCCGCCAGGTCATCATCGATGCCGCCAATGCCATGGGTGGTGTGGCACAACTCGAAGCGGTCAGCAGCCTGCGCCTGGTCGGTTATGGCCATGAGTCCTATCAGGATGGCGGCAGTGAAATCACCACGGAGGCTACTGCCCCGGAAAAGATGACCAATCTGACGGCTTACGAGCGCGTCATTGATCTGGACAATGGTCGGACCCGTGTTAAAGCCAGCATGTACCGCGCTTTCATTTTTGCCGCGCGTTCCATGATGCAGGGCCGACCCGTCAATCAGGTGCTTGATGGCAATATTGCCTATGATGTGGTGGACAATGGCAACGCCCGGCGCAGCTCCGAAGAAGCTGCCCTGACTCGCCGCATGGATATGTTGTCTATACCATTGGTGGCCGTTCGCGCTGCACTGGAAGCTGATAGCACAGTAACCAATCGTCGCATGGAAGGGGAACTCACCCTGGTGGATGTGACCACGGCAGATGGTGCTGTATTCACCCTCGCTGTCAATAATGATATAGGTCTGCCACACTGGATACGCTGGTTGGAACCGCATGAGAACCTTGGTGAGATTACCCAGCGCGCCGAATTCAGTGCCTGGCTGCCGGTCGACGGCTTGCTGCTGCCTATGAGCTACAACACGGTATCTGACTGGAAAGATACCGTCATGTTGCGCCTGCATGTGGACCGTTACGTGGTCAACGGCGCCATTGAAAATCTCGCGGCGCCGCTGGCTGTGAGGAATGCGCCAGCACCTGCCCAAGATTATAACGTCACGGCTGAGCCGGTGGCGGAGCATGTCTGGCACATGATTGGCAACAATGGCGCCAATTCCGTGCTGCTGGAATTTGACGACCACCTGACCCTGTTTGAATTGCCCACCAACCGCGCCTGGTCACGGGCGGTTATTGAAAAAGCCCGTGCAACTGTTCCGGGTAAACCCATTACTCAGGTCATCATTTCCCACCATCATTTCGACCACACCGGTGGCTTGCGTGAAGCCATGGCCGAGGGTATTACCCTGGTGGCCCATAAGGGCAACATGGAGTGGTTCCAGGCGTTAAGAGACCGTGAAGTCACCACCTACCACGATAACCTGAGCCGCAACCCGCGCCCACTAAGCACGCTTGCCGTCGACGATCACCTGCAAATGTCTGACGACTCACTCACCGTGGACCTCTACCACACTGTCAGTAATGCGCATATGGCCCATGGCCTGATTGCCTATATTCCGGAACACAAGCTGCTTATCCAGGGAGACCTGTTTGATATGAACTGGGAAGTGTATTTCTGGGGCAATACCTATGATGACAATATTGCTTACCGCAAGCTGGACGTGGAACGCGATGTGCCCATCCATGGTCGTGTGACACCCATTGCCGAAGTGCACAGTATTCTTGAAGAGCAGAAAGGTAATGCCCGGGCCCTGTGCAGCCAGGTAGCCAATGCTGGACTGTCCATGCCGGGTTGCCCGTTGGCCTGGGATTAAGGACAAATAGGGAGATAGCATGCTGGCGTTTGCCTATGCCTGTCCAGCAATCCTGTTTTGATCAATCCAGAGAAATATGAGCCGTGGCAGAGGCGTTTACTCTGCTATTTTCCTGTCTCTGTTTTCTGTTAAGTCTTCAATAAACTTTGGTTAAATCTCTTCCTCCATGTGGATGAAAACCAGAGAGAAAGAGTAATATTTCCAAGCGTTTTGAAGCTCACAAAAATGATTTAAACATTAACCGGTTTTTACCTTCCCTCGTCATGAAAATTCTGTTTATCTGTACGCATAATCGTTGTCGCAGCATTCTTGCAGAGGCAATCACCAATGCCTATGGGCATGGAGTGTTGAAGGCAGAAAGTGCCGGAAGCGAACCTGCCGGTGAAGTGCACCCCATGACCCTTGAAATGTTGCAGGCATCCGGCATTGCCGTTGACTCTCTATATAGCAAGTCCTGGGATGTCATGACGGACATTGAACCGGATGTGGTGATTACCGTATGCGATTCAGCCGGCAGGGAATCCTGTCCAGTATGGCTTGGACATGCCACAAAGATTCACTGGGGACTGCCTGATCCCAGTGCCCTGAAGGGAGAAAAGGATATGAAATACATGGCTTTCAGGCGGATAATGAATGTTCTGGAATCCAGGGTCAAACGAGTAGTCAATCTTGTGGAAAAGGGCTCCGGTCTCCAGGAAATAGAAGCTGGACTGCGTGCAATTGGTGAAGAAACAGTGGAGATCTAGTTCATGGGACTGTTTGAGCGTTTTCTGACTCTCTGGGTTTTTCTGGCGATTATTACCGGTATTATCCTGGGTTATTTTTTCACCGGGGTTTTTGAAAGCATTGCCGCACTGGAAGTGGCTCATGTCAACGTAGTCGTAGCTGTCCTCATTTGGGTCATGATCTACCCCATGATGGTACAGGTGGATTTCTCTGCCCTGAAAAAAGTCAAAGAGGAACCCCAGGGTCTAATTCTGACCTGTTTCATCAACTGGCTGGTCAAGCCCTTTTCCATGGCGCTCATTGGGTGGCTTTTTTTCCGGATTGTTTTTGCCGGCCTTGTCGATCCGCAATCTGCAGAGGAATACATTGCGGGCATGATATTACTCGGTGTGGCTCCCTGCACCGCGATGGTGTTTGTCTGGAGTCATCTCACCAAGGGAGATCCCAACTACACGCTTGTCCAGGTATCGGTGAACGACATCATCATGATTTTTGCCTTTGCACCCCTGGCCGCTTTTCTACTCGGAGTCTCCAATATTAGTGTTCCCTGGGAGACTCTGTTTCTGTCGGTAGTCCTGTATGTGGTTTTACCGCTGGCAGCGGGTGTGCTGACCCGGCAAAAACTGGATCGAGACAACGATCATTCCATGTTGAATAATTTTCTGGACAGTATCAAGCCCTGGTCCATAGGTGGCCTGCTGGCGACAGTGATTCTCCTGTTTGCATTTCAGTCAAATACCATCCTGGGCCAGCCCTTTGTTATATTTCTGATTGCCATCCCCTTGCTCATTCAGACCTATGGCATTTTCTTCATCACTCTTACAGTAGCCTGGCAGCTGAAATTGTCTCATCGCGTTGTAGCGCCGGCATGTATGATTGCCACCTCAAATTTTTTTGAGTTGGCTGTGGCCGTGGCTATTTCCCTGTTTGGCCTTAATTCAGGTGCCTCATTGGCCACGGTGGTAGGCGTGCTTGTTGAAGTACCTGTTATGCTTTCCCTTGTTGCTATTGCCAACAAGATCAGGCCCTCCATCAAGAGTCGCTATCAGGCTTCCCTGCCATAATTTCCTCGGTTATATCTTCCGGATCCGGACTTAGGGGATTTTGCCCATGGTACGCTTGTCTTTCTATCGGAATTCGTTAAGGTTAGCTAACGATAATTAGAAGGCAGGCTTTTCGGGGACAGGTATGGAGCTGATTTTTATCATTTTTATGACAGTGACTTTTGTCGTCCTGCTGCACTACGAATGCCTGTACCGCCTAACCCTGTTAATGCCGAAAATGCGGGTCAAATATCGATTCAGGTTAGTACTCGGTGTTTTTGGTGCCCTGCTTGCCCATGTGGTCGAAGTGATTGTATTCGGCGCGTCCTATCATTTCATGCATCATGAAGAACTGGGCTACCTTGAAGGCCGTTACCCCATTACTTTCTCGGACAGTGTCTATTTTTCATTCACTACTTTCACCACGCTTGGATATGGGGATATAGAACCATTTGGTGGTATACGTTTCCTTGCTGGCATCGAGTCCCTGACGGGACTGGTTTTGATCACCTGGACGGCCTCCTTCCTGTTTATCGAGATGCAGCGATACTGGGTATCAAGGTAATTGATTCATCACCGAAAAGCAGGAGAAAGCATGACAGGGAAGGCTGGAACCTATGCACTGGCAGAAAATTACCTCAGACTCAAACCCGATGCCTCGGTAGATGTATTGTCTGTGGATGAAACATTCCGGCCCGGGCTTATGAGAGGGCAGTTGGGAAATTTTAATTATGAATTCCTGGTGTCACGATTTGACTTTACCGTGGACTGGCCTACCTGGGAGGTGTATCCAAATGGAGATGAAATCGTTTTTCTGCTATCGGGGGCGGCAAAGTTGCACCTGGAAAATCCTGATGGTGAAGCTTCCTCATTAATGATCAACCAGCCGGGTGACTATGTATTTCTCCCTCGGGGCAACTGGCATACTGCAAAAATTTCGCAGCCTACCAGTATGCTGTTTATCACCGCGGGTGAAGGCACTGAAAACAGGCCATTGTAAACGATGAAAAAAGTATTCCTTCTGTCTCCTGCCATTGCAGCTCTTCTATTTTCAATTCCCCAGGCCTGGCAGATGATCCAGTCCCCGGGCGAATCCTATGTTCCTGTCGTATACGAACTGCTCCTTTTCGTTTTTTCCTATTTGGCTGCCATGGTCGTCAATCTGGTACTGGTCCTGCCCCTGTCCTGGGTACTGGTCAGGTATCGTTCTTCCAGTGTATTGACAGGTGTGGTGTTTGGCCTGGTTCTGGCGCTGCTTGCAGACATCGTAGCCTATGCTTTTGAAATCTTTGGATACCAGGACTCCATTTTTCATCCGGTCTATTTATACCGTGTTTTTTTACCGCTGCTTTTTCTTGGCTTTTTTACGTTCTTCTTCCTTCGCGGGCAGCAACTGGTGACAGCAGACGACCAGGAGCAGGAAGAACAGGGGCATGTTGATGAAAATGCAGACTGACACCGCTTCATGACAATATCTGCTACCGGGTTGGTTGAGCAGCTCAGAAAAGCCGGAAACCCCGAGCAAGGCAGGCAGACAGCCCGTTTTTTCAAGCCTCATAGAGATAGGGTTGGGAACGGATGGAAACACCTCGGTGTGCGAATGCCGGTATTGCGCCAGACCGCCAGGCAGTCGATTGGTTTGCCCCTTAAAGAGGCAGAGAGACTGTTATGCAGTGAATTTCATGAAGGTCGTATCCTCGCCCTGCTGATCCTTGTTGAGAAGTTTCAACAGGGCGGCGAAAAAACCAGGCAAAGTGTAGCGAAGCTGTATTTACGTCGTACCCGGGATATCAGCAGTTGGGCCCTGGTGGATTGTTCGGCTCACCTGATAATGGGCCCCTGGCTGGAACACGGTAACAGGAAAATTCTCGACCGGCTGGCCCGATCAGACAACCTGTGGGAAAGGCGCATCGCCATGATTACTACTTTCCATTTCATTCGCAGAAATGATTTTGATGATGCACTGCGCATAGCCGGGATTCTTGTGAATGACAGTGAGGACCTGATTCACAAAGCCGTGGGCTGGATGTTGAGGGAAGTGGGCAACCGCAGCAGGCAGGCAGAAGAAGTTTTCCTACGCAAGCATTACAACACCATGCCCCGCACCATGTTGCGGTATGCCATAGAGAAATTCCCGGAGTCCCTGCGCAGAAAATATCTGGCAGGGACAGTCCATCAGCTCAACGGTTAGCGCGGTTCTCGATCAGGTGATCGACTACTGCCGGTTCAGCCAGGGTGGTTGTGTCGCCCAGGCTGTCCAGTTCGTTTGCAGCAATCTTGCGCAGGATGCGGCGCATGATCTTGCCTGAACGTGTTTTTGGCAGGCCGGGTGCCCACTGGATCACTTCCGGTTTTGCGATGGCGCCGATTTCCTTGCCAACAAAATTGCGCAATTCTGCCAACAGTTCATCGGATTCTTCCACACCATGCATCAGGGTGACATAGGCATAGATGCCCTGTCCCTTGATATCATGGGGAAAACCGACTACCGCAGCTTCAGCCACAGATTCATGCAGTACCAGGGCACTTTCGATTTCAGCGGTGCCAAGACGATGTCCGGAAACATTAAGGACATCATCCACACGTCCTGTAATCCACCAGTAACCGTCTTCATCGCGACGAGCGCCGTCACCGGTAAAATAATATCCAGGGTAGGTAGAATAGTAGGTGTCCACGCAACGCTTATGATCCCCATAGACAGTACGAATCTGGCTGGGCCAGCTGGCTGTGATGACGAGGTTGCCGGAAGTAGCCCCTTCCAGAATCCTGCCATCAGGATCTACCAATGCAGGTTGCACACCAAAGAAGGGCAGGGTAGCAGAGCCGGGCTTCAGATCCGTCACTCCTGGCAGCGGAGTAATCATATGGCCGCCGGTTTCTGTCTGCCACCAGGTGTCCATGATGGGGCATTTACCATTACCAACCACCTTGTAATACCATTCCCAGGCTTCTGGATTGATTGGCTCTCCCACTGTACCAAGGATTTTCAGGGACTGGCGTGATGTAGATGTTACGGGGTCATTGCCCTCGGCCATCAGAGCGCGGATTGCCGTGGGGGCTGTGTAGAAGGAATTGACCTGGTATTTATCGATCACCTGCCAGAAACGGGAATAATCCGGATAGGTAGGTACCCCTTCGAACATGAGGGTGGTGGCGGCATTGCATAACGGGCCATAGACAATGTAAGTATGGCCAGTAACCCAGCCTACATCAGCAGCACACCAGTAGATGTCGCCATTGTGATAGTCGAAGACATATTTATGAGTCATGGCGGCCATCAGCAGGTAGCCACCGGTAGTATGCAGCACTCCCTTGGGTTTGCCAGTGGAACCTGAGGTGTACAGAATGAAGAGGGGATCCTCGCTGTCCATGGGTTCCGCGTCACACTCACTGGCGACACTGGCAATCGCTTCGTGGTACCAGATATCGCGCTTTTCATCCCAGAGAATATCTCCTCCGGTACGCTGGACTACCAGTACGGTATGGACATTCGGACATTGTTCCAGGGCTACGTCGGTGTTGGCTTTCAGCGGAAAGACCCTGCCGCCACGGACGCTTTCGTCCGAGGTAATGACTGCCTGGCAATCTGAATCCAGAATCCTGTCTTTGAGGGAATCCGGTGAGAAACCACCGAAAACGACTGAATGCACGGCACCAATGCGGGTACAGGCGAGCATGGCAAAGGCTGCTTCAGGGATCATCGGCATGTAAATACACACACGATCGCCTTTCTTTACTCCGCGGTCCTTGAGCACGTTGGCAATCTGGCAGACATGGTCATGCAGTTCCTGGTAAGTGATTTTACGATCTGTCCCGGGCTCATCACCTTCCCATAGTATGGCGACCTGATCCGCTCTTGCAGGCAGATGTCGATCGATACAGTTGACACTGACATTGAGTTTCCCGCCAGTAAACCAGTTGATCTCTCCCTGTGCCATGTTGCAATCGGTGACCTGGGTGAAAGGTTCCATCCAGTCGAGAAAGGCATTGGCCTGTTCACTCCAGAAAGCAGCGGGGGTTTCAACCGAAGCCTTGTACATCGCTTCGTATTGTTCTTTATTGAGATGGGCAGAGTTCCTGAGACTCTCAGGAACGGGATAAAGCTTGGCTTCGGACATGGGGGCTCCTTTGTGCTGGACATTAATTCTGGCCGTCCAGAACTGATTTATACCATGGACGTGGATAACCTGTGCAAGTTCTGCCTGCCGGTTTCCACAACCTTGCGCAGAATGACGCACCATGCGACACATGTATTATGCGTCGCCGGTATTCTTTCTTCCCCCAAAAACTCTTTCAGGCAGCCTGGACAGGTATGGTATTGCTGGCCCTGATAATGGTGTTTTGCTCATCCAGGTAAACCAGTTTTGGTTTATGGTTGAGCAATTCGGCTTCGCTATACCCGGCGTAGGCGCAAATGATCACCCTGTCCCCTACATCGGCTTTATGTGCCGCTGCCCCGTTGACAGAAATAATACCCGAGCCATTCTCAGCACGAATCGCGTAGGTCGTGAAGCGTTCACCATTGGTGATATCGTAAATCTGTATCTGCTCAAATTCACGGATCCCGGCAGTATCCAGCAGGTTGCCATCGATGGCACATGAGCCTTCATAGTCCAGCTCTGCATGGGTGACGCAGGCTTTATGAAGTTTTGCTTTTAGCATTTGTGATTGCAATGGTGCTTACCTTGTTTCGTGCGTTTGTTTAGTCAATTTTGTAAATATCCAGGAAGCCGTTGGCCAGTAAGCCTGGTTAAAGACCGCGAATTATCCCAAAAATGCCATGGGTTGATCAATCCGGAATGGGGATTCTACGGTCGAATTCCTGTGGTGAAGACAATGGCAGGATGCCGGGGTTATTCTTCCTCGAAGTCGCCTGGCAGTTCTTCTTCCTCATCCAGGTCTTCCATACTCAGTAGATACTCGAATTCCGGGTCAACAATAACCCTGCCACCCATGGCTTCCCGGCCCAGAAGCATCATGTAGGTCATTTCAGAGCGATCTGTGAGGGTCAGCTTGATTGGCCACTCCCTCCCGGATAGTCGAAATGCTGTGGTGATGACCACTCTCTTTTCTGTATCAGCGGAGGAGCTTTTGACTTTCTTGGTGCCATCCACTGGTGCTGTCAGGCTAACTATATCATCCACATTATGGATGTCAGGATGCAGATCGAAGCGAACAAAGTTTTTCTTACCCCTGCTGAACTCTTCAAGGTTGTCCACATGAAGTGAAGAAGTAGCGGCGCCAGTGTCCACACGAACATGCAGCTTGTTAATGCCAAGATCTGGAAGGTCACACAATTCAACGGCGCCCACACGTAATTTGGTATGTTTCTGGTAACTCATGTATTTATCCCTTGCCCTTGGGTTTGTTTGGGCCAAGCTGGGAGTCCTTTTCTATATATTCAATGATTTTGTCTGCCACGTTCTTGCCGGTTGCTGTTTCTATGCCCTCAAGGCCAGGGGATGAGTTAACCTCGATAACCAGTGGTCCATGGGAGGAACGAAGAATGTCAACGCCTGCCAGATCTAGTCCCATGACCTGCGCTGCCCTAACCGCCAGAGCCCTTTCTTCCGGTCGAAGCCTGATAACTTCGGCTGAGCCACCGCGATGCAGGTTGGAGCGATATTCACCTTTCACTGCATTTCTCTGCATGGCGGCAATAACTTTCTTGCCAACGACAAAACAGCGTATATCCGATCCGCCGGCTTCACGAATGAATTCCTGGACTAGAAAGTCCGAACCAATTCCCCTGAAAGCATTGATAAGCGCTTCCGCTGCTTTTTTCGTTTCCGCCAGCAACACACCATTACCATGGGTACTTTCTGTCAGCTTCAGGATCAGCGGGGCACCGCCCACGGACTCAATCAGTTTGTCTGTAGCACGGGCGGAATGGGCATAGCTGGTGACCGGTTGGCCGATTCCCTTGCGGGCCAGCAGCTGGTGGGCACGCAGTTTGTCACGGGAGCGGGTAATGGCAATGGACTCATTAATGGAATAAGTATGCCCCACCTCGAACTGGCGCAGTACAGCGCAACCGTAAGTGGTTATGCTGGCACCAATGCGGGGAATGACGGCATCGAAATCCAGAGCTTCTACTAGGTCGGCACTGCGCTGGTAGTGCACAGTAGGCTCATTGGCGGTGATGTTCATGTAGCATTTCAGTACATCGATCACGCGGACCTCATGACCTCGGTTATGAGCAGCCTCTACAAGGCGGCGTGTAGAGTATAGATTGCGGTTTCTTGAAAGAATGCCTAATCGCATAAGTCCCCTGGGTTATTAATGGACGCACTATATGGTGCGCATGGGGGTACCAATACTATTGGAGTGGTTCCAATAAATAAACATCATTATTGGTGAAGTGATACCTGAATATTATCAATCAGGCGGGTTTTTCCCAGCCAGGCAGCTGCCAGTATAACTAGTGATCTGTCATCAGCAGTGGCAGGTTCGAGGGTCATAGCATTGCTGATATTGAAATAATCAGAAATGAAACCGGCATATTGAAGTTTTTCTTCAGCTTCCAGTTCGAGTGCGGGGAAATTCGTATTTCCTTTCTCAAGTTCTACTGCAGTGTTCTTAAGAGTCTGAAAAAGCAGTGGTGCTTTTTCCAGCTGAATTTCATCCAGGTAGGTGTTGCGTGAACTCATTGCAAGACCGCTTTCTGTCCGAACAATCGGGACCCCCTTGATCCGAACAGCTATGCAAAGATCCGCCGTCATTTTGCGGATAATCTGGAGTTGCTGAAAATCCTTTTCACCAAAGAATGCCATGTCCGGCTGGGTCAGATTGAAAAGTTTAGTCACAACAGTGCAGACGCCATCAAAATGCCCCGGACGACTGCTGCCGCAATGGTGTCTTGAAAGTTCCGGAACCGATACTATTGTCTGTTTTTTCAGTCCGTACGGGTACATTTCTGAAACAGGGGGTACAAAAACGCCATCACAATGATGGGAGTTAAGTCTTTCGTAATCATCCGCCAGGGTGCGTGGGTACTTGTCCAGATCTTCATTGGGACCGAACTGCAGTGGATTCACAAATATGGTGGTCAGCACAAAGTCGCAGCATTGACGGGCAGCATCCACCAGGGCCAGGTGACCGTCATGAAGATTGCCCATCGTCGGTACAAGTCCGATGATCAGTGCCTTGTGGCGTAGGGGAGTCAGATGCGCCTGGAGTGCTTTCCTGGTCTCAAAAATCTGCATAGGAGGATCGAATGAAGTTATCAGTCGTAGGAATGTTCAGGACCGGGAAAGGTGCCTGACTTGACGGCTTTTACGTAGGCTTCTATCGCACCTGGGATGCCAGCGTCTGATTCCTGCAGGAAGTTCTTGATAAAAGGGGGGGTGATTGGAGAAATGCCAAGCAGGTCATGAATAACCATAATCTGGCCATCAACATCCTTGCCGGCTCCTATGCCTATCACCGGAATTTCAAGTTCATCACTGATCGTTCTGGCCAGGGACTGGGGAACGGTTTCCAGCAAAAGGCAGCTTGCCCCGGAATCCTGCAGCAATTTGGCTTCGGCGATCATCTTGTCGGCCTGCCCCGGATCACGCCCCTGAACCATGTAGCCACCGATGCGGTTCACCGACTGGGGGGTCAGTCCCATGTGTGCGCATACCGGGATGCCACGTTCAGCCAGCAGGCGTGTGGATTCAGCGATCCAGGCTCCGCCTTCCAGTTTTACAATCTGGGCGCCGGCGCGCATCAGTCGCGCAGCATTTTCCAGAGTCTGGAATTCAGACGCATAGGACATGAAAGGTAAATCGGCCATGAGCAATGAACCTTTGCTGCCCCTTTTGACGCATTCCATGTGGTAGATGACGTCTTCCATTGTCACTGGCAGAGTGGTGTCATGCCCCTGTATGACCATACCAAGGGAGTCTCCCACAAGAATTACTTCAATACCGGCCTGTGCATAAAGGTCAGCAAAAATAGCGTCATAGCAGGTCAGGCAGGCAAATTTTTCACCTGAGGCCTTGAACTTGTGCAGTGTGTTGACTGTTACTTTTTTCACAATGAATTTTTGTGCCAGTCAGAGCAGGGTCGGTTTCGGGTTGAAATAATTCCTGCTGCCTTTACGGGTTGTAAGTATGTAATCCAGCAGCTGTTCATAATCTTCGTCATTGTTGACCAAATCGATTTCCGAGCTATTAACGACCAGAAGCGTGCTTTCATCATAGTAGTGGAAAAAGTTGGTGTATGCATCTATGAGGCTTTCAAGGTAGGACGCTTCTATTTGTTGTTCGGCCGGAATTCCTCTTTTCTGTATACGTTCCAGTAAAACATTGACCGGCGCCTGCAGGTAGATGACCAGGTCAGGTTTTGGGGCGTCAATCGTCAGGTGTTTATAGACGTTCTGGTAGAGCTCGAATTCATCCTGGTCAAGATTCTGTCGTGCAAAAAGCCGATCTTTCTCCATCAGGAAGTCGGCAACACGTACAGGCTCAAACATATCGTCCTGGCGCAGGTCCTGGAGTTGCTGGGCACGCTGGAAGAGGAAAAACAGCTGGGTGGCCAGAGCCATTTGGCGGGGATCATTGTAAAAGCGTTCAAGAAAAGGGTTTTCCTCGCTTTTTTCCAGCAGCATGTCGTAGTTGAAACTTTTAGCCAGGCGCTTGGTCAGACTGGTTTTACCGACACCAATGGGGCCCTCTACAGCAATGTAGCGTGGGATGGTTTTTGAGCTGCTTATTTCCTGGGACACGGACTTATCGCTGATTATTAACGGAAGAGGATTTTACTCTGCGCCTGGATGATTTTGAATGACGCCGTCCTTTAGTGTTGGTTGGCACCATCCCGTCGCGCTGGGTCTTGTCGGCTGCCTGGAAATCAGTCCACCACTGGCCAAGTCCTTCCAGGTCCTCTCCGGACTGCTCTCGCAGAAGAATAAAGTCATAGGCGGCTCTGAACCTTTTTTGTGTGACCAATTGGTGTGCCCGACGTTTTTTGGGTAATCGCAGTTGAAATTCCCAGATCTCCCGCATGGGAATACTGAAGCGTTTCGGTATCGAAATTCTGCTGACCTGGGCGGAGATGGTGTCCTGTGCGGCATGGTGCATGGCAACCATAGGCGGCATTTTGTGGGACAGATTTTTCCTGTATCTCACTTGCATGGCGGGCCACAGGATGGCGGCTAACAGAAATGCCGGTGTGACACTTTTGAGTTCCCGAATACGGTTGTCTGTGCTGGTAAAGGCGTTGAGAAGCAGGTTTTCGTTAACCGGATTGTTCTGTTCAAGCTCCCGCGCTGTCTCCGGGAACAGATACTGGAACACATGATGTTCCTTGAGCATGAGATAGGTGCGCCTGGCATGACCGGCAAAAAAGAGTTTCAAAATCTCGTCAAACAAACGGGCTGAAGGAATGGATTCCAGAGTATAGGCCAGGGGTTTCATGGGGGCCGCTGTGCCAGGTTCAATGGTAAAATCCAGCTTTGTCGCCAGTCGGATAGCGCGCAGAATACGAACAGGATCTTCCTTGTAACGCACTTCTGGATCCCCGATCATGCGCAGTTGTCGTTTTTCAAGATCTGAAATTCCGTTGATGTAATCATGTATCTGGAATTGCCTAACCGTGTAGTACAGTGCGTTGACGGTAAAGTCCCGGCGCATGACATCCTCTTCCAGTGTACCGTAGACGTTATCCCTCAGAATCATGCCGTTGTTTGAATGTGCGGATTCCAGATGCCGGACTTTTCGGGCAAGTTTGTCGCCCTGTATTTCTGTGCTGTCTGTGTTGGTAGCACGAAAGGTGGAGACTTCGATGATTTCCCTGCCAAGTGTGACATGCACGATCCTGAATCGGCGGCCAATGATTCTGGCATGGCGAAATTCGGCTTTAACCTGTTCAGGTGTGGCATCGGTTGCCACATCAAAGTCCTTGGGGTGCAGTCCCAGAAGCAGATCACGCACTCCTCCGCCAACAATGTAGGCCTGGTAACCGGCATCGTTGAGTGTGTAGAGGACTTTCAGGCAGGCAGAGCTGATGTTTTTTCTGGAAATGCAGTGCTGGTCCCGGCCAAGAATGTTAGGGGAGGGAAGGTCCAGGGAAATTGGAGTTTTCCCGGAAGACTTGGCTGTGGTGTCTGAACTGGTCAAATGCTTTGTTAATCAAATGCCTGGAGCAAAACAGCATTCTACACGGTTGCAGGCCGGTGAGTAAGCAAAATACTGCCTGGCGGAGGTCCAGGCTGTGGGCGGGCAGCAGGAAGAGGCGGGCTGTCAGGCAGATTTTTTCTTGCGGGGAATGTTGAATCGTTGCCGCCGCTCCCAGAGACATTTGCGACTGATTCCGAGTTTCTTCGCCAGTTCGGTTTCGTTCATCTGGTCCTGGTGCTCCAGGACAAACTGCTGGAAATACTCTTTCAGGGAGAGGTCTTCAGGGCGTGTTTTTTCTGAATATTCACTGCCGATAGTTGACGCTGGAGCTGGCTCTTCTGCTGCCAGTAAGGCGATTTTTACCAGCGATACATCAAGTCCAAGAAGATCGATGGGAATTTCATTCTCCTCTGTCATAACGACTGCCCGCTCTATGACATTTTCAAGTTCCCTGACATTGCCCGGCCAGGGATAGGTGGTGATTGCCTGGATGGCATCGGCACTGAAATGCTTGTGTGGGATGTCAAGTCTGTCACAGTATTGGGCCAGTTTCAGGTCAGCCAGTTCAAGGATGTCTGTACCACGTTCTCGCAAAGGCGGGATTTGCAGGGGCATGACATTGATACGGTAATAGAGGTCTTCGCGAAAGCGTCCTTCCTGCACGAGTTGTGTCAGGTCTCTATGGGTGGCGGCAACCAGTCTTACATCCACCTGGAGAGACTGAACCGAGCCAACCTTGCGAATTTCATGTTCCTGAAGGACCCTGAGCAGTCTTGCCTGGGCATCCAGTGGCAGTTCCGATATTTCATCCAGGAAGATGGTGCCGTTGTTGGCATCTTCCACAAGCCCGGTCCTTATTGTCGTAGCTCCCTGGAAGGCATCTTTTTCGTGGCCAAACAATTCAGATTCAATCAGTTTTTCAGGAATGGCAGCGCAATTCACTGAAACCAAGTTGGCTTCCCGGCGGGTACTGCTTTCATGCAGGGCCCGTGCAACAAGTTCCTTGCCGGTACCGGATTCGCCCTGGATCAGAACCGGGGACTGGGTAAGGGCTACTTTGCGGATACGCCGGAATAATTCAGTCATGGCCGGGCAAGTGCCAATCATACCGCCAACAGGCTTGTCCGAACGCTTGGTTTTTTGTGAAGTACTTGAGATCTCGGAACGTTTTTCTGCCAGGGCCTGGTTAATTCTTCCGAGAATGACGTCGTGATCCAGAGGAATGGACAGGTAGTCCACGGCGCCTATATTTTTCGCCTCTACCGACGAACTCATGCTGGCATAACTGGTCATTACAAGAACGGGTGTAGAGGTGAGGCGGCTCAGGGTGGTGCCGGGCTGATCAGGTAGTCGCAGGTTGGTGATGATGACATCCAGTGCATCAAGCTCAAAGCCGGCTTTTGCCGCTTTGACACCCTGGCATTCACTGACAGTAAATTCATGACGCTCCAGCAGTTTACGCAGTGCCCTGCTGATAGTCCTGTCTGCTTCCACTATAAGGATATGAGCCATAGTTTTGCTCTGGATCTTACCTGAAAAAACCATTTCGGGAGTGGGGATAAATAATAGCAGGGTGGGTAACAAGTGCAAATGTTTCTTTTTTACTCAAAATGACCATTGATAGGTCGTTTGTAGCGGGAAAGCAGGCGGTTGTGGGGCTAGGTTATCAGATGGATGATACCAAAGGTGACAGAGGGAGGTTTCAGATCCTGGATATCTCATCAATGCTGGTGAGTCCCGACAGGCCAGCGGGATTCCAGTGTTGAACCCCCCATGCCAGTATTTCCCTGGCTGTGGCTTCTTGCAGTGCCGGTGCAGGATTCTGTCCCAGATATTGCAGTGCCTTTATCAGGAGAGGCGCCGGATCAGTTGGGTCAATGGGGGCAGCAAAATGTTGCTTGCTCAGTTTCTGCCCCTGGTCATTGATGATGACAGGAATGTGCATGTATGACGGTTTGGGCAAATTCAGCTTTTCCTGCAGATAAAGCTGACGGGGCGTAGAGTCCATCAGATCAATGCCGCGGACAACATGGGTAATTCCCTGGAATCCGTCATCAACAACGACAGCCAGTTGATAGGCAAACAGTCTGTCCTTGCGCATGATGACAAAGTCACCGATGTCCTCCTCCAGATGCTGGCAGTGCTCGCCCTGGAGTCGGTCCTCAAAACAATACGGGGTGTTGTTTACCCGACATCGAAGTGCGATTCCTTCAGTGTCCCTGAACTCTTTCGTTCTGCAGGTTCCCGGGTAAATGCCGCCATGCTCCTGGATCTGCTGGCGTGTGCAGTTACAGGCAAAAACGAGTCCCTGTGTTTCCAGAAGATGGATGGCCTGTTGGTAGGCGTCATCACGGGAGCTTTGGTATAGCACGGGACCATCCCAGTCCAGTCCAAGGCTCTCCAGGGCAAAGAGAATCTGATCGGCGGCCTCCTTGCTTTCCCGGGGCGGGTCCAGATCTTCCATACGCATGAGCCATTTTCCATGTTGGCTGCGGGCATCCATGTAGGAAGCCAGTGCTGCAACAAGAGAGCCCATGTGTAATGGACCACTGGGTGAAGGGGCAAAGCGCCCAATGTAGGAGGTTTTTTTTGGGGAAGCTGGAGCAGCAGAATCAGTCATGGGTTGAGAGCGGCGTTGGGGAAAACAGCCATTCTTTCAATTGACTGCTTTACCATACCTTGCCACTCACCTAGTAACTGAAGAAATCAGGCGCCGAGCTGTTTTTCCTTGATTTCATCGAGTGTTTTACAGTCGATGCATTTATTGGCTGTCGGTCTTGCTTCCAGACGACGAATGCCAATTTCGACACCACAGGAGTCGCACCATCCATAATCATCATTGGCAATCAGTTCTATAGTACTGTCGATTTTTTTGATGAGGCGACGTTCCCGGTCGCGGGTTCTCAGTTCAATGCTGAATTCTTCTTCCAGGGTGGCACGATCAGCCGGATCAGGTGGGTTGGCGGCTTCATCCTGCATATGATGTACCGTGCGGTCCACTTCCTCCATAAGATCATTTCGCCAGTTAAGCAGAATCTGCCTGAAATGTTCTTTCTGTTCGTCGTTCATGTATTCCTCACCCCTTTTTGGCTGATAGGGGGTGAAATCCTGAAGTTGGCCTTCTGATGATTTTTTAACTGCTGTCACGGTTGGTTTCTTTGGCGCTGCCTTGGTTTTTGCTGCGGTTTTTGAAGGCGCAGCTTTCTTTTTCGGAGTGGTTTTTGCTTTGGTTGCAGCCTTTTTTGGGGCGGCTTTTTTAGGAGCGGCCTTGGCCTTGGTTGCAGCCTTTTTTGGGGCAGCTTTTTTAGGAGCGGCCTTGGTCTTGGTTGCAGCCTTTTTTTGGGCAGCTTTTTTAGGAGCAGCCTTGGCCTTGGTTGCAGCCTTTTTTGGGGCAGCTTTGACCTTGGATACTTTTGCTTTGGTTGCCTTTGCTTTTGTCTTAGCTTTAGCAGTTGTTTTTCTGGTTGCCATTCCTAATCTCAAAAACTAATCTAGGGGTGTCTGGTAAAGCCGGGTAAACACCGTAAAAATGGAAAAAATCCTGTATTCAGGACCCGCTGTTTTACGAGGCACGCTACGCTACCAGATTATCCATGCCAGTTCCATAAAAATTATATGAAATTTGGGTAGATATACGGATAGTCTCAACCCATTCTAAAAGGTGTTTTCATCAGGTGAAATTTACGCCCCCGTTCCAGCCAGCAACCCTTATCAAACGCTATAAACGCTTCCTTGCCGATGTAGAGCTTGACGATGGAAGTGTCATGACAATTCATTGCCCCAATACTGGTTCAATGCGTAATTGCAATACACCTGGTAGTCGTGTCTGGTATTCCACCTCAGACAGTAAAACCCGGAAATATCCCCATACTTTCGAGATTGTTGAGACAGTTAGTGGAGTGTTTGCCGGTATTAACACCAACAGGGCCAATCAACTAGTGCGGGAGGCGATTGAGAATGGGGTTATTTCTGTTCTTGACGGATATGACTCCCTGCGGCAGGAGGTGAAATATGGTGCTGAAAACAGCCGGATTGATTTTCTGCTTTCCGGTCATCCATTGCGGCCTGGACAGGATTGTTATGTGGAAGTGAAGAATGTCACCTTGGGAATGGGGGAAGGCCTCGGACTTTTTCCGGATGCGGTGTCTACGCGGGGTACCAGGCACCTGCGTGAACTTATCGGAATCGTTGAATCAGGCCATAGGGCGGTATTGCTCTTCTGCGTACAACATACTGGTATCGAGCGCGTAGAACCAGCTACAGAAATTGATCCCGAGTACAGTAGCACCCTCAGGCAGGCAGCATCAGCGGGAGTAGAACTAATCGCCTGGAAGGCAACAATTGATGCGAGTGAAATTCGACTGGTCAGCGAACTGCCGGTAGTGCTTCCTGAGGAATAATAATATTTCCGTCCTCAAGCTGGTATTCAACAGACATCAGGCTCTGGCCCGCACACGGACCAAGAATGCATTCTCCTTCATCGATGGTAAAGAGTGCACCATGATTCATGCACCGGATGTACTGGCCTTCGTTATCCAGAAATCGATGGGGTTCCCAGTCAAGAGGAATACCCAGGTGGGGGCAGCGGTTCAGGTACAGATAGATTATGCCCCTTTTTCGAATAGCCATCAGATTTATCTGAGGTAGTTCAAAGCCCCTGGACTCTCCTTCAGGGATGTCGTTTTGATGACAGAGTGTAATAGCCACTTCCCAGAATCCCGGGGCAGGTCAGGCTGAAAGAGCCTGCTCGAAGTCGGCGATCAGGTCCTCCGTATCCTCGATGCCAATTGACAGTCGAACCATGGAGTCAGCAATGCCCATGGAAGCACGCCGCTCTGCGCCCATTTCAAAATAGATTGTATGGGCTACGGGTATACCAAGCGACCGGTTATCGCCGAGGTTGCTGGAAGAAACAACCAGTGTCAGTGCATTGAGAAAATCAAAGCAGTCAATGGATTCGTCCAGTTCGATGCTGAGAATAGCGCCAAAGTGACGAAAGAGGGATTTTGCCCGTTCATGTTGCGGATGGCCGGTCAGCCCCGGATAGAAGACTTTTCGCACTTTCGGGTGACTGTCGCAGAACTCCGCGATTGCCTGGGCATTACTGCAGGCCTTGTCCATACGCAGGCTCAGGGTATCGCAGCCGGCTGAAATATGATGTGCCGCTTCTGGAGCCAGGGCGGCGCCAAAATCCCTCAGGCCTTTCTTGCGTATCTGGGTGACGCCCCATTCACCGGGGTCAACGTGTTTGTAGTTCTCGAAGATATTCGGATAGGTAGTCCAGTCGTATTGTCCGGTATCTGTCACACAGCCACCCAGGGCATTGCCATGACCGCCGATATACTTGGTCAATGAGTTGATCACAAGGCTGGCCTTGACGATTTTGGGCAGGAAAAGCCAGGGTGAGGTCATGGTGTTGTCGACAAAATAGACCAGATTGCGGGCTTCGCACAGGTCCCCGATTGAAACCAGGTCTGCGACCTGGGTTACCGGGTTGGCAATGGTTTCCACGAAGACCATACGCGTGTTGCCCTGAATGGCTGATTCCACATTAGCCACATCTGTGACATCCACAAACGTGACGTCTATACCCAGATCACGCAGGGTGTTGAAGAGTGAGTTCGTGTTACCAAAGAGAAACGCACTGGATACGATGTGGTCGCCACTTTTCAGCAGTGCCAGCAGGGAAGACCCTATTGCGGCCATGCCTGTGCCAAAGACAACCGATGCATGCCCCTGCTCCAGTTTTGTGACCTTCTGGGCCAGTGCCTCAATAGTTGGATTGTTTTGACGTCCGTAGGCATACCCCTTCCGCTTGTTCTGGAATACTTCGGCCAGTTCCCTGGCATCTTCATAGCCAAATGCTACGGAGTGATGTACCGGCTTATGCAGCACGCCATGTTCTGGTTTACCTTCCCGGTCAGAATGCAGTGTAGTGCTGTTAAAGCCTTTTTTGATCTTGCCCATGGGAATCCTGTTGCTGATTTGCCCTGTAAATCAGGATTGCGGATGATACTCCTGCTGGCTTTGACAAGCAAAGCAGCATGGGGCTTCCGGCTGGACCTTTAGCCTTTCAAAGCCAATATCTTCACCACACTCGTCGCAATAACCATAGTCACCGGATTCAACCTTGGCCAGTGCAATATTTACGGCTCGTAGCCGTTGTTCAATACTGCGTATCGTGGATTGGGCCATGTTCTGTTGTTGCATGGCATCCATCCGTGACAGACGGCCTATCTTGGTCTGGTCCAGTACCACCGTATCGGCAGCAGATTTGCCGGCTTCGTATTGACCAAGAAGGGATGTCTGGAGAGAAATGAGTCTGGCTTTAAGTGACCGGGACTGGTTGGGTGTGAGCATGTTGTTACTGTCCGCTTACCTGGAAAAGGATTGGTAAAAGGGACGGGCTGCAATACTGTCTGAAATATTTTTCAGCCGCATCCGGTATGCTTCGGATTCTCTGCTGCCATATTGCTCAATGAATTCTGCTTCTGTCATGCCATCGTAGGTGCCCAGTTGAGGCAGGTAATCACCGGGTGATTCGGAATCCATCATGATTTGCTGGAAAAGCAGGGCATCCTCAGTCGAACGGGTGGCCAGCATACCGAGCAGACTGCCGGCCTGGTTCGCGGCGATATCCGTGAAGCTGAATCCTGTTCGGTAACGGGAATCATGGACTTCCTTGTAGACAGACAGCAGCTCAGCCATGGAGGCACCGGCGGAAGCGGATATGGCTGCAGAACCACTGACGTGGCGAGCGAGATCCTCCCGTCTTTCTATGACGACTTTTAAGGGACGGGAAACTGGAATATCCAGATCGGTCCCTACCAGTTGTTCAAGGTTAAAATCAGCCAGATAGGTACTGAGCACAATAAATGCTGCCCGGTTTTCTGCAACAGGGTCAGCGCCTGCAACAGAATTTATATTGGCAAACAGGAAGATTGGTCTGAATAGATCATTAAGGCCTATGGTGCCGGCGGATTCCGGTAAAGCGGCGATCGTATCGACGAGCTTCTCCTGATAAAAAACCAGCCGCTGCGCCTCACGGGCACTCACAAATGCCCGACGCGCCTGATCCTCGAGCAATTGCCTGTTGTCTCCCTGCCAGTCCAGAACAATCACCATTCGACGGGCATTGATGTCCTGGAAATGCAGTGAGTTCATGAATGTACTGACAAGTTGGTAGTTTGGGTCCTCGGCAAGCCTTGATGCTATTACCTTACCCAGGGGCGAAAGGATTACAGCCGGCAGACCAAGTGCGCCGGCATCAAGTTGCTTCAGGACCAGTTTGCCGTTGATATGCGTGAATCCCAGGGTGAGATTGAAGTAACGCTGAAGCCCCATCAGGTCCAGCGGAATACTCAGGCCGACAGAAACGGCATCTTCATCCAGACCAATGCGGGTATTAACAGCGTCGAAAACAGGATTATTACTCTTGATGTAGGTTGTCAGGGCGTTCAGTTCTGGTTCTGTGAGACGGACTTCCTGGAATTCGCTGGCCAGCAGTCGGCGTGGATCATGATCAATCAGAAGCTGCTGTACCTCGTTGACCTGGCCCTGATCCAGCACAGCATTTGAGGGCACGCCGGGTAACACATCCAGGGTGAGCAGGACTATTATAAGTGGCAGGCTGGTTATACAGGTTACAATGCTGCCAAGCAGGTTGTCGAAAATATTCATCAGGATTGCCGGGTTGCTTCACAGCTTGCCAGTGGAAGGCTCCTTTAAACTCAAATTATGCGTTATCATGGCCGAATCACTGATTCTAATCCAGATTTTATACTGTCAAAACAACGCGACCCTGATTTGCCATCGGAAATTTCCGGTAAATGACTGGCATTTGGTCGGGGCAAGGGTTTGCCGGCTGTGCCTGTCGTAATCTGGGGGGTACTTGGTGTGCTTACAGTGTTTATTCAGTGTTTCTTGAGAGGTGAAATATATGCGCGTTAACAGAGAGCTTGTGCTGGTTATTCTGGTCTCCCTGTTTCTGGGTTCCTGTGCGAGTTCAGGAGGGTCCCAGGTTGTGTATATCCCCGGGGAGGATGATGGCGCTTCCCAGTCCGCACCAGAAAGCGATAGCGAGATGGAGAGACAGCGTTTACTGGCTGAGGAACAGGCAAGGGAGCAGGAAGAGGCCGAAGCACGCCGGATAGCTGCCGAGCGTCGTGCAGAAGAGGAGCGACTGGCCAGGGAAAGGGAGCAGCGCGAGGCTGAAGAGGCAGCCCGCCGTGAAGCTGAGCGCGAACGGGAAATAGCACGACGCAGGGCCCAGGAGCAGGCCAGAATAGTGGCGGCCCAGGAAGCCAGGATCGAGGAATTGCGGGCTCGGATAGCAGCCAACGAAAGTGAAACGGAAAATCTGGAGTCGGCCAATGCTGCTTTGAGGGATGCAGTGGCCGCGGCTGAGGAATTGAACCAGGCGCTTTCTATGGAAGAAGAGAAATACAACAATGCCAACGAAACCACCGGAGAGCTCCCCGATGAACTGGATACTGAGCGCCTTGAGGCTCTTGCAGAAGAAGTAGAAAGGCTAAGTTCCCAGGCTGAATCTATTCTGGCCCAGCCCTGAGGCAGGAACCGGAAAGGCTGATGTCATGGGTAAAGACAAGAAATCCGGAAAGGTCCTGCAGTTCTCATCTGACAGTAGCCGCCTGACAGCCAGGATCGCCGATCGGCAGGAGGCGGCCAGGGAAGCAAAGACCCAGGATCTGAGAAAGCGCTTTTCTGCCGCCAGGAAATCCACGGAATCCCCTGCACGTGCAGCGCAGCGGCTAAAGAAAATTTTCAGAAATCCCGGGCGCAATCCTGATAAGTCGTGATATCGGAACCCCGGCAGGCGCTTTGGGGACTCCCCCTGCCGGGCCCCTTTAATACCCCTAATTTGCTTTGTTTGCGTCCAGCCTTGTGGTAAAGTTCGCGGTTTTTTACGACCACAAAATAACCACAAGAAGAAACACAGAAACGTTTAGGGAGAGACCCGAATGCTTGGTGCCACTAGCTTGATAATACTGCTGTCGTTGTTTGGTATTGGTGTGGCTTTTTTCTACATGAAAAAAGTAACCGATATCCCCATAGATATGGGCCTGGAAAAAGAAGAGAGCGACCGACTCAAATCCATTCATGGAGCTATTGCCGAAGGGGCGATGGCATTCCTGAAACAGGAATACAAGGTACTGGCTATTTTCATGATAGCCTTTGCCGTCGTCATCGCGCTGCTCATTGATGATCACCACACCGAAAACATCAGTGAAGGTATTTATACCGCGATATCTTTTCTGTTTGGTGCCCTGATTTCGATCGTATCCGGCTACATCGGCATGAAGGTTGCCACTGCCGGTAACGCCCGTACAACTGTTTCTGCCCGTAACAACATCGGGGATGCATTCCGCGTTGCCCTTAATTCGGGTGCTGTCATGGGGTTCTCGCTGGTAGGCCTGGCCACACTGGGACTGATTCTTATTTACCTGGTCATGAAAGCTATCCTTCCTGCTGATATTCCAAACAACGTCCTGATGGAAATCATTGCCGGTTTTGGTCTGGGTGGTTCTTCCATTGCCCTGTTTGCCCGTGTCGGCGGAGGTATCTTTACCAAGGCAGCTGACGTCGGTGCTGACCTGGTCGGTAAGGTTGAAAAAGGTATTCCTGAGGACGACCCCCGTAACCCGGCGGTAATCGCTGACAACGTGGGTGACAATGTTGGTGATGTTGCCGGTATGGGTGCTGACCTTTTCGGTTCCTGTGCAGAGAGCACCTGTGCTGCCCTGGTGATTAGTGCCCTGGCATTTTCCGGTGATATCAATGGCATGCTCTATCCGATCATGGTTACCGCTGTAGGCATTCCCATTAGTCTTGTTACCAAACTGCTGGTCAATGTCCACACTGAAGAGCAGGTGGCCCCGGCCCTGAAAAAACTGCTGATGATTTCAAGTGCGCTGATGGCAGTCGTCATGTATTTCGTCACAGACGCCATGGTGCCCGAAACCTTCATCATTAATGGCAATGAATACACTTCCATGGGTGTTTACTGGTGTTTCCTGTCAGGGCTGATCTCTGGTCTTGCGGTAGGCCTGCTCACCGAGTACTACACTTCTGACCAGTACCAGCCAGTAAAAGATATTGCCAAGTCCTGTGAAACCGGTGCGGCGACCAATATCATTTTCGGTCTGGCCCTGGGTTACAAGAGTACTGTTCTGCCTTACCTGGCCATCGCGATCAGTATCTTTGTCTCTTGGCAGTTGGCCGATATGTACGGTATCGCCATTGCGTCCCTGGGTATGCTGGGCACACTCGTGATTGCCCTGACCATTGATGCCTATGGCCCTGTTGCCGACAATGCCGGTGGTGTCGCCGAAATGGTTGGCCTCGATAAGGAAGTTCGTCGTCGTACGGATATCCTTGATTCAGCCGGTAACACTACTGCTGCGATCGGTAAAGGCTTTGCAATCGGCGCTGCCATCCTGACGTCCCTTGCCCTGTTCGGCGCCTTCCTGACGCACTCCCAGAACCTTCTGCGTGAACTTCCGGAATACGGCCCAGCCTATAACCTGGTCAATGACATTACCCTGCTTGATCCGGTTGTCTTTACCAGCCTGTTTGTCGGCGCGGTATTGCCATTCCTTTTCTCAGCCATGACCATGAAATCTGTTGGTGCTGCTGCCTATGACATGATCGAGGAAGTACGTCGCCAGTTCCGCGAGATTCCCGGTATCATGGAAGGCCAGGGGCGTCCGCAGTATGGCCAGTGTGTGGCGATCTCAACCAAGGCGGCCCTGCGTGAGATGATTGCTCCGGGTGTGCTTATCATTGGGACTCCGCTTGTGATTGGTTTCCTGTTTGGTGTGCAGGCAGTTGCAGGAATCCTGGCAGGCTCACTGGTTACCGGTGGTGTTCTGGCAATCGCTTCCTCCAACTCAGGTGGTGCCTGGGATAACGCCAAAAAATATATCGAAGCCGGTAATATGGGCGGTAAAGGCTCGGAAGAGCATAAGGCTGCTGTTGTTGGTGACACGGTTGGTGATCCGCTCAAGGATACTTCAGGTCCTTCACTGAACATCCTGATCAAGCTCTCTGCGATCCTCAGCCTGGTGTTTGCCCCGTTCTTCGTGAACTATGGCGGCATTCTGATTGGTTGATAACCGCTCAAGCCAATTCGAAAAAGGGGGCCTGGCCCCCTTTTTTTTCATCCATGAGTTGCACTATTGATCTTTCTGCAACGTTGTTGCGAATAACTGACAAATACTTCGGACCAAGAACATGACAACAGGACAAAGCATTCACCTGAACCCCGATTCCAATCTGGCCAATGTGAAAAACATTGTTGTAGTAGCATCTGGCAAAGGTGGCGTGGGCAAATCCACCACAGCAGCCAATCTTGCCCTTGCTCTAGCGAGGCAGGGATACAGTACCGGCCTTTTTGATGCGGACATATATGGTCCCAGCCAGCCCCTGATGCTGGGTATAGCCCCGGGAACGCGTCCTGAGGTGGTTGACGACAAATTCATGGTACCCGTGGAAGTGCATGGTATTAAATGTAATTCTGTGGGACTGCTGGTGGATGAAAACCAGGCCATGGTATGGCGAGGTCCCATGGTGGTCGGGGCATTTAACCAGATTCTGAACGATACCCGCTGGGGTGAGCTGGACTATCTGGTGGTGGATATGCCGCCTGGTACAGGAGATATTCAGTTAAGTCTGGCGCAGTCGGTGCCTGTGACCGGTGCGGTTATCGTGACTACTCCCCAGGATGTCGCATTGCTTGATGCCAAACGCGGCATTGAGATGTTCAGGAAAGTGGAAGTGCCGATTCTCGGTGTTGTCGAAAACATGAGCATCCATATCTGCAGTCAATGTGGTCACAGCGAGCACATTTTTGGTGACCAGGGCGCCAGTCGTATTGCAGAAAACTATGGGGTGCCCCTGTTGGGAGAATTGCCACTTGATGTGGCTATCAGGGAGCAGTGTGATGCAGGCAAGCCCACTGTTGTGGCAGATCCCGACGGTAAGGTTGCAGAAATTTATCTCAATATTGCCGATAAAGTGTCCAAGCAGTTAGCGACAACAAAAAAACAGCAGGGTCCGACTATCTCCATCAGTGACGACTGAACTTTTATGGCTACCCAGTCAGATATCGGGGATATCTTTGAGGAAAGCAAACAGTTTTCTTGCTGAGGCCGGTGACTTGCCGGTGGCCTTTTCCCTGGCAGCCTGCCGAATTAGTTGGCGGAGGTACTGTATGTCAATGCCAGGGTGATTGCTGATCAACGCTTCAAGCAATGCCTGGTCACCATTAATGAGCCGTTCCCTGGTGTCCTCCAGGCGGTGAAAACGTCGTTTGGCCAGTTCGGCCTGCTGTCCCTCTTCATCAAGCGTCGCGATGATGGGGGCGGGGTCTATATCTCTCATCAGCCTGCCAATAAACTGGAGTTGCCGTTTTCGGGCACCCCGTTTGTCAGGAATGCGTTTGTACTCGGCAATAGCATTGAGCAGGTCATCGGGTAGTTCGCATTTGGACAGTATACGAGAAGGCAGGGTCGTCAGCTTTTGCCCAAGATCCTGAAGGGCTGTCATTTCCTTTTTTACCTGGGTCTTACTTTTGAACTCCTCATCTTCAGGGGTGGTTTCATATGTGTCTTCATGTGATGTGGTCATTTGTATTCCGGGTATTCAGAGAAATCTTTTAATAGAAAATAGATGCCAGTCCCAGAAAGGACAGGAAACCAACCACATCGGTCAAGGCAACCAGTCCGACACCTCCAGCCAGCGCAGGATCGATTTTCAGGGTTTTCAGGAATAGAGGCAGGAAGGCCCCTGTCATGGCGGCAATAATCAGGTTGGTGATCATGGCAGTGCCGAAAATGATGCCCAGTTTCATATCATTGAACCACCAGCCCGAGATCGTTCCAGCAATAAGTGCCCAGAAAATGCCGTTCAGGGCAGTTACAGAGAGTTCGCGCTTGATCAGCCATCGGGCATTGGTTTTCCCAATCTGGCCCTGTGCCATGCCGCGGATGACGAGAGTCAGGGTCTGATTGCCGGCAACCCCTCCCATGCTTGCCACAATACCCATCAGAACAGCCAGGGCAACAACCTGGTCAATGGTCTCTGAAAACTGGCTTATCACGATAGAGGCCATAAAGGCAGTGATAAGGTGAATGCCAAGCCAGATGGCCCTGCGGCGGCTGGTTTTGATGACAGGTGCAAAAGTATCATCTTCCTCGTCGAGACCGGCCATGCCCATCAGGGAATGTTCAGCGTCATCCCTGATGACATCGACTACGTCATCAATGGTGATTCGGCCAAGGAGTTTGCCTTCCTCATTAATGACCGGTGCAGAGACCAGGTCCATACGCTCAAACAACTGGGCCACTTCCTTCTCGGGCATATCTACAGGAATGGCATTGAAGTCGGTAACCATGACATCGTCTACTGTCAGATTGGGATCAGAGACGAGCAGGGTTCGCAGGGGCAAAATCCCCACAAGATGATCTTCCCGGTTCGTGACCAGGATATTGTCTGTCATCAGGGGGATTTCATTGTGTCGACGCAGGTAACGCATAACGACATCCAGAGTATGACTACGCCTTACCGTAATGGTATCCGTATTGAGCAGGCCGCCTGCTGAGTCTTCCGGGTAGGAGAGGACCGCTTCAAGGCGATTCCTGTCCTGGTCATCCATGGATAACAATACCTGGTAGATTACTTTTTCAGGCAGTTGCTGGAGTATGTCTGCAATATCATCCGTTTCCAGGCCTTCCGTCAGGGTAGCGACTTCTTGCGGACTGAGTTTGTCAAGAATATCTGCCTGGATATTTTCATTCAGGTAATTGAGGACTTCCCCTTCGTTGCTTTTTTCCACCAGCTGCCACAGCACTTCACGCGCAGTGTGAGGGGAGGATTCAAGCAGGTGCGCAATGGTTGGCGCGGGTAGGGCATTGAGCATACGGCGAACACGAACGAATGCACCACTCTCAAGGGCAGTGCTTAACTCCTCAAGTTGCTCGTGTGTCTGTATGTTGCTTTCATTGGTTTCAAGCATGGCAACAGCCTACCTGTTTTCGCAGGTCATGTCCCGTTCCCGGCAGGTGCAGGAAGCCGGAGATTACTCTTGTTTTATCAACCAGACCGGGTGCCTTGTTGGTAATGAAATGGCGGTTGCTGAATTTATTCTTCGCCGAAGTTGTTCTTCACAAGTGCTTCAATGGCATCAAGAGCTTCAGATTCATCATCTCCTTCGATGACCAGTGTGAGTTCACTGCCCGGTGAAGCAGCAAGCATCATGACAGAAAGAATACTTTTTCCATCAACACTTTTTTCCCCGTTACTGACCTGTATGCTGCTGCTGTAGTTCGCTGTGGTTTCAACAAACTTGGCAGCGGCCCTGGCATGCAGGCCGGTTCTATTTTTTATAATTATGGTTGATTCGATCATGAACTGCTTGCTGCATTCCTGTCATTGGTTTTTATTTTAAAGGGTTAGAACCGTTTTTAGCGGATTTCCTTGTGCCTTATTTGTACATTTATTTTTTTCTGGCGGAAATACCTGTTCAGCTTTTCACAAAGGAAGACGGATCTGTGTTGTCCACCCGTGCAGCCTATGGCTATTGTAATATAGCTTCGGTTGTTCGCTTCAAATTTTGGAAGCCACCGTTCCAGGTACCTCTTGATATCCTCAAACATATCCAGAACTTCGGGCTGACTTTCCAGGAAATCGATGACTTCCTGATCGAGACCGTTCAGGCTGCGCAACTGTACTATCCAGTATGGATTAGGCAGGCAGCGTACATCAAAAACGATGTCTGCATCCACCGGCACACCATGTTTGAAACCAAAAGACTGGAACTGCACTGACATGCCAGTCGCATCGTGTTCGGCAATCCTGTTCTTAATGATATCCCGAAGCTGGTGAAGTGACAGTGAGCTTGTGTCTATGGTGAGATTGGAGAGAGAAATAATGGGAGACAGCAACTCCTTCTCCTTGCGGATCGCTTCCATCAATCCCATATTGGTGTTCGAAAGTGGGTGTTTGCGTCTTGTCTCACTGAAACGTTTCAGTAATGTGTTGTCATCTGCATCCAGAAAAATGATCTGGCGATCAATTTTTTCAGGATCAAGGTTTTCAAAAATATCCGGAAACTTTTCCAGGTCTTCAGAAATATTCCTCGCATCAATACTCACTGCAACCTGCTGGAACTCCTTGTGAAGCTCATTGCTGACACGCTCCGTCAGTGTTCCGAGCATGCTTGCAGGCAGATTGTCGACACAGTAAAAACCTATGTCCTCAAGGACATGCAGACAGGTACTTTTACCTGAGCCGGAACGACCGCTGATAACTATCAGTTTCATGATTTTTTCGTCTGCTCTTGCTCAATACCGGTGCTGGCTGGATAGTAATATCGTGTTCGATGTGTTTTTAGGAGTCTTCCTCATCCTTTCCTGGAAGGTTGGCCGTAGCCGCTTCAAACAGGCTGGTGTTACTTGAACAGCCTCTCAGGTTTGCGCAGTATTCAGGGTTGTTAAATCGGTCGGCAAGATTGCGCAATACTTCCAGATGCCCTTCAATGGTGTTTTCAGGGACGAGCAGGTAAAAAAGCAGATCAACAGGTTTGCCATCGATAGCATCAAAGTCGATACCCTGTTCCAGTTTTACAAGGCATCCAATAGTGTTTTCACACTTGGGGACACGGCAATGGGGGATAGCTATACCATTTCCCAGGCCGGTACTGCCCAACTGCTCACGAGCTATCAGGGCGTTGTAGATCTGGTTGGCATCCACGTTTTCGACATTCTCGGCGATCAGGTCGGCGCTGACTTCGAGCAGTCGCTTTTTGCTGATTCCCTGCAGATTACAAAAAGTAAGCTTGGGGGAAAGGATTGTTTTAAGGTCCATACTCATGGTTCTCGTTTACTTTCTGCCTGATTTCAGTGATGAAGCCATTACAGAAGCTGTTTCCTCTCATTTGAAGGAGCGATAGACAGTGATTCCCTGTACTTGGCGATAGTGCGCCGGGCAATCTTGATGCCCTGTTCTTCAAGCAGCTTGGTAATCTTGCTGTCACTAAGGGGTTTATTCGGATTTTCTGCCGCCACCAGTTTTTTAATCAGGGCCCGGATTGCGGTAGATGAACACTCACCACCGCCTTCTGTGCCTACATGGCTGGAAAAGAAATACTTGAGTTCATAGATGCCTCGTGGTGTATGCATGTATTTCTGGGTGGTCACCCGGGAGATGGTGGATTCATGCATGCCAACAGCCTCTGCAATATCGTGAAGCACGAGGGGTTTCATTGCTTCCTCTCCGTAATCCAGAAACCCTTTCTGATGCTCCACTATTTTCGTAGCAACTTTCATGAGGGTTTCGTTACGGCTGTACAGACTTTTAATAAACCAGCGAGCTTCCTGCAGATTATCTTTGATGAATGTATTGTCTGCTTCTGAACCTTTCCTGTTCGCAAGCATGGCATATTCCGGATTAACTCGTATTTTCGGTGCTGTATCCGGGTTGAGCTCAACATGCCATTTATCATTTTTCCTGCTGACGAAGACATCGGGGACTACATAGGTTGTGTCAGAAGGAGAGATCTCTGAACCGGGGCGTGGATTAAGGGCCAGGATAATCTTCATGGCTTCCTTGAGTTCCGGTTCCTTGATGCGTAGTGCTTTCAGGATATGACCGTAATCATGGCTGGCCAGTTGTGGTAAAAAATCATTGATGATGCTTTGGGCGACTGAATAGCCCGGGTAATCCTTGCCGAGTTGTCTTAGTTGAATGGAAAGGCACTCACTAAGGTCACGGTAACCGACCCCAACCGGGTCAAACTGCTGAATGCGGTGAAGCACTGCGACGACTTCTTCCTCGTCGATATCCAGCTCGCGGATCAGTCCTGCATGAATTGACTCTATAGTGGATGTTAGCTGACCGTTTGGGTCTATGGCATCAATGATAGCCATGGCAATGAGTCTATCCCCGTCTGACATGGGGGTCAGGTTCAACTGCCAGTTAAGATGATCCTGGAGGGATTCGGCCTTGGTATTGCGTGACTCAAAATCGTAATCGGCACTTTCGGCTGAGGATGGCGTGGGCGGCGTGGAACTGTTTGTGTAGATGTCATCCCAGTTACTGTCCACCGAAAGTTCCGAGGGGATATCACCCTCATCCCAGCTGTCACCCTGTTCAAAATCATTGTTCTGTTCTGTTTCACTGGATTTATTCTGACTGCTGTCCTCTGCAGCCGTGAAATCCATGTCTTCAGAGCCGGATTCATTTTCACTGCCCGGGGTATCAGCATTGTCGGCTGACTCTTCAATTTCCAGCAGTGGATTGGATTCCAGGGCTTCCTGGATTTCCTGTTGAAGATCCAGCGTCGACAGTTGCAGGAGGCGAATAGCCTGCTGCAATTGTGGGGTCATGGTCAGTTGCTGACCCAGTTTCAGCTGGAGCGATAGTTTCATAGGTATCGTTAAGAAATCAGAAGCGTATGATCGCGACTTTCTGCTTTTTATAACCTTGCGTCAATTGCCTGCATTACAGGGCTAAAGGAGCCCCCGGCGGGGCGCAAGAATAGCAAATTTAAGTGTTTAGTGACAGGGAATCCTGTTTTCAGGAATGATTATTGCATTGCTCACAGACGGAATTGTTCGCCCAGATATACATCTCTAACTGTCTGATTATGAAGAATTTCCTCTGGTTTGCCTGAAGCCAGAACAGTTCCTTCATTAACGATATAGGCTTTTTGACATATATCCAGTGTCTCCCGAACATTATGATCCGTGACCAGTACCCCTATGCCGCGGTCACTGAGGTTCGAAATAATCTGTTTGATGTCATTGACGGAAATGGGGTCCACTCCTGCAAAAGGCTCATCCAGGAGTATAAAGGCCGGATCAGTGGCAAGAGCACGGGCAATTTCAGCCCTTCTTCTTTCCCCGCCTGAGAGGCTCATACCCGCCGTATCTGCAATATGACCAATGTGGAATTCGTGCATCAGGGACTCAGCCTTATCCTCCCTTTCCGGGCGGCTCATTCCGGACCTGGTCTCCAGGATGGCGAGAATGTTTTCCCTGACACTCAGCTTCCTGAAAATGGACGCTTCCTGGGGCAGATAGCCCAGTCCCCTGCGGGCCCTCTCATGCATGGGGAAAGCAGAAATATCCTCGTCATCAATATAAACGCGCCCATGGTCTGCTCGGACAAGGCCAATTATCATGTAGAAGGAAGTAGTCTTGCCGGCGCCATTAGGCCCAAGAAGTCCGATAATTTCACCACTATTCAATGCCAGTGATGTATCAGAAACCACTTGGCGGCCTTTATAGGATTTGGCCAGGTTGACTGCCCGAAGTGTTTTCATGATCGGTTTACTGGTTGTTTCTGGGTGACAGAATAACGCTGGCACGCTCGCCATTATCACACAGCGGCGTGGTGACACTTCTGTTTTCAATGAAGTAATCGACCTGGCAGCCGCTCCATAAATCTCCCCCCTGGGTAAACCTGACTTGGCCTATTGCCGACATGTGTTGGGTCTCATAGTCGAGGATGATGGTTTCCCCCTCAGCGGTAACCATGGCCTGGTCTATAGCCGGCTGTTGCTGGTAATGGGCCGGGTTCCCGGAAACGGTGAGTTTTTTGATTTCACCTTCAACTCGTTCAATGGTTATTTCATTACCGGTAATTTTCAGTGATCCCTGTGTGATTTCCGCTGGTGACTCTGCAGTGCCGTAAAACACCTGCTTGCCTTCATCCATCATCAGCACGCTGTTGTCATAGGAGCCATGAATGGGCTGTTCGGCGTCCTCGGGGAGAGCTAGCGCTGTATGGGCCAGCATGCCTGGGAGAATGACGGCAAGGAAGTGGGCATAGAGATAGCTTTTACTGGTCATAGGTAAAGTTTCCATTGGCCAGTTGCCTGATTATATTGGTGTTCATGTCAGCAAAAAAGCCGGAGCTGGTGGAAGAGAAACCATCTGATTCAACTAAAACATCACTTTGCGTATTCATACTTTTTTCATTGGGATAGACCGTCAGTGATTCGGTGTAGATATTGACTGGCCTGCCGTCAGCATTTGTTCCCGTGATGATAACATTATTGCTCAGGGTGACGCGCTGGCGGTTCTGCACCGGATCTGTATCAACCCGCCCGGTTTCCGAGGTGATTTCCCATAGTCTGTTATCGGGCCTGAAAATCATGAATTGTGGTTGTTCAACAATGCTGTATTCGGGGTTGGGAAAGTGGGTCACCTGCGAGGCGAGAAAACGGTAATCCATTTTTCCTGTTGCTGTATAGCGTGCGCTGTCCACATCAGACATAAAATAATCAAAGCCTTCGTCCTGCATTTCCAGCAGCAGGGTGATATCCAGTATCTCCTCATCTGTTGCGAAATCCAGAAGAAAGTACATGACAACGGACAGGGCCAGAATGGCCAGAGCGTGATAGCGCAGGCGGGCTTTGGTGCTTTCCGGGGGAGTAATTCTGTCGTCAGGTGAGCGCACTGTCATGTCGGAGGCTCTCACAGATAGGGAGCGACGGCGCTCTCATAGTTATTCTGCGCGATCAATATCCAGTCACAGATTTCCCGCACAGCACCGGATCCCCCGTCCCGGGTAGTGATCGCATCGGCATTTTGTTGGACCAGGGAATGACCATCCGGGACAGTTATGCCAAGCTGCGCGGCCTTGATGCAGGCCAGATCAGGCAAGTCATCGCCAGCATAGGCGACAGAAGAATAATCCATGCCCAGTGAGGAAAGCATGTCGTCCAGTATATTTTTCTTGTCATCACTCCCCTGGAAGACAAGGTCAATGCCCAGGTTGGCGGCTCGCCTTTCAACGATAGCTGATTCTCTACCCGTAATGATGGCAACCCTGACACCGCTTGACTGCAGCAGCTTGAGTCCGAGGCCATCCTGGGTATAAAAAGCCTTGCTTTCCTCTCCGCTATTGGAGAAATACAGCCTGCCATCAGAGAGAATTCCGTCAACATCAAGCACAAGTAACTGAATATTCTTTGCCAGCGTATTGATATGGTCAGGAATAGGGGGTAATTCCATGGAGGTAGTCCTCAAACTACGTTGGCCTTGAGCAGGTCATGCATGGTTATGATTCCCTGAAAGTCATCGTCCTCTCCGATGACAAGCAGGGTATAGATCTCGTTGTCCTCCATGATTCTGGCTGCCTCCGTTGCCAGGGAATTACTGCCAACAGACCTGAAAGAGCTGGTCATCACATCCCTGATTGGCGTCTCGTTAAGGTCGTGGTTACTGTCCAGAAAACGCCGAAGGTCGCCATCGGTAAATACCCCACACACCTTGCCGGACTCATTGGTTACGGTCGTCATTCCCAGTTTCTTAGCCGACATTTCCAGCAGGGAGTCTTTCACAGTAGTGTGTTCAACCACCTGCGGTATATCGTCTCCGCTATGCATGATGTCACTGACCTTAAGGAGCAGTCTTCGGCCCAGATTGCCTCCGGGGTGGGAAAAGGCAAAATCTTCCGCAGTAAAGCCACGGGCTTCCAGCAAGGCCATGGCCAGGGCGTCTCCCATAACGAGGGTTGCCGTGGTGCTGGTTGTGGGAGCCAGCCCAAGTGGGCAGGCTTCTTCGCTGACACTGATATCAAGATGAGCATTAGCCTCTTTCGCGAGGGGAGATGACTTGTTGCCGGTCAGTGCGATCAGGCTGACGCCCTTGCGTTTCAGGATGGGCAGAATACTGACGACTTCTGCTGTGGTGCCGGAATTGGAGATAGCGATGACGATATCCTGGTCAGTCACCATACCGATATCCCCATGACTGGCTTCTGCAGGATGGACGAAGTGAGCAGGCGTCCCCGTGCTGGCCAGAGTCGCGGCAATCTTGTTGGCAATATGACCGGATTTGCCCATCCCCATGACAATAACCCGACCCTGGCTGTCCAGGATCAGTTCACAGGCGTGTTGAAAGCTCTCATCTATTCGGGAGGAAAGGCTATCTATGGCCTCACGTTCAAGACCAATGGTACGCAAGGCGGTCTGTTTCAGCCCGTTCTTATCCATGTGTCGTCAGGTAACCTTTGCTGACTGATAATAAGGGTAGCAGTGTAAGCGATATAGATACCCAATAAAACCAGACCGGCCAAACGTCCGATCTGTTGTCCCTTGCGGGATCGCATGTAGAGGAAATAGGCACAACCCAGGGTGATGATCATCATGGTGGCATAGTCCCTAGTGAGAATTTCCCGTTGTAACACAAAAGGGGAAATAAACGCGGGTACCGGAAGTACCAGCAGGATATTCATGATGTTCGAACCAATAATATTGCCCAGCACAAGGTCGTAATGCCCCTTGAGCGCACTTGTCATGGAGGTGGCGAGTTCCGGCAGGCTCGTACCAACGGCCATGACGGTCAGGCCAATAATAAGCTCGCTTACTCCCAGGGCCAGGGCAACACTGCGGGCACCTTCCACCAGGATATTGGCACTGATTACGAGTAGCACAAGACCGAACAGGAGCCAGGCAAGCGCTTTTGGGGTAGACATGTCGTCTGCGATGAACTCATCCGTGACTTCATCCGGGTTGATAAAATCGGGTTCCGGCGCTGTATCATCGGAGGGTTTGTTCAGACTCTTGATCATGCGCCAGGCAAATACAGCCAATAGGAAGAGCAGGAGCATGCCGTCAAAATAGTTCAGGGTGAAATCCGCAAATATGACAAAGCAAAGGAAAGAAACCAGCAGCAGGGCGGGCAGCTCCTTTTTCAGCAGTGACATCGGAATATCAATTGGCCGTATCAGGACTGTTATCGCAAGCACAATGCCGAGGTTGGCAATGTTGGAACCAAGCGCATTACCAATTGCAATAGTCGGGGAGCCATGCAGGGAAGCTGTTGCCGAGGTAAATATCTCCGGCGCAGAAGTACCGAAGGCCACGATGGTCAGGCCAATGATTAGTGGAGATACACCCAGATTACGGGCAGTTGTAGAGGCACCAAGCACGAATCGATCGGCGCTCCAGATAAGACCCGCAAATCCAAAGACGATATAGACTGCGGAAATAAATATTCCCATGGGTAAGTCCTGGGTAATCGCGCAAGGTGCGCCGGTTACCCGAAATCAAAATTGGCGACAATATGGCAATTATGCCCTTAATAATCAATAGGCGAAATTCTCAAAATACCCTTATTCCCAATTTAGTTACGTTTCTGTTTCCTGTAAAATGCACTGTACTGAATAAAGCTGAAATTTTGCGGGGTTTTTCCGTTTAGGGATAAGAGGAGTCAGAATGATTCCGACCCATAGAATGCTTACAATCCGTTACGGAGATTACACATGAACATCTTGCACCGATTCCTTCTCATGTTGAGCCTGGTCTCGGGATCAATGCTTCTCACTACGGCCCCGGTGACGCAGGCTGCGTCGGAATTGTCTGCCCAGGAGGCTGTAGATATCTACATTAGTGGATTGCTCTCCCGTATGGACGAGATCAAACCACTGTATGAATCAGACAGGGCATCCTATTTCAGTGAAGTAGAAGTGGCCCTGTCTGAATTTGTGGATTTCAGGGAAGTGGCCAGGGGAGTCATGGCGAAATACAGCCAGGGATCAAGAGGCGCCACAGAAGAACAATTGGACCGTTTTGCTGGTGTGTTCAGGGAATCACTGGTGGATTTTTATGGCAGTGCGCTGGCAGAGTATGGTGGCGTTGAGTACGAATTCCTGGAAAACAGGCGGCAGGATAGCAATCCGGAGCGTTCATCCAATGTGCGCATGGCAATGATCAGTGCAGATGACAGTCGAATTGAGGTGCAATACACCATGTTCCTGAATGAGCAGCGTGAGTGGAAATTGCGCAACCTCTATGTGGAGGGCGTAAATCTGCGCCGTCAGTACCATTCCAGATTTGACAGCCTGATGAACAGCAACGAGTTTGATATAGACCGGGTTATCGACCTGTGGCATATCGTGGAATGAGCGTTTCAACGCTTCAATGCTGAGAAGAAACGCAACCGGAGAACACAAAAGAATGACGACTGAAGAAATAGAAAAAATGCTTGCCGACGAATTTGCTAATGCAGATATCCAGGTAAGCGGTGGTGACGGCAGTTACCAGGTAAGCATGGTATCGGACGCCTTTGAAGGTCTGAATGCTGTGAAAAGACAGCAGTCTGTCTACCGAGTACTCAATCCTCACATTGCCAGTGGTGTAATCCATGCGATCAATATGCAGTTGAAGACTCCGGGAGAGCATGAACAGGCGTAATGCGCGAGAGGCTGGCGAACTTGCTGAAAGGTCCCTCACGGGGCCTTTTTTTTGATTTGTGCATAGCCTGTGGGAAGTGCCGGTAAGGTTGAAATTTATTCAGCGGCACGCCTGGAAAATTGCTAGAATGGCGCACAACTTTTTTGGGCCTGACAGCCATCCAGACAATATGGCAAAGCAAGGAAAGCATGCCTGCGGCGAAACACGTCGAGAGGAACAATAATGGATAAACTTGAAATACACGGAGGCATTCCCCTGCAGGGAGAAATCCGCATTGCAGGGGCAAAAAACTCGGCTTTGCCGATAATGGCGTCTACGCTGCTGACAAAAGAGACCGTAAAAGTCGGTAATTTGCCACACCTGTATGACATTACCACCATGCTGGAGCTTCTTGGCTGCATGGGAGTGGAGTCCATTGTGGGTGAGAAATTGGGTGTGGAAATCTGCAGTGCACCAATCAGGCATTTCAGTGCACCCTATGAGCTGGTAAAAACCATGCGTGCCTCCATACTGGTGCTGGGACCGCTGCTGGCCCATTTTGGACAGGCGGAAGTGGCTCTCCCGGGAGGATGTGCCATCGGGAGCAGGCCAGTAAATCTCCATTTGTCTGCCTTAAAGAAAATGGGTGCAGATATTAGTGTTGAAGAGGGGTATATCAAGGCCAGCGTTGATGGCAGACTTAAGGGCGCCCATATTTTCATGGATCTGGTGACGGTAACAGGAACAGAGAATGTCATGATGGCTGCCTGTCTGGCAGATGGAAAAACCGTGATAGAGAATGCCGCGAGGGAGCCGGAAGTGGTCGATCTTGCCCTCTGCCTTAAAGCCATGGGAGCCGATATTTCCGGCGAGGGGTCTGACACCATTACAATCAATGGCGTCGAGGAACTGCATGGCTGTGAATACAATGTCATGCCTGACAGGATTGAAACAGGCACTTACCTGATTGCCACAGCGGCAACCCGGGGGAAGATAAAGGTCAAGGATACGCGTCCGGATATACTGGAAGCGGTGTTGAGCAAACTTGAGGAAGCCGGCGCCCATATAGAAGTGGGAGACGACTGGATTTCACTGGACATGAAGGGGAAAAGACCGAAAGCCGTCTCCCTGACTACCGCTCCCTACCCGGCATTTCCCACGGATATGCAGGCCCAGTTTACGGCACTTAACGCTGTCGCTGAGGGGGCCGGGCTTATAACAGAAACGGTGTTTGAAAATCGCTTCATGCATGTCCATGAGATGAATCGTATGGGCGCAGATCTCAAGATTGAGGGAAATACCGTGGTGGTTAACGGTAAGGAGATACTCAAGGGAGCACCAGTTATGGCGACCGATCTGCGTGCTTCAGCCAGCCTGATCATTGCCGGGCTCATGTCTGAAAGCCAGACTACCGTGGACCGAATTTACCATATCGATCGCGGCTATGAATGTATTGAAGAAAAACTTCAGTTGCTTGGTGCCAGGATCAAGCGGCTGCCATCCTGATAGATAGAATCAAACAATGAGTGCAGACAAACTGGTCATCGCCCTGACCAAGGGGCGAATTCTAGAGGAAGTTTTACCACTGCTGGAAAAAGCAGGGATCATACCTGCAGAGGATATCAATAACAGCCGGAAGCTTATTTTCGAGAGTAATCTGCCTGATGTGCAGATTATGGTGATACGTGGTTCTGATGTGCCAACCTACGTTGAGTTGGGAAGCGCCGATGTGGGTATAACAGGTAAGGACATTCTCATGGAAAACGGGTCTGACGGTTTTTATGAACCACTTGATCTGAAACTGGCCACTTGCAGAATGATGACAGCAGCGCCCGTCAACCAGGCCGAGACACCGAAGCGGCTGCGTGTAGCCAGCAAGTTTGTGAATATTGCCAAGAATTATTTCTCGGAACATGGGCGGCAGGTAGATATCATCAAACTCAACGGTGCACTGGAACTTGCTCCGATTATGGGGCTTGCTGACTGCATTGTGGATATCGTGGATACGGGCAAAACACTCAAGGCCAACGGATTGGAGCCTAAAGAACATATCGCGGACATCAGTACCCGGGTAATCGTCAATAAAGCCTCAATGAAGATCAAACACAACCGCGTTCAGTCATTACTGAAAAGACTGGGCGATGCCGTTGGAGGCAGGGTCTGATCCATGGGTGTCACAATCAAACGCCTTGATTATTCGATGCCGGCCTTCAAGAAAGAGCTGGAAAAGGCGCTCGCCTGGGAATCCATTTCCAACCAGAGTGTTCAGGATACCGTCAGTCGTATCCTTGCTGATGTCCAGGCCAGGGGAGATCAGGCTGTCATCGAATTGACCAATCAGTTTGACGGGCTGGATGTGACGTCAATGGAACAGTTGAGCATACCCCGGGAAACCCTCCACCAATGCCTCGAGACCCTGCCTTCCGAGCAGGTGGGGGCGCTTGAAAAGGCGGCAGATCGTATCCGTCGCTATCACGAAAAGCAAAAGCAGGGATCCTGGGAATACACTGACCCGGATGGTTCCGTGTACGGTCAAAAAGTAACCCCGCTGGATCGTGTTGGTATGTATGTACCTGGTGGAAAGGCTGTCTATCCATCCACAGTCCTCATGGATGCCATTCCTGCCCGCGTCGCCGGTGTTGGTGAAATCGTTGCTACCTTACCTACCCCAGGGGGGGTGAAAAATCCGTTGGTGCTGGCAGCGCTAGCGCTGGCCGAAGTGGATCATGTGTTCACCATCGGCGGGGCCCAAGCTGTGGCGGCACTGGCTTATGGTACTGAATCAGTGCCCAGAGTTGACAAGATTGTTGGTCCGGGCAATATCTTCGTGGCGACTGCCAAGAAAGCGGTTTTCGGGCAGGTTGGTATCGATATGGTGGCCGGTCCCTCGGAAATTCTTGTGATTTGTGATGGAAAAACAGATCCGGACTGGATTGCCATGGACCTTTTTTCCCAGGCTGAACACGATGAAGACGCCCAGTCCATTCTGGTGTGTACTGACACGGATTTCATGACTCGGGTGGAACAGAGTATAGATAGGTTGGTGGGTGAGATGCCAAGACAGGAAATCATCAGGGAATCACTTGAATCCAGAGGGCTGTTAATTCAGGTTGCTGATCTTGGTGAAGCTGCTGAAGTATGCAACCTAGTTGCTCCTGAGCACCTGGAGCTGTCCGTGGAAGATCCCCGGGGAATGCTTGATGATATTCGCCATGCCGGCGCAATCTTCATGGGGCGTTATACCTCTGAATCTCTGGGTGATTACTGTGCAGGTCCAAGTCATGTGCTACCTACTTCCGGCACGGCTCGTTTCTCTTCAGCCCTTGGTGTGTATGATTTTCAGAAGCGTTCTTCAATTATTGAATGTACGGAATCAACAGCCAGGGAACTGGCCGGAACGGCTTCAGTACTGGCTAATGCCGAGGGTTTGATTGCCCATGCACTGTCTGCCGAATACAGGGATCGGGACTGAGCTAATTTAAACCCGAGTCTCCTTCAAAGAGCTTGGGATCCATTAAATTTCTCAAGAGGCTTTCGCCAAAAGGGTTAGGATCCAGCAACTGGGTTTCTTCAGTCAACCATAAAACGGCATTGCCGGTGCCGAGAACAATGGGTATTTCCAGGACTTCCGCTTTTCTGTGGACAGTAGCAATTACTGTGTCGCCCGGATTCATGCTATTGGTTTTCTGAACGGCATTGTAGGCGGATGGTCCATCGACAATATCAATGTCTGCCAGTCGGGTAATAATGTCATCTTTCTTAATGCCTGCTTTGTCCGCAGGTCCGTTCTGGGATACTTCTTCTATCCATAGCCCCGCAGCATCGGCGTCTAGGAGCAAGCGGCTGAAACTGATCCTCGCGAATCTGCCGACAACGCCTAAAAATCCACCGGGGTCCCTTTCTATATAGCGCTGCATAAGATCAAATGCCCGGGCTGCAGGGACAGCGAAACTGATTCCTTCTGAACCACCGGACTCACTGACGATAGTGGAGTTGATGCCTACAAGTTTCCCATCAACATCGATGAGCGCTCCACCGGAATTTCCGGGATTGATTGCTGCATCCGTCTGAATGACATAACTGTCTCCACTTGCCAGCAGGGCGCTGATAATACCGAAGGTCACCGATTGTCCAATGTTTCTGGGGTTACCAATAGCCAGGACGACATCACCAACATCCAGGGTACTTTCCTGTGCTGCCGAAACATAGGGAAGCTCTGTGTCATCGATTTTAAGCAAAGCCAGATCATTGGCTTCCTCAATGGCGACAATGCTTGCTCCAACACTTCGGCCATCGTAAAGCGTGATGGTTATAGTCGGTAGTGGTTCGTTTGGATTTCTGACCAAATCTGGGTCTTGCAACTCGAAGATATGGTAACTGGTGATAATATAACCGTCAGGTGAAATGATGACTCCGGAGCCAAGACTGCTGCTTTCATCAGCGGCATAATAACGTTGCGACTGGAATGGATTGATGACTTCTTCACCAATTAATCGGCCCACCTCAGCCGTAGAGTTGATACTGACAACGGCAGGCGCCGTCTTGGCGATGGCATCGGAATAGGAGTAGGAATTGATGGTGACCTGCTGTACAGGTTGGTCCGGCAGGTAGACTTCAAGGCCAGGAATCTTGTCAGCAAAGCGGGGCAGTTGCAGCAGAGCCAGGCCAAAAACTAGCCCTCCAATTGCTGGCCATATAATAAAGTTAACAACCTTGCTCATAAAATGCCGTTTAACAGTTGATGCAAATTTCTATGCAACTTTTTTGCAATTGTTTTGCAATTGTTTTGCAATTTTAGTGGTGCCTGCAGAATCCGGTTTCTAGAGCACCTTTATTGTCTTTGTTATCATTGCTGACCAAGTAGTATAACTCAAATAATGCCCTGGGGCAGACATGTCCGGGTGCTTGCCCTGAACACAGGTTTCAGGAGGATTTTTTTTCATGACAATCAGTCTTGCTGAAATGCGGTCAGCCCTCGATGCCCTCTTGAGGCCGGGAGATTACAGGGATTATTGCCCCAATGGACTTCAGGTGCAGGGCAGGGACAGTATTTCATGTCTGGTGACGGGAGTAACCGCAAACCAGGCTCTGATAGATGCCGCTATTGAAAAGGGGGCAGATGCCATTCTTGTTCATCATGGGTATTTCTGGCGTGGTGAGGATTCTGTCATCTCTGGAATCAGGAGAAATCGTATCAAGGCCTTGCTGGATAACGACCTGAACCTGTTTGCCTATCATTTACCACTGGATGCTCATCCGGGGCTTGGCAATAATGCACAACTGGGTATAACGCTTGGTTTTCGAACCGAGGCTGATCTCGATCCATTACATAAAAGTGTTGTGGGTGTGCATGGGGTTCTTGATGAACCCTGCAGTGGCGAGGATCTGGCAGCACGTATCACTGCCCGTTTGCAAAGAACTCCTTTCCATATTCCAGGTAACGCTGAAAAAATCGAAAAAATCGGGTGGTGTACAGGCTCGGCACAGAATTATATAGAAATGGCCTGGGAGGCAGGTGTCGACGCTTACCTCACAGGTGAAGTCTCTGAGCAGACAGTGCATTTTGCCCGTGAAACGGGACTGCATTTTTTTGCAGCAGGTCATCATGCTACTGAGCGTTACGGGGTACAGGCGGTTGGTAATCACCTGGCCGCTGAGTTCGGCATATCCCATGAGTTCGTGGATATTGATAATCCTGTCTAGGGTTTTTTCGTTCTTCATGAAAGCGAGTCAGATTTAGAAAAGGTGTGATGTGAAATCATCCAGGTCAGTATATTCAACAGAAACAGGCAGGCTATGCACCCAATGCGGTGCGCCTGTCGGCAATTGCCATTGTGGTAAAGACGCAGAATTCAATGATGGGGACGGCATACTGCGTATTTCCAGGGAAACGAAAGGGCGAAAGGGTAAAGGAGTCACGCTGGTCACCGGGTTTCAGGGATCCGAGTCAGATTTAAAAGCATTGGGAAAATCCCTTAAACAAAAATGCGGTACAGGGGGCACAGTCAAGGACGGCGTGATAGAAATCCAGGGTGATGTGCGTCACAAAATTAAACAGAAACTTGAGTCGTCAGGCTTTAAAGTGAAGCTTGCCGGTGGTTAAAAGGTAGTAATTCGAGGATAAAATTCATGGATAAACAGACAGAAACTGAAGTGGAAGCGGCGGTATTCAGGCGCCTGCTGGAACATCTTGATTCAAGGAAGGATGCGCAGAATATTGACCTGATGAACCTGGCAGGTTTTTGCAGGAATTGCTTGTCAAAATGGTATGTTGCGGCTGCCAGTGAAAGAGGAGTCGAGGTTGATTATGAAGGGGCAAGGGAGCGTGTTTATGGCATGCCCTATGCGCAATGGAAGGATAAATATCAGCTGGAAGCCACAGAAGAACAGAAAAAGCTTTTCGAGCAGAATTTCCCCAAGTCCGGATAGGGCCCCCTTTACTGAACAGTCTCCAGGTGAGAGATGGCAAAATGAGAACTGAATCACCCACGACCTGGGTGTAACTGGGATAGGATTTACCTGAAGTCCGGGACATTTCCCGGACAAACTCCCGGTACACAAGGAGGATGTTGAAATGGGCACTCTTAATGTCAGTCAGGTAGCCGTTAATCCCGAACTTGTCGGAACAGTGAAGATGTCACTGGTTTCTGATCTGCCAACAGGGTTCCACATCAATCCCCTGAAACGGAGCAATCGTGTCAATGTCAGGTTAAGAGAGGAAGATGTCTCTTTTCTCGAGACCATGGCACTGGAAGCTGGTATGCCACTGCATGCTTTCCTTGCAGATATCATTCACCAACATGCGGCAGCAAAAAAAACCTGAGTAACAGGAAAATTATTTCATGGGTACCAGTTTGGCTGGCAGTATAGTTATTTTTTCCCATACTCTGCCCGCAATATATGGATCACTATTAAGGTGAGCTTCCAGGCTTTCCAGATCAGGAAATTCCAGGTGAAGCGTTGATCCGATCATCTTGCCGTCCTTGTCCAGTACGGCGCCTCCACTAAGAAACTTTCCTTCTGCAATAAGCTGTTTAACGCCTTCGAGGTGAGCCTCTCGATGAGACATTCGGCGCTCAATGGCTTCCGGATCCCTGTAGTCCATGGCAGTGACGGCAAATTGCATATTAACCTCTGGCTATTTTCAAGGGTGCATTTAACAAACTTGTGAGTGCGGTTGCCGATGGCTTTCGTGAGAAGTAATGCAGATGTGAAAGACATTTGCAGTCACTGCTGCCAAACCCTCGCAGAGGATAAGTATCATGTATATCCTCCAGTCTTGAATTCCACTGGCATTCCCGTTTTGTCTGGCTCACATGATACCAGCATTCCACCGGATTCATGGTGATTGAGAGATTATCCACATGCCAGCGGATTTTTTTATCCTGCCTAAAATGACGACCAATCCTGGCGTTGAGTCCACCTGGGCCAAAAGCGCTCCCTGCATAAAGGTAATAGCCGGAGAGAAAAAGAACCTTGCCAAACCTGCCTGCAGAAATTTCCCGTGCTTTTGAATTATGGAGCAGAAATAAATAGGTCCCCTTGTCCTTTTCAATCATCACAACGTCGCGCTGGCAGCGCCATAAGCGCCATAGATGTAGCTACACCTCGGAAATAAATTTTGTCACAAGGCAGGCCTCCAGCCCCTCTATCCCTTCCTCAGAACCATGGCCACTTTCCTTGATGCCACCAAATGGTGACTCCGGTACTGATATGGCAAAGCTGTTTATACCAATCATGCCTGCTTCAAGTTGTTCACCCAGAAGTTTTACCCGCCTGGCAGAGTCTGTAAAGGCATAGGCGGCCAGGCCAAAGGGCAGTCTGTTTGCTTCGCTAACGACTTCGTCAAAATCACTGAATGGATTAATGATGGCAACAGGGCCGAAGGGCTCTTCATTCATGATTCTGGCATTCATTGGTACGTTGGACAGCACTGTGGGCTGGTAGAAATTTCCCGGGCCATCGATGGCTGCGCCACCGGTATTGAGAATAGCTCCTTTTTCCACAGCATCATCGATAATGGAGCTGACAGCCTCCCTGCGCCGTTCATGGATGAGAGGTCCCATCTGGTTATTTTCATCCAGCGGGTTGCCAACGGTAATGTCTTTGGTCAGTTCAGTAAAGCCTTCCACGAAACGCTCGAAAACAGATTCATGCACCATGAATCGGGTTGGGGAAACACAGACTTGTCCACCATTACGGAATTTGGCAGTAACGGCCATTTTTACGATAGCTTCAACATCGGTATCCTCAAATACGAGTACCGGTGCATGTCCACCCAGTTCCATGGTTGTCCGGATCATGTTATCAGCCGCCAGCTTCATCAGGGATTTACCAACCGGTACTGAACCCGTAAAAGACATTTTCCGGATGATCGGGGAACTCAACAGATAGGTTGAAACGATATGGGGAACGCCGAAAACCACGGACAGTACACCATCAGGGAGTCCGGCATCCTGCATGCAGCGGGCCATGAGGAGGGCAGTAGCAGGCGTATCTTCAGCTGGTTTAAATACACAGGAACAACCGGCACCCAGGGCGGCGCCCATTTTGCGGGCCGGATTACCCTGGGGAAAGTTCCAGGGGGCAAAAGCAGCAACAGGTCCAATAGGTTCCTTGACCACATACATGCGCGAACCTGGCTGGCGTTGGGTCAGGACACGACCATAGGCCCTTCGCCCTTCCTCTGCATACCACTCGAGTACATGCGTGGCCATGCCAAGTTCGATTCGTGACTGAACAATCGGCTTTCCTGATTCCAGAGTAGCTACAGCGGTGATTTGCTCACTGCGTTCACGCATCAGGTCGGCTGCTTTTCTCAATACAGCACTGCGTTCTTCCGGTAATTTGTCGCGCCAGACCTTGAAACCTGTTTGTGCAGCTGTCAGTGCGCGGTCAAGATCCTCCTCGGTAGCATGGGGCAGTTCACCAAGCACTTCACCAGTGGCAGGATTAAGGACTTCTTCACTTTTCCTGTCACCTTTTGAAATCCATTCTCCAGCTATAAAAAGCTGTAATTCCGGATAAAGTGCTTGTGGATTGCTGTTGATCTGTTCTGCCTGTGCCACGATATTCTCCTGGGTCCTTATAAAATGGGATTTATTACGTTTTGAGGGGGCGTAATGATCACTCAAAAGGGAGTCTGAGTAAAATTATTTCGTTATACTCTTGCGCCATCTCTACATTCCACGAAACCATGGAGAATTAAATGTCCGATAACTCGCCTATTCCTAAAAATGATAATTACAAGCGTATAGCCACGGAAGAAGCCTGGGCTCCTTTAGAAATGATGGAGATGTACAGGGATCTCTATGAGAACGGCAAGATTGATGACCCTGGATTTGAAAGTCTTTGGGGGTTTTATGGTTCGTCAATGGCACCACGTCCCGTCGAAGTCAGGCGAAAACTGGCAGACCTGGATGAAGAGCGACTTGCCGATATGGATGCCGCAGGGATCGACTTTGCGGTCCTGGCGCTTACTTCACCAGGAGTACAGGTTTTTGATACTCCAACGGCGGTCAGTGTAGCCAGGGATAGTAATGATATGGTCAGGGACGCTGTGGACAGGCATCCCGAACGATATGCTGCATTGTGTGCAGTGGCGCCCCAGGCTCCTGAAGAGGCTGTTCGTGAACTTGAGCGCTGCAAGCCCCTGGGATTCCGCGGCATAATCATTAACTCCCACACCCATGGCGAGTATCTGAGTGACAAAAAGTTCTGGCCAATTCTGGAAGCCGCAGAAGCGCTGGATATGCCGGTTTACCTGCACCCCAATACCCCGCCGAAAGAGATGATCCAACCCATGCTGGAAGTAGGGCTCGACGGAGCAATCTTCGGGTTTGGTGTGGAAACGGGGTTGCATATGCTGCGTGTGATCACCTCCGGTGTGTTTGATGCATTCCCGAAACTGCAATTTATTATCGGGCATATGGGGGAAGCATTGCCGTACTGGATGTACCGCCTGGATTTCATGCATAACGCCCAGGTCTCTTCAAGGCGTTATGAAAGCCTGCAGCCACTAAAGAAAAAAGTTAGTGACTACCTGCGGGAGAATGTTTATATCACCTGTAGCGGAATGGCGTGGGAGCCCGCTGTGCGTTTTTGCCAGGAGCAGATCGGTGTGGATCGCGTCATGTATGCAATGGATTACCCGTATCAGTATCTCAAGCAGGAAGTGGTGGATATGGATAGCATGTCGATTTCCAATGCGGACAAGAAAATGTTTTATCAGGGTGTGGCGGAAAAGGTTTTTCGATTATAGGAGAGATTTTCCAGTTTCAGGAGATAGCAGTTTTAACTGGGAATTTCGAGGGTTTTCTACTGACATAACATTTTTTATGTCATGGCCATTTGTCCCTGCAATGCCGTGTATCCTAAGCAGGGCTCAGGGGCCAATTGTTCGCGATCAGAAGCTTTCACTTTCCTTAAGGAATAAAAAAAGGGCCCCGAAAGGCCCTTTTCATGAATGCATCCCGTTACCTGTTAGAAAGGATACATGTTCTTGCCAGTCTGCATGGTGACCCATTTCAGCTCGGTACATTCGTCGATTGAATAGGATCCTCCTTCACGTCCGTAGGAGGAATCCTTCACACCGCCGAATGGAATAACCGGTTCATCACGTACACTGGGGCCGTTCACATGAATCATGCCAGTTTCCAGGTTCTCGATGCAGTACCAGATCTTCTGCATATCGTTGGACAGTACGGCAGAGGACAGACCGTAGTCGACGTCATTGGCCAGTTCGACCGCATGCTCGTGATCCTTGGCCTTGATGATTGACGCCAGCGGGCCAAAAACTTCTGTTTTGAACAGGCTCATGTCCGGGGTTACATCTGCTACTGCTGTTGGCTGGAAGACATTGCCTTCGTATTCGCCACCGCAAAGCAGTTTTGCGCCCGAGGCGACAGCAGCATCCATATGTTCCTTGATAAAGGCCGGCTGGGTGGTACGAATCAGCGGGCCAACGATCAGGCCGGGAGTACGCGGGTCTGATCCGTAAGGGATGCCTTCCACTTTCTTGGCCAGTTTTTCACAGAACTCGTCATAGACGCCTTCCTCGACGATGACACGTGAACCGGTCATGCAGATTTGTCCCTGATGCATGTAGTTACTGAAAGCAGCTGTATCAACGGCATAATCCACATCGGCATCATTTAGAACAATAATCGGGTTTTTGCCGCCCATCTCAAGAGCGAAACGCTTGCCGGAGGCGGCCGCTGTGGAGCCGACCTGCCAGCCTACACGGCTTGAACCTGTGAACGTAACGAATTTCACACGTGGGTCTGTAATCAGGCCATCGCCAAGGTCAGCACCCTGGGCAGGAATGACATTGAGCACACCAGGTGGGAAACCCGCATCTGTAAACAATTCACCAAGTTTCAGGCCAATGACCGGCGTCATTTCTGAAGGTTTCAGTATCATGGTATTGCCAGCGGCAAGAGAGAAGCCGATTTTGCGTACACCCAAAAGCAATGGAAAGTTAAATGGTGCAATGGCCACTGTCACACCCAGTGGACGACGGATACAGAAAGATTTCACACCGGGATAGTTTGATGCAAAGGTTTCACCCTTGATACGGCGACACTCTCCGGCCATGGAGCGCAGGAAATCAGGAGTGTGATGGGTTTCATACCCTGCCTTGAGCAAGGTGGATCCCGCTTCGTCGATGAGGACTTCCTTCAGTTCATCAGCACGTTCTTCCATCAGGTCAGCAACATCCAGAAAGAGTTTCTCCCTGGCTGAGGGAGGCATTTCTTTCCAGGATTCAAAAGCTTTCTGCGAGGAGGCCAGCACAGTTTCGAGGTCTTCCTTCTGGGCATTCTGAACCCTTGCATAGACTTCATTGTTCGCAGGGTTCATGTCATCGCTGTATTCCCCTGAGGCCGAAGACTGGTACTGGCCGTCAATGAACAACTGATATTCTTTCATGGGATATCTCCGTAAATGTTGTTGTAGCTATGATAGATAGGTAATGATTCGTATTTAGCTGTTTTCTAATGAGACGAATGGCGTGTAAATTATCGAATTGGGCAGGCAATATCAAATGCTTTCGACAGGGCGTGTATTCTATTCACAGTGCCAAGTTGCTGCCTGCCTGAAGGGAGCGTTCTGCCAGGCTCTCTGCTTCACCCTTAAGCCCGATAGCAGCCTGCTCCAGGGCAGCCTTCAACCGTTGTTGGTAGTCTGAGGAGCCATCTGCAGCATCATACAGTTTCATTCCGAGCCAGCGCGTTACCATCAAGCCGCTCAGGTTGAGGAAATGATAGGCGCCAGGCTCGCCAGCATGCCGGTCTCCAGCAGCTCTTTGCAGCAATTCATCCAGCGTCTTTTCCACTGATTCGATAACAGCTTCAAGGGGTTTTCTGAGCGGATTACTGCTACCGGTACGGGTAATATCATCACTAATTCTCGAGAGCAGGGACCGGTAGGTCTCGCCCTCATCACCCAACACCTTACGTTTCAGAAAGTCCAGGGATTGAATACCACTAGTGCCCTCGTAAATAGAAGCTACACGAATATCGCGGGCCATACGCTCAAGGGGATAATCATTGGTATAGCCATATCCGCCAAGGACCTGGATACCCTGGTTGGCAACCAGAAACGCTGTTTCAGCGCCCAGTGTCTTGGAAATGGGAAGCAGCAATTCACCGAGAGCAAGATGGTGTCGGGATAATGCCTCATCTGTTTCAGCAACCGACTTGTCCAGACAAGAGGCGGTGAACAGGGCAAGTGCACGAATCATTTCACTGCTGGCCGTCATCTCAAGCAGCATCCGTCGGACATCGGCATGTTCACTGATCATTTTTGGGGGGTGATCCGGACGTCCGCCTTGCGGACGCTCCCTGGCATACTCTAGGGCTCGAAGAGTCGCGACATTGGCGACGGCGGCCCCCTGAATCCCAACAGCCAGGCGCATACCATTCATCATCACAAACAACGCCTGCAGACCTTTGCCCGCTTCACCAATCAGGTAGCCCTGGGCATCATCCAGTTCAAATACGCACGTCGGAGAGGCATGCAAGCCCATCTTGTGTTCCAGACGAGAGACACAGACGCCGTTTTTGCTGCCATCATTCAGTATCTTGGGAACAGCAAAGAGTCCCAGCGACCTTGTACCTATTTCTTCTGACGGTACACGGGCAAGAACAAGATGCACTATTTGTTCTGTGGCATCATGGTCGGCAAAAGAGATCCAGATCTTTGAACCGTTCAGGATCCACAGGTCATTATCACCGGGAACAGCATTAGTCCTTATTCGCCCCACATCGGAGCCGGCCTGCGGTTCGCTGATTACAATGGTCGAGGAGATTTCACCGGTAAGCAGTCCAGGCAGCCAGCGTTCGACCAGATCATCCGATGCATTGGCCAGCAGTGCCTGGGCGGCACAGCGTATATTGATGCTCATCATGCCAAAAGCGATATTGGCCCCGTCAAGTACCTCCTGTACTGCACACTGGATAATATTGGGAAAGTCCATGCCGTCGTGTTCCATGGGCAGGCCCAATGTGGGAAAACCCAGTTCACACCATTCCTGGTAAACCTCCGGAGTTCCGGAAGGCAGCATGACCTTGCCATTTTCCAGTCGACAACCTTCGATATCTCCTGACTCTGCCAGGGGAACCAGCTTTTCCCCGGCAAAACGGCTGCTCTGATCAAGCATCATGTCGATCATTTCATGGTCTATATGGGAGTATTTCTCACTTGAAATAACGGATTCCAGGTCCGCAACGCTCTGTAACTGTAGCTGCAGGCCTTCTATCTGGGTGTGGAAAAGGGTCATAGTGCTTGTCAGGATCAGGATGTGGCTGTTGATATACGGGCAGGCATTGTCCCATAGTCATAGGAGCCATAAAAAGCTTTTAGTGGGCTAAATCAAATAATGGCAAAAAATCACCGTTTTTAATGATTTAACCATTGGATTACGTGTGTAAATATGCAGAATATGGCAACTTTTCCTGCACCGGGATTTTTAAGGTAGGAAGTGCAGGACATAACAGACCGTACCGTTGCAATAAATACCAGAACAATAAGAAAACCAGTCTAACGCCGGTCATGAATTTAAATTTACAGGAAGGTTTTCCAATGAATACGATCTGCCAAATCAAACCGCTCGCTATTGCCACGATGCTGGCTACTGCAGCGACAAGCTCTGCTATTGCCCAGGAGAGCAACATACTTGAAACCATTCTCGTGACTTCTGACCGCCAGCAGGTTGCTGTCGAGGATATTCCATCCAGCGTTCATGCTGTGAGTGAGGACATGCTTGAAACCTTCAAGCATGTACACATTGGTGAAGTGCTGAACACGGTTCCCGGTGTTGTGTTCAATCGTGGCAATGGACAGGAATCCCTGATGGGCATCCGCTCGCCCGTGCTTACCGGTGCGGGTAGCTGTGGGTCATTCCAGACTTCCCAGGATGGGATCCCCCTGCGTGGTACCGGGTTCTGTAATGTGAACCAGCTGTTTGAGGCCAATAGTGAGCAGGCAGGTGCCATCGAAATTGTGAGGGGGCCTGGCAGTGTGTTGTTTGGTGTAAATGCCCTGCATGGTGCTATTAACGTAATCAGTCCAACGCTTGGTGGCGAGAGTGGTGGCAATGTTTCCCTGGATGTCGGCCCAAATGAGTATTCAAGGCTAAACCTGACGACTAACCGTGCATCAGGTGACCATGCTTTCGGTGTGCACTTCAACGGTGCTACAGACGGTGGCTACAAGGATGATTCGGGCTTTGATCAACAGAAAATCAATGTTGGTCATCGCTTTGATGGAGGCGACATCCGGGTCTCAACGGTACTGGCAATGACCAATCTGAACCAGGAGACAGCGGGTTACCTGGAAGGCTTTGAAGCCTACAAGGATTCCTCCCTGCGCCGGACCAATGGCAATCCGGAAGCCTACCGTGATGCCCAGAGTTTTCGTCTGCACAGTCGCATCGAGGGTGATACTGAGAATGGTACCTGGATGATCACTCCCTATTACCGCAATACTGACATGACCTTCCTGATGCATTTCCTGCCAGGCACACCGCTGGAGGAAAACGGCCATTATTCCTTTGGTGTGCAGAGCATGTATACCTTCGATACCAGTGAGTCGGTTAACTGGACAGTGGGGCTGGATATGGAGAATACCGAGGGCTACCTGAAGCAGACCCAGGATGGAGGTTTTGGTTCTTTCCCTGCAGGCAAGCAGTATGATTTTGAAGTAGATGCCAGTATGTGGTCACCGTATGCACTGATGAAATACCAGGCGACTGATAATGATCAGCTAAGCCTGGCCGTGCGCTACGAATTTCTCGAATATGATTACGACAACCTGATGATCGATGGTAATACAGCAGAAGATGGATCTTCCTGTTCTCCCTCAGCCTTTAACCCGGCGGGAACTTGCCGGTACAGTCGCCCCTCAGATCGCAGTGATGATTTTGATAACCTGACTGCACAGGTTGGCTGGATCCATGATTTTGATGACAGTTCCCAGGTGTTCGGTAATGCATCCTATGCATTCCGTGCTCCCCAGGCTACCGAGCTCTATCGTTTGCAGCAGGATCAACTTGTCACTGATCTGGAGTCAGAAGAGGTTCACAGTATTGAGGCAGGCTATCGCGCCAATCATGGAAATTTCTCCTATGCACTAAGCGCCTATTACATGGAAAAGGATAATGTGATTTTCCAGGATAGTGCGCGTAATAATGTCAGTGGTGGAGAAACAGAACACAAGGGGCTGGAACTGCAGACGCTTGTTGGCCTGACAGAAAACCTGTCCCTGAATGTGGTAGCAAGTTACGCACGTCATACCTATGAATCCAATATCGCCCCTCGTGGGGTCTCCGTGCTGCTTGATGGCAAGGATATGGATACGGCGCCAAAACTGGTTGGCAATGTCCAGCTGAACTGGCAGTTGAGTGACCAGAGCAGGCTAAACCTGGAGTGGGTGCACATGGATTCCTATTACACGGATGAGGCCAACGAGCATGAATATGAAGGCCATGACCTGGTCAATCTGCGTTATCGCTATGACTCCCCAGACAGCTGGTATTTTGCTGCAAGGCTCATGAACCTGTTCGATACTGATTATGCTGAACGTGCTGATTACAGCCCATTTGGTGGTGATCGTTATTTCGTGGGAGAGCCTGCCAGAATCTATGTAACAGTGGGCACTCGTTTCTGATGCCGTGTACTTCGGTCCCGGAAGATCTCATAAAAAAGGCAGGTTTAACCTGCCTTTTTTATGGGTGAGAACTTGTCCCCCGTGGTCAGATAATCAACTGCTCTTTCATGACATTGATTACCCGATCGATACATTCCTCTACATCCAGTTCGTGAGTCGGAAGAATGAGGCTGGGATTTTCCGGCTCCGGATACTCGAATGAAACGCCAGGAACATTGCCTGTCTGCACATTTTCCTCGGCGGCATAGATACCGCTGGGATCACGCTGCTTGCAAACCTCCAGTGGGGGGTTCAGGTAAACCACCAGGCAGTTTTCCTGGCCAATGACGCTACACATGTGCTCACGGGAATCCATATCCGGTGATACGAATGCTGCACAACAGATCAGCCCGGAGTCATTGAGGTACTTGGCGATATAGGCACTACGGCGAAGGTTCTCTGCACGACCTGCAGCATCATGGGGAAGGTCCTTGCTGATACCCAGGCGCATCTGCTTGCCATCAAGGACAGTGCTGACACGGCCCATATCAAACAGGCGTCTTTCCAGTGCATGGGCCAGGGTGGATTTACCGGACCCAGACAGGCCGATGAACATCACGGTTACGGGTCTCTGGCCATAGCGGGCAGCCCTTTCGTCCGTGGTGACATGGGAAGACACGGTACTGATATGTTTGCCTGTATGCTGAGTGCTGAAAATCATGCCTGCACCGACCGTCACATTGGTCAGGCGGTCAATAATAATGAAGGCCCCGGTGCTCGGATTTGCCAGGTAGTCATCGAAATAGACGGACTCGTTCAGGTTCACCTCGCAGAGGCCAATCTCGTTGAGTTCAAGTGCCGGAGCCGGGCTCGTTTCCAGTGTATTTACATCAACTTTGTGCCTGATATTGCTTATCTGGCCACTGGTGGACTTGGTGTTCAGCTTGAAGTCGTACTGCTTCCCAGGCAGCAAGGCCTTTTCATTCATCCATACGATATTGGCGGTGAAAGTGTCTCCAGATGCGGGGATATTGTCTGAATGGACAATCATGTCGCCACGACTGATATCAATTTCATCTTCCAGTGTGAGGGTGATCGCCATCGGTGTGAAGGCGTGTTCGAGCTCCTCATCATAGGTCACGATGGATTTCACCGTGCTGGTCTTGCCGGAAGGCAGGGCTGTGACCTGGTCACCCTTGCGCACCACGCCTGATGCCATCGTGCCACAATATCCCCTGAAATCCAGGTTGGGACGATTGACATACTGGACGGGGAAGCGGAAGTCCTCAAAATTCCTGTCAGCTGAAATCTTCACATTTTCCAGCATCCACATGAGTGTTTCACCGTCATACCAGGGAGTATGCTCACTGGGCTTGACCACATTGTCGCCATTGAGGGCAGACATGGGGATGAAGGTCAGTTCACCGGTATCCAGGTCTTTGGTGAACTCCAGGTAATCCTCTCGAATGTTATTGAAGACATCCTCACTGAAGTCCATGAGGTCCATTTTGTTGATGGCCACGATGAGGTGCTTGATACCCAGCAGACTGGCAATAAAGGTGTGGCGGCGGGTCTGTGTGAGAACACCATGCCTGGCATCAATCAGGATGATGGCCAGTTCACAGTTGGAAGCACCAGTGGCCATGTTGCGAGTGTACTGCTCATGTCCCGGCGTATCCGCAATAATGAATTTGCGTTTGGCCGTCGAAAAATAACGGTAGGCGACATCAATGGTGATGCCCTGTTCGCGTTCCGCCTGCAGACCATCGGTCAGTAATGCCAGGTCAAAGCTCTCGTCTGTAGTGCCGGACTTGAGACTGTCGGCTCCAATGGCATCAAGCTGGTCCTGGTAAACCATTTTTGTGTCGTACAGTAGTCTGCCTATCAAGGTGCTTTTCCCGTCATCAACGCTGCCGCAGGTCAGCAGTCGCAGAAGTTCCTTGCGCTCATGCTGGGCAAGGTAGGCATCAATGTCTGTTGCAATAAGATCAGATTGGTGGGACATCAGAAATACCCCTCCTTCTTTTTCTTCTCCATGGAACCGGCTTCATCCTTATCAATTGTGCGCCCCTGCCTTTCAGACGTAGTAGCCAGCAGCATCTCCTGGATAATTTCAGGAAGGGTGGTGGCTTCGGATTCAATGGCGCCAGTCAGGGGGTAGCAGCCAAGCGTGCGAAATCGGACTTTCTTTATGACGGCCTTGCTGGCGAGTTCTTCCGGTACGCGATCATCATTGAGGAAAATTTCCGTGCCCTCGTATTCAACCACTGGACGTTCCGCGGCAAAATACAGGGATGGAATGTCAATGTTGTTCAGGTGTATGTACTGCCAGACATCAAGTTCGGTCCAGTTGGAAAGGGGAAATACCCGGATACTCTCGCCCTTGTTGATTTTGCCGTTGTAGATATTCCACAGTTCCGGACGCTGGTTTTTCGGATCCCAGCGGTGGTTTTTGTCCCTGAAGGAATAGACTCTTTCCTTGGCCCGGGATTTTTCCTCATCACGACGAGCGCCACCGAAAGCTGCATCAAACCTGTATTTATTCAAGGCCTGTTTCAGAGCCTGGGTTTTCATGATGTCGGTATGTTTGGAACTACCATGACTAAAAGGGCCGACCCCGGCATCAACGCCTTCCTGATTGATATGTACAATCAGGTCCAGACCAAACTTTTCTGCCAGGGTATCGCGAAACTCGATCATTTCCTTGAACTTCCAGGTGGTATCCACATGCAACAGGCGGAAAGGGAGCTTGCCTGGATAAAAGGCTTTCAGGGCAAGATGCAGCATCACGGCAGAATCCTTGCCGATGGAATAAAGCATTACCGGGTTGTCGAACTCGGCGGCAACCTCGCGAATGATATGGATGCTTTCAGCTTCAAGCTGCTTGAGGTGAGTAAGCCGGTGCTCTGTCATCATAAGTGTTATGAACCGAATGAAAAATCAGGATGGTGGAACTGACCCGGGTGAATCGGGGCGCAGATTATACGGTATCATCCGGGCAAACCCAAGCAGGCCAGTCCGCCGTGGGATGGTGTTTGACAATCCATGTAATTTTGGAGCTCTACAGCTATCAATGCGAGCTAATTATGCCGCATAGTCGCATAACTGTCAGTTTTGAGGCTGATTCTCAGGATCGTCCCTGGTCTCGTCACTTTCCCGGTCGAGACCGTAATCTTCTGCAAGGCTGCCCTTCTGGTCGGGACTGGTTTTGGCAGCGTAGTCCCTGGGAGGCTCAACAGATTGGGACGTGTCTTCAGTTCCGGAGCCGGCCACGGTAAACGAGTCTCTGGTGAGAGAGACGGGATCCTGGGCATTATGGGAAAGCTGGTCTGAAATATATTCCGGACACAATGCCTGGGCGCCTGTAGCGATATGTTTGTAAACATCACGATAGCTTTCTGTCAGTGAACTCAGCAGGTGAGCCGTGTTGTTGAAGTGGGAATGGACGCTATCCCTGTAGGCCTCATGTTCGCGCTGAAGTGAGTCGAGCTGTTCCTCCAGCATTCTGACTTTGGCTTCATCTGAACGAAACTGCCTGTAAATCACCATGCCAACGATCAGACCTGCAGCAAACCCTATCAATGTAATCAGCCAGCTCATTCCTCTCTCACTTGTACATTTGTGTCGATGGTTTAAAGGTTCCCGGGTGCCATGGCATCCAGAGGGTGTAATAAAATCAGGCTTATCGAGTATATCGCGAGAAAACTTGGAAAACCTGCGCCGATTATACCTATAATTGCATGCTTGTTCTGCCTAAACACTGTTCAAGACAGAAATCCATTTGCCAAATCATTCCACACCTGCCGAACTTTATCGCCGGGATCTAGCCGCAGGCAGGATCCAGCCTGACCCTGCCCAACAGGACACTATTAATGCCCTTGATGATGTGTTCCGAAAGCTCGTGGCCTACTGGGAAAAACCGGCCGGCATGCTGGAGTCGCTGCTGGGTAATGAGAAGAAACGGCTTAAAGCCATAACGGGTCTTTATCTTTGGGGTGGTGTAGGGCGAGGCAAGACATACCTGATGGATATGTTCTTTCATTCTCTCCCTGGTAATCGTAAACGCCGTTTGCATTTTCATCGATTCATGCAGATGGTTCATCGGGAGCTTTATGCGAACAGGGGAATAAAGAACCCCCTTGGTCATGTAGCCAGGAATATAGCCTTGCGGGCCGATGTGCTGTGTTTCGATGAGTTTTTTGTCAGTGAAATCGGCGATGCGATGATACTGGGGAATCTCCTGGAGACGCTATTCGAGGAGGGCGTGGTATTGATAGCGACGTCCAATATAGAACCGGCCAGGCTGTATGAGCGAGGGCTTCAACGACAGAAGTTTCTACCCGCAATTGCTCTTCTTGAGGAGTATACCCATGTGATGAATGTGGACGGTGGAACTGACTACAGGCTGAGGACGCTGGAAAACGCCGGTATCTATCATACTCCCCTGAACGAGGCGGCGGAGAAAGCCATGCTGAGTTGCTTTGAGAGCCTGGTAGGGGAAATGCAACGCGACACTGAAACCAGGATTGAAATTCTGGGCAGACAGCTCCAGGCCCGCTACCTGGCCCAGGGAGTGGGGTGGTTTGATTTCAGGGAGTTATGTGATGGTCCCAGAAGCGCTGCTGACTATATTGAGATTTCCCAGCTATTTCATTCGATACTCGTTTCAGGTGTGCCGGTTTTTCATGCAGACATTGATGATCAGGCCAGGCGTTTTATCTCGATGGTGGATGAGTTTTATGACCAGAATGTCAAACTTATCCTGTCAGCTGCCGCCCCACTCGAGGGGCTGTACAGGGGCGAGGAACTGGCATTTCCCTTTGAGCGAACCTGCTCGCGCCTGTTGGAAATGCAGTCCCATGAATACCTGGGGCATGAGCACCATCCGGGGGGATAATCCACAGGAATCAATCCTGTCCAGGCCGGCTTGACAGAATCAGTGAAAAAAAAGCAATCAGTGCTTGAATCCGCTTGTCTGCATCGGTAGAATTCGCGCTCCCATATTCCGGAGATCCCCGGGATGCAGGGTTCAACTCATGGGCATACAATACAATGCCTCATGGAAAAAACAGTTTAAACAAACAGTAAAAAGATAGTCGGGTTAAGCCATGAAGACGATTTCAGCTAACAAGGAAACTGCTCAGAATGACTGGTATGTCATTGATGCAGAAGGAAAAACTCTTGGCCGCATGGCGGCTGAGATTGCCCATCGTCTGCGTGGCAAACACAAGGCCGAGTTCACTCCCCATGTTGATACAGGGGATTATATCGTCGTTGTTAATGCTGAAAAGGTGCATGTCACCGGTAACAAGGCCACTGACAAGAAATATTACCGCCATACCGGCTTTCCCGGCGGTCTGAAAACCCGTAGCTTTAACGAGATGGTTGAAAATGCCCCTGAGGACGTTATCAAGCTGGCAGTCAAAGGTATGATGCCTCGCTCACCCCTGGGACGCGCCATGTTAAAGAAACTGAAAGTTTATGCCGGTGCACAACACCCTCACGGTGCCCAGAATCCAGCCGAATTGAACATCGCCTGATCTGAATAGCTCATCAAGTTTATATTCCAATAAAAGAAACAGAGAGAAAGAGACTGAACGTTATGGCAGCTACCCAATATTACGGAACCGGACGCCGCAAGACATCCACTGCCAGGGTATTCCTGACATCCGGTAACGGCACTATCACTATCAACGATCGTAGCATTGATGAATTCTTTGGTCGGGAAGTGGCTCGAATGATCGTTCGCCAGCCTCTGGAACTGCTGGAAGTATCAGACAGGTTTGACGTTAATGTTCGCGTTGCCGGTGGTGGCAGCTTCGGACAGGCCGGTGCCATTCGTCACGGTATCACCCGTGCACTGATCGATTTTGATGAAGAGAATCGTTCACCGCTTCGCAAGGCTGGTTTCGTTACGCGAGACGCCAGGGAAGTGGAACGAAAGAAGGTTGGCCTGCGTAAAGCGAGGAAGCGTCCACAATTTTCCAAGCGTTAATTTTCCGGGATTTATCGCCCAAACGATTCAAAGAACGCCGGTACCCTTGGTACCGGCGTTTTTTTTATGGGTATATTTTCAATTATTGCCCCTGGAACAGACCGTTTTATCTTGAAAAAAATGGGTGGTTCTAGTAGTATGCGCGCTCCGTTTATCGCCCCTATTTCCGGCCTTCTCGGCAGCCGTCAACCGGCTTGAAACAGGCGTTTTAAGGAAAATTTAAAGGCGTACGTACATGTACGTCAAAGTACCAAGTACTCAAAGTACAGAAAGAGGAGACCCGCATCGTGAGTGATGGCACAGCTCATGTCGTAAACGAAAAGCGCAGAAGATTTCTCATTGGCAGCACAACCCTGGTGGGCGCTGCCGGCGCCGCAGGCGCAGCCGTCCCTTTTGTGGGTTCCTGGCAACCCAGTGCACGAGCACTGGCCGCCGGAGCTCCTGTCACCATTGACATCAGTCGACTCAATCCAGGAGAGTTACTGGGTCCCATGCCTGCCTGGCGTGGACAGCCGGTATACGTTTTCCGCCGTGAGGATGAGACGCTGGAGAGTCTGCGTTCGCGTACAGACCATCTTGCAGATCCTGAATCTGAATCTGCGGACCAGCAACCTGAATACTGTCAGAATGAGCTGCGCTCCATTCGCCCCGAAATCATGATCATGGTTGGTTTGTGTACCCACCTTGGCTGTGCGCCGCTGATGAATCCGGAAGTTCAGCCCCAGGATTATGACCCTGAGTGGACTGGCGGTTTCTTCTGTCCATGCCATGGCTCCATGTTTGATATGGCTGGTCGTGTCTACAGCGGCGTGCCGGCACCGGACAATCTTGTTGTCCCCCCCCATTACTATGAAAACGACACTGTAGTCGTCGTTGGCCTGGATGGAGAAGACTCCTGATGTCTGATATCGAAAACACCACTGCAATGGAATCCAGAAGCAAAAACGGCCTGATGGCCTGGATTGATGCCCGGTTGCCTGTCACCAAGACAATCGAAAAGCACATGACCAAATACTATGCGCCAAAGAATTTCAATATTTGGTATGTATTCGGTGTTATTGCGACTGTTGTACTGGTCAACCAGCTTTTGACAGGTATCTGGCTGACCATGAACTATGTGCCCAGCCCGGATGGCGCATTTGCCTCTGTTGAATACATCATGCGTGATGTGGACTTCGGCTGGATCCTGCGTTACATGCACTCTACAGGAGCTTCTGCCTTTTTTGCCGTTGTCTACCTGCATATGTTCAGGGCCCTGATGTATGGCTCCTATCGCAAACCCAGGGAACTGATCTGGATCTTTGGTATGGCGATATTCCTCGTCCTAATGGCGGAAGGTTTCATGGGCTATGTGCTGCCCTGGGGCAACATGTCCTACTGGGGCGCCAATGTTATCGTTAGTCTCTTTGGAGCCATTCCGGTTATCGGCGAAGATCTTATGACCTGGATTCAGGGCGATTTCCTTATTTCCGGCGCTACACTGAACCGTTTCTTTGCCCTGCATGTGGTGGCATTGCCGCTGGTTCTGGTTTTCCTCGTATTCCTTCATCTGCTGGCACTTCACGAAGTCGGCTCCAATAACCCCGATGGTATTGAGATCAAGGAAAACAAGGATGAAAAAGGTGTGCCTCTGGATGGAATCGCATTCCACCCTTACTACACCGTTCACGACATGGTCGCTATTGTGGTTTTCCTGTTTGTGTTCTGTTTTATCCTTTTCTTTATGCCTGAAATGGGTGGCTACTTCCTCGAGCATGCTAATTTCACAGAAGCCGATAACCTGAAAACACCAGAACATATCGCCCCTGTGTGGTACTTCACACCCTTCTATTCGATGCTACGTGCGGTGACATTCCCGCTGTTTGGTCTGGATGGGAAGTTCTGGGGACTAGTCACTATGGCGGCGTCAATTGCCATTCTCTTTGTTGTGCCCTGGCTGGACAGAAGTCCGGTGAAATCTATGCGCTACAAGGGATGGTACAGCCGAATCGCTCTGCTGCTGTTTGTTGTCAGCTTTATCATTCTCGGTGTGTTGGGTGTGTGGAGCCCGACAGCGGAGCGTAAACTGCTGTCCCAGGTTTGTACGCTGATTTACTTTGCCTACTTCATCCTGATGCCCTGGTATACCCGCAAAGAGGCTACAAAACTGCCACCGGAGCGTGTCACCGGGCGTTTCATCACTATTCCCCAGTTGATTCTTGCCCTGGTATTGATTGCCGGTCTGACCGTACTGCCACTCAAGGCCGTTGCCGCTGAGGCGGGCGTTGAGCTTGAGCATGTGGAAATAAATCTAGAGGACCAGGAATCACTGCAGTCAGGAGCAAGAACATTTATCAACTACTGCATGGGGTGTCACTCCGCTCAGTATTCCCGTTACAACCGTGTTGCCGCGGATCTTGGTATTCCTGATGCCCTGATGGAAGAATATATGCTCTTCAATGAGGATGCGGCGATTGGTGATCTGATGGTCAGCTCCATGTCTGAGGATCTGGGTAATAACGCGTTCGGGATTGCGCCTCCGGACCTGACTCTGGTGGCCAGGGCTCGTGGTACGGATTGGCTGTTTGGATACCTGACCAGTTTTTATGAAGATAACACGCGCCCCTTTGGTGTGAATAACCTGGTGTTTCCAAATGTTGCTATGCCAAATGTGCTTGAAGGCTTGCAGGGAGTTCAGCATTGTGAAGATGCTGAACATTGTGACCATCTGGAGCATGTCAGCGGTACCGGAACATTGTCTGAAGAGGAATTCGAGGAAGTGGTCTATGATCTCGTGAATTTTCTCTACTATCTGGGTGAGCCAGCCCAACTGGATCGCCAGAGGATCGGAGTATACGTCCTGCTCTTCCTGGCATTTCTGTGGGTCTTCACCTGGTTGTTGAACAGGGAATACTGGAAGGATGTTGATGGTCACTAAGCGTTTTAGCTTGCTGTGGTCGTGAAATAACCTGTCATTCTGAATATCATTTTTGAGGCTTAGATATATGGGAGTTGTTACAAAACGCTCTTCGATGCTTTTCTACTCAGACGGAACGAGTCAATTCAGCCACCGCGTGCGGATAGTTCTGGCAGAAAAAGGTGTCACAGTTGATGTTGTGGATGTGGATATTCATGACAAGCCGGAAGACCTGGCTGACCTGAATCCCTATAACAGCCTGCCTACCCTGGTGGACAGGGATCTGGTGCTCTATGAGCCAAACATAATGATGGAATACCTGGATGAGCGTTTCCCGCATCCACCATTGTTTCCTGTCTATCCTGTAGCCAGAGCCCAGAGCCGGCTCTGGATGCACAGGATTGAAAAAGACTGGTGTGGACTGGTAGAAAAACTACAGGCTGAGGACGGTACTGCCGCGCAATTGGACAAGGCCAGGAAGGAGCTCCAGGAAAGTATTATTTCCATATCGCCAATTTTTGCCGAAAAGCCTTTTTTCATGAGTGAAGAATTCACGATCGTTGATTGCTGTGTTTTACCAATCCTCTGGCGTCTTCCTGAAGTTGGTATCAAGCTGCCCGAAACCAAGGCTACCAAACCCCTGATCGAATACAGGGACAGGCTGTTTGAACGTGAATCTGTGCAGGAAAGTCTTTCTGAGCAGGAAAGGGAAATGAAGTCCTGAAATGACAGTTAGCCTGTCAATGTTTATCAGGCGCACAGATATTCAATATCCATGCAGGCTGGCCGAGCAACATTTTGTCCGGCCTGTATCGCTTGATCCAGTTATCCTGAAGGCCCCATCTCCATGACCATGACTTCTCACCGGCCCTATATGATCAGGGCACTTAATGAGTGGATTCTCGAGAACAATTGCACACCATATATTCTAGTTAATGCCTATGCTGAAGGGGTGTCAGTCCCACAGAGCTTCGTCAAGGATGGCCAGATCATTCTTAATATCTCTCCAGTTGCTGTTCAGGGTATTGTGATATCCAACGACGGGATTGAATTCAATGGGCGTTTTGGTGGTATCCCAACAAGAGTTTATGTCCCGATACGGGCGGTGCTGGGTATATATGCAAAGGAGAATGGGCAGGGGATGATCTTTGAAACAGATGATCCGATTCCTGAGCCTCCGAGTTCGGGTCCTGATCCAAAGTCTGCTTCTGAAACGGCTAATAAACCCAAGCCTGGAAAGCCGTCCCTGAGAATCGTTAAGTCCTAGGTCAGATTCCCCATATATCTATCATATGCAGTAGCTACTGTGATAACCCACACGCTATTAAAAGATTTTCAGGGGCCTGGACCCGTAATTGCTGTAATGGGCCCGGCATCCAGAAAGTCTTTTACCTTTTCAGGGTATCGCTCGTAAGGCCGCCAGAATCTAAGCTTTATTGGATAGGTATAGCCCGGCATACATGGGTATTACGCCCAATCAGGTCTGAAACGGGCTGAGATATCAGCAGGGGGTAGGGTAAAAAAGTCTGGCGAGAGGGAAGATTTTATATTGTCTCACAAAGTGTAATAGCGGTAGTCAGAATGCAGGGAGTGCCTAGTTGATATACTCGAATGCCCTGACAACTTTTGTAACACCTCGTGTATTGGAGACCAGGTTAACCGTCCTGTCTGCTTCTTCCTGAGTCAACAGGCCCATCAGGTAGACCACTCCATTTTCTGTAACGACCTTGGTTCTCAACCCGCTGACTTCGCTATCTGCCAGCATGAGGGTCTTGATCTTGGCGCTGAGCCAGGCATCGTTACTGCGGGAGAGAAATGTCGTCGCTCCAGCCACTTCGAGTTCGTTATAGACTTCCTTTACCCTTGAACTTGATGTTCGTGCAACCCGGGTAGCCAGATTTTTCATGTCCTGGGAGGGGACCTGTCCTACCATCAATACTGTGCCATTGAAACTGATTACATTGATGTGGGCGTTTTTCAGCTGTTCATCGGCGGCATTAAGATTGACCTTGATGGCTGTCTCTATACTGTTGTCATCCACCACGGCACCAACGGAGCGACGGCCCTTGTTTTCCTGGATACCATCATCACCTGTTGTAGCACTGATGACGGTGGCGCAACTATTAAGGAATACTAATGTGCTGAAAATCAGGCTCAGTCGAAGCAGCAGCATTTAATCACCTCCAAAAAGTTGGGTATCAATAAGATCACACAGGCAGTGAATGACCAGTAAATGAACCTCCTGAATCCTGGCTGTGCTTGTTGAGGGGACGCAAATTTCAATGTCCCCTTCTGCGAGCATGTCGCGCATCTTGCCGCCATCTTTTCCGGTAAGCTGGACAACGTTCATTTCCCGGTCAAGGGCAGCAGAAATGGCCTGAACAACATTGGGCGAATTACCACTGGTGGATATGGCTAGCAGAACATCTCCTTGCCGGCCCAAGGCACGAACCTGCTTGGAAAATACTTCTTCAAAAGAGTAATCATTAGCGATAGAGGTCAGTGTGGATGTGTCAGTGGTTATTGCAATGGCCGGAAGAGGAGGGCGCTCTCTTTCAAAGCGGTTGAGCAGCTCTGCCGAAAAATGCTGGGCGTCACCAGCTGAGCCTCCGTTACCACAACTCAGGATTTTCTTCTCGCTCAGAAGTGCCTGCACCATGCAGTCAGCGGCATCTGTAATATAGGGAGTCAGTGCTTCCATTGCCTGCATTTTGGTGTCAATGCTGGCCGTGAAATGCTGTTTAACGCGTTCCTGATAATTCATGTTGATTCCAGATTATAGAATATGTTCATTTTAAAAAGCATTCCTGATCCATTGTATGCACAGTTTGTCGTGTTGTCCCGTCATTCCCAATACATCAAAACGGCACGGCATTCTGTTGGTAAGACCATTTTTTTGCAAGAAATGTTGAGCCGTCATGTGAATTTTTTGTTGTTTTTTTCTTGTTACGGTTGCCAGGGCTGAACCGTGATCAACATATTGTCGGTATCTGACCTCAATGAACACCAGGGTGTCATCATCTTTGGCAATAAGGTCAATTTCTCCGAAACGGGAGTGAAAATTTTCCCTGAAATCTGATAGTCCCTGCTTGAGCAGGTATTCCTTTGCTTTTTGTTCATAGTACCTGCCGGTATTTACCGTATTACTGCGAAACCGCATAACTTTCAGGATTTTTTTCACATACCCTCCATGGTGTGAATACTGGTTAAACTAATGCTACTCCGTGACTGCCAGTCCTTCTGACACCCTGGCCCAGGTCAGCTCCCTGGTTATGTTGTTATGGTCATCAAGACTTAATAGTCCGGTTGCTCCATAAAGCTGGCTGCCAGGAACAGATTGCAATTGTTTCAATCTTGGATAAAGCCTGAAGGCGTCCACACCGAATGCCTGCAGGCGGAGATCCAGCGCATTATTCTGGGGGAATTGTTGGCTTGCTTTGGTTTTCAAAGCGTCATTGAACTCCAGTAGCCAGGGACTGTCAACGAAAAGTATGCCATTCAAATCGTTGTCTACTAACGGCCTGGGCAGACCGGAATAGATATCCTGCGTCGCATAGACCGGGATATCACCCGCAAAAAGATAGGCCAGAGTAGGGTTTATCTGTCTGGCAGGCCCGGGTTCGGCTATCAGGAAAATAAAGTCGATATCCTGTCGACGTCGCTGGGTAAAAGCCAGTTGATCATTAATCAGTTCACCCAGAGATTCCATTCGCTGTTCACTATCATCAATATCCAGCATGGCCTCCAGGACGCTGGTGTAGTCATCGTTGAAGGATTGCTGGGCGACGATATGGCCTCCAAGGGATAACCAGTGGTCTGTGAAGCTGTCTCGCTTACGTTGGTAAAAGTCATCTTCGGTTTCCGAGGGACTGAGAATCGCTGCATAACGATGCCCGTCACGCCATGCTCTCTCTGCCAACTGGATAGCTTCGTTTTCGGGAGACAGTGAGAACTGGTACAAGCTGGAAGAGAGGGGAATTGAATTTTCCAGATTATTCAGGGCTAAAGTAGGAACAGGCAGGGAAGCCACGTTATGAAGTTGAGCCACATGGTCTTTCTGGAGTGGTCCAATCACCAGTTCAGCGCCGTCCGCTACCGCTCTGTTATAGATGGGAAGTATATCCAGGGAATCTGAGGTGTTATAGAAACGCACGCGAGGCACCTTGCCACCAAACTGCATAACATCGTAATACGCGCTTAGAAAACCATCCCGGATCACAGAACCGGGAGTCGAATTCAGGGGTAAAAGCAGGGCAATATTATCAGGACGTTCTTCTGCAATGGTTTCAACCATTTGCATGGCCTGGGGCATGAAGACGGCTGCGGGGTGTCTTGCCCAGGAGTCTCTCCATCTGCCGAGCTCTATCACCTGTCGATCCAGGTTATATTGATGGGCCTTGCCAATAACGGCCAGTTCATACCACCCCTGGTATTCAAAGCGCCTTTCCTGCTGCGACAGTGCCTGCAGGGTGTCTGCTTCAAGTGAGGTTAATGCATTCCAGATCTGTTCGTGGTTTGGAGGTACCGCGGCCAGCGGAATGAGTTGATCAGCCATGATCAGTTCCCGGGCACCAGCAAGAGCCACATTAAGGTCCAAATATATTTTTGCCCTAAGCAGGTGTACCGATATTCTTGGCTGATCGGGAAGTTGGGGTAGCTTGTCGAGTTCAGATCGGGTGAGTACCTCAATGGCCTCCTGGCTTCGGTTTTCCGCATCCAGCAATTGGGCCTGGAGCAAAAGGACGCTGGCAGCAAGGTCCAGGGGTATTGAGCGGGTATCAATTGACTCGATCAGCAGCAAGGCATCATTTTCACGGTCAAGATTTCTAAGCAATAAGCCTGCTCTGTACAGGATCTCTTCTCTTTGTGGGCTTGGCGCTGCTGCTCCCTGGGCGAGAAGGTTCTGAAGCACTGCTTCGTCTCCAGCTATCGTACTTGAGACGCCCAATGACTCATCTGCCTGTTCTGTCTCTACTGACGTGGTTGAGCAACCGGCAATAGACAGCATCAGCACGAAAACGACTGGCGTTGCTGTACGACTGGCAATGGGGAAGGATCTCTGAATCATCATGGTATATAAGGATAGTATAACCTTAAAGTTCAGTCATATTTATGGCAACATGGCCAGCGACTGATTTAGCTGGCAGGTATGATTCATGGCACTGACACCCTCCAATATGCTTCCCCTGGGAACGCTAGCCCCTGGATTTTCACTTCCTTCAACTTCTGGAGAAACAGTGTCGTTGGATTATTTCAATGAGTCACCAGCGCTGCTGGTTGCCTTCATCTGCAATCACTGTCCTTATGTAAAGCACATCCAGTCCGGATTCACTGCAATGGCAGATGAGTACATCGCCAAAGGAGTTGCCTTTGTTGCTATCAGCGCCAACGATGTTGATGCATATCCCGATGACAACTTCGTTAACATGAAAAAAGAGTCCGAGCAGGCCGGCTACGGGTTCCCCTATCTGCTGGATGAAACCCAGGAAGTGGCAAAGGCTTATGATGCCGCCTGTACCCCGGACTTTTTCCTGTTCGATGGTGAACGCAAACTGGTATACCGCGGACAGATGGATGACAGCAGGCCTGGCAGTGAAATTCCTGTGACGGGAAAAGATCTGCGTGCCGCTATGGATGCTGTCCTGGTTGGGCAGCCTGTTTCGGCAGAGCAGACGCCCAGCGTCGGATGCAACATCAAGTGGAAGTCGGGCAATGCCCCGGAATGATCAGGGCTGTTTGTATATCGTTGCCACACCTATTGGTAACCTGGGAGACATCACCCATCGCGCTGTGGAAGTACTAGGTTCTGTTGATGTGATAGCGGCAGAAGATACCCGTCATACCCGAAAACTGCTGCAGCATCTAGGTATTGATACTTTCCTCTTTGCTCTCCATGAGCATAATGAAACTGAAAAATCCGGGTCTGTCATCCGGCAGCTCAAGGAAGGTAAATCGATAGCCCTGGTGAGTGATGCCGGGACTCCCCTTATTTCTGATCCCGGTTATGTGCTGGTTAACCAGGCGAGGGCAGAGGGAATACGTGTGATACCGGTTCCTGGCCCAAGCAGTATTCTTGCAGCGCTGTCATCCAGTGGTTTGCCTACAGACCGCTTTTCTTTTGAAGGGTTTTTGCCGGCAAAAAAAAGTGCGCGTCAAAGTCGCCTGCAGTCCCTGGAAAAAGAATCCCGGACACTGGTATTTTTTGAAGCGCCTCATCGACTTGCCCAATCCCTGGCCGACTGTCTTTTCGTCTTCGGTGAAGACAGGCGTGTCGTAGTTGCCAGGGAATTGACCAAGACCTGGGAAACCTTCCTCGACGGACCGGTGGTGGAAGTCCTTCAAACCGTCAAGGATGATACTAATCAACAGAGGGGAGAAGTGGTGCTCATGGTCCGGGGAGCCACCCAGTCCAGTGAGCTTGGTGAAGACGCGCTCCTTCTGCTGAAACTGCTTACTGATGAGCTGCCACTGAAGAAAGCTGCCGCGATTGTTGCCAGATTCACTGGCCTGAACAAGAAAGTCTTATACGAAGCTGGGCTTGCGCGTAAAAACAGGGATCAGAGTCCCTGACTCATGTATACTTGCTTCCCTGAGTCAGCCAGGCAATCGCTGCTTTTTCCCGCTTGCGGGAACAAGTGGAGGAAAGTCCGGGCTCCATAGAGCACAGTGCCAGGTAACCCCTGGGGGGCGCGAGCCTACGGAAAGTGCAGCAGAAAATATACCGCCCGTTTTCTATTAAGTTAGTGGCGGGTAAGGGTGAAATGGTGCGGTAAGAGCGCACCGCATGGGTGGTAACACGCCATGGCATGGTAAACCCCGCTGGGAGCAAGGCCAAATAGGAATCCGATGGTGCGGCTCGCACTGGATTCGGGTAGGCTGCATGAGCGTCATGGTGACATGACGCCCAGATGAATGATTGCCCACGACAGAACCCGGCTTATCGGCTGACTCATTTAATTCGTATTTTGGTGTGTCCTGGCCTTCACAGTGACACAGCAGGCATGTATAATATGTGGGTTAATAAAATTATTATTGGTAATCCCGCAATACCGTTAGGAATCAGTAACAACAACACGCTTCAGCACTTCTTCCCAGAAATTCGTCTGCAACAGCGAATTTTCGCAAAAAAATCCAAAAATAATTCATACAAGCGAAAAACTTAAGAAGTTACTTTAAGTTTGCCTTCTATTCCCATGTAAAACATTGACTTTTCTAGCTCGAAAAGCTGCTGTTTTTTGTCTATTTTGGCGAATTTAGACGCATATCCCCTCATTTTCCACTCAAAATCATGCAATTAAGTGCTTGATTTGTCGGAATTCCATGCCTATAGTTCTCAAAAGTGGCAGAAAGTAGCAGAATGTGGGTAGTAATGGGAAAAGTAGGATCTCTTTCCCAAAAACTGATCAATTCTTCAGCTTCTGCGCATTCACCAGGCAAAACGGGCAACCAAGCTAACAGCAATACTGACAAAAAGGGCGAAACCGGTGTTATTCCGCGGTCTGACTTCAATCAATCTCGATGCCAAGGGGCGTATGGCCATCCCTTCGCGTTATCGCGGGATTGTGGATGACCATTGCCAGGGAAGCATGGTTATCACCATTGAAGCCACTGATGGTGAGTGTCTGGTTATCTATCCCCTGAATGAGTATGAAGAAATCCAGCGTAAGGTGGAAGCATTGCCCAGCTATTCCACAACCGCCAAGCGCCTTAAGGGTCTATTTATTGGTCATGCCACCGATGTCGAGCTTGATAGCAGTGGTCGCGTCCTGGTGCCGCCGACACTGAGATCCTATGTAGGACTCGAGAAAAAAGTAGTGCTTGTCGGCCAGGGGAAAAAATTTGAGTTGTGGGATGAGGACGCCTGGAATGCCAAGCGTGAAGAATGGCTTAGCCAGGATGCTTCTGAAGAAGAGATCCCTGAAGAAATCAAAGGGTTGTCGCTGTAAGCCGTGTCAGGATTTTCGCATCAGTCAGTACTGTTGCAGGAAGCGGTTAATGAACTGGTCACTGATGAGCATGGTTTTTACATTGACGGCACCTTTGGCAGAGGTGGTCATAGCCGAATAATACTGGAGAAGTTGTCCAGCCAGGGCCGGTTACTGGTAGTAGACAAGGACCCGGAAGCAATTAGAGAAGCCTGTAGCCTGCAGCAGCAGGACGAGAGGGTAATCGTGGCACATCGCAGTTTTGCGGATATAGAGTCCCTTGCTGATACGCACAGTGTCAGGGGGCAGGTGTCCGGTGTACTTCTTGATCTGGGTGTGTCTTCTCCCCAGCTTGATGATGCGGATCGAGGTTTCAGTTTTTCAAAAGATGGCCCCCTGGATATGCGCATGGATCCTGATTCCGGAGTTTCAGCGGCCCAGTGGCTGAAAGAGGCTGGGGATCAGGAGATGGCAGATGTTTTTTACCAGTTTGGTGAGGAGCGCTATTCCCGGCGTATCGCCAGGGCAATAGTTCGGGAAAGAAGTATCAAGCCAATAGAACGGACATTGCAGTTGGCTGAAATCGTCAAGACAGCAAATCCGGCCTGGGAGAAAAACAAGCACCCGGCTACCCGGGTTTTCCAGGCAATCCGAATATATATCAACAATGAATTACAGGATCTTGAAAAAGCCCTGGACGGTACTGTTGAAGTGCTGAAAACCGGTGGGCGTATGTCTGTGATCAGTTTTCATTCGCTTGAGGATCGTATGGTCAAGCGTTTTATCAGCAAGCATGAAAAAGGGGATGACTTCCCTCCTGATATGCCTGTGACCCAGGCCCAGCTAAATCCGACGTTGAAACGAATTGGCAAGGCAAGGAAGGCCGGTATTGATGAATTGAGCGGCAATATTCGTGCGCGTAGTGCCGTGCTGCGAATTGCCGAAAAAATTGCCTGAGCTGAAAACCTGGCGGGAGAGGCCTGTGTTTGGAAAGAGCAAAAAAGGGAAAGGAGCAAAAAGGGCGGCGCAGCCCGTTGTTGCCGGACCAAAAAACTGGCTCGGCCTTTTTTGCCTCCTTGTCCTGACCTCAGTTTCGGCCACAGGGGTTGTTTACAGCACACATAAGAGTCGGCACTTGCTTAATGAATTGCAGAATCTGGAGCAGCGCAGAAATGCACTCCAGGTTGAATGGGGACAGTTACTGCTGGAGCAAAGCAGTCTCGTTTCCCAGGGGCGAATTGAAAACCTGGCGATAGCTGAGCTGGGTATGAAAATTCCTGATACGGAAAATGTGGTGGTAGTCGCTGGTGAGTGAAACCGTGAGCATTAAGAAACAACCGCTATGGAGGCTTACTTTTATCTCCATGGCAGCTGTTGCGCTACTGGCTGTCATTTCATGGAAAGTGCTGGATCTGCAGGTTGTCAATAATGAGGTCCTTCAGGAGCAGGGGAACCGACGAACCGTGCGCAACGATGTGATTGTCGCCCATCGCGGCAACATCATGGACAGAAATGGCCAGGCCCTTGCAGTCAGCACACCTGTTCAGTCGCTTTGGCTAAACCCCAGGGAGATTATTCCCAACACTGACGCCTGGCAGGAACTGAAGCTTGCCCTGGAAGAAATTGATATCAACACAGATGTGCTCTGGAACCGCGTGCAGTCCAATGCCGATCGCGAGTTTCTATATATCAAGCGCAGGCTGTCACCTCTAGAGGCGCAATCGGTTCTGGAACTGAATATACCCGGCGTTTATGCCCAGGAAGAATACAAGCGCTATTACCCGTTGGGTGAAGTGGCTGCCCATGTAGTGGGACTGACTAATGCTGATGATGTCGGGCAGGAAGGCTTGGAACTGGCTTTTGAAGAGTGGTTGCAGGGCAAGCTGGGTTCCAGGCAGGTTCTCAAGGATCGCCGTGGCGGTATTATCAGTGAGGTCAAGATCAACTCTATAGCCGAGCCTGGTCAGGATCTTGTCCTGAGTATAGATAGCAGAATCCAGTTCCTGGCTTACAGGGCGCTGAAAGAGGAGGTGACCCGTCGTCATGCAAAAGCGGGTACCGCTGTTGTGCTAGATGCGGATACTGGTGAGGTTCTGGCAATGGTCAGTCAGCCTTCCTACAACCCGAATAACCGGTCAAACCTCAGTGATGACGCGATGCGCAACCGCGTCGTCGTGGACCTGATGGAGCCCGGATCTACCGTTAAGCCTTTCACAATTACTGCGGCCCTGGAAAGCGGTCTTTTTGATACTTCAAGCGTCATAGATACCAGTCCTGGCTACATCATGGTTGATGGTCAGGTGAAAAAAGATCCGGTGGATTACAAGAAAGTGGATCTTGAAAGAATAATTACCAAGTCCAGTCAGGTGGGAGCTATCAAGCTGGGGCTGGCAATGGGTGAAACACCCATGCTTGATGTACTGTCCCGTGTAGGATTTGGAACAACCACAGGTACCGGATTTCCGGGAGAAACCACAGGGGTGTTGCCGGCCCATTCCCGCTGGAGTAAATCGGATATTGCGACCCTGGCCTATGGCTATGGTTTTCAGGTAACTCCATTACAGATTGCCCAGGCCTATATGATTTTTGCCAATGACGGTGTCATGAAACCGGTAAGTCTGTTGAGAACGGACGGCCCTGTGACAGGGCCGCAGGTGATTGAGCGGAATGTTGCAAGAAGTGTCAGTCGCATGATGCAGACCGTAGTCAGCAGCAAAGAAGGAGGAACCGGTGTCAGGGCTGCCATTCCTTCCTATCAGGTGGCAGGCAAGACAGGCACGGCCTGGTACTACAACGTCGGTGGTGGTTATGACAATGAGAATTACAACGCCTATTTTGCCGGCTTTGTCCCCGCCGATAATCCACGCATTGTGGCCGTTGTAACGATCCATGAGCCGAGGGGGGAAGAGTACGGAGGAGGAACTGTGGCGGCGCCGGCATTTGCGAAAATCGCTGCCGGGGCCATGCGTATCCTTAATGTAGCACCAGATAATGATGATGCTGATGATCGCATGAGTCTCAGGGATCGGCAGCAGTCGGCATCACAGACATTTGCCTGGAGTGAGCAATGAATACGGCAGAGATCATGGCCAGGCAGATGCGACTTTCAGAGCTTTTGGAACAAATGATCGATATTCCGGAAAGTATTGATGTTGAGCTGACCGGAATTGAAATGGATTCTCGGAAAATTGAACCGGGTGATCTGTTTCTGGCTTACAAGGGTAGTGTCAAGGATGGCAGAGATTATATTGATGATGTGATAACCGGCGGGGCGAATGCCGTACTTGTTGAAGCGGATAATGAATGGAATGAAATAACGACTCGCGCTGGTGTTCCTGTTATCCCGGTTGAAAAGTTGTCGACGCTGATCGCACGTCTGGTGGCGAGATTTTTTGATTACCCAGCTTCGGAATTCTGGCTGATCGGTATCACCGGTACCAACGGTAAAACCAGTTGCTGTCAGTTCATTGGTCAGTGTCTTTCGAAGCTCGGTTATACCTGTGGTGTCAGCGGCACTCTTGGCTATGGGCTATATGGGGAAGCATATGCCAGTAATGAGTATGGACCTGGTACGACGCCGGATGCCATTACGGTACAGCGTATTTTTGAAGAGGTAAGAATTCGTCATGGAAAGGCTATGGTGATGGAAGTCTCCTCTCACGGTCTTAGCCAGAACCGGGTCAATACCAGTGAGTTCGATGTCGCCGTGTTTACGAACCTGAGTCGTGATCATCTGGATTATCACGGTGGCATGACCGCTTATGGTGAAGACAAGCGGAAACTATTTCTCAGTCCCAAACTGAAGATCGCTGTGGTGAACATGGATGACATGTTCAGCGCCAAGATTTTAAACAGCCTGGCCCGTAACGTGAAGTCCTATACCTACAGTCTTCATAATCCCAAGGCTGATGTCTTTCCCCGTTCCCTAGAATTCACCGGTTCCGGATTTGTTCTTGATGTTGTAACACCCTGGGGTGAAGGAACAATGAAAACCAGCCTCGCTGGTTCATTTAATGTCAGCAATATTCTTGCGGTGCTGGCAACAGTGATGGCTTCCGAGGCCGACAAGCCACATTTTGATTTCCAGGAAATTCTTGGTCAGGTTGCCTGCGTATCACCGGTTAAAGGTCGCATGGAAATACTGGGAGATTATCCGGTATCAGTTGTGGTGGATTATGCCCATACACCGGATGGGCTCAAGAATGCGCTCGCCGCACTCCGGCAGCATAACAAGGGTGAAATCTGGTGTGTGTTTGGATGCGGTGGTGGTCGGGATAAAGGCAAGCGGCCACAGATGGCCGGGATTGCGGAGAAAATGGCTGCGCGTCTCATTATTACCGATGACAACCCGCGCAATGAAGATTCTGAGGAAATAATCCGACAAATAACTGCCGGGCTGTCTGGAGAAGCTGAAGTCACTATTGAAAGTGATCGTGCCATGGCAATTGAGTATGCCATCAGTAATGCCCGGGAAGGTGATGTTGTGCTGATCGCCGGTAAGGGACATGAAGAATACCAGGATGTTGGGGGGAGTCGATTAGTTTTCAGTGACGTGAAGCAGGCCAGGCTAAGCCTGAACAAACGCTTTAAGGATGGAGGCTAAAGCATGATCGGATTAATGAGTTTAGAGGAGATCAGGGCGGTATCCGGGGGTAGTCTCTCGGGTATGGACGCAGTATTTACCTCCGTATCCATTGATACAAGAACGCTGGAGCCCGGTGACCTTTTTATCGCGTTGACTGGTCCGAACTTCAATGGGAATGACTATGTTGGAGTGGCTGAACAAAAACAGGCGGTTGCCGCTATTGTGACCGAGGATGTGGCTTCGGGCTTGCCAGCATTGAAGGTAAAAGATGCAAGAAAAACCCTGGGCGTTATCGGATCGCTCAACCGGAGCCGGTCCACTGCCCGCATAATCGCAATGACGGGTAGCCAGGGCAAGACAACGGTAAAAGGGATGACTGCTGCCATTCTGGCAAACTGCACTGACGTTTTTATGACCCAGGGAAATCTTAACAATGATCTTGGTGTGCCACTCAGCCTTGCCAGTATTGAAGCGCAGCATGAATTCGCTGTTATTGAGCTTGGTGCCAATGGTCCCGGGGAAATTGCCTATACAGCAGGGCTGACTAGACCAGACATTGCCCACATAACAAATATAGCGGGTACCCATCTTGAGGGGTTTGGAAGCCTGGATGGTGTTGCCAGCGCCAAATCAGAAATCTGGCAGGGGATTGTTGAGAATGGAACGGCGGTAATCAATATCGATGATTCCTTTGCGGATCAATTTATAGACCAGATTAGCCATGATCCCGTCAGGAAACACATTGTCACTGTCAGTGGTAGCGGCAAGCAGAATGCCGATTTTTATGCGGGTGATGCCAACCTTGAGGATTTTCGCTGCAGTAACTTTACATTGGTATCGCCCATTGGCGAAGTCCGGGTGTCCCTGAAGGTAGCAGGCAGGCACAACATTAATAATGCTGTCGCAGCAGCTGCCATGGCCATTTCTGCTGGTGCCGGACTTTCAGAAGTCAAAAGTGGGCTGGAAAGTTTTGTTCCCGTAAAAGGGCGGATGTGTGTGCTTGGGGGGCTCAAAGGCGCTGTAGTGATTGATGACACCTATAACGCCAGCCCCTCTTCTTTTCATGCAGCGATAGATGTGCTGGAGATAACGGCGGGTACCACCATTGTTGTGATGGGAGATATGGGTGAGCTGGGTGATGAAGCGAAACAGCTACACAGTGAAGTGGGTCTGTATGCCAGAAATAAAGGTGTTGATCACCTGATAGCAGTGGGTGAGCTGAGTGGCTTGGCAGCCGAAAGTTTCGGGGAGAACGCTATAACACTGAGTGATCGGGAATCTTTCCTGGATACCATCCAGCCACTTCTGGACCAATCGGTAACAGTGTTGGTGAAGGGATCAAGAAGTCAGGGAATGGAAGATCTTGTCCGACAGATTCAGGCAGGTGATTTATGAAAATGCTGACTGTCATATTTGCAGGGGAGAGCATGTTCTCATGTTGCTATTTCTGACTGAATATCTTTCGCAGTTTAATTCCGGCTTTCAGGTATTCCAGTATCTGACTGTCAGGGGCATTCTCGGCATTCTCACGGCGCTCATACTTTCCCTGATGATTGGTCCCTACATGATCAGACGGCTCAATTATCACCAGATTGGACAGGTTGTACGTGATGATGGCCCCGAGACTCATCTGAGCAAGGCCGGTACGCCGACCATGGGTGGTGCACTCATTCTTGTCAGTATTATTGTCAGCAGCTTGCTCTGGGCTGACCTGCGCAACCCCAATGTATGGGTAGTTGTGCTGGTCACTGGTTTGTTTGGTGCTATCGGATGGATTGATGATTATCGCAAGATATTTGAACAAAACCCAAAAGGACTGCCGGCGCGATGGAAGTATTTCTGGCAGTCACTGATTGGCCTTTTCGCTGCAGTCTATCTTTATACCAATGCAGCCAGCCCTGTTGAGACCCAGTTATTTGTGCCATTTTTCAAGGATTTTGCCCTTGGGCTGGGACCGTTTTATATCGTTATCGCCTACTTCATGATTGTAGGTTTCAGTAATGCGGTAAACCTGACTGATGGTCTTGATGGGCTGGCTATTTTACCCACGGTCATGGTTGGTGCAGCACTTGGGATTATTGCCTACCTCACAGGACATGCTCAATTTTCGGAGTATCTCGATATCGCCTACATTGCCGGTGCCGGCGAGTTGGGTATTTTTTGCGGTGCTATGGCTGGGGCCGGTCTTGGATTTCTATGGTTTAACACCTACCCGGCACAGGTCTTCATGGGTGATGTCGGTGCTCTGGCACTTGGTGCGGCACTGGGAGTTGTCGCTGTGATTGTCCGTCATGAAATAGTTCTGTTGATCATGGGTGGTGTGTTCGTTATGGAAACCCTGTCCGTGATCCTTCAGGTAGCGTCCTACAAACTGACAGGTAAACGGATTTTCAGGATGGCGCCCCTGCATCATCACTTTGAACTAAAAGGTTGGCCCGAACCCAGGGTCATTGTTCGTTTCTGGATTATTACGGTCATCCTCGTGTTATGCGGGTTGGCCACATTAAAGATCAGGTAAGTCCACTGACAGGTAAAAGTAACGTGCTGACAACACAAACGGAAAACAGAATGAAAGTAATCGTCGGTCTTGGTAAGACCGGACTTTCGTGCGCGCGTTTCCTGGCCAGCCGTGGTGAACATTTCAAGGTAGTGGATAGCCGACAGAATCCGCCTGGACTGCAACAGCTGAAAGCAGAGCATCCTGGTGTTGAACTCGAACTTGGAGATTTCAACCAGGAAACATTCATGAATGCTGACAAGTTGATTGTCAGTCCAGGCGTGGACCAACAAACACCGGCCATCAAGAAGGCGGCGGAAAGCGGCGTGCAGATAACCGGTGATGTAAACATTTTTGCCCGGGAAATTTCGGCGCCGATAGTTGCTGTTACCGGATCGAACGCTAAAAGTACCGTCACCACCCTGGTTGGTGAAATGGCCATTGCCGACGGTATCAATGTCGCTGTTGCCGGGAATATTGGCTTGCCGGTACTGGATTGTCTGCTTCAGGGTAGGGCAAGCCTATATGTGCTTGAGTTGTCGAGTTTTCAGCTTGAGACCACCAGCGATCTTGGGGCTGAAGTGGCAACAGTGCTCAATATCAGTCCTGATCATATGGATCGATACGCCACACTTGAAGAATATGCCCGGGCCAAGTACCGGATTTACGAGGGATGCAGACAGGCAGTAATCAATGATGATGACAGGTTGAGTGCACCTGAGTTGCCAACAGGGATAAGGCAGTGGCATTTCGGTCTTGGTAAAGGCAATGGGGACGGTTTCTTTGTTAAACAGGTTAATGGGGAAGAATGTCTTTGCCATGATGGTGAAGTATTGATGCCCGCCAGTGAACTGCGCATGCCCGGTCGACATAATATTGCCAATGCGCTTGCTGCGCTGGCACTGGGTAATGCGGTTGGCTTGTCTGTAGACGCCATGGTTGAAACGTTGAAGTGTTTTCCGGGTCTTGAGCATCGTTGTCAGTGGGTTGCCGAAAGTGCTGGCGTGAACTGGTACAACGACTCCAAAGGAACCAATGTTGGTGCCTGCATAGCTGCAGTGGAAGGGTTTGGCAATGAGTCGCGCCTGATATTGATTGCAGGTGGACAGGGTAAGGAAGCCGATTTCAACCCCCTTGAGGCTCCCTTATCAAGGCACTGCAAACTGGTCATCCTGTTTGGTGAAGATGCCGCCCTTCTGGAGAAAGCCGTTGGTCAATCCGTGGCAACTGTCTTTGCAGGGTCTCTTGAAGAAGCGGTTCGGCTTGCCTGCAAGAATGCTGTTGCCGGGGATACTGTTCTGTTCTCTCCGGCATGTGCCAGCTTTGACATGTTCAGAAACTATGAAGAACGTGGCGATGTATTCATGCGCTGCGTCAGGGAGTTGCACTGATCATGCAGGCTATTGTGCAACAACAACGGTCCGGACTGACCTATTATGGTGATAACTGGCTTATTACCTTGACCATGCTGCTGGTGTTCTATGGCCTGGTCATGATGACTTCTGCGTCTATAGAAATAGGGGAAAGCCTGTATGGCGATCCCTTCTACCATCTAAAGAAACAACTGGTTTTCATTTTCATGGGAATTATCGGGATGTTGATTATCGTCAATATTCCAGTAAGTGCTTGGGAAAAAGGCAGCAATGCATTGTTTGTGGTCGCATTAACAATGTTGGCGCTGGTTCTGATACCAGGTATTGGCCATACCGCAGGAGGAGGAACCCGCTGGATCAATCTAGGCTTTATGACACTGCAGGTCTCAGAGCCGGCCAAGATCATGATCATATTTTTCATGGCCGGCTTGCTGAGCAGACATCATGAATTTATCTGTAACAGCCTGAAGGGATTTGCCATGGCGTTGGGGTTCATGCTGCCAACAGTGATTATGTTGCTGCTTGAACCTGACTTTGGTGCAGTGGTTGTCATCATGTTTGCTGTCATGGCCATGCTGTTCCTGGCTGGCGCACGCTTCTGGCACTTTTTGCTGGCAGCAATTCTGGTCGCGGGTGCAGGTGCGGCCATGATTTTCACATCCGGTTATCGCATGCGTCGGGTCATGTCCTATTTGCAGGCCCTCAAGGATCCTTTTCATGAAGATATAGTCTTTGATTCCGGTTACCAGCTAGCTCAGGCCCTTATCGGTTTCGGGCGTGGTGAGTGGCTTGGTATGGGCTTGGGCAACAGCATACAGAAAATGTACTTCCTGCCTGACGGTCATACCGATTTTATTATTGCCATCATTGCTGAGGAACTGGGTGCCATTGGTGTACTGGTCCTTCTGCTGATGTTTGCAGCCTTTATAACCAGGGCTCTGGTGATAGCCAGAAGAAATGAACGTAATGGCCACTTTTTCGCTGCATATGCGGCCTATGGTATGGCCTTTATCTTCATTGGACAGGTTGTCATCAATGTATCAGTGAATACCGGTTTGCTGCCTAACAAAGGGCTGACACTGCCATTTATCAGTTCTGGTGGGTCGAGTTTGCTGACATGTATGGCCATGGTGGCCCTGTTGATCAGGTTCGATATTGAGAATTATTACAACGACAGCCGCAAGGCATCAGTGAAGGCTTAGCCGGGAAGATGACGCAGCAAGCCAACAGAAAAATACTCATTATGGCCGGAGGCACTGGTGGACATGTGTTTCCTGCGCTGAGTATTGCCCAGTACCTGCAGAACCAGGGAGTACAGGTAGAGTGGTTGGGAACGCGTAATGGACTGGAGGCTTCGGTAATTCCAGATGCCGGCATACCGCTACATTTTATTTCCATTGCGGGACTCAGAGGCAGCGGCCTGTTGAGAAAGCTGCTTTCACCTTTTGTGATTTTCGTTGCAGTCCTGCAGTCAATTCGCAAGGTGTTAATGGTGAAGCCGGGTTGTGTGTTGGGTATGGGCGGATTTGTGACGGGGCCGGGTGGATTAGCTGCCTGGATGCTTCGTAAAAAGGTCCTGATCCATGAACAAAATGCTATAGCAGGGATGAGCAATCAATTGCTCTACCCCCTGGCTTCGACCGTCATGGAGGCATTTCCAGGAGCCTTTGAACGCAAACGAAATCTAAGCAGCGGGTTTTTGAAAAACCTGATTAAGCCAGGCAGGACAGTTGTTATCGGCAATCCAGTGCGAACTGAAATTTCACAGGTGGCAGAAAAGCGCAACAAAAAATCCGAGGAAAGAAAGCGTTTACGCTTGCTAGTGATTGGGGGAAGTCTCGGCGCCGTAGCGATAAACAAGGTTATGCCGGCCATGTTGAAACTGATTCCTGTTGGTGAATGGCCGGAGGTTCTGCACCAGTGTGGAACCCGAAATATTGAAGAGACCCGAAGACTTTACAGTTTACTGGATATTGCCACAGGTCAGGATATACGGGTTGAACCATTTATAGATGATATGGCCCAGGCCTATGAATGGGCAGATGTCATTATTGCCAGAGCCGGTGCGATGACGGTTTCTGAAATTGCAGCGGCTGGTCTGGCATCTATTCTCGTTCCATATCCTTTTGCGGTGGATGACCATCAAACAGAAAATGCTGGATATCTGGAAAGAGCTGGAGCTGCAGAGGTAATACAGCAGCGTGATCTCGATGAGCATCGTCTTCTGGAAGCTGTGAGGAAATTTGCTGACAGTCGTGAGGTGCTAAAAGAAGCGTCAGAAAATGCGTTGTTGGCCGGGCATCCTGATGCCACCGAAAAGGCTGGCCAGATTTGTATGGAGGCCTGCCATGCCTGATGCAAATCTGAATATTACCCGCGGTGGCGCAATTCCTGAAATGCGCCGCATCCATCGAATTCATTTCGTTGGAATCGGTGGAGCCGGTATGAGTGGCATTGCAGAAGTGCTGCTTAATCAGGGTTACAGTATTTCTGGTTCTGATATTGCCGTATCAGGTGTTACCAAACGTCTTGAATCCCTTGGCATGACAATTTTTATCGGCCATGAAGCGGCGAATGTTGAGCATGCAGATGTAGTAGTCGTATCCAGTGCAATAGATCATTCCAATGAAGAGGTCGCGGAAGCAGTCAGTCTTCGCATACCCATCATTCGCCGGGCCGAAATGCTGGCTGAATTGATGCGCTATCGTCATGCAATCGTGGTAGCTGGCACGCATGGGAAAACGACAACGACAAGCATGGCGGCAACTCTCCTGGCCCAGGGGCACCTGGATCCGACCTATGTCATTGGCGGAATTCTCAATGGTACCGGAACGAATGCGAAACTTGGTGCCAGTCACATCATTGTGGCGGAAGCTGATGAAAGTGACGCATCCTTCCTTCATCTGCAACCAATGGTTGCGATTGTGACAAATATCGATGAAGACCACATGGTCACCTATGAAGGTGACTTCGATAAACTCAAACAGACTTTCATTGATTTCCTGCACAACCTGCCATTTTACGGACTTGCGGTGCTTTGCGTTGACGATCCTGTAATTCGTGAATTGTTGCCAAGAATTTCCAGGCCGGTAGTGACCTATGGTCAGTCAGAGCAGGCTGATTTTCGAGTCTGTGACGTTAAGCAGCAGGGTATGGTTACCAGTTTTACACTGGATCGTCCGGATGAAAAAGCGTCATTGAGACTGACTATTAATATGCCGGGCATACACAACGTATTGAATGCTACAGCGGCTGCTGTGGTGGCCACGGATGAAGGCCTTGCTGATGAAGATATTGTAGCCGGCCTTGAAGGATTTGGTGGTGTTGGCCGGCGATTCGATATCAAGACTCCCCTGATTATTGAGAATGGGGAGGTCATGCTGGTCGATGATTATGGGCATCACCCTACCGAGGTTGCAGCGAATATCAGGGCGGTTCGGGATGGCTGGCCAGAAAAACGACTGGTCATGATTTACCAGCCCCACAGGTACAGCCGGACCCATGATCTTTATGACGAATTTGTTGATGTGCTTTCAGAAGTGGATCTGCTGATTTTGCTTGATGTGTATTCAGCTGGTGAACAGCCTATCCGGGGAGCAGATAGTAGGAGTCTGAGCCGAAGTATCAGGCAGCGTGGCCAACTCGATCCTGTCTATGTAAAAGACCAGTCTGATCTTGGAAAGGTGCTCAGGGATCTGCTGCTGGATGGCGATATTCTGATGACCCAGGGTGCAGGAAGTATTGGTGTTCTTTCACGCCAATTATCAGAAGAGGGGCTTGGTCATGACTGAGTCCGGCCTGATGCATCCGAAAGACTTCGGCAGGGTAGCTGTCCTTATGGGGGGTGATTCAGCAGAAAGGGAAATATCCCTGATGAGCGGCCAGGCTACTTTGAAATCACTGTCCAGAAGTGGAGTTGTAGCCGATAAAGTTGATATGCAGGGCAGTGACGCCATTCAGAAAATCGTCGATGGCGGTTATGACAGGGTGCTGATTATGTTGCACGGTCGAAAGGGTGAAGATGGCAAGGTCCAGGCCGCACTGGAACTGATGGACATTCCCTATACCGGCAGCGGTGTAATCGCATCGGCCCTGGCGATGGATAAGGTGTTATGCAAGAGAGTCTGGCAGGGTTTTGGAATTAGTACGCCGGAATTCAGTGTGCTGGATGAAACTACTGACTGGCAGGCAGTGATAGACGAACTTGGGACAGTCTTTGTAAAACCGGCAAAAGAAGGATCAAGTATTGGTATTTCAAGGGCAGCAACAGCTGATGAGCTGGAAAGTGCCTACCGCCAGGCAAGTCGATATGACAGTCAGGTGATCGCCGAACGTTTTATCCAGGGTGCTGAATATACCGTGGGTATTCTGGGTGAAAAAATCCTGCCGAGCGTGGGAATGCAGGCAGAGGGCGATTTTTACGATTACCAGGCCAAATACTTTTCAGATGAAACCCTCTATTCCTGTCCCAGTGATCTTGATGAACAGGCAGAAGCCGAACTGGGTGCTATGGCCAGACAGGCCTATGACGTTGTTGGTTGCTCCGGTTGGGGAAGAGTTGATGCCATGCGTGATGACTCTGGCCGATTCTGGCTGTTGGAAGTGAATACGGTACCTGGCATGACAGACCACAGTCTGGTTCCCAAGGCCGCTGAAGAGGCTGGAATCAGCTTTGATGACCTGGTGCTGCAGATTTTGTCGAGTAGTTATAAAGACAGGCGGGGTGAATAGGATGGAAATATTCAGGCCTTCATCATCCGCGGGTAACCGGAAACGTAAACGTGGTGGTGCCAGTGTCAGAGTAGCCAAGCCCACGAGACAGGTCAGTTGGGGCTTTGTATTTAAAACGCTGGTTTTTCTGGCAGTAGTCGGGCTTGGGATGTATGGCGCACTATCCACACCAAAGGTTGTTGAGACTGTCAGCAGTCAGCGTGTCGAGCAGATAAATATTGAAGGTGAGGTCAATTTTATCAATGAGCAGGATGTGCTTGCAGTGGTAAACAGTTTTATCAGTGAAAGCCTGTTACTCGTGGATATGGACCAGATCAAATCCAGGCTTGAGGAAATGCCCTGGATGCGTTCTGTGACGATACGCAGGGAATGGCCGGATACGCTTGTTCTCAGCGTTACAGAAGAAATGGCTATTGCCCGGTGGGGAGACGGTCAGTTGTTGAACCAGGATGGAGAGATTTTTTCTCCTAAAAATATTATCGGGCTCGAGCACCTGGCAATTCTGTCCGGACCTGAAAACAGTGCGGGCAAGATCATGGAACATTATCAGTTATTTAACCAGCTTTTGTATCAGCGTGGCTTGAAAATAGGGGAGCTTGACCTGGATGCACGTGGTGCCTGGACTCTCGGTCTGGCCAATGGTGTACAGATAAAAATCGGAAAGTCAGATGTCATGAAACGCATGCGCAGACTGGTGGCATTTATTGACCCGCTTTTCGTGGAAAAGATGAAAAACGTGGAATCCATTGATTTGCGTTATGACAGTGGATTAGCTGTCAGGGATAAACAAATTCAAGGCGAAGAGGTGGTGTCGCTATGACCAAATTTCAAAATATGAATAAGAAGGAGTTGCTTCCCATGAGTAACTTGAGCGGCGGTAACATGATAGTCGGTCTTGATATTGGCACGTCCAAGGTGGTGTCGATAGTTGGCGAAGTCAACGCAGAAGGCGGGCTCAATATAGTCGGTATAGGGCGGCACAAGTCCCGAGGCCTGAAGAAGGGCACCGTGGTAAATATTGAATCCACAGTACAGTCTATTCAGCGAGCTATTGAAGAAGCAGAGCTGATGGCTGGTTGCCAGATACATTCGGTGTATGCCGGTATTGCCGGTAGTCATGTCAGAAGCATGAATTCACATGGCATTGTGGCTATCAGGGACAAGGAAGTTTTTTCCGCCGATATAGAACGGGTGATAGATGCTGCCCAGGCAGTTGCGATTCCTGCAGATCAGAAAGTCCTCCATATCCTGCCCCAGGAATACATCATCGACTCCCAGGAAGGTGTCAAGGAGCCTCTGGGAATGTCAGGTGTCAGGCTGGAAGCCAAGGTACACCTGGTAACCTGCGCCACCAATGCGGCGCAGAATATTGAAAAATGTATAAAACGCTGTGGCCTTGAAACTGATGAAATCATTCTGGAGCAGCTGGCATCCAGTTACTCAGTCCTCACCGAGGATGAGAAGGAACTGGGCGTCTGCCTGGTGGATATCGGTGGTGGCACAACAGATATTGCAATTTTCACGGAAGGAGCCATCCGGCACACCGGGGTGATACCGATAGCGGGAGACCAGGTAACCAACGACATCGCCATGGCCTTGCGTACTCCTACCGATCATGCCGAAGAACTGAAAATCAAGTATGCCTGTGCCCTGTCGCAGCTGGCGAGCCCTGACGACATGATCATGGTGCCCAGTGTTGGTGAACGCCCGCCACGGGAACTGTCGCGCCAGGCCCTGGCCGATGTGGTAGAGCCCCGATATGACGAGCTATTCCATTTGATCCAGGCTGAAATAAGGCAAAGTGGATTTGAAGACATGCTGGCAGCTGGCATGGTCTTTACCGGTGGTACGAGCAAGATGGAAGGTGTGGCTGAACTGGCTGAAGAGATATTCCATATGCCGGTGCGCATTGGCATGCCGGTTGAGGTGAATGGCTTGGTGGATATCGTGCGCAATCCGACCTATTCAACAGCGGTCGGGTTGTTGCTGTATGGCATGCGCCAGAGCCAGGAGCGGGAAGGATCTGTTGTAAGGGATAGCGGCATTACGTTGTTTGACCGAGTGAAAAGCATTTTTAGCAGTGAAGACTGAGATTTTAATTTTTAACTTTAAATACAAGGTGGAACCCACGAGGGGGTAATTATGTTTGAGATAGTAGACAATATTGCACAAAGTGCAGTCATAAAAGTAATAGGCGTTGGCGGCGGTGGTGGTAATGCTGTCCAGCATATGATCACCAACACCATTGATGGCGTTGAATTCATCTGTGCCAATACGGATGCGCAGGCTCTTGAGAAAATGGACACCAAGATGAATCTTCAGCTTGGTGGCGATGTCACCAAGGGGCTGGGTGCAGGAGCCAACCCTGAAATCGGTCGCCAGGCTGCCCTGGAAGACCGGGACCGTATCCGTGAAATCATCAATGGCGCAGATATGGTATTTATCACCGCCGGTATGGGTGGTGGTACAGGTACGGGCGGTGCTCCAGTCGTGGCTGAAATTGCACGGGAAATGGGCATCCTTACAGTAGCAGTCATTACCAAGCCTTTCCCTTTCGAGGGCAAAAAGCGCCTGGCAATCGCAGAACAGGGAATCAGGGAACTTGCAGAGCATGTTGACTCTCTAATCACCATACCCAATGAAAAACTCATGGATGTTCTGGGTAAGGGATCAACCCTGCTGGATGCCTTCGGTGCGGCCAATGATGTGCTTCTGGGTGCCGTGAAGGGAATTGCTGACCTCATTATGCGTCCAGGGATGATTAATGTCGACTTTGCCGATGTCAGCACGGTCATGTCCGAGATGGGTATGGCGATGATGGGAACTGGTCATGCGACCGGTGAAAACCGGGCTGTAGAGGCTGCTGAAGCCGCCATCCGCAGTCCTCTCCTGGAGGATGTGAATCTGCAGGGCGCACGCGGCATCCTGATCAATATCACGGCCGGCGAAGACCTGACACTGGGGGAATTTTCGGAAGTGGGTGACACAATCTCCGAATTTGCCTCTGAGCAGGCAATCGTGGTGGTGGGAACAGTAATTGACCCTTCCATGAAAGATGAACTCACTGTTACCGTTGTGGCTACCGGCCTGGGTGGTGTAGTGGCCGAACGTCCCAAGAAAGTCATTGATAATACGGTAAAAATCCCTAAAACAGCGGATTTTCATAATTTAGACAAACCGGCTGTGCTCAGGAAAAAAGAAGCAGCGCGCCATGCTCAGGGTAATGAAGAATCCCGGGAAGAGAGACAGCCCTTGGCCAAGGCTGCAGGTGCGGAATCCGATATGGATTTCCTGGATATTCCTGCTTTCCTGCGCAAGCAGGCCGATTAATCCAAGTCTGCCTGTATAGAAAGGTAGCTGTGGCTGGATTCGGTCACCTGAACAGGAAATAGGGATGCGAAATGGTTATAGCTATTGGTGAAAATGCCTGTATTTGGTAACATGCGCTTTTTTCCGGACTACCGGCCAGCTAAACGGGCCGGGTGATAAAAAAAAGGCGTATGCACCACCTTGGGGTGATGTGACATCAAAGCCGCTATAACCAGTTACGGAAAGCTTCGGGGGTCGTGCGGTGTAGATATTGGGTCGTCGAAGATAAAGTGAGAATAACCGTTGATTAGGCAAAGAACCTTAAAGAACGTAATCAAGGCAACAGGTGTCGGACTCCACACCGGTCAGAAAGTCTACCTGACACTAAGACCTGCCCCTGTTGATACCGGCATAGTATTCACGAGAGTGGATCTGGATCCGGCTGTCGAGATCCCTGCCCTGGCTGAGAACGTGGGAGAAACCACCTTGTCTTCCACGCTCATCAAGGGTGATGTCCGGATTTCCACGGTCGAACATCTGATGTCAGCAATGTCCGGCCTTGGTATTGATAATGCCTATGTTGATGTATCCGCTTCTGAAGTCCCCATTATGGACGGCAGTGCCGGTCCTTTCGTATTCCTGATCCAGTCTGCCGGTATTGAAGAGCAGGAAGCCCCCAAGAAATATATCCGTATTACCCGAGAAGTCACGGTAGAGCAGGGTGATAAAAAAGTCAGCCTGAGACCTTTTAACGGTTTCAAGGTGGGCTATACCCTCCTATATGATCACCCTGTTCACCGTAAATACACCAAGGAAGCGTGTGTGGACTTCTCAAGTACCTCATTCGTCAAGGAAGTCAGCCGGGCCAGGACTTTTGGATTCATGCATGAGTTCGAGGAACTGCGCAATCGTAACCTTGCATTGGGTGCCAGTATGGATAACGCCATTGCTGTTGGCGACTACCGGGTGCTCAATGAAGATGGATTGCGTTATGAAGACGAGTTCGTCAAACACAAGATTCTCGACTCCATAGGGGATCTGTATCTGCTGGGTAAAACCCTCATTGGTGAGTTCCGTGGCTACAAATCAGGTCATGCGCTGAATAATGCCCTTTTGAGAAAGCTCATAACAGCTGAAGACTGCTGGGAAATTGTAACTTTCGATGAAGAGGATGAAGCACCAATTTCCTATCTCAGACCTGTTTTTTCTGGCTAAATATGGTCTAATCCGCTGCTGTATTGAGGCATCAGGCCCCAGGGTCATTTTCTGTATTAATAATCATCGTTTATGAAGATCATCATAGTCGATCAAAAGCATGGTCAGACCAGGTCCCTTGTTCTCAAGGGCTGGATGAAAGTCGCATTATCCGTGTGTTTGCTTGGCATTCCCGTCATTCTTGGCTATTACGGCTACCATTTTTCATCCGTCAGGAATGCTGACTTCTATAAGGATGAAACTGCCCAGGCGTGGATCAACGACCTCAAGTCCCAGAAAGAAGACATCAGCCAGATTCGCCAGGATACCCTTGCCCAGCTGGAAGCACTGACATTGAGAATGGCCAATATACAGGCTCGAATTCTGCGTCTTGATGCCCTGGGCCAGCGTTTGACGGAAATTTCTGATCTGGATGACGGGGAGTTTGACTTTACCCAGGAACCTGCCATTGGTGGGCCTTCAGACTTCAATGCAGAGGAACTCCAGTTACCGGATTTCCTGAAAGCGATAGATAACCTGGCACTGGAAATTGAGGACAAACAGCAGCAGCTTGAATTGCTGGATTCACTGTTATCGGAGCAAGAGCTGGAATCCAAATCCTTCCTGTCCGGCAAACCAGTTAGCAGTGGGTGGATATCCTCTCCTTTTGGCAAGCGTATAGACCCATTTACTGGCAAGCTGGCCTGGCACCAGGGACTGGATTTTGCTACAGGCAAAACCGGGGTAGAGGTCAAGGCAGTTGCCTCGGGTGTGGTTACTTTTGCGGGTGAGAAGAATGGATATGGCCAGATGGTCCGCATCAACCATGGAAACGGCTTCGAAACACTCTATGCCCATGATGAAAAGCTACTGGTCAAGCCAGGCGATATTGTCAAGAAAGGGCAGATTATTGCCCTATCCGGCAATTCTGGCCGTTCTACCGGCCCCCACCTTCATTTTGAAGTTCACAAGAATGGGCGCGTGGTAGATCCATCGTCTTACGTACATCGCACCAGCCGATAATCCTCCTTCCTGTAATATTAAGCCTCGCTCGGCACTTGCCTTGCCTGGTGACTAGAGTGTCGATAATTCGACCCCACTTTATAACCTACACTTCAAGATTCAATAGTCATGCTTACAAAAATATTTGGTAGTAAAAACCAGCGGGAAATAAAGAAACTTTCCAAGGTCGTTAATCGAATTAATGCCCTGGAACCTGATATGCAGGCGCTTTCAGATGAAGAGCTGAAAGCCAAAACATCTGAGTTCCGGGAGCGGTTTGAAAATGGTGAGACTCTGGAGCAGCTCCTGCCTGAAGCATTTGCTGTTGTCAGGGAGGCCGGGGTCCGAGTCATGAATATGCGCCATTTCGATGTGCAGATGATTGGGGCCATGGTACTTCACCAGGGAAAAATAGCCGAAATGCGAACCGGTGAAGGTAAAACACTGGTAGCAACGCTGCCAGCCTACCTGAATGGCTTAACGGGCCGGGGTGTACACCTTGTCACGGTGAATGATTATCTTGCCCGCCGTGATGCCGGCTGGATGGGACCGCTTTATGAATTTCTCGGACTCAGTGTTGGTTTTGTAGTACCCAACCAGTCACCCGAAGAGAAGCGTGAGGCTTATCTGGCCGATATCACCTATGGGACCAATAACGAATTCGGCTTTGACTATCTGCGCGACAATATGGCGTTTCGTCTTCAGGACAAATTCCAGAGGCCGCTGGCCTATGCCATTGTCGATGAAGTGGATTCCATTCTGATTGATGAAGCCAGGACTCCCCTGATTATTTCCGGTGCTGTTGAGAATTCCTCCAAGCGTTATATAGAAATCAATGCCCTGGTACCGCTTCTCAAGAAAGCGGATAAAGCCGCTGATAAATCAATGATCGAAAGGCGGCTTGAAGGGGATGAGGAAATCGATGGTGATTTCGTTGTTGATGAAAAAAGCCGCCAGGTTGAACTGACTGATAAAGGACATGAAAAAGTTGAGGATCTGATGGTCAGTCGGGGTTTGCTGGAAGAAGGCGAGAGCCTCTATGCCGCCACCAACCTGACGCTTTTGCATCAGTTAAGTGCCGCACTGCGGGCCAATTACCTGTTTAACAAGGAAGTGGAATACATCGTGCAGGATAACCAGATTGTCCTGATTGATGAGCATACCGGTCGTACCATGCCCGGGCGTCGCCTGTCCGAGGGATTGCACCAGGCTATAGAAGCCAAGGAGGGGGTGCCCATCCAGAATGAAAGCCAGACCCTGGCTTCCACTACGTTCCAGAATTATTTCCGGCTATATGAAAAGCTTTCCGGTATGACAGGTACGGCTGATACCGAAGCCTTTGAATTTCATCAGATTTATGGGCTGGATGTTGTCGTGATTCCTACCAACAAGCCGATGGTACGTGTTGATGACAATGATCTTATTTATCTGACTAACCAGGAAAAATTCAATGCCATTGTTGAGGACATTCAGACATTCAGGGATCAGGGTGTACCTGTTCTGGTAGGTACAGCCAGTATTGAAACCTCGGAAGTCTTGTCGAAATTCCTTAACAAGGAAAAGATCAAGCACAATGTTCTCAATGCCAAGTACCATGAGAAAGAAGCTGAAATCATCGCCCAGGCCGGGCGTCCCGGAACAGTTACCATTGCGACCAACATGGCCGGTCGTGGTACCGACATCGTTCTGGGCGGTCGCTGGGAATCGGAAGTGGAGGCGCTCAAGGATCCTTCCCCGGAGCAAATCGAAAAGATCAAGGCAGAATGGCAGAAACGCCATGATGCAGTGATTGAAGCAGGTGGTCTGCATATTATTGGTACAGAGCGTCATGAGTCCCGGCGAATTGATAACCAGCTCCGTGGGCGTGCAGGACGACAGGGTGATCCAGGATATTCACGTTTTTACCTGTCACTGGACGATAATCTCATGCGGATTTTCGCCTCTGAACGCGTAGGCAACCTGATGCGTAAACTGGGTATGGGTGAAGGAGAGGCCATCGAACACAAGATGGTGACCAACTCAATTGAAAAGGCTCAGCGCAAAGTGGAAGGTCGTAACTTTGATATACGCAAGCAGTTGCTTGAGTATGACGATGTGGCCAATGATCAGCGCCAGATTATCTACCAGCGTCGAAATGAGTTAATGGAAACCGAGGATATCAGTGACGTTATAGCGGGTATGCGTGAGGATGTGATCAATGACCATATAAGCCTCTACATACCGCCACAGAGCATCGAAGAGCAGTGGGATATCTCCGGTCTTGAATTGTCCCTTGAAGGAGAGTTTGGTATCAAACTTCCTGTTCAACAGTGGCTTGATGAGGATGACACGCTTTACGAAGAAACCCTGCGTGAACGTATCGTCGGAGCAGTCGTTACTGCCTATGATGAGAAATGTGCCATGGTTGGTGACAACATGCGTACCTTTGAAAAGCAGATTACCCTGCAAATTCTGGATACTCTCTGGAAAGAGCATCTGGCACAGATGGATAGCCTGAGACAGGGGATCGGGCTTCGAGGTTATGGCGGTAAAAACCCCAAGCAGGAATACAAACGTGAAGCATTTGCCTTGTTTGAGGAATTACTAAGTAACCTGCAGCATGAAGTGGTCAAGTTCCTAAGCCTGGTGCAGATCAAGCAGGATGAATCTGCTGATGCGATAGAAAAGAAAAGGCTTCAGGAAGAGCAAAACCAGCACTCCAGGACTGTTCACAGAGAAGCCAGCGCCATGGATGGATCCGCGTCCCAGGACAACGCCCAGGACGGTGAACAGGCCCAGCCCCAGACTCCCTTTACAAGGCAGGGGCAGAAAGTGGGCAGGAATGAACCCTGTCCCTGTGGGTCTGGCAAGAAATACAAGCAGTGCCATGGGAAACTGAACTGATATTCAGCGCATAAAGAGATAAAAGACAGGAAACCCTCTGCCTGGTTTGCGAAATCGGGGAGGGAAGTTCCGATAATTTTTTATACAGGTTGGATGTAATTATGGCAGTAGGCAGCGGAGAAACCGGTGTTTTGTATCCCGTCCCGGGGATTACCATGGCTGCAGTATCGGCAGGCATCAAGAAGCCGGGCAAACTTGACTGTGTTGTTTTTTCCCTTGGTGATAATGCCCACACAGCCGGTGTTTTTACAACGAATGCATTCTGTGCCGCGCCCGTGGTCGTCTGTAAAAAACATATTACCCAGGCAAGTCCTCACTATCTTGTGATCAATACGGGGAATGCCAATGCCGGAACAGGGCAGGCTGGTATCGATGCTGCAATGAAAGTCTGCCTGGAAATAGCGGAACTCAAATCACTGCCGGTGAACACTGTGCTGCCTTTTTCCACCGGGGTCATCGGTGAGCAGCTTCCAGTAGAAAAAATACTTGATGTTATTCCCGATGCCCTGCACAACCTGGCTGAGGATAGCTGGCTTGAGTGTGCCAGGGGGATCATGACCACAGATACACGACCGAAAGCTGCGTCCAGGCAGATTACCCTGGAGGGAAAAACAGTCACCATTACCGGCATAGCCAAAGGCGCCGGTATGATCAAGCCAAATATGGCCACTATGCTGGGCTATATCTTTACAGATGCCGCTATCGAACAGCAGGCCCTGCAGTATCTGGTGGAACTTGCAGCAAACCGGTCATTCAATCGAATTACTGTAGACAGTGATACCTCTACCAATGATTGCTGCATCCTCTCGGCTACGGGTAAAAGTGGTGTCAGGGTGACAGATAAAACGGAAGAGTTTGTGGATGCATTGGTTGAAGTGTTTGAGTCCCTGGCCCAGGGTCTTGTCAGGGATGCTGAAGGGGCCACCAAGTTTGTCACATTGCAGGTTGAAGAAGGAGAGACCCAGGAGGAATGTCTCTCACTGGCTTACACGGTGGCAGAGTCGCCACTGGTAAAGACAGCACTGTTTGCGTCGGATCCCAACTGGGGGCGGATTCTTGCTGCGGTAGGCCGTGCTGGTGTGGAAAACCTCGATATAGACAAGGTGAGTATTTATCTGGGAGATGTCTGTATCGTGAAAAATGGCGCGGTTTCTCCTGACTACACGGAAGCAGAGGGACAGCGTGTCATGGACAACGATGAAATATCCATTCGTATAACCCTCGGGCGGGGAGGCTATGCCGAGAAAGTCTGGACCAGTGATCTCTCGCACGACTATGTGACCATTAATGCGGAATATAGAACCTGAGCTCAATTAGGTCATTTTAAAAAAGCCTTATCAGAGGGCTTTCTTTTCAGAATGACCTGTCACTTTTTGATCCTCTTCTCTATAAGTTTTAATCTTGCATGAATCCGTTGCTTGATCAAATATTCAGTAAGTCGTTTACTGTGATTGTAAACTGTAATGCCTCTAGAGGTGCTATATGGAAAGTCAGCAGGAAATTCCCGTATTGATAGTTGGTGGTGGTGCGGCCGGAACGATGCTGGCACTTGAACTGGCTCGCTTCGGTATCAAATTTCGTTTGATCGATAGGCTTGAAGCGCCATCGTCACTTTCACGTGCAATTACCGTGCATGCACGCACTCTTGAAATTCTGGAAAGAATAGATAAAAGACTGGCTGACAGGATACTGGATAGAGGCATACACAGTCCTGGTTATGTGATTCATTATCTGGATGAAGAAGGACAACGTAGCGAAGTTCGCCCCGGGCTGGATTTCAGGGGGCTGGATTCCCGCTATCCTTTTCTGGTGACCCACGGACAGAATGAGACGGAACAGTCCTTGCGTGATTATATGAAAGAGACATTTCATGTAAATACAGAGTGGGGGGTGAGCTGTGAAAAGGTAGAAATACGGGATAATGAAGTTCATGCTGTATTGAAAAACAGATCTGGGCAGGAAGAGAAGATTAGATGCCGCTATGTAGTAGCTTGTGATGGCGTAAACTCCCGTATCAGGCATCAGCTACAAGTGGACCAAAATGATAGTGGCGATTATTCCGGCGCTGTACTTCAAAATCTGGATGTTGTTCTGGAGAATTTTCCTGATAAAGAAGAGTGGATGCATTATTGTGTTGGTCCAGGCCATTTTCTTATGGTCGCAAAATTACCTAGTGGATATACACGCCTTTTGATGAGTCAGCCTCCAGATAAGGCTGGCTCGGAGGAGATTCCCCAACAGATTTTCTACAATATACTTTCCAGCCATTTTGATGGCGTTGGCTTTGGTGATATTCAATGGCATTCCCGTTGGCAGAGCCATGTAAAACTGGCCCAATCCTACAGATATGGAAATATTTTTCTTGCTGGGGATGCTGCACATACACATTCAACAGCCGGTGGTCAGGGAATGAACTGCTGTATTCAGGATAGTTATAACCTTGGCTGGAAGATGGCTATGGTCTTAATGGGTGATGCAGATGAGTCACTGCTGGATAGTTATGAAAGAGAAAGAAAACCTATTGGTCACCAGGTAATAACAGCGGCTACAGACATACATAAGCTTTTCATGACAGGAAAAAATGAGGGGCCTGATGGATTGCGAGAGTTACAAAAATCAGGTTTTATTGAGGAATTAGTAGGTAGAGTATCAGGAGTTGCCTATCACTACAGGGAGGAAGGTCAGGATTTGGCAATAAAAACTGGATCTGTACAGGCAGGTGATAGAGCGCCGGATTCTGCGTTAGTTGATCACAGTGCAGAAAGATTATTCGATCTTACACGTCATACTAAATTTACCCTCCTGGTGATGACTGAAAATATGGATTGTCCTGGTGGGTTTTCAGAATGGATATACAATTTGGGCAATAAATACCGGCATCTTCTGGTTGCTCACCAGTTGGTTCCCGGGCCTGAGCGTTATGTTGAAGGTAATTCAGAACCAGTACTGCTACTAATTCGACCGGATGGGTATGTTGCTGCAAAAACGATCTGGAGTAACAGATGGGAGATTGAGGATTGGATACAAACTCAGTTATAAATCCGGAACAGTATCCAGTGCTTTTCTAATATTCCAGAATGGATTGATTAATAATGCCAACAACCCCGTATGAGAAAGTCGGAGTAAATATTGTTCATGTAGCCGTAGGTGTGGTCGTCAATCGTGCCAGGAAAGTGCTGGTAGCAAAACGTCACAATAGCCAGCATCAGGGAGGTCTCTGGGAATTTCCTGGGGGCAAGGTTGCTGATGGCGAAACCGTTCCTGATGCCTTGAACAGGGAATTACAGGAAGAAGTAAATATTTCGGTCAGAGAGTGTAGCAATCTGATGAAAATATCTCATGACTACGGTGACAAGCATGTGCTTCTTGATGTCATGCTCGTTAACGTTTTTTCGGGTAACGCAGAAGGGTTGGAGGGACAGCCCGTGATGTGGGTGACAGCCGATGAGATGGAGGCTATGGAATTCCCGGCCGCCAACAGGGAAATAGTGGATGCGGTCAGGAGTCTGCTGGATCATCGGAACCACTGAAATCTAGATCGTCGAGGTTAAAGTCTTCCGGGCCTTCCTCTACCGGTATGGCATTGCGCTCACTGGCCCAGTCACCAAAATCAATCAGCTGGCACTTTTTCGAACAGAATGGTCGGAATGTGTTTTCCTCAACCCACGCTACCTCTTTTCTGCAGGTGGGGCATGGAACTTTCCGTAAACCGGAGTCACTCTTCGTATTCATTGGCTGGAAATAGTCCTTCTTGTCATCATTTATTTGCCTGATTCTGCCTGCAAAGCCACGGCATCATCTCGCATGCCATAGAGCACCTGTAGCTTGCTGCTGCGCGTACCCGTCCTGATATTATTGTTTTCCAGGGTATCCTGAATAGCTTCATCAATGATCACCAGAGCCTCATCATAACGCTCCTGGTTGATAAGCTGCAGTGCAGAATTAAATAGCAGGCCAGAATCTGCTGTATTCCGGTAGGCCTGGTCCAGCAGCTCGAGCATTCTTTGAGAATTATTATCATGACTGGCCAGTCGTGCCAGGTCGAACTGGAACATGCCCTTGTCCCTGCCTTCAGTTTGAGCAACCAGCAATGTGAGTAGTGTCTCCAGAAATACCGGGTCATAGGGAGGGCATTGGTCATTGATGGATAGGGTAACCAGCTGTTGCATGGGGGATACGATATCACGGGACTCCGGACCAATTTGTGTCACCTGTTTCAGAATACTGTCTTTATCCGGGCCTGGCACCTCACCATTAACGCAGGCCAGGGTCATGAGGTTCAACATCAGCCTGAAGCTGTCATCCGTGTTTTCGATGGCTCTTGAGAATATCCTGGCTGCCAGTATCTCACCGGCAGGGTTTATTTTGGCGAGTTCTATGGCATGGAACTCAGCATTTCTCTGTGTATCCGGGTCCGCTTCATACCAGCGCTGTGATAGCTCAAGTGGCTCAGACCAGAGCATGCTGATCCTGGTGGTATTCAGGCACAGCATCAATACATAAAACGCCCCAATGAGTAATTTTACCCGGTGACTTCCCAGTGCCGCTGGCAGTGTATTTACAAAACCGACTATTGCACAAAAGACCAGCCCCATGAATGCCAGGTAGTTCCTGTGATGAAAGAAGAGCTCAAGTGGTAGTAACGTAGATTCAACCACATGCCCGGACCAGAACCATAACAGGCCAAAAAGCAGTAATCTGTTTTTACCCTGATAAACAAGAGCCAGGCACAAGAACGCAAGCCATGCAGCTATGGAAAACATGGTGGTCAATGGAGCAAACAGGGAGGTGGATACTGTTATGTCATGAAAAAGTCCCATAGCCCCGGTAGTGGGTAAAAGCAGAACAGAGAGGTATTGCCACAGGATTCTGGACTCTGTAAGCAGCCTTTCCGTCATGGAGAAATCGAAGCTTGCGGCAAAACCACCCTGAAGTTTTTCGAGAAAAAACAGTGGCAGCAAAATTACAAGTACTACCGGTAGCCACAGAAAAAGATAGCGCCAGTATTTCAGGCCGGAATGTACTGGTTGAGATGCGAGAAGGGTGTGCTCTATAACCAGTAAATAAAATACCAGGGAGGGTGCATTTTCCTTGCTGAACAGGGCCAGTAAGCCGGTGAGACCAAGATTGATGGTTAACAGGATAAGTTGGTGTCTGTGGTGTGAGTAATTTAACCGGAGCTTGAGGTGAAGAAAAATTCCCGTCAGCATAAAGCAGTTGCTTAATAGCGCCATACGTTGAATGGCATAAAGGACGGAAGAGGTATGAACCGGGTGCAATCCCCATATCAGCGCACATGCCAATGCAATTACAGTCCCCTGTGTCCTGCTTGTATTGAGCACCCCGGTCAGAAGTCTGCAGATCAGGTAAATGAGACTAGCATTAAGGCAGTGCAGCAGAAGATTAACCAGTTTGAACGCCCGGGATGAGTCAGGCCAGAAGTCGGCCTGAAGGGCAAAAGTGAACAGGGAAATCGGTCTGCCAGTAGGACCAGCGCCTCCTGAAAGGACAAATTCCCAGAAGTCACTGGTAAAAATTCCGGCGCCCTGAATATGAACAAGCGCATCCAGGTTTGGCCCATCATCAAACAGAAAGTCACTATCCAAACCACCGGCATAGCAGAGAATAATCGCCATGCTGATAAACGTAATATGGGCTAGTCTGCTACTGCAAAGTTGAAAGATTGTCAGGGTAGGCATGGCGCGGATCTGGTCAGTGCCCGGTGAACTGGCTATATGTATCATGCAGCTCTTTCACACGTGCTTCCAAAGCCTCAAGAGAGCTGTTGTTGTCTATGATGTCATCCGCTGCATTCAGTCTTGATTCCCTGTTGACCTGGGAAGCCAGAATTTTTTCGGCCAGTGCCTTGTTGCTACCATCCCTATTCATGACGCGGGCCAGCTGAACAGATTCAGGAACATCAACAACCGCGATTCGATCAACAAACCTGTAGTTCCCGGATTCAAGCAGCAGTGGAACAACCAGGATTACATAGCTTGTTTCAACACGCGCTACCTGATCCATGATAATTGCCTGTATAGCCGGATGAAGAAGGTTCTCCAGCCATTGTTTTTCCTTGTCATTGTGAAAAATAATTTCCCTGAGTCTGGCCCTGTTCAGGGACCCGTCGTTCTCAAGAATTTCCGGACCAAAATGAGCAGTAATTTGTTCAAACTGTGGCGTACCCCTGGAGACGAGAGTGCGGGAAATCTCGTCTGCATCAATGATCTGCGCTCCCAATGAGTTGAACAGCTTACTCACCGTACTCTTGCCACTACCAATCCCACCGGTAAGTCCGATGATCAGTGGCCTGGCATGTCGGTTTTCACTCATAAACCTGTTCCGGGTCAGAGCACCAGGGAATAATAAAATGATGTTATTTCAGAGCCCCACATCAGGGAAAGAAAACCTGCTGCGGCCAGATAAGGGCCAAAAGGAATGGGAATATTCCTGTCTCTTCCACGAATGACTATCAGGCCAAGGCCGATGACTGCGCCAACCAGTGAAGAAAGGAGGATGATAATTGGCAGGGCTTGCCAGCCTAGCCAGGCGCCAAGTGCTGCCAGGAGTTTGAAATCGCCGTAACCCATTCCTTCCTTGCCGGTTACCAGTTTGAAAAGCCAGTACACACCCCATAACAGGAGGTAACCTGCGATGGCGCCCCAGACGGCATCCTGGAGTGACGTCATCAGACCAAATGTGTTTATCAGAAGTCCAAGCCAAAGCAGGGGCAGGGTAATGTCATCGGGAAGAAGTTGATGATCAAAGTCGATCATCGCCAGGGTAACCAGGCTCCAAACCAGGATCAACAGCGCCAGTGTTCCCCAGCTGAAACCAAATTGCCAGGCAATCATGGCAGTCAATAGCGCCGTGATCGTTTCAATAATCGGGTAACGGGAAGAAATAGGTGCCTGGCAATGTTTGCACTTACCGCCCTGAATTAGCCAGGAGAATACCGGAATGTTTTCCAGGGCAGAGATTTCATGCTTGCATTTCGGGCAATGGGAATTGGGTATCGCCAGATTGAACCTATCATGTTGTGGCTGCTTGTCATCTGGAATATCTACTTCCAGCAATTCAGCACATTGCTGAGTCCATTCGCTTTCCATCATGACTGGCAGTCGATAAATCACCACATTGAGGAAGCTGCCAACAACAAGTCCGAAGGCAAAAGCGATCGCTGCCAATGCAACCGGATTGGCGGCAAAAAAGTCAGCAAATGTCATTGATTCGAGTTCTTAGACCACAGCACCAATCTGGAAGATAGGCATATACATGGCGATCATCAGACCACCGACGAGGACACCCAGTACCGCCATAATCAAGGGTTCCATCATCGATGTCAGGCCATCCACGGCATTGTCCACCTCTGCTTCGTAGAAGGTGGCGCATTTGTCCAGCATAGCATCAAGAGCACCGGATTCCTCACCAATGGATACCATTTGCAACACCATAATGGGAAACAGGCCTGTGGCCTTGATGGAGGCAGTCAGCTGCTGGCCGGATGTAACATCATCACGAATTTGCAGGGAAGCCGTCTTGTATACAATGTTACCTGTTGCACCGGATACGGAGTTGAGTGCGTCCACAAGAGGGACACCCGCTGCAAATGTCGTTGAAAGCGTACGGGTAAACCTGGCAAGACAGGAACTCTCGACAATGTCTCCGAATACCGGGAGTTTCAGGGAAAAACGTTCCAGGGATTCCTGAAATTTCTTGGAGCGCACTTTGGCCTCCTTGAAAATATAGCCGCCTATTCCCACGCCTGCGAGTATGTATAACCACCAGGCAATCATGAAATCTGAAAGCCGCATGACATACTGGGTGAAAAGTGGCAGCTCGGCACCAAAGCTGGAAAAGGTTTCGGCAAACTGGGGTACTACCTTGATCAGAAGGATGGCTGTCACAATACCGGCTACGGCCAGTACTGTGAGCGGATAGTTCATGGCTTTCTTGATCTTGGCTTTCAGGGCCTCGGATTTTTCCTTGTAGGTTGCCAGCCTGTCTAGCATGGTTTCCAGGGCGCCTGACTGCTCACCCGACTCAACCAGATTACAGAAGAGTTCATCAAATTGGCGTGGGAATTTACGGATGGCATCTGCAAAATGATTACCTGCGGATACATCGTCCCGAATAGAGAAAACCACTTCCCGCATACTTGGGTTTTCTAGACCTTCTCCAACGATTTCAAAAGATTGTACAAGCGGAATACCGGCTTTCATCATGGTCGCCAACTGGCGTGTGAAAATGGCAATATCCATCGGCTTGATAGCCTGCTTGGAGGCACCAAACAGGGGTTTGGCCTTTTTCTTAACCTTGGTAGGCTTGATGCCCTGCTTGCGCAGTTGGGCCTTGACCAGTGCGGCACTGGTACCAGTTACTTCGCCCTTGGCGGTTTTTCCCTTGGCATCCTGTCCCTGCCAGACGAAGATTGCCTGTTTAATTCCGGTTTGTGCGGGAGCTGCCATAATCTCTTACCTCACTTAAACGTCTACTGTCATGCCGGACCGAATCCGCAATTAACTGTGTATCCGTAACCGGGAGTCATACTCCCTGATGCAGGTTTACCTGGTGGTATCAGGTAAGCCTGTTGACTTCAGCTATGCTGGTCAGGCCCTGTGCGGCTTTTTCCAGCGCTGATTCCCGCAGGGTATTAAACCCGTTGCGGGCCGCTAATTCTGCGATCTGTATCGAATTTCCACCTTCCATAATAACACGTGAAATTGACTTCGTAATTGTTACTGCTTCGTATACCCCGGTCCGGCCACAATAACCAGCGTGGCACTTCTTGCAGCCCTGGGGAGCAAACAATGTAATGCTGTCCAGCAGGTTTTCAGAAAAACCCTCCTGAAGCAATGACTTAGCGGGTAAGTTTACCGGTTTTTTGCAGTGATTACATAAGCGCCTGAGTAATCTCTGGGCTATCACCAGGCTGATTGAATTGGCCACCAGGTAGGGAGATATACCCATATCAGATAACCGGGTCAGGGCCTGGACGGCATTGTTGGTATGCAATGTCGTAATAACCAGGTGCCCGGTTTGAGCTGCCCTGATCGCAATCTTTGCGGTTTCTGTATCCCTGATTTCTCCCACCATAATGACATCGGGATCCTGGCGCAGAAACGCTCGCAGTGCGCTGGCAAAATCCAGGCCAATACTGGAATTGATCGCCAGCTGATTGACCCCTTCAAGATGTATTTCAACAGGGTCTTCAACTGTTGCGATGTTCTTTTCCCGGGTGTTGAGTAACTTGAGTCCGGCATACAGCGATGAAGACTTGCCACTGCCGGTGGGGCCGGTCACAAGAATAAGTCCTTGCGAAGATCTGAGTGCATTCAGATAAACTTCTTTTTGTTCCGGCGTGAAGCCGAGCTCCTCAAGTTCGAGTTTTTCCAAACTGTGATCCAGTATTCTCAGTACAGTTTTTTCACCCCATAATGTGGGAGCTGTGTTCACCCTGAAGTCCATGGTTTGGCCATGCTGCCCGGCCATCCTGAATCGGCCATCCTGGGGCAGTCGTTTTTCAGAGATATCCAGCTGGGCCATTACTTTCAGGCGTGAGATGATTTTCCGTGCAATGCCCAGTGTGGGCCTGGTTACTTCCCGTAGTACACCATCCAGACGAAACCGGATTCTGGCAATGTTTTCGTAAGGTTCGATGTGGATATCTGAAACTCCTTCCTGAATGGCATCCCTGAGAATCCTGTTTACCAATCGCATTACCGGTGTTTCATTGCCGGGTTCAGATTCTTCACTTGTGCTTTGTGGCTCTTCATCCTGCTGAATTGTCCCGTAGTCCAGGGTTGAAAGCTCTCCCAGGTTATCTTTCTCGGTAACCGGATTTTTCAGCACCTCCCTGATTAACAGATCCAGTTTTTGCGCTTCGACGACAATCAATTCAAGTTTGCAGCCAGTCTGGAACTGGATATCAGCAAAATATTCTTCACAGGCAGGATCTGATACAGCGATGAACAGGGAGTTGTTGTGGCGGAAAAGGGGAAGTAAGTGGCTGTTTTTGACAAGGTCCGGGTCAATGCATGCAAGTGGAAGGAGCGTGGGGTCTACGGCATCCAGGTCAAGCAGGGGAAGACAGAATTGACCGGCAGCCTCCTCTGCGAGCTGGAAGCCGTCAATCATCTGCCTGGACACCAGATACAAGACAAGTGGTATGTCTGCGCGGGTAGCGTCTGTGCGGGCCTGCTCGAATACATCAGATTCAAGTAATCCGCTGGCGACTAGCCAGTGATAGGTGTCTGTTATTTCTGCTCTGGAGTTCATCGTCCCTGATGCCTGAAAAAAGCCTGATACCCTTTTCAACAATTAGTGTAATCGAGAATCAGCGGTTTGCCACATTGGTCCACTCGATGAAATCAAATCCTAATCATGTTGTGGGTGAAAGAGTTCTGCGGGTGTGACTGTTTTTTTAGTGATGTGACAAAAAATGTCAATCCTGGTTGTCAATTGTCAGGCTCTGAATGCTATTATTCTGATATTAAAAGTGTTTTTTTATGGGAACATGAAGGCCAAAGGGGGTAAAAGTGAGGGTGAGATCACGCTTTTTGTTGAATTCACGGCCAGGCTGATTAATGGCATAGTTATTGCTTCTTCATTACTTGCTCTCTTCAGGACGATTGTGAGCCACCAGGCGACAGGATAAAGGATGAATGACTGTAGCCCGGAATGGCTGATAAGCGTCTGGAATATTAGCTAATATTATTCATGCACATGTTTTATCAGGAGATGACAATGAAAAACATGAAGACTAATCAAAAGGGTTTCACCCTTATCGAATTGATGATCGTAATTGCGATCATCGGTATTCTGGCTGCAGTAGCTCTGCCGGCTTACCAGGACTACACAATTCGCGCTAAAGCTTCCGAGCTTGTACTGGCCTCCAGTGCTGCGAAAAATACAATCACGGAATATGCTCTGATCAACAACACGCTGACCATTCCTACTACTGTAAATGTGCAGTCAATCAACCAGGGCATGGTTTCTTCCCTGTACTGGTCTGGTACCTATATCGTTGTTGAAGGTAGCGCAACTAATCTGGGTACAGCAGTTACTCTTTACATGAAACCATCAGGTGACCCATCTACTGGTATCCTGTGGATCTGTGAAGCAGGTGGTGCGGGCACTTCTTACCTGCCCTCCAGCTGTCAGTAATCCCAAGCTGTATGAAAAGCCAGTCCTTGCATTTGTAAGGGCTGGTTTTTTTTATCCTGAAATTTAGTCCATCCTGCCTGATGTTTAACAGTACAAAACATGTCCTGATTTTTTTTCTGCTTTCGTCTCTGGTTATAACAGTGCTCGTTTACTGGCCGGGACTCAATGGCCCCTTTCTGCTTGATGATTATCTGAATGTTGTCCAGGCCTATGTTGGCGAGCTGGATATTTCCCGCATCTATTATGTTGCCACTCATAATGAAAGCGGTATTCTTGGCCGGCCTGCGTCCATGGTCAGCTTTATTTTCAGTGGGTTGGTGCATGGTCCCGATCCATGGGGCTACAAATTTCATAACCTGATAATTCATCTTGCCAATGGCCTGCTTGTATACCTCTTGATATTCAGGGTTCTCTCCAGGCTTGCACCAAAGACTGATCAAAAACAACATATGATCGTCGCCGGGCTAACATCCCTGATGTGGTTGCTTCATCCACTAATGGTCAGCACAGTTCTCTATGTGGTCCAGCGGATGGCGCAGCTATCTGCCCTGTTTACCTTGGCATCTCTGTTGATATACCTGGAACTCAGGGAGAGGACGTTCAAAAAGCCCTGGTCGTTTTATGTGCTTGGATATGCCGTCTTTCCATTGATAGTACTGCTTGCAGTCTTTTCCAAGGAAAACGGCGCCCTCATACCGGTATACATATTGGCCATTGAATTTATCGTGTTCAGAGCCAGGTTCAATGATGCGGTAACGCGCAGAAGGATTGCGGTTTTCCTGGCCATTTTTGTGTTGATCCCACTGGTCGGCGGCAGTCTTTACCTGGTGACCCACTTTGAACGCTTCACCAACTATGCCCTGCGTGAATTTACCTTGCCGGAGCGACTCATGACTGAGCTTCATGTGATTGTTGCCTACCTGAAAATGATTTTGCTGCCAAGGCTCTCTGACATGACCCTGTTTCATGATTATTTTCCGGTAACGCGACAGCTGGACTGGTCTACCGGTATTTTATTTTTGCTCTTGATAGCTGCTATCTCCGCTGTTTTTTTCTGGCGCAAAAAAGCCCCTGTGGCAGCATTTGCCATAGCGTGGTTTATTGTTTCCCATCTTCTGGAATCCACATTTCTAAGCCTGGAAATCATGTTCGAGCACAGGAACTATCTGGCTGCCATGGGGCCTTTGCTGGCTGTAGTTTACTATGCGGCAAACGTACCGGGTTATCCCAAGGTCATGTACTACAATGTCATCTTCCTGGTTATGATTGTTTTTCTTTGCTTTGTCCGCGTACAGGAGTGGACAGCCAGGGAAAGTATTTTCCAGGTAGCTATTGCTGAACACCCGGACTCATACAGGGCCCAGACCGAGATGGCTACCCTGCAATACAGGGCAGGCAACCTGGAAGCAGCGATCGCCCACCTGGAGGTTGTAAAACAGTTACGCCGTAATGATTTTGGCCCTGTTATTCATCAGGCTGTTTTTCTGTGTGGTAGCGGTAATGATTTATCGCCCTGGTTTGAAGATGCAGAGGAGAAGGCCAGGCAGTATCCGGTGACTACCTATTCACTAACAGCCTTGGATAATATGGCCGTTGTCCTGGGGAATGGAGATTGCCCGGAACTTGATGGACAAACGATACTGCGCCTGGTGGAAATTGCAAAAGCACAGCCGGATAATCAGACCCATGAAAACTACATTGGTTTTCTGGAAAAAATAGAAGGCCAGATATACCTCATCCAGGGTGATGCCCGGAAAGGGATGGGATTATTGTTGTCTGCCTATAATCATACGGGTATGGTCAGGATTCTGGCGAATATGGCCGAAATCCTACTTAGTGTTGATCGTCTTGACGAAGCAGAACAGATTATTGGTTACATGGAAGGAATTAACGAGGAATCGGGTGGTGTGGAAACAGCCCTGTTGATTCCTCTGAGAGAACAGCTGGAGCAGGCCAGGACTGGAGGGCCTTCAATTGAATAAAGCAGACATCTCTATCGTCATACCTGCCAAGAATGAGGCATCAAATCTGGAAGGCTTGCTGCCGGAACTGGTTTCACTCTATTCAGATGCAGAAATTATCGTCGTTAATGACGGGTCCACTGATTCCACCGTAGAAATCTGCCAGGCCAACAATGTTAACGTTGTCACACATCTTTACAGCAAGGGTAATGGTGCCAGCATTAAAACCGGTGCCAGGACGGCAACCAGGGATGTAATAGTGTTTATGGACGGTGATGGTCAGCATCAACCGGCAGATATCGAGAGGTTGCTTGTCGAAATAGAGACTGGTGCTGATATGTGTGTGGGGGCTAGGGATAGCGAGTCGCAGGCAAGTATCGGGCGATCACTGGCTAATCAGGTCTATAACAAGCTGGCTACGTGGATTTCCGGCCATCACATTCCAGACCTGACATCGGGATTCAGGGCCGTTAAGCGAACAAAGTTTCGGGAATTTCTCTACCTGTTGCCCAATGGTTTTTCCTATCCCACAACCATTACGATGGCGTTTTTTCGTGCGGGTTACAGTGTCTCCTATATCCCCATTACAGCAAGAGCCAGGGGAGGAAAAAGCCACATCAACCTGTTAAAGGATGGGGCCCGATTCCTGATCATCATATTCAAGATTGGTACACTGTATTCACCCCTGAAGATTTTTATACCGACTGCCATGGCATTTTTTGCTACAGGTCTTGGTTATTATGTGTATACCTTTATTACGCGTCATGCCTTCTCAAACATGAGTGCTGTGCTATTCATTTCAGCCATTATTGTATTTTTAATTGGTCTGGTTTCCGAGCAAATTACTTCGTTGATGTATAAGGACAATGGCTAGTCGGCCGACTTGAGTAGTGACCATTCTTTCTCTATATCAATGACGGTTTGTGCGATATCGTATTCCGTATCGACGAAACCAGCTGCCTGCCTGGTAATTTCATTGACAATCTCCGGTGTCTGATCGAGCCTGTTGATACACTGGATCAGTGAATCCAGGCTGCCATTGTCATACATCAGGGCCAGTGGTCTGGACTTGTAAAAAGGGGAAAGAAAATCAAGGTTTGGCAGGATTACCGGTATACGGTAATGCATGGCTTCAACCACAGAGGTCGGGACAAATTGTTTTTCTTCCTGTCCATAGGGAAATACAAAAGCCTGGCAATACTCATAAATGGAAGGGATGGACACTTCGCCTTTTAGCTCCAGGCTGTCATCCGGCCAGGTATTGTCAGGTAGGTTACGTAGAAACTTTGCCGTATCGGGATTGGATAAAAACGGTACAGCAACGATGAGGCGGTACCCCATTGTCGAGAGTGCCTTGCCTGCCTGAAACAGAATCCTCAGTCCACGGACATCAAGTACGTACTCCAGTCGTTCTGCATTGAAGGCTGAGGTTCCAGCCATAAAAAGGAGGTTTTTCCCGCTATTTTCAGTGCCAAGGATGGTTTCCTGTTGCGGAAATTTTACGCCAAAGCGTATACCCCTGGTTTTACCGGTATGTTGATTGAAATAGACGTTCTTTAAAAAGAGTCGGTGAAAAAGGGAATTGGCTTCCATTGTCAGGGAGTACATCAGTGTGATGGCGGGTATGCCATGTTTCCTGCAGATTCTGGAAAACCGCCAGATAGACCATAGATTGGCAATACCCCTGATGCCATGAAAAGCGCCAAAAGGAAAGTAGCAGACAAGGTCGGGATTAATGTCTGTCAGTTTTTTCGATAATGAGCCCACAGGTATTAGCAGATGATCCCTGGGGCTGCTCACTTCATAAGTATCAAATGATGTTGGCAGGTTTGTTTTTTCATCCGGATCTAGTGTGGTCAGGCCATGAAGATCCCATCGATTACTGGCCTGATCAACCAGGTCGCAGACGAATTTTTTTCGACCTTCTGTCCAGGGCGTGCAGATTTTGGGCGCAACAATCAATACCTTCATCAGGGGGCAGGCTTGGTCGCTGTAATCAGGTATTGTTCTGCAAGAAATTTTAAGGGTGCTTTACGATGCCAGAGCCCTGCCCTAAAGGCGAATGTCTCTGATAGCCTGGCTGCCAGAACCAGATGCCAGCCTGCAATACCTTGTGCTCTAGCATGGGAAAAACCCGCATGCTCTATGGAACGGCAAGTCTTACCTGGAAGATTGTAGATGGAGAAAGGCGCCAGCCGTTTATATCGAATCAGGTTATAAAGTACATGGGGAATCACATAAAACCAGCGGGCAATCATGTTGTCGAAATCCACGATCAATTGTCCACCGGGAGCCAGCACGCGATTGAATTCCTGAAACAGGCGTTGCTGGTCATGCCACTCGAACAGATGCAGAAAACGGGTCGAAACAAGTACGTCAAAACTGTTATCCGGGAAGGGTAAAGAAAACGCATTGGCTTGCAAACAGGTTACCTGTTCAGGGTCACTGCCAAATTTGTTTTTTGACATCATTTCCGGTGTCAGGTCGCAGGCAGTCAGTTTATTAAAATGCTTTACGAGTACCTGGGTGGTATGTCCGGTACCACAGGCAACTTCCAGACAGCGTACATCCCTGCCAATATCAGAAAGTACATTATCCAGGATATGGTGATGCAGTTTTCTGAATAATCGACCATAACGGGTTTCATATCGTGTCTGTTCGTAAACTGCAGCTTCCTGGGCATAAAACGCCTGGAACTTTTCGTCATCGGACATGCATGAATTCTCCAGAAAAGCCCAGTATACTGCATATTTGGTCTATGCTGGGACCAAGCAGATCACATTTGCAGGTAGAGTCTGCGCTGGCATTGACGGCTTGCTGAACACCTTCTCCTCATGCTTTTCTCAAAATCACGCATCATAGGACTTATATGTACCGTCGCGACTCTGGCGTCAGCAATCTCTATTCTTTTTGATGTAGCGGATAAGGACAGTATTGCCAGTCTTGGTAACTTCATGTCACCCGCAATCTGGATTCCTTTGTTTGTTCTCTTTGCACTGCACTTTTTTGCAGAGCCAGTCCGTTGGACAGTGTATTCATCGATCAATGCATACAGGAACAGCGGTGAACCTGTCCTGTTCAGACATGTGTTTGCCTGTTTCAGTATTACCGCACTTTTGAGTTATTCGCTTCCCTTCAAACTCGGGCTTCCTTTACGGCTGTACCTGCTAACCACTTACCTGAAGCTGGAAGCTGCGAAAGTGGTCAAGCTGATGGCTGTTGATGGGGTATTCAACTTGCTTAGCTGGACTCTGGTATCTGTCGTATTGATTCTTTTTTTACCTGACGTGCTGGCCTATTTTACCCAGGTACTGGATATTGAATTGATCATATCGCTTTTTGTCGCAGGATGTATCGCACTCTCCTGGTTGTGGTGGAAGAAGCGAACCCAGATCAGGAACCTGCTCTTTTCGATTCCAGCGAGGCTGGCCATTATTGTCATTGCAACGCTGGTTATTGACGTGCTTTTTTATGGGGTGAGGCACTTTATGCTGGCCAGGGTTCTTGAAGTGGATATTCCCTTGATGGCTATTTTTGTCATCAGCATCATTGCCGTATTTGCGGGTATTCTTTCTACGTTGCCCATGGGGCTGGGTGCCTATGATGCCAGTTTGGTCGCATTGCTGGGCATATATGGTGTAGATATCGAGCTGGGATTGATTATCGCATTCAGTAATCGACTGGGTATGATATTGACCAGCATCATACTTGGTGTCCCGTCAGGCATTGCGCTACTAAAAAACAGTGATCAGGTGCCAGCAAATCAATCGAGGCAATTGTGATACAAATACAGGACAAACCACTCATGCTTGCTTATGCTGGAACGCCGGTTTACTGGCTTCTTAAGGGGGTTACCTTGATTCGGAGTTATGATGGATAAGGACTATATTGTATTTGGTAAACCAGAGATTCTTGATGCTGAAATAGACGAGGTGGTGGACTCTCTTCGGAAAAACTGGCTGGGGACCGGACCTAAGGTAAAGCGTTTTGAGCAGCAGTTTGCCGATTATAAAAAAGTGGATTTTTCACAAGTCGCTGCCGTTAATTCCTGTACAGCTGCTTTACACCTGAGCCTGCTTGCTGCAGGTATCAGGCCCGGTGATGAAGTTATCACCACGGCCATGACGTTTTGTGCCACGGTAAACGCTATCATTCATGCTGGCGCTACTCCCGTATTGGTGGATGTACTGCCTGACACATTCAATATTGATCCAGCTGCAATCGAGGACCGGATTACTGAAAGCACGCGCGCTATTGTTCCAGTTCATTATTCCGGTAATCCTTGTGATATGGAGGCGATAATGAAAATTGCTTCCAGGCATGATCTCAAGGTCATCGAAGATTGTGCTCATGCCCTTGAAAGTGATTTCAGGGGGCAGCCACTAGGCACTTTTGGTGATTATGGGTGCTTCAGTTTTTATGCCACAAAAAATATCACTACCGGGGAAGGGGGGATGGTGATTGCCAAATCACCGGAAGCCATCAACAGGATAAAAACCCTGGCGTTACATGGGATGAGTACCGATGCATGGGCCCGATTCAGTGATGATGGTTATAAGCATTACCAGGTAACGCAGGCAGGGTTCAAATACAACATGATGGATCTGCAAGCCGCAATTGGCATTCATCAGCTTGAACGAATTGAGGCAAATTGGGAAAAGCGCCGTGCCCTTTTTGCCCGCTATCACCAGGCTTTTGCTGACCTACCCGTGCAGTTGCCCGTTGCTGAAGATGACATGGGCAGATCCGCTTACCATTTATTTCCGATATTACTGCATGACTCGGCAGCAGTGAGTCGGGATGAATTCATGGTGAAAGCGCATAATGAGGGAATAGGGACAGGTGTACATTATTTGAGTATTCCGACCCATGAGTTTTATAAAAATGCTTTTGGCTGGAACGAAAATGATTTTCCTGTAGCACAAACCATCGGTCAATCAACAGTAAGCCTGCCTTTCAGTCCGTCACTCGGGGAGTCTGAAATTATCAGGATTATCGATACTACACGCCGGATTCTGACAACATGAATGGCACAATGAATGAGTAATATCCGGAATCAATGGGAAGAACGTCAACAGCATCTGGGTAATACAGAACGTGCTGTGCTTTTCAAGAATTTCCCCGATGCCTTCAATAACAGTGTCCATCAGTCCCACCTTGATTTTCTGATGGCTTGCATGCCCGAAGGCACCCGCAACATGCTGGATGTTGGCTGCGGCTACGGCAGACTGGCTTTGCCCTTCAAGAACAAGTTTCCCGAAATAACTATAGAAGGCGTCGAATTTTGTGAGGAATTTGCCAGGGAATTTGAGAAAAACGTAGGCCCCTGTTTTCATGGGAGTGCTGTTGATTTCATTCCACAGAAATCCTACTCGTTTGTCTCTATCGTCACATTGTTGATGTACCTGGATGCCGATCATCAATATCAAGTGCTTTCGACAATCTGGAAGGCACTGGAGCCGGGAGGCAGGATTGTCATTATTGAACCCTACATGAATATACTTGTTTCCATCAGGCGCTTGCTTAAATTGAAAAAGTTTACGCCAACCGGTGGAAAAGTGGGTTATTTCAGCAATCAAGAATTAAGGAGGCTGGTAAAACGTGTTGTTCCCGAGACCGCGATATCGGCAACTTCCTATACCAAATTCCCGTTTACAGGATTTCCGCGATTGCATATTGGCATATGCCTTGAAAAGCCGGCTGCTTAATCAATCAGTGTCATCAGTGTATCGGTAATTGCCGGTAGTGAGAAATCGGCCGCCGCCTTTCTGATACCGTTTGCATGGATCTCTGGATTGGCGTCGAGTGCCTTATTGATTGCTTCAGCGAAATCCCGTGGAGAGGGGTGGGAAGCAAGCACACCGCAGTTATAATGGTTTATGAGCCGTTCGAGATCTCCAACGGGCGTGGTAATAACAGGTTTTCCAGCTTTCATTGCGTCAGAAAAAACCACTGGAATGCTCTCTATCCTGGATGGGATCAGCACGTAATCACACCAGGAAAACAGTGACTGGGCTTGTTCCCTGTTAAGATAGCCTCCCACTTCAACTGGCCTGCCAGCATTTTTCAGGATATGGACACCTTCAGATACCAGATTTTCCAGAGGTCCACCCCCAAAAATTTTCACCATGTGGATTTTTTGCCAGGCACTTTCATTAAGAAGAGACAAGGCTTCTATCAGGATATCTGTCCCTTTGTTGTGGTGCCAGCGGCCCAGAAACGCGAGGTTTTTTTTGGCATTGCTGGAGGCGGCTTGGGGTGGTTCCAGACAGAAGTCACGGGTGCTTGGCAGAAAATGACAGGGTTTGCCAGAAAGGCGTTGCACATCATCCCGAAGCTGATAGCCATCAGCAAAATTTTGGTGACTGTTCTGTAAAACATTTTTAAGCCAGGTGTGGATAATAGGAATTTTTCCCAGTGACCAGATATCACTGCCTAGGGCCCATGTGGAGTAGGGGATACCAAACTCTTTCCCGGCTTTCCGGGCCCATGCCCCGGAAGGCAGAACCCAGAATGCAAGAATATGATCAACTTGTTGATTGTTGTTAAGTAGACATTTCAAGGCTGAATATCCGGACATCAGGGTTTGTATAATGGGTAACCAATGCAAAGGATTCCAGGGCTTTAACAAAGACAGGGGTTTGTCGGGAGCATGATATCGTATTACTTCAAGTGAGCCCTGTTGTAACGTGGCATTCCTTGTTCCTGGGGCAAGTACAGAAACCCGGGATTTGTTGGAAAGCTCCAGGGCAAAATCCCTTACAAAGGCACCAGCAGCCTCACTTCCGTCATTGTCTTTGGGGTAAGAGGTTGTGATGAGGACAAGATGTTTTGTCATGGATCGTTTCATCAATATGAGTTGAAACTATAATACCGACATTCAATTTTCATATCTGCCATATTTCCACCATTGGTTGAAACAGCATGTCATAATGACTGCTCATCCAGAATGGGGCAAGAAGAGTGCTTTGATGAGTGCATCACAACCCTGTAAATGTATTCCTATAAAATCAGAAAATTAAATCGGAACGATCAGGCTGGTTATTTTATTCGCTAAAATTCATTTAATTAAAAGTATAAACAGAACATATACCTGTTCATGACAGTACATAAGAATCAAAACTATTTTGGCGAAACGAAACATCTGGCATTCCGGCCGGATATCGAGGGCTTGAGAGCAGTAGCTATTCTTGTCGTGGTGGCCTGTCATGCGGGTGTGCCATGGCTTAATGGCGGTTTTATTGGGGTAGATGTTTTTTTTGTCTTATCAGGTTACCTGATTACGGGTTTGCTGGTGAAAGAGCTTTCAGCAACATCAAGAATTGATTTTCTGGATTTTTATTTCCGCAGACTCAAGCGATTGCTTCCGGGACTGCTCACGATGATGGTCTTCAGTTCACTTTTTTCTGCTGTCATGCTGGCGCCTTATGAGCAGGTCAATCAGGCCCTGTCTTCATCATCGGTGTACTTCTGGGTATCGAACTTATTTTTTAGTCTCATGGAACTGGACTACTTTTCTCCCCAGGCAGAAAGTTTTCTTTTTCTGCATACCTGGTCACTGTCTGTAGAAGAGCAGTTTTACCTGGTCTGGCCAATCTTTATTCTGGGGCTGTTCAGTATCGCTAGAAAGAATATCGACCGAGGAGCAGAAAAAGTACTGGTAGCCTATCTTGGACTGGTGTTTGTCTGCTCCTTGCTACTTTGTCTTTATCTTTCCTATACGCAACCCCTGTGGGGATTTTTCATGATGCCCTCCAGGGGCTGGCAGTTTGCAATGGGCGGTTTGTTGTTTGTTGTGGGGAATCGTTCCGGTAAGGGGCGCCAGGACAAAACAGCATCTCTGGCCAGGATGCAGTGGGCTGGTTGGGCAGGCTTGCTGATAATACTTGGCAGTGCCATGTTGTTCAGTGAGGATATGGTCTATCCATCTTTCTGGGCTATTTTCCCTTCACTGGGAGGCGCACTGGTCATCTTGTCCGGAATTCACCAGCCTTCATCTTTGCAACAGATGCTGGCTAACAAGCCAATGCAGTTCATTGGTAAGGTTTCCTATTCCTGGTATTTATGGCATTGGCCTGTTTTGCTGCTGGGTAATATTCTTTTTCCGCTAGCGGGGGTGGCGGGGAAAGTATTGATGGTACTTGTTTCATTCGGCCTGGCAGTACTAACTCTGTTCTCGATCGAACTGCCCTTGCGTAATCGACCATTGTTTGCCAGGCGTCCGGCCCTGACAGTTTCATTCTCAATTGGGCTGATGATCGCCGGCTATTTCGGGGCCAGTGTATGGGAGCAGAAAGCCAAGGTGTGGGCAAACTCCGGGGATCAATTGAGGTATCAGCTTGTTAGAAAGGATCTGCCGACAATCTATTCCATGGGATGTGATGACTGGATTAACAGTGCCGAAGTAAAGATTTGCAGTTTTAATGCTGATAACCCCGCGAAAAGAGCGTTATTTATTGGGGACAGTATTGTCATGCAGTGGTTTCCCGGGCTTGCAAAACCATTACTGGCAGATGGTTGGCAGGTGCTTGTGCTGACCAAGTCCGGTTGCCCAATGGTGGATGAGCCGATTTATTATGACCATATCGGGCAGGAATATACGGTCTGCAGTATCTGGCGACGGACAGCACTGGATCAAATGATGAGCCTGCAGCCAAAGGTGATTTTTACAGGCAGTGCCTCAGATTACGCTTACTCACCCGGACAATGGCTTGAGGGTTCCAGGCGCGTAGTGGATATATTGTCAGACGCAGCGAATCAAGTTTTTGTTATACCGGGTACTTATCGTTTGCCTTTTGATGGTCCGCTTTGCCTGGCGCGGCAGGAATGGCAGCCTGATATGCTGTCCGGGATTAACCACTGTGCATGGTCACCTGCTGAAGATCAGGACAAACATGTATTGCTTGCATTGTCGGAAGTTGCAAATGCCCACTCCAATGTTAATGTGCTGGACCTGAATCCTCTGATTTGTCCGAAGGGGGTTTGTGCATCCATGATTGATGAGGAGATTGTTTATCGCGATTTTCAGCATGTGGCTGCCAGTTTCGTAGAACAGAATAGTGGACAGTTAAGTGCTCTAATAAAGGAAGTATCAGAAGGCACGGACACAGTCCGCTGAAAGGAAGGCAGCTGTCTTGACATGATTGAACGGCTGTGCCAAAAATTCAAAAAATTAAACAAGTTGATTACCGGAGATATTATGAAGGCCATTATAAAAATTTCAGGAAGTCTTGCGCTGGCAGCGGTTGTCAGTGGTTGTACTATGGCAGGTTCATCTGGCTGGATGGAGTTGGACGAAAGTTTTTCCGGCTGGCATATGTCCGGGGATGCCAATTGGCGTTGGGAAGGGAATGAACTGGTTGCCGATGAAGCGTCCGGCATCAGTCATCTGGTGACAGATGAAAGTTACTCCGACTTCCAGATACAGGCCGAATTTTGGAACCATGAAGGCGCCAACAGCGGGATATTTATGCGTATCCAGGATCCTGATGCAATCTCGGATTCTTCAGCGTACGAGGCCAATATTTATGATGACCGTCCGGATCAAAGTGGCCGTACCGGCGGTATTCCTAATTTTCTCCCTCCCGAAGCTGTGATTGATACCTGGGATCAGTGGAACACCTATGACATTACCATGGATGGTGACCGTGTCACGGTGAAGCTCAATGGAGTGACAACGATTGACGGGACTGATGATAATTTCTCCAGCGGGCCGATATCCCTTCAGTACGGAGCAGGCACCATCAAGTTCAGGAATGTGCGGATAAGAAAATTATAAGCTGTGGCGATTGTGCCTAATCCGGCATTTCTGCCCTAATGGGGTACGTAGCTATACGCCAGCTATCATGACTTGATGGGGCCAGGATTACTGTAAAAATTGTAGACCGGGAAGATGATATCTTCCCGGTTTTATTTGCGTAGACAATACCTGGCCTGCAAGATGAGCGTTAATCAAACAACATGGTAAAGTCGGTTGCTGAAATATGCTTGGTCAGTGAACCTACACTTATATAATCAACGCCGGTTTCTGCCACAGCGACAGCAGACTCAATGTCATACCCGCCTGATGCTTCCAGTTTCGCCTGTCCATTATTGATCCGAACAGCTTCGCGAAGCATCTCCAGGGTATGATTATCCAGCAGGACAATGTCGGCATTGGCCGCCAGGGCTTCCTTCAGTTGCTCATGAGTTTCCACTTCAACTTCAACATGCTTCCCGGGATGCAATTCACGGGCTTTCCTGATAGCTGCGGTAATACCACCCGACGCCGTGATGTGATTCTCTTTAATGAGATAGGCATCATAAAGTCCTATTCGGTGGTTATAGCAACCTCCGATCTGTACGGCATATTTCTGTGCCAGCCTGAGTCCAGGGATGGTTTTACGGGTATCGAGAATCTTGACGTTGGTATGTTTCACCTGGCCTGAGATAGTTTTTGCTCGGGAGGCAACGGCAGACAGGGTTTGCATGAAATTGAGTGCTGATCTCTCCGCTGTTAACAGGGAGCGTGCCTTACCTCTGATGATACAGACCACATCATTCGGACTGAGCGATTCTCCATCATGCAGCACCCACTCAACCGTGATATCAGGATCCACCTGCTTAAACACTTCATTGACCCAGGGTTCGCCGCACAGGGTAGCATGCTGACGGCAGATAATTCTGGCCTCTGCCATACGGTCGGGTGGTATCAGTTCAGCGGTGATATCGCCTGTACCGATGTCCTCTGCCAATGCATAGCGCACGGTATCGGCAACATTGTCCAGCAGGGGAGAGTGCAAGGGGTTGTTCATGGGCCTGTATCCTGGAGAAGCCTGAAAAAGGGTGGATTATAGGCTATTAATCAGGATTATGCCTGAGCGTAAGGGTGCTACCCTGCTGTGTAAATTCAACCTGCTGCAAGGCGCTCATGCCAAGCAGTACCATGCGTTCATCCATGGCAGGGTTGATGCTGGCGCGAACGTTGTGGAGCGTAATTTCACCCAGGGACAGCTTGTCTATAATCGTGCTGTAAATATTCACAATGCCATTGGCTGTCATGGCCTGGCTTTGATAGCCGTATTCAAGGCCACTTGTCTGGGCAAGACCGGCCGGAATAACCACATCAGTGGCACCGGTATCGAGAATAAAATCGGCCTGGACATCGTTTACTGATCCGGTCATGACATACTGTCCCTGACGGTTACTTTGCAGAATGACTTCAGTATCTCCGAATGCATTGATGGAGGATTCCGGTGATCTGTTGGGGTTGTAGGCATTGTCCAGGACCCCATCAAAAAAAGTGGTCAGCACAAAAAGCCCAAGGATGAAGCCGGCAGCTATCATTCCCTGTCCTATGTGTTTGCTTTCCTGGTGAGGGTCTTTGGGCTTCATGTCAACTTTATCGGTAACGGGTTGATTATAAACGGATGATGGTTCGGGTAATATGAGCGTATGCAGATTACGAACCACATACTCCAGCAGGCACGACAGGTAGCGTCTCCCAATTGCGGTGACCGTCCTGATGAAAATGATATTTCATTACTGGTTATTCACAACATCAGCCTACCACCCGGTGAGTTTGGTGGACCTTATATAGATGATCTTTTTTGTAATCGCCTTGACTGTACGGTTCACCCTTTTTTTCAGGAGATCAGTAGTTTGCAGGTCTCATCGCATTTGTTGATCGACAGGGCAGGCAACATTACACAATACGTTCCTTTCAATAGAAAGGCTCACCATGCAGGACAGTCGCAATTTAACGGCAGGCTGCAGTGCAATGATTTTTCCATTGGGATTGAACTTGAGGGAACCGATCATAAAGCGTTTACTGATCAGCAGTATGCAGTATTGGCAGAGGTGACTTGCGCGTTGTTGGCAAGGTATCCGGGGATAACACCTGAGCGAATTACAGGTCATTCGGATATTGCCCCTGGACGCAAAACAGATCCAGGCCCCTGTTTTGACTGGTCAAAATACCGAAAAATGATCGCGGGATGATTGCTCACTACATCCCTATCTTTTTGTATTGTCGTAGTTTTTTTCTCACTGTGCCGAGCATGTGTGTAATTTTGTAGTATTACTACAAAAAATTATGCTGTTATTGGTAAAACGCTGATTTTTCGAGTAAAATTTTGCGCCACTGTAAATTTACTACAGCGTATTCAGGCAGTCAGACCCGCTGAGATCCATCGGGTAACCCCTGAAATGACATTGATGACTGCGTGACTGGCCCTTCCATGGGCATAACCCTATCCGGCAAAAAGCCGGTACGGATGACAAGAGAATTAATGGCAGCCTGCATCAACAGTATTGCCCCATCAGAGAAACTGTAAAGCGTTATTGCGCGATCATGGAATGATCTTCTGGCAGTAACCGGCAGTAGTAGGAAGAGTTGCATTATGGCCGATAAGTTTACCGATATAGATCCTATTGAAACCCAGGAATGGCGGGACTCCATTTCATCCGTTATCAAGCATCAGGGCATGGACCGCGCCCAGTTTCTGCTGAAAAGCCTGATTGGCAAGACTACTGAATCAGGTCAGCAACTTCCCGTTGACTCCCTCACCACTCCTTACCGCAACACCATTCCGATTGAAGAAGAAGCCAAAATGCCCGGCGACGTGTACATGGAACGCAGTGTTCGCGGCCTTATTCGCTGGAATGCCCTGGCAATGGTTATGCGGGCGAACAAGCTCGGATATGATCTTGGGGGGCATATTTCAACCTTTTCCTCGGCGGCCACCCTGTACGATGTTGGTTTCAATTATTTCTTCCGTGGTGAAACCGAGAACCAGAAAGCCGACATAGTGCTGTTCCAGGGACATGCCTCACCCGGTATTTATTCCCGGTCGTTCATTGAAGGGCGCCTGACAGAAGAGCAACTGGATAATTTCCGCCAGGAAGTTGATGGTAATGGGCTTTCTTCCTATCCCCATCCCCGCTTGATGCCTGATTACTGGCAGTTCCCGACTGTCTCCATGGGGCTTGGCCCCCTGCAGGCTATCTACCATGCCCACGTCATGAAGTATCTGGACAATCGTGGACTTGTGGAACAGGGTGACAGGCAGATTTGGGCGTTTCTGGGTGATGGCGAATGTGATGAGCCGGAAACCCTAGGGGCCATCGCATTGGCCGCCCGTGAAGGCCTGGGTAATCTCAATTTTGTGATTAACTGTAACCTGCAGCGCCTTGATGGTCCGGTCAGGGGTAATGGCAAGATTATCCAGGAGCTTGAAGGCATTTTCCGTGGTGCCGGCTGGAATGTTATCAAGGTGGTCTGGGGGCGTCATTGGGACAGCCTGCTGGCCAAGGATCATGACGGCATCCTTCAGGCGAGAATGAATGAAGTCCTCGATGGTGAATTCCAGAACTTCAGTGTCAAGGACGGTGCCTATATTCGTGAGCATTTCTTTGGCAAGAGCCCTGAACTGTTGAAGATGGTTGAACATCTGTCTGACAGTGAAATCGAGTATCTAAACAGGGGTGGTCATGACCCGTTCAAGGTCTATGCGGCTTACAAGCAGGCTGTTGACTGTACTGACAGACCAACGGTTATCCTGGCGAAGACAATCAAGGGATATGCCTTTGGTTCAGCCCAGGGGGCTAACGCTACCCACTCGACCAAGAAACTGAATCTGGAAGAGCTCAAGATCTTCCGGGACCGCTTTGGCATTCCAATTGATGATGACAAGCTTGAAGACATCCCGTACTACCGCCCGGCGGAAGGTTCTCCTGAACTGGAGTATCTCAAGCGTATGCGAGGGAATCTGGGAGGTACCCTTCCGGCCCGTCGCACTGAAAGTGAAAAGCTCAATGTCCCGGCACTCAGTGCATTTGAAACCCAGCTCAAAGGAACCGGTGACAGGGAAGTATCCACCACCATGGCTTTCGTGCGCATGCTGACTTCTCTGGTAAAAGACAAGGAAATTGGCGAGCGCATCGTTCCCATCGTGCCCGACGAGGCCCGTACTTTTGGGATGGAAGGGCTGTTTCGGCAGATCGGGATCTACTCGGCCAAGGGCCAGTTGTATGATCCGGTAGATGCCGGCCAGGTCATGTTTTATCGTGAAGATGTCAAGGGCCAGCTGCTCGAGGAAGGCATCAATGAGGCCGGCTCCATGAGTTCATGGCTGTCAGCTGCCACATCCTACAGTGTTCATAACTATCCGCTGATTCCTTTTTATATCTATTACTCCATGTTCGGATTCCAGCGTGTGGGTGATCTTTGCTGGGCCGCAGGCGACCTGCAGGCCAGGGGTTTCCTGATCGGAGCGACGGCAGGCAGGACGACACTTAATGGTGAGGGGCTGCAGCACCAGGATGGCCACAGCCACCTGGCGGCAAACACGATCCCCAACTGCGTGTCCTATGATCCCACATACTCTTACGAGTTGGCGGTGATTATCCAGGATGGTATTCGTCGCATGTACCATGAAGATGAATCCGTGTGGTACTACATCACCACCATGAACGAAAACTACACCCATCCGGAGATGCCAGAAGGTGCCGAGGAAGGCATACTCAAGGGCATGTACCTGCTCGAGGATGGTGACAGCAAGGATTACAAGGTTTCTGCAGGTAAAGGTAAGAAACCAAATCGGGTACGCCTGCTGGGCAGCGGGACAATCCTCAGGGAAGTCCAGGTAGCCGCCTCCATTCTGCGCAAGGATTATAAAGTTGCGGTGGACGTCTGGAGTGCCACGAGCATAAACGAGCTGGCTAGAGATGGTCTGGACGTGGATCGCTGGAACATGCTGCACCCCGAGGAAGAACCCAGGGTATCCTACGTGGAGCAATGTCTCTCTGAAAAAGAGGGGCCCGTGATTGCGGCAACAGATTATATGAAAATGTATTCCGACCAGATTCGTGCCTTTGTACCGGCACCCTATAAAGTGCTCGGTACGGACGGGTTTGGTCGTAGTGACAGCCGTCAGAAACTGCGTCATTTCTTTGAGGTCAATGCAAGCTTTATCGTGGTTGCTGCGTTGGGTGAACTGGCCGGTACTGGCGCCATTGAGAAAAAGGTCGTCAGTGAAGCCATCAAGAAATTCAAGCTGGATCCGGAAAAGCTGAACCCTTTATTGGCTTGAGCAATTAACGGGACTGAAAAACAAAGATGGAAGGTAAAGGATCAAGGATCAGCGATGTTACGTCCGGTTAAATCGAAAGATTTAATCTCTTGTCCTTATATCCAGTCCGGTTAGGCAGAGACAGGCCGTAAGAAAGAAGCTACATGTAGCGACAAAGATTACCAGGAGTAAATGAAGTGTCAGTTGAAAAAATTCAGGTACCGGATATTGGCGATGAACAGGAAGTCGAGGTTATCGAAATTCTTGTTGCTCCCGGTGACGAGGTCAGCGAAAACGATTCTCTAATTGTTCTGGAAAGTGACAAGGCTGCCATGGAAATTCCATCTCCCCGTGCCGGGGTGATCAAGGAAATACTGGTCAAGGTAGGCGATCAGGTCTCCCAGGGTGTTGATATTGTCAGTATGGAATCCGGTGCTGATGCTGAAGCGGATTCCCAGGAGCCGGCTGCAGAAGAGGCTGCTGCAAAAGAAACTGATAAGGAGACGTCTGAACCCCCTGCGAAACAAGAGTCAACAGAAAGTCAGGCTGAAGAGCCTGCGCCCGCTGCGGCAGCAACCTCCAGTGTGATCGACGTGAAGGTACCTGACCTGGGTGGTGACAGCGATGTCGAAGTGATTGAAATCCTTGTGGCAGAAGGGGATGACATCAGTGAGGAAGACGGCCTGGTTACCCTGGAGTCCGATAAGGCTGCCATGGATGTCCCTTCCCCGGCAGCAGGTAAAGTGCGTGCCATCAAAATGAAAGTGGGCGACAAGGTCAATGAAGGCTCCCTGATCCTTGAACTGGAAACGGCTGGAGACGCGCCTGCCGTATCCGGCCCGGCCAATGCTCCCGAGAAGGAGGAAAGCAGTCCTGCACAGGCCCCTGTGTCTGAAAGCAAGCCAGCAGCGTCGGTGCCTGCTCCTGCTGCAGAGCCTTCCAGTGCTGTTGCCAGTGCTGGTGGTGAAGTCTATGCCGGACCGGCAGTACGAAAGATGGCCCGTGAACTCGGTGTCGATCTGAGCCAGGTCCCTGGAAGTGGATCCCGTGGTCGCATCGTCAAGGAAGATGTGGACGCCTATGTCAAAGGAATCATGCAGGGCGGAGCAAAGCCTGGTTCAGCCGCTTCCGGTGGTGCAGGTATCCCCGGTATTGAAGATATTGATTTCAGCCAGTTTGGTGAAATCGAGGAAGTGGAGATGACCAAGCTTCATCGTGTCACTTCCCAGAATATGAGTCGTAACTGGCTTAATGTTCCCCACGTTACCCAGTTTGATGAAACAGATATAACTGAGCTGGAAGAATTCAGGCAGGCCCAGAAAGCCATGGCTGAGAAAAAGGGCATCAAGCTTACACCGCTACCCTTTATCGTCAAAGCCTGTGCCAGGGCACTTGAAGAATACCCGCAGTTCAACGTATCGCTGCATTCATCCGGTACCAAGCTGATCCAGAAGAAATATGTAAACATCGGTGTAGCCGTGGCCACGCCCGCTGGCCTGATGGTGCCTGTTGTAAAAAATGCAGACCAGAAATCGATCTGGGAAATTGCCGCCGAAATTGCTGAACTTAGTGCCAAGGCCAAGGACCGCAAGTTGACCAAGGACGATATGCAGGGGGCCTGTTTTACAGTGTCCAGCCTTGGCAATATTGGCGGTAGCGGCTTTACGCCCATCGTCAACGCACCGGAAGTGGCCATCCTGGGTGTATCCAAAGCCAGTGTCAAACCGGTTTACATGAACAATGAATTTGTCCCCAGGACGATGCTACCGTTTGCACTGTCATATGATCATCGCGCCGTTAATGGCGTTGACGGCGGTATGTTCTGTACCTACCTGGGCAGTTTGTTGAACGATATACGGTTGTTGGCGTTGTAAATGCGAACTTCGTGTATAGACGGATAAAGGAAAAAAAGATACAAGGATACAAGGATAAAAGGATACAGGGATACAAGGCAGGATGGTTCACCTGTGATGTTCGGTCAAGATTTTATATCCGGGGTTGTCAATAAATCTGAGTGTCACATAGCCGAATGAGGCTGTGCTCTTCCGGCCTCCGGGCATTTCCAAACATTACCTGAACCGCCCTCCTTGTATCCCTGTATCGGTCCCTTACCTGAACTGTTTACCTTTTATCCTTTTATCCATATTCCGGTAAAATACCTTTTCCTGATTTTTTACCTGAATTCCAATTATTGCGAGGATTCCCGTATGCCTTCCTTCGACATTGTTTCCGAAGTCGATATGCATGAAATGACCAACGCCGTCGACCAGGCAGCACGTGAAATCGGGAATCGTTTTGATTTCAAGGGAGTTAATGCGTCTTTCGAGCTGAAGGACAATATGGTCATTCTGACTGCAGAGGTAGAGTTCCAGATCCACCAGATGCTGGACATTCTGCAAACCAAGATGGTGAAACGCGGAATAGATATCAGTAGCCTGAAATCAGCCGATGTGGAAATTATAGGGCAAAGGGCTGTGTTGCAAGCCACGATCCAGCAGGGGATAGAGTCGGAAATAGCCCGAAAAATTGTCAAAAAGGTCAAGGATCAGAAGATGAAGGTCCAGGTGGCCATCCAGGGTGAAAAACTTCGTGTTACCGGCAAGAAAAGGGATGACCTTCAGGGAGTAATGGCGGTGATCAGGGATGAAAATTATGGATTGCCCCTGCAGTTCAATAATTTCAGGGATTGAAACCTCTTTGCCAGTCCTACCTTGATCCTGAACTGCATGAAAAGTGTAAAATATGTGTTTTATGTGACCCGCCAGTCATTTATCTCGCAATAGCCCGCAATTCCTGTGATAATTCCGGGCTTCCTGTTCAGGATGGGTCGTCCTGGCCTTGTACAATTTTCCTAATCTGGTTTTGAAATGAACAACAGCAGGCGTAATTCAATTCTCATGGCTATCGGTGTCGCCGCCGTAGTAACACTGTGGATGCTTAGTGGTCTTGGCAGCAGTCCGGTCGATTTCGGGGGTGACGCTGAGATTAATCGTGGCGAAGGTGAACTGATGCGCGTCAGTGTTGCCAGTATCAATGCCGGTAATATCACCCGGGAATATATTGTCAGTGCGCGCACTGAGCCCAATCGTATTGTCAGCCTGAAGGCGGAGACTGATGGGGTGGTAGTAGCTATTGGTGCTGAGCGCGGAAGTCCGGTAGCAGAAAGTGCAACAATACTTGAACTGGATATGCGTGATCGTCGGGAACGCCTGGCAGAAGCCGACTCGCTGGTGGCCCAGCGCCAGCTTGAACTGGAGGCAAGGAAAAATCTTCGTAACAAGGAATTTGTCTCAGAAGTGGAAATTGCTGAAGCCACTTCCCGTCTTGATAGTGCCAGGGCCAGCAAGGCCCGTATTGAACTGGAAATCGACAATGTAACTCTGGATGCGCCATTCAAGGGGATTGTTCAGGATCGTCATGTCGAGATTGGCGACTTTGTCCGTGCCGGTGATGCGGTTGTTGATGTTGTTGATATTGATCCGCTGATCATCGCTGGTGAAATCAATGGCAAGGAAATCAGTGATCTCTATGTGGGTGGCAGGGGGAGTGCCGTGCTGGTAGACGGTACCCGGCTTAACGGTGTTATTCGCTACCTGGCACCTGTTGCTGACTCCAATACACGTACATTCAGGGTGGAGCTCGAAGTCCCCAATCCAAATGGTATTCGTGCCGGACTCACAGCAGAGTTGCAATTGCTTGGCCCTGATATCTATGCCCACGATATATCTCCCTCCCTTCTGACACTGGCTGATGATGGCGCCGTTGGTGTAAAAACGGTCAACAGCGCAGATCGGGTTGATTTCTACCCCGTTGATATTGTGGGTTCGTCTGATGACGGGATCCTGGTGACAGGGCTGCCTGACAGTGTTCGCGTGATTACTATCGGACACGGTTTTGTCACCGTAGGACAGACAATTGAACCGATTGTCGGTGTCGCAACACTGGAGAGTGCGAGCAGCTTATGAATGCATTGATCAGTGCATGCATCAATCGGCCAAGGCCCGTCATCATGGTCCTGGTACTGCTTATTCTTGCTGGAATCAGCAGTTATATTTCTGTGCCAAAGGAAGCAGAACCGGATATCGATATTCCCCAGATTTATGTGAATATTATCCATGAGGGGATATCACCGGAGGATGCGGAAAGGTTGCTCCTGCGTCCCATGGAAACTGAACTGCGTTCCATTGAGGGCTTGAAGGAAATGCGCGCCACAGGCTCAGAGGGCTCTGGTGTCATTATTCTTGAGTTTGATGCAGGTTTTGATGCCGACCAGGCATTGACCGATGTTCGCGAAAAGGTGGACCTGGCCCGCAACGAAATCCCGGCGGATTCCGAAGAACCATTCGTGCAGGAAATCAATACCTCTCTTATACCGGTGATCACGGTCATGCTCCATGGCGACGTACCGGAACGTACTCTTGTCTCTATAGGCAGGCGATTACGCGATGAACTTGAAGCGATCCCCGGTGTACTGTCGGCGGATATCGGGGGTGATCGGGAAGAACTGCTGGAAGTCATTGTTGATCCTGTCGCGCTGGAAAGTTACAACCTGAACTATGCTGACCTGATCAGTTACGTCAGTCGCAACAATCGCCTGGTTGCTGCTGGTGCACTGGACAGTGGTGAGGGGCGTTTTTCCGTCAAAGTTCCCGGTGTTATAGAGGATCTTCAGGATCTTCTGACGCTGCCGGTAAAAACTGACGGACTAAAGACAGTCACCTTTGAGGATGTGGCAACCGTACGGCGGACATTCAAGGACCCCAACAGTTTTGCCCGCCTCGATGGTGAAAAATCCATTGCCCTGGAAATTACCAAGCGAGCCGGTGCCAACATCCTGGAAGTGGTAGATACGGTCAAGGCGACTGTCAATGAGGCTACCCGGCTTGAGGAGTGGCCGCCGAACCTGCAGGTTACCTTTACCTCGGATAACTCGAAACAGGTCAGGATCATGCTCAATGACCTGGTGAACAACGTGGCCATTGCTGTCATCCTGGTCATGATAGTGATTCTGGGCGCACTTGGCATTCGATCCGCCGGACTTGTCGGGGTCGCTATTCCCGGCGCCTTCCTTTCCGGCATCCTTGTGATCTATCTTATGGGATACAGCATGAATATCGTCGTGTTGTTCTCCCTGATCATGGCCGTGGGAATGCTTGTGGATGGTGCCATCGTGGTGGTGGAACTGGCCGAACGAAATATGAAAAACGGTTACAGTCCCAAACTGGCATTCACTGAAGCGGCCAAACGTATGGCATGGCCGATTACAGCCTCCACAGCGACAACTCTTGCCGTGTTCATGCCATTGCTGTTCTGGCCAGGCCTGATCGGTCAGTTCATGAAATTCCTGCCCATTACCTTGCTGGTGACACTGACCGCGTCACTGTTCATGGCTCTGTTGTTCGTTCCGACAGTCGGCACCCTGTTGAAGAACAGGAATGCCAATCCTGACCTGGAAGAGATGACAACCATCCACGATGTGGATGTCCTCCAGGAAGGGCGTGAGAACCTGAAGGAAATAGGCGGATTTACAGCCGTTTACATCGTCTTTGTGCGCAGGGCGCTGCATCATCCTTTGCTTGTTCTGGGGCTGGCATTCGCATTCCTCATTGGCACGTTCATGCTCTATGGAAAAGTGGGCAAGGGGGTGGAATTCTTTACCGATGTTGAACCGGAGTTTGCCGTTCTCAATATTCACTCCCGGGGAGATCTTTCCGTCTATGAGCGGGATGAACTGGTGCGCCAGGTGGAAGCCCGTATTCTGGATATGGAGGAATTTGAATCCATCTATACCCGCAGTGGCATATCCCTGGGAAATGATATCGACGAAGATGTTATCGGGCGCATCCAGCTGAGTCTCGTGGATTGGGAATTGCGTCGACCGGCGGCCCGTATCATGGATGAAGTGCGTGATCGTACACGCGATATTCCCGGAATTATTGTTGAGCCACAGGTTCAGGAATCAGGCATTACCTCAGGTAAACCGATACAGCTGGAATTGACCGCTACCAACACGGATCTTTTGCCGGATGCGGTGGAGCAGATTCGCAAGGGCATGGGGTTACTGGGTGAGTTTGTTGACATTACTGATTCCAGGCCACTACCGGGCATTGACTGGAAGATGGAAGTGGATCGGCAGGAAGCGGCAAGATTCGGTACAGATATCAGTACTATCGGCAGTGCTGTGCAACTGATTACAAACGGCATCATGCTGGGAGATTACAGGCCTGATGATGCCGATGATGAAGTCGATATCCGGGTAAGATTTCCTGAAAGTATGCGTAACATCGGCATGCTGGACAGACTGACCGTCAATTCGATGATGGGTAATGTACCCGTGAGTAATTTCATGCAGCGGGAGGCATCACCCCGGGTCGGAAATATCCAGCGCACCGATGGTGCCCGTGTACTCAATATTGCGGCGGATGTGCCGGAGGATGTACTGGCAGATGACAAGGTGACCGAGCTTGAACAATGGCTGGACCAGGGTAACCTGGATCCGGACGTACGGGTGAATTTCAAGGGAGAAAATGAAGACCAGCAAGAGGCCGAGGCGTTTTTGTCCCAGGCTTTTGGTGCTGCCATGTTCCTGATGGCCATTATCCTGGTGACCCAGTTCAACAGCTTCTATCAGGCGCTGCTGATCCTGTCCGCAGTCTTCTTTTCTACGATTGGGGTTCTACTCGGGCTCATCATAACCGACAAGCCTTTCAGTATTGTTATGTCCGGTATTGGTGTTATTGCACTTGCGGGTATCGTAGTGAACAACAATATTGTATTGATAGACACCTATAACCTGATCAAGAAGAAGGGGGCTGATGCCATTGAAGCGGCGATTCTGACATGTTCACAGCGTCTGCGCCCGGTATTGCTCACCACCTTTACCACTATCCTTGGACTGTTACCCATGACTCTCGGCATGAACTTCGATCTCATTAATCGTCATATCCAGATTGGTGGCCCATCGACACAGTGGTGGACACAGCTGGCTTCGGCTATTACCTTTGGCCTGGCGTTTGCTACCGTGCTGACGCTGGTCATGACACCCTGCATGCTGGTGCTGGGTGACCAGGCGGGAACACGCCTGAGATTATTCAGGAAAAAATCGGCCTAGTCTGTCACCCTGAAGAATACCTGATGACTAGAGCGGCAAGCTGTTGTCTGACTCGAGCGTAAATTCACTAGTTACCCCGTTTACATCCACCGTGTAGGTCCCGGCTGGCAAATTTAGCACATCAAGAGAGAGGCTTTCTGCAAAGGGTTCTGTAACGGCGATACAGGTTTCAGCCGGGCCCAGTTTGCTTTCAGCCATTACGACCCTGAATGTGTTATCGGAAAAGTTGACTGCAGGACTGAGCAAGTTCACGCATGGCACGGACAGGTAGCCATTCACGGAAGCACTGACCTGCACAGGAAAAGATTCCATTACCTGAATATCGATACTTTCAACAGTGACCAGTGGCATCACGTCAGCCCCGGTAATAACCAGTGCACCATTCCCGTCATAGGCCATGGTGATATCGGTGTAATAGGCGGCTTCACTGTCACTGATTACGGCCCCTTCCGGAATAGTCATCGTTCCACTGGAAAAGACAGCCGGGTCGGCAAAACCAGTTGCTGCGCCGGTGGTAAGTGCGAATGACAGGATATTGAGAAAAATATTTTTCATGGTTGTTTTCCCAGTTCTGATAACGTGCTTTCCAAAGACTATAATAAAGTAACAATGTGTCTAACCAGACATGGCTTAATAGTCACTGAATAGTGATGGAAATCAATGTTGCCACTGGTATGTTTTCAGGGAAAATCCATCACCGACAAATACCAGTCCTTCTGCTTCCAGATTTTTTTTCTGTGCCTTCCATGCATGACTGTGCCGCGGAAATGACAGTTTTCCCTTGCCATTGACGACACGGTACCAGGGTAGGAGAGTGTCTTTTGGCAGATTCTTCAGAATCGTTCCGACGTAACGGGCATGGGACGGATATCCGGCCAGGCGTGCCACCTGACCGTAAGTTGCTACTTGGCCACGGGGTATGGCTGCTACAATTTGCCAGACAGATTCCTTCAGTTCAGTCGAGGACAAGGTTTTCTCCGGATCAGCGGCAAAACTGTTTTCAGGCTTGATCTATACAGGGATGCCCCCAAATAGGTAGTTCAGTCATTTATCCGGCATACTGTTGACCGGACTTCCAAGAGATATTCAATGCCATTATTTCTTATTTTTGTTGCAGTGCCCATCTGTGAAATGCTGTTGCTATTTGAAGTGGCTGATCACATTGGTGGTCTGCAGACAGTGGGCCTTGTCATGTTGACCGCCGTTATTGGAATCCAGGTACTTAAGCAGCAGGGGCTGTCCACAATAACCCGGGCCCAGCAGCGCCTGGACAGTGGAGAATTGCCAGCCCAGGAGATCATGGAAGGCCTGTTCCTGGCCGTGGGTGGAGCCTTTCTGCTGACACCGGGGTTTATCACCGATACAGTCGGATTTCTGTGTCTCATTGGTCCTACCCGCCGAACGATGGTTAGATGGTTGATCCGGTCTGGAAAAATCACGGTATTCACCGCCGGACGGGGCAGTCACTTCAGCTATACACGTCATTCGTCTACACAGAACACTGATGATGGGGTCTATGAGGGGGAGTATACCGAGGAGACTCCGGAAAAATCCCGTTTGGACGATCCGGACAAGCGGTAAATCCCTGGAATCCACAAAAAAAATTCCAATCTTTTTACTTTTTCCCATTGAAATCACATCAAACAGCCCCATCTTGGAGGTTCAAATCGTGGTTACATCCCGAAAAACAGGGTTTACCCCATGATTTGCAAGGAATTTTGGGGATCTCATATCGAACATATGCCGCTATCGCAGCGTGTGGTAGGAGGCTGGGATTCCCGCAGGCAGAACGAAGAAACTTCTGTCTGGCATGATTTAACTACATTTTGATAACTCAAGAGTGTTGGAGACTAAAAGCATGAACATTCGTCCGTTACAAGACCGAGTCGTCGTGAAACGAAAAGAAGAAGAAACCACTACTGCAGGAGGCATCGTTTTACCAGGCTCTGCCACTGAAAAACCTTCCCAGGGTGAAGTTGTGGCCGTCGGTCCGGGTCGCCTGCTAGACAATGGTGACGTACGTCCCATCGACCTTAGCGTTGGTGACACCGTTATCTTCGGAAAATATGCCAGCAATACGGTCATGATTGGTGATGATGAATTACTGATCCTGAATGAAGGCGAGATCTTCGGTGTCCTTGAGAGCTAATAGCCCTGCAAGCTGATCAACGAATTTCCATTCATTAATAAATAGATTTAAAGATAGGACTTATAACAATGGCTAAAGATGTAAAATTTGGAGATAGCGCCCGCCAGCAGATGCTGAAAGGTGTCAACCTGCTTGCTGATGCAGTAAAAGTCACTCTCGGCCCCAAAGGCCGTAATGTCGTTCTCGACAAATCCTTCGGTGCTCCTACAGTTACTAAAGACGGTGTTTCCGTTGCCAAGGAAATCGAGCTGAAAGACAAGTTCGAAAACATGGGTGCCCAGATGGTCAAGGAAGTGGCTTCCCAGACATCTGATGTTGCTGGTGACGGTACCACTACCGCTACTGTTCTGGCCCAGTCAATCCTGAACGAAGGCCTGAAATCAGTTGCTGCCGGCATGAACCCGATGGATCTAAAACGCGGTATCGACAAAGGTGTTGCTGCGGTTGTTGCCGAAATTGAAGCCATGGCGACTCCCTGTACCGAGTCCAAGGCGATTGCCCAGGTAGGTTCCATCTCTGCCAACTCTGACACCACCGTAGGTGACATCATTGCCGAAGCCATGGAAAAAGTCGGCAAGGAAGGCGTGATTACTGTTGAAGACGGTTCCGGTCTCGAAAATGAACTGGACGTGGTAGAAGGTATGCAGTTTGATCGTGGTTACCTTTCTGCCTACTTCATCAATAACCAGGACACCATGATGGTAGACCTGGAAAACCCGCTCATTCTGCTGGTTGAAAAGAAAGTGTCCAATATCCGTGACATGATCAACCTGCTTGAAGGCGTTGCTAAATCCGGTCGTCCCCTGCTGGTTATTGCCGAGGATGTTGAAGGTGAGGCCCTGGCCACTCTGGTTGTCAACAACATGCGCGGCATCATGAAAGTCGCTGCTGTCAAAGCACCTGGTTTCGGTGATCGTCGTAAAGCCATGCTGGAAGACATTGCTATCCTGACCGGTGGTACTGTTATTTCTGAAGAGGTTGGCCTGAGCATTGAAGGCGCTACTATTGATGACCTGGGTTCCGCCAAGCGCGTCCAGATCACCAAAGACAATACCACTATCATTGATGGTGATGGCGACAGCGGCAAGATCGAAGGTCGTGTTGGCCAGATCCGTGCCCAGATCGAGGAAACCTCCTCTGACTACGATCGTGAAAAACTGCAGGAACGTGTAGCCAAGCTGGCTGGCGGTGTTGCGGTAATCAAGGTTGGTGCCGGTACAGAAATTGAAATGAAGGAAAAGAAAGCCCGCGTTGAAGACGCCCTGCATTCTACCCGCGCTGCGGTTGAGGAAGGTGTGGTGCCTGGCGGTGGTGTTGCCCTGGTTCGCGCCCTGCAGAAGATCGAAGAGCTTCGTGGAGACAACGAGGATCAGAACGTTGGTCTCAACATTCTCCAGCGTGCACTGACTGCGCCTCTGCGCCAGATTGCCTCCAATGCCGGTGAAGACGGTTCTGTCATCCTGGATAAAGTTCGTCAGGGTAAAGGTAATGACGGCTTCAATGCAGGCACAGGTGAATACGGTGATATGCTTGAAATGGGTATCATCGACCCGGCCAAGGTGACCCGTTCAGCCCTGCAGGCTGCCGGTTCTGTCGCTGGCCTGATGATCACTACCGAAGCAATGGTTAGTGAGATTCCGGAAGATAAACCTGCTGCTCCAATGCCAGATATGGGTGGTATGGGCGGCATGGGTGGCATGATGTAACAGCCGTTCAGGTTTCCTGAATCATAAAAAACCCCGCAATAGCGGGGTTTTTTATTTGGGGATCTGCTGCGCTCGCAATCCCGACATTGGGACGATGAGGAGACAGGATGCGGGATGCAAGAGGAAATATTCGGTCTTAGCGGGGATTCAAGATAACCGAAACATCAAATTTATTGGCAAGCCGAAATAAAACCCTTGATGATAAATGTCAGGCAAACCATCCTGCCTTGTATCCTTGTATCCTTGTATCCTTGTATCCTTGTATCCTTGTATCCTTGTATCCTTGTATCCTTGTATCCTTGTATCCCTCCCAAAGTATCCCTACCAAATCGAATCCACTCTAGCATTCCTCCGTATCAGCCTAATTTACCGATAATATTTATCGTAAAAACTGCCATTTCGAATTTTTTCTTGCCTCAAAAGTCCCTATAATGAATGGCATGCGCGATGATGATCATATTGATGACATACCCAGCATCATGCCCGAAAATGATGAACTGGCCTCCCACCGAAAAATGAAACGGGGCACGTCCGTGCCTGTTCTTGATGATGTGGTTGAAGTGAGGACCAGCGGCGCTGTCAGGTTCATGCTGTCGCTGCTTTTTGTTGGTCTCCTGGCGACCGGTGGGGTCGGGTATTACTTTTATAACCAGGGTCTGCAGATGCAGGAACAGCTCAATACTGCCCAGGGTCGTATCATGCAACTGCAAAACCGCCTGAATCTGGTCGATGAGTCTGCCGAGCAATCCTCCATGGGGTTGCTGGAGAGGGTGGATACCAATTTCACCCAGATTGACCTGCTCTGGGCCAATTACCGCAACCACACGGCCAGCCTGGCGGAAATAAACCGGTTTGTAGAGCAGGCTAAGGGCACAATTGCGACCATGGAAGGCGTCATTTCCGGGCACAGCAATACATTGAATGACGCTACAGCCCAGTTGGCTAATCTCCAGACCAGGTTGGAGACCGTAAGCAATAATATTGCGGGGATGGACAATCTGGATGAGCAATTGTCCGGCATTCTGTCTGATCTCAATGGGGTGAAGTCCAGTGTGGCCAGTCTGCAGAACGGGTTGGGCAGCCGCGTTGATTCAACCGAGCAGGATATCGAGTCCATCAATGTCTACAGGTTGCAGCTGAACCAGACCCTGGACACCATCCAGGCCAGAATCAATGAACTCCAGCAAAGAGTGGGATTCTGATCAGTTAGCAGGGGCCGCAGTAAACAAAGAATTACAAGAACAGCCGTATAAAAATAAAAACACAAGGAATAACACGAGCAACAAGGGTCAGAAACAAGCTCGCCGAGAGTCTTATCCATCTTTCCTGTTTGGCACGAATCTGCTATCCCTTTACCAGCAGGAATCCGGATTCTAGGGCTGTCTTACTAACGCACTGCCAGAGCCTCATTCATAAGCGTCTAGATCCCGATACTTATGCTGTGCCGACTGCAATTTCAAGCTGGTATTCCCTTCAACCCGGTTATGCCCCATGCTTGATTTTTGTCAATTCTGGCCCCCGTAGTTCTGTTAACATTTTTTGGGTAAGAGCATGTGCTTTTTACGATACTATAGAGGGGTTCATCATGAAGACATTATTATCTCTGGCCGGTTTGCTGATTTCATTTGCTTCGTTCTCGGTATTTGCCCAGGAGGATGCCCAGTCCCTGGCCAACAGCTGGATCACCGCTTACAACGCCCACAACACCGCTGAATTGAGAAACCTGTATTCCAATGATGCCGTGCTGATGCTACACGGAGAGGAAACCAGAAGAGGAAGAGACGATATCGGGGCTTACTGGGCCCAGGATTTCAGGGAAGGAAATCCCATCACCACATTGACGGTTACCCATTCCATTAATGGCAACGAGGTTATTCTTGTTCATGGTAATTACCAGGTCATTGATCGGGAAAGCGTGCTGTTGTTGGGTTCAGGGAGATATGCGCACTTATGGATGCTCAATGATGACCAGGTATGGGAGCTTGATCGCGACCTGTGGA